>JADEYI010000070.1_pt1 | contig 193598 bp, 298 predicted proteins | sample 8542331 | NCBI WGS metagenome assembly JADEYI01 (sample SAMN16510988, study PRJNA670497) | mine drainage metagenome | isolation source: biofilm near Copperflume 1 | place: Germany: Marsberg coppermine Kilianstollen | collected 2018-02 | reverse complement strand
CCTTTAACTGCAGCTTGTCTGCAGGACGTACCTTGCCTTTTGGCAGGAAAAGCGTTTAATAATAGTATATGTTGCTGCCAAAGCCTCGATATATAACTATAAGCGCTTATCGATCGAGCTTGGCTCCACTGAACGTTTTGCCGGATTAAAATTGTCGAAAGTTCATTCCTTAAAAATTCTGTGTTGCGAGGCAATTAGGCTGCTAATGCTGCCTGCTGCTGCTGCTGCTGCTGCTGCTGCTGCTGCTGCTGCTGCTGCAACCAAAGAAGGTCTTGGCAAGCCTTGAAAATCTGCCCTTCTTGCCGCACATCTTGAACACCACTTGATCTCTTGTTCAAATCCTGAAGAGACAGATTTTCAAGGCTATCAAACTGTCAACTGTGTCTCGTCCACTCCAGGATTCTGACAAATCTACGCTTCAGCATCATGCGTCCAGTTGATCCAAATTGCCACAATAGGCAGTCCTACATATTCAATACTCTGCTCACTCTGTCCAAGCACTCTAGGTGGCACAGCCACAAATTATCAGAAACCAAAATTGCCAAGCGGCATCATGCAACAGTCCCAGAAGTGTGGATTCAAGAAGTCAGTCCCAAATTCTTCAACGCTCCCATCCTGTTCTGGCGGCTTGCTGTTTATCTTCCATTGCTTTGATCCCAAGCATGATGCCATCAGGAAGGCGGTTCAGTAGCACTCATAAGTTATTGGTGCCCAGTGCTACAACCTCCTCACTTTCGCACTTGTTCGGCTTCATCTGCGAGATGCCATAATGTCAGCGAAGCACATGTAGCGTGTTTGATGTAAACTTTGTTGGATATCCTGAAGGTTCAGGCTTACCCTGGGCCCTCTTGCCGGCTCTTGTGTACTCCATCAGCCAGCCAATGGTGGCAGATGGGACGATGTCTGTGAATGGTAGGACCTCCTCAATGAAGCTCAACGTCGTCAAGAGCCTGCAGACGCTTATGATCTTAGGTGCCACAGAAGACAGATGAGCGTTGGGCCCTGCAACAGGCTTTGCCATACAGCAATACTTACCTGTTGTTATAGAGGTGGTGCACTATGAATGCCTGCACTGGTGCCCATCCTATGTCGGAGATGTTTCCGGCTCCAGGCACTATGTACGATGACATTCCCACGAAGTCAATTGCGAGAGATACAATTAGCTTATTCCATCTGTTCATTTCCTTCCTGGCCTTCCGCTCGTTCATCTGAATCCGAAAAGTGCAGATCAAGTTTCAATATTATTTCATTGTCTTGCACTCTAATTTCGGCAAAGACAGCCAACGCAGAAGAATAGGACAAACCCAAAACTATGTGACTTCCAAAAAATACTGGACGACAGCTTTCAACAAAGAGATATGCAGTGATGAGGAGTCGAGAAGATTTTCAACTGAGGGCTCACAGACTGTTGAAACGTATTGAATTTTGGAGTGGAAATCAAAGGAGAAGATCAGCTTCTGGCGAGCTTCGCACTCTGCTGGCACGTGATGGGATGATGGACACGTGGGCCGTTGAGCGAATAGATTGCTGTTGCAGTCCCTTGGCCCACCAAATTGGTCGCTAATCGTCTTTATCTCTGCTTGTGCATGGCACAGCTTGTCCATGGCCTCTGCACACCTTTCTACTTTAGTTCATACTCCTCCAAGCTTTGCGTTTTTCGCAAATCTCTTCACTAAGTCAAGTACAAAACATAGAAGGAGGGTGTGGGACTTCCGAGATTCGTATTCACAAGATTGCCGGCCGAAGTGCGCTGTTCAGGGAACTAGCTTGAGACATTCAGCCAGCCTCTACCACAAACAGGAAGATGTCGACTGTGAGGTGTCCACAACGGAAACAGGATATGCAACCCAGGCATTTCTTACGCTCTTCCAGAATGCTTATAGGACGAGAGACAGTGCAGCGTGCTTGCAGCTGGTCAGATCGCTTATGGTTGCCCTCAATAAGACTCAGGCAAACAGAATTGAGAAGCATGCCGGTCCAACAGCGTCTGCCGAAGGTCCCCAGAAGGAAAAAGCTGTTGAAGATGCAGGTTTTCAAGCCGATGAGGCATGCAGTGAGCGGCCGTCACCAGCAGAGTCAGCCCTCTCTTGTGCGTCTCGGGAATACTTGGGAAAGATCCTCCGTGGGAAGCATCAGGGCCTCATGCGTCTGCTGGTAGAGGCTGGAAATTTGGAAGGCGCACTGGAATACTTGACCATGCTTCCTCCAAGTTTGATGCTATGTAGCGCTCTCCTGAAGGAATGCATGGTTGCAAATGATCTACCTGGTGTACTCCGTGTCATCAAGGTGAGGCAATCTACCAGCTCTTTGTCATGGAAGGGACATGCACTGATGTGAAGCACAGAGATAAGCGAGATTTCCCTCTGATGCATGGCGTGTGTGACAGGTACGCGGAGAGTTGGGCTTCAAGCAGGATGCGTACTGCTTCACCGCTCGGGTCGCAGTGTCTGGAAAAACGGGGAATCACGAGGCTGTGCAAGAGGCTTTTGAGAACGCCTGTCAGCACAATGCTTGCACAGTTGCCGTGTGCAATGCCGCCATTGAGGCGCTAAGTAGATGTGGCGACGTTGAGGTGTGCATTGTCTCTCTCACGTGAGATTTTTAGATTCACTACTGTTGTCTATAGGCTCTTGCCATCTGTGGCAGCATAATGTATGCATCCTGTTGTGCTCGCAGGGGGCCATTGCTCTATTTGAGGAGAGGATGCAGTCCCTGGGCATAGCACCTGAGACGGCCACATTCAATGCCCTGATCCGCGCAGTGGGACGGTCTAGACGATCTGATCTTGTCGGTAGAGCTGCAGCGTACTTCAGCAGACTGTGTGAGCTGGGCTTGCAACCGGACAAGTACACCTTCAGCGCCTTGTTCAACACAGCCTACCACTGCAAACTGCTGGACGGCGCCTTCTTGTTGCAGGCAAGTCTTGTCGTCTGTGACACTGTCTGATGCAGTACTTGAAAGTCCTTCGGCCGAAGTTTTAATGCAGGGCAAAATATGCTAAAATTGCATGGCAGATGGTGAGTGCCAGAGCTGCTGATCGCAGGCATTGTCAGAGGTGCCGTACTTTGGCGTGCGCCTGAACAGCCGCATCATGTTCACGTTCCTGCAGTCGGCCTGGGGGGCGCACTTCACGAGGGAGCAGGTGGTGCGAGTGTTTGCAGAGGTGGCCGCCATGCGCGCCCAGATGCAGCCTGACAGGAGCGTCTATGCGGCGCTGCTGATCTTTGCAGAGCGCCAAGGCGTGCCGGAGCATGCCCTTGATGTCTGGGAAGCAATGCAGCAGGTGTGTGGGTTGCCTTCTTTGCTCCTGCAAACAGGATCACGAGTGGAATAAATTCTTCTGCGTTCTGCTAGATTTAGAGTCTCATTTAGGCTGCAAACAGTTTTGCTTGGCTGATAAAGACGGTGCCACACGATGCAGGACACCACAACGCCTGATGCGTTTCTCTTCTCTGCACTCTTCTCGGCATGCGCGTCCGGCCGAACGCCTGACCTTCTGGACCTGGCTGGCAAGGCTGAAGCCGACATGCACATGCGCCGCTCCTCACACAACCAAGGGCAGCGCAGCAACCTTCAACACAAGCAGTGAGCGAACCACGACACCAATTTCCTTGAAGAAGAAAGAGTCTTGTGCATGTGCCATCTTCTGATCTCTTGTCTTCTGATGGAGATCAACATGCTTTCAGCCTGGATTGGGTGCTGCGTGCAGGGATTGGCTGGTGGCATACAATGCTCTGCTGAACCTCCATGCCAGGAGCAGGCAAGCCAGCGCAGCGGAGGCAGTGTACCAGGGCATGCTGCAGAATGGCCCAAAGCCAGACAGCATCAGCGTCAACACGCTCATTGCAGCCCATGCCGAGGTGCCACTCACTTCCAAGACACTCGGTGTCATGTGTGCACTGCATGTAAATGGTCCTGCCATTGCTTTGCTGAGTGACCGAGCACATACATACAAATGGTGATTTTGGGGACATGGCTGCAGGTGGGCAATGCTGATGCAGCATTTGAGCGTTTCAGAGAGATGCAAGGAATGGGGCTGTCGACCAACAAGAGCACATACGGGTCGCTGCTGCACTGCTGCGCCCAGGTCGGCAACCACAAGAGCGCGGCTCGTGTGATGCAGATGATGCGTTATGCCGGCATACAGCCGACTGTGGAGGCTTACACAAGCCTCATGGACGCATGCGTGAAGACTGGCACGCCTGACAGCCTCTCCCAGGCTTTCCAGGTGGACATCTCTCTGCCATGGCTGTCATGAAGGCTGGATGCCATGACTTTTTGGCTGGACCTCAACCTTTGTTTGCCACACAGAAGGAAAGATGCAGGAAGTTGTTGTGGAGCTATTGACAATAGCCTGTTGCGGTGTTCTGTTCTCGGATGGAATCCCCGAAAAACTGGGTGCATGCATGCGCAGGTGTTTGAGGAGATGCAGCAGGAGGGCGTGGAACCAACGGCTGTGACGTACGGCTGCCTGCTGGTGGCCTGTGAGCAGCTGGGGGACGTGGAGCGCGCGTTCCAGCTGTACAAGCAGGCCTGTGAGCGTGGCATTGTGCCCACAGACGAGTGCCACAACATCCTCATCAACGTCTGCGCAGCTACTGGCAGGTCTGCATTTGCCTGCTTCGCCGCACCTTGGCACATCTCCACCAACCAGCCCGGCAACTGTAGAAAATTTTGCTACATCTCTGCATAAACCGGTTGGTGTTGTCAGGACGTGGGACACAGCGTATGTCTGCTCTTGGCAAAGTCAATCGGTCTGTCACTTCTCTGGTGTCTATTATGTAAGCACTGGACCTACCCTCTTCTGTAGGATGTTGTGATTATTGTGATCCGAGTAGGCAGTGCCCACTGTCATTTACCTGACGTGGCCCTGGCATGTGCTCAGGGTGGATGAGGCGCTGGAGCTGGTGAAGGAGCTGGCCCGCTCGCACCGAGCGATGCAGGCGGCTTCGCTAAACAGCGTGGCGCGCGCATTGGCCGCCCACAACGTGGCGCGCGCTCTGCGCATGGTGTCCTTCATGACCACGCTGGGCCTGCCCACCTACCACCAGACCACCATCACCCTTATTGGCGCCTGCGCCCGCCAGCACCGCGCCGCCGAAGCAGAGGACCTGTACTGGTGCGCGCGCGCTTTTAAGCTTGCCTCACGCGCTTTCCTCCCAATGCTCGGATGTATACAGTATGTATATGATTTCGCTGGCATTGTTTTGGGCATTGCACTCTGTGGATCGGCCTAGCACTGCTGGGGGATGGGAGGACCTATACTACATGGAGGGGATGTTCTTTGCATAGCACGAGAACCAACCTTCATGTGCTGCTTGAGAAATGAGCCCTGCCTTAATTTAGATGTACTATTAGATTTGCTGATACTTGGAGGTGCTCTTGCGCTTGTATCCCAGCACGGTGGGGTGTGCGAGGGGTGGTGAGCGGTCTCTTGTGCATGCATCAGGGGAGTGAGGAAGCAAGGGATGCTGGTCACGCGTAGCGCTGGGTCAGACCTCATTGTGGCCCTGTGCAAGGCGGGCTGGGCAAGCAAGGCCCTTCGGGTGTACCGGGACATGATGGCCTCTGCCTGGGGAACATCCACTGGGGCCGCCAAGCATGCGCACAGTGGATCTTCCCAGCAGGAGGCCGAGCCACCTGTGCAGACACATGCACATGGCCACAATGAGGCACCAGCAGCTGCTGATCCTTCCCACCAGTCCAGCCAACGGAGAGCTGTTCCGTCAGCCCACAGCCACGCTGAGCGCCCCTTATGCAGCACTTCAGGCGACGATAATCCCCTGACAGACAGCAGCGACAATGATACAGAGCAGAGGGCAGGGAATATCGAGCAGGACAAGCTTCCAGCAGGGGAAGACACTTGCTCACTGTGTCAGCCGCCAGCGGATCCCATGCCCACGCTTGTTGCACCTGTGCGGAGAGCCAGCTTGCGCCCCAGCACTGCCAGCGAAGCAGAGCTAGCTCTGAATGCAAAGCACAGAAAGCCCAGTCAGCATGTGGTGAAGCAGAAGGGCCAGCCAATTCTCATTCCCCACATTGCTGCTGTGGGAGCCCTGGTCGGCGCGCTGGCGCGCAGCGGAGACCTTGACACCGCTTTGGAGCTCTATGCCCAGGTGCTCTTCTTCTCAATACCTATGCAGCCTCTTGAAACAAAGCTTTGCCTGGCTTGGCTGATTCCGATGCAGTGGTGCTGACTGCTTGATGTGAGATTCTGCCATTTGTCCGCGCAGGTGGGACGAGACAATGCTGGCGCCGAGCGCCTCACCATGATGGATCGATCGATGTGGCAGTCGCTGCTGGAAACCTGCTGTCACGCAGGCCGAATGGCCACGGCATTGCAGGTCAGCATCTGCTCATAATCCTCAGCAGCTGATCATGGCAAACACGGTCCAATACATGATGTGCCCATGTGTGCTTCAAACAATGCCGCAATACTGAAAATTTGTTGGCTGGCGCCAGGTGTTTGATGACTGGAAAGCGCATGTGAGCCAGATGGAGGAGAGCGGCGTGGAACCAGCTAAGCTGCCCAGGCTGTCCAATGTGACTCTGGCTTTTCTGGAAGCCAGCTGCAGGGGAGAGCATGAGTGGCGCGTCTTTGATGTGTGCGCCGCGATGCGGCAACAGAGTGAGAGGAAGCGGCAGGCGCAGCTGGTCAAGCCGCGCAAGCTCTCGCATCATTTCCTGGATGCAGAGTGATTTGCTATGCTGCTTTGTATACGTGTGCATAGGTGCATGGTGGTGTGATGCCTCGGTATTGAAGTAGTGGCAGGGACCTTTGGGCGCAGCTGCATACCTGCATATAAATAATGGAAATGAAATCGACAAAAGCTTTTGCTTTAGCCTTGATATCTCATACCCAATGTAAGAATAGCTAACTGCCTAGCTTCTACGTTTTGCGCAGCATCTGCTGTCCTACTGTGCTTTTCGTGTGCTCCTTGTAAGCTGACCCATCAGATGTGCAATGAAATGGTGAATAACCCTAAACAAGCAAACTGATACCTTCGCTCCATAGACAACCTCACTGCCATAAGTACAGCTCCGTGTGCACTGTCATCCAACAACGTTTCACACCTCTGCAAAGACCCTGACTGCACGGCATCACGTCAATGTGAGACAGTCGTCCCAGATTCATGTCTTTTCCGCGATTTCAGGTGCTCTACAATGAATCTTATCTCCTGGTGCCAGCGTCATCGAGTCGCCCAGTCTTGCCGCTTGCTGGAAGCAAAAATGGAGTAGATGATGAGCCCAAAGATCTGGCAGGCAGCTGTGGGGTAGAACAAGCTGGCGCCCCAGTTTTCTGTCTTCTCCAGCAGAAAGCCCACAGATGTCACTCCCAAAATGCCCGGCAGCGCTCCTGCTGTGTTGCTCAGGCCCAGAAGCGCGCCGGCATACTCCGGAGACAGATCCTGAACCAAACCAGTATACTGCCTCAGCCATGGCTCTGCAAGCACAGCATGCTGCAATGACTCCACATGCATGCCTTGAATTGCTCCTGCCAAGGCATGCACTTTTGCATCATGATCGTTGCCGGTGTTGGAAATGCAACAAAGGAGGAGGAAGTGCTCACCTGGTGATTGCAGTACAGCCCGGCGCGGGCCCAGGCACCCATGGCGAAGGACAGGCTGAACAGCGTCACGATGGCGGCTGTGGGCATGGCACCAGGCAGGTGCGTTGTGCCATGAGGGGTCAGCACTGAGCACGCAATCATGCACAGGGCGGGACCCGCAAATGCCACTCCCTGCATGCCAGCAACCACCACCTCAGCATGCCTTGCACCATACATTGCGCACACGCCAGCCGACGTACTGTCAGAGGTCCACAGAAAGTCAGGGTTTCAAAGTCAGTTGATAAAAAATATAAATTAAGCCTCTCATAAGAGATGCGCTGCATTATGGATCTTAGAAGGGTGGGGGTTCACCTGTGCAAGCTTGCGCACATTGGTGATGGACCATCCCCTGGAGACGAGGCCATCAGCGACTGGCCCCACAAAGGGCGTCATGAAGGTCATGGCCAGGTAGGGGATGAGCGTGAGCAGCGAGGAGGACTCCACGGTGAGGCCCAGGGACAGCTCGAAGAAGGAGGGCAGCCATGCCAGCAGCGTGTAGTAGCCCCAATTGTAGCAGAAGTGCGCCACTATGATGGCCCAGACCGGCTTGGAGCTCAGGAACACACCCCACGGCACCGCCTTGTCTGCAGCAGCACCGGCACACACCGCTCATCCGGGTGCCAAGCTTGGGAGAATAACACAGGGACCTGAAAGCAACAGGCTGATGGTGCCGTGTCTATAAGCGCCGCACTGACAATCAATTCTCAGCACAGAGCGAGCCATGCAGTGCAGGAATGGAAGCAAACAAGCAAACAGGAGTGACCCAGAGTGGACAGGGGTTCACAGTACCTGACACGATGGCTGCGGGCTTTGTCAGTGGCACAGAGGTGTCTGGATCCTCGGGCTTCAGCAGCGGCCAGAGGAGGCACCACACGAGGCCCAGCAGCGCAAAGAGGTAGAAGACAGACGGCCAGCCAAAGGTGCGGATGAGGGGCCCACACACAAGCAGGCCAATCACGCTGCCGACATCCAGAGAGCCAAACACGGCTGTGACGGCCCGCGCCCGCTCACCCCTGCAACGCATCAGTCTTGCTCAGCAAGAACAGGTCACTCTGCTTACGCTGATCAGACTTCTGATAAATCCTCGGGAGAAGCATAGACAAGGGAAGCCCCCAATCCTGCATTATTTCCTTAGCAGCAACTGCCAGCCATGAGGTTGAAAGAAACATACTCTGGCACGAGCTTTGCCATCACATTTGTCGCTGAAGACGGCGCCAATCCCTCGCCCAATCCAACCTGCCAAAAAGCAAAGGACATTCGGTGCTTGAATTCCTTAACAAACCACAGATTCGAAGTGAAGTTGACATTGGCAAAATTTTTGGGAGAGGGGCATGCACTTGGAATGTGCGAGGACGTACAAAGACACGAGAGGCACAGAGCGCCAGCAAGCTGAAGTGCGCTGCTGGCGGCGCCACCAAAGTCCCCAGAGACCACAGAGCTACCCCAGCCAGAAGCACTTTCGTCCCTCCAATCCTGGCACAACACATTTCCATTCAGGACACACAGCAACGCAAGGCCACCAGTGCCGGATGGATTGTCACAATTCTGTCATCAGCCAATGGATCATGCAGCATCCATTGCAGCCAAAGCAATGCACATAGGCTGTAAGAATACCTCGTCGAGACCCAGCCTGCAGGGATCTGGGTCAGGGAGTAACCCCAGAAGAAAGCAGATGATACAAGGCCCCGATCGCTCGGGCTCCATCCCAACTCCGCCGCCATAGGAATGACTGCCACTGACATGTTGACCTGCATACCATGCTCAGTTTAGGCATGTTCTCCCTGCAGAACAGTGGTGATCTCACAAAAGCCAACTCCACTGAGCAAGGAGACATAAGGTGGCTCACCTTGTCCATGTTGCACAGGACAAAGGCCAAGGCCATGGCTCCCACAATGACCCATCGGTGGGGCACGGGCGGCTTGTTTTGGGGGTCTGGCATGCTCCCATTTGAAGAGCCAGCTGGCCCATTGGTGGGGTCCATGTCTCTGCCGCTCGTGGAAGGTTCCACTGAGCCATCCAAAGCCTTCTCTGCTTTCTGCAGGGCATCGGCTGCAGCGTCCTCGATGTTGGACAGGGTGCTGTAGATGATCGATCCCTGATCATCTCCAGGGAAGGGCACATCTGGCACGATTGCACTGTCTGCCGCGACGTGCACCTGCCTCCTCCTGCACCCTGGTTGGCAGCGCCTGGCTCTGCACTTTCCTAACGCCGAGATGCTCGACCGTCGTCTGAGATCTAGTGGACGAGTTATGCACAGAGGTCCCAAGTTGGCGGCATTGGAAGTGGGTATAGAGCGGCAAGACCAGCTTCCAACATGTGTATGGGCCATCCGATTGCCAACCAACTTCACCCCACAGGTATTGATTTTGCCTCTGAATCTACTATGGTACTCAGAATGTCATAGAGGCTGCCTAATACGTGTTGGGCCAAATATATATGAGCTACACCTCAAACAGATACAGCACAAGATCCCTTTACAGTGCCAGAGCACTGCTTGTGCGTCGTTTGATACACCTGGAGACTGTCTACAGCGACACTCTGATAATCATGGACAGAGAGCGATTAAATTTTTTGATCTTCAAGCACTGGAAGAGTAAGAGTAAGTGCACAGCAGTTGTGACGCACGCGCAGAATTCAGTCACCAGCCAACAAGCAGAAACAGCCTCAGGAATCCTATTGGGTGGTAGATGAAACGGTTAAAGACTGCCACCCTTCTCACAGGACCCCGAAGTGCGCGCTAATCACTCCAAAGCATGTTCGGACAGCGATGGCGCATCCGCGAACAAGCTAGGGTTTTTGGCCAAAGGGAGGGGCGATAACAGCCTCAAGGGATTTTGAGGGTCAAATGTCTGAGGTGGGCAGGTGTTGCTTCAACATCATCCTGCATCTCGCGTGGAACGAGAAAAAGAGAAGAAAGGAGGAGTAAATAAAAGTTGTCATCATGCACGCACCGGCCATCCTGGCCCATTCCCCTGCAGTGGTACGCCCCAGATCCACATTGCATCAACATCATTTATCTCCCACTTCCTTTGCGGACACGCTGCAATCGATGCACGAAATTCATGACACTGATTCGTATGCATGTTCGGATGACGAAGTGGGCAAATGTACAGGGCCATCCCATTGGAGCGAGCAGGAGTCCGCACACTGCCAAGGTCAATGCCAGATCATTGAGCAAGTCAGTGGTGCTTCAAAGCGAAATTTTCGGCTCCAGCTGTGGACAATTCCTTCCCAGACAAGCATCGCTTGCTGCGTCACCAATCAGATGTACCGAAAGGTCTCGGAGAAGCGTTGCCCCGACAGCAGCATTCAGCAAAGTCCTTATAGCCAACAGAGGAGAGATTGCCGTCCGCGTGATAAGGGCATGCAAGGAGTTGGGCCTAAAGACGGTTGCAGTGTACTCCATTGCAGACGTAGACTGCCTGCATGTCCAGGTAAGTTCGGCATGGTTTGCATTTCTATCCCACCAGCGCATGCATGCAATCCATGGACTATCATTGTGTCTTAGAAGACTGCTGGACTGAGGTGTGCCCTTGGCTACAGCTGGCAGATGAGGCGGTCTGCATCGGAGAGGCTGCCAGCTCTGCATCTTATTTGAACATCCCCAACATCATTGCTGCTGCTATCAGCCGCGGAGCTGACGCCATTCACCCGGTCTGTACCAGCATCCAGGGCTTACTCTGTTCTCCACTGAAGAGCTTTGACCCCTGATAGACATTCTTATGGCTCTGAATGCTCATGATTGATTGCCATCACTGTGACTGCAGGGATACGGGTTCCTGTCTGAGAACTCGACATTCGTGGACATCTGCAATGATCATGGCATTGAGTTCATTGGGCCCAAATCAGACCACATCCGTACGATGGGTGACAAGTCCACTGCCCGCGATACCATGAAGGTGTCTTTCTTATTCTAAAGATGTCATAGAAGTGTATAAATATGTTTTTCCCGCTGGAAGCCACAGGCACTTGAACAGTTGTGGGAGCCCACTGAAGTGCAGCACTGTCGATTGGTGGATTGTTGAAACATGGTTGCTCTGCATCAGGCTGCCGGAGTGCCCACCGTGCCAGGAAGTGATGGCTTGATCAAGGATGAGGCAGAGGCCATTGAGGTGTCCAGGAAGATGGGCTTCCCGGTGATGATCAAGGCCACAGCAGGAGGCGGCGGTCGTGGCATGCGCCTGGCCATGCACGAGGGCGAATTCGTCTCTCTCCTCCAGCAGGCCACTCAGGTGCCGCCTGAATCCTTCCTTTGCTGATGCATCTGAACAGCAATTTTTGTCTAGCCATCAACCTGCAGCCAACCATCAAGCCAGGATACCAATTGGCATTGTGCCTAAGGAGACCAAGAAGGGCCCAAGGGGGGGACAAAGGAGTGGCGTTGAATGTTGCAGGAAGCCGAAGCGGCGTTTGGCAACGGCAAGGTGTACCTGGAGCGGTATGTGCAGAACCCGCGCCACATCGAATTCCAGGTGCTGGCTGACAAGCATGGCAACTGCGTGCACCTGGGAGAGCGTGACTGCTCCATCCAGCGCCGCAACCAGAAGCTGCTGGAAGAGGCCCCCTCTCCTGCTCTCACCCCGGAGGTACTGCCCATGCACCCCAGCATGAGGTGCTCGCATCCCTGATGTGCTGCTCCCCACTTTTAAGTTCTCACACGTACTGCGTGTGCTGCTGTAGAATCTGAGGAGAGATGCTCAGAGTGTTGGTAGATAGCTGGGCTGCTGCTGATTTGCAGGTGAGGAAGGCCATGGGAGATGCGGCGGTGAACGCGGCAAAGAGCATCGGCTACATCGGCGTGGGGACCATCGAGTTCCTGTGGGAGGCGACGGGCTTCTACTTCATGGAGATGAACACCCGCATCCAGGTGGAGCACCCAGTGACAGAGATGATCACAGGGATCGACCTCATCCAGGAGCAGATCAGGGCTGCCCAGGGCGAAGTGCTGCGCTTCAAGCAGGAAGACATTCAGATCAAGGTGGGTCCTACCTGGATCTTTGCAATAAAGTCCAAACTACCCGTACATGCATATAGGCGTGGGGGTCGACATCTATGGGAAGATCCCTTTCCCTTGCACAGCCAGCGCTGCAATCCCTGCATCCTGCCTCGCGTATGCTGTCTTCATGGGCTGTCTTGAAATTTGCTATTTGTGGATCAGGGCCATGCCATCGAGTGCCGCATCAATGCAGAGGACCCCTTCAAGAACTTCAGGCCGGGCCCCGGCCGTGTCATTGGGTACCTGGCGCCTGGAGGCCCCCATGTCAGGATGGACAGCCACCTCTACCCTGACTACCTGGTGCGCACAAGCGCAGTCTTTTCCTGCATGCTGGCATCTGAATGCTTCAGATGTAATTCCTTTTGCGGTGGTGCATTCTTTGTGTGAGGCACTGTGCTGATTGGCTGTGTTTTCGCGTGAGGCAATGTACTGATTGGCTTGTGCTGAATAGCTAATGGTATTGCTGACACGTCCAGGTGCCGCCCAACTACGACTCGCTGCTGGGGAAGCTGATTGTGTGGGGAGAGGACCGCAACCAGGCGATTGCGCGCATGCACCGTGCCCTCAATGAGCTGGTCATCTCAGGAGTGCCCACCACCACCATCTACCACACCATGATCCTGCAGATCGAGGACTTTGTCAACGGCAACGTCGACACAGGCTTCATCCCCAAGCACCAGGCAGAGCTATCAGAGCCGCCTCCACCTCGCGAGGTGGGTCTGTGTGGACGAGCTTTCTGCAATTGCACACTGCTGTAATACTAAATACTAAACTCTGCACATGCATTTTGCACATGTAATAGCATACTGCTCTTCTCGGATTGTGTTTTCACAAACTGTCCTGTGTTGTGCAGGGTTCAAATGTTGTGGAGAAGGCTGCTAAGCGAGCACACAAGCGTGCAAAGAAACTGGCTCTTGCATGAGGAGATAATTTCGTAGTATTATTTTGAGAGAAGCGAAGCTTCCCTCTTCTCGATGACTCGATGGAGTCCCAACAGGTGCAACATATGATCATCAACGTGAAATGATCCTTTGTCCGAGAGCGTGTGCGGTTGAGAGTGTATATTAGCTGATATATGGTGTGTCTGAATAAGAAGCACTGGCAGTCAAAAATGTATGAAAGAGACCGTTTCTTTGGCAGCCTCAGAGAGGTATTGCTTGTGCGGTGGTTCCATCGGTTGAGCTGTGCTTGAGGGTCATCCTGATTTATTTTCAATCAATTGCATTCATCGTGGTATATCTGGCTCACCAGTCCGACTAGTGAGTCACTACGGTAGCTCATAAGGGCTGCTGGCATGCTGCTATCGCTGCTTTCAGCATACAAGGTACCACATTCATCTGTATTCCTTTGCTGTGCTGTAACTTGCGTGTGTGCAATAATGAAGTATGCCCCCGGGGCGTACAGGGCCTGGGCCTGCGTTCTCACCATCCACATTTTCTGCAACCCCTTGTGATCTCATATTTCTGCCCTGTCTGATTCTGATCAGCACCCCTGCCTTTGAGAAAATCAACCATCAATATGATAAAGTTGATTAAGAGCCATAATGGTGCCACCATGCATTGGACAGTGCTGACCTGACAGAAGGGCCCGGGCTGGCACAAAAGCCATATGCCTATAAACATGATTCTAATGATCTTGCATGGCATCTTTGCGGACCTGTGCACACTACAGGTCTAGAGATCTTCAATACGCACCCTGCGAGCTCTCTCAGTGCCACCCATTGGCCCGCGGCCCGGCCGTTTTGCCGACGCGGCGGCCCGGGCCCACTGGGAGGCCCCCTGGCAGGGCCGCCGTGGCCGCCGCTGGCGGCCGGTCGCGGCCACGGCGGCCGGTGAGTCCGGTGGAATCTTGGTGTCGATTGACATTGTTATAGACCACATACTAATCAGCTCACAGAAATGGAAATAAATAGAATACACTGGAAAATGTCCAAAAGGAAGGCATCATGCAAGAGTTGTCACGTAGATTTTGTGTGAGTTTTGGTTTGGCAGTCCCTGTCTGATGTAATAGGGTTGCACCATCTTTCCCTCTAGGCCTCCCTCTACATATATATGCAAGAGAGATTACCCTACTGATACCTCGAGGGCATAAATGTACCCTAAACTCTCCTGATCTATGCGCATTCATCTAGCTCATGCAGTTCGTACATATAAACAGGCAAATCACATTTATTTCAAGAGGGAAAGAAGATGGAATGCTCCACTAGTGGTCGGTCGCATGTACATAACACCACACCAGTTGGCCTCCATCAGCCCTTACTGAGACAGCACCTCGTTTCTAGATTATCGGCAAGATCATCACTTCTTAATAGTCGACAGGCAAAGACATGTCATATCCGGTCAATTCGCGGGATCCAATCACTGGGGAGGTCAAAGACAAGCTGCCAAAGGTGGTTCTGCGTGCCAAGCTTTCCAGCAGTCCTTGATAAAGATAGAAGGTTTTCCAGGACAGCAGATGCACTCATAGGTGTCTAGTCAGCAGATAGTGAATGTTTTGTATGGATGAGCCTGATCAAAGCCCACAGTTGTGACCTCATACCGACACGCAAGGTGTCCACAGGGAAAGCACACATTGTGGTTGTTCTGCATCATCTTCTGTTGCAGACGCAAGATCTGGTTCATACTTTAATGAAGGTTAATTCTAGCTGCATAGGGCACGTGGATCACAAGGGCACTGCCCATTTTTCAACATCAAGGGATGGTGTGCACTGGACGGCTCGTTCTGTTTTTGTTCGTCCCTTATGCTGATCTTCTGAATGTCGATGGTGCAGGCAATTATCGCAGTGCAGAAGTGCTCACCACTTGAGCAGTAAGAGCTCCCATGGTTGCGGGGCCTTTGGGATCACCTTTGTGGCCTGTAAGGGAAGAGGCAGGAGGACCGTGTTGACAGCAACCTTGGTGAGTTAGCCTTTGATGTAATTCATGCTGACCAGGCGACAGTAGTGTCACTTCTCTCTGCTATGTGACCTTCATAGCCAAAGTCTGAGCATTGCAAGAATCCATGCAGGTGCAGGAAGCTCATGAGCTGGATGTGGAGAGCCTGTTAGACACAAAGCTGGAGCAGCACAAGGACCTTGTGCAGGGCGAGCTTGAGAACGGTCTGCGCTATGTCATCCTTCCCAACAAGGTGCCACCAGAGCGCTTTGAGGCCCACCTGGAGATCTGTGCAGGTAAGTGAAACACCCTCTAAATGTACACAGCGTCCAACATGATTGGCGGTGATGAAGGTACTGCATGTGGTTACTTGGGAAGCTGCAGAAGAATGACACGGATTTCCTGATCTAAATCCTGGGGTGTGCAGGGAGTGTGGATGAGGAAGCAGATGAGCAGGGCATTGCTCACCTTGTGGAGCATGTCACGTTCCTGGGAAGCCGGCAAAGGGAAGGCCTGTTGGGCACAGGAGCCAGATCAAATGCCTACACAGACTTCCACCACACGGTCTTCCATGTCCACTCGCCCCTCACAAACACAGGGGCTCCAGATCCGACACCTATGCTTCCACAGGTGCTTAATAACAATATCTCACTGAATGTCACTCCGACTTCCACATCGTCAGTCCCATCCTTTCAACCCTCTGTTTCTGCCAAGAGGAGCGATTTCCCCTTTGTGCTGCTGAATGGGCTTTTGTGCTACTTGTGCAGGTGTTAGACGCGCTGGCAGAGATAGCTTTTAACCCAGAATTCCTTGTGAACCGGATTGAGAAGGAGCGAAAGGCAGTGTTGGCAGAGGCGCAGATGATGAACACAATAGAGTACCGCGTAGACTGCCAGCTTCTGCAATTTCTGCATGAAGAGAATGCACTCGGTTCCCGCTTCCCAATCGGCAAGACAGATCAGGTGCGGCGGTGCTTCAAATACACTCCTCACTGACTGGAACTGATTGCGGGGAACGTGCCTTTCATGCGGAATGTCTGTGCATGCAGGTCGAACTGTGGGACCGTGAGGCTCTGATGAACTTTTGGGAAAAGTGGTACTTCCCAGCCAATGCCGTCCTGTACATTGTCGGAGACTACGACCGGCCTGTTGAGGAGGTCAAGGCCCTCATAGAGAGATCCTTTGGCGCTGTTCCGCGCGCTAGAGAGCGGCTGCCAGGTGTCGAAGCAGCTCCACTGAACAATGGCCACAGCAACGGCTCATCACCCAGCACCAATGGAAATCAGTTGCTCGAGGGCCCTTTCAAGCTGAAGCACAAGGTGTGCCTCATTTCTTGCATACAGTATTCAATTGCTCATGTGATTTGCTAGTCCCCGATCAAAGCGCAACTGAGCCTTGTTGCTTGCACCAGGTCCGCCCTCCGGTGGAGCACAGATATGGGTGCGCGCCCATAAAGGCAGAAGAGACGGCGCCAACTGTACGAGTGTTCAAGCACCGCCTTCTGCAGCATTTCATGCTGTCGCTGTTCTGCAAGCTGCCAGTGCAGCCCTTGACGAGCATAAGGGAGATGCGCACAGCGTTCATGGTGAGAATAATCATGAGTGTCATGCTCCACTCTTTGTTCCATACTTCTCATGTCAAGCCTGGTTGTCTTGCCGAGCTGAAGATGCATGGGACCAGGATTTAGCTTCTGCACTCATGTGCAGGTGCGCATCATGTTGAGCGTGCTGCAGTTCCGGCTCAATCGGCGTTATGTGGAGGCAGACCCTCCATTCGTCGCCATCGAGCTAGATCAGAGTGACTCTGGCCGCGAGGGCTGCGCTGTGTCAACGCTGACCATCACATCTGAGCCGGGCGACTGGCGCGGCGCTGTCCAGGTGCCCATTAAATCATCTTGCTCGTTTTTCCTTTTTCTCAGAATGGTGCTACAGCAGCCAACTCTATAGGGTATGTGAATCTGTATGGTAAAGATGGGAAGCAATAAAGTTGTGGTGGGTCAAGTCACTTGTTGATGGGCAATAAGGGAGGGTCTGAAAAGTTCTGCCATGTGATGCTGCAACAGGTAGCGGTGCAGGAAGCGCGGAGGCTGCAGCGGTTTGGCGTGACGGCCGGGGAGCTGGAGCGCTACAAGATGGCGCTGCTGCGCGACAGTGCCCAGGCGGCAGAGCAGGCGCTGTCTGTGCCGTCCGCGGACAACCTGGACTTCATCATGGAGTCCCTCGCACTCGGCCACACCGTCCTGGACCAGCGCCAGGTGTGCAGCCCTTGTAATGGCAGGAGCTGTTGAACAAGTTCCATTGTTCTCAGCGTAGTATCTTCTTGGTGCTCTGTTTTGTTTGGAAATTGTGCTGCATTGGCATGGCGCAGATGTACATATTTTGGATCATATCAGGTGTTCACTCAAGCCAGCTGCATTGATGACAGGATGTTGACTGGGCCTGTGCTTGCAGAGCCACGAGCTGCTGAAGGACTGGGCTGAAACCATCACGCTGGAGGAGGTGAATGCGGTGGCGGCCAGCTACCTGTCCTACATCTCGCACTACCGGGCGGAGGAGGATATCCTGGAGCAGGCGGCGCGGGGGGAGGGCAACTTTGCAGGCGTTGGCCCCACGCGCGCCACTGCCATTGTGGCCTGCATCCCTGCCTTTACTGATCCCAGTGGCCAGAGCAGCGGTGCGTCCTGGCAAAGCCAACGATAAACCACCAACTTGTGCCTCGTTCTTTTCCTGTGGGACTGCGTAGTATTGCTCTGTCCCGTGCTTCCAGGACAAGGTGCAGTACGGACTGTGACCCCATCTGGAGGTCGGACTCGCCTTAGGGTCCAGTGGATTACATACCTTTTGAGTGTTTGGCGAGGGTGCTGGGCGGTATGCAGGTGGAGGGCTGCCAATGGCGAGGGGTGCCAGCATGACGACAGACAAGCATGTGGACCCTGCCGCGCCAGTGCCGGTGGCCGAGGAGGAGGACGGCGATGTCACAGATGTGCCCGAGGGCACCGTGCGCTTTGAACTGGACCCCGATGAAATCGCTGACGCGCTGGCTGCCCCCAGTCTGCAGGTGCGCCTGACTGTGTGTCCCATCTTGCAAGCGCTAGAGTTGTGGTGCTCCTGCGGGCTCTCCTTAGATGTGCCTGCGAGATTTATGTAGATGAGAAATGCAGGTGGAAGTTTGGCATGTCTGACGGCTGATGCCTGATGCTGCAGATTGAGCCACCAGAGGACATCCAGGTGCCACAGTCATTGTTGCCACCTGAGAGGGTAGAGGAGCTGGTTGCAGAGCGCAACCCCCACTTTGTGCCGCTGGAGAGGTTTGGGCCCTCTTCCTCAGCCATGCCTCCACCAGATCCGGCCACAGGTGTGCCTCTGCCCTTCGAATTCGCTGTCCACTTGCAGATAACAGCGCCCCCCAAATGCTTGCGGCCATGCGTGTTATTTTGTACAGCATGAGTGCTGCAGACAATATAGCGCGATTTGTCGGGGACATTGCAGAGTTTTGATTACAGACTGTTCCACTGCAGGCATCGTGCAGCGGCGGCTGTCGAACGGCATCCGGGTGAACTACAGCCACACGGACAACGAGCCCCGCGCGGCGATGGTGCGCATGGTGGCGGCAGGCGGACGCTCGCTGGAGGAGCAGGGCGCCGGGCCCTCAGGGACGGGTGTGGTCAGCATCGGAACGCGCACCCTCTCCGAGTCCGGCACCGTCGGCCACTGGCGCCGTGATCAGGTGGGCACCCTCTGAGCTTCCTGGTTCAGTGGGTCGGCCCTTGCGCCTTGTCAAATTGCCGGCATGCTTGATAGCAAGTGCTGTGTGATGCTGGATGTTGAGTGGGATCCGTCCTGTGTGGCGTGCAGGTGGAGCTGTTCTGTATATCCAAGCTCATCAACTGCATGCTGGATGCGGACGAGGAGTTTGTGTACATGGACTGCCATTTTGCAATAGGTGAGCATGCGTGGATTCCCTTTCCTGCGCCCCCGTCCATGCACTTTACCTTGTGAAGCTCCACGGCAGTGCATTGCATGCATCCTGCTCCTTCTTGCAGAGTTCAAAGAGCGGTGAAATTGCCCATGCACATGCGCATGTGCAACGGCCAACTTCACAAGCATGTACCCAATGCGTAGGCGAGGGTGGCCTGCAAGCAGTAATGGAGCTGCTGCACCAGTTCCTGGAGTCGCCTCGCTGGGAGGAGAGCGCCATGGAGCGCGCCAAGCAGATGTACCTGTCCCACTACCGGTCCCTGTCCAAGGGCCTCGAGCGCGCCACCGCCGACCGCGTCATGTCCTGCATGCTTGGCCCCGACAGGTGCGCACTGTCTACCGTGTCCACCCACACTCTACCTTCTAACCTCTGTTTTGGGGCTCTGCCTCTATAGAAAATTCATTAGATTTCATCGCATGCACAATTGTAGCCCCTGTAGGTGCCTTGTGGCGTAAAATGTGGAGCTGGGAGAGCAAGCCTGCGCATGCCGCTGATGCACGCATGGGATGGGTGGGGTGCAGGAGGTTCCGCGATGCGAATCCGGAGGAGATAGAGGCGCTGACGCTGGAGGGGATGCGCGAGGCGGTCATGGCGCAGCTGAACCCGGCCAACATCGAGATCAACCTGGTCGGCGACATCGACCCGGCCGAGGTGGACGACGTCATCCTGCGCTACCTCGGCACCGTCGCGCCGCGCAACGCCCCGCAGCCGCCGCAACGTGTGCAGCCGCCCGGCATCTGCTACCCACCCGCCCACATCCGCCGCCAGGCCTGGCACCTCAAGGCACGTAGTAAAGTTGTCCTTGCAGCATCGCAAGCCTTACACTGGACTGGTCTCTCCATCACTTGCTGCCATGCTTGTCTTCTGTTAATATACGGGCAGAAGTATTAGGCGGTCTTCATGTGCGGTTGTGAGGGTTTGATTTGTGCTTACTTTATTCTCAAATTCCATGCAGGATTCTGATGAGCGGGCGGTGGCGTACATTGCCGGCAAGGCGCCCAACCGGTGGGGGCCGTTTGGCGCGAAGGAGGCGCCCTCCGCCACACCGATGCTGGTGGTGCCTCCGGTTCTGCCGCCTCCCAACGCCACAGCGGCGCAGCTGGCTCGCGCGTCCGAGATCAGGCGGGCCCACCCGCTCTATGCGGATGTCACGCTCCGTCTGCTCACAGAAATCATGAACTCGCGGCTCTTCACCACGGTGTGCTTCCTTGACAACTCCCACTGCTTGTGCATGGGTGGTGTAAGGAGTTTGGCTCGTACCCTGATAGCCCTCCAAGGATGCTTGTTGACTTGGCACTTCACAGCTGGAATCTAAACACAAGGTTTTCCATGGTGGGCATGTTGTCTACAAAAAGAGTGTCGCAGCTCATGACAGGCTTTGGGGCTTTAGAGTACTGAAGGCATAGGATTGTGAGAAGACAAGATAGATGGGTACGTGACTTGTTACCTTCCACTGCTCAGGCAAGTATGTCAGAATGAGACGCATTTGTGTGCAGGTGCGCGACGCGCTGGGCCTGACGTACGACGTGTCGTTTGAGCTGTCCCTGTTTGACCGGCTGCGCGTGGCCTGGTTTGTGTGCCACGTGACGTCCACGCCCCAGAAGATCAACGAGGCCCTGGACGCCAGCCTGCGCGTTCTGCGTGGCCTGCCCATGCAGCGCGTCACTCCGCGCGAGCTCCTGCGCGCCCGCCGCACCGTCCTCACCCGCCACGAGTCCGAGATGAAGGCGCGCCGCCGCTCTCCTCCCACCCCACACCCATGTCACTCTCCATTCGTAGTCCTGTGGCCCTAGTCAGCAGACATGTGGGAGGGCACTTTGTTATAGCTTGCATAGCAGGGATGTGCAAATGACAAGCCTGGCTCAGGCAAAGGGGCTCCACTTCCGGCACTTGTCGCTGCCTCTAGACAGATGGACAGTGGGCTAGTACAACATCTTTCGCCATTGGCTTCTTGCTCTTCAGGGGATCCAAGAGGCGCATTATTGCCGTGGAGCCTTTTGTTCGACATTGGATGGTTCGTGAATTCAAACTTTGGACTGTCTGACGGGTCTTGCGTGCGCGCAGGAGAACATGTACCGGCTGGGGCTGCTGACGCACCTGCAGAGCAACGACGTGCCGCTCAAGGTGCCCGAGTGCCTGCGCGACCTGCGCGTCATGTACGAGGCGGCTACCATCGACGACATCAACGACGCCTACTCCAACTTTGCGCTCGACGACGACCACATCTTCACCTGCGTGGGCACCTCTGGGCCCACGCCACCGCAGCAGCTAGCCGCGCTGCCTGCCCGGGAGGCTGGCAAAGGCCAAGGGACCAAGCTGGGCCCCATGGACAGCAAAGTGCTGCTGTCAGTCGCGGCTGCGCTCCAGGGAAACGGGCTCGCGCAAGCCATGCAGGAAATGGCCGCCAAGAAGCAGGGCACCGATGACAGGCCCTGATCAGGATCCCACGGTTTCAGGATTGTGCAGGGCAGGCTTTGAACATTCATATTCCCACCACCTTGGATGAGTGGCGAACCTGGGAATTCTGCATCGCTCGATGGGGGCAGGCTTGTCTTTTGAGCACAGTCATGTCAGATGTTGTCGGACTGTTGGTGAATTGGTGGAGCAATGCAACACAGACCGCATCTTGTATTTGTAATTGTTGTACTGCTATTCATTCCCTGATGGGTTGCTATTTCAACAATGTTTAAAGTTGAGCAGAAGGCTCATGCATGAGCTGGCATGCCTGAACTTGCTGATATCAGAGAGCATCTGAAGCTGCAAAGACACTCATTTAAAGGCAGAATACAATATAAAACTGATTACAGGATGCGTCTGTCTCCCTATCTGAGATTCAACCATGTACATTCCTGAAGTTACACCAGGAATGGCAAACGCATATAACAATCTCTGCATGTAGTAATTACTTGCCAAGTCTTTAACTCTCTGGTGCAAGCATATCTCCCACGCTCATCGGCATGCCTTTGCTAATATTACAGCAGCTCACAGGACATGGAAGATTCACATTGCAAGCGAATGAAGGCTTTTTCAATTTATTTTTCTTGGCTTCCTCGCAAATGGCCCTATTAATCTGCTGATTCTCATGCAGACGGTCTGCTGAAGGCCCAGCATGCACCCACCGAAATATTATGCCCAACAACAGTACTATTAATCATGGAATGACCTAATCTAATTCAAACTGTGAAAAGAACATCAGGTGAAATCACTAAGGGCGGGCAGGTTTCTTCGCGCGGTGCTGGGCATCCAGTATCCTCTGCACCAGCTCTTCTTTCTTGCCTCGGCTATTGAGGCTCTTTGCTTTCAGGATCTCTCCCAATTCCTGGTTTGTCTTTGAGCGCAGCAGATCCGCCGAGAAGGTCTGCACAACTGGGGCCTGGCCGCCTGGACCTTCACCTGTGCACAACACCAGTCTCATCGGGCTTCATTTGATGATGCAGGAGCTCGAGCTCACAGTTCACCAGGACAATCTGTCAGACTTTTGCAGATGAACGACAGGGCTAGACACCTGAGCCGCCCGCTTCGCAGTGTGACCGCTTGGCCCCTCCCCTCTCATGCACCGCCTCAGCAGGCCGTTTCCCTTTGTCTGCTGCTTTTCCTTTGTCCTGCTTCCCCTTCCCGATCGCCTTGTCCCTCCTTTGCAGCAGCTGGCGGATTAGGATGTTCTCTGGGTCGGTTGAAATTTCCTGGCCCTCTGCAGGGCCAAAAGTCCGCAATTAGCTGGAAGCATCTGCCACAACTAGTTGCAGCAGGTATCCAGGACGTCTTGAGCAAGATTGGAATTGAAACTTAAAGTGTGCCAATCTAACATGTAACATTGACGCTGTGCATGAGGATTTCTCCTGATCATCAATTGCTTGCCTGGAGGCGCAGTGTCGTGGTCTGCAACGTATGTTTTGGGACTCTGAAGTATGGGGATCGTTGAAGTTAAGCAACCCCTGCAAGAGCGCTCTATTTAGGACAAGACGCTATGCGGACAGATATTTAACAAGGAACGCGAGATTCTTCAGCAATCACAACAAGAACTGCCAGTACCTCGATGGAAGGTTGGAAAGGAAATCCATGGACATCATCGACTGTGATAGTCCTTCGTGGTGACAATTGTGCTGCGATACTCTTGATTCCAGTGACACCTTACTTTCCCTCTAAGTAGTTGAATTACTTGGCTTCAAGTCGTGCAAGGAAGGATTTGCTACATCGATGACGTGCACCGGGTCCCCCCTGTTCTGGCATGCCTTGCATGCATGCAGGCAGAGACTTGAAGAGGCAGTGGAGTTGAGACCACTGTTCTCACACTGACTTATCGCATCCATTGAGAAATTTTAGCTAACATTGCAGTTTAACCTGCAGAACATCGCCGCATTCACTTTCACAGTAATCACTGCATCGGGAAGTACTAGTAGTTCCTGCCGGGCCGGCCCCGGGGGTGCAAAAGACATCTTGTTTTCAAGTTGCAGTGTGCAACATTTATCATAGTATGCGTATATGAGCGTTGCTCAATGTACGCTTCATCTCTACAGCAACTGCAAATATAACTCGCCAGGACAACTACTGAGCCCCACATTCAACACAACTTTGAAAGTTTGTGAACAGTGGATCAGCCACAGAACCACTGTGGTGCACTGGCCACAGCACTGCCAATGCTCCTGCCATGGGGTTGCTTGACTGCGCATGAACAACACCGATCACTTTTTATCTCTGCGCTAGCTGAGGGAAAGTCTAAGCTGCCGCTACAGAGGGCATCGCTTGGAAATTGAAGACACTCTCAGCGCTGTGAGAACCTCGGCCTGCATCCCGGTGCAAGGCAAGGTCATCGATGGTTGGCCCGACCGGGACAATTCCTCCAGGGTTCAGGGGGAACAGCGATGTGAAATAGCTGCGCCGCGCCTCGTCCAGATCGAAGCTGGTGCTGATCTGCAAGGCAGCGGCATTGATCAATTCCTCCTAGCACATTTATAGTAAACATGCTGCTATGACCTGGCCATTACAGGCTTGACAGGCAGGTCCTGCAATTCCTTCTAGCTGCAAAGCATTGAGCTGGGTGGCGGGGAATGGGTGGATCACTCACCTGCATCTGCGAGGCATCCTGAACCGTGATTTGGTAGACATCTCTCAACCATGCTGACAGGTTGGGGTAGTCGGAGATGCGTTTCCGACAGCACTTGAACAGAGTTGCGTACATGCCATCATATCGAACCACAGTGGGATAAAGCCTCAGATCCGCCTCTGTGAACCTGCAGGTTCAGCAAATCAGTTACAGCATCAAATGTCAGCCATAGCTCTTGAGCAAGCTTGAGGTGTTCGTACAAGCATGTGTATACTCAGGCAGTGCTGAGGGAGCACCTGTCTCCGACCAGGAATCTGTGCTCTGACAGGCGCTGCTCAACGAGGTCCAAAGCGCCATACAACTCTTGCTGCGCTCGAGCATATGCAGCTTGTGTTGTCGCAAAACCAGACTTGTAGACGCCATTGTTTATCTGCGCATGCACTCTATGTCTATACCGCTCTATCTGAAGCCACCGCATAACAACAAGCCCGGGATGTCAGAAAAGGAGCTAGCATTTCACAGCCTGCAGAATCGCAATTATTGCTTCACAGTGCAAGCACCTTGTTGTGCACAATGTCGTTGATGGCATCAATCTCGCGGGACAGTTGCGCAGGGTAGAGATCAAAGGGCGTGCATCCTGGCAGCTGCACACTGTTCAGCATGCGCACAATGTCGCTGCTCTCATTGCAGACCAGCTTCCGAGTGCGCTTATCCACCAGCAGAGGAGCTGTGCAGCGCCCTCTGTACCCAGGACTGGCTGCATCATAGACTTCCCTGCCAGCGAGCACCACTGTCTATGTCAACCCATGGCTGGACAGATCCACAGCGAGTAAATTGCCCAGTGTATCATGACTTGCCTATTTAATGATGGAGGGAGGCAAATTTCTCACCGGAGATCTTTGGCGTTGAAGACCGGTTCTGCTTGGTCAAAGACCCAGCCACCTCGAGAGGCTCTCTCCGGGTCATCCACGGCCATTGTGTAGGTAACGTGCGGCAGCAAACCATGCACAATGAGTGCCAGCAGAACCCGATGGCACCAGGGGCATGCGTTGCCGACATACAGATGATACCTTCCTGACTCCGCCTGCAGCCGAAATCACAGTTGGGCGGTGCATCAGGCAAGTAGACATTGCAGATCACCAGTTGCTTGGGGGCAATGGAGCAGCCGACATAAGGGCCTCACTGGGAGCTCAGGACTGCCAATGACTCCTTTCAAATTGTATGTGGGCCTCGCGTAGCTGCCATCTTTGGTCTGTGGAGCCAGCTCTTTCATCATGGTCTCCCAGGCAAATTGCCAGCCCATTTTTGCTCCTGCAGCAGCAAGGTCATTGCATGAATGGTCACTCCCAAGAAGCAAGCTTGCACAAGATATACTGTCTCTGAATGCTCACCCTTCACAAGTGTTCCTTGGGATATCACTTTGCCAGTCCACTCAAGCAGTCCAAAACCTTTGCTTGCTTCTGCAGAGGGTCCGCTGCCACCTGAACAGAAACGATGCCAGTGAAGATTGGACAGGAAATGTTGCAATAAATTCTCACCGAGACGCATGATTTCAAGATCAGACTGCAGGGCTTGCCTGCGCTTGTCTGCATCATCCGTTGATCGGAATATCTCCCTTGCCGAGGCAATTGCTGCAGATAGAAGAAACGGTGATGACAATCGGCATGCCAAGTGGGGGCCATATAATTTATATTGGTGAAATAAGCGAGTCAACCACATTTCAATCAGACAAGATCAAAAGTTGTTATTACAATATAGGCAAATTTTCAGGAGAAAGCCGCACCTTTCGGAAACAGGAATGCCCAGATGGTGGTGCACCAATCAAACGGAAGCCGGAACCACGATCAATACACTGGCTGGTCATCCCTCACCTTCTCGAATTGCAGATGATTCACGATCGTTTACGAGAGCCAAGTTTTCTAGAATGGAGATCGTCTTGGACATAAGAATGTAGTGGCATGGAAGCGGGGTGGAAGCTGGTGGAAGGTGAAGAAAGCAAGCTGGGCTTCACTTCCTTCCAGAGGTGAGTTTACAGGGAACAAGTTGGCTACCTATCCAAATGCGAACATGCGGCATACAAGCATGCATGCGACAAGCTTTACTCAGTTTCCCAGGCCCGGAAAAGATCATCATGATGATCAACCATATGGTGCTGGAATCTTATAAAGCAGAGACCCCAAAGGCCTCAACTGGTATTCAACATGTGTTCTCTGTCACAGAATCAAGCTTCAGCTTCTCACGTTTTGGCTAGCCTCTGAACGACATCATTAAGCTTGTTCCCAAAAGCAGTACGTGAGAACGTTTTCTGCACATGCAGGCGAGCCTGTTTGCCCATTTCTGCTGAGGTGTCAGGATCCTGCAGCCATCAGCACGCACAGATCGGTAGCTTGCATGCCCACAGTAAGTTGCCGTCACAGGAATGAAGGTGCATCTATGGAATTCTGGGTAATCAAGGGCGCGTACCGCCAGCCTAGCCATTGCAGCAGCAAAGGCTGTGGCCTGTGGGGGGCACAGGTAGCCAGTGATGCCATTCACAACAGTCTCCTTCGGGCCACCACTGTCGCATGCCACGACCGGCCGCCCAGCCGCCATTGCTTCCAGGGGCACGATGCCAAAGTGCTCATTCTCTGGCGTGTACAGAACAGCGCACGCTATGGCGAGCAATGCGCTGCGCTGGGCATTGCTGAAGCTGGCCACAAGTCTGACCTGTGGCACAATGGATGTCCCAAGTAGATGACACAGAGGGAATGGAGAGGATTTGGTAAAAGAGCAGCAAAGGCAGCCACTGTTCGATCCATCCAAATAGTACTGAGAGCGGACCTTATCTTGCAGCCCCAACTGCTGGACGAGCTCCTGCAGTTCACAAAAGTGCTCCCGGTTCTCTGCCAGGCGCTTGTCATAGCCGCCGGCAAGCACAAGCACGCTGTGGGACACCTCGGCCTGTTCTGCACACTTGCCCTGTAGGGCTCCAAATGCGCGCACCGCCAGGCCCAAACTCTGCAGAGGAGTCCCCCAATAAGTCTCTGACTTGCAAGATACTTTGAAACATGGTAGTGACATTGTTATACAAATTAGCAGTCTCAGATTGAGTCAGCACCTTTTTCCGCTCAAAGCGATTGATGGAAAGAAAGACGTGCTTTCCATTCAGGAAATGCACCAAGTCTGGATCGAGGCTCAACTCCCAGTTCGCTTCAGCTTCGCAAAGTTCTTGGTCTGATGGAACCTGCACGGCTGGATAGAACACGCTTGGAACCAACCCCCGCTTCTTCAGACGTCCAAAGGTCTCCAAGAACACCCCTGTTGTAATCAGTTTTGGTAAGACAATTGGTTTTTGGTCGCGGACAATTATTTTTGAATGTCTTGACAAGATTTAAGCAGGATGGAACGTGCCTTGTGTGAAAGTACTGTTCACCAGAAGCTGATGAGCTTGCCCAGTTGTAGATTCTTCAACTGCATCTAGGACTGTGCGGTATATTGAGTGCAGCCGCGAGCGTCGCTTTGCAAGCAGCTGATCTGGAAAGTGACAATAGAAGAGGACCTACCAGACAGATGAACTCAATTTGTACAAATGATGCGAACAACTGCAGCCACCAAAAATGCAAAGATGGCGCTCAGCAGAGTAGCCCAAAACTCACCTTGCTGCTAGTGAGCAGGCGCAGGACTGGCACAGCAGCAGATACTTGGTCCACGAAAACCACATCATAATGCCTCTTCCTTCTGCACATCCAGAACTTAGATCCACTTGTGCCTTCCAGGTGAGCCTATGCTCATATGGCAATTCTGTCTCAGGCACACCTGAAAGCTGTCCAGGCAATGTACGCCGCGATGAGGATACAGCGCACGTAGGCACAGAAGGCATGCAACCTGTTGACGATGCTCCTGGGAAACCAACTCCCACACACAGTGACAGGAAAGGGACCTCCCACTGTTTCGCTGAAGCACCTGGTTCTGTCATGATGCGCGGTGAAAACATCCACCTACAGCACGATATTCAATGTGACGGATGAGCACGGCAACATCTGGGCACATTTCAGGGCGAAAAAACTTGTAAATATACATAGGAAGATGGGGCACCGAGTTTCCGTGACTTGCGAGTTCGCATGCTGCATCCACAACAAGTCGCTCTGCTCCACCTAATCCAAGATCTGGATGGCAAAATGCAATCGCGAGTCTATTGCGCTCGCAAGGCACGTCTGCCATCGCCCAGAATTCTCTACGTTCTGGACTTTACAGGCTTTCCACCCATGTATTTGAAGGTGAAGAGGTAATTATCGACATTTGAAATCTAATGGACGTTTATAGCGTTGTTCGTTACCTTCCAAGAATAATTCTATTCCTCCTGCAACCAAGCAGGATCTGCCTAGGAATCCTGGGACGTCCGAATGTAGTACAGTGGAACATACAAGTACAAAGCAGCAAAGAAGAGATCAGAAAGTGTTCGAATTTCTACAGAATGCTCGGCTGATCAGCTGAGGGCGCCATCAAGGCTTACCCATGCAGCCAATGTTGGCTGGCCCATGGGCTAGCTAGGTGACTCGCTTCTGACGACAAGACTTGATTGCAGCAATTCGCTTGGCATTGACATCAAGATCAGCAGTGTCCAAAATGTTCTTTAGAAGGTATTTTCTGGAGAATGCAAGTACGTAAGATGTGAGGCACTGATCTTAAAAAGACAAAAGTTGAGTTTTGCCTCTGTCCTGAGGGTGATCCTGCAGGTGAAAATTGGACTGAAAGCCACAAGTCGCTTCTTGAGCTCAGAAAAAGGTGCCATAAGTCAAACTTGCGCAAGGTGGCTATATGGCGGTATGTGTACGGACGGTTCTCAGCTCCTGCAGTACCAGAATTCCTGCTTGAACAAAGCAGCTTCATGGTTCGAGTGTGTCAATGGGGTGAGAGTTGATGAGAAGTCCAGATTTGACGGATAATATCATATTTTGACAGAGCTCTCCAACCTGCAGGGGATCAATAGACTAGGAAAGGCACCTCCAAGGCCTGGAAGTTTGAGGCCGCCTGATCCCAACCGCAATCGTGTTTTAGATATATACTCTGAGGGCACAGAAGGGGATGCAGACTACATGCGCATGGTGCAGGATGTAAGTGTTGCAGATCCACCCCTTCAAATCTGAGAAGCTCTGACCAGCTGTTAACCTTACGCATGACCTTTATCTCCCAAGATTTGCAGTGATGGCTCAATCACTTGTTCTTGTTCAGATTGAGGATGCACAGCAGAGCCAAGTGGGGTGGCTATTTGGACGAGGAGGTGAGAATGGACTTTACCTACACAGCATTGCCCACCTTGTGCTGGATTACATGTGTGCTATTGGAATGGGCAGTCCCGCTCTTGATTTGGAAAGTCCCCATAGCGATCAAACAGTCTCACAAGCATGTGCATGTGCAGCTTTTGACAAGGGCGACTTGTTGTACCTGCGCGACGAGGAGGAGAAACGGCGCTTCAAGGAGGACGAGCTGCGAGAGTCGGAGCGTGCCATCTTCTTGAGACTGCAGGCTGTGGCAGGGCCAGGCCCAGACAGCAGCAGGCAGGCTGCAGCAGCGCTACCAGCTCGCACAACGTCCAATCACCCTTCCAGGTATGTTGGGCTGTTGCACTGCCGTCCAATTTGATGTTCTTCACAAGAGGATGGTGTTGACCTGGCATTCTGGGACTGCAGATCCCAAGCCAAGCTACTGGCGAATGTGGTGAAAATCAAGGGGAACAAAGTAGCTCCACCTGCCAAGCGAGAGGCTGAGGAGGAAGCTGTCCCAAATACGAAGCGCTCAAAGCCTGCTGAAGCCAGCGAAGAAGAGGATGGTGCCGGCTTGGCTGGCCTACTAGGTAATCACAAGGTTCCCAAAAATTTTGTTGCGAGCATCGCTGTAATAGCTATGCGCCGCTGCTGAGATCTTGCATCTGAAGGCAGGAACGATTGCGGTTTGCATTGCTTGCAGTGGTATTTGATCTCAAGCGTGTGACTTGCCATCGTGTAGGTGACTATGGAAGCGAGGACGAGGAGGGAGCCAACAGCAGTCGAGAGGGCAGTCAAAGAGTCGAGGATTGTTCAGATGCAGAACAGCCCCCAGCTGACAAGACTGGAGACGTCACATCGGGCCCCGGGCCTGGAAGGAACTTGGGTAGTGCTGATGAGGCAGTTACATGAAAACGACTATTGGATGGAGTAGATCGTAGCGTCATTCCTTGACAATTGAAGTTGCCCGGGCACAAGGACCAGCAAAAGCTCCAAGACTGATTGAGCCTGTGAGATTTTTTACTTGTCTTTACTCTGGTCTCGGAGTTGCATTCCAGGAGAGCAAGGATTGCCATGATGGCCGCCATATGCGGCTCACCATGACAGGCACTACCGGGCACTTTGGGATGACTCATTGGATGTCCCGGGAGACTCTCAAGGGTTGGGTTTCCTTCCCTCGAGGGCTCAGAAGCTCAGAATGCTGAATTTAGCCTGCAGCTCTCCCTCGATGTCATTAAACCTATCACTGAGGCTGCCTAGCTCTTCAGCTACATATTCCAAGTTCTCCATTGTTGTTTGATCACCTCTTGATGATCTTGCGTCACCATTTTGGTCACCAGCTGGTACCGTACCGTGACGGTACCAGCTGATCAGCAACTCAGCTGAGTTGCTGATCAGCCGCTGCGGCACAGCTGCAGCACATCTCAAGTGCTTTCGTGAAACTTGTTGCTTTAATAAAATTTTCGCGGGCAAGCGAACATTGTGATTTTATAGATGGTATTTGTCTCGAATTGGAACGCCCCTTGCGCGAGGCATGCCACAGCGGACGAACCCTCCCCATATGTATACCCCTTGCCATTTCAAGCCCTTTGCAAGGGTTATGAAGGAGCCCATCCATGTGACTTCCAAGAAAGTAAACTCACGCCCTCACGTTTCCGTCTTCGCAGCACGTAAGAGGCTTTTCAAATGTGCTTGCAGCATATTTTCTTTAAATGAACTGACTTCGCTCAAGCACTGTACACATGTGAGTCCAGTGCCCAGATCTTGCTCTCAGATCATCGGGAGTCTTTCGCTAAGCTTGAAGAAATAACAATTTGAGTAACGTTCTAGCAATTCCTCTTGCACACCATGTGTGCTGCCATTTTGAAAGAGCATCAGCATGGGAAATCGAGGGTGAGGCTAGGAAGAACATGGCGAGAGGGAGACGTCCACCATTTCGTGGAGTGGACCGTGCACACAATGCTGGAGTCTGATATGGCCCATGCATTCCTGGATGGCAGTAACACAGATATGACTGCGACGGACACGCAGAAGAACACGGTGAGGGGACGCGATCGAGCTGATCCTGCCCTAATTGATTTCTCCCCTGTCACTCGATAAATGTCTGCCCATACACAGTATTTGTAGTATCTGATATGAACAGCTGCATGTAGGTGTACTATATTGCCAAGCAGTGCAACAAGAGATGCAGCCCAGAAGAGTTTGCCATCGCCCTTGCCCGGCACTTTGTGGCCACCTACCCTAAGGTGCCTCACTTCTACCACTTTTTCACACATTGCATCCTTGTTCTAAATCTACTGTATGACCATCGCTAGATATTGTCTTCTTTGAGCTTGGCATTTCTGACACCAGGTGAGCAAAGCAAAGGTGTGGGTGGAGCAAGCACCATGGGAGCGGTGTCAAGTAGACGACCAGCCTCATAATCATGGCGCGTCCTCTGACTGACCATCGCTTCCCAGTCCGGTGCTCCTGTTCAAGGCATTGCAGAAGCCTCAAGTATACAAATGCCTTGTGTTGCCTCCTGACTATCGGCTCAAAACTTGCAGGGTTTGCTCACACTGGGGCCGAGATCCGGACGACATTTGTAACAGCAGATGACCAGGGAAACACAGCTGTCACAGCAGGTCAGTACCTGTGTATTTTTGCTCAGGCCTCTGGCAGAAGCAAGCTGTGGAGGCAAGCATTGCCTGTCTGGGGTGGTCTGCGGTGGCTGATGGGGATGATTGCAGGTTTGAAGGGCTACAAGGTCCTGAAAACAACCCAGTCTGGTTATGAGGGCTACTTGCATGACCAGTACACCCTCCTGCCTGAGACCAGGGACAGGATCATGGCCACATGTATTGCAGCCACCTGGAAGTACGGCCCTCTGCCATCACTGCCATGCACATGCTTCCCCATTGCGCAAATGTTTGTCTCATATTGCCATCCTGTTGACCATTGCTGCCTCTTGGGCTTGGCTGCTCAATGTTTGTTTCTGAGCACCAACCACATGATGGCAAGCTGTTCTTCCCTGTTTGCAGGTACTCAGGCCCAGTCAACTATGATGCAGCATATGCAGCAATGAAGGAAGCTCTGCAGACAGCATTCTGGGGTCCGCCAAAGTCAGGCGTCTACAGCCCCTCAGTACAATGCACCCTCTTCCAGATGGGCAAACTCGCTCTGGCCAGGTATGCGCAGCGCTTCAGCATGCACCCTGGTGTGCCAGAATGGCTGTGGCTGAGACTGTAAGTTGCATCTATCCTGGCATGTGCAGGGCCCCACAAGTGGAGTCTATCTACCTGAACATGCCAAACCTGCACTTCCTTCCTTGCAATACAGTGACCAGCAAGGTGACTACTTTCCTGAGGAACGGTGCCGAGGCTTGCTCTTCTGTTTATGTCTTGTGCACAGCCGTCAGTCACTGCATGTTGATGTGTCGGCATGTGCAAGCATTCGTTGCCAATGTCTGAGACCGGCCATGCGCGCAGTTTGAAGATGATGTGTACATCGCCACGAGTGAGCCTCATGGGAACATTGAGGCCACCATCACTAGGGGGGACATCGAGCCGCACTGCAAGCTTTGAGACCTTCATTTACCCGCACCTTCACATTGGTAGGTGTTCAGCCCTGCACTCCTGAAGATCTGTGAGATCTACCTGGGTTTCTGCTTTGATGCCAAAACAATTAAGGGAAGAATGGCATGCAATCTGTGTGCAGGTTGACCAAGATTCAATTGACATAAGGCTTGGAACCCCGGTCAATGGTACCATTTAAAGGGTCCAGCGAGGGTGTTGACGCTCATCAAGATGAGGCCGCATCATACCTGATGGGACGAGCAAAGCTCAGTCCCACGGTAATATACATTAATTTTGCACTATTGTGGATAAGACCATTTCAGTTTGCAAACTTTGCATGCTACATCTGTACCATATGCGAGTCTACCAAATGTGAATTTGACGGGAAAAACAGAGACGGCCCCAAGGCGGGACTTTTCATATGATCAGGGAACCCATTGTCCCAGTGATGCCAGAAAATCCCGCTTAGAATCTAGATTATGAGGATGAATGAGTGTGCATTGGCACCATTCATGAATTGACCCAAGCGAGCTCTGTACATATGTATACAGTATATGATTTTGCTTGCAAGGCTTTTAGCTCCAAGGTCTGCAACTAATTGCAGGTTCACAATGCAAACTTCTGTCGTCTTTGTTTTGCAACAGAGCAGAGAAACAAGATCCCTATGATTTCAACAGGCTGGAGGCTGAATTTCAGCAACTTTTAAAGTCACAAGATAGCCCTTTGGCCCCACCAATGTTCAATACTCCATCAGCAAATATTTCCAGGGGTCTCATCATGGCAGTCATGGACATGTGCCCCAGGGCGATGATGCACCAACAAGCTCTGTTCTTAAGACGCAATACGGCCTTCCAGGGGTCTCACTTGATGTACTGGGAGACCCAGCGGAAGCCCTCACCATAACCCATCCTCTTCACCTGCAACCACATTGCAAATTGTCTAAATGCATATCCATGCCTAAATACGTTCCCCTCGAAACATATGCTTGCAAAACCAGGCAACCAAGGTTGAATCCGTACCAAATCAGGATGAAGACATAACTTACCACACTGCACATGAAGATCTCGATGGGCCGCAGGCTATTCTCCGTGACTGGAACCTTGCCCTTGCCAGTTGTGTAGTTCATCAAGCCCAGGTTCAGGCGCAGCTCATCCTCGCTGGCAGCCTGCACAATGCGGATGTCCAAATGGGCACTTTGCCTTCCAGCACTATCCAGCATCACAGGGCTGAGAGCACAGCACAGCTGATGCCCCTGGTCTTATTGCACTGCTAGGAACTGAAAGAGCCCGAATAATGCATGTTTGTACACATCCACATTTGACCTCTCAGAGGCCCTACAACAGCTGACAGTTGATTGCGCTTCAATTGAAATTCTGCATGATCAGAAGCAAGATTGCCACAAGCCAATCACACCAGAGACGCTAAAAAAACCAAAGAGGATCACCTGAGGGATGTCGATTTTGTTGCCCAGGATGAGGACAGGCACGGCGGCCAGCGCCTCGTCACTCAGCAGAGCATCCAGCTCCTTTTTGGACTCCAAGAAGCGCTCCCTGTCCACCGCATCCACCAGGAACACCAGCGCATCCACCTGCGCAAGATGAAGTTAGTTTAGAGCAATCTGCACATCAAATTCACCTGGCATGGGAAGATGGCAGAGGCGAGGGCGCAAGAAATGCACCTTGGCGTAATAGTCCTTCCACACCCGTCTGGCAATCTCGTGGCCGCCCAGGTCAAAGGCCTTGAAATTGATCCCCTGCATCTGGAGCTCCTGTTGTGCACAAGAAATGCTTCAGGCCAAAATTGGTATTTGTCTGTCGGGCACGGCAGCAGAGGATTAAGCACTTGATGAGAGGTGTCACCTCCGAAGTAGGGTATTGAGTTGGTTGATGCTGTGCCAAACGGTCGTCCTTCAGCATGTGCATCAGCGTTGTTTTGCCAGCATTGTCGAGGCCCTGGGTCAAAATGGGAAATTCTATGTGTTACTGCAATGAAGTTTACCACATCTTTACAAGTTCGAAGCAGACAGCAAAGTGCGGATCCAGGGCTCACCAAGAAGAGAATCTTGGCATTCTTATTGTACAGTCCCAGCCAATTGAGAGTGCCATAAAACCTGCGATGAAAGAAGAACACAATAGTGATGGAGCAAAGGGCACAGTGAAGATCACTACAATGCGGGCAGCACGACAAATAACACCTACCAATTCACAAGAAACATCTTGACCGTATCGTCTGCGGTGAGCTCAGACGCACAAAAAGAGGATTACTCAGCAAGTGCGCCAAGACGCCCCTTGAAACGTTGCAGTAGGGTCTTATTTTCGGTGGCGCTTTTATGCAAGATCAAGAACTGATCGAGGGTGGGCGTGATCTTTTCCGCCCTGTACTACTGCTGGTGGCACCGCAGTGGTGGTATGGACTTCGCCTTAAACTTCTAGGCGCTCCTGCTTCCACAGTCTCCAGAGGTGTGACCTCCCAACTGCTGCATCCCCTCTTGCAGATGGTTGGTCCTGAATGCATGCATGTGCAAGATAGGAATAGAAGGCGATTCAGAGCAAGCAGGATGCAGGATTCAATCTTATCATGATCAATTGCCATGCAAGTGTGGTTTGGGACCTGTGCAGGGTCCTGGGTACAGTAGTGCAGTACCCCGGGGCCCGGCCGAGTTGCCGTCACTGACATCAATTTCATGATGTAATTTTCATCCCAAACAAGCTGTACAGGTGCAAGTTGTATCTGCAATATCAGCAGCGGCACAGCAAATTTCTGACAGAGTCAGAGGCTCTTACATGTGGTATTCCTGCCATCCCAAGAGGGGTCAAATGTTCTACAAGACAAAAAGAAAGCAGACAAAAACTAGGCACGCACTGGGGCAGACGTGGGCACCCCACGGCTGAGGCCATCATCCTTCTGAGTGTTCACAAGGTCCTTCACACTCCACACATTCTCCTGCGCATCAAAGAGAAAATCAGCAAATCTGCACCATCTTGCACGAACCGGTAACTTGCTACAAAGACGACAAGGGACCCACCTTCCAGGAAGCCAACTGCGCACGCAGCTGCTGCCACTGGGCAGCAGTGAACGTCTGGCGAGCGATCTTCGTGACGGTGACAACGCGGCGTAGCTGATCGATGCGCGCTTCAAGCAGCTTGTTGCCACTGGCTCGGATTACAAATGCCTCCTCCTGCCCCTCTTCCAGCGCCAGGGACTCCTGCACCATCAAAGCAAACCCAGTGACGTTCCTGCCTGCAGCATTCCTTGTGCCATCTGCTGCACACACCGTGACCTGCGAATATCCAAGGCTATAAAGAGCAGAACCTCCAGGTAGCATGGGAATGCCAGCTCACCCTGATGGCAGCGAAGGTGAGCACGTCTGACTGCGAGGCCAGAGAGAGGAGTGCCAGTATGCGTCCCTTCGCCAGCAGATCCTCGTAGCTCACTCCAACGCTCTTCAGCACCTCTCCATGCTGCTTGTTGAAGGCCTCCAAACCCTGCATGTGCATCTACATTCAGGCTCTGAACAACCGATAGGCGCACTCCATACTTGCCACAGCCATTTTATTTGATTGCTTGTGCAGTTCTTGGCCAAAAGCACCCCTTCACCTTGACATCTGAGCTTGTTAGGAGCAATGTCAGCAGCTTGTGGAGGGGCGCATGCTGCTTGTCATTCTCCAGCTGTGTCACCGCCTCAGCTTCCAGGAGGTCAAACTGGAACAGCTCTGGAAACTTGATGAAGTCTGCAACGGCCTCCGCGGCAACATCCTTCACGGCAGCGAGTTCAGCTGCGTTGGCACCCTGCATGTGCCGAGACTCCCTTAGTGCAATTTGCCACCCGTTGGCTGTTGCCCAGTTGCAAGCAGGGGACAAGAGAGACAGTAATGAATGCAATACAGGGAGTGTACCCCACACCTGGAATGTGGAGAGTGCATGCAGTGTCAGCTTGTAGGCGTCCAATGGGCCAGCCTTCTTCTTCTGCAGGACCAGCAGGATCATTCGTCATGGCACTATCACGGCTCTAAAGTATTCTTGCATTCAAATTCAGGACAAAAAACAGCACGGAGAAGCACCGAATGGGTTGCAGACTCTTCTGCAAGATATGAACACTCACTTTGCTGATCCGAAGGACATCTGCACAGGCAAAGTACAGAGTCCGACGGTCTGCCACATTGAGGCTCCATTTCTTTGCCCAGGACTCCGCATTAGCCTAACCAAGCCACACAAATTTGAGGTCCTGTCAAAAACATCAAGGGCGCTCTGGAAACAAGCATCATTTCTTTGTCAAAATACAGAGGTGCACATCTCTTTGCAGGCATCCCCACCTTCACAACTGGCGCCAGCAGCCCAGCCAGACCGGCTTTCTTGGCATAGCCGAGTGTCTCCAGCAGTATGGTGTACTGCACCTTTGCATCAGGCACGGCATTGAACAGGTCTGTCAAGCATGAGAGCCGCTTCTCCGCGTGCCTGTCAACCTGACACCAGAGCATGTCAAGCCACCGGCTTATCTCATTTCCCATGAGGACCATTGCACACCATTTCTCACGCTTGCACCAGTGAGCATGTTGACTTTGGATACCTCTGCCGTGAAGGCTGCTGTCACTTTCGCAGCTGCAGCTGCCCACTCGCCCTCTGGCACCCGCGGCACAGTGAGAACAACAATGTCCAAACAGCAGTCCAGGGCCGCTGTGAGACAGACACATAAGAAAGGCTTGTTACATAAATGATCATCGCATAAAGTGTTCCCAGTCCATGTAGTGACATCAAGAAACGATTCAATTAGCGGGTTGCAGAGCACCTTTGTCAGGAACTTTGTCAAAAATGAGGGTGAGCTGTGAAACGAATTGCTCCAACAGCTTTGAGTAGTCCCCTGAGGCTAGCAGTGCCTCGCATTCTGTGCTGAACTTAGTTCCAGGTGTGTCTGCAAGCGCTGTGTAAGTCTGCAGCAAGAGCAATCCAACATCAGTAATAAAGTAGTTTGCCACTATATTGACAATCCAACCAACAATGTAACATGAAATCTAGCAATCATCATCAAGCAATTTTATGATAGAAAGCCTCCGTCATACGAGGAGTTCAGATCACAGAACAAAATCACTCAGCAACATCTGAGCTGAAGCACTTGACAGGCTCTTCCGCACTAGCTGTGGTGGCTAAAAATCCCATCAGTTGCACAATCATTTCACAGATTGTCCATCGGATCAGAGACAGTGGTGACGATTTGCACAAGATGGGTGCTGACGGCTGACCTGCCCTTCGGACAACAGGTCCCCGATATAGCGAGCTACCGCCAAGAAACTGTCCTCCTCTGAGGTCTCGATCAGATGCGAAGCCATGCTTACATTTGATTCCTCATCACAAAGAGAATGGGGCTTTCTTTAGCTGCACGCTTCATCGCCACCGCCAAGCCCGCACACCGCCAGAATGCCCGTACCGATGTACGACATGATGTGGCATGGATAGATCTCGGTTTGCACAAGTATCTGGGGAGACGACACTTTTGCAAATTGTTTCATTGCATGTAAATAATTATTGGCCTCAAGGTGTCTATTCGAGGGAAGCAGACTGCACTGCGAAAGAAGACAACCCCCTGCCAAACGCTAGAACAAAATTTTCACAGTAACTTGTGATAGGGCCTTGATAAAGCCACGAATCGTGCATATTCAATCCAACAGACACCATCATGGAGATCCGATGCACAAGTGCCCTATCTCACAGGCTGTCTTCTGGCCAGATCAGACTCCAACAACGGGGCCTCTGGAAGCAATCATCTGGAAGAAAACGATGCTCATTGCTGCAAGTAAGGGCTGTCTCAGACGAGAACACAGACAAGCCTGACGAAGCGCTGTCAGAGGAAGCAAGACTGGAGGCGTTGGAACGCGGAGTGAGGCGCAAGCAAGGTGGGAAGGGCTTGCTTAACTTGGTGTTGCAGGTGATCAGTATTGCTTGTCCTCTGCAAATGAGATTGCAAAATCAGAGCAAATCTAATGCTCAAGGTGACACGTATGCTCTGAAAGTCAGAGAGAACATTGTGCACATGCTGCCTTTGACAGGAGCTCGAACGGTGAACGCACAGATCCGACGGGTGGAATCATCCAGAAGTGCAGCCCAATCCGAGCGTGGCATGGCCCCTTGGAAGGAAGGAGAGCTGTTTCCAGAGGGCTGGGAGGACATGCCAGTCACGCAAAAGATTGCAGAGCTATACACTGGCAAGCGGGGCGTGCTGTTCTGGGCTGGCAAGATCACCTATGCACTCACCTTTGCAGTCATGGCAGGCTGGGTGATTTTCCGGTTCATCCTTCCGCAGCTGGGTGTGCTGGAGCTGCAAAATGGATTGGACTCGCCGCCAAACATGGGCTGATCCTGTCTGTTACTTGAATGCGACATCCCAGCCTGTGTCATGCTACAGAATCATTGGTCTCACCCTGAGGGAAGACTGTTGCGGTATGCCAACACTTATCATAAGAATTTGCAACATGGGTTGCCCTGTCACGTGCTTGCCACTTCTTCACGCAGCATTATACAGATAGCTCAAGACAATTGAGTTCAATTCATATTACGGGTCTCAAAGTGTCAGATCGGGTCACGAACATCATGTATGTCGAGGAACCTGTACAGTATGCCAAGGGGCCGGGTATGATACAGGTAGGACCAGAGTCCTGATGAAGGCCATACACCTTGCCTCAGGCTAGGAGCCTGGCCATATTGCAGCAGGGCCTGTCCGACCCTAACCAGTGTGGGTTGTATGCTGTTCAATAGCATCAGGATGTCACACGGCATAAGGTAGGGGCAGGGCGCGGGCTGACAAGCTATGGGCAACTGGATTTCAGCCGCCGTTGAGCGCCCACGCAGTCTTGGCAATTTTGGACTAATAATTGAGAGTCTGGAGTAGATCGCATCAGGTTTTAAGCATAGGCTTGCCACTCGAGTCAAGCGGCCAGGGTTTGCCATCGACATCCACCTGCATCTTATTCCATCAACAGCAACAATCCTCAGTCTCTCATCAGGATACTGAAGTTCTTGGTGTGCATTCCGAATTTCCAACGTTTCAACACACAGTGTTGTCAACCAGGCCCCTTGGGAGAACAGGCAATCCAGGATTGAGAGTTGTTGCTGCACGCTAGCATCTTAGAGCGTTCTGCGCTCTGGCATCCTGTTCCTAGCAGGCTGCCCAGGCACTCGGATGTGCAGTGACAAAGATTGCAGCAAAGCCGCCCTTGCCGGAGAGCTGAGCATTGTCTGCTGCAGGTCGCGCGGCATGGCCTCATATACTGCTCCCAGCCCCCTCCGCAGTGCAGCAACCCGCGCGATCGCCTGTCATATTTGATCACAAAGCTCAGAGCGCCCTTCTGTCTATATAAACCAAACCAAGTTAACACAACATGACGACATATATCAGCACCTCCCATTGTCCATTCACTTCCAGCCAGCTATAAAAAATCTACTCAAAGCAGTCTTGGCTTATACTCTACATTACCCTAGGGTGTATGCGCCGTGCCTGGGCAGGAGCCTTGGGCAGGCGGGCAGCTGCTGTGGCAGCTTCCAGGGTGCGTTCCAGCTCGAAGAAGGCCTCCACGATCTGCACCTCATCCATGCCCCTCAGGTCTGCGCCCTCCCCGCGCACGGCCGCCGCTGTGGCCCACTCGGCCGCTTGCCACCCCCATGCCGCGCCACGCTGCCGCTCAAACCAGGCGCTGAAATTGGGCGACTCCAAAAACCTCCGGTAGAATCCCACCAAGGCCGCCTGTAATCCCACATGGACGCACATCTCAGATACACAGGCCAACTCATGGCAGGCGAGCATGTAGCAACTGTTTGAAAGGCAAAGCATTGCCGCTGACGTTGAGAGGAAGAATCAGTTCGGTGAGAGGCGGCCGCACCTGGTTTGCAAAGCGCTCCAGGAGGATGGGAGGGAAATTGGTGCGGCTGAGCCCTTCGAGGAATTCGGTGTGGCTGAAGGGGGGAAGGTGGGGCGGGCCCTGGACGGGAACCGGCCCATTGCCGGGGGGTGGGGGCATCGGCTGCCAGAACGCCGCGAATGGCGCCAGAAACGCGCACGTGAGCTCCCCAAAGTGCTGCCGCAAGGCCGCCGAGTTGGCCGCTGCCAGGCGGGAAGTGCGGCCCGGCGGGTCCCGGGAGGTGGGCCTCAAAAGCCTGTGCAATGCGCAATAAGCTTGTGAGAGCCGCACTTGTAGAAGGCTAGCAAAGCACAGCAGTCATGAGCTCCTTTTGAGCTGACAGACGCTACAAAGTGAAATGCTCAAATCGAAAGAACAAAGGCTGTGGTGACAGTTGGGTGACTCACCGCTCCAAGAGGGATCTGTCAGGACGCGTGAGGGGCTTGTACGTGTGCCACAATGCCTGCACGTGCTCTGACAGCAGCACCTGAGCGCCTGCAGAGCGCTTGCGCACAGCAATGTTCAGCCGCTGAAGCCGTGAGGCTCCCTGTTTGGGCGCGGCGGTGCCACTTGTGTCAGGTGCAGAAGCCCCAGCGCTCCCGTTGGCCGCTGCTGCCTGCCCGTTCATGTTGGAAGGCCGGGTGCCGGTGGACAGCACATTCGGCCAGGTGGGCAACGCCTGCATGCAAGTACAAAATTTGGCCATTGAGTCTGGTACACACAGAGAAATCTGCTTCAAACGTTGTCATATTGGCAAAGACATCGCTGCACAGTAATTACGATGTCTTTTGCTGCAGGAGCACAAGCAGCAAAGAGCAGTAGATTGGGCTGCACCTTCAGGAAGAAGAGGTTTGTGACCCCCAGCAGGCGTGGCAGCGAGTTGGCGTTTGTGGGCAGCTGCTGGGAGGCAAGCTGCGCAAAAGCCGGGTCATGTATTGTGAAATACGGTCTGAAGTCTGCTGAGTAGGGCAGCGGGGTTATGAGCGCTATGAGGGCCGCCACAGCCGCCGAGCACACACCTGCGCAGCAATACACCTTGTCACATGACCGGCATGCAGCCGCACGTCCTTTGAAACAGCGCTGAATATTAGACCGGTTTTGCAGTAAACACTGATCACCAAGCGCCCACCTGGCGATGGGGCGAGGACCAGCAGGGGCTGTGCCAGGATCATGAGCTCCCACAGCACCCAGGCGCGCTCCACCACCTCCTTCAGCGTCGACCAGACATCCGCCTGCACAGCACACAGCTTCAAAAACCAGGCACCAAATATCAGGGGTGGAGGTCAGCTCTGATGGACAGGCCAGCATGAAAATCTCACCCTCCATCGTGCTCTGCTTCTAGCCAGTAATCAGCTCATGCAGCATGTTGCGAGAGAGCACCAATGCAAGACATTGCTGCAGGCAAGGTGCCGGTAGTCAGGGACTGTGCTCGCTATCCTTGCATTCTGTGCAGCTACAGTCAAAGCTGAAGCACGTGAGATGCTGAGGGGGTGCAAACCTCGAAGAACGTGCCCTGGATAGTGTCGCAGCCGTTGGCCTGCCGCACCACAGGCAGCGGCGCGAAGGGGTGCTCCAGCTGCACGGCCGTGGCTGCGTCGGAGGGAGGCAACACCGCGGGCAGCGTGGCGGACGCCGGCACCTGAGCTGGCAGAGTCATGGCACCAACCATCACCATGCCCCGCAGCCCCGGTGACGGGGGCTCCCACGCCTGCACCTCCTGGTACACCTGCTCCAGCAGCGCAATTATGTTTGCCAGTGCCTCAGATCATCTTGATGAGAGACTTTCTGCAGATGGTCGGGCGGGTGCAATAGAAATCAGTGAAAGGGCCAGCTGCCGCCATGGCACAGATATCCTATTACCCTGCACGCGATGTGCCAGATGTCCTGGAGTATACTTTAGGCTGAATTCATAATGTGCTGCACAGCTTAACCCACCTCTTGCAAGGCGGCCTTGCCTCGATTGAAGTACAGGGGTCCGGCATGCTGAGAAAGAGGTGTCAGCACAGCTGAGTATGGCTGTGAGGACAGCACCACCACCGATTTCTGTTCGCCTCCCCTCTTCAGACGCTCATCTGATCGCTGCCGGCAGAATACAAACCTACAAGAGGAAATGATCTCAGCGTTGGAGACTGGGTGGCTTCTTTATCCAACGCGTTCCATTTTCTGCTGTCTGTGGATGGATTGAGAACCCACCCATACAAGAAGTCAGCAGCATCATACTGGCTGCCCTGCTGGTCCTCTGCAGGCCCCTTGGATGGGCTGCTTTTGCTCCCTGACTGCTCACTCTCACTGCCGCCGCGCCTTCTAATTCGGAAAAAGAATGTGCTGCAGTGGCAGGACATAATCAGAAGACACCCCTTTGTAGATCGGCGTTGCAGCATATGAAATTATGAGCTTGATCTGACAAGGATACCCATCCATACCTGTCTCTCACACTGCTTCTCGAGTGCAACTCCATGGACATCGAGTCCTGCAGCGGCAACACAGAGAAGAAAGGCATGGATCGGGCATGCATCAAATGCTGAACTTAAGAACGGCGCTGAAGTTCCTGGAACAATACTGGGTTGCTCACTCCCAGTCTGAGAGCATGGCCATATTGCTATAAGTCAATAAAGCTTTCTGTGCGCACCCAGACCAACATCAAAAAAATGATCAGCACGTACCGGGAAAGAATGGAATGCGATGTCATTCGCCTCGTCCTCCGAAATGGCATTCTGGGGGAAGCAGTCTTCCATTTTCTGTCCTTCATCAATATCAAACACCACCGAGCAAACACCCAGGATCCACGCATTCTTGGGATCATCGCTGCGTCCGTTCATTTCTTGGAATTCGCTGTGCACAAATGGCATTCATTCAACATCAATTGATGCCTCGAAGCCTGTCCAACAGCTATCCATTTGAAAGCCAAGTGCCAGATTAGGTCCCTGCATGCTCCATCAGGTGGCAACTTTCATGCTTGTTCCAATCAGCCCTAGGCGGCTGGAGTGATGTAATCTTCCTTCCTTCATGCTTGTTGAGCAATGCTTTGATTTATCTGTCCGCAGACGCTTTACAGAGAGCATTACCAATCATAAAGGGTTCTTTCGCCAGGGGATTTTCAAGCCAAAAAAAGGATATCATCAGCAGCTCTCCAATTAATTGGCAATATTGGCAAGGTGCCGTGGCACTGCCGCAGCGGCTCATGATGCTGCAGTACTGACACTAGTGACATGATTCTTGACACATACAGATGTCCACAAGCACAATTCACAAGCATGCTGCGTCACAAATGTCGGATCTGCATTCATCTGCTGCTCACTTACTTGCCAGTGGCCATCATTATCATATGATGCATCATTGTTGCACAGGGTATGCCATGTGTGCACAGCTTGTCCTCGAGGAGTTCCACAATATGCCAGAAGCTACCATGTCAAGCGAGTTCTCACTGACAGTGTGTTGACATCAACATGCACCATACTGGGGTCCGGCAGACTGCATCCGACTCTGTCGGTCATGTGCATGTTTCTGAGAACAATTCATTCATAGCACCACTGGTGCATGGCATCCGTGTAGTGTGGTACTGCGCAACCAGAAGCACTGCTGGCATACAGTCAGCTTATGCCCAATTTGGCATGCCAGACCTGCCTCTGAAAAGCATTTGCAGTGGCTAACGGATTCTCCTCTGGTAGTAAGTGCTTCTGAAGCGCGTCCTCCATCTTCACCTTGTTTGCCCCTGAGTGCTGGTGGACGAGGTCGCCTGCACCATGCATGCGGTCATGTCTGAGCTTTGTCGCTCACCTTGCTTGACAATACATGCAAGATCTTGCGTAAACATAAATTTGCGAACACAGCACACACAGTGCTTTGACAGAAGCACCAACAACACAAGCAACATTGGACAGGCAACCAGGAGGCAGACCTTGCCGCCAGAACGTGAATGTGGGTGTGTTGGGAGTGTTGAGCCGGTTTTCAAACAAGTGTTTTGTATATTCATTCTCATTGCCAAAGAATTTCAGGAATATTGTGTTCACGTATTGCGCCGCAAACTTCTGCAGGAAAGTCACGGATCACACCTTCAGCAATTTGCCTTCAAGTTGAGGAGATTCACTCGGCATGTCCCTGTAAAATGCCAGGCAAAAAACAACAGTGAATATGACAGATCACTGGTGGTCGGGAAGAAAAGCACCTGGTAGGCCCGTTCAAAGCCTTTGCATGGCCGGCACCAAGTCACAGAGGCTTCCAGAACTATCAACCGCTCAGCATTTTCTCTGATCAGGAAGTCAAACTCTCCCTCGCTATTTATGAATGTGACCTCCCCTTGTTTGGCCTGTCCAAGTCAGCATGGATGTCGTCAGTATCACTGCAGCTGCCAACAATGCCTTGACTCACAATGCACAATTCAGCGGAGATCATTGGGACGGCCTGTACCTCGGGTCTGGACACAAGGCCATCAGGGGACTTTCCCATCTGCAGAAAGGCCAGGATCTCGCGCAAGTCCAGCAGGTCCGCCCGAAACATCTCAAGAAACTTGGGGAAGTCAATCTTGCCTGGCCTGGCCAGTTGTAGCTGCTTCTCTATGTCAGCCAGCCTCTCAGCATCTAGCGGCTGACCCAGCTTTGCAAACAGGCCGCCCAGTGACTCCACAGAGATGTCGGAGCCACCTGCTGCTTGCCAGGCGCGTTCATACTGCTCAAGCTTGCCGTCGAGCAGTGCGCCTCCAGCGACCTGCAATGCTGTCCGCTGGCGTCATTACAAGAAGGAGCCAGCAGCTGTTTACACCGAGCCAACAGAGCTGTGCACATTCTGCAAGAGTTTCTGCAATGATCCGCACCAGTGCCTGAAACTCGTTGAATGAGATGTCTCCGCTCGAATCCCAGTCATACTTGTTCAGCCACTTGGAGACATCCTCATCTGTTAGCCAATCCTGCAGTAGGGGTACTGTCATTAGAAGCAGAGCCCTTCACCTAGCTCACTTTGAAAAGGCATAAGCAGAACACAGCCCTCTCACCGCATGCTTTGTGACCTTTTGAAGTCCTCGATCAGTGCTCTGGAGCAAATTCTTGAGCTCAAGCTTGTCAATTACCCCGTCACTGCAGCAAACCTCACTTTGGTTCAGACCAGATATGAGCACAGTGCACGCCCATAGGCATTGACAAAACTCGATCGTGGGCTCACCCGTTGAGGTCAGCTTTCCTAAAAAGGTCTTTCAGTTGGCTGACGCTATCCTCGTTGCCCTCAATGGAGGACTCTACATCGACTGAAGACTCGTCTCCAGAAAGCCATTCCGCCCCTTGTGATCCCTCGGAACGTGCGATCGGTGACAGGTGATTACGTTTTCGAAAGATGGGTCTGTTCAGAGTCGATTGTCTTCCACTATTGAGCAGCTTCCTTGTGTGATCAGATGCAAGGGAGATCGGTAGCTTTGCGTTCGCACAGGCATTGGTCAGAAAGCGCATTTGAATGTTCTGTCGAACATAAGATTACAAATACCCACCTTACCGAAGTAGGAAAAATTGGGTCGGGACAAATGGAGAGCCAGGGGTGGAAGCTGTAGGGAAGTTGATGGGCTTGCCCACCCCAGCATGCAGCACACGAAACTGCTGGAACCACCAATGAATGCAACTGTCTAGTGCAACTGTCTCAATGAGTTTCTAGACTCCCCCTTCCCTGGATCTTCAAAAGACAGGACATCGGGGCAGCACACCGCATCTAAGCTTCCAGGAGAATTCTTCAGCTGCAATTCCCGGAATCGGCCGCGGGCCGCACCACTGCTCATTGGCAGTGATTGTGCGGCAGGAGCAAAGACTGTGAGGTCATTATGATCCTGCCAGAGGATAGTACACACATTGCAGCTGGGCCCTGCAGGACCTCAGTTGCTCTGGGCAGGTCCAACCTTGAAGCCGCGCAACCAGCATGATCCCTGTAATGATCCAGAGTACTGCAGTACAATTGGTGCATAACTGCCAACGTGCCCCTCACTTCTGTGTGGCAGGGGCAGCTGTGCTGCCCATGAACTTCTGCACCTCCTCGACTGCCTTTTGCGCTTCCTCTTCCGTCATGCTCTTGAACTTGTTGGCCTCTGGAATGTCCAACCCCCTTTGGACTGCGGGGCGCGCCTCAATCTTCTCAAACCAGGCCTTGAGATGGGGCTTGTCATCCAAAGAGACTCCTGTGCGCACACCACCAAGATCAGGATGATTTTGAGCCACTGCACAGTCTATTGCACTGGGCATTTGCCAGAGTAGGGCAGCAAGGAACAGGACCCTGAAAGGCGGTGCAGCTGTCGAGGCAGCTACGTTGCTCACCTGACCATGTGTGGATGAAGACCCAGGTGAAGTTGGCGATGTCAGCAATGGTGTACTGGTCAGCAGCCAGCCACTCATGATCTTTCAGATGGTCGTCAAGGACCTGCAGAAAATCAGACCAGGTTAGAGGGGTCACAGGACACCTTCTCAGGCAAGCCTCCCATATTGCTTCAAGCCGGGACGGGCGTGAAAGTGCATCCCACCTGGTAGAGCCTGTTTGTCTCGTTCACGTAGCGATTGATGCCGTACTCGATCTTGACAGGCGCATACCGGAGGAAGTGATTGGCTTGGCCCTGCATTGGGCCCAGTCCGCCCTGCAGCAAGGCAAATCAAGGAATCACAAATTGAGAGCATTACAAATTTTGTGCCTAACAAGCACAACACAGAGTCAAGTCAGCACTGCTGTCAAGGATGGAGAAAATTACCATCTGAAACATGAGCCAGGACATGACTTCGGCCTGCTTGCTGGGATCCTTTGGGAAAAGCTTTCCTTCTGGATCGCGCGACGCCACCCACCACATGATGGCCCCACTCTCAAAGATGGGCAGGTCACCGCAGGTATGATCCACAAGGGCGGGAATCCTGAAGGCAGCAGTCCATCTCAAGAAGTGCAGAAGCCCTAATAACGACTGCACCTTTGACAGTGAGAGGGCAAGAATATCACCTTCCGTTGGGATTGATCTTCAGAAACCAGTCCTGTTTTTGCTCATTGTCAGAAAGACTGATCTTCTTCACATCGTAAGAGCTTCCCAGCTCCTCCAGTGTGATCGATGGCTTCCATCCGTTTGGCGTTCCTGACGTTGAAGGGTCGTCAGCATACATTAAGATGGTGGTGATCTTCATCTCAACGGGAAACAATGTAAGTAAATTGCAAAGATGATCACACGTCATCAGATCCGAAGAGTGATTTTACCTGCAGTCAGGAGGGTGTAGCTTTTCCTTGGACCCGCATCGGCCATGTCGAAGATCTTCGCTTCCCTGCGAAAAGGCTCAGCTGAGATTGCATCGAGATAATGCGAGGATCGACTCAAAAGCCATGAACAGATGCCTTCATTTTCATCACCACAGGGCATTAGGTCCGAAACTCGTGGAAAGCTCACCTTCCCTTGGCACGAATCGCACCACAACGTTTCTGAGATGTTTTCCACTTGCAGAGATATTGTCTTACCAAAAGATGCTGTATGCTGTACCCGATGTTCATGATCAGGACCCAAAACTTGTATTACGACATTTGAAAGAGTTCTGTGTACGGGCTCATCACGTACTTTACGGGAATCTCCTCTGCCGCTGCCGCTGCCGCTGCCAAACTTCATTCCCTTCAGGTTTTCAGAATTCAGATGTGTATGGATGCATGAGAGGAAGGCGTGAAATTGTGTGATTAAATTGTCTCGCAAAGTCAGCCAGCCCTATGGCGATTTGAAGGACTGCTGGCGGTGTTGCTGGCAGCCTTTTCATGTACACTCTCCATGGGGAAGCCACCCTGCTGATAAGACGCAGCATAAACTCAATAAATTTCCTAGATAGATCGAATAGAAAATGCTCTGCTCGGAAAACGACGTTATGTATGGCATTACCAGCAGCCGCCAAGGGCATTGCTGTGGGCATCGATCTGGGAACGACCAATTCTGTCATCGCGGTGAGTGCTGATCCTTCATGAGTATATATCGAAGATGACGCGATTCTAGTTTTCACCACATGATGAAGTAATCGAAAACCCCAAGCTTTGCAGGTCATGGAGGGCACTTCGCCTGTTGTCATACCGGTGACTCCTCAGGGGAATGTTCTGCCATCAGTCGTGTCATTCGCGGAAGAGGACGAGGTGGTAGTTGGGTGGACCGCCAAAAGGTGCTGCCATTTTTTATCCCTCAATGAAGTTGACGTGCACTCTGGTTGTCACAAAATACTACTTCAAGTTATTCGGCTTCTTACTGGTGTGCATGATGACAGGCGGGCAACTTCATGTCCCAAGAACACATTTGCGTCGGTCAAGCGCTTGATTGGGAGGAGGCTTGACGAGGCAAAGGACCAGGCTAAAATGGTAGGCATGCACGGTGCACTGCATAGCCTGAACCGGCATTTGCACAATTGGAAAAGGGCACTTCTGGCGGTAAATGGACTCCAGGTCAGCATTCAGAAGTATTTTTGAAGTCCCCAACCAGTGGGCAATGTGGCAGGCAGGTGCCTTACAGAGTGGGCAGGGATGAAGAGGGCAACGTGCAGCTCTTATGTGATTTTGTGGAAGGCGGTGTCCTCTACCCTGAAGAGGTGTCAGCCTACGTTCTGGCCGAGCTTCTGTCAGCTGCAGAAGCTTTCACAGAGACCTCGATCAAGAAGGCTGTGATATCGGTAAGGTGACACATGTGCTATTAGAATCTCGTTCAATGTGACAGCTGCATAGTGCTGTAAGGCTTGCTTGTTGATGTCACTGGATCACTGGAAGGGAGAAATCATAGCTTTGAATGTTCTGCAGGTCCCCGCTTATTTTGGGGAGGAGCAGCGAGAGGCGACCATCCAGGCAGGTCGCCTTGCCGGACTTGACACAGTCAAACTTATCAGGTGTGCTGACTTCCAGCGAAATACTTTGCAACATCTTGGTCCATAAATTACCTCAAATTCACGTTTTGAACGTCATGGTGTGGCCACTTATGCAGGGAGCCTGTCGCTGCAGCGCTGGCATATGGGATCAAGGCCGTGGAGGATGAAGTGATACTTGTGCTTGATCTCGGCGGTGGCACCTTTGATGTGTCCATTCTGGAGGTTGGGGGCGGCACCATCGAAGTCCTGTCCACTGGCGGCGATGCTCTTCTGGGTATGCCCCCTTCCTTATGGTGGGCAGTCGCCACTCAACCTACCAAGACTGATGGTAAAATGCCGGGGGTCACAGCAGGGTCTACGAAGTAGAAATGGTGCTAGGACTTCGTTGTTGAGGTTACTTGTGTGCTCTCCTGCAGGTGGCGACGACTTTGACAATGTGATCGTGGATTGGCTGGCTAAGACATATTTCAGCACTGTCGACTGGAAGCACCCAAGCATCTTATCAAACTTGAAGTGCGTGGCCGAATTCGCCAAAGTAAGTTGCGCACTCACTTATTGCTCTCTGTTCTGCAGGATCTCACCCTGCATGGCTAAATATCTGTTTGCATAGAGGAAGAGAGTCACTCAGCACTGGGTGTCTTGCTTGCAGATCAAGCTGTCAGAGGCAGCACGCGTGTCCCTGCGGATGCCTGTGGGAGGCGAGGAGGGCGAAGGGGTTAAGGTAGTGCTGACAAGGCAGCAGCTGGAGAAGCTGAGCGCACCATTATTCAAGCGCATGGGCAAAGCCGTCGACGAGGCTTGCTGGCAGGTGCGCTGCAATGCAGCAGATCACGGTGGTTTAGGCAGGGACATTTTCCTGTGTAATGTGTCTGTCGTCCTTCATGGCCATGTGAATGATGAGTTATATGGTCTTCTTTCGTCAGATGGCACCTAGATATGCTGGCATGCTGACAACATTCGCAATTTCTGACACATGGCCAATGAGAGTCTTTTGCTTGCACTGTAGAATTCCCTTGTGAATTCCTCTAGCATCTGCCGAGCGCATGCTGTGAATGATGAAAAAACAAATGTGCTTTCCTGAGCTGTCTTCAAGCAAAGGCAACGTGCGGATACTTTTCAAGTCATCCTTGCCCTGACACAGCATGCAGGAGTATCCCATGATCATTTGTAGAGTTGCAGTCCGGCCACAATGGCGTGCTCTACCATTGTAATTATTGCTTGGTGTCCACAGTAGCAAATTGTGTTTTTGCAGGCAGGCGTGGATCTGGGCACAGTCATCGAGGAGCATGCAGCATCGCAGAGAAAGCGCAAGAAGAAGGGCAGGAAGGAGGTAGGCCAGGGTGTGGAAGTGAGGCCAAAACGGCGGGCGCCCATCACCCAAGTATTAATGGTGGGGGGCGCGACTCGAATGCCAGCCTTCCAGCACTTTGTGAAGAACATGACCGGCCTTCAGCCCAGGGGATCAACTGTTGATCCCGATGAGGTGGGATTATTCTGCATCCTGTGCTGTTTGGTTGCAAGTGTCCAGAGGGAAAGCAATTTCAGCACAACCCATTCCCTTAGCTTCTTCTCGAACAGACATCAATCAGACATTTGATGGGGTTTCAACGGTTGTCAATGAGTCAGTCTTGTGCGGCAGGCGGTTGCACTGGGAGCAGCGATTCAGGCAGGGCTGTATGAAGGCAGCGTTTCCGGCCTGATGGTCATGGACATCTGGCAGGCATCCCTCCTCAGAGCGCTTGCTACAAAGAGGCTGAAGGACGACAGAGAGGCCGCTCAAGACTTGTTAGGCGAAGAGGCATCAGAGGAATTTGCTGTTAGTGCTGAAGATGATGAGGATCCTGAACTTGATGATGTTTCAGAAGACATTACATGAACGCCCAACTGAGTGTGCGGCAGATCGATTTTCGAACGAGCCAGTATTTGACAGATTTTCTTGCCAGCATGAAAATGTCACTGAACAGACCCATGAACTCATCAGCTTCAAGCTGAGTAGAACTTCCATTTTAAGTTTGTAATTTAAATGCTCAGTCAAACTATTCAATCAGATTTCATCTTGATCATGTAGTGTATAATTGACAGCATGCGCCCCTATCAACACCCCGCACTTCGGAGTGCGTGTGCAGCGTACAAGTGTTCATCAAGTATCATTAAAGACGCATTGGTCCGTTCTGGACATCTGGAAGCAGGGTGTGATCGAGAAGTCATGCACATGCCAAATCAGGCAGAATATTACTGAATCATCTGGTGCGATGGACCATCTTGCGGCCGCGCACAAAGTCGAGGTCGCCCTGCTGGGTGAGGTAGTGCAGCGCGCGTCCGATGAGCATCTCCGACATGCCGCAGCGCACCAGCTCGTCCTTGAGCTTGCGCTCGCTCACCGTGCTGCCGATCGCGATGCGCCGCTTTATCTGCGCCTCCACCGCGTGCAGCTCCGCCCTCTGCTCCTCCGTGAACGCCTTCGCCCCAACAGGTCACCAAGCCTTACTAACGAGTAAGGGCCCTTAGACATCGTGCAGCATTCTGCACAGCACCGGCTCATCCCGACATGTCAGAAAACGGAGCAGGCCTGACTTCTGACAGTGTGCAGGGGTAGCCATGAGGGGTGTTTCAAAGCCCGAGCATTGGAAGGGAAAAGGTGAGCCATTTGCCATGACCCAAGGGTAGGTATAAAGAACAGTAGTAACAAAGGGTGTATGGGGCCTGAAGGGGGAGCTGCTGCTTACAACGGCCTCCATGACGCCCGACTTGACGGCGTCCATGGTGGACACGGTGAAGAGGTCCAGAGCGCGGCGCACATGGGCCTCCGTCGCGACTGGCTGCAGCTGCATGCGCGCGAACGACTCCGCTATGCGCACCACCGCCTCCAGCTGCCGCACCGTGATGGGCACCACCGGCGCGTCGCTCTCGTTCTGTCGCGCCGCCGCTCGGCCCTGCGCGCCACACCCCCCACCTCACACACCTGCCCCTCTAGGTCCTCGACAATGCCGCTGACATGCTTCCTCACGAAGTGTTCTTGGTGATGGTCCAAGACAGGCACATGTGGCAATTGTATTGTGGAGAGGCAAGAGGAAAGAGAGAGGTGGGAGGGAGTACCTGCTCGCGCAGCTCAACGTACTGGGAGACGAGGGAGTCGGCGGCGGGCTGGGAGAGGCGCGGGGAGACCTTGGCGCGGCAGAACTCGAGGTAGCGCTTGAAGAAGGCCTCCTCCCTCTCCTCGTCCTCCTGCCCCTCGTTGCGCTGCGTCGCCGCCCGGTGCACCTCCAGCACGTGCCTGCCACCATGGTGCAGTCAGACCTGAGGGCCCCTTTGGTTTTTTTGCACGAACAAGATGAGGATGACGATTTGCAAATCTCCAAAAATTATCAGCAGGAGACAGTCATGCACAAGAGGTACAGGAAGGTTTTGGCGCGCACTTGGCGATCTCACGGTCCCTGTCGGCGTTGCGCTCGTCCTTGACGATGAAGATGAGATCGAAGCGGGACAGGATGGTCGTCTGCAGCTCGATGTTCTCCCCGGCCGACTTCATGTCATCGTACCTGCACCATCACACACCCAAACTGTTAGCATTTAACAACCCATGCGAATTGCATGATTCTTTCAATCAAGACACAGCAGCCTGTCCATGCAGGCGCCTTGCATGCCCAGCATGAATACAACCAGAGTATCTCGTGCCGAGCTACACGAGAGCATGGGCAGCAGTGAAGCATGCGCGCCTGCCGGAGGGGGGGTTGGCGGCGGCGAGGACTGAGGTGCGGGACTTGAGCATGGTGGTGATGCCTGCCTTGGCGATGGAGATGGTCTGCTGCTCCATGGCCTCGTGGATGGCCACGCGGTCCTCCGGCCGCATCTTGTCAAACTCGTCTATGCACACTACGCCGTTGTCCGCCAGCACCATCGCACCTCCCTGCACCACCCACCGAGATCTTTGAGCGCTGTGCCACAGTAAGCCTCCACGCCAGTGCCCCATTTCAGGGCCACAAAGAAGATGTTATCACCAGGCCAACACTTGTAGGTCTTAGGAATGCTCTCTGGCCTTCTGCTGGCCACATGTGCCAGGCACTGCTTGTCTGGCGCCTTGCAATTTCTACTGTCTTGTCAGTGGCAGCATGCAACTGGTGGTAGTGAGGAAGCAGGAGCAGTGCTGAGGGGTGAAAGGCAGGGGCAGAGGGCGGACCTCCAGGTAAAACTCGCCATGGCCGTCCCTGATGACGCTGGCAGTGAGACCGGCGGCCGAGGAGCCCTTGCCAGAGGTGTACACGGCGATGGGGGCCGTCTTGGAGGCAAACTTGAGGAACTGCGACTTGGCCGTGGAAGGATCTCCAAGCAACAGAACATTGATGTCACCGCGCCTCCATGTGCCGTCCGGCAATTGCTGCAAGCAGGAAGTTCACTTTCAGTGAATCCCTTGCACCTCTCATTCCTTGATACAGGCAATGAAGCAGGGACATGCGCCGTAGGAGCAGCCTGTGACAGCATGGAGGTTTCATTCTCCCCAGAATGAGAATCCAGCAGAGAGAAGTTGCAAACCTTGCGCGAGCCGCCGAAGAGCAGGCAGGCGACTGCCTCCTTGATCCTGTCAGCGCCGAAGATCTGGGGAGCGATGCGCTTGGGGATGAGGTCCAGCACATTCGGCCGCGCCGCAAATTCCCTGAACTCGGCTTCCTCCTGCGCCCTGAATCCCCCGCAGACACAGGATGACACTTTGCTTTGCACAGAGCAGAGATGGGCCCGGGTAACAAGTGCAATATGGGGTCAAGTTCGAGAGTGAGGCAAAGGCCGAGGATGGACCACACACGTGAAGGTGGGTGTGCTGTGAGCGCCCTCCACCTCCTCTTCAATGCCCACAACTCGCAGATATGGCATCTGGATCGCTTGCGACCCACCTGTCTCCCTCTTGTCCTTGCCACCTTGCTGCATCAACCCAACAGCACAGGCCGTCATTCAAAGAGCACAGCGAGCCTGAAGATGCCTTTCAGGGCACAAGCCATACAGTCACTCTCAGCAATGCCCTGTCCGCAGATTTGTACGACAGACGGGGCTTGTCAGGCTGTACCTGGAAGGTGCTGTAGATGCCCACGGCTGTGACTCTGGTGCCGGGAGCGATGGTTCCCACCATGCACCTGTCCACTGCCAGCAAGATACTGCGCGGCAGCTCTCCTGTCGGCACATCCTCTGGACGCTCCTGCTCCAGGCATGGGGCACTGGGTCAGCAATTGCCAATGGCAAAAGCCAGGCCTTGAGTTCAGGAGCCAGTTATCACTATAAGGTGTCAACGAGGGACTGCAATTGCAGGGTGGAGATGCAACCCACCTGGAGCTTCAGAGTCTGCAGGTCAGAGAACTTGCTCTTGTGGGGCAGGATCACAAAGGACTCCTGGCCACAGTTGTTTGCGCCAAATTCATTCTCAGCGCCTCCATCGCAGTACCGGGGTATCTGGGCGCCTGCCAGCCCCGGCTTGCAGGCGATCACCTTGGTGTTCTTGCACTTCTGGCAGATGATGGTGACGTGAGTGGCCTTGTGCTGCGCCCACATATATCTTTCGTCAGCAATGTTTCCAGTGCTTGACAATGATATCAGCTACCCTTTCAATTGCAGTCTGTCTGGGCATATTAAAACACCTCACCTTGGGTCTGGAAGAAGCTGTGACAATACCCGGGATCCTCACAAGCCGTGAGACGTGCTCAGACTGCAGCCACACAACAGTATGTTGTCAGCGCAGGAATGGAGTGCACTTTTGCATGAGCTTCAAATTTATGGATGTTCCACATCAAGATCGCCAAATGTCATTTATACTCACTGTGAGCTCTCGAATGGAGCTTGGGCCGAACTGTCTGCTGCTGTAAAGGAGCACTTGGAGATCTGGAAGGTCTATCTCAGCATCATCTCCATCCTGGTTGTGGGCCTGCTTCCGCCGCAGGTTGCTGGCCGCCTCTTCCAGCTGCACATCATGGAGGTGCTTGTGTGAGCTGATGTACTTAATCCACTCTGCAAGCCAACTTTGGGTTGGATTGCAGACTGATGCAGCAGCAGGATGTAGCTCTGGGAGATCTTGATATATACATTTGAGCTGTGGGGTGAGTCGCACCAATGGCAGGCTCTCTGATGGATTTTCCTCCACGTATCTTGCGAGATCGTCGTTGTAGCTGAGGATGTCAGCAACATCCACCTTGAGCTGGTCACCGCTGATCCCTTCCCTGCCAAAAATGAGGGATACCTTCTCAGGCACATTGCAGTTGTCCTTTCGTCAGGGGAGTACCAAGGTAGTTGCAAATATGTACTTTAAAAACAAAACAAAACAAACGGATATGACTAGCAACAAGATTATGTGACAAATTGTTAGTGATGATGCTGCCATCCAACGGTGCTCTCACCCTACTGTGGCATCCAAGCCTCGATTTCTGTCTTCTTGGCTGATCTGAAAGAAGTCCTTTGTCTTTCTGCGCAGCAAATCCTCAAAATACAATCGTGCCTGTCCCCGTGTGATGCCTTGAGGCTGCTCGTAGTCATCAAATGCTTGTCCAAAGTCGTTGTAGAAGACCTGTCCCTCTGCACATCACACCAGAAAAATATCGTGTTGACATGAAAATAGCCAATCGCAAAGAACTGCGCAATATTTAACCGGTGAAGAGAATGTAAAGTTGCACATTATTTGTCTGCCACACGGAGCTCTCGAGCGTACCGTCGAAGCCTGCCATCTTTGCACTTGCTTATAAATACCGCACAGAAGTTTCAGGCCTGCTGCAATCTGCAAATAATGCAACACAGATGGGGAGGGCTGCTTTGCAAACTCATCCAGCCTCTCTTGGCGCCTTTTGTTCGAAACCTGTCGAAGGGCAGGCCACAAAAAGTGAGTCATCAGCCACGTGCTGACTTGCTTACACGATCACGATCTTGGCGTTGGACGCACACTCTTTGCGCGACGCCAGATCGGGACGCAGTCGGCGTTCCTCAGTGTTGAAAGGATTTTGAGACGCAACGTTTACGCGTTTGGACGAGGGCAATCATCCGTTTGACGTGTTCTGATGAGGGCTGTACTGCCGTAGAACGGAAAGCAGGATAAAAATGCACTGTCTTGGAATAGTGCTGCTGTTTCTGGCAGCACTGTTTAGTGCATCGCACGCCAATGTCGTCCTGATGGTGAGCTAAGGGGTTGCACAAAATACATTGTAGATGCATAGCTAAACGCCACTGTAGCTGCTTTAAATTTACATCGTGCAAGATCTGCTACATCTGAGATTTTCTGATGGTTGATCACCGTTACCTGAAGGACTCACCGTAGCTCGTGTCCACAGACTGGGAATTACACTTTCGATCCTCTTCCTGATATGCCAGCAGATTTTGGACCGAGAGTCCCGCTTGACGGGGTTGAGGGAGTTCTTGTGGTGCGTGGATAATTAATCGATCTTCTGATGTGCTTAACAGTGTTGCAAGCATCTAATTGTTCAGAACATCCTGATTGGGCTGAAGACACCTTGGTGCTTCAGGTTGCGGAACCTGAGGACGCATGCACCAATGTCAGTGTACCTGTGCTCGACGGCAAGCCATGGATTGCCCTGATAGTGCGCTCGGAAAGAGCTAGAAAAGATTGCAGCTTTGATATCAAGGTAAGCTGCTGGTTGACATTACGGGAGTCCATGTTCCCCACGTTGAAGAAGGTTTTGTGCCGGCAAGGTTTGACTTGCATTGCATCATGCAGGTCCAACATGCTCAGGATGTTGGCGCTGTTGCTGCAATTGTGTATGATGATGTGTACGAGGCGCTGATCATCATGTCGAAGCCCAGAGATCACCAGGACCCGGGCATCCCTGCGGTCTTTGTGGCGCAGAAGACCGGCATTATGATGAAGAAGCTCATGTCCCCGGGTACCACCGTTGTGCGCATCACACCGGTGCGGCGCCAAGCTCATCCTCCCTTTATACTTCCCCAATGCCACTTTCTCGATTCAATTACAGAATTGCGGTATATGAACACCTCTTACTTCTCTCTGCCAAAGCAACTTCAGCCTATATTGCTGACTGTGTAATGTGGCTGCCTGGCAGATTGCAGATGCTGTGTGGATGTCCATGCTTCTCAGCGCCTTTGCTGGCGTCTTGGCAGTGACAGTGGTGGTAGCCACATTTTATTTCATCAGGTGTGCCCTCTCATCTCTGCTGGCAGGAGCTGCGCCTCCAGTCCCTTTGCTGTTGCGTGTTGGCAGCTTCCAAACAGCCAGGAGCCATTTTACGACTGGCTGGTGTGGGGTGCACTGCAGTGGGAGGCGGCACAGGATACGGAACATGCCCGGCCGCCTGGGGTACAGCCTGCTGCGGGGAGGGGATGAGGGCATGACGCCTGCAGAGCTGCGCACACTGCCCATCGTCATACATGAGCGACACCACCACCATCATTCCCACGACTACTCCCACGAGCTTGTGGTGAGCGTCCAATTGCTCCTCCACTTGTAAATCCCGTCTTGTGAGGCCCCAAAAGGTGGAGTTTTTGTGGTCCAATTGCGAAAGGCAGCCAGCGTGTGAGGACGTTTGATGGGCTGTGCAGGACCTGGAGGCTGGCATCCCGAGCTCAAACTCCTCGAGCGAGGCCAGCAGCCCCAGAGGGCCCAAGGGCGGTGGAACGCTGAAAACTTGCGCCGTGTGCATTGAGGACTACAGGTGCGCATCATATCTCTTGCGGTGCAACTTGTTGGCCGAAGCATCCTTGGTAGCGACCGTGGGAACCTCAGCGTCTGTGTGCATGTTGATGCAGAGATGGTGAGAAGCTGCGCGTGCTGCCATGCAAGCACCGCTTCCACCTGGAGTGCATCGACCAGTGGCTGTCTGCGCGCAAGCCGCTGTGCCCCATCTGCAAGTGGGACGCGCTGCAGCCCTTCACACCCCTAAACGCCGAAGAGGAAGAGGGAGCTGCTGAGCCGCCCGCCACCACTTCCGCCTTCTCCTTCTCCACCAGGAGGTCGGCCACGCTGTCCACTGATGTTCCCAAGTCCCCTCTTCAGGAGAGGTTGCCGAGGTCACTGTGGCATGCAAACGATATGTGTCTCAGGCTTTTTCTAGCTCTCTGGGAGGTCATGCATGGTTGCAATCATCGAGGGAGTGACACAGGCTGTCGCTGGCCAGGTGGCGATGGGCTTGGAGCCGGCCGCGCGCCATTGCAGCGGCAGGCAACCATGGCGGCGGTACAGGGACCGACGCAGGCGCGGCTGGCGCGGAGGGCATGGAGCGCGCCAGCAGCAGCAGGGATGCTGGCCTGTCCACCACACCCTCCAACTTCCCTGGCATGCATGCCGTGCGCCGCAGCCAGGACGCTGGGCAGGTCCGGCCTGAATTGCTGTCCCGTTTCTGGTGGATATCCGTACATGCAAAACAGAGTGCACTGAAGGTGTGCGCATGACAGTGCTGTCACTGGTGTTGACAGCGAGCCTTGGTGCTGAACAGGCCGGAGCAGGCAGTGACGTGGCGGGGCAGCAGGCTTCCGGACCAGCTGCGGACGCCCAAACACAGCAACCAACCTGATGAATGTGATGGCACACCAAGTCTTGCAGAGGTTCCCTGTGTGCTGCAGTGAGGTGACTTGCAATGCATGCGTCCCCTTGGGTTTCTTATTGTGATTATGGTACATACCGAAAAGTGTCCTAATGCTGCATGATCGGCCTGTGTAAATGTGTTCAACTAGGAGCGTGTGCAATACACATCTGGGATACATGAGGGCATGTTTTGAATGTGGCTTATGCTGCCATGTTGATGACCAATTTTGCGGTCCTGATGACATGAGTCCGTTGGCAACTCGATGGCATTTTGTAGTTTGTGCTTGAAAGAATGCGATGTTGTCTTTAGGCGTCTGGTTCAAATTTCAGTATTCTGTTAGGTGACAAAGTTTTGATGCCACACCATCTAAAGAGCTTCTGCCATGCAAGGAAGACTGTGTCGATGAAGGCTTGCCAGGCAGCAACTCAAGGTTGACTGTTAGTGGTGATGTCAACAAATCTTGAGCTTATGAGAGGCTAGCTTGAATGGAGATGTTGGAGCTCCTCCACTTTGCATGTATGTACCATATCTTTGTACTCACTTGAAACAGCTAAGCATTTTGTTGGTGAAGAGCTACATGCTACTTTGCAAAGATTGTAAATTTTTGTAATCAATGTCCTTGTTTTTATTCCTCCTCAGCTGATCATAGATCGACAATTGACCTTGAACTTCCAGCTCTATGCTGATGAAGCCTACCCAACCTTGACATCACAGAAAAATGCTCAAATGCTATGGATGAACTATCTTCCTTGAATCCATGAACTAATTACATATTATTAAGTTTCGATATAAAAGCTCTTTGCAGAGCCCAGTTCGGTTCAAGGGTACAATGCACCCCAATGCAGAGTGCACTGCACGGAATGGCTATTTTGAAGAAAAAAGTGCTGCCGGAAGGCTGAAATCTGGAACAGTTTGTGGGCGTCATGTGACGCACTGAATGCTTACGCTGGCTGCAACTAGTACACAACAAAGGGTACATGTTGTAGTAACACAGCTTCCTACAGCATCCGTTCTTCTGGATGTCCAGAACATAACTCCAGCTAGAAACCTGCAGGTTTCTTAATTGCCTGGAGAAAGAATTGCAGTGAATGATGCAGTGCTGATGGAGTCACTGCATTCAGCAGACCCTGGAAAGACCTGGAAGGTAGAGCTCCCTTGGTCAGCAGTCTGTGCAGCCAATGTCCTTGGGTGTCACCATCGTGGCTGTGCCACTTCCCAGCTTCTGAGCAACGCTGCCTTTGGTCACTGGGTCCTGTGCTGCACGCTCCCGCCTGTCTGCCTCCATCTGCCCAAGCCAAATGCACATCAGTCGAACGGAGAAATGCGCCCCTGCGGCTCTTCGCTGCCATGCTAAAGTTGGGTCCAAATCGCCAGAATTACAGCAACCCTTCAAAACGATGTGCAGTGTGCCACAAATTTAACTGTCTTTACGGCTTGCATCAGAATTTCATAATTTCCAGCCGCAATGGATGGGATGCTGCAATGACCTGGGCACGAATCTGAGCTGTTGCCTCGTTGCTTGGATTGGCTTTGGGCTTTGTGCGAGCAGCATCCCGCTCCCTCTTCCTCAGCCTGTCTCTGGCCTCATCTATCAGGCGCACCTGCCACACAACCAGGTGGGTTCCATTGCAAGGCCAAATTAATGCGGCGCACCAGATCAGACATTGGCGGCATCCTTGGCTTACAGAAAGGCTTCATCATCACCAGTTCCTGGCACAACAGCTTGTGCGAAACTATAGTAACCAGATGTCTCTGGACACTGTGGCAAGAAGAGCACCGAAGGGCAGCTCTAGGTACGATTTGTAGGATTCTGTGAAGGTCAACTCAAGAGCACGAATCCTCGCCTCAGCCATGGAGAAGTACCGCCCCTTTGGAACAAACAGTGCCTCTTCTTCATCGTCACGGGCCCACCCTAAGGCCAAGAGGGCTTCCACAGCACCTGCATTTGTCAGAGAAAAGATTTCAGATCAACTTCTGCCAGCCTGCTTCACGTTTTGCCACCACCATGCAGAAAGCTGCACTGCTTGCATTTTGCAGTGAAAAGCTGGCGAAGAAGAGACTCACCCGGCACATTGACCAAAGCTGCTCGTATCTTGTCATTCGTCAGCCGCACACGTTTGTATTTCTCCTCTGCACAATGGAGGGAATTGATCAGTGGGGAAGCCAAGCTTTGCTGTTCTTGCTACTGAGAGTCCCTTGCACAGAATAGCTCTACTCTCTGAACATAGAACCATTTTTAGAATTGTACAAGTTTTAAATGGCGAATGTGCTAGCCGGCACACCTGTTGGGTTGACAGCTACGTTTTTGGTGAGCTTCTCAATGACTGTCAGTGTCTCCTGGCTTTGCACAACCCAAAGCGCAGCCTGAACAGCAGAGGGTGGTGGCGGTGGAAGCTTTGCGGCAGTGTATCCAGCATATCCCATGTTGCTGGTTGCTACAGGTCCTGTCACATACATAGGGATCCTCACAGACCTTCAACGCTGTGAACGTCTCTGCCTAAATATTGGGTCGTGCGTTTTGACAAACACAATCACTCTCAATAATATCAAGACAGAACCCTATGTGTCACGAATATCTGCAACATTTCAAGGTAATGCCTCCCTCTTGCCGCTTTGATACGAATTTTAATTTGGAGTATGTATAGGAGCTCTTACCTTAAACAAATGGGCTCGGCTTCTTTGACCTTGGACCCGCGGAAAAGGATATGAGAGTATGGACTTCTGCTTTTGGCGAAGAGGTAACAAATTTGATCCGCCAAATTCAGGTTCAAGCAATTTTCAACCTGAGACCTGTTCTTGTGGCAGACCCTTGCCAGACCAAAGCCACCGGTCCCCTCGCCCGCCAGATTCCGCCCCCCGATTCCGCCCCCAAGGATACCCAAAACGCGGGAAGCGAGTAGAACATGTTGATTTCATACCATTAGTAGACATGCGTGCTTCTCCTCAAAAGAACATACCCCTGGCAGGCAATCAGTGAGATGCACCATCCGGCCGCGGCGTGCGCCTGCCTGCCAGCCGCTGCCAGCCTGAGCATGCAGTGAGTGCTCAGCACGGTGGCGTGCACGTGCCAGTGGCTGCCAACAGATACCTGGCGGTGGCAGCTTGCAGAGCTACGGTGATTTGCCCGACATTGTCAACAGGATGAAGAGCGCACTTGACACCATCCATGTCATATGCTTTCATGCCAATGATGTCACCAGCTGGCCCCGGGCCGCGCGGCGGGGGGCGGTACAAATACTGAGCACCGTGCCCACGATTGATTGGGTCTTGCTTGGATCTGGCGAGTCCAACAAGAGGTAGGATTGTGGCAGCCTTTAACTGCAGCTTGTCTGCAGGACGTACCTTGCCTCTTGGCCGGAAAAGCGTGTAATAATAATTTTAATAACTAAAGTGACATAGTAAGTGACATGCGCGCGGCGCCGCCGTCTGCAGCCCTGCAGGGACGTCGAGGACCGGACCCCGAGCCTGCAGCTGAGGGGTTGAACCCGAGGCCGCCATCGTGCGGTACCATGATCGGAAGGCCAACCAAGTGAAAATGCCTCGAATAATGCATGCCATCCAGCGCTGGTTACCTGACAGTTTGTGCATGACCATGGGTGGATAGAGCTCTGAGGCCCCCGGGGGGCGGCCCCGGCACTCAGTGACACAGGCTGTCGACAGCAGCTCTTACGGAATGTGCGGCCTTCTTGGGGTTTACCTTGAAACATTTTATTTAAGTACAGCTATTTATCATCATAGTCTCAATCTACACAAGGCACAAGGTTTTGCAGTGGGTCAAATACGGGTCTACTTCTACACTGCTCTATCCTCTGAATACATATGGCGCCTTCACCATGATATGTAACCACCTCCTTGGTACACGATACAAGATAATGGTACAGTGCACTTTCTCGTGTGACAGGTGGGTGGAAATCAGGGATGGATGCGTGCGGGGAGGTACTTTTGGGGGAATATAGCGGGACGGGGCGGTACTTCGAGGGGAATACGGGGGGATTGGGTACTTGCCGAGAGGCTGGCCACAATTGGTGATAAGATAGTATGATACACTCAGTATGATACACTCAGTATGATACACTCAGCAGGCTGCCAGTGGCGCCAGTGGTCCGACCTTCGCATGCGCTGGCTGGGCCACCACCCTGGAATTCCAGTTCATATCTGCTCTTTGGTAAAAGTATCAAAGTCACCTGCTCCTTATCTGATATACAGGGACCAGCAGTTTCCCTCAGCTGATGGGCTGCGACGCGCCCGTCTGCCGTTGTCACAGGGAGAGAGAAGGGCCCAAAGAGTACCAAGCTACTAATGTCACAGCTAGGAAGCAATTGTCTGAGAAGGAATGCTCCATTCTGGGCCTACATGTAAACCAGCACACTTGTCAACGAATGATCAGGTCAAAATGCAGAAAGGAAGCATGACACCACAAAAGATTTCCAACAGAATGGGCTCACCTTGCAGCGGTAGCCACGCTGCCGCAGCCCCTGATCTCGTGAGGAGCCTCTGAAGCGCCAGATTCTCTTTGGCGTGATGCGGCACATCAAATGCTGAGCCATCTGAGCAACTCCCCCTTTCCCCATGGGCCAGTAGCCAGCCTCCCTCTGGACCACGGCATGCACTGGGCAAATCTCCTCCGCATGAAACAGCCCGCCACCTGCCATCCTTGCTGCTGATGGCAGCACAGAGTGACGAGTCCTCCTGCACCTGATGTGTACCACACCACGTTGCATCATGCCAGCTGGTCTGTGCAGATGACGCTTATCACCAGCTGGAGTACCAAGACAGCAACAAACTCACTTCACATTGCAAATTGCGGGAGGAGTGCGCAGACCTGTGATGAGTCTGGATGCCGTGACAGGGCCACTGCAAGCCACTGAAGAGCGCGCTGCCAGATGGTTGGGCGGGCATGTGCAGCAGCAATGCCATAGGGCTCCCCAGGGGCCCATGACCAGATGGTAGCCGCAGCGCGCTCTGGCGTGAGGAGGTCTGGGCAGGGCATGTTAACGCCGCATGCAGCCACAGCGGGTAATGACAGCTCATCCAGTATTGGCCTGCTCCCATGCCAAGAACTTCCATGTCACTTCTGGGCACTACTATGACAGCTCATTGCTGGACCTACCCAGAGTATGCTAGGCTGGTGGTGTCCGAAAGAGAAGAAGGACAAGCAATACATAGTGTTCTCTACTTCTTTGAGGGGGAACGCACAGGTTGTCTGACTTCCAGATGAAGTTGCAATTCAGTGGCCCATAGAGCAGCTCGCAGGTAGTCACTCGGAACAGGGTGCCAGTCAGCGTGTGGCGGTCCCCAGGGAACAGAGGACGTCTGTCTGCCACACAATCCGGGGTCCCATCAAAGTCCGCCAAAGGTGGCTCCTGTAAACCATGAAAGTTGCTCAAAGATCAAAGTGACTTCATGATGAAAAAAGAGCACCAAATCTAAATTTCACCACATGACTACCACAGAGACGTGGCTCTCTCTGGGCATATTGGAGCATGCTGCACCTGCCAATTGCAGACAGTGCCATTGTTGCGCTCGAAGATCAATGGTGCCATTGCTGGGCCATAGTCCTCGCCGCTGACAAACATGACGCGCTTCCCATCCAGCAACAGGTCGTTGATGCTCGGCCACAAGACATTGCCATGCTTGGCATGATCTGGTGGCGTGTAGATGGACCCAGCCGGGAATCCATCCTGGATCTCCTTCATCAACTGAGGAAGGAAGCCCTGCACCGCAGAAATCATTCACGACTAGATCTCAAGCCTCCTGGTGCATAATCAGACTAAATTTATGCCAACACAGTGAGACAAGCACAATGATCACTATGCAGCTTATTGTAGATGGCACACCCATGTCTGCAGGTCCATCTGATCGTCCAGGAAAACCACAAGAAATTCCTCTTTGTTCTCAGGGAGCGCCAGCCACGTGGACAGCTCGGCCAGTGCATCAGCAAAGCTGCGCTGCATGGTGACGGGGATGGATGACAGCGAAGGATTGCAGCCCACGGTCTCAGTGTCCCAGTGAATGGGATGCCCCAGCAGGCTGGCGACCACATTCACGGCGCGTATGAGCACATTGAATGGCGCTGCATGGAAGCCCCCACAGTGTGCAATGCGCAACTCCCCCTGCACAGAACACATTCAATCAGAGTGTGGTCACGTGGAGTGCTGCATGTATATTATCGGGAGCAGCACGGAAGGGCTGAAGCCTCACCTCCACCCAGTGAGTGTCCAACTCCACCGCCCTCACCCCCATGTTCAGTTGGTCTGTCAGGCTGAAGTACTGGTCATTTGTGCGGAGCGTAGAGTCGCTGGACTGCATGAACATCAGCCGCGTTATCCACATGAATTTTAAGCAAAGCAGCATGGGGTTCACTGTCACAATTGACAAGAGCTGAGCCAAAATCGCACCACCCAGCGTATCCACTTGAAGTACAGCTGGAAATACTCATCACGGTTGCCATAGCCATCTGCCAGTGTTATGGCGCTGTTGTGCGTGCCCAGCAGCACAGCCAGGCAGAACGGCAGGCGCCGAACAAGTTGAAGCTGTGAGCCACAACAGCTGGGTCAGGAAAAATTTGTTCATGTAGGACGCTGATTTTGTGATGATCATTAGTCAGCATGCATGGGGTACCTGTGTCTTGATGGCGTTGCTGAGCCACACGTCTATCTCGACAGAGCCTCGCTCGCAGACCTCGGTGCAGAGACCGTCATCATCGCACCTGGGGACAAACAAAGAGCATTGAGTGCATAAGCACGACGTTTTATGATGCCAAGGTGTGAGGGAGGGTGAAATAAGTATGTTTTCTCACCATTGTGTGGCTTTGCATTTCACTCCACTTGGAATGCCCTTGCGTACAGATGTCAGGAGACCATCTGACATACCAGCATCACTCTTCCAACAGATCAGCGGGAGCACTTCTGTTTCTTCAGCTGTGAGGTTGGCTTCCCTGATGCGATCGACCGGTAGAAAGCTGCACCTTTGAGTCTCGATTGTATTTTCTCGATGCTCAGGACGGATCAAATCAAAGAAAGAGTTGGACACTTCATTTTCTGAAGCTTTACTAGAAGCATTTGTGACTCTGTACAGGTGCAGAAGCACCACGATGACTGTAAGACTCCTCATCTCAGAAACTTGCTAGATCTGCTTCTAACAAGGGACCGGCCGAGGACATCTCCAAAGGAGAAGCAACCTCACATGTGATGAAGGTCACCTCTCCACGCCACCTGAATATAACTGACCTTGTCTTGTCACACTTCTCAAAAAGGCGAATTTTCACCGAGACAATGTCATGGACAACTTCCAAGGTTCCCAACGTTCTGAGTCACCCTCAGGAAGTGACGGGCACTGCCATGGTGATGACTCATCACTGTGCCTAAGGACAGCTTCGAACCTGGTGCCAGGAGCATTCTGGTGAATACAACTGAAATGTGTCTTGGTCAGATATTCTTCAAGACATGATGTCATTATCTATTTCCCGTTGTGCATGCATGCAGCATGGCCATGACCATCTTGAAACTTCGACTAGAAATATACATCAATTTGATTCTATACGTCAAGGACTCTTGAAGAGTCCTTGACGCCGCCGCGATCTCTCACGATCCGATCCTGAGTCATGCATATACATGTGCCCCCACGAGGATCTAGTCTAGTAGATCATCGAGATTGATGCGTCTATAGCATGCAGGCCTCACTCAAGATAAATAGGTTCACTGCCTGCATTAAATCTGTTGTGACCCTTGCAACCTCCATTATCATTGAGCTTTGCGATGCGGCGGCCGCGCATGCGCGATTCAATATCGGTGGACTTGCCACACGTTGAGCTGATCCACTGCAAATGTCGACCGAGGGTCCACCAGGTTCCTTCCAGGTCACAGGATCTTGTCAATGCTTGTGAGCAGCAGCCTCGTAAAGAGCACCATTGTATCGACATAGAAAACCATTGTATCGACATAGAAAAGCGACTCTACATCCAATTAAGGGAAGGCACTCATTACATCAGCATGTCTGAAACAGCGCCAGTTGGTCGTTCGGCAATGCCAGAACGGTCTGAGGCAGAACGTCAATCCCCTATATGGCACCATCAATGCAGAGCAGGTTTCCACTTCACTCTGTTTTAAGAAAGCAAAATCTATATCTATATCAGGACTTCCTTCGGACTCCCAGGGAGTCCGAAGGGAGTCTCCCAGGGAGGGAGTCTTCAAGGTAGTGTAGATCGAAGACGTCATCACGAGCACACCCAAAGTAATGTCCTATATGTCACCAGCAGCAGGTGTCATGGGCCGGCCATCTCTTGTCAGGTCAAAAACAATCCAGTCAGTACGTCACTTGCCATGTGTAATATGAGCCATGAAGAGGCACAAGGAATCCCAGCCACTCTGGAGAGTTCAATAAATCCCAGACACGCACGTAAAACCTCCCAAACAAGGGATGAACACTACAAAATTCTGATCGCGCCAGCCACTCCTAAGACAATGTGTTTGAGTGGCACACACTGATGCTGCTGCCTATTGCAGACTGCAGCAGGCCCCCGATGATGCAGTTTCCCGCGGCATCATCTTTATGAGGTCATCCAGCACCTTCACCACGTCCTCAAAGTTGGGCCGCCTCTCCGGGTTGGGGTCCCAGCACCTCGTCACCATCTTCTTCAATGCCTGAGCACAGGAGAACCACATTCCTTAACGTCAAACAAGGCAGACATACCATATTGGCCCCAGAAGTGGCTTGCATGCCATACAAGCTGCCACGCACTTAAGCTGCCCAAAAGCAGCATAACACAGGCCACCTGCATGTCTATGGAGGGGCTAGGTGCATCACCAGCATGGTGGGCATCTTAGTGGCCAGGCGCATGAGGGGAGGCCGCTCCTCGGCCAGGGCTGCCTTGCGCGCGGCATCCACCGGGTCCATCCCAGCAAAGGGCGGGCACAGCTCAAACAGCTGGTAGGCAATCATGGAAAAGGAGTACACATCCACCTGTGTGCATCCACGCAAGGTCACAACACTGTATGGTGACATTTTAACACAGCCAGAACCCAACGGAACAGCAGGGTGCCTTTGCTGGATATTCGACCAGCCAACGCAGTAACAGCACACCTTGAAGTTGTAGGGCTCATGGCGGAAGACCTCTGGAGCCATGTAGCGGTAGCTGCCAGTCTCCCCTGTCAGCTTGAACTTTGAATCCAAGTCATAGCCAGCATGCTTGTTCACCGGCAAGGACTTGCTGAGCCCAAAATCTGCCAGCTTGATGGTCCCTGTGTCAAAGACCAGGCTGTCCCTGCAACATCAACTTTTGAGTCAGAGCTGCCCCAAGAATTCTGAAGGCATGCTGTACTGACCAAGCAGATCAAGAGGGGTCTTACCTGCTTTGATATTGAGAGCCAGCAATCATAAGGTTCCCAGGCTTCAAGTCCCTGCACAGGTGCAGGATGCTTCTTCAGAGAAAGGCATCTTGTTGTTTGGGTTGCTACCAACTGGACCCAGAGTTATTGCAGACCTGTGGATGATGGCGCCATTCTTTTTGGCATGGAGGTAGGCCAGGCCGCGCGCAGTGTCCACTGCAATCTCCATGGCTCGCCTCAATGTGAAGTGCCGGGACATCCGCATCGCATCCGACAGAGAGCCTCCCACCATGAGCTCTGCACAGCCACAGATTTGCATGAGCCCTCCCTGTACACAAGCCATGCATGCACTACATGGAATATAGAACAATCTCCAGCAACACTCTGCAATCAACACAATGTCTCTTGATTAAAAGCAGCTCTGCATGTTTCTGTTCGGTGGGGCAAGTCACCTGTGACAAGGATGTAGGGCTCCTGCTTGGTGCAAGCACCCAGAAACTGCACTGCGTTTGGGTGATGCACCTTCCGCAGAACCTCGATTTCTGATCGAAAATCCCCCAGCGCGATGGCGCTGCTCCCCTTCAGGATCTTTGCCGCGACCAAGGTGCCATGAAAGAGAGCCTTGTGCACAATCCCAAACTCGCCCTCACCTGCCAGTGCAACGCTCATGAGGTTTCTGTCTATCAACATCGGTCTATCTGATGAATGTAGTTTTGAACGTAGGACACTTCAGCTGGATTTGCGCAGAGCACACACCTATCTTCTCTAGAATGGTCAGTGCATCTGGATCTATCTCCCAGTCCACCTCCAGGTCCACGATGTTCTCAGGGATGTCTCGCATCTTGCCAGACAAGTGCGAGTCGCTGAGGTCCACGAGCTGCACAACACATGGGAGATGTGACCAGGCTGAATTTGCATCACATAGTGTGGCTGCATTGATATGGATTCCACAAGGGATAATTCAATGGGTTATGGCTTTGAGGGCTCACCTTGCCATCCTCAAACACCTTGCCTCCATGGTCAAGCAGCAGCTTCGTCACTTCCACATGATCCCCCCTTGCTGCATCCTGCAAATTTGATACACCTCATCAGCGCTGGCTGAAAAGGCAGAATTTCTCAAGACATGAACAGGGCCTTCCGGAATGCACTCAGTGCAGCTGAGAGTCTGCGTCTATTACCTCTAGAGGCGTCCGCTTGAAGCGATCACGGCAGTTGACCACAGCGTTTTGATCAATGAGCCATTCCGTGACTTTGTAGCAGCCCTCACTGGCGGCAAGATGCCTGCAAAGAATTTAAGGACCCTCAGGATTGCGCTCAAAACTGCAAACTTGAAGACCCCTACTGCCCCTAGGACTGGTACAATCCAAAAATTGAGTGATCACAGGAAAGTATGTTGTGGGCAAAGAGGAAGGCAAGCTCACAGTGGAGTCCTTTTGTCGTAATCGCAGCAAGCGTCATCTGAGACCTGCAAATGCATATCACATTAACAAAAAATTCCACCATCATGTGGGCTGCTTCCCAGATCATTGTGGATATAGAGCTCCACCACAGTGCACCAGATATCTGAGTTGAGTCATAAGAGAAATCCACGCTCACTTTCAATTTCCATAGTCTGACGATACGTTGGCAGCGCCTCAGATCGCCCACGCTCGCAAAGAAGAGCAATTCTGTAATTGCCCTCCGCTTGGCAGCCTGCACAGACACTTGCATCACGTGTTAGTATCTTCTGTCACGCCCAGCTCCAAAATTCTCAGAGCTGAATACCCTGACACTTTCAGACTTCATAATAGCTTTGCGTGTAGCGGGAAGCCTTATTCTGAGGAAATAATCTCGTGTGCAAATAAGCTGTCCAAGACTGTTTGGGCAACAGTATAAGACCGAAGACAAAGATCGCGCACCATATCGCCATGGATAGACTGCACATCTTTGTAGTATTTGTCCGCTGTATTAGCAAAGCCTTCCTCTTGAGCCTTCTTCGAGGGATTGATGCTCAGATCTGTGTCGACAAAACGGACTCCTCGCTCCGGGTTCTGACTTCCAGAGTCGTCGCTCTCATGATCATCAGGCATACTGTCTAATTTAGAGCTGCAGGTCCAAAAGAGACCTTGTATGAAAGTCGGGAACGAATCCAGGCTTCTCTCGGATGCCCTAGGGGAACTATTGATGGTGACCTAATATCACTATATTCCCCTTTCAATTTGAAGTTCAAGCATGCACTGACTGTATGCTAGGAGCATCACTGTAGCAATATGAAAAGCGTTGACAGGTCACAATACAGAGAGCACGCCGAAGACTCCGCATGGTTGCCAACAGGTGCCATATTCTTTTGAACATTTGAAGCCGGCTGCAGCTGCACTGCAGACTCGCAGTCACTGACGGTCAAAGTGTGCACTGCAACTTGCATTGAATGGCATCTGGCAGCCGCTATTGCATGCCGTCGATTATTTTAGATTTGAAGCCTTGCTGATTTTATTTCCAAGTCATGTTTATCATGACTCAAAGCGGTATATTAGGACGAGACCAGATGCACAGACTCACATTACAGCCGAAGTGAAAAGTACCATTAGATATCACCGTCACGGTGATGTGACATGCGTGCTCAGGATGATACTGCTTAGACACATATGCATGATATAGCAATAGGCCAAGCATGCAGCTTTCACACCGGAGATTACCTCCCAAGTCAGAACAAGGCAACAAACTGAGTGACCGAGGGCCGGTGCGCTGACTCCAAAACCAAGAGTTCTCCTCAGCAGACGTTTGGGTCTTTCATGGAAGCTCCTAAAACCACTGTTTGCTTAACGTGATGACATCCAATAACAAGATCAAGTAGATCTGTCAGCAGAACCCATTGCCAGTGGCACAGTTCAGCAGTAATCGGAATCTCATGTGCACCCTAGAACGCGACCTTGCAATGGTACCGAGGGTAGGCTCTTCTCTCATGCTCCAATTTCTTCACACGCCTGCTCACCACCCGCGCCCTCTGCATGCACGCCTACCAACACTGCAGACCTAAACGGGCATGCTGTCAAAAGCAAGCGGCAATGCCAGGCTTGTTGTGCACTGCCGGAAGGCAGGACATCTCGCGGTGTGTAGTGCGGTGGGCATGGGGCGCTCAGCCCAGGAGGGAGCCGCCACTCTTGCCGGCAAGCTCGGCTCCACTCAGGTAGGAGTCGGCCAGCTGCACGCGCTTGACGTTCTCCTGCTCGTCCACGAGGAGGTTGCCGTACTTGAGCAGCGTGTTCAGGTCCATCTCGGGCTTCTCAAAGGTCACCTTGGCCTCCCGGCTGTTCACCAGCCGCTTGCCGATGTTCTCCAAGCCGATGGTGCTCACAAACTCACGCACCTTGTCGTCGTACACGCGCGCCTGCGTAGCATGAGCACCACATCAGCATCCATGCATACAGCAAGTGTCTTGATGCCCATCTGCCCTGCAGTGTACAGGCGCTGTCCTGGCGATCACTGGCACAAGCAGACCTCTTCCCCAGAATGTGCACCCGACCCAGCCACCGCACACTATACCCCTCTACCGCAGTGGACAAGCCACGCATGTCACCAAAATGCTCTCTGCGCCTGGCATGCCTCGCAATTAAAATTAGACGCAACAATCGAGGGTCTCAACCCTTGCATCATCCAGAGTAGGGGTAGTACTTAGTAGCTCTCCTGACCCCGGATAAGCAAGCCTGCTCAGCAGGAGCACAGAATGAGTAGGGGCTGCACCCTGAGGGCGCCGAAGAAGTCGATGGACTGGCCGGGGAAGGTGTCGACGAGGTGCTCGACGTCGGTGCGGTTGACGCCGTCGTGCTGGAAGATGCCCATGCACACGCCCACGCGGTCGTCGCGGCTGGGCGCCCAGTAGAACTTCTCCATGCGCCCGTCGCGGATCAGCGGCGCGTACAGTGTGCTGAAGTCGTTACCCGTGCAGATGACGGGCACGCGCGGGATCTCCTCCTGTTGCAGCACAGCAGTGCACCCCTCTCAGTCACAGGTGATCCACTGCAGCTCGAACTGCCAGATTGACCTGCAGAACTTAGAGGCACCTACTATGAAGAGCAGGGATGCAAAGACAGGCCTGGCTTGGCCAAGTGCAGGTAGGGTGCTTGTCAAGGCGCACAAGGAAGGTGCATGCGCTACAAATCCCCACTATACAGTGATGAGATGTATAATTGGAAAGTGGATTCTGTGCCAACCTGCTTGTAGACACCGGGCAGTTGCACGTTGGTGGGGTTGTCGGCAATGTTCATGAGGGTGGCGTTGACCATCTGGTTGTTGACGGTGTACTGGGTGCCTGCGCCCATGCGGCCAGCACCGGCATCCAGATCGTTGATGAACAGGGAGGACATCTTGCCCTTCCTGATCACGTCGGACGCCTGCAATGCAGCGCCTCACTCGATTAGGTCATGTCGCACACATACTGAAACAGTCCAGCCTGGCAGTGCCAGGCACAGGAGGCTGGGATGCATGGCACCCTCAAAGCCGGGTTATCTATTTGACATCTGCAACCTTGTTGAGAAGACTCCCTCAGGTTTTTTGCAGAGACCCTTGCTGCTGCACGTGCTTTAGGCATGCCACAATGATGAAGTGATCGACAGCTAGATGCGGTTTTGGAGAGGATGAAGGAGGGCTCACCTCACGGTAACGCTGGCGCACAAGCTTGGCGGGCTCACCGGCGTTGCCAGACTCGAGCTCACCGGCGGACATAACAATGGGGTTGATGTCCAGCTTCTTGAAGGCCAGGTTGCACTGGAAGGTCTTGCCCTGTCCCTTGCCACCCCAGATACCTGCACCCATGCATGAATCTTCAGTGCTGCACGACACAATCACTCGAGCACACCACACGATAGTCATCCTGTGCAGGGCATGGATGCATCTCATGCATGCATCCTGTGCCCATGCATGCATCTTGTCAGCAGAAAGCCACCCCCTTTAGAGGTCTGTGTGGCTGACACCTAACAATCTCGAAACACAGGTGGTTGCAATTCACAGACGGCTCCAGGACGCCCTCTTCAATGTACATGAGACAAGCCATATATGAAGCAGGAAAGAAGGGAAGTCTTGAGGGCACACCCAGGATGAGGGGGACCTTGATCTTGGGCAGGTCCAGGAAGTTCTTGGCGACGTGGATGGAGATCTTGTCAAGGAAAGGGGGTGAGATGTAGAAGCCGTCCTCGATGTTGTTGAGGGTGCGCTGGGCCTGGGACAGGTACTCCTCAGAGCTGAGGATGGCGTTGTGAGTGCCACCAGCACCGACGCCAAAGCCCTGGTAAAGGGAGTCCACCATGTTGCGGCCGCGGGTGATGTCTTGCTGCACCACACAGAAATTTTGGTCAGTGCCAGGGGCGTACCCTGTGGAAAACCATGCTCCTGGCTGGTTCAGTAGCCTAAAGGAGCTCAATGATGAAGCTGTTTATTCATGCTACATGAACGTCATGATGAAACAAGTTTATGCATCAGGCGATGGCGAGATATGTCAAGTGCTCAGAGTTGTGTCAGACCCTTGAGGAGGCGAAGCAATCACCTGGTCATCAGAGACATCCTCGTCCAGACCCTTCCACCTGCCAACCTGTGACTTGCTGCCGGTCTTCTTTGCGAAGACCTTCGCACCGTTCTGCACCTGCACGGTAATACCTGGGTAAGCTTCGTTTACAGATAAGCAGGCACCCCAGCGATGGGCATTCGAGTGGTTGACACTGAGGGGGCGAGCGAAATGTTACCTGAGTGCGCAGGGGCCTTCCAGCAATGCGGCCAGAGGGTGAAGCTACTGATCGACCAGTGAAGCTGCAACAACGCACCACACAAGACTTCAGCTCTTGTCGACTTCGCAGGTACGGGCAAAGATCCGAACGAAAGACACACGTGAGTTGCGCACCTGCTGCCGAGCTCCATGGAGCAGGGAGCCTACATCGAAGACACAAACGACCGTTAGTATCACATGAAACCAACAGCGGCGCCAGAAAGCCAGCAACAGCTAGTACGTGCTTGCCAGTGCACCCCTTACCTGCAGGCCCGTCAGTGCAGCCATTTGCCAGATAGGTTGTCTTTCTTTGACTACAAAAATGATCGAAAGTCTTCGTTTGTTGTGAATGTCGCGAGTTGATTCTAGAACGTGAGGATTGCTATCTGTGGCTGTCGTGATCCATAGGGTTTAACACCAACCACACATCTTGGAACCCTTCTAGAACACAGGGGCTGCTATAAATCGAGGCTGATTCTGGAGCATTCGTCCCAAGCATGCACAAAAGCTCGATTTCAAGCTCGATTCCTGCTTTGTTTGGAGCAGACAGTCACACCAGCAGCAACTCATATCACATTGGACACTGTAGGTATCACGAACTTTGCCTCGGATTCATCAAAAATCTGATCAGACCCATTCACGTGCCACTGGCAGTGGCCATATGGCCAGCGGCGCTGCTTTTCTGACAAACAAGCTTGATGCTTAAGCAGGCCGCACACAAAATTCTGCATGCAGCGCTAGCATTCCCTGGTCAGGACTTGGAGTGCTTCTCAAGAACATGAAGGTTTCAGAACATTCCCAAAATTTGTCAGGTGCCCTTGACCACCTCGGAGGCCGGAACCATTGCAGATGAGTTTGAGGTGCATTCAACTTGGCAAGCTGCCACTGGTTCATCAATTACAACCCGGTGACCCTGCCACGGTACAGTCTCTGAGAGCCTGGATCTATACTGTCACTAGTCATCATTTATGCAATTATTGCGGTCAACTTGTAGACATCACTCAACACTCTGCAGAAACTTCCAAACCTTGTACAAGCTGCCTTGTGGCATCTAACTCCCAGAGGAGGGCCGCCATTGATCACAATTCGTTCTATTCTCAGTGTCTGTTGGAAGCAGCACTGACTCTGGCTCTCACTTGAGGGGGGGGCCTGCTTTGATACTCCTGTACAGTGCTGAAAGCCCACTTCCCCTGCTCCCCATGCTCCAGCACGTGTGTGTGATACTGGACGAGCTCTGACCGATGACCTGCGCCCCAAAGCACAGCTGCATGAATATCAGAGGCGCTCTGCGGCATGCCACAGCAATGATAGGTGCGGAAGAGATGGAGCAATGTATCATTACGACAGTGACATGCAGCAGCGCATTCCAGTTGCCCACCGACAGAGACGAAGGAAGAGCAGTGGGAGCGAAGAGCAGTGTACAGGGCAGCCTCAGTGGGGGTGTCCAGCGCGCCAGTGGCTTCATCTAGGAAGGCCAGCTGTGGGCAGTGCAGCAGCAACCGCAGGAACGCCACTCGCTGCTGCTCCCCTGGCAGCACTCGGTCCCACATTAGCCTTGGAGACTGGCAGGTCAAGATTGACATTAAACAGATTTATTATATGACCGCAAATACACTTCATCAGGACTGAGGGATAAATTAGTGAAACCCACCAAGACTGAGCTGATGGCTCCACTCCACCTCTGCATCCAGGCCCCCCACTCTGTCCACTAGAGCTGCACAATTTCCATAAAGGGTCAGCCATAAAGCCAAGACTGCATCTTCTGCATGTGGAGGACTCAGAAAGGGGCAAGGAGAAGTGCTCCACCTGCCAGATGCACCCTCTCCAGTAGGGAGAGCAGCTCTGTGTCTGGCACTGGGCCGTCCCTGTTCGAGATCCACTGTGCTGATTCAGAACCTATGACAAGAGATTGAACCGGTCAAGCGCTTCCCTAGGAGGAAAAAAAGAACATCGAGACCAAGGGTGCAGTATTATAGGAGGACAATACAGAGGAGCTCTGGAAAGACAAATCACCAGAAGGGAATAGCAGCTGTGATCTGAGGGGGCCCAGGGGCATGTAGGGCTTCTGAGGAAGGAAGAACATGTCTGTTGGTGGCGGAGCCGTCACACTCCCGCTACCCCTCGTCCACAACCCTGGCCAACAACTTTGAGATTCAGTGCAAAATTAGTGCCCTCAATCTTCACTCATGTGCTGATTTTTCTGGGATGTGTGCAACTATGCCCTGTGCTCAATGTCTGCCCAGTCAGATCATCTGTTGCTGCAAGGTCTTCAAGTTTTGCAGATGATCAATTGAGCAAACCTGCAATTGCTCTCAGCAGACTGGACTTTCCGCAGCCAGAAGGACCCACAATCAGCAGAGACTCTCCTGGAGCTAGCGTGAAGCTGAGGCCCTGGTAGCAGCAATGCTTGCATGTGACCGCTGAGCACTGGAAGCTGGCAGGATTGATACCATGTGGACACCACAGACAGCACACACATGCCATTTTCCTTGATTTATTGCTTACCTGGCACAACTGTCTGCTACCATCAGGAGTTGTCACACTCAGACTGTCCAACACAAGCTCCGCATTTTGTGATTTGGAACGAGCAATGCTGGGCCCTGGGCTGTTGATCTGTTTTACAGCTGCGCTAAACATGTAATGAGTCAGTATAAGGTTTGTCGAAGACATCAGTGTGCAACTTCACTTTCCTGTCAATGCAAATTTCCTTGCTTGAGTGATCATATTTAAAGCATATCAACATTTTGACACAGCAAGAATTGAGTGTCACAGATGAGAGTCACAGGATGGCCACCTGACAATAGGGCGTCCAGACGCTCTGCTTCTGCGGCTAGACCACTCAACTCTTGTAGGTGATTCAAGATGTAGTTCAGGGCTGACTCTATCCTAGAAAATGCAAAGCTGACCTGCACCAAAAAATCCGCGTGGGAACTCAGTGCTGACATTGAAAATTGCTTGCATGATGTAGGCACCATGTTCCTTTAAATTCAACGGGTCAACTATACCTGTGTGATGACACCGAACTCAATTTTCCCCTCAAAGTAGCGGGGTGCGGTCAGGAGGGACGGGAGCAGGATGGTGGCATGCTGATAGAAATTGGTCCACAGGGACAGAAAAGTGCTCCATATGATGCGGATCCTGGCCACGGCAACCAGCATTGCCAGGCGCAGTGTGGCGCAGCTCTCCTCATGCTTCTCGCCATTGTAGAATGCAATAGACTCTGCACCAGAACAACGCAGGTGAATACTTGATTTCCTTGCATCATCCAGTCATGTGAAGGAAAGACACTTAGCCTATCTTTCAAGCTACGCAACAAGAAAGGTATTGGGGGCCAATGTTTGTCACATGAACAAATGCAAGGTATGCCCACCTGAGTTCTCTCGCGTCCTTACCAGGTCAAACCGCAGGTCACCCTCCTTTTGGAGCACAAGGTATTGGAGCTGCATGAGACGCTTCCCAAAAACTGATGTCGTGAGCCAAGTGCCCACCACGGCATAGATAAACAGAAAGAAGACAAGACTGGGCGCAACCGTCCACAGTACACCTGCAACCCCGAGCATTCCCTCGAGTTGATACAAGCCTGCTAAGTTTGAGAGCTCATACGTATGGGGCGGGCTTGGCACAAGCAGCTCCTGGTGCAGTATTGGACAAGCTCACCTGAAAACGCGACCATCATGAAGAACTTTCGGACAATGCCAATGAGGAGGGTGACGCTGGCATCTGCGAACGCCGGCACATCATCGCACATCCTCTGCGAAGGCGCAACAGTCCCCTCAGGCTTCTGTCGCAGACCCTCACGATTGCTGCAGCCAAATTTAAAGGTGCACCATGTCCCACCTGGTCCGGATTGTCCAACAAGCCCAGCTGGTGATGTAGCTTGAAGAAGGTCCTGTTGGCAAAGTAGCCGCTCATCAGCGTGCCTGTCAGCCACCTCCGCCACTCCAGCACCAGCCGCATCTCTACAAAGTCAGTGGCAGCAAAGAGCGGCGCTGCCACCAGGATGACCAGCGCATACTTCCAGATGGCCCCATAGAATCCGCCTGATGCATGGAAACACTTTAGATGGTCACTCCAGAGACATGACTACAGGAGGACTGTTACCACTCCTTGTCTTCATGCAGGGTCCAGTGTATGCGCACTTCCTGGGATCAGCAGTGGCACATGTCTCTGTGTAACATCTGCAATGGCCAGGCTCACCTTTGTCTTTCCCCGACATTGCCGTCTCAAGGTCGCGGTGCACGTATGACACATGCACCAGCATGAGCGTTGTTGCCAGCGACAGAAGGACTGCCAAGAGGGCCCACCCGCGGGACGACCACCTCTCATCACCTGCATGACGGATTCAGCTCAGGCCAATTGTGGGGTGCACAGACAGTATGACTGACACACGTGTGATGACAAGCAGCAGTGTGTACCTTCAAACCACAGGCGTGCAACGCGTAACCACTTGGGGAAAACTTGCAGGAGGGACGTGTGGGGAGCTTTTGAAGCAGTGTTCTGCCCCTCTTCTATGCCTGCAGGTGTCACCACTTCCGTAAATTAATGTGCAGGGTGCCTACTTTGATCGACATGCATGATGACTAAAAGAAGAATCTGAGCTCTCACCGTCTACATCAAGTCGGAACACAGCACTGGGGTTCTTCTGCTGTGTGGCTTGTTTAATGAGGTTTTCAAGCTCTGCTTCACTGCTATCAGTCTTTTTTGCGATCTCCAAAGATGTTGATCTAGAATTCACCATGGCCACGACGGAACGAACACCTCTCAGTGCTCTTCTCATTCGCTATCTCAGTCTACTCATTAATCTGACGCCAAATTCATGGTCATCAGAAGTATTGTAGACAATACAACGTTAGTGAAACCCACACAAGCCACGCTAGGCTATTGAAGAGGGGGGAAATGTTGCAATCTGGTGACCTCCCAGCCTATGACCTCAGATCCTTGCCAGTGACTTGACATTCTGTCGTTCAATGACACACAGACAATTTTCTGAGTATGCTTGCAGTGGCCTGTCCCGATTTTTCGTGGAGGATGGGTTCAAGAGGAAAATGTCGCACGTGATGGAACATGCTGCTACGTGATATCGTCCACGTGTCTAAGTAGGGTTGATGAGTATATATTGGGTGAGGCTGACGATCAGCTTCCCTGTCCCTATGCCGAGCTGGATTTGCAAAAATAACAAAGTTCTAACAGATTTCACATCAACGCAACGCTGCAAGCGTCCCAAACTCCAAATTTAAGGCAGCTGCAACATCACTTGTATCCAGCTTTTTCTGATGAACTGCACTCCAATGGTAGGAATGCCTGGGCAGCGTTCCATGCCTTTATCCATTTTGAGTCCGAAATCTGCAAAAGCATGTACTTGGAGATCAGGTGCGCGATTGGCCCTTGCGCAACCCACTCGACGCATCGCACGCAGTGAGAGACTGCGCACAAGTGCTGCCAGCTCAGCCGGTGAAGATCCTTACAAGGTATTTATGGTTGTATTTGCCGCTCATCACTATGACAATTTTTGCCTCTGCTGCCGCTGCCACAGATTCTTGACATACTTGTGCTTTCCAGGTGCTTGGCTTGAGCAGAAATGCAAATTCGGACGCAGTGAGAAGAGCATACAATACATTGGTTAGAGAAAACCGAGGGAATGATGCTTCCTTGGCTAGAATAGAGGAGGCCCACTCAGCCATCATGATGTCGCAGCTCTCAGCAAGGCTGCAGGTGAGACCTGCATGTCATCGCATGCACTTTCCATATCCGAGTGAGGGTTTTGCAAAGCAATGAGAAGGACGGGGTCTTTTGTCTGACCGCAAAATCACCTGTGGCACTGCAGGGCGGTGTCACGGTGGAGAAGGACGTCAAATATGCAGACAGAGCTGTATACTTTCCTTGGCGGCCCAGGTCTGAGCAACCTCCGTATTATTAGCAAAGAAGAAAGCACTGTGCAGGAGCCCCTGACAGAACCCATGCGGTCAGCATACTCTTGAAGAAGCCCGATTGGTCCACAGATTTCTGAGATTCTTCACTTTGATTGGACAGGTTTTACAAGGCCGGCAAGGAGGTCGTCCTGTACTCTGGCATTGCGCATGCGGTGATGGTGGCGTGGGGACTTCTGCTGCAGGCGTCAGCAGGCAGCCAGCCTATTGTTGCATGTGCAGTCATCGGAGCAGGGGCAAACATCTACAAGCTTCAGCAGATCTTTCCTCCAGGCGGCTCCAGCAGCAAAAACTCAGGTGAGTGATACTGACTGGTTTTGCAGCCCCAATCTCACGCTTTTGTTCTCATGGGCTCTTAGCATGAGTGACACGATATTCGAGCTGTGTGCTAATGCTTGAAGATTTGCATGTATTGAAAACCAACAACCTTTGCACTTGTGCAGCCTTGAAGAACCTGTTGCGAGGAGCAGCTCTTGCAACGCTGGCAACGTTCCTCGGGTGCTTCTTGATCTTCACAGTGCCAGACTTCCTGTCAGCGCAGCTGAACCGGCAAATGCCCTACTGGTTCTATGAAAGCGAGGTGAGACGTCCTTCTTGCGATGCCACTTGCATGCATCGCTCATGCACAACATTTTTGTCTGTAAGTCACCATGCAAACTTGTCAGAATCCAACTCCCTTTGCAACACATGCCTAGCCCTTTCCTTGTGTTTGCAGCAAGCGCTTCTGGCAGTGGGTACAGCGCTGAGCAACTGGATCATGTCATCCTTTTTCCGCTAAGGTGTCCAGGTTTTCCTAAACCCACAGGAGCAGTCTACAGTAGGTGGTGTGGTGTTGCTGCTTGCTGTAGAATTGGTGAGTGTCATGCTGAATGCGTTCCTAGCAGCTTGCCTGCAAAACAATGAGGCTTTCCTGTTATTTTGTCTTGCTGTGAATTATAGACAGTCTGATTGCGCACTCTGTCTTTCCTGTGCAATTTTGTGAGGTCCGACATGTGTGTCCACTCTGTGGACTCCCTTGTAAGCTGGCGCCCATCAGTCTGCTCGAGATCACACACGGGCAAGCTCTTAAGATCTTCGCAGTGCGAGATCCTCTTGCATATGCATGCATGCATGTGCCGGTAGACTCGCCATCATGGTAGATACAGCACAGGATGTACATTTGTTGCCAAACAGTGGCTGCAAATAGTGCATTTTTGTCAGACATCTTTCAAATGCAAGTCTGAATTAAGCCACTGGCACGCATGCAGGTGGCAGCTGCATGCACCTGCCAGATGAGCGAGCTGTCTTAGATTGACAGCCTCCCCAGCCCTGTCATAAATCGAAATTGTGCTTTGAAGTTGGAGACATTCGCTCTGATCATCGAATGGATAGATGAGAAATGCGATGCCTCTCTGTCCCCACCAACGGCTTGAAGCAATCCACTGGTACAAAGCTTTTCGGCAGAACACAAGCGTTCAGACGAGTATGTCGTTCTCCGCAGAGAAATATGTCACATACCGTTCGATCGGCCAATGGCCCAGGTAATTGTTTGTCTTGCTGAGAATAGTTCATCTGCATTGATAGTAAGCAGTGACTATATTTTCTCTGTTTAACTCAGGTCCTGATTCATCTTTAGTCGAATATTGTAGCATTCAAGACTGGAAATCACAAATACCTGCATTTGATTTCCCCCAAGGGGCAGCCGTTGCACTGGGAAAATTCGATGCCATGCACACCGGCCATCGGTAAGCACTGTCAATGCTTCGATCTCAGCATGTTTGCAATCTAAAAGAGAGTCTCAAGCGTGTTATGAAGTACGTCTGAATGATCTGAGAAGAGCAGCAGCATTATTGCAGGGGTGCATGACTTGTTCTTTTATGACATTTTGGCATGCAGATCTCTGGCATCTGAGGCCACAAAGCTAGGGGGCCACCCATGGCTCATATCATTCAGCGGCATGGCAGAAGTGCTGGGCTGGCCAGAGCGGCCGCCCCTAGTGGCTGAGTCAGACCGGCCACGTGTGCTGGCTTCATGGGCGCCATTCTGCGGAGGCCGTACGCCATGCCAGAGATTTATACCCTTTGCAGCTGTGCGGCAGCTCAGCCCCGAGGAGTTCGTACAGGCACTGGCCCTGGATATGAAGGTGTGCTCCCAGCATACACCACTACACTACTCAAATGACTGAGGTGCCCCTTCAACCGAGCCAGGCTTGCCTTTTGCACATACCTGCTATGCATGCTGTAATAGGTAATACCACCTGGAGGTCATCTGCTTACTAAAGGCCAGAGAATCACGTACACCCTGCGAGCCCCCTCCCTGCAGTCTGTCGCCTTCAAGATACTCACCCACAAGTGCGATATGCCTTGCAGGTATCGGGGGTTGTGGTGGGAAAGGGGTTCAGATTTGGCTACAAAGCTGCCGGAGACACTGAGGCGCTGGAATCTTTGGGGGCCAAATATGGACTGAAAGTGTCTGTAGTGGATCTGGTAGAGCGCGGTGCGACGCATGGCAGTGAGAAGGTGACCTTCTGTGCACATGTTCACAATATTTCAAATTCCTTGTTTCGATGGCTCCCAACCCTTACCACTTCACTTGCAATCCTCTGACCTTTAGTAACCAGATGATCTCTAGGTGGGGTTACCTGTCACAACATGCATAGCAGCTATGTGCAAAAGGCAAGCTTGGGTCGGGCAAATCGGCACCACTCCAGCTCTGCGCAGTAGAGCAGCCAGCAAGGAGAGGATTTACTGCCTGAACAGGTGTCTTCATCAAGTGTGAGGTCTGCACTGGCAGAGGGGCAGGTAGAGCGCGTTGGAGACTTGCTTGGTCGAAGGCATCGATTGATGATCCAGCCTGCCAGTCGGAGGACAGCACCTGCCTCAGAAGCACAGAGGTGATCCTTCTCATTATGCATGCATGCTGGGGTTGTTTCATTCCATCCATGAGTGTGCTTACATGGGGAGGTGATGCTCCTGTGGAGAGGTGCTTCTGTGCAATTCCTCAGGGGTACCTTTTCACGCCAGGAATTCCAAAATCAGCCACCCAAGGACGGCAGCTACATTGCGGATATCACCTTTATTAAGAATACGTTTGAGAAGTCCTACTCAAGGTGCCAAGTAAGATTAGAGCAGGACGGCATAATCATTCCGGCAGATTGCACACCACATTCTTTTTCTTTAGCCAGGGCACAGGTACATGTAGATTTCTAAAGACTACCTGTACCTGTCTCGGCTCCAGGTTGATTTTGATGGCAGCCTAGGATGTTTGATTGGTGAGCAGTAGTCGCTGACTGTTTGGCGAGGCTTACAAATTTAATGGGTGCTACGTATGGGCATGAGATAAAGGTTGTCAATCCCAGCATCTGCAATTGACGGCATGAGGGGTAGTGGCAATTACAATGATCTGAGCATTTTATCGCGTACGAATGTGCCTGCTTGTAATCATGAAACGAAGCTCTCAAGAAATTCAGACGTTTTTAATCTATGCATTGGATTGCATATCGATTGCATGGGATGCAATTGTGGCACGACTGTCTGAGGCATAAGTATATCACAATCATTTCTTCGTGACATGACTCACAATCATGATACAATGATTACAGTGAATCGTTGATCAAAAAGACCCGGGTACTCGACATATAAATGGACATGTCAGGGTTCAGGGGCACAGGGGCATACACAAGGTGTTCCGTAGCAATGCATACAAGGTACAAGGTGTAAAACTGCAATAACAGTACCCCTCTAGAGATCCCAGCTATGCACATCTGTACAGCGCATCAATATACTATACATGTCACCCCTCACCTCTCACGACCTCTATTGGGTCCACCACAGCCTCACAAGGCCTTTGCGCTGCTACCAGGCGGCGGAAGCCAGTCAAACAGAGATTGTTTCAGTAAAGGTTGTGGTGCACGTGGTCTGCTCTCCTCCTTTTCAGGAGGTCGCTTCACCTTTGGCTGCTGCAGTTTGGGTCCTTCTTGTGGTGCTTTGAGATCCACAACTCTGCTCTCCACTAGATCTGCAAATTTTCCTTCCCCCTCATTGGCAGGAGAAGGCCCCACCTTTGCTGAAAAGTCTCTGCTGTCTGAGTAGCCGATGACCTGGTGCACCAAAAAGCAACCTCAACAGTTGCCGTTCCTATTTCCGGTGCTATTCGAATGCCGCAATTTTAGAGAGTTTGAGATGCAGACTTTAAGGCAGAGCGAGCGCCAGAGACAAGAGGAAGGGCTGCGTCGCAAGTGAATGTTGTGCAGCAATAAAACAGGGGCGTGAGACTCTTTGGACCTGCTCCAAAGCTGCGTTGGCTGTTGTTTCAATGTCAGGTCGCGCTTCATCAGCCCACTGCACTCCTTTGCGCCTTTTCACCTGGATGGTAATTGACACGGTCACAATCCTACACTGCCCTCACGGCAGATGTCCACGATTGCGGGTAATGCGCCCGATTGAGACCTGCAAGCACCTGGCCTTCCTGTGAGGTTCCTGGCGAGTTGTGCCCTGGGCGTTTCATCCCTCCCACAAGAGCAGAGTTTGACTGCTCTTCAGCTGCTCCTGAAGCTCCCTTTGTCTGTGCTGAATGATGCAATTCGTAATCACGAGAGGATGCTGCAAAACGCAGGGTGGCTCCCTCTCGAAGCTCCACAGGAACATTCTGCATTTACGAGCGGCATACTGATCAATCTGCTTGTGATTGTCACGAAATCTGCTGCACACTACAGTAATGCAATATGTTGTGGATATTTGCTGGGGATTCCATGCTTGCCTTCAGTATTTGCTGTCCATTGACCGCAGTGCCATGCGCACTGTTCAGATCAATTAGAACCCAATGTCCTGAAGTCCTTTGGTAGCAAAGTGCTGCATGCTGGCGGGATAAGGAAGGGTGGTCCAGAACCACATCTGCCGTTGGACTCCTTCGATACATCCACAGTAGCGATCAATGAAAGGATTTTAGCAACGTCCCTGTAGAGTACAATCTAACGATGGGGTCTTCAGCACGAATGTAAGAGCGCTGAGGCATTGCAATGCTGCCGCCATACCTGCCAAATACTGTAGCTGCCTTTCTCAGGGTGATCCGATCAACTATTTGCCCAGCTTTGATGACATCCAAAAAGGCTGTATCGGGTGGGACACCCGCCCAGTCTGGAGGCTGGAACTGTCCAGGTGCTCTCTCAGAAATCCTTTGTGATTGAGGAGGCATTGGGGGAGGCGGTGGCATCTGCTGCCTTTTTTGCTCGCGCCGCGAGGCAACCACCTCAACCTTGGGTGCGCCCGCTGCCTCAACTTGTCCTATACATGCAAGAAGGTGAATACCCTGGTACATGAGATCTAGAAAGAACATGAACGATGATAATTACTCCAGGGTTTTTTCTGTTGTCCTGGCAGAAGGATCAGGATGCAGGTATAAATTCGAGGGCGTCGAGCATTCGAGGCATGCAGTGCAACCATAAGTCCCACCTTTTTCTGCCTTGACAAAGCCTCCCATCCCAAGTCTAGCAACGGCACCCATAGGCTTTCTGGGACCTGTGTTGGTGCCATCTCCCACTCCCCACCGATCCATAACGCCAGAAACACCAGAAACGAGATGGAATAGTGGATTCGCTAAATAATCTGCTGGACTACTGTCACACATGTGGAAACTCAACTGCCCTGGTAATCTCGTGCTTTGTCCCGGAAACCTGCACCTGTCATGTTGGATGATGACGTCATTTCCGGAACGATCTGGTTCCCCACAAAGGCACGCGAAAGGACAGAGGACAATACAGATAGTGCTGGGAATAATGTTCGCTGTTCCTTGATGCAGTGTTCACCTTTTGCATGGTCTTCGGCAGAGCAAGTGAAAATAGAGATCTGAGCAACATGGAGCAAGTCCAAAAAGCGTTAAGAGCGAGGAGCAGAAAGGAAGGAACCAGTGATTCAAAGTCTCTGAAAAGACGATATTCAGATGCTATCCAAGAAACGGAAAGTCTTGGTCTTCAAAGGTATACTCGATCTGTGTGGGACTCTGGCATTCTGCACAACTGTCGGGTTGCATTGATAGATTTGGTAGCAGTGTCACCGCACTGGTGATAATACAAATATGTTCCGTGAAGACTGGGAGCCTGTATTGCCCTTTGAATCTTTCCTTTGCGCTCCAAGGTTTTAGGCAGTCCCAAAATAGTTCGTTTTCTCCTTGACGTCTTATTGTATTGGGTTTTCTGCATTGAAGTGGGTCAACAATTTCGCTGTGAAACCTTCAGGGCGAGGCAGAGTGACCCCGAGCCACTGGTCTTCATGGTTCTGGATGTGTTGGAGGAAGCAGGAGGCCGCTTCAATATCTGGGGGAAATCAAATGGGGGAGAATCTGTGCTTGTCAGGATCAATGATTTCACGCCCTACTTCTATATGGCACAGCCGACGCATGCAGATTATGAACCGAGGCAGAATGGGCAGCCTGCCTTGTTCGATCAATCGGCGTGCGATCATCTGCAACAAGCTGTCAACAGGTGAGATTGTGATCTCCAAGCACACCACAAACGGCACAGCTGTTGGACTAAAGTGCCTGTGGTAGCAGCTATGCCACGTATTGACGATTGGGCGTTTGTGCTTCAGATACTTGAGTCCGGACTGCCATGTCCAGAAGATTGAGGCCGTGCACAGGACCCCAATCATGTTCTATCGGCCAAAGGAGCCCACTGGGGGACCCTACTTGAAGGTGCTATCTTGACAGTGGCTCAATAGCAGTTGGGTGTCCTTTTGGGTAATCCAAACAAAATGTCTTGCCCACCCTCTTGACCATAGCTGTGTGGGGTGGCAGTTTCTGTTCAGGCCTGGAACCAATGTGAAGAAGGCTGCAGCGTCTATCTTGTCCATTGCCAGCAAAAATTCGCTGCGGCCTCACAACCATCTCTGGCAGGACAAGGCGCAGTTTGAGCATGAAGTGGGGCTCCTTCAGCGATTCCTTGTGGATGCCCCAATATCAGGAGGTGTGCCACACTTCGCCTTCGGCAGCTTCTGGAGATTGTGCCTTGTTGCCCATAAGAACACAGTGCTCTGAAGAAATACAAAGGCCCAAATGGATGCAATTTATTGCAGGTGCGTGGGTGCACTTACCTCCTCAGATAAGACCCGAGCCTGGCTACACAAGAGTGTCTGATGGGGAACGGCAGTCTGAGTGTGACATTGAAGTCACTGCGCCGTGGAAGCAGCTGCAGTGCCTGACTCCAGATGCAACACAGCTGGCCTTGGGGCGGGAATGGAGCCCAACACCTTACAAGTGCGACTCTATCAGCTACACTATACCAGATCTGAAGGTCAATCGTTCCGCAGCTGCTGCTGATCCCTCTGGAATACGCTTGTATCTTTGTTTACTGCAGGGCACCTGGGGAGGACAAGGTTAGCGAGGAATGGTGTGCAGCCTTGGAGGTGGCTCGCCAGGGTCAGATCGCCAAGCTGAATATGCTCACACTGGACGTGATCATGGCACCGAAAGACGGAGTCGACAGGTATCTTCTGCCCAGTTTTTCTGAGCAAAGTCAGAGACAAGGAAAGAGGACATTGGTATTTTCAAACATGCCTCATTTACAGGACGCTGCTGTGTAATTATGAATGAATTGCTCATTCCTGGCTGATGTGATGTGTGTGTTCAGGGTGCCGGTGCCCTCAAAGGATCCCATTATGTGCATCGCCAACAGCCTCTACAGCTCCGATGACGTGGCGTCCCAGCGCTCTGCCCCGGCGCAAGATATGTCTGACGATGGGGCCTTTGGAGAGGATGGCATGGATGACGCTGAGGGGCCTGTAATCGTGGATCTGACATCCACCGAGGGCCACACCCCACAGGTGGGCCTCATTCCTCTCTGGTCACATTCCATGGCACCCCCATTATGTAATCAGTGCACAGGAAAGTGAGGCAGCGCTGAGAAGGAGCAGAAAATAAGGGGGCCTACATTGCAATCAACAGGTGCCAGTTCCCAGTGCAAGGGAGGGTGGGGCGGCAGTGTTCACATGGAGCCCTGGGGTGCGGGCGCACACAGTGCGACAGGTGTCGCCCAGGGGCGTGACGCGCATGCATGTGCACCCTTCCGAGGAAGCCATGCTGCAGGCCTGGCTGCAGTGGCTGCGCAAGGCCGACCCAGACATCCTCAATGTGTTCCAGGTGATGACCCTCATCCACTCTGCCAGCCATGCTTTTGATTGCTAGGTTTTCTTATGCCTAGTCACTTTTTGCACCGGATGTATCAATGCCAACTCCATCTCTGCGCCTCTTTCCTCTTCGCTGCGGAGAGCAAAGAGCACACCTTGTGCTCTTCAAGCGGCTCGTCGATTGAATGTGCCGACAGACCCTCTGTGGTGCTCGCCAGGTGCGTGACACATTGGGGGCGCTGGCAGAGCGGTTCACAGCGCTGAAGCTGAACAATGGCGGACTGCACCTGTCGCGCCTCAAGCGCATGCACGGCAAGGCCCTGGCGCTCAAGCGCATCGTCATGTACTCTCCAGCCTGGGTGAAGAGCCAGAACCGCATGGCCTCAACCTCCAACCAGGTGCACACCCTCGAAAACACAAATCATCCTTCATTGCTTGCAAAGTCAGACTCTATACATGTTGCATGCACTAACAATGTACGCGATGGTCAGATCAACCAATGCCCGTGGCCTCAAACTGCAACGCATGGGAGGATCCTGGGGCCTGGTTGGTGTTCCTTGACGCGTATACAATGGGCAGGACGCTGCAGAGTGATGGTCAGCTTGTTGACACATGGCAGTGTGCAGGAGACGTTCAGGGTGGAGCATGTGGAGGGGCGGGGTGTGCTGGATGTGCTGCGGCATGCGCTGACCGCCTGCAACCTGGCCAGCTTCAGCCTGGTGGACTGCTGCCAGAGCCTGCTCAGCCGCCGCATGGAGGTCCTGCCACCTTCCGCCATCACCCGCCTCTCATCGCTCAGCAACCCTGCCAGAAGTATGCCACCGCCCACTGCTGACGCGAAGCAACTGCATGCCGCGTTGGAGGGTGATGTTAGAGGGTGTATATGTCAGACCAGGCGCATCTCACCACCGATGGTCCTTTTGGGGTCTCACTTCACAGCTTTGGTGCCAATCTGTGGTAGTTGATGGCAGAGCCGTAGAAATTGAATGGTGCATGTGTGGTGGCCAGGTAAGGAGGAGCAGGCGGCGGACCGGGCTCGGCTGGCTTCGTATGCAGCTGACAGAGTGGGGGTGGTGCGGGCGCTGCTCCAGCGGCTGGCTACACTGCCGGAGGCAATTGAGATCGGGCGTGTCACTGGACTCACCCTCGGACAGGTCAGCATGCACTGCTGCCACTTCAGCAGCTTGAGCGAAGTGCTCAGACAAGCATGGCGCATTTGAATAGCATGCTCTTGCATTCACGCTGGGTTTCTGCATGATTGAGGTCGCTTGTCTTCAGGTGCTGTACAACGCTCAAATGATCCGCACTTGGAGCCTGCTGCTGCGAAATGCCCAGCGCTCGGGCTACATTGTGAGCGGGCGGCAGGTCAGTCCTGCGCTTCTATGAAAACAAAATGGCCCATCAGCTGATCATCCATTGCATGCAAGTGATAATATGCACAATTGAACGCAAAACCTGTGCATGCCCAGGATGCACTGCCGCTCAGTGAGAGCCCGTACCTGATGCATCCAGTGGAAACAAAGAACGTCGGCTTGTACCAGAGCCCTGTGGCCATCCTGGACTTTGCCTCGTTGTACCCTTCCCTGTACAGAGCCTACAACCTCTGCTACACAACTCTGCTGCATCCAGATGACTCCAATGCCTTTGTGCCTGAGCAGGTCACAGTCACCCCCACAGGTAGGAGTTTTTGCCCTCCACCCCAGTGCGGCTTCCATGTAAGACCCTTTGCATCTGGGTACCTGAAACACTCTCGCTACAATGAAGGTGGCAGACTTGCAGTGTGTGTTGCAGGCGACGTTTACGTCAAGCCCGAGATCCGGAAAGGAATCCTGCCCTCAATTCTTGCCGCGCTGATCAATGCTCGGGCCGCCACAAGAGCAGCACTGAAGGAGGCGACAAGTCCTGCGCAGATGGCAGTGCTTGACAGCCGGCAGAAGGCCCTCAAGCTGACGGCCAACGCCCTGTACGGCTTCACAGGTGACCTGCGGCAGCACGGTTGTGCATAAGTAACCAAAGGCGTCTTGGTGACGAGCATGCATGTATTCCATCCTGGCTGCTTTCACCATTCTCACTTGTCAATGCTAGTTCGGTACTGTGAAGCAATGGTTGAACACTGCACTGTTCACGCAGGTGCTCAGGCCTCACCACTACAATGCGTGCCGCTGGCAGATTCCTGCTTGGCCCTGGGTGCACAGGTGTGAGCAGCCCTCTTCGTTTGCCTTTGTTCACTATTGTCTGCAAATGCCTGGCAAAGTGCATCATGCTCTTAGTAATACGTGAAGGATGAAGGTTGCTTTTCCTTGTGGTGCAGTCCTGCCGCCGCGCGATAGAGCTGCTGACTGAGGCGTTTCAGAAGGGTGTGTTTGGGAGCAAGGATGCCAAGGTCATTTATGGCCAGACAGACTCCTTGTTCATAAACTTTAGGAGCTCCACGGTAAGTACTGACTTCATATAATGCACTTCCAGGTGGCTCTGACTCAACAATGATGTACTGGCTGCCGCCTGCAGAATTGTGAGCTGAGTTGTAATGCTGCGCAGACTGCGGAGGCCATGCAGTTGGGGAGGGCAGCTGCGAAGTATGTCAGCTCCAATTTCCCAGAGCACATGGAGCTGAAGTTTGAGAAAGTGGCACAGCCTTTCATGCTGCTGCACGTCAACAGGTGAGCCTTCTTGCTCATGGAAATCAGTCCTAATATTTCCATGCAGCTATGCTGCACACTCTGAAGGCGAGAGTTGGCATGCGCAGATATGCTGGGAGGGCGTTCGAGAGCGAGGATGAGGTTCAAGAGGGGAAGGGAGTACTGATGGTGAAAGGCCTCAAGTCCATGTGGCGCCAGGCCCCACCCATTGTTCGCAACACGCTGCAGGGCGTCCTCGCCAGAATAATCCTGCAGGTACCCAGCCATCATGCAACCACCTCCTAACACAGCAAGCCCAAGCTTTGAGCGCTCCCAATCCAATTGCCCACTTCTCAAGCTTGCATCTGAGAAGGGTTTCTGCCTCAAAACCACAAGTCACGTTATTAGAGCACTGAAAAGGAAGTTTCCAGTGCTTACTCTCTTGTGTAGCTGGTATTCACCAAGTTAACCTCGCTACCAAAGACAGTTGATGCCGCCAGATGAGCACCTCCACTGGGCACAGGAGGATGTGAGGGGTGCAGTGGAGTATGCGGAGGGGCAGATCCGGCGGCTGCTGAGCGGCCAGGTGGAGCTGTGGGAGCTGCCCCTGACGGGCGGCCTGTGGCGGGTGACGGGCGCGCAGGTCGCTCAGGCCGCCGCCGCCGAGGGGGCCCCGGGGCCGGCCGCCGCCGCTGTGAGCGAGGAGGAAGTCAGAGGGCCCCACGCCTCCCTGGCAGTCAGGCTGCAGGTGTGCCATGCGTCCGGACAACTGACTGTGCATGTTTTGCTGGAAGACATACATGCGGGCTGCAGAGATGCTTATTCTGGATGCGCACGCTATAGCTCCCTCTATTGTCAAGGTTAATTACATGATTGGGCTGTTGAAAGGAGCCACATGGACTGAGTGAGGCTTGTCTGCACGACCCTTTCATGTAAGAGCTTTCGGGTCCATCTGATATCCGGGGTCCAGAGGTGTGGACATGAGTCTTGGGTCTGATGGAGGTGCGGGGGTCTTGCAGCAACGAGATCCCGGCCGCACATTTGTGCTGGGGGAGCGCCTGTCATATGTGCTGCTGCCGGGCGCGCGCACCCAGGACGATGCAGCCGAGGACCCCCTCACCGCTGCCAAGGCCGGCTGCTCGGCCGACTACGAGCTGTACTGGCAGAACAAGCTGCGCAAGCCCCTCGCAGAGATCCTCGCCACGTGCCTGTCCGCATCTCAGATCCAGGTGCGGCTTAAAAATCTGCTTCTACTTTACGATACTTTGCATGCTCCAAGATAAGAACTTGTTGCACGGTTTTGGACATGGGCATGATTCTGGATGCTCCTCTGCAGGAAGTTCTCAATGGCCCCCATACACGGGTGCGAGTGGACACAGTGGCGGCTGCGCAAGTGTCACCCCCGGGAAAGAAGGCCAAGGGTGGCCGGCAGATGGGCCTGGCCAGCTTCTATAGAGGTGAGTATGAGCTTTCATGGCTCGATCGGCATTTTTGCCAATTAGACAGAACCTTATTGGGAATCCATGGTGCAGTCATTGCTTCAAGAACTATGCCTACTGCAAGGTACACATGGTTGCATCATAAGGATGTGCTGACAGCAGTGTGCCTGCAGGCACTGTAAAATGCCTAGCCTGCAGACGACCTGTGCACAGCACTGGCGGTAACTCGGAAGATGGGCCGGCGCTTTGTGAGGACTGCGCAGTCGAGGATGGGGTCAGGGAGGGAGTCCTGCTGGAGCTGCTGGGGGAGCAGCGCCGCTTGGAGCAGCGCAACTGCACCGCCAACTCCCTCTGCATGAACTGCCACAGCGGCGGTCTCACCGGGAAAGTCTTGTGCGAGAACGGGGAGTGCCCGGTAAGGAATTGGCCCACGCTGTGCATCAATGAGGGCCTCTGCATGATAAAGTGCTCAGCTAGATTCGGGAAATTGTTTGGGATGCGAGTTTATTGGCTTCCCTCACTCTGCAGCCTGTGTGCCACAGGTGCTGTACGCGCGCCTCTCAACGGCCGCAAAGCTCAATAGCCTCGATCATTCTTTCAGGCGCCTGGACTGGTGAATAAAGCCTCATCGTGTTGCGAGGCTGCTGCTGTTATGTAAGCACACACATGTAAGTAAGTACACTAGTGTACGGAACATTACCAGGAACTTGACTCTGATAGTTGTGACCTAATGGGATGACAGGGTGTGAAGAACTGAGAAATGTTGTTGTGCGCACATGTACAAATGTGTACCATAGTTGTGGTCGTCACAACGGTTGCCTTGAGGCTTGCATGTTTTACAATAAATCATAATTGGCACGCTGGATCAGGTCCGGGCCTAATGTCTGCAGAAGTGGGCAAGATGTATACAGAACTGAATCCAACTACGAGATACTTCATGTCCGCATTTTTGGTAAACTGTGGTAGACATCCACTTGCCCTTATGTAACTACCAAATTGCCTGGACAGGACATCAGGGTCGACCTGCAAATCTATTTGTACAGCTGCAATTCAATGTGGAACTCCCCGTTTCTGTTCATATGGTGCACCAGGAACTGAGCTAGCTCATAAATTTGTCGAGACATGCCCTTGGCAATTTCGCAGTCAGTGCTCCCCTTTGCACTACTTTACTCGTCTTAATTGTGTGTAGGGTCCAGCTCTCTTACGACCCACAAAGAGTCTCCTATAGTACAGCTTTTTCTGGCCCTCACACAGGGTTGTGGGGCCGATTCTGCATTGCCATTTCAGTGTCCTTGAGGTCCAGATACCGGCGCTGCCGCCTCTTGCTGTACGCCCACGCAATGCTGGCCACGATCCCAATCAGCCCCAAAAGCGCGACCGTGGGCCACAGCCAGTGCGTCGCCGGCGTCGTGCTGTTGCCCACATAGCCAGTGGGACTGCTCGGCCCCACAAAGATGAGCGAGCCGTCCGCCGACACAAACGCCACCGGAGCCGGCGGCGCAAAAGTCTGCTCAGCCTTGAGCTGCATCGCGTTGTCATCCGCTGATACATTCCACAGGATATCTGAAGGGGCTGAGGCGTTGGTGGGCAGAGGCCTGTCCACCTGGGTGAAAGTACCCCCCGCCACCGTCAGATTGCTGTGCAGGGGTTCCGGGCCTGCTGCCACCGCTCCCGGTGTGACTGCACTCGCCACTCCCACCACCTTGCGCTCCTCTGGCGGGAGCAGGTCATACACAGAGATGAGCCCCGGCGCCGGCGCACCTGCCCACCCACAGAAATATCAGTACAACACTGCTCGCATGCTCGACCACCCATTACAAATGTGAAGAGCTGTTTTAAATCTGTGCATGGCATTTTTACGTCCTTGTAAGAACCCCCAACGGTGCACACACAATGCCTCTTTTATGTGAATCAGTGAGGCCTAGCTGGTTGCAGAAGTGTTGGTGCGCACCAGCGCTGGGGCCTGGTGCTGGCGCTATGGGCGGTGGTGAGGCGCGCAGGCGTGCGGCAAGATGGTGCTCAAAGGTCTGCTCTTTCACGACCTCTGATATTTTTAGTGCTGGTGGGGGCGGTGAGGGGAACACATCCCCAAACTCATCCACCAGTGACTGGCCTGCAAGTGTGCAAAAGAGGAATCAGGATTGCTTTCACAGGTCTCCTACAGCACCAAGTACAGCACAGTATGAATCTTAGATCTCGATGCTTCAACAAGTATTTCCTGCACGCCCACATGTGCACATAGCATGCAGGTTCTGTGGCGCGTCCGATACCTGAGACGCTGCAAGCCACTAGAAGCGCCAGGAGGGCGTAAAAGCGCTTGTGCCGTGGCTTCATAATACCAGTTGATGTGTACTTGAGCTCTATGGTACCGTACGCCTGGTTTCCTCTCATCAATCGAGACCAGGTCCGACTGACGCTCATCTAGCTAGGACACTCATAGTATCTAGCTGAGAAGCTGGACCTCACTTGGCAAACCCTCAGGCCACAACGCGGATGTACAAACGATTTTTTCACGATCTCATCATCTGCAGAGGTTCAGGCAGCAACAAGGATGCATGAGGACTGATCGTTGGACAGAGACAAGGCACTCGTGCGGTTCAAAAGAAGTGCTTTTGAAGGCAGTGAATAAAGCTTGCGCCCACTTAGTACTAATTGTAATCGGGTTCTCTTTCACAAGCTTTGACGAGGCCGACTCCTGATATCGCTTAGCCAGTATTGGAAGTTGTAGGCCTTGGAAACAAATTTTCTCGTGATGTCAACAGTCTTGGGCGTTCCCTCCTCTCCCTTGCAGGCTCCTCTGAAGCAGCATATCAAGATGTGCATATTTTGATTGTATGCGCTACCTCCCCACACCTGGCTCCATTTCGCGCTTGATCTGCAGACCTCACTACCCAAGGATGCATGCCTGTGACCAGCCGCTGCCACAGTGACCAGCAGCGGCTGCGCATATGCATGCAGTGCACGTGCACCGCAGATCCCGGATCATCCGGGATGGGCCATACTGATTTATGACCAAAGCCACTCTCATAGCAATCCAATAACTGAGTCAGGCTGTGAACCATGGCAGTGCTATCATGCAGGGACACACAGATCTGATCTTTCAATCAGCAGATTATAATATATGACGTCATATTTCATTTCTTGCCATCGGCGGAGCCATGAGGGCTGCCAAAGGCCACTGGCAGCTACTGCTAGTGGCTGACAGCGCTGGCATTAGTGAAAATGATCGTTGCACATATTGCAACAGGCTCTACACGAGTTGCATTACAAGTCAATCGTTGAGTCTCAAAATCCACCCATTGGAGGTTCTCCTTCCTTGCAGGACAAAACTTACAAGAGGGCTCCCAGACATAAAACCCCAAACAAACTACTGATTAAGCCTTAGTCCTAAAACGCTTGAATGCATCCACAAGACAGCAGAAGCCTTGCATTACCGGAAAGTAATCTAGCTGCATTGAGAAGGGCCAATGTGTATCCCTGTCCATAACACATCACCCTTCCAGGATACAGGATCTCGTAGTAGGCACATGCAATGATCAGGAGTGTCAAGCTGTCACGGATGGTTGACCATCTTACGGCCGGACACTGCCAGATAAACAGCCCTAACCAACCAGCAACATCTCCTCAGACAGGAACTTGTACTCTGGAACCTCCAGGTTGAGGGGCGCAGGCCCCTTGCGCACGCGGCCGGACCCGTCATAGTGGCTGCCGTGGCACGGGCAGAACCAGCCATGGTAATCGCCAGCGTTGGGCAGAGGCACACAGCCTGCATCAAGACATGGCAGCTAAGAAGTCAACTCCATCTTAAACCATCCTTCAAAATACAGGACGCCACTGTCCAACAATCATGTGGCACTGACAGCAACTCCTGTTATCCACAGCAGCATTCATCAGCCAGAAGCGAGATGCAAGATGGCACTCACCCAGATGTGTGCACACTCCCACAAGCACGAGCCACTGCACCCAGCACAGCGACATTCTGTCAGTCCATAAGCACAAAGTCTAACCAGGTAGACAGGTAATGCCAGAGCCATCACAAAAGGCAAGTGGAGCATCTCCGCACCTCAGGGTTCTGTGTGCGCTCTGAGTCTGTTTGCGGGTCCCTCAGCTCCTTGACATTCACTTGGTTGGCCAGGTCAATATCTTCCTCAGTCCTCCGCTTGATAAAGACTGGCTTGCCGCGCCACTTGACGGTTATTGTCTGCCCTGGCTCTATCTTTGTCAGGTCCACCTCCAGAGAAGCCATGGCCAGCACATCCTTGGTAGCCTGATGACACCAGAAACGTTGCATAAGACCAGAGTCGCAATCTGGGCTGTCTGCAACTGAACCAAGATCATTGCATAACTTTCATTCTCACAAATGCCAGGCACCCACCGACATAGACAGGATAAACTTCAGCACAGCCAGGCGCAGGGCTGACGCGTAGATGAACCGGCCGCCAGTGAGCACAAAGTACGTGAATGCACGTTTGCTGGGATCTCCAAGCGGAAATCGCTCGTGAGAGCTCTCATCATACCTGCAAGACCAGGGACTGTCAGTACTTTTTTTGACCTAGACTGCTCCCTACTAAAGACGTACTGTGCGACACGTACATGATCTCGGCGGTCGGATTTTTCAGCGCATGAATGGTAGGTGGAAGTCCAGTGGGGGTGGGGGCCAGCTCGCTTGTTGCAAAACCTGCAAATATACACAGATGAACTTCAGCGTGTTGCCTTTCTCATGGAAAGCTCTTGCAATTTTGCGTGGACAATCTGCCTCACCCCTGCACGGAATGCTTGCTGCGCTGACGTTGCTGCGGTTCTGATCATCTTCGTGGAGGCAAAGTACTCCAGTAGGCTTGACACTCGCAATACTCAGGGGAGCAAGGCCATTCTGCCACAGCCGCCCTGCCAGGCTCTGTCCGGCTCTCCGCAGTGCCATCTGGGTACAATCGTCACTTCAAACGATTGAAGTGGTCTTTGATGACTGCATTCGCTTGTATTGAGGAGCAGACCGTCGTGTCTTTGTCATCGATAAGGCGGCGTTCTTACCCAGTTTCCAAGGAGCGGCAAGAGTTCTGTTCTTGGGACACTGGTATCAGGAATTTACTCCCAGATATCAATCCAAAGAAGCTCTTGTTCCGGAGTGTCATGATCCCGATTCCACGCATCTGCTTGCAAGTGACAATTTTGATCAGAATGATGGACTTGGTGTGGTAATCTTGTGCAAAGCTGTGGGATGGGCAACCTCCGACGCCTCAGAAGGCCATGAAGCAATCTAAAATGAGATTTTTGTATTTGGTGCACTGCCTTGTGCTTGTATGGCAGTGGAACGTGACCGTGATGGCAGCTCCAGAGCCTCCAAGCCAGGTCAGGTGGGACTTATATCACAAAAGCGACGCCATTCTTGATTTTTTCAAGAAAACAGCCTTAAAGCTGCCAACACGTGTGAGGTGTGAGCTCCTGGTGTCTGCTCTCCCACAGTGTAAACACCTATGACACGCTTATCCGAGTCAGGCATCACTTCTGGATAAATAGCCCAGCAGCAATTAATGCGAAGTCATCACCAAGCCAAAGACTGTCATTTTGTGCAATTGTGACTGGGCGTGGATATATCGGTGATGATCACATCATGTCTGTGAACAAAGTGTCTTAGCCTTGCAAATTCTGCCCAGGTATGAAAATCTGCCAGATCCGGAGACTGATGCCAGCCTACCAGTCGTCACCATCACCGATTTTGCATCGGGGGAGGCTGGCAAGGAGGTCATACTTCTGGTGGCCGGGGAGCACGCAAGGGAGCTCATCACCTCGGAAATCGTCTTCTGGCTGGGCAAGCTCCTGTCTGGCAAGGATGACGAGCTGGCCGATTGGACAGCAATCCAGACTGCCACAGCTCAGGCATGGAAACGCGGGTGGGCTAAGGGAACCTTGAAGGAATGGGCGGAGGAGCTACTGGGGAAGGTCATCTTCAAGGTAGGGCAGGGACCTCTCATTGGGACTGCCGGTGCTTCCAAACCCCAAATGTTAATGGTTTAGTGACATTAAGCGTGCCTGCCGCAGATCATCCCCATAGAAAACATACAAGGACGGAAAGCTGTGGAGGGTGGAGACTTGTGCTTGCGCAAGACGACGGCGGGTGTGGACTTGAATAGGAACTGGGAGTACGCCTGGATCAAGGTCGGTCACCTCGATGTGGCAATGCGATTCACTCGCATTCATTTGACATCTTGTCCCTTGTCCACCGCTTGAGATACTGTCGGAATATAAAAGGACACCATCATCGCTATTTCATAGGGAGAGGAGGGCAGTGATGAGTATGGGGGGCCCAAACCCTTCAGTGAGCCTGAGGCACGCATCGTGAAGCTCATCGCAGAATCGACAAGGCCACAGGCCTTTGTGAATCTGCACTCTGGGGAGTATGCGGTCTATGTGCCATGGGACAGCAAGAAGGGCTTGGCTCCTGACTTACCCACCGACATCAATGATGTACTGGAGAACCTGGATGCATATTGTCAATGCATGCACGGCGCAGCTGGCGATGTGGCAGGGTATGCCCCTCTCTTTCTCTCTCTGTGTCTCTCTCTCTCTGTCTCTCTCTCTTTCGCAGATCCTTTCATCTGAAGCTCTTGTCTGATGCCAGAGTGGCTTGCGGCTGTTGTCAGGTCGAAGGTGTTGTGAGCTTCTTGCAGGTACCTGGCTTTTGGTAGCAGCATGGACTATATGTATGAGAAACTGCATGTGAAGTACCCCCTCACGGTTGAGGTGCATGTCCTCTCTCACCCAGATACGTGTCCTTTAATGTAATTTTGGGCAAGCTTGGCACGGCACTTCATTTAAGATCTGACCCCCCCATTGGTTCTCATGTACCAAGTGCATGTGACAGGTCTATGGTCCAGATGGGCTGGGGAAGACTGCAATGGGAGGCCACCCCAGGCGAAAGCTCCAGGCAGCTGGTAATAGCACAGCTGCCGAGCTGTTGGATGCAGCTGCTGATGGAAAGGACAGCAAGGCAGGCGATGCTGGCAGCAGAGCAATGCTCCCAGGAATACTGGCAGGCGGTCACAGGAATGAGAGCGCTCTGGTAGAGGGGAGGCGAGCGCAGGAGTTGGGCAGTGCTGGAGTCACTTTGGCAACCAACCAGCAGCAGCAAGCGTTCCGCGTGCATGCAGGGATGCAGGTGAGGGTAGCGTCCTGCTTTGCCATATTTTTCCTGTTAGGAAGGAGCATTGTGACGGCATCAGGTTGAGCTCACAGAAAGAATGTGTTGTTAAGGTATACTGTGTTGAGGATGCTGATGTTTGTTGTGTGGTCTGGTGTGGCAGGGGCAGCAGGGGACGAGCAGCGAGGCGGCGGCGGCTGCGGGGGCTGACGGCGCGGATGCGGCGTCGCTGGGGCGGTGCCTGAGGGACTACAATCCGATGGAGACGGAGGAGTATGAGAAGGTGGTGGCCACCTGGCTGGCCTCCCTGCTGGTGCTGGCCGACCACCTGGCGCAACACCCGGCCGCCACCTCAGCAGCGGCCGACGCCGAGCAGGGGCAGCTCCCCCTGCCGCCCACGCCCCCCTCCAAGCAGGAGCTCGCAGCGTGAGTGGCCTCCTCATCGTGTTGAAATTCAGCTGCATGATCTGCGCGGCACGAAAGCATTCAGATCTGTGCGCGTCGTGGCGGAGGGACTTTTCATGCCGAGGTGAGGTGCTCAGATGCTGAGGTAGTGTCTCTGTGGGTGCAGGACAGGCAGGCTTGGCGAAGAACAGCCGTCCGACTTCAGCCAAAGTAAGTCTGTCAAAGGCTTGTTTGCACTGTGTTCGATTGTAATATTGCTCGCTCAGATCTGTCCATTCATGTTCCTGGCGCGGTACATGCCAATTAACTTACAATAATAATGGCCTGTGTATATGTTCTGCAGTGGCAGCTGGACCTCCTGGCAAGAAAGCCAAGGGGAGCTTGCCCTGGCTTCCCACTAGCTACTCGCTTCCTGCAATACAGGAGACAGTTCTAGAGCACACAGCAACAAATCCCACGCAGAAGGTGCTCATGGGCAGTGTTCTGTTTTGCGCTGTGGCCGCAATATACTGCCTGTGGGCTAAGATGGGCAAGCCAGTCCCCTGGAACTTAGTTCAGAGCCCCAGCAGAAGGCGATCTGAGGCACGTGCAAAAGGGAGGGCATTCCGGCAATGATTTTGACTACCTAAATGAGTGTTGCTGCTTTTCAATTTGATGAGATCGTTATAATTGATGGTTTTAGCCTGTACAAGCGCTCTTATTCGGGCATGCACCTTTCCGGCTTTGCCATCCGAGCGAGAGCTCCCAGAATCAGTCAGTAGCACTCTTTTTGAGCTTAGAATTTTGAGCAACAGTGTGCTGCTTACAGTACCTGAGCTAAAATGTTGCCAACTTGTTGAGTGACACCCACAACTTACCTTTGGAAGCACAACTATTACTATTCCAACCCTGCAGGGTGAAATTTAACAATAATACCGCAAGAATTCAGCCCACGGGAGTCCCATGGTCCGTGACGGGACCATGCAGGCGCCGGGCCGTTGTGCATTTATCTTATCTTGCAGCAGAGAGAACATCCACATCTGCACTCTATATCAGTCGAGGCTACAAGCCGGCACGTCATCTTGGGGTCAGCAGTTGCCAGTTCAGATGATTTTCTCAGATATGCACGTTGCGCCCTTAATCACAGATCAGAGCTGCAGCAGAATCAAAGTCCTCACGAGAAGATCCACATCTTAAAGACTCATACGAAAGTATCAAGACCCAATTGGTCGCGAGGCCAGTATGAGTGTGGAACGAACACAAGCCCAATAGGGCAGACACAAGAAGACGTATTGTAATTACTCATCACTCCTGCGTGCGCACAAGCTCTGCAACACGAGATACCGCATTAAATCATGACCTTGCCATCCAACCCGCTGACTGTATTGAAAGCAAGACTATGCACTAGACACTACCTTTGTTACATGCATTTCAAGCACCCTCCCACCCCCTGCCCAACATCCTGCTTCTGTTCAAAGAGAGTTCCGGTCTGGACGCTGCTGCCAGAGAGCTAGCATCCCCCCAAACAGCTGCTATGGCAGTTCCAATTAAATTTCTATTGTAGCAGTGCAGCCCGGGGCAGCGCATGCTCTCCCGCCTACTTGTTGATGGGCACCGACTTGGCCTTGACAAAGACAATGCCGGCAATGAGGCCGACAAGGATGCTGGCTAGGTTCTCCAGGTTCCAGGGCACATCGAAGGCGACCAGGCCGATGAGCGCGACCGGGATCTTGTTCAGCGAGCCCACCAGGCTGTAGGATGTGGCCGTGGTGGTCGACAGGAACCACAGCGAGGCAAAGCTGATCCCGAAAGCCACCAGCGCGCTCGAGCAGGCCGCCATGATGAACATGGGGTTGCGCAGCGCCGGGTCGTACATGACAGTGTCCAGCTCGCCGTACCACCACATGAGCATGCCGATGAGCGGCAGCGAGAGCACATTATTGTAGAAGACCATGGAGAACTCGTCCAGGCGCGTCTTGTTGACGGTGAGGCTTACGACGCGGTCCATGACCCCACGCAGGTACAGCGAGTAGGAGGCCGTGAACAGGCAGTTGACCAGCTGCCACAGGTAGCCCTCCAGGTCGAAGGCCAGATCCGTAATGGAGCCGCAAACGGCCGATGCGCACATCAGCGCCAGCGACGCCCACACCCCTCCCCCATACACCTGCGCAGCATTTTGCCGCCGTGTCAGGCACAGAACCTCACATGCTGCAGCAGTGTTCTTGTTGGGACAGACAGCATAAGTGTGCCCGTTAAATGTGTTGCGAGCAACAGCTGAGCCAATACACCAAACAGAGCCCAATCTCACACCAACAGAACTCAACCTCTGACAAGATGCATGTTTGATGGCATGAAGGTAGTGATGATGTCTGTCGGATGGCGCACCTTTCCATACATTGTGTAGTCGCCCAGGATCGTGAAAAGATTGGTCAGGTTTTTAAGAACGGTGGCCATGGGGACTCCCAGATTCTTTAGCGCAAAGAATGACGTCCAGATCATTCCCACAAAAATGACATTCACAGGAAGCCACAGCTGCACGATCTTGATGTTCCTGCGCAGAAACACAAGGTTTAATGCGACCGCATGCATATTACTATGGGAAATGCTTGTGAACCTGATAACACGACAGGAAAAGAAGCACATTTATAGGTTGGCTAATCATGATCTCACCAGGGCTCCAGGCGTATGAAATTGAGTGCACTGCAGACTTTTACAAGTATGCAGCACACTAGGCACTGGAAGAAGAGCAGAGCCGTTGGCCCGTGAAAATCAAAGCTGCTCAATGCTGCCTTGTTCAGCAAGACCATGCTCGCAGACGCTGCAGACCACAGTACTGTCAGTTGGATTGCTTGACCCATTAAAACCCGCTTCCAGACTCTCTCAGGATGGCTTGATGATCAATTGGGGCTTTCGATGAGAAGTTCAACATTTCAGAAGACGTGATCGCGCGGATCCAATCTTACCTACGCAGTAGGCGCCTCCAGCAACCAGCTGCACTGGTAATCCACATATTTGGTGATGAGACTCTTGTAACGGCTCTGGTTTAGGAGGAGTGTCCTTTGGATTCGGCAACAGTGATTCGAGATCTAATGTTCCTGAATGCTTCCTTGGGGACACCTGCTGCGATTTCCTAAAAAAATTCATTGGCTCTGCCCGGGCGTCCTAGATCAGCCACCACTGTGCAGCCAAAGCGCGACTGTGCTGTGGGCTGAGCTACATTGAAGCACGGCACATCAATTCAGGTCATTTCATTCTTTGCGTGTTTGCATCGAGGCGCTGGCAGAATTTATGGAACATGGCGCGTTTCTGTGTGGCTTCCTGTTCCCCTTAAACATGGGGTTGATAACAGATCTAAGAAACCCTGCATGATCTGGCCATTGTTTTTGGCAGCAGCGATCACCATCTCACACAAACTTGACTCTTCTGTTTAAAATATTGACATCTGACCGTGACGCCATGGATAATACCTCTGCACTTGGCGTCACCGCCAGTGCAACACTTGCAGCACCTTTATTGCAGCCCCAGACGTCCTCAGGGCAGGCAGAGGCGTCTTTGGCAGCTCTTCCTATTCACGAGCCTTCTGAAATGTCAGCAAATGTCCCATTACCTCCATCGACGGATGCCGCTCAAAGCTTTGCAGCCTCTATGGAAGGGCCTGTGGACACACCTCCTGAGCAGCAGAAGGATCCGGTGTTAGAGGCTTTCGAGGTGCAATATGCAGCTGTGATAGGAGATCCAAGGGACTTCAATAAGCTGGTTGGCCTGATCAGTGCAGCTGAGAAGCTGGTGAGCTCTATGAAATTTGTTGATCACCTTGTGTCTTCCGCTTCTTTCTGTCTGCAGTTTGGCATTTTAAAGGTGTAGGCAAAAGACCCAGGTGAACGCAGGATTCTGAAAGCTGTCACCTGGCAAGCTGCCGTGCGATGTCTTTCCTTGCAGTCTGACCAGCCTCTGCGCTCTTGAGCACACTCCATAGCACTGTGAGGGTTGTGCAATTTGCAAGCTTAGTCTCCGTTACATTGGTTCACTGCAAGAAATGTGCTTCAGCAATTTTGCGGAGATTAAATGTGTCACACTCTGTGTGCAGGGCGATATTGCAAAGCTTCGAGAGGTGTATGATGCATTCTTTGCAGAGTACCCTCTGTGCTTTGGGTATTGGAAAAAGTTTGCTGATGCCGAGAACCGTCACGGATCCCCAGAGGCAGCCCTGGGTGTCTATGAGCGGGGAGTGGCTGCCATACCATACAGTGTTGATCTGTGGGGGCATTATGCATCCTTCAAGCAGACAATTGGGGCCAGCTCAGAGGATGTCCAGAGGTGCGTGTGCTCGAACCCTGTGTTGCATGGTTTGTTGCACCCCGATCGTATTTCTGCACATCACAGGTTCTAAAGTTTGCCGCTTCTGCAGTGTCTTTGAACGCGGCTTGCAATTCGTGGGCACCGACTATGCTGCTTATGGGCTGTGGTCAAAGTACATCAATTACACTGCTGGCAATGGAGGCCCGAAAGCAGCGGCACTGATCTACCGCCGTGCCTTGGGGCAGCCCTTGAAGGAGCTTGACAAATGTTTCAACAGGTGTGGACTGCTGTTGTAATTCCCAACTTCAGCTTATAGCAGAAGTGACTGCTGTGTTTTGGCTTCCCCACTGAAGCTCTGTTTTTGCTCATGAATGAACAAGATAAATGCAACTGTCATGTCATTTATCAGCCTAACCGCGTGTCCCATTGTTGCGGCACAGCTTGACGGATTATGTCAGCCAGCTCACGGTGGATCAAGTGGTGCCTGACGAGGAGAGGGCTGCGCTGGAGGCACAAGTGAAGTCCATGCGAGAAGCTGCTTTTGCTGCCCAACAGAAGGCCGAGGAGGCAGAGACTGCTGCTTGCAATGCTGCACAGGAGGCAGCGGAGTATGCAGCAGCGGCAGCCACTGTTCCTGCGGCTCCAATGGAGATGCCCTCGGCTCCGATGGCCCTTGATGGACCATCCACTCCAGGTTGGCTATTCTTGCTCCACTGTCTCTGTGCTCCCAGAGGATTGGCTGATATCCATTGGTGCACCATCTGTAGCAAGGAAGTATGTCCTGGCGCCTTGGCACATGATAGGGAGTCTGAGTGCTTCACTGTGGCTGCAGGGACAGAGAGGAAAGCCTCAGCAGAGGAGATGCCTGCTGCAGCGCCGCAGACGCCCCCTCCCACAGCGTCTGGCGCCCCTCAGGATGCAGCCGCCGACGCCGACGGCGCCATCACACCTCCACCAGCATCTGCCCCTGCAGCTGCCCCAGCCGGCAGCGCTGCAGACCAAACCACTGGAGCGCCAGAGGGTGGTGCAGAGTCAGCAGCATCAGCTGAAGAGCTGATATTGCTGGACACAAATGTGACAGACGAGGATGTGAAGGAGGCTTGGCTGGCGGGCTGCCAGGCCATTTACGAGGTGCGCCCAGCATTCTGTTCAATTGTCAGCTTGTCTGTATGTTAGCAGGTTCACATGAGCTGGCAATTGCCCTGAACTTCTGGTGGTCTTTTACTTAAGAAATGGTCTCTGGTTGCAAGCACCATTCACAGGCGCAATGTGTGTGTTTAGGCAAGCAAGGAAGAGGTGGGAAGGCGAAAGGTCTTTGAGGACGCAATCAAGCGCCCCTACTTCCATGTAAAGGCTCTGGATGGAGCACAGCTGGCAGCCTGGTCACGGTTGCTGGACTATGCTGAGGAGCGCGGGGATAACTCTGTCACCACCCACCTGTACGAGCGCTGCCTCGTTGCTTGCGCCCAGTACCATGGTAAGATATTTCTTGTATGCAGTGAAATCACCTGTGGCCCTGAGTCCTTTGAGATGACAAGTACTTGGTAGCGCTGTGGACATGGTGCTGTGGGATGACCCGTCGCTAAATGGCTGTGTGTGCGCAGATTTCTGGGCGAGGTACATTCGCTTTCTGGAGCCGAGGGAGCCAGAGGCAGCCAAAAATGCCATGCTGCGCGCGCAGGGCATCCACTGCAAGGTCCAGCCGGAGATGCAGCTGCTGGCTGCGCGCTTCCTCGAGCGCCACGGCGACATTGCCGCCGCCCGTGCTGCTTACGAGCTCGTGCTGTCCAAGCTGGCCCCTGGCCTTGTCAGCGCTGTGCTGGCATGTGCAAACTTCGAGCGCCGCCAGGTGTGCCATTCTGGCACGACTTTGTACTTACATTATACGTATTACCTGCCCTTGCCAGATACAGACGGACCCTAGTTTGGCTTCCAGCAACATGTTGAACCCTGACAGGGACATGAGAAGCAATGTGATTGGGTGCTGCGCAGGGCGTCAAGGCGGCTGCGTGCAGGATCTTCGATGATGCCGTGGCCGCTGCTGCCGAGAAGGGCCCGCAGGGCGAGAAGACATATGCCTTCCTGGTGGTGTCGCACGCGCACTTTCTGATGCAATCCTACAAAGACATCGACGCAGCCCGGGCCGCCTTTGCAGCCGCGTTACAGAAAGCGCCAGGCAGCATCACCTTGTGGGAGGGAGCAATACACCTAGAAGAGTCTGTTGATGCACCGGTGCGGACCTGTGTAGCCCTTAATTTCTTGTGTGAGGTGTCAATGCTTCTGTTCTATGTCATCTGCTGCATTTCTGGCTCAAGATCTATGTTCTGGCCCATCCAGTCGGTCTCTGTGCAGTGAATGACGTGCTTGCTGTGGATGACATTTCTGCAGGGTGAGGAGAAGGCGCGCAAGGCTTTGGCACTGTACGCAAAGGCGGCCGGCAGTGACACAGCGCTGTCGGAAGCAGAGCGCGAAGACTTCAGCGCGCGCGCGGCAGCGGCTGCAGACCTCTTGGGCACAGCTCAGATGGTGGAGATGGCAGAGCGGCTGCACTGCGCGCGCTTCAGGCCGACAGAGAGGCTGACTTGGCCGGTGTCCAGCACTTCACGGCCCAGCAGCGGCCAGAAGCGGCCGGCCGACGCCAGTGCAACCGGAGCATCGCCAGCCAACAAGCAAGCGCGCCCCGCGGAGCATCCTGCTGCATCCTATGCGCCTGCCGCTGCAGAAGCCACAGCAGCTTCTGCTGCCGCCCCTGCCGCCGTTCCTGCTGCAGCGCCTGCCGCGGCGCCTGCTTACTACGGGCAGGCGGCTTATGGCTACCCAGGATACTACGCCCAGTACCCCCAGCAGGCCTACCCTACATACACCTACCCCCAGTACTGAGTGTGACTGAGCGATGAACATGGGACCACTTTTGGCGTGTGTTGGAGTAACAAATGCGTGTTACACATTGCTGTGGTGACTGTAGTGTCTTTGATGAATGCATCGCGACCTGCTTTTCTGACACCTGGACTTGGATAGAGCTGGCAGTATTGCTCACAATACTGATGTTTACTTGCTTTCATTACATTGTAACTAGAGTGCCTCCCCTGGTGAGCTGGGGATCAGCACCAAGTCTGGGACATTAAGCTGCTACATGTCTGCATTATGGCAGCCTGCTGAGCTGAGCGCTGGCTACCGCATTCGCGCATCATTGCTGCCTGCAATGCACCTTGCACTGTACAGGTCTACATATGGCCACTACCGTTGCAAAGGGCACCATGATGGCTAGCGCTAGTCATAGCACCCTTACTTGTGAGAGGTTTGATGCGTCTATCAGGTGTAGTGATATATCAGTGCCTCATTCATTAAAGTTGCACCAAGTCTCAGTCCTGGTCCTGATGCTTATCCAGGTGCCAGCATCTCACGTACTAATTGTATTTGAAGGACTACTGCCGCTCAAGCTACCATCATGGTAGTACCATGCCGCATGGTACTACCATGCGGCATGTGCTGTAATCGGCACTGCTTGACAGCCGCATGCATTGTGGGTATTTAGGTCAAAAATCCGTGCATCGTCCGCCTCTCTCCCAGTCCCCTGTAACAGGAGTAAAATGAGTTCAGAATATAGATGGAAAAGGAAGAAAGCAAGGACATGGCAGGGCACGCGCATTGCGTTTGCAGGCCGTCTAGGGAGTTCACCCACCATATCTGGTAGGCTCTGCTCCATGATAGACACCTTTCGGGCCTCCTATCTCGCCATCTGCTGCCAAATCCTCCTGTAGTGCATAGCTGTAAAGTTCAGGATTCTTGCAAGAAAAACCCTGGACTTTACACAGGCATCCCTGCAAGGACGTCATGATGATGTTCCATGCCTCTGATTGTATGCACTGGTAAGGCATACTTGCCTCCTTTTGGTCTCCGGCTTCATCACTCGCCTTGTCCTTGTCCTTCTGGCTGAGGAGCTCGAGCAGATCGGTCTCGGTCTTATGCTGAAGGTGGGACAGAAAAGCACCTGGAGCTATAGACGAAGAACTTTCTTTTTGACCATCACTTTTTGCAGTATAGGTAGTAGCTGCATCATTGGAAGACATGCGGTGCTGGGTTTGCAGCGACAACGATGCATACCAACCAATACTAGGAAGAATGCTTCTGCTTACTAGGGCTGAGATCGCACTTCTTGTGACGAAGCTCATTTTGATCAAGGAAATGTTCTTAAAAACAGAACTGTAGCGATCAAACGCGAAACGGGAAGCGCACGCCCTCGTGGCAATGCCAGCATGCATGCCTCATGCCTAATGGCTACTTGTATCACCTACGTGGCAGTGACTAACCTCATGGCAGCGCTTCTTCCTGTTTGTGGCGCAGCAGTTGTTTGGTGCGCCACAAGATCGGTGAAAATGTCCATATCGAATGTTTCACAAAGCTAAATTGAATAATTAGTCTCCGCCGAGCAAAATTCAGCTGGGGGAAGAAAAAGATGGTGCGCCCACAATGAGTACAAACAGAAACGTTGTTTTCAAAGCCATGCGATGTCTGTCGTTTATTAATATGTTTATATGAAATGATTTGACATACCCATCCATCTACAAGGACTTGTAGTGGTAGATTAAATGGTGGTAGCTGGGCGGCAGCAGTTGATAGCAACGTCTTAATCGTGCAGAGTGGACATCGTGAAGTATTGAAACATTGGGCAAGGTGTAGGATACTTTGTTGGGGACAAGGACTACAGTAAGTGCTCTGTAGGGGTATTGACACACTGTGTTTCTGGTGCAGGTGAGTGAAGCAAAGAAGAAGAGGGCGGCGTTGAAGAAGGCAAAGACACCCGGAGCCACTGCAGCAAAGGCAGATGCGGGCAGTCCGAATGAGAACAGCAGTCCCAGCAATGGCGTGCAAGAGATCACCAAGGGTGTGGAGGACGTGGGTATCTCCAACGACCGCACCTGCACAAGCGTGCTGACCTCACACCCGCAGTCGCGCGACATCCACCTGGAGAGCTTGACCCTGCTGTTCCACGGACACGAGCTTATCGCAGACGGCAACCTGGAGCTCAACTTTGGCAGGTGGGCACAGCTACAAAAGCGCTGCTGCACGTGCACCTCAGGCATGCATGTCAGAATGACCACCACCGTATAAATTCTCAATCTTGGAGGTTGCCTGCTCCCAAGGGCATGTCATGGTGATGTGTCATACCGCTCATGTACGGCAGTGGAGATACACTTGTGATAGGGGCCTGTAGCTTATTAGGACCAGCAGATGTGGGCAGTGACATGGTGAATTCTTGCTGCTGCAGGCGGTATGCGCTCGTGGGGCCAAACGGCAGCGGCAAGTCGACGCTGCTGAAGGCCCTGGGCAACAGGGAGGTGCCCATCCCAGAGCACATCGACATCTACTTCCTGGACAGGGAGATTCCCGCCACAGACATGACCGCGCTGGAGGCTGTCATGAGCGTGGACTTGGAGCGGCAGAGGCTGGAGAAGGAGGCAGAGAGCCTGCTGGGGGAGGAGAGCGAGGAGGCCCAGGCTCGATTGGAAGATCTCTACGAGCGGTGGGGCTCCTATCTACACTGCACACAGTGTGCACGAGTGCTCCTGAGGCAGAGGATTACTACCAGAATGTTCACACTGCCAGCTCTGCGCTGCACAATGTGACTGGTCATGATTGAAGGGACGTGACAATGGACTGCAGGTTGGATAGCCTGGATGCTTCCACAACAGAAGCGCGAGCGGCGCGGCTGTTGCACGGGCTCGGCTTCACAAAGACAATGCAGCAGAAACGCACGCGAGATTTCTCCGGAGGGTGGCGGATGCGGATTGCGCTGGCCAGGGCGCTCTTTGTTGACCCCACCTTCCTCATCTTGGACGGTATGCTTCTGCTTAAAGGACGTGCTGCCTGGTATGACTGTTTCGCGAGAACGAGGGCATTTGGCTTTTAAATACTCTCTGCCAAATCAGTCCTGTGTTCAGACAAGGGTGCATTCATGAGAAAAACATCTTGTGCATGTTGCAGAGCCGACCAATCACCTGGACTTGGAAGCTTGTGTCTGGCTGGAGGAGACCATGAAGCACTTCAAAAGGATCTTGCTCCTTGTCAGCCACTCCCAGGATTTTATGAACAACGTGTGCACAAACATCATCCGCTTGCATCAAAAGAAGCTACATGCATATGGAGGTAAGGGCTTTCAACCTTACTCTCTGTGTGTGCACTCGCTGCCATAGCAATGTTTTAAACCTTGCTGGCCTTCTCATCAGTAATCGTTGAAGTTCAGAAGGCTGATCTCTTTTGCATGTTGCTTACAGGCAATTACGACACCTACTTGAACACAAGAGCGGAAATGGAGGATGCACAGATGAAGAAGCACAAGTGGGAGCAGGACCAAATATCCCACATGAAGGAGTACATAGCACGCTTCGGTCATGGCAGCGCCAAATTGGCACGGCAAGCGCAGAGTAAAGAGAAGACGCTTGAGAAGATGGTGAGACACTGCTGCCTGCCCTCCTTGTGCACCCCCACATGTTTTGTTGCAAGCAGCTGGTGTGAAACAGCTTAGTCATATGTCATACCACATATGCACTTCATGATGCAGCGGCATCTGTTCGTGAGTGTGTGCTCCATTCACTCGTGTGGCTCTGGCGGTGTGCAGGTCAGGAGCGGCTTGACAGAGGCCGTGAAGCAGGACCATGTGGTCAAGCTGCACTTCACAGATGTGGGGAAGCTTCCGCCGCCCGTACTCCAGTTCATCAATGTCACATTCGGATACTCGCCTGACCGGGTCCTCTACAGTGATGTGCGCACATGCACCCACCTGCCACATTGCAACGCCTGCACTGTTTTATTGCAGCCATTCAGGGCCATGTCTTCAAAAGGTTTCCTTGATTACCTCGAGCAGCAAGCAAGTTTCCTGAAGGGTCTTCTAGCCGCTCGTAGCAAGTAAGCGCCATAAATTTTTGAAGGTCATCTGGATTCCCCACAGGTGGACTTGGGGGTGGATTTGGACAGCAGGGTGGCCATCGTGGGGCCGAATGGTGCTGGCAAGTCGACGCTGCTTAAGCTGATGACTGGGACGCTGGAGCCGCTGGATGGCATGGTCAAGCGCCACAACCACCTCAAGATCGGCGTTTACCACCAGCACCTCACAGAGCTGCTCGACCCCAAGCTCACACCCCTCGAATACATGGTGCGCCGCCTCTCTCTATGTAGAACCCAACACAAGATACCAGAGTAGGAGGGGTGGTGGCCTCTGGGTCCTCCCTTCTCTTACTTTGCTGCAAGAGCAGTGCAGGACAGTGATCTGGGATGCAATTTGGTGTTGAGTGCAAAGGCTGGCTGGGACATGTGATGTGCACAGACTGTGTGAAGTGGAGGCTCTGTTGAGCTTTGTGTGCATGGTGTTGTCGCAGCTGAAGGAGTTTCCCGAGGGCACAACACTGGAGGGCATGCGGAAGGCGGTGGGCCGCTTTGGGATCACGGGCAAGGCGCAGACGCAGCCCATCCTGCAGCTCAGCGACGGCCTGCGCAGCCGACTCGTCTTCGCATGGCTGGCCTACAAGACGCCCCATATCCTGGCCCTGGTGCTCCCTTCCCCCTTCCCAAGCGTCAGGCTCTTCTTCTCCGATGGTTTAATTGCCTGCAGCACTGATCTTATTCTCGGATGGGTGCCTTCAGAGCTTCAACTGGGTGGACATGAAAGATGCTCAGGACCGTTCAATTTTTAAGGAATGTCGATGTTGAGCTGAAGCGTGGTGTGTTGATGTCCAGGATGAGCCCACCAACAACCTGGACATGGAGACGATTGACTCCCTGGCGCGAGCCATCAACAACTGGGACGGTGGCATGGTGAGCACCTGCAACGAGACTCACTCCTTGCTTCAGCATGCTGCGCAATGCTATGATGCAGGCAATCTATGTAAAGTCCAACCTGGGCGCTGCTTCCTTGCGCTGAGTGACTCTATTTTGGCTGCAGGTCCTGGTCAGTCATGACTTCCGGCTCATTAGTCAGGTGGCTCAGGAGATCTGGGTTGTGGGGGACAACACGGTCACCAAGTGGCAGGGAACCATTGAAGAGTACAAGGAGCATCTCAAGGCGACGCATGAGGCGCTTAATGAAGGCAAAAATGAAGTCAAGAAGGAGATGACTGAGCGATGAGGCTGTCTTTGAGAGTGAATGCCGCACCGTGCGATGTGACATTATTTCTCATTCATTTATTGCATTCTTTTGTAAGAATATTTGGGTCACAAAATACTAGCATTTGGGGTGCAAAGATCAGGTGATACTCATCGATATATATATATATATATATATATTTCATAACTTTAAGTAGGTCCAATTTCACACCAATCTCTGGCCATGGCGACCGGTAAGATTTTAATATTAATATCGTGTGCACAATATCATGTGATTGCTGCAGCTGCAGCGCTGGACGCATTGCTGGCCATCCCGTGAAGTCTGGGTTTTGTGTTGCCTGCATTACTGCAGACATGAAGCAAAGTATCATTCATGTTAATGTCAAATAACACCACCCTGACTTGGTTACCATTTGACCTGTTCAAAGTGTAGCATGTGAACAGATGGGTACCCACGTGGCGCTGATGTGTTGCCCTTCCAAAGATCTCCTTGTGCTCAGTATTTCTGATACATGACATCTTGGTGAATTGACTCTCTTTCATACATCGGTTGTGCAGATGCAACTTCAAAAGCTGTGAGAGCTGGAACAAACAAACGTCAAGGAGTCCTCACAGTCGTAAATCCTACATATCACGATGACATCTATTGGGGGCACCTGAACGTCGGATACCAACCATTCAACATCCATAATCCAGAATTCTTACTCGATCTTCAGTTTGATGGAAGACCCACGGACCTTGCATTGGTTGCCGTGCTCCATCGGTTATACTGGGGTGGCCAAAGTTGGCGCATACTTTTTGCCAGCCCCAACAGGTGGATCTTTCATTGCAGACTTTACGTCTCGAACGATTTTGAGAGAGTGTGAAGGGTCATTGACACCTTCTCTTCCCCATCTGTTTTTGAATTAATACCAACTGAGGCTTTGAGGTTCCTCAACCTATTCTTCCATATCCAGGTGCATCTGTGGACGGAAAGGCGATCCAAGAGGCGTACTTTAGGGGACGGCAGCTGAAAGGTTGATCACCACAGCATGCTCCAATATGACCATTTACAGAGGAGTCTTGCACCTATCCAAGCTGAGACAGCCCCTAGAAAGAAAAGTAGAATCACATGACATTACATCACTCTAAATCGCAATATCATTGGGTGCAGGGACAAGATTAGAGCTGCCAAGTGGGTTCAGCGGGCAAATTTTGAGGCGCACTGCTGAACAGCAGGCAGACCCAAGCACCCATGCCCAATGGTCGTCAGACATGGCTTTCAAGGACTTTGTCTATTGGAAACATGGCCTGGATCCCATACGCACGGACGGTGCACAGCGTCGCCTTGACTTTCTCACAATCTCGGGGCAGGTATGGTGCTGTCAAGGGATAGAATTTATGCAATAGAGAATTACATTGATAGGTCGTTGATAGGCACAATGTCTCCCCGATCAGCATCTTGCAAGCTTGCAGTCTTCAATCCCACTGCAATAAAAAAATTGCTTGTCTTGCAGCTGCATGCGCCCGTGACCGCAGAGGACATTCAGCAGGAATTGAAGAATCCGACTTTTCAGAAGACAGGATAAGGACAATTACGGCACACAGGTTGCTACACATGTGAACAGAGTCAATTTTGGGAACACTGACTGTTGTTGCATGGCCAAGCCACGCTTGCACCTGTTGATCTTGCTGGTGAAATGTTGATCCTGCACAGCTGCAGCATGCTGTTGACCAAACAATGTACTGTGTCATTGAACATTATTACCTTCTTACGGCCTTTCTATCATTTGCTATTTGTAAGTATCTGCTCAATTTGTTGCGTTGCTAAATGATCTGCCAGTCAAGAATGTTTCAATACTCTCAAGCCTTATGCCTTCAGGCACCAACATGCCCAGCTATATATCAAGATCGGGTGCAAAGCTTCTTCAGATTATCTCTCTCGGTCCTGGTTGACTCCAGCTCACTGCGGAGCGTCCACATGCGCTGCTTCAGAGACGCCACTGCATCAGTCTGTCCCGTTCCCAAAGACCCCAACGACATCTTGAAGCCCTTGCGCTCCTTTTCCAACTTATGCTCTGCTTCCTCCCTCGCACGAATTGCAGCAACCAAGTCCCTCTGCAGCTCTGCTACCTGGGCATTGGACAAAAGTCATACTCATACCATTTTCTCCCATGGAGTCCATGACGTCACTTCTGCAGCATTGCATGGTATTGCGACAGGGAATGAAAATTTAACAGAAGGCGGTGCATGCCTGTTTCTCGTGCTGTGTGCGCATCTGGTCCATAGTGGCTTTGCTCTCCTTCTTCTCGATGCTGAGCCCCTGCTGCAACCTGCCTATCTGGTCCTCAGCAGCTTTTTTGGTTGCGGTCATGTCCCGTTCACTCTGAAGCGCCTTTGCATGCAGTTCTGCAGTGAGAGAGCTGTTCAACTTTCTTAGCCTGTCTGCCTTGATGCCATTTTCTGCTGCTGCCTTCACTGACACTGCCAGCTCCTGGCGTGCAACAGCAAGGTCTTGTACTGCCTGATCCAGTGTGCTCAGCATCTTGGAATTATCTGCACAGCTGTCCTGAAACTTGCCAACAAAGGCAAGCAATTCACGCTGTTCTTGTTTGCCTCTGTCGCAATCTTCTTGCAACTTGTTGCAGAGCAATTGCAGCTGCTTGTGCCTCTTCTCTAGATCATCACGATGAGCCTTCTCGTGCAGGAGGATGCGGTGTAGAGCTGACGTGCTTGGCCCTACCATGCGAATTCTGCAGCTGGAGGCTTTATGAGGATGATGTCCAAGGTCGAAACTATTTTTCGAATTTAAAACTACATTGATGAGCCTGTTCAATCCTTACCCTTCTCTTACAATGAGGAAGATTTTTACAGAGTAATGCACAGGATCATCGTTGAGGAACGGAATAAGAAGGGAGAACTCTTTCGAGCATGCATGCATCTTTGCGAACCCTCCCACAGAAATATATTGATCACCTTTTGAATCTCTAAACCCTATGCGGCGTCAGCAAGGAGGGCCTAAGATTGATCCCCATCGAGTCCTTTCCCAATCAACAGGGTCAATCGGATTTCAGAACAGCTTGGATAGATCTAGAAAGGATTTGCAATGGCATCTCTACAACTCCAATGTTCAATGCTTTCCTTGACACCCAGAGTACCTCAAGTTAGCAGAGTCGAAGTGCGCAGTAGAAAGAAAGTAGTTTGTGCAGTCCAAAAGATCGACTATCGTCCCCCTTCATCTAGGACTGCCGCTACAGAGTTGGACTACCTGGAAAATTGGAGCACAGTAGTACCAGATACCTTACTATTGCAGGATATTGAGAAAATTGAAGCTCCCAAAGCAGCGACGGTGTCCAGTGCTGTTCTTGGAGGCATCTTAAGGAATCCTGCTGGACTACAGGAGTACAAGGTGCAGGCACTATGTTTGACAAGAGCTCGTAGCCAGATCATGGTATAGAATGCACCCTGCTTATCCCGTCACGTACCTGGCATGAGCTCGGGTCTGTACCTGCAGATTGCCATCGCAAATGCGATCAACTACGACGTCTGCCAAGCAAAGACGGGTGCAGCGAAGCTGGCCTGTGAAATTGACAAGGCGACTGTGAACATTGGGGCTTTGTTTTCTAGACAAGTCGAAGGGCGAGTCTCCACAGAGGTATGCGTGCATCTTCGCACAATTTAGTTCTAAGTATCAAAGATGAATCCTTGGGTGAGTGATGCGCTCAAAGAGGCCAGTGCACATGCAGGTAGACCCAAGGCTGGCCTACGACACAGGTACAGTTGCCCTGTCTGGCCTCATGTGCTTTAATTTCAAATTGATTGCACTGCATGACTACAATTGCACGAACGCTTCCATGGGATCCATATTGGAGTCAACGGGCGCTGATTCATTTCTGCAGAAGCGATCATGACCAGAGCACAGGGTCTCCTGAAGAATTATGAGGAGATGGGCATCTCGCGCGACCGCATCCTGTTGCGGGTACCTGGCACATTTGAGGGCATCCAGGCTGCGAAGGAGCTTGAAGCGCAAGGCATCCAAACCCATATCATCCTCGTCTACAGGTTTGTGGCCAAATCCCATAGTCAAACCTATCAACCCCACGCATTAGGATATTCAATCCACCCCAAGATCCTTGCTTAATTGTCTGAGCAAGTACATGGGGCACGACACTGATGTGTATCTGTTTGCTTGGGGCAGCTTTGTGCAGGCCACGGCCGCTGCACAGGCTGGTGTGAGCGTGATCCAGCCAAACATCGGCCGCGTGGACGACTGGTTTCACAAGTACCCGGGTGTCATCCGTGACCCGAAGGTGGCAGCCCATAATTCACCTGGCAGATTCGGACCAATCTAGCCTCCTTGTTGAATGCATGTCTCGATTTGCTGCACCTTACATTAATGCATGCGCATGCTGTGATGGTGCTGGCTGCAGTGCCCTGTCAGTGAAGCAGCATTATTGTGCACTCCAGGGCCCACGGGAGGACAGCGGCTTCCTCAGTGATGTGAACCCTGGCGTGCGCATGGCCGCGCGCATGTACAACTACTGCCAGAAGTACCACCCGAAGACAAAGGTCATGGTGTCTGGGTTGAGGAAGGCCAAAGGTGCGACCCTTACCCATGAAAGCTGCTGCTTCAATTTCCTTTCGATCAAGACGGAATGCATGACCCATACAAGGCAGTGCGAGAACCCAGTAGGGGAGAAAGGGCTGCCTCAAGGTTATGCACAATGCATATATTATACTTTGTTCTCAACAAGATGCCTGCAACATAGCCAGTCATGTGAGCAGTGCTGTGATGACGTGAGGTAAGGTGTGACGCGGAGGGGTTGTGCGCGCAGATGCGTTGGCGCTGGCAGGCGTGGACTATCTGGTGGTGGGCCCCAAGGTGCTGGCAACGTTGTCGGAGACGCCCACGCTGCAGGGCTACAACGACGGCCTCACCACGCTGCCGGGGGATGACGAGTACTACTCCCCTCGCCTGTCGCCTGAGGCAGCCAAGGAGGCCGACTTTGAGGAGTTTGAGCTGGAGCCGGTGACAAAGCAGATCTTCGAGGAAGGCCTTGGGCTGGCTGGAGTGTCGCTGCTGAAGCAGGGGGTGCAGGGCCTCGTGGATGACATCGAGCGCCTGGAGCCCTTCTTCAAGAACCTGTCTGTCGGCCAGGAGTGACCGCCGGGACTGAAGTGCGTCCCTGTCAGCACTTTTGAGGGCAAATTCCCACATTCTTTTTCATTGCCAGTGTTGAGCTTCAGCAGGCCTCTGGCAGTCTATCTAGCGATCGCTTGAGTATGCTTCTCTGTGTAGAGACACCCACATCATTGTGTTAGAACTATCTTAGGACTAGGCTGTCGAGACACCGGGCAAGAACTCTTGTACTTGACTATTGCGCCGAGTACACTAATAAAAGGTCTAGGCAAGATAATTGGACTTAATAATAGTGGCAGAGAGATTATGTTGCTGTCCTATTTTAGCACAGGTCTTGCACTGCTCAGAATTGCGTAATTGTAGTGAACTTATTGGGAGCCCCGGTCATGGGTCATTTTCGTTTATAAACATGCAAAATTGTGATGAGATATTTCTGAAACGTATGGCTTACATCTGTTTGCCTTTGACGGCTGTTACAATGCCACTAACATATGAACTCACACAGTGTAACACGCACTCTCCTCACACTCAATACCAGCTCCGCGATCATGCACCAGGCTGCTTAACATCTGCTCCGATAGATTGTTGCAACAGCTCACACTTCTGCTTTGCCTCTTTGTTCTTTGGCTCCAGCCTGAGGACAGTCTCATAATCTTCCAAAGCCTGGCTTTCCAGGTGCAGCAGCTCCCTGCATCAATGCAGCCCAGAAGTCTTCAAAGCAATGACAGAAAAGTGTTGATAGTATTGGAGTCATTGCCATGCGGCAGTGTGGGGTAAGAAAATCTGCTGCAAGACGAGAGCATACCGGGCAGATGCTCGGCGAAGCAGAGCTTTGACATTGTTAGGTTCCAGCAGCAAGGCAGCGTCACAGTCTGCTTGCGCCTCAGACATCTGGCCCAGCTTAATATGGGCCATTGCTCTGTTGTTGAAAGCCGACGCCAGCGTGCTGTCCATTTCAATGGCCTTTGTGTAATGGTCAATCGCCTGCAATTGCAAGAACCTGTGAATATCTTGGCATTGCTAGGCGGCTGGGTGTTGATCATTGCAGTATTTTCTACCAATATACTGGAAAGGAATAAATGTGTCAGCACCTGCTTGTACTCGCCCTTTTTGTACGCTGCATTACCGCTTTCCTTCTCAGCTTCAGCTGGAGAAAGCTCACGGACCTGTGCTGGAGCTGCTTTGGATTGCCTAACCTGCTGCATGCGCTGAAGCACAACATCTGCGCCATCGGCCCTTTTCTTCCGCTCATTCTGCTGGAATGCATCCTGTTGCAGACATACAACTTTCAGCGTGTTCTGCAATGTAATTCACCACCATGCAGCAGGTCGCTGCCACAATGCCTGATACTTTTAAAGCCACTGCCTTGTGCCGTACATGCAGAAAAGGCACAAATACAGCAGGCGTAGATGTCCCACCTTCACCCATGGGGCACCGCTGCTGACTTCCCGCAGCGTGAAGTCCATGCGCTTGAACTCATCCTCGTTATCAAACACCCGTGCCAGAAAGGCATCCCCTTGGACCTGCGCGTCTCCCCAGTGCACATTTTTGCTGAGAATCGGCATGTAGCTGCATGTTGTCCAGTCATGTCTCTGCATTTATGCATGACAATGGGTTCCATCTGTCAAGGGGATCCAACAGTAATTCACCTGCATCTGCTTGCCGCAGCAGAACGCTATCTCTGATGCCCGAGGGTTCATTTGCGCATCAATAAAGGACGCCTCATCATCGCAGTACATGTTCACTCCAATGAAGCCATTGTCGCGAGAGTTGCTGAGCAGTGCGATGTTTTCCACCATGCCCAAGTCAGCAGCTGTGCTGAGCATGCGCTCATCAATTTTGTCCCGCTGTTCTGGAGGAACATTGGCTAGGAGCTGCTCTCGCTGCCGGGCTGCTTGTTGTGCTGACTTGCCAGGCTTCCTGCTCTTGAAGTGGGCCTGTGCTTGCAGATATGTGGCTTCAGAGTTTATACATTTGAGAAGTGCGTACAGAACTTCACTTCAAAGATAGCATTTAGGGAAGGTACTCAGGAACTTTTGGTGAACCATCCTTCAGAGTTAAGAGCACACCTTTATACGGTTGAGAAGACACTCCACTTCATCCTGGTCTGTGTAATCTTGCGTAAGTTCATCCAACGCTTCGGAGACATCTGCCGGGATGTACACGAATTTGAATGTGCCTTTTCTCCCTGTCATGATCCAAAATGATCTGGTATCTGCAATGTCTTCCGATATATCTTTTAGGTATCAAGACATAAACAATTTTTTAATCCTCACCTAAAATGCAATATCGAAAATTTCTCAAGAAATTCTGATGCGACGTCCAGATTTTGCAACTCCTCGGCATTCAGGGAAAGCAGATGACTGGATGCTGAGTCAACCTTGGCATCAGATGCTGCACAGTGTGCAGTGGCTTTGTGCGACGTTTACTTCAACAGCACTGATGATCCGAGACATTTTACACGGCACATTTCGGATAGTTTACCTTCGGAAAGTCTACAAGGGAATCGCCACGCGGCACAAACACTGTGCACGTGCAGTCGCATCATGATGGCATGCGCATGGCACAAGTGCCACACTGTCAGTGACCACTGGCACGACCACATGGTCATTATGATTTTATTGACATCAGAGTATGCTACCAGTACTGCCAATACACTGACGACTGTGAAAGACATGGCACGGAACCTTGTGTGACACAAGTTGTGTCACAGCGCTTGACCCCTGAGCAGGCAACACAACCACTGGTCACGTCGGACTTGATGGCATGAGTCCTGGGCACCACGAAAGTTGGAGTATCCCGGCCTTCTTGGTATCGCCTTATTCACTGGCAATATTTTAGGACATCCTTCCTTGCTACGTACCGCTATCACTGATTGGCTTCTGGATCTAGCAGGGATTAAATACATTCTAAACTGATTTGACAAACATGGCCCTTCACATTATGCTCTAAGATGGTCCGAAGGCTGCAGCAATTGAACAACAAGCTGATGACATGGAACTGCAGAGCAAGCCGACAAAATTTACACACGACAATAGAGGACTAGCTAAATAACTCAAAAGGCCTTGGCATGCAGGGTCTGATGCCCATTGGTGAGGACATCTGCTGACAGCGGCTGCACAGGTGCGCCAGTGCGGCTCGGCAGCACGTATCTCAGCCATCGAACGAACACTCGCCCAGCGGTCCGGGCAGTGACACCAATTGCCCTGGGCCACTCCCCTGCAAAGCAGGTTACTCCAGTTAATAAATTCGACGAGGAGCTAAATCAGTGCAACACGCTTTCAGAAGGATGGACAGGATTGCGCCCTATGTGCCAGAGACTTTCGTGTGGAGGTGAAGCAGGCACCTGGATGCAGCCACAGGCGGAAGAGGAGAGAGACAGCGCGGCGGGAGAAGGCACCCATGGGGAAGAGGGCATCCAGGACACGGAAGGCCGCCTTATTCACTGCTCGGGGGACGTAGCGAGGCCCGCCCACCTGTCACAGAAGGGGGCAGTGCTTCACACATCCTTCCACAAGAACGTGAGGCACAGAGATCACAACAGGGTTCTTATTTGCAGTGACTGCCAAAGATTCAGACAAAGCAGAAATGGGCAGCTGACCTGGGTCAGGCCGTACAGCTCAGCTTGCAGTCTGAGCCGCGTAATCCGTTTGCAGCGCTGGAAGAAGGGGGAATCTTTCAGGCCCACCAGAGCATCTAGATACCTGCACAAACCAAACAATGCAATGGTCAGAATGTCAGATTACTGCCTGCCTTACATGTACATTTTAAGCATGTCAGAGCTACAGCGGATGTCCTTGTGTGCATCAAGATGGAGTCCTCACTTGAGCAAGGAGTGCTCAGCGCGCATCATCTTGAGGGTGTCACAGACGTCACCGATGACAAAGTCTGCACCCTCCCAGTCCACATGGCCACCATCCTCAGCTGTGTGGCCAGGGGAAGGGAAGCTCGCCAGTGCCTGGCCCAATGCCTGTCAACAGCGCCCAGCCTGTCAAGACCCATACCCCATGCCTCTGAGGTGGTATTCGATCGCCAAAGACAGCCATGGACTCCTTGGGAGATGCTGGGCCAATTTCACTTCCTGTATAAAGGTGGGGGGAAGCGCACCGCTGAAGGTGTGTAGTAGGGAAGAAACGCAGCGACCACTGACAGGAGTTTGGCGCGCGATTGCGGCGGCAGTGTGTCCAGGCGCCTCCTGTCGGGGCTCAGGACAACATCGTTCGCCATGAATGTGTAGAGGGGCTGGAAGTGTATCAGGCTGCTGTGCACATCGCTCCAGAACAGCTGCCCTGCTCCTGCAAGGAGTGCCAAAGGAGGCTCACTACTTCTTTCATCTCTGCATGCTGAAATTTGACTGATAGAACGCAAATCAAATGGGTAGAGAATTACCTGCCACCAAGAGATTGACATGCTTCTGCCGCTGCTCTGCACCTCCAGCATCCTTATTTGCCAGCAGCCACTGATAAAGAAGCATTGCATACACAGGAGCGACATAGGGTTGTGACAGCAGCTTCCTGCAGATGTACAGGAGTCCCTCCGCCACATCCCATTTCTGTGAATAGCATCTGTGTTAGACAGCATGATGCCGAGCACATCTCGCAAGACATGCTGACAGAAGACATGCAAGAAAAAGAGTTTTCCACAGTAAACATTCTGCAATTTTGGGCAAGAACAATCGGTTTCCACGCAGAAAATGACCTTCCGGAAATAAGGTGCTAGGATCTCGTAGAATCTGCAGCTCCTCTCAAGGCTTATTTCCAGCTCCTCTGCAAGCATGGGTGGTGTCATTTGATGGCTGAAGGTTTTGCACTCAGCAGTACATCATCATGCACACAGCTGCATTGTTGAGTAACCACAGAAGTCAGGATACCTTTAGCAAGGTCATCGAGTGTTCCTGTCAAATCTGTGAAAACTTCGCCGCAGATAATTTCTCTGTCTTCTTTCCTGTCAGCTTCGATAGCCTGTATCCGAGCAGAATGTATGGTGAGCCCAAAAAAGTTTTGCGCACAGGGCTGTTTTTCGTAGCTCATCAATTTTCTTGAGAACAGTGGCCTGAAAAAAACAAATGGTCAGAGACTTACTAGACGCAACTTCCGTAGCACCTCCCTGGCTAATCGCTCCGTTATCTTGCTATTAGGCTTCACAGGTGACACCATCGAGAACAGTTCTCGCTGAGGAAAATATCGCGATCGGCAGATTATCAAGCGTATTTATTTAGTATCGGATGTATTATGAATCTCGTGTACAGCGCAAGCAGGGCTGCTAGGAGCACCATGAAGAGCGAAAGGTGGAACAAATCCATCAGGGCGTCTTGCCCGAAATGATCAGTCCTTAGCCAGGTGCCTTAAATGTGAATGGCAGCTCAGATTCTTCCAAAGCAGCATACAAATGTTGCAGGAAGCTATTCACTTTTGTTCATGCTCAGAGGTTCGGAGTGAGTCAGAACAGCTCAGCGTTCAATAGCTCATCTCTCTTGCATGGCAAGTTTTGCAAGGGATTTAAACCTCGCTGTGGGGCTAGCACCTTCATTGCTCTCCTACCATTTCCTTGAGGTGTAATGATGCAGATGCTGTTGTGCTGTAGATGGTTCTTTTGCAGATTTCGATTAGAAGGATTTCGAGGATAACATGGCGGTCGATGTCAGACAAGATATATCAAATGTAGACCGCCTGCACAAAGGTACGTTCCTTACGCCAAACAGATTGATCATCAATACCGAATACAATACTCGGTTTGATCTTTTTGTTTTCTGAATGGTACGACATGCTCCACTGGCGAGAGCAACCGGGTACAGTTGGTGGGGTGTACTTGCGCTGCCCCATGTGTCTGCGTTGTGCGCATTTCGTCCAGCAAGTATAGTGGTCTCCATTTAGAATATCATAATATCGCCCTAAGATTATATTTTATCCAGCACGACACACTGTTATGCTTCCTGTTATGTTTCCTGTTTCAACTAGTTGTTGTCGTCTCTGGGCCTTCGTGCATGTTGCTATCTGGGCATGACGCATCACTTGGCGCGTGGATGCAAATCATGAGCTTTCAGTCATTCTCTTGCATTCTCATGTGTCGCTTTGGCCGCCCATCTGCCTGGCACTGGTTGCAGCACCCTCACTAAGACACCCTCTGCCACGCTCTTGCCACCAGATCTCTCCTATAGTTGACCTTCATTTTTGGGTCGCGCGCAGAGCTGGCAGATGAGGTGGCAGGACTCCCGGGGGCGCTACAGTCCTTCACTCCTGAGATTCTGGTGGACTACCTGGCAGCGACCTTCAAAGAATGCGACAGTGAAGCAAGATCCTGGTAATGGGCTGCCTCTGCGATCAAGGAAGCTGCCATCACTATTACACAGCAATGCCCTGCAATCAACTACTCCAGCATTTGCAGATCACATGATCATACATGCCTGCTTGTCTAATCACTCTCCTTACCCCCAGGGACACCATACCATGCAGTGCACCCGCGGAGGAGAAGAAGTGGAGCACCCTGGAGGCCATGATGAGGGAGGGCCCATCATGCAGCAGGGCCCAGGAGGAGGCAGCAGCCATGGATGCAGCTGCTGAGCGGATACAGGTGGGCAAGTCATTGCAACCGACGCCGTGTTCATCACTAACCCATGCCCACACCAGAGCTAATGGACTACTTGCCTGTAAATTGAGATGCATCAACATTGCGGTGCAGGCCACAATAAGGGAGACAGAGCGGACGTCTGTGACGAGAGTGGAGGAGATGGGCCTGCCAGAGGGGGTGGAGGATGAGAAGGGGCTGATGCTGGTGCGGTGCAAAACATGCGCGCACGTGCTGCTGGCGGGAAGCTGCGCAGCACATGAGGAGAAGTGTCGCTCGGCGCCAGCTCCCCTGCGCCCGGCCGGCTCCCCGGCCCCATCCTCCACCACCGCCTCCGTGCCGGCCTCCTCAGGCCCTGGCAGCATATCCCAGGCACGCCCTCGCTGCCCAGCACGTGCTACAAATTTGTATGCCTACAGCGAATCACCTAGGACGATTTCGCGGCAGGGAGCTTTTCTTGCAGAGAGAAGGGCAGATGGAGGTTGTGGGGACCAGCATGGTTTACTGAGGCACAGTTGGCATGCAGGGCAAGCCGGCGCCGGCACGACGGAAAAAGGCAGCAAGCATGCCCAAGAGCAAGCTGGGCCCGGGCAAGAAGCAGGCTGCGGCCGAGGCCGGCAAGCCGCTGCCCTGCAGCATGGCCTCGCGCCAGGCCCCCCAGCTGATGAGGCCGCCCCTGTACCCCGGCCCTGCCAAGGGACCGGCGCCGCTGGTGGGCCAGCAGCACCTGCTGCCACCCCAGCACATGGCTCCCCGCTTCTCCCCAGAGGCCAGAAATCGCCCAGGCAGCATTTCCGGGATGGGAGCTCCGCAGCCCGGCAGCAGCAAGCGGCCAGTGCAGGGGCCTACTGCGAACGGAGGGGCCCCCAGCAGCCAGCAGATGTGGGCCTTGCTGCAGATCCCCAACAACTTCCTCGGCGGTGGCTTGGACGACCTTGGCCTGAGCCTGGACTGGTTGGACCCGGGAGGGGCTATGCCGCCTGCCCCTGCAGCCAGTTCAGTCCAGCCCACGGCCAGGATGGCACCCGCCAAGCCAGCACAGGCCAAGGGGGTGGGCCATGCCCCCACGCGGACCACCAATGCTCACGGCCCCTTCCTTCCCCACCCCCGGCGCCCGCGCTCTGCGCTCCCCAGAAGGTACCCCCCTCGGTGCAACATCACAGCAGCACTTTGTCAAGGTTTGGTTGCGTGCATGGCTGCTTGTTACAGGCTGTGTATTCTGGTCCAATGTAGTGTGGACCAGTATTCAAAGCTGAAAGGAGCGTGCAGTGGCGTCGCTCTGACATTTTGAATCTGCTGGAGCAGGCGTCTGGCGCGGATGGTGACGCTGCCGCACGTCAGCGCAGAGGAGCCTGGCAGGACCATCCCCATGCCGACTCCTCAGAAGCACAGGCAGAGGCCCGCGGGCAATGCACCCATGGCCACCCAGCACTACCAGCTTCCCAGCAGCAATGGGTCCCTGGCCGCCCCCCAGCAGACAACCTCCCAGCAGCAGCAGCAGCAGCTGGCCTGGCAAATGGCCCAGAGGGCCCAGCAGCAGCCTTCCCACCTCCAGGCGCAGCGGCAGTCGGCGCTCCGGCAATCCGCGCTGCGACAGCCGTCCGGCCTGCCGCAGGCGAGCTGGCAGCAGCAGCATCCACAGCAGCAGCAGCTTCCACAGCAGCAGCAGCAGCAGGGGCGTACCCTTGTGTCACAGGGCACAGTTGTGAATGGAACGCAACAGGTGCCGGGCCAGCAGCAGCGCTCCATTGTCCAGCAGTGGGCCAGCAACGGCATGCAGGCGATCCCGCCTGGCGCATACCTGATCCCCCAGCAAGTGCAGGGCGGAGGGGTCAGCTCAGGCTACCTGGTGCAGCCGCAGGCGCAGAACTCAAGCGCTGCCCAGCAGGGGTACTCACAGCCGCCCAGCGGCCAGCACATGCCGGGCGGCTTCCAGCACATGCAGCAGATGCAGCGGCAGCAGCAGTACATGCCGCAGGCGGGCCGCATGGTGCCCGTGCATGACGCGCAGCAGCGGATCGCGCAGAACGGGCAGCCGTCCCTCCTCAGTGGGCCGCGCGTGTCCATGCAGCGCATGGTCCCGGACTTTGTTCCCATCGCGCCGATAGGCTGCGCGGACGGCGGCAGCCAGCGCCTGCCTGAATCTGCAAATCCCCTAAAGCGCAGCTACACGGGAGACTTTGCTGCCCAGCTGCCGCCTGCCAAGAAGGTGGCCTCCCTGCAGCAGCTGCATCATGCCCTGCCCGTGCTGCGCCGCCCTGAGGACTTCAAGCCCTTCTGAGGGGCAATCAATTGGTGCACTACTTCTCGTGGCATGAAGAGCATTCCTCAAAACTTGAGAGCGCAGTGCAGGCGTTGGTGTCCTGACTAGCAGCTGAGCAGCTGACATGTAGAGGTAGACAAACAATAGAGATTCCTCCAAATTGGCCTGTGGGGATTGCACAGGATTTTTGAGCCTGTAGGAGATTGGTAGGTTGTGTATATAGCATAGCTTTCAAGTGTGCTGGAAGTACCTCCATTTCTGAGGCCCCGAGTAGCTTATTGCAGGTCTGCATACCGCATGATGCTGTACACATTCGAACTGATTCATGGAAAGGTGATTGTTGGAACACATGATGGACATGATGGGCACTGTACATTTACCGAGTCTAGCATTCTTACAGTGATAATATCGATGCATCCTGCCTGCTTTGGCAGTGGAATAGCATGTAACAAGACGGTGTTGATAAGTAAAACTGGCATTTCCTAGGTATTCTTTGATTGCATCACGCAACCTCGCAACTCTCTGGAACAATGCAAGTACAGAGCAATGTGATTTCTGCACAGGATCATCCTGACACACCAACATAAAATTGATCACTGGTAAACGCAATTTTGATTGCAATTGCAACAGGCGGTAGCATACAGTAGAGCTCCTCACAATCGCACACACTTCTTCATTGCCCGATGGGGATCTTCCTGCCACTCTTGCCTGCTCACCCAGAAGCTGTCCTGGGACTGCATGATGTCGGCCAACACAGAACCGCCAGAAAACACTATGTGCTCCCGCAAGGGCGGGTTGTCAATCTTCAGCTTGAAATTCCGCAGGCCTTCCTTTTCCCCCTGCAGCACGGCCCCCACACCACTCAGCATACCCTGGTTTGCTCAGTTGCCTCTGCTACCACAATCTTCACCAGGTGTAAATTTTCTTTGCGAAACGAGGGATGCATGTGCAGCAGTAGAGAGCTCTACCTTCAGCACACGCTGCACATACAGTGCCTTGATGTCCCTCTCCAAGCGTGAAGTCAAGCCGGGCAACATAGTAGAGCCTCCACTGAGGACAATGTGCTGATACAGAGATGCCCGATTGTCCACATCCATCTCCTGACCAGCCAAGGTGGAAGTTTATGTCAGACTCATTATTCCTTCTCCTTCTCTCACTGTAATTGTGATACCTGTTGTCAATTCTGTGCATGTCTGCAATGCAATGTGTTTGTTGGAGGGTAGCAGACCAGTCAAGCAGTTGGGCTTACCTGGATGCACTGGAACACCTGCTCAGCAATGCCAGGCGACTCCACATCAAGGAGCGAGGGGTTGAAGAGGGCCTCCGGCGCCATGAAGCGCTCAGACCCAACCCTGATGGTGCGCCCGTCCGGCAGAGTGTATGCTCGCTGCTGACATGTCGTCTCCCGCGCCAGCTGCACACGCGACAGATCCACACCCTCAAGAGTGCATCCCGGCGGAGGCATGCAAACCCAGGGTGCATGCATATGTTGATAGACGATGCGGCAACAGGCATGCAGCAACCACATACTTGGGGGAGTGAATGCTTGCCCACCAGAGCCGCATTGGAGGCGTGCAATAAGGATTCTTCATGCAAGCCCTGCATGCGAGTGGCCCGTTCGCGCGGCGGACTGTGCATCTGCATGGAGGGAAGCTCATTCATGTGCATAGGAATATGAGGCCGACCTGGAGGTCGCGTTTGCAGTCGGCGGAAACGAAGCAGAGCTGCTCCTTGACGTGGCGCACGGTGTCAAAGTCGGCAGAGCGGTTGAGCGCGTAGCCGCGGCGCTGCAGCAGGTCAACGAGGCGCGCCGTCACGTCGCGGCCGGCCACGTTCAGCCGCTTGGTCAGGTGCGGGAAGGAGCACCCCTCAATCACCGGAATTATGTGCGTCACCCCGTCCCCAACATCCACCACCATTCCTGTGACCAGCCCTGAGCAGCCCCACAGGAGTTCTTCAGGAACGCAGTAGTGTTGCGACACACCATGACAGGCCTCATGCAGGCGTCTGAGAAGAGGCTTGCGAGCCTCCTGGAGGGGCAAGAGGGGTGGCTCACCTTGTGCATACAGTGTGAGGACGGCCTGTATCTGGACTTGGGCGCCAGCAAAGTTGTAGGTCTCAAACATGGTCTCCAGCAGGCGGTGGCGGTTGGAGATGGGGTTGAGAGGGGGTTCGGTGAGCAGGATGCGGCTCTCTGCTCTCGCATGCGAATCCATGCGCAGAACATCCTCAAACGTGTGGTCCCACACATGCTGCATGTCCTCCCAGCTCTGCACAAGCCCGTTGCTGACGGGATAGCTGATGTCCAGCTCGTGCCGTCGATTTGTACAATCATTTCCAACGAAGACCTGTGGGTGTAGACAAGTTCCATCAAATGCATGCAAGCATGAGTGTCTTAGCAAGCTGCCCATGCACTTTGCCATTATGAAATGGTTTGGTATGCACCTGCAAATTTCAGGCAACGCATAAATCTGTGGCAATTGTTTTGGTGGCACTGCGAGGCACCTTCTGGCCTGTGTCTGCAAGACCATTTATAGGTCGTCCAACAACACAAGGAAAGACTGCTCTCGGAGAGATGTCGCCCGCAAAGCCGCACTTCACGAACTGCCCATCCAAATGACACAGTTTACTTGGGGGCATCTCAAGTTTCTGTACAGTAGACCAGGAAAGTAGCCAAAGATTTCTCAGCCATGCAGCGTTTGCAAATAGTAGGGAAGCATACCCCTGTTCCATTATCGCAAATGGCAGTAACTCTGCCAGATACTCCTTCACTGCTGGAAGGTCCTGGCATGTCCAACAGAACTGTATTGCAAGATGACCAGACTACGAATTACTTGTGACCTTTAAAAGCGGTTAAAAGCGGCTGGCTTCTCAGCACCAATATGATACGTAGTAAGGTTGCTTGCACGAGCATGCAGCACGCGACCTTTCAGCACAGGTGACTGAAGGAAAAGCACCCTGTCCCTTTTGGCTGTGCTGATAAGTGCGGTGATCTATTTATCGAGGGCACTGGCAACTCAAAATTGTGATGATGGTCGGGATCTGACAGCCTATTTTTCTTGTGTGGAAAGCAAGAGATCGAAAGCAAATCGCAAGGCTCAAAGACTGAAATGCTTTGTCATCATCTGATGACATCATCAGGTGGTCCCCACCAAACCCAAATTCGATGACTGAGAGGAAGGGCTGTCCATGCTTTTCACAGGGAACCGTTCAATTGATGTCAACAAAGGAAGAGGACACAACATTAGTAAGATGTGCACAGGTGACAGTGCACTGCATACTGTAGTACAATCCTGCATGAGGCAGGCATATGATGACGCATGCGGCATGCGCATGCAGCATGCTGGGGGCCGCGGTGCGCCTGTGTCCGAATGCACCAGAGCTGGCGCATGGCTATACATGGGCCACGTCTTCAACCGGTGGGTACCGATGCACTGCACATGCGATGCGGCATATGCCAATTGCATAGGCCTAGGTGCAGCACACTTGATTCTGCAAAATCTCATAATAAAATCTGTGATGCATCACATATGTTGCCATGGCCAGGCAATGGATATGCATACAGGTGAGCTTCTAGAGCTCTGCTGAAGCCCTGTGTTGCAACAGAGGCTGGCCTTGCATGCCAAGTCAGGTGTTTGCAATGATCAGCTAGTTTGGTTTCAAACCAGAAGTTCTCATGTGCACAGCAACAATGCAAAGATCCATATTTGGTACAGGGTAATGTGGCACACCCTTACAACAGGATGAATCTGTAAAGAGTCTACATGCACCTTGCGCAAATTGATGAAGCTACTGCTGAGCCCATGCAGCAGTAATCACATGATAAGTCACACCCCTTCTGTGCACAAGCATCAGCTACACCACTAGCTAGTTAAGGTACTGTGATTAGCCAGCATGTAACTCAACTTGAGAGCTCTTGAGTTTCAAGCCTCAGCTGCAATCTAGAGCAGGGTAGGTGTACGAGTGCTCTCAAAACAAAGTTGCCAACCGGGGACACCTTGCATCTCTACTGACAAGGCCAAGTTTCAGGACGGCAGGAAGGCAGCCGCTTGCCCCCACCTCCCTTTGCTGCCTTTTGACCAGTGCTTCATACAGTTCCAGCAAGACTGATGGGGGAATGGCCACAAGGCGCACAACAGCCTCTGAGCCAAGTCTTGCAGGCATAGAGAGGCTGCACAATGCTCAACGCAAAATCTACATTAGCATGTGACTAGGGATGATATCACTGCATTGCAGACATTGTCGAGGCTGCATTCAATGAGCCCCAGGCGCCAGGGATGTCTCACGCTCCCGCTGTGTATCCTCCATAGAGGTGTCCAGGGAGTTCGCAATGCCCATCTCTGACGAGCTTCATCTGCGGTTGACCAGGTCAACAGCAAACGCTCATCTTTGACAGGCTCATGTGAGAATCCATCTGAATGACCCTGAGCCAAGGGCCTGAGGTGTGGCATATCCACACCTCTGCTTCCCATATGCTCGCCGACTGCTTGCCATGCTCACTGTGGTGTTTCAAACCACATGGAGCAGCTCGCATGTGTGAGGCTGGCTAGTATCTGCGATTCCCACAGTTCGCAGCATGTCACTACTTGGTCCACTCATACCACACATGGACTGAATCATGCACCAGCAAATCCCGGACAAACAAAGCCCACAGCTGTGACACCCTCTTGCGCAGACGAAACAGAAAGCGCAGACTAAGAGATTGCATTCTTGGCATCCCACAGGGGTGTGGGATGGCTGGGTGGGTCACCTGCGGCGAGAGCCCTCGGCAGTGGCAGATCTGTTGAAGGTGGACTGATGGCGCTCCCTCTCGCGGTCGCGCTCCTCGTCCTGCTGCGTTCGCCGCGCCTCCCGCGCCGCCGCGTCCAGCACCGGCAGCTGCCGCGGCTGCGACTGCTGGTACTTCAGGATGGTCCAGTCAAACACGTAGTCCCACTGGTAGCCTGCCAGCAAACCCCAATGGCGGATCAGCCAATCAATTACCTTGCAGAAGACCTCGACCACCTCACGGGTGCCTGCCAACCACCACCACAGTGGCTGATCAGCCAGCCGAGCATTGAGCACATATAACAATTTCTGGCATCTATCAGATCCCCTGTGCAGCCTTGAGCACCTTAGATGCATTAAAGTGCTTGAGAGACAGACGTGTGACAACTCCAGAGATGCTGCAGGAGCAGCCCCCGTTATGAGGGCTGGGGACAGCGCACCATCTCGCGCAAAGAGGTCCCTGAAGAGCTTGCGCAGGTAGGAGTAGTCTGGCTTGTCATCAAACCGCAAGCTGCGGCAGTACTGGAAGTAGGTCGTGAACTCCATGGGGAAGCCCTTGCATAGCACCTCGATGGGCGTGGCCATCTTCTTCTCGCTGATCTTCTCGTACTTTTGCTTCTTTGTGAGCGCCTTCAGCCCCTGCACACAGGCGGACAATGGGTCAGCCGCTGTCTCTCATCCTCAGGTCGCACGCGATGGCATGCAGAAACATCCATGTCAGTCTGATGTTGGGTGACTTGTGCACAATGCTTACAGAAAGAGGACAACCTTTCCAAGCCCACAGTCAATGATATCACTCAGCATGCCACTTGACAAGATGACAGCAGGTCTCACCTGCCAAGGCACAGATCCACGCAGGAAGTACATCAGCACGTATCCAAGAGACTCGATGTCGTCCCTCCGCGACTGCTCGATGCCCAGGTGCGTGTTGATGGATGCGTATCGGGCCGTGCCGGTCAAGTTCTTGTTCTCCCTGTATGGAATGTGGATGTGGGTCTTGGGGTCGCGGTATTTCTTTGCCAGCCCGAAGTCGATGATGTTGACCTGGTTCGCCCGCTTGCCCAAGCCCATCAGGAAGTTGTCAGGCTTGATATCCCGGTGGATGAAGCTCTTCGTGTGCACGTACTCGATACGGGATATCTGCAAGCAATCGAAGCACCGTCAAAAAGGTTCACACAGTCTTGCTATCACATGTTACGGAAGCTGACGATCGCATTCTTGCCGCGAGCCCTACCAACTGGTCTGCGAGCATGAGGACTGTCTTCAGGCTAAACTTCCGATTGCAAAAGTTGAAGAGGTCCTCCAGGCTGGGCCCGAGAAGGTCCAGCACCATGACATTGTAGTCGCCTTCCACACCGTACCACCGCACATTTGGGATGCCAGCTGCAGCAAAGCAGCTACTCAGCACTTTCAGTAAAGGTGAGCTGACTCTAACCCAGGACAAGAACTCGTTTTCTGAAGGAGAACGCACTTCCTCCTTGTAGGATCTTGTAGAGCTTTGATTCGTAGAGCAATTGCGGGTGCTTGGTCTTCACTGATTCCTGCAGGGCACACAGGAAGCAGACCTTAGATTCAGAATATGATATTTGCGTTCTCCAACAGGCCTTTACAAATCCAAAAGGAGCCTCATCATACCAACTTGATGCCGACTTCCTCTCCTGTTTGAATGTGAGTGCCTGCAAAGGGGAACAGCCATTAATCACTCGAGAAAGACAGACAATCCATCATCTTCCTGTAGCTCCCTCGTGTGCCCTTGAGACCATCCTTCGGTTGCAACAGAGCTCACGAGGTGCAGGAGCCGCACCAAGATATATGTCTCCAAAGCTACCACTGCCTATCTTTCGCCCAAGCCTGTATCTCCCCGCTATGCGGATGTCCAAAGCCATGTGACTTCCACCAGCCATTCACCCCTCAGAGCTTCTGCTGGCCGAACAATGTAGCCCATCCATAGTACTTTCTCAGGCCCCCAGGTCCCCAGCCATGCACCTAGGCAGGATTGCAAGACCCTTCTGTTTGCGAAAGTGGACCTGCACCCGTATCTCTCGTTCGAACGCCGACGGAGACCAGTACTGCCTACGGCGGCCAGGCGACAAGGAGAACGGTGCCCAAGATCTGAGCATTCCTCCCCCCATTCCTTGTTCTCATTAATGTCTTTTTATCAGAGTAGCATTATAGGCGTGCTGCAGTGTGCCCTGGATAGAGCATTCTGAGATACTGTTGCATTTTCACAGTGTGATCAGTGGTTGATAATATCAGAAACTTGCCAATATGGCAGCACCAATCAGTTTCGCAGCGATGGCTGGAGAAAAGAAAGCGGAAGACACCCCATTGAGAATCGTTCAGCTCGATGGCCATGTCATCCTGAAGATTGTGAAGCACTGCAAGGAGGGCATGCCAACCCTTGTGACAGGACAGCTGCTTGGCTTGGACGTTGGACAGACCTTGGAAGTCACAGACTGCTTTCCCTTCCCGGTGCGTAATTTGTCTCGCACTGCCACGATCCTACAAGAGCTATAGATTGTTAGTGCCTTTTCCATAAGACTGTTTCTGGCTCTGATGCAGAGCCGGAACGATGAGGACGATGCAGTTGAGGGGGATGGAGCCAGCTACCAGCTAGACATGATGCGATGCTTGCGAGAAGTCAATGTGGATAACAACACTGTGGGCTGGTGCGCTGCATGCATGGCTTTGCATGGATCTGTTCAAGTTTTGAGTCATTGTAAGGTTCAATTAAGGCTTAAAGCAGTGCGTATCCTGACCTGCTTCAAGCAACGATGGGGTTTTGCCTGTTTTTGCAGGTACCAGTCAACAGTGCTGGGTTCCTTCCAGACGGTAGAGTTGATAGAGACGTTTGTCAATTATGCCGAGTCCATCAAGCGGTGCATCTGTCTTGTGTACGACCCTCAGAAGTCTGCGACGGGGAGCCTCGCTCTCAGAGCCATCAAGCTGCGGGATTCCTTCTTGAAGGTGACAGCTCCTGCCCTTGATGAATAGGGCCATGAGAGGCTGAGCTTTCTCTGATCATTACCAGCACTCTTAACTTGTTCCTGAAGAATTTGCTGTGCCGCACTGCCTGCAGGTGTACAAGGAGGGAAATTTGACAACAGAGAAGTTGCGCGAGGCAGCAGTGGCCTGGAAAGATGTGTTTGAGGAGATCCCCATCCACGTCCGCAATTCTCCCCTGGCAACCGCCCTCATGGCATCCATCGAGCCGGACACCGTGGCCGACACCAAGGACTTTGAGCGCCTGCACTTGGGCGTCCGGCCCCTACTGGAGAAGAACCTGGAGTTCCTCAACGACTGCCTGGATGATATTGTGGCAGAGCAGCAGAAGGTGTGCAGGATTCCATGCTTGATGACCCAGGAAGAATTATCCACAAAGCGGCGGTATTTGCAGGCCTGCATCGGACATCGCGGCGAGCCTATTTTTTTCAGCGTTAGCCAATGTAAGATACGTGGTCTGTGCGCAGGTGTCATTCTACCACAGGAATGTGGCGAGGCAGCAGCAGCAGATCCAGCAGTGGCTGCAGAAGCGGCGGCAGGAGAACGCAGTGCGGCGGCTCGCGGGCGAAGAGCCCCTGCCGGAAGAGGACCCGGCCCTCTTCAAGCCCCTCCCAGAGCCCTCCCCGCTCGACGGCTTCCTCATCAATAACCAGGTTCACAACTTGTTCTTGTTCTGACATAGTGAATCAAGGAGAACACCGTGTTTGAAGCAGTCCTGCCGTGAGTTAGCGCTGCTGCATTGGTTGCCGAGCAGCTCCTGACATTCTCTTCCTGATTGACAGATCGAGAACTACTGCCACCAGCTGAACCACCTGTCAGCACAGACGCTGGAGAAGCTGCACCTGCTGGAGAGCCTGCAGAAGGCCCGCATCACTGCCTGAAGTTGCACGACTGGCACTGGGAAGGTTGTGGGATAGTTATGACCCTGTATGTGAGGAGCGTGAAAATTGTCTTACCTTGTAATATATTCCCAAATGAACCATGCAGTGCACTACAGGAGTATGCCAATGGACCATGAGCGTCCGGTCAATGACAATTTCTCGACAAGCGTATGCACACCCTGCAAGTTCGAACTCCGGAGTCACTGACAGACAGTCACGATCGATCAATCAAAATTTGGAGAACTGCATGGACACATCATGTTGCTAATCTACACCGGTGTGTCATGATACAGTATTGTTGCTGGAAAGTTCTGGTGCCTGAGCCAAACAGCAAACTAGGCATGGACCGGTCCTCCCGCTCCCGATTGCTGCAGCTTCCCACTGCAAAGAAGCCAGACCATAGTCAAAATTGTCATCCATCTCCGATCACAAGCTAGATAGGTAGCGAGACCCAGAGGAACAATTACTTAGCTCATTTTACGTGCGATGCATATCGTGGGGGCCTGATCTGTTCGTTCAGGCATGAACGTTGCCTGCAGTCTAACCTCCATCTTGTTCCATAATAGTTGCTGCAACAAGCAGTGCCGTCTTCAATAGATGCATGTGACTCCAGATGGATTGAATTTCAAAGGTGGATCATCGAAACAAGCGAGACTGATCCCAGAAGCGCGGTCCATCTGGAACTGGGCCATCACAGCAGCTGTGGGTGTGCTTGGTGGTGCTGTTGGAGCATACCTTGCGGCGAGATCATGCAATTGGAAGAAAACAAATCCAAAGAGAGTGAGACATATCGTGACAGGCGGCAACTCGAAGGCGCCTGATGAGAAGCTTGAGGTTTTGGAAGTTGTAATAGACAACCCAAAAAAGGCCGATCCATATGATCCCAGGCCACGAGACGGGTGAGATCAAGAGCGTACCCTTGTATGTCAATTGACTCTACTGTGCTTGTCACCTGACGCTGACACTGCTGGCACTGCCAGGTACCTCTCCTGGGACGACTACTTTATGTGTGTCGCCTTCCTCAGTGCTCAAAGATCCAAGGATCCAAACAAGCAGGTAAGCATGCTCCTTATGACAAAAATGTGATCAGTCAAGTGTAAAAATGCCCTTGCACAGAGAAATGATGGGCGCGGCAGGTGGGAGCTTGCATCGTGAGCAGCGATCAGATCATCTTGGGAATAGGATACAATGGGTTCCCCAGAGGCTGCTCTGACAATGAGCTACCCTGGGCAAAGTGTGCGCAGTCAGGAAGCCCACTGGACACCAAGTATCCATATGTGTGCCACGCTGAGCTCAATGCCATTCTCAACAAGAACACGGCAAGTCTCCAGGGAGCGGTAAGGCCCAATTGATTGATTGAGAAAGTTTTACACTTGAGGGCAAGAAAATACATGTGCAATTTGGTCTTGATCATTGACAAGACAAACGATGGAGCTGAGCGAGGTGTCCGCAGAAAATGTACGTCACCATGTTTCCGTGCAACGAGTGCTCAAAGCTTCTCATCCAAGCCGGCATTCGGGAGATTGTCTTCTATGAGGACAAGGCAGCGCCGCCTGTGAAGTACAGCAGCCCGAACGAGGCTCCAGGCAGTGACATCAGGTGGGCTATCCCCAGAAACAGTCGACTTAGCTGGCTTGTATTGTGTCAGCATTGGACGAAAAGATTAGCTGAGGAGAGCAGAACGTGTCGGCAGCAATCAGCAGTCCTCGAGCTTAAAAGTTGACAAGAGATATCAAGGGCTCAAGTGCATTTCTCAGTGTGCACACATGCTGTCTTGCAGGCAAGAGGACGCATATGCTGCATCAAAGCGATTGCTGCATCTGGCGGGCGTGAAGCTCAGGCAGCATCAGCTTGACAGGCCCCTGGTGTTCTGTGTCGGTGTTCTTCCGCGGAAAGAAAGGTCTTGCTGAATCTCTGAGTCGCTTGACAAAAGTACCTGCTGAGCCTTGGTGAGTTTGCCAGATCAAATAATGTCCAAGATTGGGCGGCGCCAGGAACTCTGGACTGGCTGTCACTGCATCTACATGTATATGGTTGGAGATGTAGTGTGATTGACAATGAAAGATTCCAGTGCCACGAATGTCAAGGATTGCGGTTTGAGACAACCCTTGCAGGCTGCCTATGGGTGGAGTATACTATTACGTAAGCATTGACTGCTTAGCGGTTCTTGACAATATTTGATGCAGGCTTGAGCAGTCTCCCAAAAGCGCCGCTGGCATATCAGGAGTACTGTCTGAGCTGAAACACCGAGACTGCAACTTTGCAGTTGCATGCGGCACTTCTGTTACAATATCTTTCCAAAACTGAGCAGGTTCAGCCTCTGTCAAGTGATTCACACGTTGTCGTTTGTCACCGGCAGCATGCACTCAAATAAAGCACATATGTGCCTGCCTAGGCACATTCTCCTTTCCTTTCCCTATCACATCCCGTCAACAGCAACCATGCACTCTACGTGCACGTTTAAATTCTTAGGTAGAAGGTCCACAACATTCTGTACAGCATGCTTCTGCACTCAGTACTCAATTCACCCTCACTTGGGGGAATGCTGCCCTGTGTCAAAGTAAAATCAACAGGGCCCAAGATCGTTCGTGCAGCACAACCCAATCGGAGTGCTGTGCCTTCCTCAGGTCAATCCTGTGCCTCATATCTTCCAGGACTATCGACTATATACCGGCCACACCACAGCAACCATCTCTAGCTCTTCGCAAGCATCCCCGTCCTTGCCTATTGACAGTGCACCAAACACGCATGAGCAAGCATTTGTCCCTAATCGCGAGCACCTCCGCCCTTGACAGCAGGGGAGGAGAGCCGCTGGCCGGCTGCGCCATAGTTGGGCGACTGAGACATCTATATCTAGCTAAAAATTTTTGATAAAGGTGGTTAGATATAGACCCTGGACTCAACAGTGAACTATAGACCAAGCCAGCACTGTTTTTGAAGCATCCCTGCCTTGCATGTGACATAATAGATTGCCCCATCTGAGGCCTCAGGTCCACGGAGGCATACACAACTGTTGCGCACCAAGTACACCTGTCAGACGGCGGTGTGGACCTGGAGGGCCTGGAGGATGGAGAGGGCCTGCTTGCGCACGAGCACGGACTGGCTGGCGCCGCGGCCGCCCTGGGTGAGGCCGCGCAGGCTCTCGGCCAGGCCGTGCTGCACCACAAACTGCTTGGGCCGCGGGTGGAACTCGTAGAGCGTGCGCAGGACCTGCAGCAGCTGCAGCTGAGTCAGCGCCCCCGCGCGGCCCAGCATCGTCACCACCAGCGGCGCCAGTCCCCCCTGCCCAACCTCCACCTGCGCCAGTATAAGAACACACTTGTTCAGCCAATATGACTTGATCTCATCCATCTCACAATCTCTCTTGCTTTTAATTTCCTTTGAGGATTGACTGCTGTAACGAGGGTCAGTCTGACATGTTCAGTGCATGGACAGGTTGGTGAGTGATCACAAGCAAGCCTGAAGGCTTTCATCAACTCATTCGCACTGCAGGCCGATCTGAGCGTGCGCTCAATGTCAGAAGCTGAGGACAAGCTCAGGCATGGCATGGAAGAGCAGATGCACTGGCAGCAAGATAGCCGTGGCCTTGATTTGAGGCCCAGGAGAGGCTGAATGGATGCGGAAGGATGTGCAGTTTCACAGGGGCTCACAGTGATGCGGGGGGATCGGCGGAGGATGCGCAGGAATGCGTCTAGCAGGCGGGAGAGCGCCTCGCTGTCGCCAGTCGGCGCGTACGCAGCAAACAGCGCCACAAAGCGCTGGCACGCCTCCTTCGACGCCAGCCGCGGCTCCACACGCGGCCCATCCTCGGCCAGCCAAGCCGCCAGCGCATCCAGCGCCGGGCCCTGCCACGTCTGTGCGCATCACACACCCCCATCATTGAGACCCTCAGCACGGCGCATGCGCAAAGACTATCTGATTTGCTGCCTCCACTACTGGGCCGGAAAGAGCCGTGTGTTTCATCCACCACCGCGCGCGCCCCGTTCTCGCCCAGCTAAGCGTCAGTCATGCTGGATGCATCCTTGGTGAGCAAATGAGAAGTTTTGCATCGCAGCAGGCTGGTGAGCAGTTTTGGTGGGGTGGAGCCAATTTGAGCTGGGGACACATCGTGTGAGAAGTGAGGGGACTGAAGATCCACACCTGTTCTTTGAGCAGGTTGAGCAGGAGGTCGAGGCCGTTCTGGGCCCAGAGCTCGGCGCGCGTGCGCTGCGTGCTGTGGGCCATGCCGCACAGCAAGCTTACTGCCAGCGGCCGCAGCTGCGCGCCCGCGCCATCCCCGACCGCCGCTCCCGCCTGCCACCCACCAGCACACCCTCATCCCACGCACTTCTGACATTCTTCCACCAACCTCAATGACTTGTTCTACACCTTCAACTTTTGGTGCAAGGGTCCATCATGGTACACACAGACACGCCAAGGGCCAGGCTATCTTGCAAAGGTCGCTATGGATACCTTGTGTCAGTCACTGCCACCTGGCGCTTCTTGTAGGTTGATGAATCATGCACTGCAGGCAGCGGCATGGGGGGTGTTGGGGTGTGATTGCACCTGGGCTGGTTCGGCAAGTGCGGCGAGGTAGGGGACGATGCCGGCGACGGCAGCGGCCTCCTGGCGCGTGCGGCTGATCTTGCACAGGTTGTAGAGCGCGTGCAGCGCCTCCAGCTGCACCGCCGCCGAGTGCCGCCGCCCCAAGTACGGCAGCAGCACCGGAATGCTGCCCGCGTCCTGCACCAGCATGTGCTTCTCTGACTGCCTCTCTGAGTTTGCAATGTCACGCAAAACAAGCAGAAATCTCCACTGTGTGAACTTGAGGAAGAAGCTTCTAGTTATACTGCCAAGACAGTTGTGTGGAGGAGAAAGTGTAATCCGCTGGAGGGAGACTGACCTGGAGGGGCTGGAGCAGGGCGGGGTCGAAGGTGAGCAGCTTAAGGCATTTGAGGCATTTGAGCAGCGTGGCCGCGTTGACCTTGCGAATGACCTCAAACATGGCCAGCAGCGTGTCGCGCCGTCCCAGCACGCCCTTCACCACACTGTCCCCGTGCGCCAGCACCAGCAGCAGATTGCCCGCCTGCCCACCATTCCCCACTCTGTGAATATAATTTGCACCAAGCGCACACACTCATAACAAAGCTGAATAAGTGACTTGTGCGGCCCAGATGCTCGCTCTTGCTTGGAGACTTAGAACCTGATCTGAGTGTTCCTTATGCAGGTGTGAGCAGGCATGATGGAGCGGCGTACCGTGTCGATGAGGTCCGGTGCAACATCAAGGGCATTGGCGGCCCAGCTGCCGCCGCGGCGGTGGGAGGGGGGACCCTTCTGGCCCCCCTGCCGGACCCCCCGCTGCTGCTGTTGCTGCTGGTGCTGCTGCGCGGCGGGGCTGAACACGTCGCCGCCGCCGCTACCGCCCGGCCGGCCCGGCTTGAAGTAGGAGTTGAGGCCGATGGCGGAGAGGCGGGAGGAGCCCGGTGCGCCGCGCGAGGAGGAGGCCTGCGAGTTGGAGGCCGCGCGGCTGTGCACCTCCTCGTCCAGCGACGTGGTGTCCTCCGCCACCGAGCTCGTCGACGCCTCGCTCGCCGCGTACCGCGACTCTGCCGGGCTCTCCTGCGCCTGCGCACAGCCAAGCAGATCAGCATCTCGTTGTTTCACCCATCGACGTAACACCACAACACGCTCCCTCCCGAGACAGTATATGGAGAAACCAGTTCTGACCTCCCCAGCCTTTGTTTCGGCAGAATTCAACATTTGTTATAGCCTGCCTGTTTATTTGGGCAAGCTCTAACGTGTGGGAGAACCTTGGCACTGGCACTTGCAGTATTGGGCGGAGAGACAACACTGCCAGGAGGACTGTGCAGGTTGGCATGAATGGATACCTTTTCTATTCAACATGTGCTCTTCACTTGTTTTGCAAAGCGCAGGTCGAGCGCCACTGTACGGTGTAGAGTGCAGTGCATGTGCGTGTTGAGAAGGGAGGGTGGTTGACAGTCAAATATTTACAGCACACTTTGTTGCTGTGCTCACTGGCATCTTAGCACTTCGTCTTGGCCTTCGCCAACCTGATGATCAAGAAATAGTACAAGTGGTGGGCGCACCTGGTGGGCGGTGGGGGAGGCGAGGAGGTCGGAGGCGATGGAGTTGAGGGCGCGCAGGAGGCGGGCGGGGAAGCCGTCGGCAGCCAGCAGGCGGCAGAGGTGGTTGAGGGCGGACGCTCCATGCAGCTCCAGCACGTGCCATACGCAGCGGATCCCCGTCTGCGTCAGGTAGCCGCACTCCCCAAACCTGTCCTCCACCAGGCTCACCAACACCGGGATGCCCTGCGCACACACCGCCCAATTTTCCCTTTGAGGACCCTCTCCTCTTCTGCTGTGCAACCCCTTTGCTCACCGCTTATCATGCAAGAAACAAGCGTTCCTGACATTATTGAAGTTTGAGGTTGCCTATCTCCTTTTTCTCCGGGTGAGGACAATTTAGGTGCATGTGTGCCAAGGAATATTGCAGTGGCATGCCCTGTCCTGGCTGTTCAAGAGTTCACCAGCATAGATTCACGCTGGAAAAGGCTGCAGAAGTTGAGAAGCACCTGGCAGGCGACAAACATGCGCGCGGTGGCGAGGCTGGTGTGGCACAGTGAGTGTACAAACACGGCGGCCTGTATGCGCAGCGGGGTGGGCCACGCTGAGAAGGAGTACCGCGTCACCGCCGGCACCAGGCCCAGCAGGCACGCCGCCTCCAGGGCTGCTGCATTATTCGCCACCACAGCGTTTGCAAGCTCCAGTGCCGCCAGCGCAACCTGCACAAAAATGAAACTGTCAGCTCCCACGCACTTGCTCTCCATTCGCTTACATTGCTGTGACCTCCCAACACAGCTTCAATTGCAAGCATGCGGTGTGGTTTATAAGTACCATATAAGGACCTTGCAAGTTTCTCAGCGACAGAAGTATGGCATGCTGACTTGTGGAGCATGGCTCTGCTGAGAGCTTCAGCAGCTTAGGTGGGGACAGCAGGGGGGCGCACCTTGTGGCTGCGCTCTTCGAGGAGCTCGATGATGGCGACGATGCCGTCCTGGGCCAGGAAGGTGGCGCGCCGGTCCGGCTGCTCTGCGAACAGCGCCGCCAGCTGCTGGCAGGCGTCCACCATGGGACTGTCTCGCGCGCTCGCCGCACCCCCGGCCCCACCGCCCCTCCCTGCCGGCCGCAGCGCCGTCACCAGCCGCCGCACCTGCAACAAATTACTGCCTCATGAATCACACCAATCAATGGTGAGTGCTGACTTCATGCGAAGAAAGCATGCAGAGCATGGCTGGACTGCATTTCATGCGCATTTGTTGGAAGTGCAAAAATGCGTAGAATTGAATTCCTGAAGAGGAGGGGGCCACCTCTGCGGCTTGCTGGTGTTTGGGGGCGCTGCCGCCAGTGTCTGGCACGACCGCGCCGGCCGGCTTGGGGCTTCCTACTGCAGCACCGCCGCTCTGCTGATCCCTCTCTCGCAACCACCCCAGCAGGTCCACATCCTGGCGCCCCACACCACGATGTCAGGGCCCCCTCCTCGTGCTCCCAAGCAATTGCCTTCACGTTGACAAGTATGAGCCTTCAGAGCTGAGATGAATAAATGTCCTGGAATTGGCAAATGTGCAGGATGGCGCACCTGGCCGGCTGCGGCAGGGTGCTGCAGCGAGGAGCTGCCCAGCTGGGCAAGCAGGCTGCCCAGAGGGCCGCTGCCAGCGGGCAGGTGTGTGGGCGCGGCTGCCAGCCCCTGCTGGGTGGTGTCCAGGGGCGGCGGCCGCGACCTGTGAGCGCCCGGCCGCTGCGGCTCGCGCTGCTGCGCCGGCGTCACTAGGCCGCCGTCCAACTCCGCCGCTGACGATGACTGCACCCCAACAAGCCAGCGCCATCAGACCCTGTATTGCATGCTTGTTCGATCCCTCTGCCCCCTGGGATCCAGATGGACCCGAAAGCTTTCACCTGACATGAAGATAGGAATATGAAGACAAGGCTTGATACAACACAAAATTCTTCCAGCCAACAGGACCCAGCGTTAGAAAAATGGATTAAAGAAAAAAGTTGATATCCATGGTGCATACGGGCACAGCACCTGCTGCAAGACATTGCCCAGCAGAGAGGGCCGCTGTGGCAGGCGGTCCAGGGAGATGGTGCTGCTGCTCTTGGTGCTGGCGCGCTGCAGGTCCTGCTCCGCGATCGGCTTGGCCAGCCGGCTCTCCATGCTCTTTGCGGAGTCCTTCCGCCCCGCCGCTGCCGGCGCCTGCTCGCTCTGCTGGCTGTCCGAGTCCGAGGCCAGCCCGCTCGCTGCCGCCTCCTCGCTGTCCGCCTGCAGCACAGCCAGCTTTGCTCAATCCCACAAGCAGCCATGGCATGTTTCAAGACACAGCTGCAGCGTTGCCAACAAGCCACAGGCCAACAATTCCAACAAGCCACAGCCCAAAAGGCTGTATGTGGAGTTGAGTCAGTAGTCGAAATGGGCCGGCGAAGGGACAAAGCAGCCAGAGATTAGCTATTGCGCACGATAGCGGGTGGGGGTGCTTAAGACATAGTGCTGTGAAGCTGCCATTGGCAAAGCTGATTGAAGCTCGCAATTGCTCCACAACAATTGACTGAGTCAGTGAGGGGTGCGGTACCCGGAGGATGCGTTCGACGACGGAGGAGACGGAGGCGTGGGCGTCGGTGCGGGGCCGAGCGCGAGCGGCGGCGGTGCGGGACCAGGAGGCGCGCAGCGTGGCTCGCTGGGAGCCCAGCCAGGCGTGGCCCAGCAGTGCGCGCGCGTCGGGGCGGCGCTGCGGGTCCTTCTGGAAGCAGGCCAGCAGGAAATCCGCCAGGTCCAGGCTGATGCTGTCCGGCAGGCTCGGGTGCTCATCCTGACGCATCCCCCGTATATATTTGGATATGCCTAGCAAGGCTGATTCACATGTATTCAATGACATATCCTGTCATAGTTGACTATCTTGTACACTTATCTTCGATCTGCACAGCCCACCTCTCTGTCCTAGCACTAATGCGTCAATGTTGCTTCAACCCTGCAGAAATGGCTACGCACAGCCACACTTGCTTTACCAACAACCGCCTAGGTGGGCTCTACAGTGGCTGTGCCCATGATAAATGCCTGGAAGGCTGGTGTGAGAGCATGCTTGGCAAAAAAGCTTGTGGGAGGAGGAGCAGGCAGCACCTGGACGATGCGGAAGAGGGCGGACATGGGCTGCAGGTCAAAGTAAGGGGGCTGCCCCGTGAGGAGCTCGATGGCGAGGCAGCCGACGCTCCAGATGTCGGCGGCGGCGGTGACGCAGGTCATCTCGATCACCTCGGGCGCCATCCAGTAGGGGGTGCCCACCACCGACACGCGCAGGCTGTCCCCCCCGTCCTCCAGCTCCGTCAGCTTGGCCGCCACCCCAAAGTCCGCCAGCTTCACCACCCCCTGCAATAACACCTCCCTCTCTTAGCCACTCCAGCATTGGAAGCTTCTTCCAGACAGCAGACTGCCTTCCTCCCTGGCTCACAGAGCAGACTGATATGGCTGGGAACACATCCATGCAGAGAGGAGCGTGGGGCAGATGAGATGCTTGGTGCAAAGAGATGACCCTGCCTCCATCATGTGCAGCAAAGTGCAGACGCAATCCCATTGAAGTTGGGATTTGGGAAATGACGTGCAAGCAAAGGGTTGAAATGGCACAGAAAGACCTGGCTCGATGCGCAAGAGCATAGCAGTACTCATGCATGTGCGCGGGGGAGGGGGCGTGCCTCGTTGCCGGTGAGGATGTTGGCGCCCTTGATGTCGCGGTGCACGACGCCCTGCTGGTGCAGGTAGGCCAGCCCCTGCAGCACGTGGCCGATGTACACGGCGACCAGCGGCTCTGGGAAGGCGCCAAACTTGGAGGGGCGGATCACGTCCGACAGCGATCCCTTCTCCATGTACTCCAGGATGATGTACAGATGCGTGCGCGTCTTGAAGGACCCCACGTACTTGACGATGTTGCGGTGGTTCAGGTTCTTCAGCAGGTCGATCTCGCCCATGATGCCCTGCAGGTTGTCCTGGCTGATGCCCGCCAGGGACATCTGCTTGATGGCCACGTGCTCCCCCGTGCGCACATCCGTGCCCTTGAACACCTGGCGCCCCGCCACGCATGCCCATCAGCGCTGCCTGCTGGCCTGTTGTGACATCATCACTGAAAAGAATTGCACCCCAGGGGCAGCCAGTAGTGCACTGCCGTGCTTGGCAATCCTTTGCCTTTCTTGCAATCCACCAACCTGGGCATCCAGGGCATGTGGACCTGTGTTGCAGCGGTTCGTGATATGCTGCATCGAAGGGGCAAACCTGGCCAAAGGCTCCTCTACCAAGCTCTTCCCCGAGCGTGTATTTGTCACTGAGCAAGCCCTTCGAGCCAGGCACGGCTGGCGCCTCTATGTCTTCATCCTGGGTCGAACTTCTGCTGGAAGGCCCCAAAGCAGCCGCAGGGCTCGAGTTCAGGCGACCCATTGTGAGCTTTTTCAGCTAGGCGATGTTCTGTCTGTCCGAGAAAAGGCACTTTGCCGGTGAGCCTAGGATTACCACTTAGGAAACCGACGTAGAACTGGCGTGCAATGTCAACTTTTAACCTCTGAGGGAATATATGCACTGCTGCATTAACAGTTTACTCTCCGGGCTGAAGTGATGAGTTTACATCGCTTCTGTTGGGACTTGGCGAAACAGAGTCTTGACATGTTAGCATTGTCAAGTCACCTTTTTCCTCTTCTTGCATTACAAACAGAACGTTATAAGCATTTGAGACTGCGAATTTCTCTTGCATTTCCTTGCATTGCAGGTCTATGGACCTCTTCAGGGTTTTGTAGGGTTTCAATCATCGCCAAGATACTTTGACCACGACTGAGCTCTGTCGCTGCGCAGGCCACCCCTCATTCATGACTTCCGATGTGAATCGATGCCTGCTTTCTTAATGCAACGACCACCGCTACAAAAATTCCCAGGCTGTTTCGTATGTTTGCGCTGGTCGAGTCGTTGACGCTCAACGCTCTTTGGATACAAGCATCGAGATCATGATCAGTGATAGCGAAAGTCAGGTGTCCTATGGCTTAGGTCCACGAGGCCATGCCAGGCCGGTCCAAGCGAGATGGATGGGTGGCACTAAAGTGAGAACATCCATCTAGTACTATACATGCACCCCGCAGGGCTTGTTGACAACTGCCAAACGTCCAACCCTTGATAGATGAAGGATCTTTTCTTGGGACGAACAGGTCGACGAAGAGAAGTTTTTGGCTATGCAAGAAGAGTACCTGCGCATGAAGACAGAGGAAAAGCAGACCACCCAGAGGATGAGAGTGTACGTTGTCCTCTGTTGATCCTTTAAAAGTGTGGCCCATCTGTGTAGGCCAGAAAAGCGAGTCTGAAATGGAACAAACATGGGGAGATCTTGCTAGTACAGCAGCATGCTTTGTGCAGGTTGACGGCGCAGCTGGCCAGAACAGAAGAGGCTGCAAAGAGGGCGCTGCTCAGGTCTGATCACCATGGCACTCAGGGGGGCGGTGCAGCCCGCTTGTTGGACACAGAGCGCCAGCTCATGCGCGTGTTATCCCAGAAGACAGACATGGAAGGCAAGCCGCGATCATGCATGCTTCAGCTTGACAGCGACCATTCAACAGCGTGCTGCAGTTTGTTATACTGTATGTGTTGAGTTTATGACGGATCTGGCAAAAAAATGCATCCAGGGAAACTTGCCAAGGAGCGCATCCATGCAAAGGAAGTGAGCAGCAAGAACGCTGGTCTTAAGAGCAGATTGGAGCGGGTCCTGCGCGATCAAAGGCGCCTAGTGGTTGAGGTGAGCCATCTCCTCCTCAAGCATTGCACGCCATGATGCCAACTACCAGGGCCCAAGCGAGGTAAATTTATGCGTTCCTCTGTTTATGCTTCGCAGCTGGGAAAGGCGAGAGCTTCCAAGCCATGGCTGCTGGGGAGTCCGCGGCTTCAAGAAGACAGTCAAATCCTGGAGTCCGGGTCTCAACCCCAGGGCTCTTGCGAGCAGACAGAGCCTGCATCGGCACTTCTGCGGTTGAAGCGCCTCAACCTGAGCCGAGCGCAGCCCACAGAACAAGCACCTGCAAGTCCTTCTACGCTGTGCCTTGTCACACGCGCAGAGCAGTTGTGTGAATCTTAAAGTATGCAATCCATCGAGAGTACATGTCTGCAGAGTATGCAATTCAAGCCCAGGTCAGACTTCCCACAGTGCGGGCTGCAGGGGCAGCAACAGAGTCGTTCTGATACCAGCTCCCATGCTGAGGAAAGGATGGGGGACGCATTGAGCAAGGTTGAGGAGTTGCAACAGCGCATCACAGACGCTCAGGCACAGCTGCAAGCCTTCACCACTCAGTGCCAGGAGGCGACGCTCGCTGCTCAGAAACCGGTCAGACTGGCCTCCAGGCAGGCGTGGGGGGATGAAGCAGCCTTGCAGCAGTCTGTCCCTGCGAGAGATGTTGAGACTGCTGCAGTGTTGAATCCCTCATTGAGACACGATGTCAGCTGCATCTGGAGATCCGTACCTCCCAGTCCTCAGGCAAGGCTTGCCTCATTAATGCTGACACCAACGGAGTGGTGCCTAAACATGTCACTGCTTCCTGTAGTGACCACATATCAGCACAGTAAGTCAATCAATCAATTGATTGATTGCCTTATGCTGAACAGGACTAATTCTCTATAATGCGCCGCGCAGGGCTGGCCGGAGCCCACAAGATACCTTACGGTGAGCATTGAAGCGGTGCACCTGCGCGATGGCTTCTTGCTGAATTGCATGCGAAATCAGCAGCTTTTTGTCATGTACAGCTTCTTGCCAGACCTGTGTCCCTCACAGGAACAGTGCACTCACTGTGTGCCGCCAGCTTCCTCCATTTCTTTGATGCATGCCAAGGTAGAGACAGACATCCACACACCTGTGCCTGTCACACGCCACTGACTTCAAGTCTCTGTGACATGTCACGATTGCAACGTTTTTGATTGCTACTGCATCCCAATATCGGGCAAGAAGTGGGCGTGTCTAAGGCCCTGGGAGATGCTGCTCTATCTGCTGTTAATGAACCTGATGGAAAAGGCTTCTTTGTTGCAGGCATATGACCTGGCACCAGCATCCCTTCAGCTGCAAGAGAGGCTTGCAGGGCAATTAATGAGAGGACATGTGATGCCTGTCTGCCTTGCATGTCAGTCATTGGACGTGAAGAGGGAACCCCATCGGCAGCTTGCAATGGCACAAATTGACCTGAAGGTCTTCTCTGGATACTGCTGCTTGCACTGACAATTGTATTGCATCATGCATGTCATCCTGCACATGCTTATAAACACTGCCAATAGCAGTCTGTTACACATGTCAGAATTTCAGCACTAAGCTTACTGCTGCTCGTGCGCATGTGCAGGATGGAGACGTCATGCACCATGCTTTTCCTATGCTGGATGATGAGGGCAGGACGGCTGCCACCCTTACTTTGTCTGTGTATGGCACACATGCACTGCAGAGCAGGATAGCGGGAGTTTGATAGTCAAGAATTGTGCACGCAGTTGCTTACATCTGCAGCACAAGAATGTACGTAATTGTAAATTTGCGTCTTGTTCCTAAGAGTTCCGTTTATGCGCATGCATTGACTTACGCTTCAATTTGTATCACACTCCATCTGGTATCTCAGCTGCTCTCTGCTGTTTGCGGAACAGCATAGCAGCCCTACGTGCATTTGCATACGCACCAACCTTGTCCCCTGCACAGCACAGCATCAATTCTCAGTCAGTGCCAACAGCATCACTTTCGTCAGTCCTATCCAAATAGCTCACGAGTAGGTCACCCTCAGCCTGATGTGTTTCAACTCACCAGATGGCGAGTAGAAGATTGCATCGATGGCGCTGCCAGCCCCTCTGCTGCACAGCTCCACCTGCCAGCCTGGCTGCAGCTCGTCCAGCTCAGCAAAGCGATCTCGACGTGATGCATGCTCCTCTGGCAGGTCTGCTATGGGGCCTCGCGCATACACCACCTGGCTGGATGATGCCTCCGCATGCTGCTGCCGTGTGCTTGTTGCAGAGCGGCTTGCCGTTGCAGGCGCCTCTGCTGGCCTGCTTGCACATGTGGCGTACGACTCAGCATGCCTAATCGTGCCTTGCATGTTGATGCATGTGCTGGTGCAGGTGATATGAAATAGAGCATACACAGGTAGAGAGACCAAGATCTACAATTGGAGAGCACTCAAAAGTCTTTGATATTTTGAAGCACAGGGAATGTGGGCAGACCTTGGAACACTAGCCGCAATGTGGAGGTTGTCCATGCTGTTGGAGACTTCAGAGGGCGTGGCGTGCTGCTGCACTGCCGGCGCCTCCTCAGTGGCTGCCAGTGACACTACCTCCATTCTGCCCTCCCCGTCGCAGGAGCTCTGGACAAAGGTGTGCAAGCTGCGGAAGGCTCCCGGATCCACCAGGCATGTGACTGTCAGCTGCACATTCAATATGCACAAGTGAAGCAATTAGCAACCTCTGTAGGCTCACTCAGGCTGCTGAGCAAGCTTGCCTGACATCAACAGGATCTCCAAATAATTCTATCATATAAAAACATGCTTAATAAAGAGGCATGTAGACATTCTCAGCTGTCCAACCTGGCTGTTGTGCAGGGCCAAGTCTTCAGACTCTATGGTCGCCTGTTGGCTGGCCAGAAGCTGCATCAAGTCGTTCCTGCATGTGACTGGTATCTGAAGTCTCAACCGCATCCTGGCGCGCTCTATGGGCAATTTCTCCTTCAGCTGCTGAAGCGCCTGGTTACCAAGAAATCCACAAAGCCAGTGAGATAGCTTTCCAGATCCATTTCCAGCCTGTGATCCTCGGAATGACAAGTGCTGCTGTAGATAGTGTGCAGGCATTGTGGGGTCCTGGGGCACACACATGTAGAGCTTGCTGCTTTGCACCGCGCTTGGGATCCACTGAGAAGTGGACGTCCTTCAGAGCACGCTCGATCATGGAGATGGTGTAGGGCCGCTGTGTATTCGGATTGACGCACTTCTCTGCAATGATGCTCGCCACATCCTTGAACATGCTGGACAGCTCCACATCCCTCTCCTTGTCTGACACCTGTTGTAGCAAACAATGCGTGACAAATATGGCTCAAATATATTACAAAGCTGAATCTACACTGGAAGATCAGACATGCCCATGTGACAATCAACACCTGCATGTCCCCTTCAGCCAAGATCCTGACGCAGATCTTCTCTTCATCATCCGTGCCGAAGACATCCACCAGGTCTTCTCGCTTGGCCAGAATGCCCTTGCTGACGTTATTGAAGATGGTGGTGGTCTGAAGCACCTCATCCAAATCTTTCTCACTGGACGAGCAGCAGGACAATTTTCAGACCGTCATGCATCTCAAGCCACTTATTGATCAATCAAGTGGCAACGAGAACCAATATTACACAACACTGCTCGGTCTGGAAGGGAAGACACTCACACTTCGTTCCTCCAATTCACCACTTTGTTCTTGTAGCAAGCCACCTCAAAACGAATTCCTTTCTTCTTCAGACGGACAACCGCCACATTGGTAAGTCTCTTTTGACCTGATCGCAGTCACAGTATCAATTGAGTGATTGCTTATTCAACAGGCAGATTAAGGCACAGTCCTTCCCACATTCAGAAGTTGTAGACATTCGCCTTGGGCAGTAATTGTTGATGCGCATAGGAAAAATTTCTTTGTAGACAATGCATGTTGTAGTACAAGCTGTGCGAACCTATTGGCTGCTTGACAGAGTGCGACATTGTTGCTCAGCAGAATTTTGCAATTCAGCTCCTTGTCTCAAAGCTCCCCTTCACCACAATCAAATGACATGAATATATACATCGCAGATGACCCAGAGAATCCCAGATCACCCAAAACTCTTCTCCGAGACGGCACGTGCGTTCACCTTTACATGCACGTGACGCTTTTCAGTGATCTTGCTCTGAGGGATCCAGCCAGGTCTTCTGAATGGTGTGTCAAAGTGCTCGATGTATTAACAATACCGCTTTAATCATACAGCAAACATCTGAGCCTTGCTGCGTTGATCCAAGCAGAGATTTTCCAGTCATCACTTCATGTCGTTTCACAGTATGACCACTGGTGTGGGCACAGCACAAATCAGGCTGACGTTTTTCCCGCAAAATTCCAGTTGGCCATCAAATTTGAGTGTTTCGGGATCTCGGCATCCCTGCCGAAGGCGGTCAACTCAGGAGTCAAGACCAGGTCTTGGCACGTCACCAGGTATTAAATGCCCCAAACATTGTGTATTTGATCACAAGAGAGGTGTCGTGTAATTTAGATGAATCTTGCGGACTGCCTGATGCTCCTCTGCTAGCATTAAGCAATCTCCCTCGTGACCTTTCCTGCAGGTATTGTGCACAGCACCTTTGGCAATGGCCACCAAGATCTCCACACCAGCTTTCCTGAGGCCGAGGTGGGCCCTTTAGATTCAATATCAGCTTTCGTGCTGTATTAAGCAGCACCTAGTCCTTCAGGCATGATGTGATTGACTGCAGGAACAACAGATACAAAGAGCAGAAGAGTCACAAGCAGGGCCCAGCGAGATGGAACAACGGCAGGAGGCAGAGAAGCAGGAGGAGGAACAAGCACTGGCGTACAGGGACAGAATTGGTTTTGTTGGCGCCGGGCAGGTCGGAATTGTGTCCTTGCATGGCCCCCCTTTATTGGTCAGCACTTGACGTCATGCTCCTCAAAACACTTAAAACAAACAATGGTATTGGGACATGCAGATGGGGGAGGCATTAATATGCGGCTTCATAAGGGCGGGGATCTGCTCTCCCAGCCAGTTGTGTGCGTCTGTACGTTCTGAGGAGCGGAGGCGAAGGATGCTGGAACTAGGACTCCAGGTGGGCAGTCCCTTTGCAACAAAGCATGCAGACGCTCTTGACCCTATAAGTGGAATGCAGCATCGCAGAATTGCTGACCTGGCACAGGTGTTTGGAGACGCCACCCTCGGCGGCGCTGCAGAGCTTGCGGCAGCCTCAGACATCATCTTCCTAGGGGTGCGCACATCCTGTCCCTCGGCCATATCCATCGCATTTTGTAGCCCTTTAAATTGTGACCAGGGCGTTCATGACTGCTGTCTGGGGTTCTCGTGTGCTTTTGTACTGGACAACACAAAGTGCGGAGATGTGTGGGCCTATCACAGAGGAGTGTTGCCTGGGCATCCAGGTGAAGCCTCAGTACTTGGACGGCGTGCTGGAGGCCTTGCAGCCCCATGTGACGCCCAACCACCTCATTGTCTCTATAGCTGCCGGAGTGAGGCTGGCCAGCTTGGAGGCAGCCCTGCCAGAAGGCAGCCGTGTGGTGCGCCAGCCTTTCCTTGCTGCCAGTGCTGACCTGCACCACTGCCACTGGTGAACGAATTTGAGCAAGTGCTGAACTGAGCTGAGCTGAGCTGAGGAGCTGACCACAGGACATGATGTGCAGATCCGGGTGATGCCCAACACGCCGTGCCTCATAGGCCAGGCAGCCTCCGCCTACGTGCTGGGGAACCATGCCACCAACGAGGACGCTGCGAAGATCTACATGCTACTGTCCTCAGCAGGTAAGCGCACTCAACACCCTGACGCCCTCGTGTGCGGTGCCGAACTTTGACTTGGTGCAAATCACACAATGTCATGGGCCGCTGCTTGCAGGTGGGCCTATAAGTAATCTGTTTTCTTGCACGCTTGGCATTTGAACCGCGGGAGAGCCCTTTGTGCTTCCTCTGGCGCTCGCACTGTGGTTCTTGTCCTCATAACTTTAGTCTGAAGAGGTGGCTTGGCGGTGTATGCAGGCCTGGCTGTGAGTGTGGAGGAGCGCATGATGGATGCAGTCACAGGGCTGAGCGGGAGCGGGCCGGCCTATGTGTTTCTGGCCATTGAGGCAATGGCGGATGGAGCTGTGGCAGCCGGCCTGCCCCGCGACAAGGCCCTAGCTCTTGCAGCCCAGACCGTCTCCGGCGCTGCCCGCATGGTGCAAACCCACCCAACTTGCAGTGCAACAGCATTTCATCAGATCACCATGCATGTACAGCCCTGTCCGCTCGTTGCATGAACATGAATAGAAGCCAGGTCACAACTGTCTGTCTTCAAGGCAACACAGTACCGAGCATATAAGCATGGGGACGGTACATGCATCCGAGCAAGAGCTGCGTGCATGCTTCAGATAGTTCTACGCCATGTTGAGGCGGTGCTTATGACACAGAATGGCTCTGCTGAGGTCTAAGTCATATCCAAGTGTTTGGTGGCCGCGACAAGCACCAAGTCAGCATCCTCTAGGACCTTATCCAGGTCACACTCCAGGTATCGCAGGATCAGTCATCATCGTGTGGTCATGCGACATCATCGTGCTGAGGGGGTTGCGCGGGGGCGCGCAGGTGTTGGAGGGGTCGGGGGACGGCAGCCTGACACACCCGGCGCTGCTGAAGGACCGCGTGACGTCTCCGGCCGGCACCACAATCGTGGGCCTCGCCGAGCTGGAGACCTCCGGCGTCCGCGGAGCCCTCATCCGCGCCGTCAAGGCCGCCGCCAAGCGCTCCGAAAACCTCGGCTGAATACCTCAGCACTAGTCAAGGATATATCTATCTATACAAGGTGTGGACTCCCCATCGTGAGGCATTGTACAAGCAAAGGGACGCATCATGGGGAGCAGGCATTGTGATACTGACATGTCGGCAGCGGGAGCCTATGCAGCGAGAAGGACTGCCTGTTGAAATCCTGATCACTCTCACCTTGTTTTAGAGGCGCCACAAGAAAGAGCCAATGGCACTGTCTCTTGCAGGTCAAGAATTGCAGGCGTGCCCTTGTCCACGAGATGTCATTGCCAGTTGTTGAGGGATGAGATGCAACAATACAGGATTGTGAGGGAAGATAAATCAGGGACAGCGAAAAGGGATTGCTCACAGAGTTTGTGATGGATGCTCGCTCTGAAGTGCACCAAAGAGCATTGCACGATCGATTGCCAGGCATGCAAAGCAGATCATTAAAGTAAGGACCTGGTTTAGAGGCATCACAGCATGCTTGCGCGCCTTTGCTTGCTGCGTCACAAGGTTGCCTTCCATTTATTGCTATAGCTAGTTGTCTTGTCTTGTTTTGTAAGAGGAGGGCCGAATCCACTGAAAATATATTTGATTGCGAGTCCTTACAGAGTGGAAAAGGAAATGACAAACATGCAAGCAGATGTGCTGTGAAAGATATTTCCAAGGACTCGTGCCCCTTTCTTATTGTTTGGACAACATGATGAGGAAGCAACGCTACTCACAGTATAATTAAGGAAAGCTTCAGGGGACGTGTGAACGCTCTGCTCCGAGCCGATGAGTCATAGGTAGTGGAGGTGCCTTGGGAGTCCCCACAGGATAAGAGGTGCTACCAAAGCATATGCATGCAAACGCCTGCTAGTGGTACTCAACAGCGCCCTCAACATACTGTGAGTTCCTAAAGAAGAAGAAAAGATTTACAAGTAATATACACAGGATAGGGGAAGAAAAGGCTGTGCTTCATAATTGTCAGATCATCACCATGACGGCAGATTGATCCCTCAAGGTACCCCCTGCCGAGGCGCCTCAAAGACCAAACTCTAAGATTAAGATGCACTCTTGTCCACCTAAGAATTACCATCTGGCCCCCAAATCAGTACAACTCATCGGCAATGGCCCATCTGCAGCATGCAACCTGGCATCTCACAGCTCAAAAGACAAAGCATAATCGCACACCACCTCGCCAATAAGTAATACTATATGCAGCAGCACACACGTGGCTGAACCTTGGTGATGAGTAAACACCGGGGCTGCCCTAGGATGATACAACGTCAAATTTCGTCTTTTTGTCCTCTTTGGTGGTGCCTGTGAAAGAAATACGTGGGTCAATACCCGCAAAAATTATGCACTTGTACCAACAACATAATGGTAGCTCTGTGGTGCCCTGTTTCTGCACAGTCAACGTCATCTCATGACTTGATAAAGCACGCTATTGAACAGATACATGATTATCTGTTCTGACAGATGCTGTCTTCACACTCCAAAATGACCCTGTATCTTAACAATACGTCTCATGGTTCTCTATTCAAAACCCTGAAGCCTTAGCCGGTGCTCAGATCACAAGCTCTCGGCATAAAATATGCTCCCTGGCTCGAGACTTGACCGTGCACCTGAAATTATGTAGCGGAGACTTGGCAGCATGTGAGTTGGCCCCCATGGGTATCCGTGGAGCCTCATCTTGAAAATTCCCACAGCAAAACACGCTAACCTTAACACACAGACACCCGCGCACACACACTCGGCACACTCGACAAAGCCTAACGAAACACAGCGCGGAGGCAGCACCACTAACACCTCATCCAGAGTAGGATACATGTAGGGGCCCCAACAGGCGTGATCAGCACCTAAGTAAGGCATGAAGGAAGCTGCATGCCACAGGCACATCACCCTTTGGCCACTGCCAGCTGGCTGCTTGCAGGTGGCCTCCGAGTGATGATGCCAAGGCCTAGAAAACACTGACCCCGCAGGATACTTCCTCACACCCCAATATATGATGACGGTCCATCGATGGCGCCGCTTTGTACATCAGTGGAGCCTTCCTCTGGGAAAAAACACAGCAACAGTGTCATTCTCGGGCCCCCTATGCCCGTGCTCCGCCGAGCGTTGTGGAACTCAGGGCGAGCATCCCAACCTTCAACTGCTGCGACACGATTGGGCACCAGTCTCAGAGCAGACCAGCACCCTTTTTTTTGGACTTGGTCTGACAAAATACGGACCGAGGTTTTTCTTCTCAAAAAACTTTGCTGCGACGAGGGCTTTGCGCAAGAGGCAGCAAAGCCTCCAGTCAACGCTATGGAGAGTGGCCAGAAACGACCACTATCATATTTTGAAGTCAGCACGACAATCACGCCCCTCATTCAAGACAGATACATGGTCGCTTTTGGCAGAGCGAGCATTTGCCTAGCTGTTGCTGGCAGTAAGCCCGTGGTACGTCAAACTTGACCAAACAAAGGACTGCGCCCGACACTGCTGCGTCAGTTGTGAAGCTGCAGCGCTGATTCAGGGCCACACATCAGACTGGGGAGACAGGGCTGAGCGGATGTGAAGCTGCAGGGATTTTCTTTTCACCCCCAGTCCATTTCAGCCAGGAGGGTCTGGAGTTCGTTGGCCATGGCCAGGCCGTCCGTGGTGCCAGCGCTGAGGTGCAGGTCTACAGAGGCGTCCAGCGGCTCCGGCGCAATGGGCATGGCGGCCAGCGCGCCGCTGCCGGGCGGCGGCTGCAGCGGCTCCCCCACAGCCGGCGCCTGCTGCTTGCGCATCGCGTCCCACTGCAGCGTCCGCCGCGCGCTCTGCACAACGACACCCAATAAGTGAGGCAAGGTTCTTCTCAAAATGAGGTTGTTCACCGGTGAGTTTGTTCACCGGGGCAGCATGTGGAGGTCCCACAGAAGAGTAGCATGCAGGGTACAAGGAGTGGGTAGGTATAGCACAGCACATGCTACATGAAGCCATCAAGGCCGTTGGCTTGCAGCCTACGCTGTTGGAAATGGGGCTGAGTGGCTGAGGGTCTGACCTCGGGGGTGGCGGAGGTGGAGGCGGCCCAAAGGCTGGGGCTGCCGGGGGGCGGCGGCTGCGGAGAGAGTAGGCCGGGGAGGTGGACGGCGCTAGTGTCGCTGACCATCGACAGGACGCTGCCGCGCGCGGACTCAAGCGAGCCGGACGTCTCCATGAAAGCCTTGGCATCTTCCTCATCGCCGCACAGGAACTGCGCCACATCCGCCACGTCGGGGGGCGACGCGCCGCCAAGGAAGTCCTTGGCGAGGTGCGACTGGAACTCCACAGAGCCATGCGCGGAGCCGCCGAGCAGGGGCGCGCTGCTGCTGGCGACCAGCGAGGAGCCCTGCTGCGCATCGGTGGTGTTGTCGAGCAGCATGGAGGGAACGCAGGCGGAGCCCAGGTCCAGGCCCGGCAGCTGCATGTCCATGGGCTCCAGGCCGGCCGACAGCGGGGACGCCATGCTGATGGCCTCCGCTCCGCCGTCCAGCTGGCAGATCAGCTCGTCCAGCTGGCAATCGGCCGCCGGCGACGGCAGCGTCGACGCGCGCGTCAGCGCCGGCCCGCCGGCGCGGTCGCCGAGCACGCCGAGCGAGGAGCAGTCCGGCAGGCTACGCTGCGTACGCAGGGCCGGGCTGCGCACTGCCTTCGCCGCGGCCGGCAGCAAGTCTCCGGAGGAGGGCCAGGCTGCAACATTTTCGTCCTCTGCCAGGGAGGGCAGCTGGTGGCTGAGCGAGCGGCGCGGCCCGAGGCTGGAGATGAGCATCGCTGCGCTGTGGCTGTGCGGCTGCTGGTGCCACCACGCAGCTGCGACGCCCTTCAGCTGCTCGCCGGGAACGGCGTCCTGGGGGAAATCCTCCGAGCAGAGGCCCTCGTCCAGCATGCCTTCGTCGAAGGGCAGCAGCTCACCGTCTCCCTGGCCTCCCAGATCGTCCTTGAGCCAGGCCTTCCCAGGTAGATGGTCTCCACACCTGGCCCAATGCATGCTCAGGTCAGCCCACACGCCTTACACCATTTCAGCACCATTTCCTAAGCTCCCAAGCACAAAGAACAGCTCACAAGACCAACAGCATCAGGCAGCGTTGTCCCATCTGAAAGGGACAAATGGCAAGCACCTGTTCAGAGCGGGCTCGCGCAGCAGAGCGGCTTGGCGCGCGGCCTGGCCGGCAGAGCCGCTCCTGCGCAGAGACCTGCCGCTGGTGGCAATGTCCATGCCCAGCGGCGTGCTCTTGGGCGCTGACTCCTCCGAGCCAGCAGCTTGGCTGCTGCTCACGCTTGGAGGCATCACCCAGCATGTCTGCACACGCATGCACCACTTCAACAACGAAATTAAGGAAGAGGAATCTGCACAGAAGCTGCGTTGCCAGGCGAGATGTCAAGAGCAGGGAGAGAGCGAGCTGAGAGGGGCACCTTTGCTGTGTCCAATATCAGGTGCTCCTGGTCCCCACTGTCATACATCACATGGTGGCGAAGCGTGACATTGTCAAATCCAATGACCTCGCCATCGTAGAACGTGGCATTGTCAGGCCAGTAGATCGACACGCGCCAGCCAATGGCCTCCTGGCTGCTGGGAGCAGCGGTGCCTGAATGCAGTACACGCCAAAGATCAGGAAGAACAACATCGCCTTGTGAGTACTGCCTTCAGCAGGTCTCCTATTTTTTGGACACCATTTTGTCAGAATCCAAAATCCCTGAGGAAGGAGCAGACAATTCGTTTGCTGTGATATTGCACTTGTGGCGCGGTCTTTGGAGTGTTCAAGATAAAGGCGCTCACCAGGAGGGAGGCCGGCTGGGTAGGATGCTTCAGGGCATCCAGGCCACCAGGTGTGCGCCTCTCTGCTCAAGCGCACCCACTCGTGCTCCCCATCCTCGTACAGAATCTGGTGGCTCTGCGTCACCCACAACACATGCACTTTAGCAACCGCCCCTCGCGCCACTGCAGATCGACCATCACAGCCCTGAGCACCGCGTCGCCATTCAAACTTGGCATACACCCATGGCAATCGCAGCTCAATGGGGCCAAAGCCATGTATCAATCAACTCCTCTATGCCCGCATTTTTTACACGCTGAGCTCTGATGAGAGTTGAATGGCGCACCTCCAGAGTGGCGTCGTAGGCCAGGACCTCGCCGCGGCACCAGAATCCGACGCCGGCGAAGTGGACGCTGACGCGGCCGCCGACAGCTGCGGCCCCCGGGGGGGCGCGCACCATCGTCATGCCCGTTGTGTCCGGCATCTGCGGCGTCTCCGCCACGCCCTCCGCCCCCAGCCGCGCCATCTCCATCTGCGCAGCGCCACGTCACATCAATGTTTTGAAGGTACAGTGTTGGGCATGGTTTCACCAGGAGCAATGAATTCTTTGGTATGATTGTGCTTGTCCCCTTGCCTTGTAAAGCTTGGTGCAGCTTTTCACAGATGCTGCTGCTACATCAGACTGCCAATGCCAGATGTTGCCGCTCTGATGCGCAGGGATGTGCATGCAAGCTTTATGAAGCTCTCAGAGATTGCCTATCAACCAAATCAGAGCAGAGCCCCACCTGCAGCTCAGCGTTGGCGCCAGCGGTCTGGGCGCGCGGCGCGAGCCACTGAAAGCGCTCGTTCAGCAGCTGCAGCGCCTCATCCATCTCATCATCGTACTTCACCATCACCCTGTCCTCATCGTTCAACACCTCCACGATGCGGCCCTGCCCCCAACAACACTCTCGCTCAGCTCAGCCCACCCTCCACAGTGCTCCACAGACACGGACCTGCTTTGTATCTGCAGCAGCCCCACACGGCAAAAGGGTCCAGAGCAGTGCACTGAGAGGCACAGCCTGGCGGTGCAGGCGGCACACCTTGTAGAAGGCGTGGTCGTCGGGCCAGAAGACGCTGATGCGCACTCCCAGCAGGACATGGCTGGGCGGTCCCACATAGCTCTTCAGGCCCAGGCCGCGCTTGCGCTTGAGGGACCTGGACTCCAGCACGCTCTTCTGCTGCGCCCCCGCCATCAGCTCTGCCGCACACCTCGCCTGCCAATGCGCAACCCACACTCACGCGCTGTCCCTAGTTTGCTGTCCTTGACACCCTGCGTGCAGAATGCTGGCAGCATGGGGCAATGCAAAGGAGAGCTGGCCCACCTTTGCGCGCGCGTCTGCCATTGCAGCTTCGGCCATGGCTCGCGCATTGCCGGCCTTCTCCCGGGCGGTGCTGCCCGCCACTTCCGGAAGTTCTCGCGCTCCTGGCAGACCACAGTCTTCAAGTCAACACAAGATCTGGTAGATTTTATATAATAAAAACAGACTGAGGAGTGACGCAGGCATAGGCAGTGCGCAGAACATAGAAAATAGGCCTTTACTGCTGCATAGCATGCCAGGGAGGATGTCCTCACCGGAACACCCGGCTGTTCTGGCAGGCAGAGACTCCTGCGAAGAGCCGCGCTTCAATCCGTGCAGAGGCGAGCTCGAGACATCAGCATCTTCAACCTCCGAAGGTGTGTTGATGCTGGTGTGGCCCAGGCTGTCACTGGTGACATCCGTACTGCACACAGACAAAGGCAGCTTAGCAGATGCTGCATCATTGCCCACCCCGCACCAATTTTGAGCAATGTATATGCAGCCACTGGCACTGCAAGAAGAGACCACGAGGAAAGGACTTCCCGCTTCAGCTGTGCGCACCTTTCGCTCACTCTGCAGCCCTCAAGCTCCTGCGGCTGTGATGATCCCTGGCCTATGGAGCCATGGCTGGACATGCCACCGCTCTGTGTCCCGCTCACATCCAATCTTTTATTCTCTCCCCTGGCTGACACGCCATCCTGACAGCTCTTCTCTGAGGAACGCTCCTCGGCCACTTCTGGCCTGCTCTCTGGCTGTGCAGACCTCTTGCTGCAGAGGACTGAGGGCAGAGCTACATCTGGACCGCTTACGTAGGCCTTTGTGGCCCGAAATAAGGATTGCGGCCCCCTCATGCCAACGATTGATCTCCTTTACAGGTGCACGTGTCAGGTGTGCTGCGTTTTTCTACCATCTGCCCATGCTGCAGGTTGGAAGAGCTGCTCAACCTGCACCCCACGCGCCCATCATCTTATACTGAATGTAGCTTTCAATTGGCACGCTTGCCCAGTCCTTATCTCAGAGCTGCCATGATGCCGCGTGGCGATCTGGGGACCTCGCCAACGAATATGCGGATGGCCTCCTCAACGCTGTCACGGCAACGGGCAGAACGCTCCCCAGCAGGCCCACACAGCCTTCAACCCATCGCGCATGATCGAGAGTTGGAGCTCACAGCTGGCATGGCCCTAAATATTCTCAGTCAAAGCACCGCAAGTGCGCAAGACCCGTGACTGACCCGGCGGATGAAAGCAGGCTCTCCCCTGAACCGCGTGATCTGGTACCCAAAGCTGTAAAACCTCTTCCAATAGGACACAATGTGCTCTTGGCTGTTGCTATCCACCAGAGGTGAAGGGTAAGGCACCCAGCTCCTGACATCCCGATGACCTAAGGCCCATTGCGGGGCAGGCAAACATTGCAGAATGACCAGACTATGACTTTCACACCGTGAAAAGCCGTCAGGGTACCGTCTACGCCCAAAAAGATTGGGGCGCCTGCTGTCTGAGTAAGGGGCAGCTCCGCTGAATCACGCTGCCCTGGCTTCCTCCCTCCGTACAGACAACCGCTTAACCCTTCAGCAATCCACTGATTGGATCACACCCCGTTGAAGTTAACGTCACATATGATGCTCGTCATTAGACATCGAAGGGACCACATTATTGGAGCCTCAGTTGCCCGAGACAATCTTCAAACCCTCGAAGGCACCTTCCAAAAAAATTTGGGCGTCCATATACCCGAAACTTCAGAGACATGCAATGCGCAAATGGCACCTAGCTGCTTCTCCGGTCCTGCCGTGACTATCTCAGCAAAATGTCTGTATTGGTTCGGTCTGTTCCTCGTGCGCCATTCCGTTCGAGATACAGTACCCCTACCCAGCAGTACATGTCCGGGGTCATCGACGGGGATGCGAACCTGTCAGATAGGCCCATGGAAGTCGGAGCAGATGGCTTGTGAATCTTGTTCCCACGGTTATCGTTGCCCGCTTTCCCACTGGTACCGAACGCTTGACCCCTGAACCCCTAAGAACTTCTAAAAGTACACTTGTCCTGAAATTGACACTGTTCGCAATCAAGGCTCTCAACAGGGCGCATTTGCCGTGTGATTTTTGCTCACCCGAGCAAGAGAACATTGCCCACGGGATCACCACCGTGCAGAAATTCAGTCTGTGATGATCTTATATAGGCTGTGACATGTGATCCCTTATTCACGTGCCTACTTCAACACGTGGAGACCCTTTCTCATTCACGGCCCCGACCCATCCAGGGGGTACAAGGATGGCCCAGAGGGCCTCTTCTGGGCGTCTTTTCCAACCAGGTCTCCCATGACGTCAGGGAGGAAGTTCCCTTCTCCTTCTTCATTGCAGGGGACCTTTACACCGTACACGAGATCAATATTTCCATGCCGCGCATAATGCGCATTACTGAAGGCGCTTATAGTATACTACTTAGCATGACTCATCGCATGCGCAACTGGCATGCCGCGGCGGCGCTGAGTTCCTAAAGGGCTCAAGAGCTTGGAGCTCAGCTAGCAGGCTAGCAGCGGAATCCGTTGAGCGGATAGAAACATGCTGCAGATGCCAAACTGCATGCGGTGTAGGGTCAAGAGGTTGGCTACACCATGTGACACAAACTCAGATCAGCAAAACATGTGCGCTCCGAGCAGAGTCTGAAGCTGTCCCATGGACCGCGACACAAATCGGCTGACTGTTTCTGAGGCTCAAATAAGCTCAGATGCTATGCCGCTTATGCACTACTGTCAGCAGTACTAGCACTCCGAGTCATGCAGTCATGCAGTGCAATATCCCCGCCGCGGCACTGTGCTCCGAATTCAGTTGTCCGGGAAGAGCGCGTCCACAAACGCCTCTGCCTGGAAGGGCTGCAGGTCCTCGACCGTCTCTCCAACGCCCACAAACTTGATGGGCAGCCGCAGCTCGTCCACCACGCTCACCACGGCGCCCCCTCGCGCGGTGCCGTCCAGCTTGGTGAGCACCAGCCCCGTCAGCTGCACCGTCTCGTTGAACTCCCGCGCCTGGTTCAGCATGTTCAGCCCTGCGCACCCACCCACCGCAGGCCTATCAGAGAAAGATAGGTTCAGACATGAATGAACTGCGAGCGCCAGACATGAGAGGAAGGCCTGCCTGACAGACGAACATCATGCAGCAACAATATAATCAGGCAACCATGCGAAAGCGTGGCCAGGCTCATTCGCTGCTCAGGAGACTCTATGCAACAGAAGATTGTGAGGGAAAGCAGTGCAGGGGCTTGCAGCAGGTGCGGCGTACCAGTGGTGCCGTCGAGGATGAGGAGGACTTCGTGGGGTGCTCCCGGCATGCGCTTGCCGATGGAGCGCTTGCACTTGGCCAGCTCCTCCATGAGGCCGATGTTTGTGTGCAGGCGGCCAGAGGTGTCGCAGATGACCAGGTCTGTGTCGTCCTTCATCGCCTGCACATCAAGTGGTGTAAGACGAGTTACAAACGGGGTGAAAGCCTGCCCTGAACACCTGGAGAAAGCAGAAACCATATGTGCCACTGGAACCTGTCAGGCAGACCTGCAGCAAACCCGCAGACTAGCAAATGACCTGGCTCGGTCTCCAAGAGTGCAAAAGCAGGGGCTAGGACAAGAGACATGGCCGGATGTAAGGGCGTCTGCTTGAGCACTGCTAGTAGCAAGAAGCGGAAGTGCGATAGCAGGACGCAGACCTGCTCCACAGCAGAGTACATGAGGCTGTCCGGGCGCTGCTTGGGGCTGGTCGCGCTGATCAGCTGTGCGCTGCTGCGCTCTGCCCAGCCTGCCAGCTGCTCTGCCGCTGCCGCCCTAAATGTGTCACCAGCCACCAACAGAACCTGCTCACAGCAGGCAGCCGTGTGATGCATGTGCAGATATCCTTGTGCTTTGGACTCTTCTACATCCCAACACTCTTCTACGATGAAAAGATACTCAGCCATGTGGGCGTTGCAGAACTTGGAGGGTGAAGATTTGAGCTGACCTTCACGCCCTCGCTGCCATATTTGTATGCGAGCTTTCCAATGGTTGTCGTCTTTCCCCCGCCATTCACGCCCACAATCAGCAGCACCGCTGGCTTGGCGTCCGGGAACTCAAGGTCGCTGCTTTTGCCACTGGCCTTCAGCACGTCCACAATGCTCTGTTTCAATCTCGTTCTGCAGAGAGACAGCCCAATTTGCTCACCAATGCGGACAGCCAGAAGCAGTCTTACAAATCTGCTTGACAAGGTTTGGAAAGGCCCTTCAGGACCGAACTGTTCACACACCTGACATCGTTGCGGGTCTTGACCAGGCCTGACCGGATGTCGCCTCGTATTGCATCCACAACTTTTAGAGCTGTTTTAGGACCAAAGTCAGCAGTCTGTCACACACAAATTACAGTCAGTGGACGAAGCCAGATAAAAGTCCACACATCATTAGATAGCTGCGCCCCAAGATGTAGGGCATGCTGCGCACAATCAATAGGTCCTCCAGCTGCTCCAGTGTGTCCTCGCTGTCCTCCAAGGTCCAGTAAGAGAATAATTCATCCACAACCTGATCCATCATAGGGCCACAGTGATATTGCCACAGTAAGACTCCGTGGCAGTTGGACAAAAGGATGACGGTACACTACTATCATGGAGCTGATAAGGAAGGACTTGTGTCACACCCCAAGCTTCTCTCTCGTCTTGCTGGTGCCCTTTGTAATGCGTTCCAGATCTGTGGCTGCCTTCTCACGCAGCACACGCCCCAGCTTCTGCAGCAGGCCTGCACCTGCTCCAGCTGATACTGCCTGATCACATCGAAAACTCCCTTCGAAGTGCTTCATATAAGGAATGGGCACATAAACATGGCGTTCCACTTGCAAATTCCCATGCTAAGTGTCCTCAAAGCAAACTTGCCTGGACGGTACAGTGTGAATTTCGCCGTCGATGGCATCGACCTAATTTTCTTGTAAAATGGAAATAATTAGGGCAGATAAATCTTCGATCATTGATCCTGACGTCTGCGCTGGTGCTTGCATGGCTGCAGGCGTCAGTTAAAAATCGTTCGGACATTCCTAAAGACATTCCTAAAGACATGTGCAGGAGAGAGCTTGTAACCGATGGTCACCAATTACGTTTTAGAAGAAGAAATTCAGATTTTAACATTTACTGACAACATTGACAGGAGAGATGGGCAGAAGTTGTGGATCTTGATCCAATTTGGAATGGGGATGAGGCCAGGTCATCCCGGTTGAGGTGACGCGAGCATCAGTCACCTGGCCGCCCTTGTGGATAGGAAGGTTTGTCGACCCTCCTTGAGAGGCTGTTGCGTTTGACCTGTGCGAGGTAAAAGCATATCAGACAAACTTGGAACTTCATTCCCCACGATGGCTGGACTCATGGCTCCCTCAAGCCTGAACCTCCGTCAGAGTTTTGCTGGCACATCTCTTGGAGTTCAGCACGCAGTCAGCCTCTCACAATGTGTGGCGCGCACACCGGTTAGGATGGCACAGAGTCTTCAGGTGAGACCTTTACGGGCTGGTGGGCTTGCCATACAGCATTTGTGCACCTACAGCTTTGTGTACGAGCCTTTTCAGGGCTGTGATCTCTCCTCGATCAAATGGGTCAATCAATGTTCAATGCCTCGGTGCAGGGCAAGGTGGTGTCAACAAGCTCGCAGAAGACAGCTGTTGTAGCGGTGGAAACCTTTGTTCCTCACAGGCTATACAAGAAACGCATGAGGCAGACAAAGAAGTACCAGGCACATGATGAGACCAGCAAATGCACTGTGGGAGACTACGTCGAGATCAACCCATGCAGGCCAGTCAGCAAAGCCAAGCGCTTTACCATTGGCGAGATCCTCAGGAAATCTGATCTCTGAAGGCGTCTTCTAAGGCAGGTGAGGAGCAGCTGACATCTTGAGGTCCCTCATAAAATCATAAACATATGCATGGCATGTTCTGGCTGGGTGCCTCCGCTTCTTATGTGACGGGTGCAATCCATGCGGGTGCAGGCTCTGTTTGCCATTCGTCATTTGAGACAGGAGAATGCTACTCCAACAGCGGGACCGTCCAGAGTGACTCTGCTGATCTGACCGCCACTAGTTGAATGCTAGTGGAGGCTGCCTGTTGTACTGAGGCAAGGAGCTCAGCCTTCGCATTGGGTGGTACTTGAGCGTCTGGAGGAGGAGGACTGCGAGACAATATGACATAGCTGACTTTGATCACGTAAGACAAAATTCGCCCAAATGATGTGTCTGGACCGTCATGGATGATCTGTTAGCGTGCCGGGTTTGTACGCTTCCCTTATAAATGCCAGTGTTGGGCAAACCGTCCCACTGACGTCAGCAGTGTGACGAGACGGGTGCTGCCTGAAAACTATCTGGGTCACTTTGGCACCAGAGACAATGTAAAAAATAAATTTGACAATCTACATGCTGGTGATGTGTCACAGATTGCCAATTCACAGTGCAAAGAAGGCACTTCATCTGTCATGCAATATTGGCTTTTTAATGCCACTTCGTCAGCCTAAAATTTAGACCCTAAATTATGCCAGCCTGGTGCAATCATTGCACTGGTATAACGTGCTGCCAGTGGCAAGTTTTGATTATCTTGACCTCAGCTGATCGATCAGGCTGGCCATAAAATGGTGCCACAGCCCTAGGGTTCATGATCACTTAGTGCACCATGATGATGATGACCATGCTATATGCCTAGAATTTTGCAATCCCTCGCAGCTGCTGCCAGCCAGGATGATGCTACAGTGTGGCTGCATGCAGTGTGGCTGCGCAGCTGCCACCGTGGCGCCCTAATTAGGGGCTGGGCCGGCTGGCATGCCCCTGGGCGGCCAATGCTACGATTGAAACACCTACATCCTTATAATATTATGGCCCACTTTCGTATTTTCTCAAAATGCGTGTGTGCTCCTGGGAGCAGTATTCACTGCCAGTGCTCATTTGACTCCCTTCATCCTTCATCCATGGCAGCTTCCCAGATTTAAGGGTAGCTTCCCTGCTGGATAAAGAAGAGATAAGTGTCCCCTTCAAAGCATGTCATGGAGCGCACTGTATCGATCAAGTAGCAACGTATGGCCTCTTCAAGGTCTTTAATTGCCGATACGCACGTCGTGTTTCACAATTATTCACCGGAAGAGCGTCTTTAAGCACATGCGCAACTCACGGATCCTTTCGAAAGAACTGCAGATAGTCCAACCCTGTAGAAATGTGAGGATAAAAGGGAAATTCAGATGCTGGGCAGAGCATTTAAGAGAGGATGAGAGCGAAGTCCAGAAACAGACAACGTGAATTTTCTGTCTGGTCTCACATATTCCTGAGGCAGCGTTGATGAAGTCTGAATTATAGCCGATTCACATCCCAGAAGTCTGACTCGATGTCCCTGAAGTTGCAGGTCAGCCCCAGTCAGGAGAAGAGCTTTCCTTCTTTCAGCAGCCTGTGGGGCAGCAGCAAATGCCTTGCCAACAGCGAAAGCAGCAAGCCCAGCTGGAAGCATCCAGAAACCCTTCTGTGGAGTGACGGGTGTGCCTTCTTGGGCCTTCAACACTCCATGGGAAGAGCGGCTTGTGGACTACCATGGGCACAAGACCTGGTGCCGAATAATTGGAAAGGAGGCTACTGAAAGCGGAGGCCTCTTCGGCATATTCGGCAAGAACAAAGCTGACAATGCAGCAAGGTTGACTGTCATTCTGGCCCTTCACATGCAGCTGAGGCAATGCTTATGAAAATTCCGAACACTGCGAGCTTTCACCTTCAATTTGGTCTAATGTCTTGCTCTGCTGCAGGAAGAAGTTGCCTTTGATTATACTGCATGGGGGACCGGGATTGCCTTCGCGGTATCTTGAAACTCTGGAATTGTTGGCAGGGCAGGATCGGCAAGTGATCTTCTATGATCAGGTCCACTCTCCACAGACAATGTCTGTAGGGATGCAGTCGACCCCGTGACAAAGTACCCCGAGTGAAAATGCCGCAATGCAATGCTGTCAGATTCACGTTGCAGCATACTGCTTCACAGATCGGCTGTGGAAAGTCCTACCTTGCGAGTGGAGACACAGCCCCGCCGGCAGAGGATTATTCATTGGAGCTATTTCTGGATGAGCTGAGGGCTGTGAAGAGCGCTCTGGGTCTGGAGCGGTGTCATGTCTTGGGCCATGGCTGGGGCGGAATGCTGGCAATAACCGCCCTCAGCAGGGCTACCAAAGAGGAGAAACAGGCCGTGGCATCTCTGTCGCTGGCGTCTGTGCCACCCTCTTACAAGCAGCTTATTCAGGACAGGCAAAAACGGGTGCGTGACTGGACAGAGCATCCTCACACTGCAGGGGCATAGCTGCTGCGCTACAGCAGCATCATACCTTGTGATAAAGAAACCAGAAGATGCTAGGTGCACCTGCGTAAGTGTGTTTCAGCCTAGCAAATTCTTTTTTTGTCTCCGCGCCATTATTCTAGCTCTTTGAAGCAAGAATTATGCATCTGGCAGGCTCGTGAGCTTCCAGGGGAGCTGCGCGATGCACTGGTGGGGGATGCACCAGCGGACTTGAAGGCCACAGCGCTGAATGAGTACCGTCGCCGATTCATCACCAGCAGGCCAGACGCCGGCTGCTTGAATGTGGCGAGCGCTGGACAGTCTGTAGTTGTGCATACAGCCATGATCGGCCCTGACCAATATCAGGTCCGCCTTGCCTTCAATGCCTGTCACGTCCCCAAAGACTGAAACATTACGCAGGAAATCTTTGATGTACGCGTTCATGGCCTCCCAGGTTCTGCAGTGAATGTTCAGATTACGAGGGAACTTCGTCTGTGCATCAGATGCAAAGTGGTGCATTGCAGGTGGGCGGCCTGTTGAAAGACTGGGCAGCGGCTGACTTGCTGTCATCGGTGCAATTGCCGCCAACCATGGTCCTGCGAGGGGAGGATGAGGAGTTGTACAGCAGTTCTGTGGACAGCCTAGTGCAAAGTCTCCCCTCCATTGTGACCGTGAAGAGCTTTGCGGGCGCTGGTAGCTATGCACACATTGATGCATGGGAGCCGTATTTGGAGAGCCTGAATACCTTCATGAGCGATCATGACTGATCAATTATGTTGAAACTAGATTGTCCTGGCTGCCCTTCAAAAGTGGGCTTTTGGCAATCGGCATTCTGTCAATGTCAATCAGGAGGATGGTTCCTCCTAGAGGTTCCTCCTAATCCTATTCCAGTATTATGTTCTTCACCATGGTTCTGCACTTCCAGCTGTCTCCTTGTAATCTTAATATGCCAAATCTGTGTGCTGCTTTCAAATACATGGGGAGCCCCTGAACATTGAATATGGTGCTACAGCTCGGTTGGATTCATCTCACGCATCTTGCGGAGCTCCTGCATTCTAGTCGCTATCTCAAATTGCAGCCTCCGAACTGTAGGGCAATTCTCCCTAAACTTGCCACAGCCTGTGATGTATTCCAGGTGCTCCTGCCTGTCCTCAATTTCCCTGGTGATGTCCTTTAATATGCTCTCCAGCCCGCTCTCTTGGCTCTGAGCCCGAGACAATTGTGCGGCCTGTGTGTTTCTGCTCTCTGCATCCTCGCTTGGCAGGACATCAGGCGGGCTGCCCCTGAACTCCATGTGCATTGCCAGCCTCTCCTTCTCTGCTTCTCCCAACGCTGTCTGGGGTGGTTCAAGCTGAGAAGAGATCTCGGCTTCCAGCTGCTTCTGGTGTGTTGCAATTACTGATGCTGAGCGCCTTCTTCCAATCGCGGGGTATTTTTTGCCTGGGCTTTCTCTCTTCCCTACCTTAGGGACCTTCACTGCCGCCCTTGACGGTGACTGCATAGCTGTAGATGACACAGGTACTTACCGACCCAGCTCCCAGCAGAGAAATGGCAAAGATCAACATTTTTCTTTCGTTTGTCAATGCAGTAACAAGACGTCGTGTCTCTTATTCTTGTGAAAGAATCCGCATCGCAGCAGTGAGGTCCAAGGCAGATAAAAAGCAATACCAGGACTGGGCAGTGGCTGAGAAGGACGCCTCCCAGAAGCACGTATCGTCTCCATGTTTTGCGCAGAGAAGCGATTGCCAACATCACGTCCTGTCACATCTTCTCCATAAAGGAAGTGCAGTGCTCTGCCTACTGCCGATTCCCGACCGAAGCTCTGCGACAGGGCTTTGTCGACTTGACGCTCCACAGCTGTCGCACCCATACGCTGCAGAGCGGGTGTAGCGGCTTTCAGATGTGTCAGAATAGTCTAAATAGTATACAACATAGGTGAACCGGAGATCCAGCAATAGGATGTGCAAATCTAAATTTGTCAGGTGACATCCAAGGTTTGATCGATGGGGTTCCCTCTGGAGGATCCTTCATGCAGGGTCCCAAAAGGCATCAGCACAGCATCAAGCCAGATGTCTACGGGTGTTGGCTCTTGTCCAGTGGTCAAAGATGTATGACTGTTTCATTCAGACCGCTCTGGTGATCTGGTGTGCTGTGCAATGGGCACATGCCGGCAGCGTGCACATGGCCATGGGACATCATGACTAATGGCATCGGATGCATATGCCATTAACTTTATGACAGATCTAGAATGATCCTTCCTCAAGGTCCTTTCCAACATATTCTGGAGCTTTTGAATGAGAACACAACACAAAATCCCATTTGTATTCTGCACCGGTGGTACCTTACAGGGTGAAACTGGGCGGATTACACGCCATCCAATCAAGCAGCTCTACTTCCACAAGGCAATTCTGGTCACCAAACGCCCCTTCTCACTGCAATGGCGAGTGTGAGCAATGCCGATTGAGCATACCAGATCTGCACTGCAATGTGCAGGCACACACGCATCACACGAGAGAGACAAGTAGCCTGCAGCTGACTCTGATCATTGGATCACATCAGCTGCAGACGCTGGAGCGCCTCCGCAGGTAGTTTGAAGCCGCCTTCAGGTCCTCATTGTCGGCGCGCATCATTGCCAGGAACTCCGAGTAGTCGATCTCCCCGTCGTGATTTGTGTCAAACTGGTCAATCATGTTCTGCAAGGCACCACCAGCTCATCAGCTGAGCTCATCTCCAAAGCTTTTTTCAGGAAAGCAAGCATTACTGCACAAGCAATCACTGCCACATGACACTTGCTGCCAGCACCGAGAAAGGGATGTGCAGCAAAGCGGCAGCATCTGAATGGCATTCTCGGCCAGAAGGAGGGGAGGGGCCTCAGCCATCAATGAGGAGTGTATCTTGTGGTATGGCACGGACAAAGAGTGTGCACTAAAGATGCTGGGCACAATGGAGAAGACCCACCTCGATCTCTTCATCAGTGGAGCCCATGGAGTTCAGGGCCTCGCGGATCTCGTCCCTGGTCAGTGCACCGCTGTGGTCGGTGTCAAACTTGTTAAAGGCGGCCAGGATGTTGGCCTCCTTCTCCAGCTTGTTCAGGTTTGCGGTCGCCGCGATGAACTCCTCATAGTTGAGCGTGCCGTCGCCGTCCAGATCCGCCGCTGCCATGATGCCCCCCAGGTTGTCATCATCCTGCACATACACACAATCTGAAGAAAGATCACACCAGCCACTGTTTTTCTTGGTCAGTGCATGCTCGTCACCCTAGGCACCTGCATTACGTCAAGGGAGGACTTTATTCCCACAACGTGGGAACAAAGTTTTATCGCAAATTTAGACCGAAGGGATCATGGTTTCTTGCACAAGCAGGGGATGCAGCGCATGGAGCAGGAGTTTCATGGGGTCACCCAAGTGTAGCATGCCAGCTGTGGGTGATACTGCTTGGGCAAGTGGCGGCACAGCGAAATCTCATTAAGAAATTAACAGCACCGGGGGCGGGCCACGTACAAACTCTAGCAGATTGGATAGTTGGCAGGGAGGGCAGGTGCCCTATGACAGCCTCCGCCGGCCTGCCCCCCCCAAAATGGGGAATCGGTCTCTCAGGCCTTCCAGCCCTGCATTCAATTCACAAAGGCCAGGAGGGGGCACCTGGAGGCGGCCGTTGAGGGAGGAGAGGGCTGTGCGCAGCTCGTCGACGGTGATGGTGCCGTTGCCGTCGGCGTCAATGGAGCGGAAGAGCTGCTGCAGGCCGTTGATCTCGTCCTTGCTCAGCGACTGCGCCATGACCACCAGCGCCGCCTTCTTCAGCTTGTTCATGGCCGACAGCTTCTTGATGCGGCTCAGCACTACGCTGTCCAGCGGCTTGTCCAGCGACGCCCCCTGCGCCTTCAGCCACGCGTGCTGCACCCCCGCACGCACAACACCCCGCTCAGACGCCGTCATCACCTGCGATTTATCCCTGGAGGCCTCTTCTTCAAAACAAGATTCTCTGTACATGCCATGAGGTGTGCAGGGCTTGCACAGAAACGCTCAAGTGTTGTCTGTGCATCGCGTGGCGGATAGGGATTGCACACAATTACCACAGAAACGTCTTAAAAGCAGGGTGTCTGCTCGATTCACCCGAGGCTGCGCATGCTGGCGCAGTGGACTACAACCAATGACAGTCAGCATGCAGCGCGCCCGTCCCTCAAAAGTCCCTTCAATGAAGGGCGGAGGGGCCATTGGGTTGCCAGGAGGCAGCGCACCTGCAGCAGCTTGGAGGCTGTGGGGCGGCCGTCCGGAGCAACGTTGAGGAGCTGGCGCACGCAATCCTTGGCCGCCTGTGAGATTGAGGGCCAGGGCGGTGTCTGGAAGTCTATGTCTGCCTGCGCAGACCGTATGCACACATTCAGTATCTGGTCCTGATCTTTCAGACAATTCTTCGCCCTCTCCAGGACGGATAGGCGCCCATGCAAGATTGCTGTCTTTTCAGTCTTGTGCCAGGAGCTAAGGTAGCAGGACATTATGTATATTTGTGCGATTATTGGAATGCACCGATGTTTGAGCAAACAGAGTGTGTCATGCATCGACTTGCTGCAGCTGGAGAAATCAATGATGCTGCGGGCCACACCTTGAGGACCATGCGGAAGATGTCCTCCTCTTTGTCTCCCCAGAACGGAGGCAGCCCGCTCAGCAGAATGTAGAGCATCACACCCAAGCTCCACATGTCCGCCTCAACCCCATAGTCGCGCCTCAACACCTGGCACCATGCATGCGTGTCAGCAAGTGCTGGCTTCTGATATGGTCCAGGCTCTCGGTTGCGGCTCATCTCAGGATCAATAAATGGGGCTGACCAGGCGCCACCTACCTCCGGAGCAACATAATAGCAGGACCCCACAATGGACTGCAGTCTGTCCCCAGGTTTCCTGCGTGCATCCAGCCCTTAGTCTTTTCTGTGTAAGGGTGCTAGCGGCGATATTGCAAGGGCTCCAGATCGAAAACGCTGCATACAACACCCCACTTCGTGTGCATGCAAGTGCAATCTGGGCTCATTGAACTTGCCAGTATGAGGAGAGGCCGAAGTCACACAGCTTCAGTTTGGCTCTGTCGCTTTTGTCAGTAAGCAAAAAATTCTCCGGCTTGATATCCCTGCATTTTGACCATTTGGTCAGTGCGTACTCCATGGTACTTCAGAACCCATGAGTTACAGAGGTTTGGCCTTGCCATTTAATACATCTCTGACCTGTGCATCACGCCAAGTTGATGCATGTGATCAATGACGAGCACCATCGTCCGGAAGTAATCTGCATGCAGCGGTCACATTGAGATCCATCCCCTCAACACGTGACACACAATAAGACAAAGACACCAGTGCAATGAATGCAATGCATCACCTGCAGCCGCCCTTTCAGTGAAGGTTCCCTGCTCAACGATGCGATCAAACAGCTCCCCACCATGGCAGAGCTCAAGGATCTGCAAAGATACATTACCTTGAGTATTGCACAGCTCCTGCTTTTTGAAGCTCAGACAATACCTGACCTACTCTACTATCAAAGGTCAGTCTTCTGCAGCGTCACTGCATATGCAAGACTGGTGTGTGGCTCGCACCAAGTGCACAAAATGAGTGTCTTCAAAGGTGTTGACCAGTTCTGCAACGTTTGGATGATCTGAAACCAGATTCAGTATTTCCACTTCTCTCTGGACATCTCTGACATCCTCCTGCAGCATATGGACTGCTTTAAAGCATGAGGTGGGACAAGGCATGCCCATTCAAAACTTGGTCTAGGACTGCAACGTCTTTTGGGACAGGTGGCTACCTCTGTCACCAACTTCGCCTTATTAATTGACTTACAGGCATACTGCCTGTTGTCAGCGAGATCTGTAGCGTGGTAAACGATGCCAAAGGCTCCTTTTCCCAGAATCTGAACACCCAACAAAATCACACGGACAAGGTGGAAATATGTAGTCAGAATTGTTTCGGTCAAAATAATGCACAAGATCAACTTTGAGACAGCTTTCCTTTGTAGGATCAGAGGACTGAACGTGGGAGGAAAGAAGCTGCACCTGCCCTAACTTGTAGTGATCGTGGACTCTATGCTCCCGCTTCGAGGGCGAAAGGACCCAGCCCACCATGCTAGCATAGATTGTCCTGTTCAAACATGACCCTCTCCTCGTGGAGATATGCTTTCTGACGGGTGCATACCGGAAACCACAAAGAGCCAGTGTCTCTAAACTTCCGTCGATGTGCTACTTGCACAAACACAAGCTTGTGCTACACCGTGCAGTCAATGCACGATCACAGATAATGTATGGAAATTCTACTGATTTACCGGCAAGATTCCAATTACAAAGTTCATAATGTCGCTTCATCGGTACGGGCAATCGCATCCGCCCCGGCTGATGCATGCAGATACCCTCAAATGCTTATTGCCAGGCCAACTATGAATTTGTTTCCAAGCTATTACAGAGGAAGCCACTTAAACAAAATCCACCAATTTCTTTCAGAAAGGCCGATGAGCTGCTTATACTGAGTCTGAGCTCAGGTTTGCAGGCCCGGCTCGTAGGTTGGGATGGCCTTCAAGCTCCTTCCAAAGCATTTCAGTCACTATCACTGCCGCTGCTGCCACTTGAGGAGGATGTGCCAGTGCTGCTGCCGCTGCTGCTGCTGCTGCCACTCCCCGAGGAGCTGCTAGTCCTGGAAGAGGACGCACTCCTCCGAACCCTTGGCGGCTCTTTGCGCCCATCGCGGCGCCCAGACGCAACGCCTGTCTCAGCCTCCCTTCTTGCTGGCTCCCTCCGTGCGGCAGGGGACAGAGAGCGTGCGCCCCCATGGCGCATGTCCCCGTCCCTGCCTGCATCCCTGTCCCTACCCCGATCTCGCCTGTCATCCCTGTCGTCCCGGCCCCGACCGCCACCGTAGCGCCGCTCATCCCTGTCGCGGCGGGGGCTGCGGTCCCGGCCCCGAGTGTCCCGCCGCGGGGGGCTGGCAGCAACTGTGCTCCTGGGCTGCCTGCGACGCGGCGGGCTGGGGCTGTCCCTGCGGCTGCGCGTGCGGGCCGGCGGGGACTTCTGCGGCCGTCCGTTGCGCGGCGGCGAAGGCGGCCGCGGCGACGGCGGCTCCTTCGCCTCCGCGCGCAGCTTGGCGGGGGACGGCGACGGCGGCCGCGAGCGCGCCACGGATGGCGTCGGGCTCAGGATCCCCGTCGACGGCCCGTCTGCGGACGTCTGCCGTGCTGCATCCGCATCCGCGGCTTCATCGTCGTCCGGTGTGGCCGGCCGCGGAACCCACCGCTCCGCCCCCACATCTGGAGATGCCTGCTCTGCAACGTGGCGCTTGCCGGCCCTGGGAGCAGTGTCCTCTGCATGGCGCTTGCGGCTATGCCGTGCGTCCTCCCTGGGCGGGGGCGAGTCCCCGGCGGGGCGGCTGGCGTCGGCTTCAGCGGCATCCTTGCGCCGCTGCGCTCTGGCCTCTTCCAGGGCGCGAACGCGCTCTTCACCCTCCTGTCAATTGTATAACAAGCAATCATTAGAGTATGCTTTTTCCAGGAATGACAATGCCGAGGCTTGCCACACAGACAGCCAAAGACCAAGTTCCTCTGCAAAAGTATAGAACCAGAACAGAGCAAGGTAGGCCAGATAAAATTTGTCAACACACCTTCCTCATGCGCTCAGCTTCTTCCTTGTCAGCCTTCTCCTTCTTCTTTGCCTCCTTGGCGCGCCTCTTCTCCTCCTTGGCACGCTTTTTCTCTGCCTCCTTGGCCTTAGCTTTGCGTTCCTTCTCCTTTGCCTCCCGCTCAGCAATCCGATCCTGTTTCTTCTGCTCCTATTGCCAACGCATGCAGTCGTGCCCATTCAGTCCTCGCACAACTCTTCACAGATTGATTACGATAAGAGCTGGAGCTTTCAGGACATTAGCGGTACACGCAAGCCAGAGCGAAGCCAAACCTGCAGCTCCCGGTCAAAAGCCTGACCCTCCACTGCATCTTTGTCAATTCCCCAGGCATCCCGCAGTTTCTCCAGTTCCTTCATTTTCCTCTCAGCAATCTCGTGCGTCTCAGTGGCAGGCCTGAGGTGGAACACATCCTCTCAGCACATCATCACAGTAGTCGATAGGAAGTACAGCACAGAAAGGTCATGCAGAGTTATGACCCAAGAGGAAGATGTAATGTGGTGAGAGAAAGTTGCAGCTCATGTGACCACCACGCACTTGTCTTGGCGCTGTTCAAGCCCTTCTGCCTCCAGCTGCTTGCGCAGAAGTGTCGTTTCCTGCTCAATCTCCTCAGCAGAGTACCTGGACAGCCAGAACAAAGATCTCAGAGGGGCTTTCGCCTAACGCAGATATGCCTGACTCGACATACAACATTGTCATGGGACGATCAAAGTATGAAACTTATTTCCAGAGTGGTGAAGCCCTCTCCTAGACAGCTGAACAAAACACTGATCTTAAAAACGTCCTCACCCTTGTTCCTCTAATGCGTCTGCCATCTGCACCACTTTGAGTTCAATCTCTCTTCTCCTGTTGTGATCAAGAATACCCTGATCGGGCTTTTTGTACGCCTGACTGCTGTCAGGAGCATTGCGCAGATCTTGGGCTTTCTGCTGTGGAGACCCGCGCAGATTGAACTTGTTTGTCTGCACATAACCACTTGTTCCGGATCCTCTCGGAGTAAGAATACCGATACCGTTATACATGATGTTCAGTCGCTATGTATGGGTTTACAGGTGCATCTTCCAGCAGGATCAACACATGTCTTACGTAAGCCGTCAGACTCCTAACCTTCTGGACAGAGATATTGCAACAATTACTTCAATTGCGGGTGAATTGAACGGTTCGCTCGAATTGAACGCATTCTCTCTGCAAGCTTGCCTGCTTCCTCCGGACCCCCCGTTTTCAAGGACCGCCGTCTTACTGCATCTTTGGGGGGACCAGCCTCGAGTCGAAGACCTTGTAAAGACACCATGATGACCACTGTCACAGTGGCACTGTCGCACTGTTCATTACAATACAGCAGCACAAAGACCTATAAATTGCCTCAGACTGAGTTCAATTTGTGTTGACTGGCTTTCTGGAGCTCTGCCCACCTTTCCTGGTGGACATTGACATCCATTCTTACCGTGGTAACCGTCGCTTTGTAGGCCGGGCGCATGCACCGGTCCTGCTTCGACAGATTTTAGCATGAAACGGCGCATATCAGTTGTCTGAGAAGGTCTCAGAAAATCATTCAACTCTAAACTCAGCGTGGATTTGGAGTAAGGTGGAGTGATTGAGGGCAGGTCCCTTCGCGGAAACGGGTAACCTTCCCAAACTTTGTGAGTGAGCTCCTTTCTAGATCATATCTAATCTGTTGATTCTCACTGGTATCAAAGATGCAATGACTGTATTGGTGTTTGAGGCTTCTATCGAATTCTGCTCCAAGAGCTGTTTAGTTATAAGCTGCCTGTTGGGGCCGCCTGCAGTAAAAAACATTGCTTTGCGTTGTCTAGAAAATCACCTGTCAGCTGTCATCACCGTATCCCTCTGCCATGCGTTCAGGTCCAGACCTCGGTGCTTGGGAATGAGATGGGACGAGGCATCCTGCGGAAGAAGGGAATTGTGGGAAGATTAGCTGTGGATGGAGCAAGTAACATCGAGGGTCCCCACATGGTTCTGGACACTGGGTTTGCTGGGCTGGAGCAGATAAGCATTGCCAAGGAGGTGCCAGACAGCAAGATGGCAATTCAGGTTGGGTCTCCTGTTATCATGCCGGGGCAAGACCCAGCGAAGCAGCACCCCGAACAACAAGAACGGAAGGTGAGGCTTTTGCAGCAAGCTCATGCCATAACGGTGGAAGTAGCTGTGAGTGTGTGGAGACTGCCCTCCCATGTTATGTGAACAGCGCGCCTGGCACATGGCGCAGGGCAAACGGGAACTGAAGGCTCTTGGAGGAGACACAGTCTTGACAGGCGGCCGCCCTTTGAGGCGGCGAAAAATATGTTCCGAGCCAGTCATCGCATGCAACGGTGTCTTAACAGGTCCTCCACAGCACCTGGCGACAGCATCGATGCAGATGGTGCTGCTCACTCTCTTCCCACAGCCTGGTGATGTCTGTTTGTATGTAGAGCCTAGCCCATGCATGAGGAATCTGGGCTGATATGTAGATGACCTGGTTGCAGGGCAGCGAGAAAGAACCCGGGAGGGGCAGGCGCGCTGCAGCAATGCACGCGGCAGAAGCCATTGCCGCCCAGGCTGAGCATGCAGGCGATGTGGAGGGCGACAGTGCAGACGGGGGAGAGTGGCAGGTGGATGACGAAGAGATGCCGGCCAGGGAGAGCGGCCGGGGTTCCTTCGACCCCGTGAACTCGCCAGTCATCAAGGGGCCGCGCACCGCTCGCAAGAAGAACTCCGAGCACCTGGCAGGTGCGCACTTGCGGCAGACATCTGTCTCAGGCTTGCATGGGACTGCAAGCAAGCTGCCACTCATTACACAGCCCAGGGCATGGTAAGGAGCCTGGTGGTGTCGAGACAGCAGCTGATGTGGCTGTTGGCCGTGCAGGCGGCTTTGCAAACAGCATGCTGCTGAGGCAGCGAAGCAGCTTGCCGCTGGAGGAGGAGGCGGCGCCGGCCGACCGCGGCGGCAGCGCAAGGCCGGCCCCAACGACAGTGACGGTGCAGGCGGGGCACGATGAGGCGCTCAAGGCGACGCTGGTAGATAAGGCGGCGGCAGTGCGCGACATCACGGGCGCAGCAATCGACCGGGGGATCACTTTGCGCGAAGTGCTCAAGGGCGGCGCGCTGCGGGGCCAGCCAGTGTTCTTCCAGTCCCGCCACGGCGACCTCCTTCTCAACGGTGCGCGCATTCCTTCCATCAGTCTCTTGACACAAGTCTAGCAGAGCTTTCCAAGCAATTTTTTGTTCGATGCGCCCCTAAACCTGAGCAAGGGTGTGAGCAGTGGAGCTTGTCCATTTGGTTGCAGGCAGCATCACAGAGGAGGGGCAGATTGCGTGCCCCTGCAAGCAGTGCCGGGCGAAGAAGACGCCAGGCGTGAGCTGCAGCGAGTTTGAGGAGCATGCCGGCAGCAGAGAGCGCCGCCCTGGAGAGTCCATTTACCTCACCAATCTCTCTATCTCGCTGAAGGTGCGCATTTGCCATGGCCATGCTTGAATGCTTACAAGGCATCTTGCAATACAGTCCGTGGTGTGCGATTACAAGCATCTGGCTGGCTGCTTCAGGAATTCTGTGCGCTGGTGAACGATGAGGGAAGGAGCGCTGACAGGCACGGCAGTGCCTGTGGCCTGTGCATGGACGGCGGAGACCTGCTCTGCTGCGACGGCTGCCCCACCGCTGTGCACGCCTACTGCGCTGGCCTTGAGGAGGTTCCAGAAGTGAGTACTCTGGACATCTCTTCATTGAACAGTCCTGTACAGTCGAAGGCTTGTGGCACAGAGGACATGTTCCTGGAAAGTAATCATCGGAGGATGTCTGCACAGGGGGACTGGTTCTGCGATGCATGCGTGGCGAGGGGGGCTCAGCTCAAGGCGAAGCCGCTGCCCAGCCCGCAGAAGCCCTCAAAGCCCGCCAAGTGGCGCCAGCCCAAGCAGAAAGCGCCAAAGGAGAAGAAGCACGGCGGCTTGGGCGCTGCCAAGAAGGCGGCGCATGCCGGCGCCCCCCGCGTGCACATGGCCGCCCCCGCGCTACGCGTGGTGTCGGGCGCGCGGCGGGAGCGCAACTCCAACAAGCACAAGCGCCTCTTTCTGCCCGACGAGCCCGGCGGCCTCACGGTGACCGCACGAGCCCTATAGCTCTATACTCCGTTTTCCCTTCCTGCGTTTATGCAGCCTTTCACTGGCTCGCGGATCTGGCAGGACTTTGAAGAGGGCTTTGTGAGAAAGTTTAAGGAGAGAATGATACGAGCATGCGGAGTTATAACGTGTGCCGCTGAGCAGGATAGAAAGTTTGACGAGCGTGTGCTGAGGGTCTCGGTGTGTGGCTGAGCAGGATGGGGAGCCGGTGTCGTACATAACGAGTCAAGGCGAAGAGCTGCTGAAGGGCAGCGTGCGCATCGACGCGACGGAGGCGGGCCCCTCGGGCATCCTCTGCGCCTGCTGCAATGGGGTCATCTCCTGCTCCCAGTTCGAGGCCCATGCCGGCCGCGGGTCGCGCCGCGCGCCGTACGACAACATCTTCACCGCCGCCGGCGTGTCGCTGCGCAAGCTCGCCTGCCTCATGCCCGCCAGCGAGGCCGAGTCTCCTATCTCACACCGCCCCGCTGCCCTCTGCGCCGTTGCCGACAGGTGTAACTCATTTCCTGGCATGCACCATGCTTGCATTCCCGGCATTCTTCAAGCAGCCGCAGTGCCTCATGGCCACCTGGTCCTGCTTACCGTGTCCTCACTGCATGGTACCCTTGAGAAAAAATTGTAGGGCTCTTCTGACGGGATATTACTGCCCCGCAGGCGGGCGTTGGAGCCAGAGCTGGTGACAGTGTCGGGGGAAGCGGCGCTGCACGGTGGGTGCGTTCTGTGCAAGGTGCCGGACTTTCTGCGCGGCGGCTTTGGCGAGCGGACGATGATCATCTGCGACCAGTGCGAGCGCGAGTACCACATCGGCTGCCTCGCCGAGCACGGCCGCGCCCACCTCACAGAGCTGCCCGAAGGCAAGGCCTCTCTTTATGACATCCTCTTGACTCTGCACTTGAAAGGGTCGCTTATACTTGAACATTCTGCAGTCTAGGTTGGGCGTAGGCAGCGTGTCAGATTGGAAGGATGCCTGATGAAGCATACTTCTGCAAGTGGTCTCCTAGTGCTGCAGCATGCCTTCAGGGGTGTGAAGGCAGATCCTTGTGCGGTACAGGCGAGTGGCATTGCTCGCCGGAGTGCAAGGGCATCGCGACGCGGATGCGGGAGCGCGTGAGCAGCGTGCCGGTGCCGCTGCAGGGCGAGTACAGCTGGCAGGTGCTGCGCGGCAAGGACGGCACCCACGCCACCACCTGGGCCCTCAAGGCCGCGCAGGTGCCTTTTCGCCCACACCCTTCCCACTACCCAGTGCATCCCGGCATGCTTCCCGTCACCTGCAAGCACATGCAGAGCGCATGCCAGGCATCAGGTGAGTGACAGCAGTGTGGCTGTGCGCGCAGGAGATCTTGACGGAGTCGTTTGACCCGATCCTGGACCTGGTGACGGGTGCGGACCTGATGATGGCCATGGTGTACGCCCAGGAGCTGGGCGACTGGGACTACACCGGCATGTACACCGCCGTCCTGCGCCGCCGGGTGCGCCCCAGCTCCTCCTACAGGCCTTCTCTCACCTTCTATTTTCAACCTCCCTGCCCACTGATCACCTCCATGCCCATAAACAAAGTGGGCGGCACTTGGAGATGTAGACATAACTTTGGCAGCTATGGAAACGAACAAGGGAGCAGCGCGCTGGGAGTTTGTATTTGATGAGTCATAGCATGCCCAGACCGCATGCAGCACAAGGGTCAGCAGGATACCTACATTCAGTGCCACACGAAGCTGTCAGGTAGAGACAGGCTGCAAAGTACAGGCGATTGACCTGGTGTGCCGGGAATGTATCACAGGGCAAGGCAGTGTGCTCGGCGGTGTTCCGGGTGTTTGGGAGGCAGCTGGCAGAGGTGCCGCTGGTGGCAACGCGGCTGGGGGCGCGGCGGCAGGGCCACGCGCGCGTCCTCATGGCCGCCTTTGAGGACTACTTCCGCTCCCTGGGCGTCCAGTCCCTGTGCCTGCCCGCCGCGCAGTCCACTGTGGAGACCTGGATCCACGGCTTTGGCTTTGCGGCCATAACCCCCGAGGAGCAGGCCGCCACCTGCTCTGAGCTGCGCGTCCTCATCTTCCCAGGTGCGTGCTGGCGTCAGCAGCTGAAATGAATTATGTATGCTGAATGCGCGTGTTGTGCAGCTCCTTTCGATTATTGTGGCTTGGGCTGTAGATTTTCGTGTTTTCTGTGTTGATTTGGTAGTCTGGCGTGATATTACGTTCTGAGGAGGGCATGTTCCGGTTTGTTTACTGTATGAAGACAATTGTGCTGAGTGGAGTAATACATTGGCTCAGGGACGGAGCTGCTCCAGAAGCCGCTCAACCCCACTCCGACACTGGAGATGGCTGCGCCAAGCGTGCACGCTCAGGATGCTCCTGCAGTCACAAAGGAGGCGCCAAAGGCCGCCAAAGAGGTGGCTGGAGAGAGCAAGGGAGCTGTAGCGGCCATCGAGGAGGCTTCCCTTGAGAAGGATGAGGCACAGTCGGGCGATGCAGCAACACGTCCAGTCACTGCAGCGGAGCCAGGGGAAGGCAGCTTCGAGGCAAGCAGGCCTGAGCCATCTTCCCATACGAAGCCACAGGCTGCAGAGACGCAGCCCAGTACAGCACCAGCAGCAGAGGCACCAGACAGCGGCGAGCAGCAGGAAGCGCAAGCCGCGCCGGAGGAGCCAGCCCAGGGCCGCGGCAGGGCCAGAGGCAGGGGCAAGGCAGCTCAGGCGCCACTGCACAGGAAGGCGGCCAGCGGAGAGCGGCGCAGCAACCGCCTGGGCCCCAGTGGCAACTGCGGCCCCAGCAGTGCACCAGCCGTGCTACCGACAGCGGAGCCCCCCAGCCACACACCTGCAGCTGAAGCCATTGCCGTGCCAGCAGAGGCCGTGTCAGCAGAGGCCCCCCACGACCCCGCTGCTGCCGGTCCGGAAGCACCAGGGGCAGCCCGTACCGCTGAAGATACAGATGCGCCGGCGGCCGAGCCAGTTGCTGCGGGTGTGGATGAGGGTTTTGCCGCAGCGTACGGCGAGCAGGCAGATCCGTCGGCTGCGGCGTCGCCAGCGTATGCCAAGCAGCTGCCCAGCGATGCAGATGCGCGCAGTGCGGACGCGCAGACAAAGAAGGGTGCGGAGGCAAGCGGTGGCAGCAGCGCCGGGCCGGCGACTGCCAAGAAGCCGCCGAGGAAGTCGCTGGGGCTGCTGAGGGAGGTTCTGAGCCTGGGATTCTCAGCCCCCAGCGAGAGCGCCCCTCTGTTCCCAGTCACCTGGGGCGGCTCGGCGGAGAGCACGCGCTCCCGCTCCCAGACGACTGGGCGGCCCTCCTTCTCTGGTGCCCCACCCGCATCGGGGGGTCGCAGCAGCGCAGCAGAGGACGACACCAATGCCAAGCGCACACCTGCCAAGGGGCCAATTGCTCCCGCAGAGGACCTGAGCGGAGTCAACCAAGGAGTCCCACGCAGGACTCGGCAGGCTGCCGCCTCAGAGAAAAGCATGCGCATAGTAAAGGTGAGCCGCTGGTCTGGAAGATGGCTTGAAGAGCATGATTAGGAGGAAGTGTTGAGAGGTGCTGGCAGTGCTGCTGTACATATGCTTGTGACTGAGCCGGGTGCTGTGTGACTCCAGGAGGATGCCTCCATGCCCAGCGTAAAAGGGCAGAGTAATAAAAAGAGGATACAGGAGCAGGGCAGCGTAGCGTCCAGGACTCGTCAGAGAATGTAGGGACTGAAAATGTCATGCATCTGCTGCAAACCTGTCAGGCAGATGCTGTGTAACATGTAGATTTGAAAGACTGCCATGCTAGGTGCTGGTAAGAGACTGATGAGAGATGTTGCAATTTACACTGTGCTCTGTGAGTTGTGCATCAGGGCGTTGTACAGAACGAATAAAATACCATGTGCACAATTGCTGCTCCAGCATTCAAGTGCTGACTGCAGACAAAATTGCAGTCCTAGGCTTCTTAGCAATGTTGTTCGACTGCATGGACATTTTGCTCTACGTGTACACAACAGAGCAATTATGTCGTCTTGGCCTTCCTTTGCTTGGGAGGCTGCGCAAATGTAACCAAGGGCTTCCCAGCCTCTGTGATCGGCAATCCTGTGGCTGTCGCTCGCATCTTGGCCAGGTCTGGCAGCTTCAGCGTCTTGCGTACGGCCGGCAATTTAAATAGCACCGACTGACCCAGGGAGAAGATGTTGGAGGTCACCCAATACAAGAACACGCCCTGCACCCCCACCAGACAGACAGTCATTAGCACATGTGACATCTGTCATTCCACACTCTAGCTGGTCATGTCTGCACACATCACTATCAGCCTCGTCCGTGAACAGCTGAAGAATCCGGGCCTGGCAGGAGCTTCTTCATGGAGCAGGATGCACTGGCCAGGAGGCTAACCGCATGCAGAAGGCTACTGTCATCATATCAGTGCACCTGGCTGCATAATAGGAATCGGTCTGAGCTTGGGAGGGTTTACCTGGGGGAATGATGCGGTGAGGGGCACCATGGCGACGCCGATTGCTCGGAAGATGTTCTTCATGCGCCGCAGCATCGCCTCGTCCTGCCCCTGCATGCCGTCCGCCGCGCCCAGCTCCACCGTCAGCAGAAACACCGCGCTAGACATGATCGGCAGCGCATAATACGGGTCCGCCAGCGTCAGGTCCGTGAACCATGCCACGCCGCCTTCTGTCATTGACGGCACCTGCCAACAGCATTGGGCACTTGGCAAAGCACATGCCTGCATCTGAGGCGCTTCATCCAAAGCATTATTACGATGATATGCTTTTGCTGCCAGAGGCAAGAAGCGTCTGCAGACAAGCTGCATGTAAAAGCTGCCACAAATCTTACCCCTTGATGGACTCGCCAGATCCAAGCAAGACCCAATCAACTGTAGGCACGGTGCGCGGTTTCTATAGCGCCCCCCACCAGCCCAAGCCATCCAACGTATGGGCGCCTCCTGACACTGCACTGGCAGGGTTCATCAGTGCCCAGGGTGCAGCACTCAGGAGGAACTTACCTTGGCGGCAGACAGGGCTCGCAGGGCAGAGAAGAAGCCAATGAAGAGCGGCGCCTGGGCCAGGATGCCCAGCATGCTCTTGAAGGGATTGCAGTCGTACTTCTGCCACAGGTTTGCCAGCCGCTGTTGGTACTCCGTGGTTGCTTTTGGATTGCCTCTCTGCGGGCAAGCCACCATTCAGATCAGCGTGCCCGGTGAAGCCTTCCAGCAACTGTAGTTAAGCTCACACAACTGGAGGATCCAGTCTCTTTCAGAAGTCACTCACCGCAGTCTCTTCAGTGTACCAGTCCTTCAGTGCCATCATTTCTGGCCGAGCCATCTGCATCACACCGGACAACCCTCATGCCTTCCCCAATGTGCTTCCAACCTGAAAGTACAACACTGTAAGCAACAGAAGAAGGCAACAGATGAAGCATGCAGGGAAAGACACCAGAGACGCACTGTCATATTCGCGGTGTTCCGTTGCTGCTTGACGACGAGGGGGAGTGTCAGCAAACGAGCTCCTATCGTCGTGTAGATTATGGTGAGCCACCTGCGCAGCTTTATGCTATAAAATCCTTTATAATAAAAGGTTTGGGGCAACAGGAAGATGATGCACGGACGCTGCGAGTGCTGGTCTTGTGCTCTTGCCGTACCATGGTGTCTGAGTGCCACTGTGTACAAATGAGAGCAGCTGCTGGAAGAGTCTGCTGAGGATCCAGGACTCCTCGCTAGCAGATGTCAGGGCATCCAATTCTCCCAGATGAGCGGCCTGTAGTATTGCCAGAATGCTGTATGGGGAATCAGGTTCTCCTGTTGCAACCGTGCAGGATCAGACTAAGTGCTACCTTCCTGAGAACATGCAGATAGATCTGGCAAAGTGGCGGGACTCGAGAGGTGGGACTCGAGAGAGCGATGGGAGGAAACCTGAGCTGTCAGCAGCAAAACTACTGCTGAGAGGACTTTGGCTGCTCATCGAATCTGGCTCAGTGCTGTAGCATCGGCCAGAAGAGCCAAGCAAGCTATCAGGAGTCCATCTGAATTGTGAATGGGCCCTAAGATGTACCGATGTATCATCCCTCCAAGGGATGCTCTGAAGCACAGCACTAGAAAACTGCCTCCTTAAAGGCTCTGCGTCAGCTGCAATGGATGGAGTTTTGCAAGCCGCTTGCACAGCTCTTGCAAGCAACTTCGAGGCATTGCTTCTCAGCATCAGACAGATGAGTTGACAGGATCACTTTGAAGTGATGCACCAGCATAGATTTTCCCAGCACTCGTTTGTGGCAATTGCTGGTTTCGAGAACGAGTACACTTGTTGTCAATATTACCATTAATGATGGACAGGATCGAATTGGACAATGAGAATGGAAACAGGAGAATTTTTTCCGAGACAGTGTCGTAAGCGTATCCTGGCCGCATCTCGGCCCCGCCTTAAGTCTCATGCAGCTAGCCGCCTCGCTCCCATTCCTCACTTTCGTCCACCTCGAAGGTGAGCTTGCTCTTTTGTGTTTATGACTATTATTCTGTACGTGTTGGAGAGGACAGTGGGCTGATCGCTGTGCTGCTGTCCTTGCAGATTGCCAAAGATGGCGTCCAAGAGAGGAAGAGGTGGTGCAGCTGGAAACAAATTTCGGATGTCCCTGGGGCTGCCTGTGGGAGCTATCCTTAACTGTGCAGACAACACTGGCGCCAAGAACCTGTACGTCATCTCAGTGGTGGGCTGGGGTGCACGACTGAATCGTCTGCCCTCAGCTGCTTGCGGAGACATGGTGATGGCCACAGTCAAGAAGGGAAAGCCTGACCTGCGTAAGAAGGGTGAGTGATTCCAGTAGCTGTAATGTTTTCTCGACTTTTGCAGTAGCGTTGGGTTTCCAAACGTTGATGTTTTCATGATTTCTTCCCAGTGACTGCTTCACTTTTGCCAAAGATATTCGCTATGTTGGACTCTTTGAAGATGCCTAGGTATTAGACTTTATTTCAATGCCGGCTTTGGGAGTTGTCTGGGTGCACTGGATCTGAGCTGTGAACAGAGTGAGTTTTGCTGAGCAAGTTGCCAGGGAACCTTCCGCTCCAAGCAATTGATGCGCTTGACAAGTCGCTGTGTGTTGCTTTCAGTGATGCCGGCAGTGGTGGTGCGGCAGCGTAAGCCTTGGAGGAGGAAAGATGGGGTTTTCATATACTTTGAAGACAATGCCGGCGTGATTGTCAACCCCAAGGGAGAGATGAAGGGTGCGATCCCCAATGTTCCATGTCCCTTGTAGTGCATGAGACCTGCGGCTGTTGCTGGCTGGCCGTCTCTTGCATGCAACTGACCATGACTGTTCTTCTGGTTGTGTGCAGGTTCTGCCATTACAGGCCCCGTGGCAAAGGAGTGCGCAGACCTGTGGCCCCGTATTGCCTCAGCCGCAAACTCCATCGTCTGAGGTGAGCCTGACCTGTTGCCAACAGCTGTCTGGTATGCTTGGTTACTTTTTGGTCATTCGCCATAAGGCGAATGCCCTTAACGGTCGCCCAACCTGGTACGATTTATCTCTAAATTTTACCCCTTCCCTATGCCATTTGGCTCCTGAGCAGGCGGCCACGCTTGCTTTACGGAACGCGAACTGGAGTCTAGAGGTCGTTTCGAGGGGATTGCCCCGTTTTAGGCCCTAATTTATCTCTAATTATGTCCCTGGCGATTGGCTTTACGGATACGGCGACGAGTCGTGACCCACTCCAGAGCTCGAGAGAGAGTCGCAACCGCAGTCTCTAGTGTGTTTTCTGTGTCTTCTGATATCGGCCACTTCCTCACGTCTGGCCTGATCCCTAGGTTCTGCCCCCCTTATCGCGTATGACCTCGCGCCCGCCCGCGGGCGCTCGCACTTGTCTAGTGCAGCTTTGATGACACGCATTTAGCATTACTCACCTGAAGAATGTCTGGTGTGATCTGCAGGTGGCTGCATGTGATCTTGGGGAGGAGCAGTTCCTAATGATGTTGCTGATGTCTGCGGAGGGACAAGGCGTTCTTCAGGATCTTCTGCTGCCCGTGGATGTTGTCAGAAGTGATGCTCGCACAGTCCTTTGGTGCAGAGTACAGAAGCGGTCACAAAGTGTCTGGCGAGAGTCTCATGATGGCATCTTGTAATCATCTTTCGTACCTTACTATGTAATACATGTTCTGGAATTGAGGCCGACATCTGCTAGGTGCTGTGCAAGGAACACTTGAGAATAATCCACTTCAAACTAATGCATTGCATGCCAAAGACAGCAATGCAGATGATGTCATGCATTCCTCCTCTTAGCTAGCTGAAGTACTTCAGGTACCTTGACAATTACACACACACTCGACTGTATTGGGGTCAAGCCTGAGCATGTCGTCGAAGGAATTTGCAAACCAGCAGGAGAGTGCTTGCATAAAGTCGGTGCGAGCGCCAAATTAGGGACTGCTATACTTTACAAACGACCATGACGGGTTTTTGTCAATGGTCTTCCAGCAAATGTGATCAACCCTGTAGTGACTAATAAGCAATCCTCTGTTCTTCAGGTGAAAAATCTTGACCATACTTGACATAAAGGTTTCAGTTAATTTGATAAAGATCGCCAGTGTTTTCTGTTGTACAGGGACCACCCAACCCCAATATAATAAACTACTGTGTGCGACCTACTTTATGTCACTACAATCACATCAGTGGAGAGCACGCAGGCCAGAGCAGACACCCCAACAAAAACGACTGCAGCAGGCCCTTTCTTTTCAGCGTGGCATGGGCCCACTCAGCACACAACCTCATGTTGCCACCACCTTGCCCTCAAGGTTAAGGTTGAGGTCTGGCTGCCCTGTTCCGCTGACCTGCTTCCCCAGCTTTGCCGCCTCCTGTGCGGCTGCGGCGGCGGCGTCCTTCACGACTGTCGCCGCATCCTCAATCTTCTTGGCAAAGCCGTCGCGGAACTTGTCAATGTTGCGCAGCTCCGCAGATCTGTACGGGCGCTCGCCCAGGATCTCAGTCAGGTCCTCGGAGTTCACAACCTGCACCACAGCTCTCGCCTGTCAGCACAATCCTCGCAAAGGTTCCAATTCACAAGACACCAACTCGGATGGGCAACATGCTAACAACAGAGTGTTGCTCAACGGCGAGTAAATCAAGTAAAAAATATGATACACACCAATGCCTCCAGATCAAGGATCATATCTGTCCTGGCTGCTGCATGCATGTGCTTTGAAAGAGATGTCTTTCTTTGCAAGCGACAGTCCAGGCAGCGGCAGCGGCTGACAGCACAGGTAGGAGGGACCGGCGCACCTCTTTCTCCAGGAGGGTTAGAGCCAGCTTCTCCACCAAGTCCTTCTTCTCGGTCAGCAGCTCCAGGGTGCGCTCGTACGCGTCGTTGACCATCTCACGCACCTCCTTGTCGATGAGCTGCGCGGTCTCGTCGGAGTAGGGCTTGCTGAATTGGCCGTCCTCGGCCGGGAAGGACACCAGGCCCACCTTCTTGTTCATGCCGTAGATGGCCACCTGGGCATACGCCATCTTGGTGACTCGCTCCAGGTCATTCTGGGCACCTGCACCCCATTCACATGCAAACATCAGTCACCCATACCCGCATCTGTTCAGCCATGAAAAACCACCACAGGTCCTACAACAATGCACAAGCCATCGTCCTTTGCATGAGGAGCCAGAGTAAGGAAAGACTGACCAGCACCTCGTGCAGCATATATTCCAAGGAGGGTGTGGAAAGGGAGGCACCTGTGGAGATCTTGCCGAGCATGATCTGCTCGGCGGCTCGGCCGCCCAGGGCCATGCAGGTCATGTCGCGCATCTGCTCCATGGTCATCAGCAAATTCTCGTTGGGCAGATACTGCGCAAAGCCCAGCGCCGCCGTGCCGCGCGGCACGATGCTGACCTTGAGCAGCGGCTCCGCATATTCCAGGAACCAGGCCACCACCGCATGCCCAGCTTCGTGGAACGCCACAGTCTTCCTCTCCACCACGCTGATCACCTGCCCCAAGAAATGAACAGCTCGGATGTTTGCCTCTCAGCACATGCCTCACAATGACACCAAGGCTTCCTAACTTTTGTCTGGTCCAGTGCTGTCCTCTTCCGGGTCTCCCCACAACGGCGGCATGGGCTCTACGGTGGAATACAGAGCTGACCGTGGCGCATGGCGCGAGGGGTGTCGGCAGGGAGAGAGGCACACCTTGTTCTTCTTCTCAAGACCACCAATGACGCGGTCGGTGGCAGCCTCAAAGTCAACCATGCTGACAAAGTCCTTGCCGGCGCGCGCCGCGATGAGGGCGGCCTCATTGCACACATTGGCGATGTCGGCGCCCGCAAAGCCGGGCGACAGCGCAGCCAGGCGCTCGCTGAAGTACTCCACGGGATTGTCCAGCTTCAGCTTGGCCAGGTGGATGCGGAAGATCTGCTCGCGCCCAGTAATGTCCGGGCGGTCAATGGAGATCTGCCTGTCAAACCTGCACACGCGCCCAGACACAACATCAGCCACAATCCAGCAACACGCAGTAGCCCTCCTTAGATCGCTGCCGCAGCAGTAGAGATTCTGCATGGCTCATCAAGTGCGTTTTGGGCCATGGGGCATGTTTGTAATTGCCCTCAACGTGACTCCATGATTGCGGCGGAAGCATGGGAGGGTAGGGAGGGCTCACCGGCCGGGGCGGAGGAGGGCGTTGTCTAGGATATCGGGTCGGTTGGTGCCGGCGAGCACGATGACGCCCTGCGTGGTGGCAAAACCGTCCATCTCCACCAGCAGCTGGTTCAGCGTGTTCTCGCGCTCGTCATTGCCCCCGGCAAACCCGCCGCGGCCCCTGGCGCGCCCGATGGCGTCAATCTCATCTGCACAGTGCACACATGTGTGTTAAATCCCTGACACAGCAAAGCTTCTTGAAGGCAGCAGAGTACGCAGCCACATGCGGTTTATTAGTTGAGCCCGCATGCAAATGGACTGGGATTGGTGAGTGCGGGGCTCACCGATGAAGATGATGGAGGGCGCCTGGGCGCGAGCTTGGGCGAACAGGTCCCTCACGCGCGCTGGGCCCACTCCCACAAACATCTCCATGAAGTCTGAGCCGGCGATGGACAGGAATGGCACTTGCGCCTCACCGGCCGTTGCTTTAGCTGCACAGCACACCAATTGGGTCATATTGACTGCTTTGAGGTGATCTGCTGTGGTACTGAATGCCAATCACAGGCTGTATGCAGAGACAATTACAACCAGGAAGAGGTACAGAAGGTGTGCGCACCTAGGAGAGTCTTGCCGGTGCCGGGAGGTCCGACGAGGAGGGCGCCCTTGGGGATCTTTGCGCCAAGGTCCTTGTACTTGCCTGGGCTCTTCAGGAAATTTACAAACTCCATGATCTCTGCCTTGGCCTCATCGCAGCCAGCCACGTCCTTGAACATGATCTTGTCCTTGGCATTCTTGTCCAGCACAGAGATCTGCACGCGAATCTTTATATCAGTCCACAGCCCAATACAGAGCCACCTTGCCAGCTCCTCAATCTCCGTCTTTACATCTTTATAATTTTTTGCACGCGTGGCGAACACCAATGAAGGCAAATAAACTGGGCAATTCTATTGCGGATAGAAATGTCGAGGAAGGGTGCGCATGCCTGCGCCTTGCCGACATTGAAGATGCCGCGGCCGCCGGGGCCCTGACCGCCGAGGCCGCCCAGCTGGCGGCGCGTGAACCACACGTAGCCGGCAATGAGCAGGATGGTGGGCGCCAGGCGCAGCAGCTCCTGCTGCCAGCTCAGCTCGTTGGCATAGGTGATGGGCACCCAGGAGGAGGGCGACCAGCCCAGGTCCTCCTGCGCCTCCTCCATCTTGCGCTCAAAGCTGTCTATGCTGCCGATGTTGAAGAAGAACTTGTACTGGCTGCCTCCAGCTGCCTTTTCCTGCTGTGCGCCCGGCGTCTGGAACCCGTCTGTGTCGGCGTGCCTGCTCCACCCCAGGCACACAAGTTTCAGCACAGGTGTGGCTTCAAAGCATTCACAGAGCTTGGACAAGACGCAGATGACAGGATAAACAATAAGACAGCAAGATGCAGACACCACGGAAAGAGAATGTGGCGCACTTGGCTCCCGTGCGCACAAAGACCTTTGCGGTGGTCTTGTTCGTGACCTCCACTTTGTCAACCAGCCCGCGCGACAGCAGCTGTGTCTTGAAGTGCTGGAAGCTGATCTCCTGTGCATCGGGACGGCCCAGGTTCGCGAGCAGCGCACCGATGCCCAGCAGCGCCAGGAGAGTGGCTGCCTGGCCTGTCAGGGCTGTTTGGTTTCCCTGCGTCTTTGGGTTCTCGCCCTCCTTTGCATCTGAGACACAAGCTTTCATGCTTTAGACAAGAGTCTGCATGCACGCAGCAAGCAACACGCTATCAAGGGCACAGTCCTGCATATGAACACTGCACCATACCTTTTTCTCCAGGACGTCTTGCTTTCCCTTTAGGATAGAACTTCTCCCACCCTGCACAACAGCAACCACACAGCATTTGGCTCTGCTGACACAATCTGTAGCTCAAACAACACATCCCAATGGTATACATGACGAGCTCACCTTTCCTTGGGGGTGGTTCTGTCGAGAAAAATCTCCTAGCATAGAAGGGCAGTGGGCTTTCAGCCTGCAACAGAAAACAACCTGGTCAAGGTAATTGCCTACGACGACTCGTTGAACAAAATACATACACAGGTGCATACCAGAACTCGCACAAGAGCCCTCACAAGATATATCAACACAGACAAACAGGGGAGGATGAGCCCAAGCACGAGCTCTCACCTGCCGCAGACTCCTGGCCACTGTTGTCTGCACGCCCTGCTGTCGTGCCAAAGACGCAAAAGCGCGCTGCACAGAACGTAGAGCTAGAGGCTCTGCCCCCAGAAATGCCTGGGCAGAGCCAGAGGTGAGGCTGGCCCCTGATGTGCCGGCCAACCTGCCGGAAAGCACGCGATCGACGACCTGTGCTTCCCAAGACGTTTTCCCTGCAACCGCGACGGCATCATGCAAGCCATTCAGCAGGACAGAGCACCGTCGCCCCTGCCTCAGCATACTTACAATCCCTCGAACACGTATCTGTCACAACCACTGTGTATGCCTGCACCTATGACCCAACTGAGGGTCACAAGATCAGACTTCAATGTGCGGTCCTGCAAGGAATGCTCGCAATCATGCTTGTCGTGCTCCTGTAATGCAGCACGATCTTGGCCACGTCACGGCCAGCGAGACCGCGAGTGAATTCACCCCACGTGCACCCAAAACTGAGCAACCTCAGTTGAAGCTGGAGGAAGTCATGATGCACCTTGATCAGCGATCAGAAAATGATGTTTATTAAAAATGTAGATTCCATGATCGAAATCTGTGTGCATCTGTGCTGCAAGTATTTCTTGAAATCGGTCTAAAATCGTGATGAATAAAAACATCATAGCAACGTTTGCCTTCAGATTCTCGTCAAGCTTGGCACAAGGGATATGGGATTACAATGCGCTGCCTCAGTATATCTACATCCTTGAGAACTACTCCAGTCAGGTCAGTTTTGCTTCATTTATCCAGCAAGTGGCAACGCCTGATGGGACACCACCTAATTCCTTCCAATTTTACACAGGCTGTGGGTCTAATTGAAGGCTTGCAAGGCACATGCACAGCTCTGGCAGGCTTCCCCGGTGAGTGCTCCCTGTTTCTGCATGAGGAGTTGAAGAGTGACACTCGGCTTCCAGGTTGCAGCTGTGTGCCTGGTGCATAAATTGATGTTTGCTGCATTACAGCTGGGTGGGTGGCTGATCGCACGCGGAGGTGTGCCTGGTGCATAAATTGATGTTTGCTGCATTACAGCTGGGTGGGTGGCTGA
>JADEYI010000069.1_pt1 | contig 195021 bp, 292 predicted proteins | sample 8542331 | NCBI WGS metagenome assembly JADEYI01 (sample SAMN16510988, study PRJNA670497) | mine drainage metagenome | isolation source: biofilm near Copperflume 1 | place: Germany: Marsberg coppermine Kilianstollen | collected 2018-02 | reverse complement strand
TGCCAGATCCAAGCAAGACCCAATCAACCGTGGGCACGGTGCTCAGTATTTATACTGGCCCCCGCCAGCCGGGGCTGATCTCCAATGAGACTCCTTATATATTATTGCTTTGTGCCCGTCATTGACAACTTAACGGCAAGAGAAGGATCTCCTGCCGTTTGGAGGATGAAGGAAGATTGCGGACCTGTTGGTATGGATAGCTGTCCGCTGAGGCTTCTGCCAGGAAGTGGACCCAGTCGTTGTCGGCTGCCAGATGCACCATCCGGCTTGCATCCTTTTCCAGGCCATGCTGCTCACAAAAGGCCCTTAGAAGCACCCACTCATGCGCTCCCTTCTGACGCGCTGCACTCTGCGCAACACCACAGGCCATGTCACCTCCGGGAAGCATTTCTTGGTCTCCAAGATTTGGGCATAGGAAAACACAGCGTTAAGATAATCAGAATGACAAGCTCACCTTTGCTGCAGAGTCTTGAGGAGCCGATGCAGCTTCTGCTGAGAGCACAGCCTTTGCCAACTGATCTGCAATCGGTTGCGCAGCTGCATTTATGGAGTCAGGCTCTGCTGTGCTAGCCTCAGCCAAGCCTGATGCCATTCCAGTGATTGCATGGTCATCCACGAGTCCCTCTGCATTACAATATCATAGAAATAGTCATGAATATGTACTTGCTATCAGATACGTGGTGTTGACGAACCCATACCATTCTGTTGTGGGTCTTACCTTCCTTGATGCGGCGCAGAACTGCCACATCGATCTGCAAGCGCCAGGGAGGCAACTTGCACAGGGCCAGCAGAGTCACGCCTGATGCAAGCACCTGCATACACAAAAGGATCTCAGGCACCAGATGAACAAGGCTGCGCTTTACTCTTCTAAAGAGCGGACATCTCAAGGCCCATCCTGGGGAGCACTCTTGTGTGTATATGTGCATTGCTGTGTCATGACCCCATGGCTCCCATGCATGCATGCACACCTTGGAATCTTGGTAGCAGGCCAGACAGACTCTTTGAGCGCTCTGCTGCAAGGTTGCAGCATCATCCGTGGAAGGGAAGATGGCTGCATCAATGGATGCATTTGACAAGTAGGTGAGCAGTGCCCTCAGTGGCTGCCCAGCCCGGATCAAGTCTTCCACAATGTCCATCACCTGGACTCGCATAATATGTGACCTCTCATACACAAGTGGATCGGTAGCTTCATGAGTGCCACCCTTACAAGGTATGAGTTGGGTCAAAGCATCGTGATGACTCACCTTCAAAGTCACCAGATTCTCCCCTGCGTCATTAATTGATCAAAGCTAACAATAGCTTACGTTGAAAAAATACATACCTATCATCGATACAGGTTTTTTATGCTCAAGGTATCTGGTACAATGGTGCCCATGCAATTGCCAACACTGTTGCAATTCCTTTATGATCGACAGTTGGTCACAGCATCTCTCTACCTCTACATCTCCCTAAAACATTCAATATTTAGATACAAAACTAGGGATTCACATTGGCATTAAAAGAGATGTTGAAATCTACGTTGCAAACCCTTCCAAAACCCTAGATAGAATTGCTTGACTGCCGAGGTGACAGCCCAGTTCTTCCAACAAGAAATGATTTGAAGAAGCTAAAATAGATAAGTATGTCAACTGTTGAATATAATAGATAAGTTTGTTAACTGTTGAATCTCATTGTGTAGAGTAACAGGTTTCCTAGCGAAAAGTCACAAGGTGATCTGATCAGGTGCTGAAAGAGAGTTCACATGGAAATCGGTGCCCAATGCACTGCAGACAATTCTCGACGCGCAGGTAATAGCTATTGCTTGCAATCGTCAGATGGATTGCGAAGCAAACGAGTCCATCAGGTGTTTAGGTGGTCTAGTAGAAACATTAAGCAGGGCAACTTTGTTCACAGTACTATTGTGTTCACGATGTGTCCATTGCATGAATTTCTTCTGCCATCTTGCCAGCTGCACAAGATTGTGAGGATCATCACCATCCAGAGGATACAATGGCCCCCCGCTGGAATGCAACCAATAGCTGAGCCTCAATCTTCAACCGAGCTGCAATTTTCTGCTGCAGAAGAAGCTGGCAACAGCTGCAGCACAAGCGGGAGGGAGTACCTGGCCTACTTCCTGCACAGGCATCTGGACTTTCGCCTGCCTGAGATAGACTCCCTTATAGAGCTAGCCGGGCAAGGCAAGGCATCTCAGAGCAGGTGGAGGCAGCCATTTGGGGGGCACTTCTACTCCCCTTTCTGGTACCTGCAGCTGCCCTCCGACGCAGTGGCGCATGAGGTTGCAGAGCGATCCATCCTGCTCAAGGTCAGCCTCTGCTTCATGCTGCATGACTGCTGTCTAGTGCGGGTTGCTTGTTGTTTCTCTTGGCAATTCTATTGCCCTCAGCTTGGGGGTAAGATCTCCTGATCCTTCTAATGATGCTGCTTGGAGGAAGTATTATGTACCACAGGGTCTCAAGATGTTTTTCAGGCGATCAAGTGAACTCATGCAGGGGTTTTTGGAGCTTTGGGGTGAGGGGGAGACATGGGAGGAGCTTGAGGCTTCCATTGCTGCCTTCCCAGACGAGCTGAAGCAGCCCTGGCTACAATCAAATCTGTCCATGAAGGTGGGCTGTCATTCGGATACACTCAGTGAACATCTGTCCATGGAAATGTCAGACTTTGATTGTAAATTCGAAGGACATATGCGAGAGAATGTTTGCCACAGGTGGTGATAGATGGGTGGGGACGGGTCATCAACAAGCAGGAACAATCGGAATGCCATACTCGCTTGGAATGCATCCCGTTCCAGGCATGCTTTGCTACCATATATACATTCTTGCAGCTCTGCTTCCCTTGCATGCAACCTTGGCATATACCGCTTCTGTTGTTGCTTTTGATATGAATAAGGAACACCTTGCTATGTCAGCACGCCTGAAGGATTGTGTGCCGCTGCAGAACCCTGTGAAACTGACAGATCCAGACATCGTCTTCCGCCTCATCATTGCGAACTGCTACAGCAACCACGGCATGCCAGACACTGTGCGCCCTCTCTCAGTGCCTCTTCCCCCACATGCTGCTATGCCATGTCGCAGATACAGGATGGCATCAAGTGAATGCAGGCTGATTTGACGAATCAAGCGCTTGCAAGCCTGAGCATGAGCTGAAGCTGGCAGGCGGTGGGTGCGCAGGTTCCCAAGCGGATGTACTTTGGCAGAGAAGTGGGAGTGGGCAATCGCAGGGTGATCTCCCAGTATGCGCTGCCCAAGCGGGTCTACCTGGGACCCACCTCGATGGACACCGAGATGGCCTTCCTCATGTGCAACCAGGCCGAGGTACACTCTCAAACCAACTTCTAAATTAGCTCACATGCCGCATCATGCATCACTAATCAGAATCCATATTGGATTTGTCGTTTTGCCTAAGTTTTCCTGCAGCACACAACACTTCTCCACCAATACTAGTCCTGCTACGCGAAGAAAATCGTTGTGCTGTGCCTTTTGTGCACACGTCAGAAAAGAGAGTGCATATTGCTATGTGGGCTGCAGGTGCGGAAGGGCAGTTTTGTGTTTGATCCGTTTGCTGGCACCGGCAGCATTCTGGTGGCTGCAGCGCACTTCGGAGCGATCACCCTTGGCGCTGACATCGACATCCGGGTGCTTAGAGACGGCAAGGTGGACACCTCCGGCAAGGTGCGCGCATCACCCATCCTTGTGTGCCTTTTTTTGTGCATGCATGCGCATGTGCCCAGATCTTGAGGAGGAAAGACACGGTCCCCCCTCTGGTGGTTCCCCCCTGCCTCTGACATGCTTCTCAAAACTCAAAGTGCAAGGTGCCCTGTAGACAAGCGTGGCGTTTCTTCACTCGTCCCTGAAAGTATGTCTTGGAACAGACTGCCCGTCGAGAGTTCAAGCAGGTGCCTTCGAATCCAGATGATCACAAAGATAGAGGCATGATGGGGGCATGCTCCCGGCAGGTGGCGGACAATTGGGCCAATTTCACGACGTACGGCCTGCAGCGGCCGGCCGGCCTGATCCGCGCCGACGCGCACCGGCCGCCCTTCCGAGACAGCCTGCACGAGGTGGCAGCCCTCACTGCTTCCCCACACCTTGCATACATGCATGCTTAGTTGCAGAGTATGTCTGAGTGCAGTTGAATAGGCAAATTCTAGACTATTTTCCAGGGAAGGCGAATCTGAGGGAAACAGAGGGACCAAATCTGAGAGAAAAAGAGGGAATGATGCGCCCCAGTGACAGACAACCTCTGGCCATTTTGCCAAAACCTTGTGCAGGTTCCTTTCTATAGGTGCCCTTTGAACCAGATTGTTACCAACCTCTCAGTCTTTAGGGGCTTGTTCCATCAGTTGCAAATGACTCAATTGTTTGTGTTGCGCGTGCAGATACTGGATGCGGTGGTGTGCGATCCGCCGTATGGAGTGCGCGCGGGCGGCCGCAAGTCGCAGTCCAAGCCGGACCTGCAAGTCCGCGACCGTGCAACCCACATCACCTCCACCGCACCCTACTCCATGGGTGTGCTTTTTTTCTCCTGCTCTCCCAACAGCGCACTTCTTGCTCTTGCATGCAGCAAAGTCCCACTCACATGCCGATGCGGCCACCTGTATTTACTGCTTGGAAAAGTACTGCGAGATTCACATCCGAATCCTGCATGTAAACGGCTTGTGCAGGTCTGCTCATATTGTTCTCTGCGGTCTGATAGGTGATTAGAGGCACTTCACTCAATGTGCCGCAAAGCCTTTAGTGATCGGTGTCCATGTCTGCAGGCGAGTGCCTGCGCGACCTGCTGGACGTTTCAGCGCGGCTGCTGAGGGTGGGGGGCCGGCTGGTGTATTTCCTGCCTGCAGCTCCAGAGGTGTATAGGGAAGAGGAGGTTCCACGCCACCCTGCGCTGCGGCTGGTGGCCAACTCGGAGCAGGTCCTCACCGCCCGCTACAGCCGCCGCCTCATCACCTTGGAAAAGGTACCGGCCCTGTACACACCTGGACGACATTACCAGCGCTCCCTTGTGGCGTCTTTGATCCAAATGTGTCTAAACTTTCGAGGGATAGCAATTTGATTTTTGCAGTTGCCCGATAGCTTAAGAGTGCTGAGTTATAAGACACCTGCTTGACCTCTAGGGGACGCAATTGCAAACGCGCCCCTCAGATGCCCCTTCTCTTCTCTGCTTGCAACCTTTCACAGGACAATGTAAGCAGTTATATAGGTTTGACAAAAGGATTTTTGGATGACAATTGGAGTAGTGAGGCTTGTGGCATGTGCAGGTGCATGCATACGATCGTGAGGCTGCAGCGGCGTTTCATGCGGAGCAGGGAGATCCGCGGATGGCCATAGACGATATTCCTGCGATAGTGTATGAGCCGCGCCAGTACGTGGATGGCAAGCTTGTGGTCTCAGAAAAGCCCGCCAACAGACCAAAGTACCGCAGCAAGCTGTGCTGATGTTCTGCCTGTCCCTTCTGGCACTAGTGTACTTTGCCTCTTAAGCAGCACAGCACTGCACTATAGTAGCTATTGAATAACACATCTGAGTGTTTTGGGGCGTGCATGATGTTACATTCAATTTGCTAAAATCAGCATAATGTCAATACAGTACAATGAAGGCTCTTGATCTATCTGTCTTCCAAGTTTATAACAGCTGTCTATGCATGTGGAGATCACAGTGTGAATTTTTGCATTTCAATAAAAGGTCCAACGAGTTCTAGAGCTTCACTGGCAGGGGCAGAAACTGTAGCAGCAGTTCATTCAGTTGCTCAGGGGCATCTCTGGGCACCCAGTGGCCTGCGCCTTCAATGCGCTCATACCGCCACAGACCTTCTCGCACAAATTTGGATGATACAAGCATCTGAGGCTCCAACAACCCCTGGTCGCCCGTTGACCACACTCCCATCACAGGGCAGGCCACCTTGGGCATGTCAAGCGCTGGCTCTGTTGCAGCAAAGCGCTCCACCTGAAAGTTTGCTCGGTACCAAGCCAGACCTGTACAAGCACCAGGCTCTTATTTCTGCACAAGTCTTGCAGCTTTTAAGGGATAATGAGCAATTTGATCCATGTCTTCTCAAGATTTTTGCGAGGTATCCTAAAAAGATATAAGACAAATCCTTGAGGGAGCAAATTTGGATGCATGCGCGCACCTGCCGACAGGGCACCAGGCCTGAACAGGTCTCCGATGTATGTCGCCATGTCTTCTGACCCCACATGCGGCCCCATGAATTCTCTGAAAAGTTGCCAGTTATCCGCCTGCAGCAGCTGCTCGGCCTTGCCCTGGTACTGGAACAGCAGGAAGTACCAGCTGGCTGCCCTCTGCTCTGCACCCCCCGCTCCCCATGCACCCCCTGGCATGCACATCAATAGTGTGTCAACAGACAAATCTGACACACATTCTTCTCGTCAGTTGCGCTCACTCTATTTTCATGTCCGCATACTCTCTTGGCTGGAATTTTGTACACGGAGCCGTGAACTGCAGCGAGAAAATCAGAGGAACGCAAGCTCAGCTCGTCCACAATGACTCAGCAAGTTACACATGCGCGGGCATGAGATGTGGATGTAGATCTGTCATGCAGGCGGGAAGGAAGATGGCTTACCAGGATGGCCAACAGAGATGGCCACCAGCCGCTGGACCCTGTGGGGCACTGTGGCAGCCATGCGCCATGCAAGGGCAGAACCCCAGTCATGCCCCACCAAGTAGAAGCTGGAACACAGGCACATGTCAGCGTTCCAATATCACATGCCAGAGGCTGGAAGATTTGCAATCTGTCATAGTACATTATGGCCTGAAGTTCAATCGCTACAGCACAGCGATGGGTGCTGACAATTGCGAAGATGGCTCACCTGTCAATTCCAAGCGCATCAAGAAGAGCCAGAACATCTGCCTGAGCATGGCGCAGGGCATACGCATGGATGTCAGCCGGTTTGCTTGACTCGCCAAATCCTCGGAGATCCGGTGCAACTACTCTAAACCCCTGTTGTACTAGCAGAGGCACCTGCAAGTGATCACTTGAGTCAGTGAAGCAGCGTGCCCAATCATCTCCTAGCAACATGCTGAAGAGGACCCGAGACATTCCATCTATTTACACGTACCTGAGCTTTCCAAAGCCTGGAGGAATCTGGAAAGCCATGCAACAGCACAACACAAGGGCCGTTGGAGCATGGGTTCCCTTCAACCTTGGCAGCGATCGTGACGCCATTCACAACAAAGCGCATGTCAGGCATATTGTTGAAATCACTGTCGATCAGGAGGCTGGAAGATCCTCAGAAATATGGCACCACAACAGGGCACATGCCGTGCCGGAAATTCCGTGATCAAGTAAAGCTCAGGCTGAAGGTAATCCCATTATTGTTTTTAAAGAGTAACACATATCCTGAAGACTGTCTATTGTACAACTCGGGTCTCTTATCTTGTGAGACAGAAAGAATGGTGCACGATGGGGTTGGAGATCCGCTCGTCCAGTCTCTTGTTGCTGTCTGCCTGACTACAAATCGTCACTTTTATGCAAACTAGTTGCATCAATCCATTTTTCTAATATACCATTGCTGAAACAGACAAAGTGTTGCATGGGAAGTCAGTCCCCATGTGGGCAGATCATAACTCCTCCCGGGCCCGTCCAGCTGAGACAAGTAATTTTCCTCCAGTGATCATAGCAACTCTGCATTGGATCAGGCAAAATAGCACGTTTCACATTTCCTTTAATCGGAGGCACTCAGTATTTGAATCATAATTTCTTACCTGATTGGCACATCATCAGGCATCCTTTGCCCAGTTAACATCCTAAGGGAACTCAATATAGGTGTTGCCATCAACATCCAGTGAATCAGACTTGTATAGAGCCAATTTCAGAATGGCAAACGTGGCCTATCAACTAGGTAGCTCCGCTTTTGCAGCGAATAGTGCACACTCTGCCCCTCACGCTCACCCCAGCTGGAGCCCGTAAGCTACTCGGCTTTCCTTCACTGTACACAATGTAGTTCAGAAGAATTGTTTCTGATTTCAACGGTGCTAAACGAGTACTTGTAGATGGTGTAAAGTGCAAACTCGCATCTGATGAATTCTAGTGTACACGTCTGCAAGACTTTATTGACAGGGACTGAATATCCTTTGTTTGTTAATCCAGGTATGACAACAATGGAGGGTGCGCATCTTGTGTCTTCACCATTTCGGAAACTTTTTTTATGGAAGGCTCAACTGTGATGAGAAAAGTTTGCCTCGTCACCTGCCTCTACTTCTCCTGGGACTTCATAGCTTCAACACTCGTTCAATTGATTGCATTGATCTCTATTGCCGTGCCTGCCACAGGACATGTGTGGCTGTTGCTGGCAACGACTACTGCATTGTGGCTTCAAGCACCCGCCTCTCCACTGGATTCTCAATCCTCTCCAGAGACGTCTCCATGGTTCTCAAACTGTGCGTTTACATCCACAGACTTCCATTACTGATCTTAAAGCTCTCCATGTCCTCATGTATCACCTGCATCCTCTGTTGCAGGCCTGGTGCGGATGCCAGTCAGCACGGATTGGTGGAAGCATAGGGAGGAATGAATGAGACTTGTGCTGCGATGCAGTTCGGACAAGCTCATGATCCTGTCCCCGGGCTTCCAGGCTGACGCGAAGACACTGCACAAGGTGCTGCAGCAGCGCTACATCCGCTACCAGTTTGACCACGGCCGGCCCATGAGCGTGGCCGCCTGCGCGCAGCTGCTGGGCAACACCCTCTACTACAAGCGCTTCTTCCCCTATTACACCTTCAACATCTGCGCCGGGCTCGACGAGGAGGGTGAGCACGCGCGCTGCCCCTATCTAATACACTCACAGGGCGTCTTTCTGATTTGATCTGGGATTGGCATTGCTCCCCTTGTGCACTGTCTTTTGGACCTGGCGCTGGAGTGGGCAAACGTGCATGATTGATTGAGGCCTTCACTCCCTGGACACCAGGGAAGAAGAGGCCCTTCTGGAGATACTTGGCCTGCTGTCTGCTAGTTCCTGACTACTGACCAGTGAAATCATGCATTTGCATTGGTGCACAAAGAGAGAGCGCGCTGACAGAGTGTTGTTTGCGAGCAGGCAAGGGCGCTGTGTACTCGTATGATGCCATTGGCTCGCATGAGCGGTCGGGCTACGCAGTGCAGGGCTCCGGCAAGGACCTGATCCAGCCTGTTCTGGACAACCAGCTCAAGGCTGCCAGCCCCCTCGTCCTGCCTCCAGAGGTGTGTCCTCTGGCTATTACTCTTGTGCTCCCTGTGTTTGCACTGTTCTGCTCCTGTTTTAGTGATTGCCTCAACGAAGAAGAGTTCAAATCGCAAGGCATTGGGTGAGAAGTATCTGTGTCAAATGTTCCCCTAAGCTCTGAGATCATAAGAGCGTGCTTTCTCTGCTTGCAGAACTGGATGAGCTCGCTGCCGCTGGACCAGGCAGTTGACCTTGTCAGAGATGCGTTTGTCTCAGCTGGCGAGCGTGACATCTACACGGTGAGATATTTGGCTGCTAATGCTCTGGCATTCTGGGCTCCAGCCCTTGCATGCAGATTGATCCAGTGTGCATGAACCATATGTGGCCATGCAGGGTGATGCAGTGGAGATCTACATCATGACCAAGGAGGGCACCAAGAGGGAAGTCCTCGAGCTGAAGAAGGATTAAAAAGGCTGCTTGCTCTCTCAGCTTCAACTACCAAGCATGCCAAGAAACAATACTGGGATGAGAACATTTTAAAAGTCACAGAAGCAGCAACGTGCCCATACTGGCCATGCTTACTCTCTGCGATAGTACACTGTAAAAAGGATCGAATTTCTTTACGGCTGCGCGCTGTAATTCAAGAGCCCAATCTACCGAAAAAGGCTTACCTGGGCATAAAATCAGTGTATTGCGGGCACGCCAGTATTCCTTTGCTTGCATACGCCTAATCAACGGTCATATCAATGCATCACAAGTCCTGCTCACATCGTAAGAGCCTTTTTGGTCAATGAGTAGAAATTAGTTGTTTCAATTTCATAGTAAGCATGCCGCATGAAATGGTAAGGATATATATTCTTGACATAACTCAGTCACCAGAAAAAAGGGTACTGACAGTACCAACATCCAGTAAGTAGTCTTGCTGAACTCACACTCTTAAACCAATATTTAAAACACCTCTGATTGCGCCAGACACTGCACCTCTCTCGCCTCACAATGGCTGGGGGTCCTGAACAAACCTCGCCAAATCACTCTTGACCAGAGGCAGTTTGTGACAATACAATAGACATGCCACAAGCGCGCATGCATCTTGGGCGACTCGCGGTTTACAGCGCCTAGCTTGCAGGAGGCACGTCGACCGGCATGCTGTGCCAGGTGGTGATCTTGGGGTCCCGGGGGGCGCTGGCCGGCTGCCAGCGCGTGTCGCAGCTGATGCGCATCTCATCGCTGTCATTTCTAGCCGACATGTGCAGCACGCGCGAGTCCAGAATCAGGACGTCCCCTGAAATGAAGTTGGCTATCTTCCAGTCCACCTCAAAGCCCAGGTCATCGCCCAGACGTGAGCCGTCGTCGTACAGCCATCCGCTGGATGTCCCGTCAGCGCCCACCTTGGACTCTCCGTAGGTGCGCTGGATCTCAGCAAAAATCGGATCCTTGTGTGACCCGCGGGCCACCTGCACGACACATGCACACCTGCCTCAGCATACCTACAACAGCATGGTGCCCTATGGACATGCAAGTATTGGCTACAGTCGTTCAAGGGTGCTGCATGCGCAGGGCTTGAGAGAGGTGGCTGCTCTGTGCAGGCGGGCGCGTACCATGACTGGACCCATGTGGGCTGGGATCTCGCCAAATGGAATCCAGGCCGTCAGCATGCGCTCGGAGCCTCCCACAAACACTCTGTCCATGTGCACCCCCGTGAACTCCCCGACTCCCACCGCTCGCAGCCATTTGAAGCCCGTGGTGACGACCTCCTCGCCCTGCCACAAGATCCTCTGCTGAGCCATTTATAGAGATACTGTGAAGGGGTTTTGAATTGCAAATATGCGAAGTTTCCAGGTTGAGATCGGCTCTGCATTTTGGGAAAGTGGAGAGAGTTACCATCAGCCGCTCCATGAGTTGGAACAGGCATTTCTTTTCAAGGATGCGCCTCACAGGTTCCGCCATCGCGATGTCCTGTCTGTTGATGAGACCGATTCCAGTCTGTTTTGGGCCTCTTGGGGCCAGAGGAAAGCGTTGACAGAGATTTTGGAGGATGAAGTCGTGTGCCTGGACATCACAAGAGCTGTGAAGAAGGGGTGGGCAATTATACTGGTCAAGTAACGCCAGATGATTTGGGCATTGGGTTGGACTGGAGCACCAGGAAGCCTACCTGCTCAACGTCTTCGTAATCAAGAAGACCACGGATCAAAACATAGCCGTCCGCGTCCAGCTGTGCTTTGAGTTCCGGATCGTCATCTTCTGTATATGTTCGAAAGCTGTGCATGTTCCTGATCATCACCTTGCCGTTCCCCGCATAGAGACGACGAGGACAGGCCCCCAAAGGCATGTCGTATGCGCGACCAGAGTCATACTTTGGCATGTCTGCTTTCTGACACCGCTCCTAAACACAGATCGGTTTATTTTAAATCTGCTGATGGTGGCACTGTCCTTGGAAAGACCCCACTTTACTGTGCATGGACTGATGGACGTGAAGAGCACCGACACGTGGGACACACAGCTTGAAGATTAGTTACGATAGTCTTACCGCGCAGCTCGATCACGAGTTCCATGCAAGGCAAGGAAATTCAGGGGTGCAAGTATCTACAAGGGATATTATTCTTGCCCTATTGGATGAACCCTATCCCAACACAAAGAAGAGATGGGAGGCTCCCATTGGGAGCCTATCCTTGTGGTGCTTGCGGGGGAATTTTTCAGGTGTACAGGTCCTGTGAGGTGCAGTCATGCCATGTATTTCGGTGCTCTATTTTACAGTGGGTGACGGCAATTAGACCAGCAAAGTCAAACGGTCTTGTTAGAGGCATGACTGGTTTGCAAATATTGCAACCTTCCTCGATAAAGCATGCCACGCAATAATGTTCGGTGGCTAAGATATTATGGCTGGAGCGTATTTTGGCTGGCCTTGCTATTGTTCTGTGTTGACGAGGTAAGTGCATACGAGCAGTCGAATTGTGACCTGCCACGGTGCCTGAACGAATTGTGACATAGCGTCGTATACTTGAAATCTTGCTACAAGTACTGCGTAAGTGAAGATTGAAATGCCATTGGGACCAATAGAATTGCTGTACGACGTGCCGTGGTGGTGGGTTGAGTCGGAGCCTGTTGCAGGGCACCTTGTGCACCGGAAATGGAGATGCCCTGGTGCAGCGGGCGCCCAGAATACTCTTCAAGCACAAACTTACCAAGCCTGGCCAGCGCCTGTCAGAGCACTTCACCAGCGACCTGTCCAAGGAACTCAGGGTTTTGCAGAGGAGGCTCCTGCAGAGCGCTGGGGCTGCTGACTTACAAGTGCAGTCTCTTGGCAGCCACACGGGATATCACATGATCGACGTACCCCCTGGAATGTCTGTCTCAGACGTCCTCAAGGCCCTCCAAGACCACCCTGGTCAGTGCACCCCAGCCAGACTGCAGATTTCCTATCCCCATGCTTCTTTTCCTTATCTTGTGCTGTATGGAATCGAGACCGTGCAGCTCTTTTCAGCAACCTCTCCTGGTTTTTGCCAAACAATGCAAACTTCCCTTCACTACCAATAGCCAGGCAGGCAGCTGGGGCCACCAGATGGGTGACCTCACAGAAGCTGATGGCCGTTCTGTACAAACGTGGCAGGTGTGGAGCACGCGGAGGTCGACAAGGTGCTCACAGCATACAGCCAGCCCAATGACCCTGACCTGCCGCAGCAGTGGGCTATGTACAAGCTGGGCCTCTTCACCGACACGCTCCCCATCAACGGCCAATCCGACGAGGGCGCCTGGAACAGGTGCTCCCACCAGACCCCTTCCTCTGCACCTGCACCTGCTCATTGTATTATCTGACCTCAATTGGGTATCTTACATGGACAATACTGCCTGCATGCTGCGCATGGCTGTCAGCGGGCGCCAGCATGTGACATGAGGTATGGTGCATCTTATTGCTCTGAGGCCTCCCCTGATGCAGCCGTCGGCTCTCTTCAAGCAACATGCGATGCAGGACCCGACTGACACCAACAAGCTCTTGATCTGCTAATGTCATTGATACTGAGACATTAAATGTGCGTCCCCCGCAGGAGCACGGGCTCGCACGACGTGGTGGTGTGCGTGATAGACTCGGGCATAGACTACACGCACCCGGACCTGCAGGGCAACGTGTGGATCAACCCCGGGGAGATCCCCAACAACGGCATCGACGATGACAGGAACGGCTATGTGGATGACTACCATGGCTTCAACTTCCTGGCCAACTCGGGGGATCCCATGGATAACAACTACCATGGTACCCACTTATCTGGAATGGTGGGCGCGCTGTGCAACAATAACATCGGCGTCTGCGGCGTCAACCAGGCCGTTAAGGTCATGGGCTGCAAGTTCCTGGACGGCTCAGGCAACGGCTACACCTCGGACGCGGTGCGCAGATACACTTCTCAGTCCCTGGCCACTGTTCGTGGAAGGATGCATTCAGAGCCACATCTGCGCGGGGGACTCTGGCAAAGGCTGCTCTGGGAGGGAGACACCTCCCATGGAAGTATGTAAAGGATTTGGCTCCTGATCATCCTTTCCGTGGGAGGACCTCTTTCCCTGAGAGCCATTTTGGTCAGCAGATCCCAGATACAGAAATCCATGGAGGGATTATAAAATTCGCATATCTGGTCTTGGCCCCGGCTGGCGGGGCGCGGTATAAATACTGAGCACCGTGCCCACAGTTGATTGAGTCTTACTTGGATCTGGCGAGTCCATCCAGGAATAGGTTTTTGGCAGCCTTCAACTGCAGCTTGTCTGCAGGACGCACCTTGCCTCTTGGCAGAAAAAGCATGTAATAAAAACAATAATAGTATTTATAATAATAATAATATCTGGTTGTTAAACTGATCTCCGGTGCATGCCGTGACAGGTGCGCTGCCTGGACTACGCTCTGGAGATGGGCGCTGACATAACCCTCAACTCCTACGGCGGCCTCTATGCTGACTCCTATGCGCTGCAGTCCGCCATCGAGGCCGCCGATCAGAAGGGCCAGCTCTTTGTCACAGCTGCCGGCAATGACTATGGTGCTCCTTGAGATATCTTTTCTTGGTCACATCCCATTTCCTATGCAGCGTTCTCTTCTTGAGAAGCCGGTCTGGGAGTGACTATGATGCTCATTTTCCACATCCTCTCCTGATAACTCCCCATTAAAACTGCAATATTCTTTTGTGGAGAAGCCTGTTTGGGCACTGATGTACTCATGCTGGCCCTGAAAATTGAAAGCTGAAGGAGGCAAAGGGTGTAGCAGATGAGGAGTGGTGCGTGCATGCAGGGGTGGACATAGATGCTACGCCAACATATCCAGCGGCCTACAGGAACCGGAACATCATGTCTGTGATCGCCACGGACCAGAATGACGGCCTGGCAAATTACTCAAATTTTGGCAAGAACAACGCTGACCTTGCCGCCCCCGGCAGCAGGATTCTCAGCACCGTCCTAAACGGCCAGGTGCGCCCACATCCCCTTCTCGCCCCTACATGTCTCCCAGCAATTGTGTATTTCTCTCCCGAGTGGCCTCTGCAGACCATACACCTTATCTCTGTCTATGGTCTATGAAGATCACTCGGGAGAGGACGGCGCACAGTCACTCGTTAAACATTGCTCAGCAGATGAGTGTTGGAAAATGGCGGTAGAGGGTTTGATGGGTGCATGGTGGCTGCGCGCAGTACGGGATGCACGAAGGGACGTCACAGTCGGCGGGGTATGTGGCAGGGGCGGCAGCGCTGCTGCTGGCGGCGCACCGGGCGGCAGGCCACAACGCGTCGGGCGCCGACATGAAGGACCCGCTCATGCGCGGCGTTCTGCGCTCAAATGACCTGCAGGAGAAGTGCGGGGCAGGTGCGCGCACATGCACGCACGCGCAGCCACCATGTCTTCATCCATATTTGAGAATTTGTGCTCAGAAATTTCTCTGTGCTGCATAAAATGCGGGTGACAGCATGCGCCGGTTGCGCAGGAGGGATGCTGGACATTGGGCGGTCGATGATGCTAGTGCCTCCCAGGCTCGAGCAGCCGACGGATGAGGCGCTTGCCCCTGCTCCCGGCAAGGTATATGCTCAGAAATATCCAATACTTAGAATTGCACTCTTCATTCCCCGGAAGAGCCATAGGAAACAGGCGCAATATGAGGGCAGGTTGAAATGGGTGTGTATTCGGTATGGTGCAGATTGAAGGGCCATTGGTGGCAGAGGCGCCATCTCTGGGCAGCGGGCCCATCAGAGTGTCCAGGCCAAAGCTGGTGCTGGGCAACTACCCGCCGACGCCCGACGATGTGGCCATCAAGTCCCTGGTTGCAGACCCCCCGCCATCCCCTCCTACCGCCGGCCACAGCACACCTCCCTCAGTCGTGCAATACTTCAGGTGCACATCTATGTAATCCTTGCATGTGCAGTGTCCATATCTTTGCTGGCAAAAGGATGTCTGCTGGTATTTGGTTATTTCCTGCCTGTCTACCCTTACATTTGTGCAGATTGCAGTATATTTGAAGCTCTAAAGATCTGACACATGCGGCTGATGTGATGGCGTGCAGCGGCGGGTTTCCACTGCAGCATTCCTCGTTGGTCTTCTTGCCGCAGCTGGACGGCAGCTTCCGGACGTGCGCTGCGACGGGCGTCAACCAGCTGCCCAGCAACTTCTCATACGGCCAGGACATCACCCAGCAGCTGCTCAGCAAGCGCGCCGCCACCATCGATCTGAAGGGCTCAGGTTGGTCCCAGGAAGACATGAATTAGCTCGCTTTCACGCTTCAGCTGCTCTCTATGAGTGCGTCCACCCACTTCTCAGGGTGGGTAAGGGGACAGCTGCTACACTGGGGTAAGCAAAGGATCATCGGGTGAAGGAGCAGAAGGCGGTGCTTCCCTGAACAGACACAGTCATTTTCTGCCCTCGGAAGGAATCTTGTTGAGAAGGTCATGCCTACCCCAAATGCAGCTTGGTGAGCCAGGCCAACGCCAGTGTGGCAGCTGGCAGCCCTGGAAAAGCAGGACAAACTAGAATGATCCGCACGTAGGCACTTCTTGAGCAGCTCCTAATCTCTTATTTTCATCTATCTGTGAATTTGATGTCGTTTTGAGCTGCCCAGCCCCTGTTTTTGCAGCGCGATCTACATTTGGGCAGGCCATAACACGACTGTCCTAACTTCGTCAGGTTCTCCTAGAGGTTGGGCGGACTAACAATGCACCATGGGGGATATCATACTGTACTGCAGCGCCAAGCTCGGAGAGCACGATGAGCGGCAGGTGATGACCCAAGGACTGCATGTGCTGCAGATGTGCAGCTTGGAGGCATGACTGTGCGTCAGTTAGAGGTTCGGCTGGACGGGACACTGCGCCTGCTGCCTGACGCAAGCAGCAGCCAGGAGGTGTCGGCTCAGAGCCAAGACTCATCCCCCAATGCAGCTGAATCTTATGCTGTGGCTGCTTTCCGGAGCATCCCTCAGATTGGTGCCCTGGCGAACGCCGGGCTCTTCCTGAAGGATGGTGGACAGGTGCGACCGAGACGTTCTCCTTCAATAGCTGTCATTCCTTCTCAAGGGTGCCTTGTTTACGTGAAGCAATGCACACAGATGGCGCAATGTTGTCTTGGCAATGTTTCTGGCATGCAACTGGCCTGAGAGAAGATTTCCATGCTTGCCAGGTGTCGTGGTACATGCGCCCCGACCGATTGGTGGTCTCCTTCATGTACGTTGGGAGCACGCAGTCGTCTCAGAAGTCAACATTCCAGGTGCTCTCACCGCTTCTCAAGCTACCGTGGCTGGCATTCATGCGAGTCAAATGCAAATCCATTCACAATACAAAGTTGTGAGACTGGCTGGGTAAAAAAGGCAGCAGACCTGCCCGCTTGTAAGCAGCCATGGCTGTGGTTTTTCAGGTGGAAGTCTTCACACGGAGTGGGCACTATGAGCCGGCTGGCACGCTGCGCATGACATGGCTGGATGTGGGAGTGCAGCGCGGCGTGGTGGGCATCTCTTTGGGATCCAAATCAGCTCCTACTGCCATAGATTTCCAGAACCAGGTATGTCTGTACGGGATGATGTGTTTGGCCTCTCCTGCAGCAACTTCTTGGACATGATTGTAGTCTGGTGATCAGGCGTGCGGCACAGGGTGCACGTTCCTATCTTCAACATGAATCCTGTGCTGACTGACTCGCCTGGTCGCTGAACTGCAACCATCTGATTGTTGCTTCCCTGGTGCCAAGCTCGGGGCAAGCAAGATCTGTACTGCACGCATCATGGTTTTGGTATGATGACAAAGTTTAAAAACCTCATTTCTTCCGCAGGCTACCTGCCAGGTGCCTGCCAAGCTGTGGGTGGACCAAGCAGCAACCCAACCGGTCACGCTGCCGGCCGCGCCAGCCGGCCAGGCCGGAGCCACAGCGCAGCGCAACGTCTACCTCGCCAACAAGGGTAACACCTCACTCGTGATCTCCCTGCGCGCAGCGCCGCGCTCTGACAGCGTCCTGCAGCCCCAGCTCTGGCTGGATCCTTCCTCCGGGTATGCCGACGATTTCAGCGGCGAGTCGGCGGCGGCCGGGTACGCTTTCTCCCATGGGAGTGGCGAGAGCGGCGGCGGCGCGGTGACTGTAAAGGGAGCCGAGGGGAAGCCGGCGCGGTATTCAGCGGAGCTGCAGGCTCCGATGCGCATCCGCGCGCGGCTGCAGCGGGACCGGCCGTGCAGCAACCACTTCCTGGTGCTGTCTCCTGCTGCGACGCCTCCCACTGAGCCAGGTGGGGCACCAAATGCCAAGCAAATTTTTGTTTGCAATTCATCAGTCCCCCGAGGTCCTGTGTCTTGCTGCACATTTATCATTTCCACTTTTTAAGATTGTGGCAAGGCAGATGGATGCGCTTGTCGGCTTTTGAGGATGACAGTAAGAGTTAATCGACGGTGCACAGCATGTCTCCGTCCCTGACCTACAATATATGTCCACTCTCCCTTGCTTGTGACAGGATCGCACAAATGATCACTGCAGATGTGCTGCAAACATACATGAATCAGAGCACTCAGAGCTATTTGATTCTGCATCACCTTGTTTGCATGCCATTTTGGGCCATAACAGTATTAGGATTGCCAGTTTTTTGACGGAATGCAGACACATGAGAAATTTGTGATATGAAGATGGGCAGTGACAGACTGCCTACAAGACCAACGAGCCTCAGGTGGCTCCCAAAAGGTCTCTACAATGTTATACATGACGCCCATTACCGCCTGCCTTCCAGGGGAGGATGGTGCGCTGTGGGTGGGCATGGATTGCGGGCAGAGGAGTGTGCGCATCTCAGGGACCCCAGACCTGGGCAGCGGGGACTCCTGCGTGGACTTTGGCAGCGTTGGCATGACAGTGGAGGTCGGGCCTTCAACCGTAATGGTCAGCACGGACGGCTGCTCACCACTGGCAGGGCGACACAGCCTGGGGCCGGGGCCCTTCCACCTGTACCTGGGCGCCAATTGCTCCTCCGTCGTCTGCCCAGGTAATTGCCAAGGCATCCTGTCCCGGCCCATCGCCATACAGACGTCTAGGAGAGCGCACAGACACCAGAACTTTTGTGTTATCTTCTGCCTGCTTGCAAGGGATGCTGTCATTGTCAATTGAGTCTCTTGGCTTTTTGCAGGCATCCCAGGTGATCCTACTGAGGTTCTGATGCTCTGATTTCTGTTGCCAGTCATCCAGTCTAAGTTCAATTCTTGCAATTCTCTTCTTCTGATATCAAAAATATCTATGTGCGCTGCAATGACAGTCACAGGGCTTGCGTGCTGTGAGAGATGAGATGTGTCACCATGAACGGCTGGCGCAACCCTGATGACATGCGGGCACAGGAGGGGTGACGTGGGAGCGGCTGGAGGTGGAGTGGGGGTCGGGGGTGCGCATCGCAGCGCCGGAGGGGCTCGCGGCGGCGCCTGACGCCCCCAGCAAGATCCTGGTCATGCAGGCGCCCGGCGGCGGCAGCCTCGGCTCGCTGCAGGACCTGCTCTCCCTGCCGCCCTACCCAGCAACTCCAGCCACCGGTGCGTCCTTTCCTGCCCTGTTATTAAGAGAATAAGGTGTATCATTGATGGCAACTGCATGACTGCACTGAATTAGCTGCGACAAATTTAGGGGACTTAGATGGAGTACGAGACCGTTATGACCTTGCACAGCAAACAGTCCTACATTGAGGAACAGAGTTGCGCTTTAACACACGTTTGCTGCACACAATCATGACACATTGCCATAACTTTTGACACCATGGCAAGGCCTCTACCTGTCGCATTAGAGGCAGTTCCCAAGCTAGCTCTGTCCTGACATTGAGCACGGCATGCATGCAGGTCCCGTGCTCACACCGCCGCCGCCGATAGTGCTGCCGGTGACGCCGCAGCGCGGCACAGGCGGCGGAGCGCAGGTGAGCGCGGCTTCCGTGGGGCAGCAGGGGCGGCGGCGGCTGCTGGAGGGCGCCGCAGCCGACCCGGGCGGTTCGGGCGGCCTCATGCAGTCAGTCCTGAAAGCCTTCCACACCACAATGGCCAAGGCCCTGACCGCTGTACAGTCGCGGAAGGCCGCGGCAGGAGCCGGGACAGCACAGAGCCAGCCTCCTGCAGGAGATCAGGTCTCAGGTTCGGGGCTAAGGATTGGTACAGCCATGTCTAGCGTGGGGGAGGGGGCAGCGGCTCCAGCGCCGGCTGCTGGGTCGCCGCAGCAGGCAGGGGAAGGGGGTGGGGTGGAAGGCAAGCGAACCCAGCTGCGCATGGGGCTGAACCTACCTGGGGACGATGACCTGGCTGCAGTGGCGTTCCTGGATGTGGGCCCCTCAGAGCAGGCAGTGTCTCCCCAGGGCGCGCCGACAGGTGGGAAATTCCTACAGCAGTTTGCGCATGCATGACATACCGTATCTTTGGTCGAGGCAGGAAGTCACAAGGAGTGCATGAATGCATCAGCACAGGGCGGACTGTGCTGTCCATATTTGGCAAGTATGTATATGCATTTTTTGATCTGGTGTGCTCCTTATCACAGGGGAAGGCAGTCAGGCGATAGGCGGGACGGCTGAGCCGGCAGTGAGTTGGGTGACCATGGGCAATCCCATTGTGGTCGTCCCCAGCTATGGCAGCCAGACAGCGCAACTCACCTTCAACAGTACGCCCCTCGATTGCCCTGCTTCTGACCGGCCCCATCTGTAGCACCTGTCCTGCTGGAGCGACAGCAACTGGGTCGCAAACAGCTCTTTACGCGAGCCCACAAGTCGGCTTACAAGCTCTCTGGGGGTTGCAGGTGATGGGTTGTCAACTGGGTCCTACCAGGCAGAGCTGCTCATCCAGTCCAATGACCCAGATCAGCCGCTCCTGCGATTGCCGCTGGACCTGAAAGTGGTGTAGTAGGCTCTTTCAATTATGAGAATTCTTCCGCTTATCTGATCTGTTGCGGGCTCTGTACCATGGCCGTCACTTGTTTTGGGGGCCTCTCAGAAGGTTTCAAGATCGGAGCCGCGGAAAGAGCAGAGTCCAGGGAATCGGGCAACTCTGCAGCTGCTACTTCCCAAAACCAGCCTTTGCTTGGGCGATTTTGTCAAGTTGCTCAAGAGTTGTAGTACTTGTCACTGCAAGAACACATCATTCACAGTGCATGTACAACCAGACTTGTGTGTTATTTTTTCCTGGTGCCGTGTGCTTACATTGAGCACTGCGTGCATATGTGATGAGTTGTCAGTAGCAAGGTGCGCATTGATGCCAGCACTGATGTGCCTTGCTCAAATTAATAGGTCAGGTGTGAATTAGGCCTTATGTTCCATTAGCATTGAAGATCGCATACGTATTTTGAGTTAGCATGTAGCTTACTGTGTCACTGAGTACCCTATATTGCCAGGAATTGTGAGTGTGTCAGCATTGCCTTGAGAATATAGACACGATTATTGTGTGTTGCATGCAAAATATCAAGCGAGGGCTAGAATGGATTTTTGGTTGATGCCTTGTGTGGAAGCAGCAGCATTGTGTCTGCAGCATTGCATGTGGTGCTAATTTTTGATAGATATAAGTGTTCAACTGCGATACTGGATAGAGAGGGGAGGGGTTTCAGGTGAAGCAGACCGTCAAAAATACTGATCGCCAAGCTGTAAAAAGGGTGATCCTTCAAAGCAGAAGCAAAGCACTATCATGATGACATCAGTCACGCACTGCTTCCTCGATGTCATTGCATGCTATGCATCCACAAGCGAGATTCCTTTTGAAAGTTTCCTCACACATCAGACGTTCCGTCTGAACGTAACCCTGCTCCCTGGCACACAACCATAATTGTGGATTATGTTCTACGCATGCATGCAGCAGAAGTTTTCAGGATGGACCCCTGTCTGCCACCCTGTCAGGATCCAGCGGTTCATGCACTTTGAAAATGTCACACAAGCCGTGCGGATGAAGCTCAGCTGCATTGCTTACTGCAGAAGGCCATGCGCACGTCAACAGCCTGCCTTGTTGAGAGCGCATGCTGGCGTGCTCTGGCAGCACTTGGTGGTGCAGGGCAAGACATATGCATCCTCACCAGGTCCGACTATGTCTCCACTGGAGAACACTTGCGGCCAAAAGAAATCATCCAGGAACTGCAGCCCCTTAAAGCTGTCGTTCATTGCCTGGATCCTCTCTGATGCCTGGGCAGGGTCGCTGGTGACATTGAGAGGGATGATTGCACGGCAGCCCTCCGCCCATGTGCACGGAGGTATGAGCACCTTTTGACCTGCCAAAGGAGTCCTCGGGCTGGCCCCAGCACATCCAATGCATGGCTCCGTGCTGACATTTGCATGTTCGTTGGCAATGTTGATCTCGGTGTACCTGCAAAATTCAGGCCTGTGGCTAAGTGTCCTTCATATGTTTGGGAGAAGCAGCAGCAGCAGCAGCAGCAGAGCCTGACACCTGTATATGCATGGAATATGCCACCTGTAATTGAAGCCTCCATATTCAGCCTCAGGGAAGAACATCTGTGCGATGGCGTCATAGTCCTTCACGCCATCAGCGACCCAGGATTCCTGACAATCAGGTGCGCTCCAATTGGTCAGAGCTGTGACTCCAGTGATCACAGTCAGACAGCAGAGGGTGCAGTGTAACGAAAATTGCATCCTTATTCTATACTTCACAGAGGTTACAGAAAAGCAGAATTCCAAGAGTCAGAGTGGGCCTCGGTTTGCAGCTGCTTGGCACCCCGTTCCTGTCTACGATATTATCGGACGCAACAACGAACAATTTCAACTCCTTTGGTCCGTCTTGGACTCAATAAATGTTCATCGTTGTGTGATACAGTTCTTCTCAGGTTCCGATAAGGAAAGCGCCCGAAAAGATCTCCCCACGTTGGAAACCTCGGAATCGTTCGGCTTATCTAGGCACATTCACATGCCTTCCTAAATGCTTTCTTGTGAGGGCCCAGAATAAAATTATCATGTACCTTGTTGTGCAGAGGTGCAGGGGTATTCAACCTCTTGTCATCTTTTGAAATTTTTTCTTCCCATGTACGCGAGTGCTATGCATATGAACTGCACAACCAGGGTCCAGCAGACTAGCCTACTCTAAGGTGTAATCTTACACAAGTAGCTGAAAGTATCATTGTTACTAACTCTGATGTTGTACCTCAGATTTAAATCTTCCAAAATAAACAAGGCAAAGGAAAGGCTAGTCTGGCTGCACAGCAACGACTCCTTCCAATCCTGTCAGCTTGCTTGCGCATCCACTCTCCTGCTACCCTCTGATGGCAGCGAAACTGTGTGCACAACTGCTTTCTGGGCAATCCTCGCGAGAAACTTTAGAGATATATTAGTACTCGCGCCAGCGTTTGCAAGATCACTGGTTAGATGAGAGGCAGGTGAGTGGCACAGCGATTTCTGGCGTGCGGGAGGGTGCAGCGGCTAGCCTGCGCTTTTGCACCGGCCGCTGGGTGGTTGCAGCAGGCACAGAAGGGGGCTCCCGGATGGGGTGGAAGGGGAGCGGACTAAACTGCGCATGGGGCTGACTCTGCCTGGGGACAATGACCTGGCTGCAGTGGCGTTCCTGCATTGTGGCCCCTCAGATCAGGCACTCTCTCCACAGGGCGCACCTGCAGGTAAAAAGTCTTGTGCCAAGCTGCGTATGGGTGAAAAATGTTTGGTAGGGCAGGAAACTGTCCTGATCAACAAGCTTTTACCAGCCCAGGTGGGAAGCATGCATGCTGGCTAGGCCTGACAGCAGAGATCTTGCAAGGGCAACAATTTGCATTCACCCAGGGAAAAATATTCATTCCCCAGTCAGTCCATACCAGCAACGAAGGTCTCCACCAGGAGGTTTTGATACTTTCAAACTTCAACAGATTAGGAGCCAGACAATGCTCATCAGCACACAGGCAACTGGTCAACAGGCAGACTACAGCGTCTGCTCCCTAGCACTTTTCAAATTGAATCACGCTGCATGTCCTTGTAATTTTGATTGTATTCTACCTGGCATCTGTTTAAGTCTGAAGATCTGGCATCTGTTCAAGCATGATAAATCCCGGGCTGACCATCAATACTGCATAGAACTGGAGCAATTCAGGAGCTTGTAGCACCGCGCATTTCAACAGCCCTTTGCTGACAGCGCTCACGGGCGCTTTTTGTGGCAGCAGACAAGCTTGCAGGGGTACACATAGGCAACCTGACCGGGGCCGACAATCTCCCCAGTGGACAGCACATATGGGATCTCGACCCTGCTCAAAACTCTTATCTAGTGCTTCCACAGTCTGCCTGGCGTCGCTTTGCATCGCGGTGGCATTCAGGGGTATGACTGCGCGGCACCCCTCTGCCCATGTGCATGGCGGGATCAGAATATTCTGGCCAGCCTCAGGGATCCGTGGTGAGTCCCCAGCACAGTAGAGACAGGGTTTGTTGGTGACGTTTGCATGCCCGTTGGCAATCTCGATCTCAGTGTATCTGCCACGATTTCAACAATGTCAGTATCCAGTCCTGTTGATCCCATAGACCAAGCCAGGCATGTGTTCACGTCTCTGCTTCGGGCATTAGTATCATGAAACAGATTGCCCCACCCAGAGGTCGACTGGTGCTTGGTCACGGCAGGGCAACTTCTAGACTGGTGCAACCGGTTTAAGGACAGAATTTTGCACGCACCTGTAGTTGAAGCCTTTACTTGGAAGCATAGCCTCAGGAAGGAACATTTGGGCGATGTCATTGTAGTCCTTTACGCCATCGCTGATCCAAGACTTCTCACAGTCGGGTGGGCCCCAATTCGAAAGACTCCCGGTGCAAGTGATCAGGCTCAGCAGACAGCAGAGAGCGCAGCACGAGAAAAAACAAATTTTCATTGCCACAGGGCTACAGCTATGCATTCAGCAGATCGGGCACACGGCAGGCAACAAAGGAGTGCCTGATGCCAAGGCCGTTCGGGTGTTCGATAGAAAGGGTAGCCCTGCTTGACCTTCCTGTTATCCTGGTGATTCTTTGACACACTAACTGGAAGTAAGGCGATGAAAAGACGGCGCTCTACATCTCCGTGGCCCCCGTCACGATTTACCTCGGGATCATTAAGGCTACATTAGGCACATGCAATGCATGCCTGTTTCACCTCACTGAAAGGACACGTTTGCTGGGTCCAACAAGTGGCGCCGACTTTGTTCCAATCAGATGCAAAACAACAGCTGAAGTCTCGCACCAACCCTCAGATAATTCCAATAGAGCAGAATTACACTGAGGATTACATAAGTAGCAGCATGTCATCGCCGAATGACAGATTTCAGTCTTGACATCAAATAGACAAATGTAAGGCCAGTCTGCCTGCACAGCAAAGACACCTCCTAATCCTATTCTGCTCACTTGCATGCTCTCTCCTATCAACCCCAAAGGCCGCGCGATTGCATGCATTTCTGCTCAGTTTCTTTCTAGGATCACAGCGTTTGGCAGAGAACGGGGGCTCAGATGAAGTGCGTGTAGGTGGCACCCACCAGTGGAACAGGACATGTCCAGGCATGGGGAGGGTGCAGTAACATCGCAGCTGGCTGCTTATTGGCTGCAGCCTGCAGGAGGGAGGGGACTGGGGTGGAAGGCAAGCGGACCCAGCTGCGCATGGGGCTGAACCTGCCTAGGGAAGAAGGCCTGGCTGCAGTGGCGTTCCTGGACGTGGGCCCCTCTGACCAGGCAGTCTCTCCACAGGCGGCACATTGGCCTGCAGAAGGGAGCCGCCTGTGGCAAGTAATGTAGAAGCTGTGCACTTTATGGTATGCATCACCTCTGTTTGCATGAGGTGCGGTGAGAAGCACATGTAATCAGAAAGAGACATCCCCACTCCTGGGACAGTCCTGCTGTGTCAGCCTTCACGGGGCAAACAATTCAATCCCCTTTCAGCATGTACCAAATGTCTTTCAGCATTATATTCAAGAAGTACAAAAGGAGATTTTGACACTCTCAAGCTTTAACGGATTGTGAGCAAGACAGTCAGCAGGCTGCTCATGAGCATACAGGAAATCATGCACCTACTTTCTTCACAGCATACAGTACATCTATTACTAGCACACTGGCAACTGCAGTTCTCAAAATGGGTCCTGCGTACAAAGGGTCAGCAGATGCAGAGTCTGCTCCCTAGCACTTGACAAATTGAAGCGTGCCACATGTTGAGCTTCCACCTGGCATCTATTTTCAAATTGTAAAATCCCAGGCTGGCCAAAATTTTGCATGAAATTGTATCATATCAGCAGCTTGTAGCATCGCGAATCTCATCACCCCTTTTGCTAACGGCGCTCATTCGCAATGGCAGCAGAAAAGCTTGCAGGGGAACACATATGCCACCTGACCGGGGCCCACCAACTCCCCAGTAGACAGCACATATGGCATCTCGATATCTGAGCCATTAAAGCCCAGCTCGCTCACGACCTTCCTGGCATTGTTTTGATCGGTGGTGAAGTTCAGGGGTATGGCTGCGCGGCACCCCTCTCCCCATGTGCATGGTGGGATCAGAATCTTCTGGTGAGCCTCAGGGATCTTTGGTGAGTACCCCGAGCAGAAGTTACAGGGCTTGATGGTGACGTTTGCATGCCCGTTGGCAAGCTCAATCTCAGTGAACCTGCAACGATTTCAATGATATTGATTTCCACTCCGTTGATCACATAGACTGAGCCAGGCCTGTGTACATGTCTCTGCTTTGCAAAGCAGTTGTGTACTGGTTTTAAGTAACAGATTGCCCCACCATGATGTCAACTGGTGCCTAATCCCAGGGTCCAATGGAGAGCAGATTCTCGACTGGACCAAAAAACCAACAAGCATTGCACGCACCTGTAATTGTAGTCTCTGCCTGGCATGTTAGCCTCAGGAAAGAACATCTTGGCGATTTCATTGTAGTCCTTCACGCCATCGCTGATCCAGGACCTTGCACAGTCGGGTGGTCCCCAGAACGAAAGAGCCCCCGTGTCAGTGATCAGGCTCAGCAAAAAGCACAGAGCGCAGCACAAGACAGAACTCTTTCTCATTGTCACAGGGATCACAGCACTGTAAGCAGCAGATTGAGCACACTCGGACAACACATGAGTGCCTGATGCCAAGGCTGTTCGGGCCTTCGATACAAACGATGAGCTCTAATCTGACCTCCCTATTATCTCGGTGATTTTCGAACACCCTACGTGCGTGACATTTGCAGAATCCTGGAAGAAGTGCAATGCAAAAGACGGCACTAACATCCTCCGTGGCCCTCGTCAATTCTACCTTGGATCTCACGGCTAAGTAGGCACATGCATGTGCCTATCTGTACCAGCTGACTGCATTCCACGTTTGGTAGCTACCTCAATCCCTTCCTGTCTTCCTACATACAGGGCCCCATCACTACAGGGGAGTGATCCGTGACATGCTTTGCGCCCTGCACCCCATTTGATCTTAGAGTTGAGAATTGTTCCTTTACATGTGCAGTGCTATACTTGAACACAATTTTGGATGAATCCACCGGTGGCCATGCATTACGCGTCGCCGACCAGCTGGAGAAATTGGGTCCAACAAATGGCGCCGATTCTCTAACCAGATGCCAAAATACACGAGTCACACATGCACCAACCCTCTTGACTCTTGAGGCAATGCATCAGCCGGTTCAAGAGAGTTGCTATGGTAGCAATCACCCATGCGCACGGCATTGATGCAGAATTGAAGTTTTCAAAGCGACCAGAAAAATTGTAAGGCTAGGCTTAGCTGTACAACAAAGACATCACTTGGAGCATCTTATGCTCTCCGGACCCATGGTCATTTCACTCGCTCCCTGGCAACCTAAACTTTTCAACCCGCATCAATCCACGCACAACTTCTAGACATGTCCAGCGCCTCGATCCTTTGAACGCTCCAAGAATTTCTGCTCAGCCGGTGTTCTGCATGCCGGCTGAGACGCCCTTCATGGTGATGATGAGGGTGTCCTCCACTGCAGCCTTGTAGGGGTCCTTCCAGGCACTCGAAATGTCCCGGGTCAGCAGCGCCTGCAAGCATGCATCACCCCATCACATCACCCGCTTGCAATTCTGGCGCTCCCAATGCCTTGTATGTCTTGCATTCTAGCTACGTGTATTTTTAATGCAAACAAGTCAGCTCAAACCGCCCTGCAGCGAGTGCCTTCACAGACACTCCCTTTGCCTTCCTTCCACGACCTTCCAAGACTAGCTTCCAGAAGCTTTATTGTCAGGGACCAAGACACCCTTTGCTGAGAACCCACATGTTGGAACTGCAGTCATCCTGAGAGCTTCTCCAGTGAAAAAAAGAGTGAAAGGGCAGAAGGGCTGGATGGAGGGAACGCGCCTGCACGGCGGGGTCGTCGGGCTTGTAGTCCTTGTAGGCGCTGTCGATGCCCTGCCCAGATTCCATCGCGCGCAGCGCCTTGAGGCAGTACACCTGCACACCAGCGATGCAATCACCTCCCCTTCCTTAAATGTTGCACACCCCACACCTTCCTGCTCAACAATCCCGAGGACCTCTCTAATTGAAGCCACCCGTCTCAAGTCTGACCCGAATGCTGGTGATGCTTTGCTGATGGGAACAGCTCTGGCGCTGATCACATGACAACCATCATAGGACGGTGTGGCAAATGGACTCTGGAGAGTGCAGGTTCTAGCCGGGTGCACCTGGCAGGAGGTGACTAAAGCAGGCATGAAATGGGCAAGCAGAGGGCGACAGGGTGACTTTGGTGAATTCAGTACAAGAAGAGTGCTGTTTGGGCAGGGGAGGGCAGGGCAGGCGCTGACCTGGAGGATGTTGAGGGGGGTGATGTAGGGGGCGCGCAGGGCCAGCTTCTGCTGCAGCATCACGTCATCGTTCGTCTCCAGCAGCTTCTTGTGGTCCATCACCTTCAGCAGCAGCGTCTGCGCAGACACAGGCAGCAAAGTCAGCACACAATTCCCCAGCACTACAAGGTCTTGCAGATCGGGGGATGGAGAAGTGCTTTTGGACACCAGCATGGTGCATTCATGAGCAGGAAGCCAAACATGCCCAGTAAGCCAGGTTGTGGCGTGGGGTGCGAGAAATATTCTTAAGGCAGATGAAGCAGGGTGTCGGCCGGTAAAATTGTTGTGCATGTGCATGTGAAGTGGTGAGTCAGCACGATGACTCACCCGGGTCTGGTCGAAGCGCTTCCGCAGGTCCTCGCCGAAGGGCCACAGCTTCTTGTCGACCAGGCCCGTCTCATAGAACTGCAGCAACATCTTCAGTGTTCAGCGCACCAAGAAGACTCACTGTACCGCCACTGCATGACCACTGCCGCCTCAACAGGCATGCCATGCAGCGACAGAGGTACTCGTTCCTGGGGCTGACCTTCAATCCTGCCTGCTTGTAGGTCATGCCCCAACCCTCAACTAGCAACACTTGACTGCCTGTATGCAATGTGATCATCAGTGCTCCTGGGCCGGGAGATGTTTATATTGTTGGTGCACTATGCACTCTGTTACACCTGCGAGGCAGCCCTTCCTCCCTTCCTTGGCGCTAGCTCTGTCTTGATGCATGCGTTCTATATCTTGGCTTCATAGAGGCTGAGATAATGTCTGCGGAGGACAGCATGTGGACGAGTCAGATGAGTGCAGCAAGGGGGCGTGCCTGGGCGACGCGGGGGTCGGCTTTGGCGAAGACCATTTCGATCATGTCCATGGTGACGGAGAAGAAGGGCCACTCCTTGTACATCTGCTGCAGCAGGCCCAGCTTGCCGCTGTCTATCATCGCCTGCACATCACCGCACATTTTGCCCAACTCAGCGTCCTCTACAACAATCTCCTGTTGTCAAGAGTGTTTTGGAAGACCAGTCCATGCATGGCTGCACGCAAGATCGTGGTTTCAGCCCACTCCTGAGAAAAAACGAAATGGGCATTTCTTTTCTAGTGCTGCATCCAGGCCACCATCCTGAGCTGGACAGGGTAAGAGCCCCAACTTTCTCCAATGCGCACACACCCAACCAGAGGAGCCTTCCAATCTTGCTCTTACGGCACAAAATTCATCATTAATTTGACTGCAGAACTACCGTAGTGACCGGTCTCAACCCCGCACTTTTGAAATTCGCCATATTAAACAGGTTCCCGTAGGGATTTCCCGCAGGATCAAGACTTCTTTAGTTCTCTTTTTGCTGTAACCAAGGGAGCGACACCTGGAATGCGTCGCCGATGCCGAGCCAGACGGGGAGGTGGAAGCGGGTCTGGGTCCAGGCGAAGATCCAGGGGATGGCGCGCAGGTCGTCGATAGAGCCGGCGGCCTTGCGCTTGGCGGGGCGGCTGCCGATGTTCATGCGGCCCAGCTCGTTGACGGGCGTGGCCGCCTGGAAGAACTCGATGAAGCGCGGGTCCCCCCGCACCACACCCCTGTACGCCGCGCACGACGTCTGCGCGCGCATGCACAGGGAACGCCGTCAGCCGACAGGATTTGTCACCTTCATGTAAGGGAACATGAAGGTGCTATCTTCTGGGAAGGAAGCATGAAATTGCTAAATGTCATAATAGGATGATTAATGTTGTGTGTACTGCAGGGATGCTTCCGGCACTTGCAGCAGGCTCAACGGCAAGGAAGGGCTATGCCTTGATTAGGAGGCTTGAATAACATTGCATGCTGAACTGGCATGAAGTTACAGAGGGGGACAGAGATGTAGACAAGGCCCCAGGGAAGGCAGGACGTGGACAGGAGTAGAGGGCGATTGGAGATTAAAGCAAGCAGCAAATGCTCCATGCATGTGCCAAGCACAAGGGTTCTGAGATTCACCTTGGACATTTCGTTGAGGACGGAGCGGAACTCGGCCTTAGGCTGCACGACGGGGTTGAGCGTGGACTCCAGCACGGCGCTGGTGTACAGGTCCAGCGTGCGGAAGCACACCTCCTTCTCCCCAAACTGCTGCTCCAACGTCTCGCCCTAAAGCGCAGTGACGGGGTCAGTGATTGCACGTACTACAAATTTGTTCTTGACGTTGATGAAGGCACTAATGCAGAAATCAGGGACAACCCGGGGCAACCCAAAACCTGACTGACTGCATCAGCGCCTTCAACAAGGTCAACAACGACATTTACACACGACCCAATGAAGCAATAGGCAGCATGGCCTGCATAAGACAGAGATCTCGGCTCCTGAAACGCTGTTGCTTCATGGTCCACTCTGCAGCACGCAGGCATGCTTTTCTGCCCTCCAATGGTCACTGCACTTGCTGTAACAGCTAAGTAGCTAGAGGCATGCCAGCGTCTCAAACAGGTGCAGATGCAAGTGGGCAAGTCGTGCCTGGATGGTGACACGCAGGGCGCCCTTGATGGTGCCGGGCGGCTGGGAGAGGATGGCCAGGTGGGTGGGGCCGCCACCGCGCCCGACGGTGCCGCCGCGGCCGTGGAACAGCGTCAGCTTCACGTTGTGCCTGTCTGCCACCGCCACCAGCTTCTCCTGCGCGCACCCGTTCAATGCTCACTCAGGCTCTATGCCGTTGCCCTTCTATTCAAGACGGCTCCTTTTCTTCATGAAATCCTCCACAGAGAGCAACGGAACTTAATTCATTGAAACCCTCCACAGAAAGCAACTGCAGGCTCAGGTGAGTTGCTCTCTGATCGGCATGAGCAAGAGGTACTTGTAACAATCTTGGACATGCTGGAAGAGGAAGGGCAGGAAGAGACGTGGGTGCACAGGTTCAAGTCCCCGGGATGGAAAGGACATTCTTCGTTTTTACAGCGGACCTGGACTTCGTAGAGCCCCCAGGCGGCGGCGAGGCGGCCGGCGTCCTTGCCGGAGTCGGAGTAGCCGATCATGCACTCCTGGACGCCCTTGATGTGGTCTGCGTACCATGGGTTGCTCAGCAGCTGCTCCATGGCCGACTCGCTGTACTCCAGATCGTCCAGCGTCTCAAACAGCGGCACCACCCGCAGCGTCTGCTTCACCCCGCACTCCCTCTGCAGTCCAGCACCACAGGATTAGGTCATTTGTGTGTCAACTGCAGCCTTGCTTGGTTGTCCGTGTCACAGGATCCAGGTGTCTGCAAGGCGTACTTCTGCAAATGACTTGGGGCAGGCCGATTATCTCGTTTATGAGGAAGTACCTCTCCCTCCGTGCAAGGCCAGGAGGTGCGGAAAACAATCTCAGCAGCCCAGTGACATAAGATTGAGATCTCTAAAATTTTGGAGCAACAGATATATTTAATCTTGGCATGCCTGTACGACGCGCTATCATGCACAAGCAGCAAGCTGCAGATTCCTGTCGTGGCTTGAAGCCCCGTGCCAGTGATCAAAACCCAGTCATTGGCACGCTGCAGCCCAACAAAGCAAGCAAAGAAGAGAAGACAAGTACTCAGCGCTACTCAGCAGGTCCCTAACAAGCAGCACAAGGGAGGCAACGACTCGAATAAAAGAGCAGGGAATAGCGGCAAAGTAAGAAGGGCTTCCTGCCATGAGCAGAAAGCTGCCAACTGAGGCAAGCGAGTAAACAAAAAGAAAAAGAAAGTGGACCTGCAGGAGGACAACGGCGAGGACGTCTGAGCCGGTGTGGGCCATGGAGATGATGTAGGCGCCCAGGGAGTCGGGCGGCAGCTCGGCCAGGATGCGGAAGGTGGAGAGCACCTCCGCCACCTCAGCCGTCGTTGCCATGCCCGGGGGCAGCAGCGGACGCTTACCAGTCAGCTCGCTCTGCAGCCACTTCAGCCGCTCATCCTCGCTCCACGCCCTGCATCCCACAGCCATCCAGTCACTTCGGTGATAGAATCTCGACCTGGGCCCCTTGTGCCTGGGTAGGTTATAAACAGATCTGCGCCACAGAGCCCCCAGTCACCCCGGTGAGAGTATATCAATAAGTCCCTCTGTGCTGGGATTACACTGAGCGTATAGCATGATCCCTATCACCCAATTCAGCTGACAAAGGCGGAATGTTCCGGCGATGCTGCCCTGGTGCACAAGTGGCCAGACGATTGGCTCCAACATGGCTATCTTATCATTCAGAGGCTGCTCAATAGGGGTGCAGAGAATAAAAAGGGGGCACGCACTTGTAGGAGCCGATGCCGAGGTATGTGGTGATGGTGTCGAGGACGTCGTTGTGGCGCGAGGACTCCTGCCGGATGTCCAGCCGCACCATGCCCAGACCAAAGCACTGCACCTGTGATCACACACCAGCCACGCAGCTGATCTCAGCATGCATGCCTTGCCAAACAGGCACATTACCTCTCAATACACACCAGCGCGCAGCCAATCTCAGCATGCATGCCTTGCCAAACAGGCACATTACCTCTAGTTACACACCAGCGCGCAGCTAATCTCAGCATGCATGCCTTGCCAAAGAGGCACATTACCTTTAAATACACACCAGCCGCGCAGCTAATCTCAGCATGCATGCCTTGCCAAAGAAGCACATTGCGTGTAACTACATACCAGCCACGCAGCTAATCTCAGAGTGTATGCCTTGCCAAAGAGGACCATTAACGAAACTGCGGGTGGGCGGACGCAGTGTGCCTTCAGTGGGACCTCTCAAAACATGGAAGCAGGGGCGCGTAAGGTAAACCCATGCATGTCTCCCAAAGCTCAACTCATATGCATGCAGCAGTTCATCAGCTGCAGGTATGTGGAGTCCTGTGGAGCATGCATGGGCCCATCTGTGGCCCCCATCTATGGCACAACATCTGGGCAAAGAATGCATGAGCGCAGAGCCTTCATCAAAAGACGGTGTCCTGATGCATGCATGCTGGTGCAGCTCCCCTGACCTTAGCGAGTCTTTGCTCAATAAGGGAGTGCAGCCACGCGACTGCCAGACGAGGGAGCAGATGTGAGAACGTCATGATAATGTAACGAAGACATAATCATGACCTTATGTCATTATATTACATCACATCATGATTATGTAATGAAGCATGCGCTGACCTGGCGGATTGTGTCGAGGAGGCGGCCGTTGGCGATGGAGTCGTCCTCCGTCTCGATGAGTGAGTTGTACATCACCAGCAGCGGCTCCACCATCTCCTCCTTGTTGTAGTACGCCTCAGGATCATTCTCCAGAGTCTCCTTCAAATTCAGGCTGCGCACACCCCAGCATGAATGTCACGCAACAGCTGTGTATTTTGATCCATGATCCCCACCCGCACGACTTCCATGCTTTCGCAGCAATGACTGCATCCCTGCTTGGGTGAACTCTTTAGGACCACTTAAATCTTGCTCTCAAATGCACGAGGGCTCTGCGCAGCCTCTCATGTTCAAAGATTGAAAGATACCAAGTGGAAGCCCGAAGGAGGTTTTGAGGGTGTGCATGTGAGGAGCTGAAAAGCAGCTGGAAAGTGTAGCTGGGAAGGGTGTGACGTGCAAAGGAAGCAGAGGGGAAGGGCCGCACTTGGTGTGCACGAGGCAGTGGTGTAGGATTTCGCGGGTGTGGAAGAGGCGGTCGCGCATCTCGGACAGCACGAGGCGGAAGGGGTCCTTGAGGGAGATGACGTTCCAGAACTCGACAAAGTTCTTCTTCTTGCGCTCGTCCGCCAGCGCCTGCTCGTGCGGCGCCTGCTTCGAGTGCACAGCCTCCGCCAGCTCCTGTCAAAACACAAAACTCGTCAAAACACCCTCTCTTATGGACTTTATTTCCACCAAACACCTGACAACCCAGGGCCGCCTCTCCTGCTTCATAGAAATAGCAATGCCTTGCTGAGTACACCCAGATCAAATGAAATATGCAGTACCAGCAAGCGGAGGTGGCATCACCGGCAAGCTTCTAAGCAATGCCTTAGACAAAGTACTGCAAGCGCGAGAGGCGCCACAAGAAATAGATATTGGAAGGCACCGGTGAAGCGCAGGACATTGAATGTAAACCCTCAGGTGCCAAGAAGACTTGACTTGCTAAGACTTCAAAGCACCAGTAAGGCAAGGTAGACATGCATGGCACTGACTTGGGCAAGTATTAGGAAGAGAACGTGCTTGCATCTCGGTGTTGCAGCGCCAGATGGAGAGCTCGAACATGAGCTGCTCGATGGCGGTGAAGAACGCGTTTACTGCGGCCAGGCGCGCCGTGATGACCACATCGCGTGTCGTGTCAGCCGTCACGAATGGGTTGCCGTCGCGGTCGCCGCCCATCCACGACCCAAAGTTGAACAGGTTGTGCGTCAGCGGCAGCATCGGCTGCCCGATCTGCGCGCAATGCAGACCCCAAGTCAGCCCAGTACGTGTGAGGTGGCAATACAGTGGCTGTCAGAGAGCTTTCAGTCAAGCCGGCGCTTGAACGTGTCAAGAGGAACAAAGCCCGCTCAACGTCAGTATTGATGTGATACGGACATGTGCCTGGAACAGAGATGTTGTGAAGTGCCAGCAACCAGTGCAACGGCTGCATCCACTCTGCTTGGCATGATTGCACAATGCAACATTGAAATTTAACAGGAGTGATGCCAGAGGCGGGTGGTCGAAGGGGCACCTGCTTGAGGGCGGTGTCGATGCGGCGGTAGAAGGTGGGCAGCGAGTTGAAGATGGTGGAGTGGAAGTAGGACAGCCCCTGCCTCATCTCCGCCTGCACACACCCACAACATGCTATTGAGGCGCTTGAGCTCATCTTGCTGTAGAAGCAGGCGAACTCGGCAATGCCATTGCACTGGCCATGAAACGCATACTATCGACACAGGTGTCTTGCTCTGGCGCAGACAAAGTATCTGCACATCTCATCTTCAAAAATCACTTTTAACTCAGTGCACCCTAGACTGAGTCAGCCATGCCTGCGCTTCCCTTCTTTGCACGCCTTGCAACAGGGTTGCCTCACACGAGTGCCTTAAGATTTCAACATCTAATCGCCATAAGGGCATATTGGAGGGGGGTGGTTGCCTGGGGTGACGGTTTCTGGCGGCGGATTTCGTCGGTGCGCCAGGCGCCCTGGATTTGGCCTCGAATGCTCTCCAGAGTCTCGATCTTCTCGTAGGGCGACAGGCGCTTGTTGTGCAGGCTGTCCATGTCCGCGCGGATGCGCGCATACTTCTTCAGCAGCGACTGCCGCAGCGCCTGCAGATTTTTCAAATCCTCACCAGTCACACCTTCTCTGAGGAGAACATCAATCCATTTGTGTTTGCCTTGTGTGCAACAATGTCCCATACGGCCATACCCATGGTCACAGCCTGTGGCCACTCTATGTCTTGAAGAAAACACTGCTGGGCTATGCCGATCCACTATCCAAAGCCAGACACGGATACACATTGCAAAAATATGCCAGAGGTGGTGGCCTTCTGAAATTAAGGTGAGAAGCTGAAATATGGTCCTGCAGCGTGCCTGGGTGGGGTGCGCAGTGAAGACGAGCTCCACGGTCTGCTCGCAGATGGTCTTGTAGATCTCCTCAGGCTTGACCCCATTCACCTTGATGAGCCGCTTGAAGGACCTGTTGGTGGACCTCGTGGATTGCTCCACCTGTTCAGCACAGATCGCGCTTCCTCAGAACTTTTGTCACTCACAAGAGGACTGCCTTCCTTCTTATGGCTGAACGAAGATTGTAGATAGCTTGCCAGCTGCAAAGCAACTGGGTGCTGACAGTTGCTGGTTCAAGGTCTAGGGGTTCCACCTCGCCAATGCGGACAGCACGCTCCAGCTGTGCATTACTGATCTCCTCTGATAAGTTGTGCAGGTTGAGAAGCTGGGAAAAACAACTGGAGACCTGCACAGACATCAAGAGAGAAGGTCAGGATCAAGCCTGCTCTCCAGATGCTTCTACACCCTGATAGATGCTCAAAAGAGTTGAGGCAATTCTGCCTACACATCTGAAATGTTACATTAGCAAATCGCAGCTATCAATCAAGTAGCAAGTGTCCTGTCTGAATGTATTCTACAAAACCCGCTCCAAATCTTTTAGGGCAGAATAATAGAATAGGTCCTGAGAAAGCCCCGCACCAGGATCAGTTCGTCTGGATTTAACCCTGAGAGTATTTTCTCGAGAGCCTGGAAGTCCTTGTCCGATTCTGAGTTGCACCATGCGAGCGACAGCTTGTATATCTCGTCGATCCTGTCGGCAAGGTTTGGGTGGTGATGGTACACAATTTCGAAGAACGTGTTCCGCAGAAGAGAATCATCCTCACGCAAGAGTAATCTGGCCTCTGACAATGTGTGTGGCAGCTGAGTGGGCAGAGAATCTGCTGTCACAAGGGATTGTCTAAGGGAAAGCCTGGGTCCTTTGAGCGAGGGGATAGCCATTGCTGTCGCCATACTGGAACCCGGTGATTGGCAAACGACAGCCTATTATTCCAGTGCGGTATGGACCACACCGAACGACATGCAGAGTGCCGATCAGGCAATTTCACATCGTGCTGGTGCATGTGAGACATGTGACAACTTTTGGAATTTCCACGGTGATACGACTGCGTTCCGTGGCAGGGTGACCCTCAAAAGTGGTTTTTGCCGAGACAGAGGAATAGCGTCTTTTCATTCTGGAGTTGATGTGTTTCCTTCCTTCCTTCCTTCCTTCCTATTAAGGGTCACGTCTCAACCTTTTACAGATGATGTGATACTACAGAATCTGCAGAAGCAGAAAAAACGCAAAATCTGCAGGCAATACAAGCTGCCAAGACTTCCAAACAGCCAGGTAATCATATAGAAAATGCAATCTCTGCTGCGGCAGGCTGGCAGCTAGCCGTTGCAAACACAACCTCAGGCAAGCCGGCAGCTCTCAGACGTTGCGCACACCCCAGACCTCGATCTTGCCGTTGGTGTAGCCAGAGTACAGAGTGGCGCCGTCAGCCGACCAGGCCAGGGACACGCAGTAGGGCACCTGCGCCTTCTTTCCAAGCTCGCCAAAGTCCGGCTTGAGCTCGTCCACAATGCTCTTGCTCTCCAAGTCCCAGATCTGCGCAGCAAGCCGCAAGATATGATCAGACAGACATCACGAAAGCAAAGCGGCTGACTAATAGACTGCCACAGCAACGCCCCTGCTTGAGCCTCCCATTTGATTGTCTAAGTAGCGACTTGCTCGGAGCAACCACATAGCAATTTTGCTTGGACCAAGACCATGCCTGCAAGCGAGAGAGACATTGTCTATCACCAATGACAACTGCTGTCATGTTGTGGGGCAGAGAGTGGACCTTGATGCAGTTTGTGGTGGCGGCGCAGAGCCAGTAGCGGTTGGGGGAGAAGCACAGCGCGTGGATGATCTCGCCTGCCTCCAGGTTGTACAGCCGCTTGCCCTCAGCCAGATCCCACAGCATCGCCACGCCATCCTGCACAAATCAAGCATTCCTTTTCTGGCATTTTCCATGATCATCCTTCCGCCCCATCCTGCACATTGCTCCTCCGCCCACACACATCTCTCAGTATACCAGCTCCAAGCAGCAATAAATGCTGCGCACACAGCAAAATAAGTGGTGAACAGTTGATGCAAATGGCGGTTCATCAAGGATGCAGGTGATGGCGCACCTTGCCGCCGGACGCGCACAGGGAGCCATCGGGGGAAACGGTAACTGTGTTGATGTAGCCGCTGTGGCCCTGCAGGTTGGCTCTGAGTTTGCAGTTCGTCAAGTTCCACACCTGCGCAGCACCGCCGGCTGCCTTAGGCCCCTGCTTTGCCACCACTTGACTCCCCTTCCTGTGAACTTCAATAGACTCCAGGGGTACACCACTTGAGAATCACATGTACTTCTGCTTGATTTGTAAGCTCGTGAAGGGATACTGTGTTAGGTCTGAGCCAAGGTGCCTGAGAGGTAAGGCATGCGTTTTGGGAGCTCACCTTGACCAGCTTGTCCCAGCCAGCGGAGACAATGATGGGGTTGTTGGTGACGGGAGAGAAGCGCACGCAGGACACCCACTCAGTGTGGCCATCTGGCTCGGCAATAGTGTACTTGCACTCGCCAATGGTGTTCCACAGCTTGATGGTCTTGTCGCGCGAGCCAGACACGATCTGCAGTGCAGCCATTCATTATTCCCATGCAATCTCTCTGTCAGCCTTTCGGCCGCGAAATTCTTCATACAGTGCTTGGTGTGCCTCAACATTGTCTGTCAATGCCTGCCGCTGTGCTGGGGCTTCAGTAGCAGGTCTGATCTGGATGGTAGAACAGTTCTGATGAAAGTACCTGTCGGTTGTCCATCGAGAATGCAACGGACAGGACATCCTTGCTGTGTCCCAGGAAACGGCGAGTGGTCTGTCCAGTGCTCAAGTCCCAGAGACGCAGAGTGCCATCCCAGGAGCCAGACAGAGCGAACTGGCCGTCAGAGGAGATGACCACATCCTCCACAAAGTGCGAGTGCCCCTTCAGCGACCGCTTAGCAAATCCATAGTTGCCCTCCTCACGAGTCAAGGTCCACACCAGAATGGTCTTGTCCCTGAACAAGGCACCAAAAGTGATTCTCACCAAAGTGAGCTCTGATCGAGCAATTGCACATATATAAAAACCAGCATCCGTCCACTCTTTTGTTTCAAAGAATCAATTATATATGATCGAATTTGATAGGGGACCCACCTAGAAGAGGAAAGGATGGTGTCTGAGTTGGGATCTAGGGGCGTGGCGATGGACGTCACCCAGCCAGCGTGGCCCTCGAGGCTCCCACGGTGGTACAATGTCTCAGCCATGCTGCCTCGAATCAATGACTGAACACCTCTGTTTTGGACATCAGCAGCTTTTGCAGCTCGCCGCCTCCATCTTGACCTGATGTCTCATCTCCCGCGTAGGGCTTTATAATACCACGGAATAGGGTTTCTTCCAAGTTTCAAATCCGCGCAAGCAGCAAGAAATTTCCCAGCAATAGAAAAAGTACCAAAGAGGACATTCGTCAATCCATTTGCTGGTGAATGATCACACGGATCTGTTGCTGTGAAGGCGAAACACAGTTCAGGATGGGTAGAAGCAGTTCAGGATGGGTAGAAGCTGTCAACTTGTCTTTGGGATGTTTTTGTGAGCCTGCAAGATACTACCGTGCACAGTTGTTCTAAGAAGCATTTTAATGGATGGCGAACAACCCCTTTCGTTGCTAGGAGGTCCCATATCTGTCTTGAAGTCTTCGAACACTAGAGGGCAAGCTTTTCAGACTGGTTCTCCTGGAGCAGAGTCATCATCTTCTGATGAGGGTCTTACAATGTCGATACTTCGTCAGCAAGGTACATCAAGAGTTCTTCATCCTTTATTTTCATTTAGACTTGCTTGTTCTCTTGTTTCCTTGTTTCTCACAGAGACACTAATTAATCTTATTGGTTACATCCTTTGTTTCTCTTGCAGCTTCTCGTAGCACGGCATTTGCGAACAGGAAACGTGGTGTGATCGGAGAGGTAAGCTCTTGGTGAAGATCATATCGGGTATTTGTCTAATCTCCTTCGTGTCATGCTGCTGATTGGCACTCATGCCCATCAACAGGCACCTACAGCCTCTCTGAGCGATAGCACAGTCTTCCCCGACGATCCTATTGGAGGACCTACTGTGCAAAACCTCGAGAAGCAGGCGAGTGCTCAAGCCGCTCTTTATGCTGCGCCTGATCGTGCCCGATCGTGTCGCCACACTTTCTCAGACATCCATCAGGCGTCATGAGGTCTTTGCAAGAAAGCAGACAGCGCTCAAATGATATCCAATGGGAGTGTGCGCAGTTCGAGGCCGAGGAGGAAAGGAAGCTGAGGCAGCTCAGCAGCTTGCAAGCTGTCTCCTCTAGCCCGCACAGCCCACTCTCCATTGCCAGCACACCCATGGGGCCATCGCGCACAACCTCTGGCATGTCAGTGGCGATGTCACACATGCCGGCTGAGTCTCAGCTCCCCTTGGGACACAGCACCCTCCGGCCACTTATGTCCCCTCTGGGGCTCCCACCCACTGGAGCAGCCCAGTGAGTCCCACCTGCACCACACTCCTGCCATTTTAATATCCAGATCAACCCCTTGCATGCTTCACGGTACCTTGAACACACCAACGTGGGGCACCCTGATTGTCAGGTGGTGGGCCTTGCGATGATGCTGAAGAGGGTGCAAAAATGCAGGCACTTTACGCGGACGAATCCTTTGGCAGAGACAACCCCAGCTGGGCCCTCGATCTCGCCAGGCACATTTCCTGCAGGCTTCAGCAGGCTGCGTGCTGGGCAGGCCATGAACCAGGTTTGCACTCCATATTCTCCCTTCTCACCTGTACATTTCCAGAAGTGAACAGGCACGTCAATGGGAGCAGAGATGGTCACAGGCGTTCAGCGGGTCATGCCTTCCTTGGCTGTGATGCTCGTGCAGGAAGACAGCGATGAGGAGAGCAGTAGTTCACCGAATGCTGTGGACGAGCCCTACCTGAGGAACAATCCTGCCTTCGAGGCCTACTTGGACTCTGACAGCGACAGCACCTGCTCCATGGAGAGCAACGCCTGCACCACGCCTCGCTCAGCCATTCAAGAACAGGTGCCACCCTGTGCCTGTGTCACCCTGCGTTCGATGCTTTGCCATCTTGATTAGAGGATTACAGCACTTGCAAGTATGGACAGAAGATCGTTTGTCGGGCCCTGCATTGCTTGAAGAATGGCGGATGAATGATCAGACCCGCATGTGCTGACAGGTGGCGGGCTCTCCGTGGCTGGGTAGGGTGCAGACCTTCATTCAGAGCCCGCAGTCCGGATCAGCAGGACGCGCCGTCGCAAAATCCGCGCCGCCGACTGTCCAGAGAGGAGCTGCCCCTGAACCCTACAGCAAGGTAAGACCAAAGCCATGTTTCCTACTAATGAGTCTCCATTTCCCGCGTCCAGGCGCAAAATTAATTGCGCAGTCTGTGCCTCCATTTCTGTTTACTGAACAGGATATGGACGAGTGTCTGAACGTGCTGTGTCCTTGCAGGATGGCGCAGGACATGGCCAATCGAGCAGCATCGATCTGCGCAATTCCGTCACTCGAGCGCTGTTCGCGCCACCCGCCGAGCCCGGCAGCTCCCCAGAGGCCCCGGCTTTGTGGCACCAGGACGCCGCGCAGAGGCCGGCTCAGCCGGCATTTGGGCGTCACACGGCGCCGGTGAGCCCCTGCCGGGAGTGGGCACTGGATGACACTCCGCAGGCAGGGGCGCAGGTCCGGGAGGCCGCAGCCGTTGTGGACCGCCTGCACGAGGGCGTCGCGCGCGCGGCCGCAGCAGTCAACGCCGCCGGAGACGGCGCCGCGTCGCCGGCCGGCCGGGAGGTTCTGCGCGCGGCGGCCGTCGTCGACCGGCTGCAGGCCGGCGTGCAGCGGCAGGCCGCCGCGCTGCGCTGTGCGCAGGCGGCGCGCGCGGCCACCGCCGCACCCGGTCTCGGCCCGGGCGCAGAGGCAATGCAGGACGCGGCGGCTCAGCCGGATCCAGCCCATTTGCCGCGCCAGCAAAATTTGCAGGCAGATGGCTTTGCGCAGTTGCCCAGACAGCAGCTCTTGCACTCAGGGGAGGCTGCGGCAAGTGCTCAGGAGCTGGTGCACAGCTGGCAGAGCTCGGCAATGGCAGGAGATGCTGCCAGGAAGCAGGAGGGGGAGGGCGATGCGAAGCTTGGGAAGAGGGTGGCTTCGCTGTCGATCCTGGCATCCGGCTGCTCTGAGACTGCCGAGGCGCCTGCAGCACCCGCTGATGCAGGTGTGTGCACGCGCTTGCCTGAACTTCATTGCTGCCATGGCCTTTTGACCTTGACACAGACTTGCCAGAGTTGCGATTCTGTCACTCACGTATAGAACCCTTTTCTGTGCAGGGATGTCTCAGGCAGGCTGGGCGCCAACAGCAAATTCACCAGAGAAGCCACTGCCGCAGCCAACTCAGAAAGGGCGCGACAGCAGAGGCTCATGGCTGCGCAGCGCGCTGCTGCTCTCCGCTTTGACAGCGCTGCTGGGCTCCACTGCCCTGCTGCTAGCAGGGCACCACATGGCAGGCAGCCAGGACAGGCTCGCCGCCTTACACAGCGGCTTCTACGGCTCCGTCGCCGCTTCGTTCGGCCGCTGCATGTCCCAGCTGCAACCTCTCGCTCACATGCAGCAAGCCCACGGCAGTGCCGACAGCCTGGGTCATATTGTTGGCCGGGAAACGGCTTGCATGTACTCAGCTGCTTGGCGCGAGATCGCGCTGACTTGGCAGGAGGTCCACCCCAGCCTCAGCAGCCACGTCAGCATAGCGCGCACAGCAGCCGGGCGGGCCACGGCAAGCCTCAGCACTCAGCTCTCTCCCATCCGGGCCAGCGTGACAGGCCTCGTGGCCCGAGGCGCGGCTGCATGCCAATCCACGGCCGAGCGGCTGGCGGCCTCCCTGTCTGAGCGGTGCCCTGCATGCGTCGGCTTTGCGGAGGCGGCAGCGGCACGAGTGGGGGGTCTCGCACAAGCAGGCAGCGACGCGCTCGGCCGGTGGCACGCAGCAAGCGGCGCAGGCGAGCTCACGGCCCCTCCCTCCTCCGAGCTGTACCACGGCGCGACGCTGCTGCGCAGACTTCCGCAGCAGCTGAGCGCAGCAAAGGACGGATTCGCTGCAAAGGTCTTGCCGATTCTTGCCGGAGCGGTGCCGGCCCAGGCGTCGGAGGCGGCCGGCCATCTGCGGGCGAAGCTGGCCGGTGGCTGGGCAACTTACGCTGCCCTGCTGGAGCAGAGCGCGAGCGCCGTGCTGCCGGACAATGTGCGCGCATCTGCCGAGCGGCCGGCAGCCGATGCGGCAGACGCGCCGCAGGCGGCAGAGGGGCGGCTGGGCGCGGCCGCGCGCGCCGCCGGGGCCTGGTTTGGAGGCTGGCTCGGCAGCGAGACAGAGCCCGCTGCTGGCAATTTGCCCCAAGAACATGGGGCAGATGATGTGTCACACGCGCCAGAGGCGCCAGCGCAGACGCATGTGCTGCGGTGGCCCGGCAGAGGCAGCCACCAGTCATCTGAAAGCACACCTGAAGAGCTGGAGCCTGCTGATGCCGCCTCAGAGAGCAAGTCGGCTGATGAGGGCGCAGAGGCAAGTGAAGATGTGGTGCCAGAGCAGGCCGCAGACTCCCAGCAGGAGCAACAGAGTGAGTGGGAGGCTGAAGAAGGAGAGATTCCCTTGACAGATCGAAAATGCAGCGCCAGAGAGCAGTGCACAATTGAGGATGACGTGGCTTCTGGCGCAAGCGCAGAGGTCAAGGCTGATGGCGACACTGCTGAGGACAAGATGCAGAACATTGCCTCTGATGAGGACAGCACAGTCTCAAAGGAACCTCCCCTGAGGCTTGACAGCCACACAGCAGAGGAGCCTGCAGATGAGACTCAAGCGGATGAGGGCCTTGCATCTGCAGAGCCAGAAGCTATTGCCACAGCTGAGGGTGCCTCTGACCTCATGCAGTCAACGCCACAGAGCAATGAGGTGGCACAGCTGACGGCTGACAGCCAAGCCGAGCCTGCTGACCCTGCAGAAGCTGAGGCATCAATTTCCACAGCGCCCACCAAGGAATTGAATGGCCCACCACAAAAGGTGAGGCTGCTGTGTCAAGATAAAATCAAAACAAGTATTCCCAAGACAAACAGGACACCAATCCACCAGGGTGTGAAGTTATTCAAGTCATTTTTATTGCGCAGGCGTCTCGCCAGTCCTGGGTGCAGCGTGCTCTGGTTTTGGCAGCAGCTTTAATGGGCACAATAGCCCTGGCACTGGCCGTCTATTTGTGGCCGAGGCAGGCTTCAAGTGGACAGCAGCAGCTTCCTGCAGCAGCTGGTGAATTGCTGCTCCACTTAATCCAGCTCGAGATTCTCAGTCCATGCTTGCCTGCCATACATTCAGAGGGGCACGTGACCCTCTGGCTGTGTCGAACATAGTGCATCATTGAGGCGTGCTGCACCTTCTGCAGGCGGAAAACAGGGGCAGGGAGCTCACAAGTTGTCCAGGTTTGCGGCAGAGCAGGCGTGCGAGGCGTGCGACCCATCGATGATGGATCTGTCGGCACATGCGCCCAGCCTAGTGCTGGTGCCGAGTGTCCCCCAGGAGGAGGCGCCCCTTGAGACCTCCCACCGCACCCCACGAGGCAGGCCCAAGAAAGGCAGGTCTCCAGCCTGGACAGACAATTGCGATTTCACTCATGGTATATATTCTGTTGCAATGACAAGTTGGGAAGTGTGTACTGAGACATAGGCTCCTGCCAGACCGGAACTTTGCATATCATACAAGCCCGTATTTGCCTCTTCAAGAAACAATGCCCACCACAGGAGGATCTCTGTGGTCGCCTGGTCAAATAAGGACGTTCGAGTCAGTATTAGTGACGTATCCCCCATTGGATGCAGGTGCATCGAGCACGCCCGTCTCGCGTTCGGCCGGCCGCGGCTCCCCCGCGCAGCGCACGCCGCCGCACACGGCCCCGGCCGCAGGATCGGCCTCCGAGCCACGAGTGACACGCGCGCGCACCCGCTTCGCTGAGGTGAGAACCTCTGCACACGCTTGCTGTTCCAATGCACCGCACCATCGCACTTTCCTGCATGCATGCTGCGCAGCCGCTCAGCATATTTATTTGGTGCGTTTTGAGGTGGGAAAGCGCTCACGCGTTGGACCTGGTGATCAGGAAATGCGGAGGACGCCTCGGGCGACGGCGTACCCTGGACCCTGGCAGGAGTGAGAAGCTGCGCAAAAGGTGTGAAGCATAATATCTGTATAAGAGGGTCCGACTCCTCTGTCAGGTGCTGTGGCGCTGTCCGCAGTGCAGAAGGCATGCATTTCGCCTGCAACGATGGTGTGCGTGCCAGATCTGAAGGCTATGCAATGCAAGACAGAGCTTGTCAGGGCCGCAAACTGCTGAGTCATACCTTGTACATGTGAGGGGTGGTGTGAGAGGTGGCAATTGTGAGTGAAGGACAAGATCACCATTTGCACGGCCACAATACATATGTTGAGAATTCTTTGAAAAAACATCCCGGATTGTAATGCCAGGTCTTCTGTTCTGATCATGTTTTCAGAGAATGCAATGACCTTTTGTAAAATGACAATTTCATACAACTGCGGCAAATCCTGCAGTCATATGCAACAGCTGCAGCCTGTGCAATAGGCACATGCATGTCAATTTAATTTACCTCCTATCATACGCTACTTATAATTATGACCATGTCTGTCACAAACATCTGACTCTGCTCAATTGCAGTATATCCTCAATCATGCATGAGCCCCACAATTCCAGTCAACGATGTTGACTCAACGTTCACGTGCGCTGTTTTTGTCAGAGCGTCTGCACAGAGCAAGTGCTGCGCGCGTCGTCGCAGTCATCATCAGAGGCCAGGATGGCGTCCAGCAGCTGGCGGTTGAGCGCCTCGTTGGTGTTAGGGTGGAAGGTGCACTCCCTCATCGACTCCGCCAGCAGAGCCGCCAGCAGCTGCAGCCGCCGACCCTCCGTCTCCTTCTGCGCAGCACAACACGCATCTACATCCAGACTTAATAGATCTGAGGAATCCTCTCTTCACCCAGTGCACTTCTCCGTTCTCAACAACAGACAGGTTAGAATTAAATGGTAACAAGCGCGGTCTGGCACCGGATGTCAGACGTCTCAGGTCCTCTGATCATATAGCAGGGCTGCCATTGACAGGCTGGCATTGTGGCCCGCCTTCTCCCAAGTATCCTAGAGTCCGAACAACAACAGCAATGCAAGGAAAGCGTAATTCAGCCTCAATACGCTGGGAGCAGAGATTGGCACAGCAGAAGAGCAAAACTCAGGAGTTCAGAGGAGTGCATGACACACAGCTGACATTTGAGCTTCTCTGCTTGTTTATGGTAGTAGACTGCTTTTCGCTGGCCGGGGTTGTGAAGCACCTTCTCCGAAGATACAGGACTTCCAACAAGTTCGCAATGCATTAGAGGGAGCGATAGGCGCAGTAGATGAGTCGGAGTTCAAGTCAGGGGAGTGTATGGCACCTCGCGCAGGTCGGTGCGCAGGCAGAAGGGCTGGGGCACGGTGGGGGCGTGGGAGTCGCGCGGGTGCAGGATGAACGCCTTCTCCTCCCGCGCGACCTGCTCCGCCGCCAGCTGTCGCGCGCGCTGCCGAGTGGCCATGTATGCCTCCATGCCCTTCACTGCCACCTCCTCCTGACCCAGTTAAACCACACTCCATGCTCTCAAACATGCACTTCTGCATTGCAGGCAACATGAAGGCCGGCATTGGCTCCCTTTGGCCTTCAGGAACACTTTTTGGACCTGGCCAAGCCCATAGATGAATACGGTATATCTGTCAGGCAAAGACTTGCTGGCTTCGTCGTCACTGCAAGACACAATGGGATTCGTGCCACCACCAGCATCTGCCCATGCCTGCTGCCGTCACTTGAAAACAAACATGATTTGTGAAGAAAAAATGATCTGGTGGTAAAGGTGGGGGAGAGGCAAGGGTGCAGGAGGCACCGTGGGAGGGGCCGGAGCGCTGGAGACGCGGGTGGGGCGGAAGGTGCAGTCGGCCAACTCAGCCATCTCACGCCGCGACCGCTGCTGCTTCAGCGCCGTCTCACGCCCCGCCCGCTGCTCCGCTATGCGCCGCAACAGATTGCCCTTCTCCTGCACGCCCCCACCCACCCACATTAATCCCATGCTCGTTTGGTGCGCAGCAATTTAACTTGACCCCCAAAAATGTCACTCCTGCCCTCCTGCCCTGCATTTCCGGGAACGGGACCGCAGAAAACGAGCTTAGCCACCAATATCAACGGCAGGCGGAAGCAGAGCACAGCCCCTCCTAGTGGCTGATCAGCAAAGCCTCACAGGCATTCTCAGGGGAGGGGTGAGGGGCATGAAGCGCGCACCGCGGGGTCGCGGTTTTCCTGGTCGGCGCCCTGGCGGGAGTGCAGGCGCGGCCGGAAGGTGCACTCAGCTTCCATGCGCGCCTCTGCCTCCGCCGCCATCGCCTCGCGCCTCTCGCGCCGCCGCTCGCTGCTCGTCAGCTCGCCCAACCTGTCCCCACCCTGCAACTCCCCAACCAGCTCCTCTGACCTTCTCTTGCGATCAGGTAGACCCTAAGCTTGATTAGCTACGCACTGAGGCGCATGAAAGGAGAGGACCGGCCCCACCAACCCACAGAACATCGCACCAATAAGACCTTTTTGCAAACTTGCCTAGAGCCCGCTTCAGCCCTCTTGCAGGCGACCCCCTGAGTTGCTTGCAACAGGCTCAGGATCCAGAACACCACAGCCTTGCAATGCAGAACACCACAGCTGGTCATGCGGGTGGAGACCTGAGAGGCAAGGAGGTACGCACCTTGGCGAGGCGCCTGGAGCGCTCGTTGATGGCGGGTTTGAAGGAAAACTGGGAGTAGTAGTCATGGGCCACCCCCGCGCGTGCGCCCTCCACCCGCCGCTTGTCCGTCACCGCCAGCCGCTCCGCCTGCGAGGCAACATCCACAAATTTAACAGATGTCACTATTGGCATCACATGTCAGATCTTACGGGTGGTGCACAAATTTTTTACACAAGTCAGCGTTTGGAGGGACACGATGCCACCCTTCAACAGGGCTGCAGCAAGCAGCGCAGGCCAGGCCGCCAGCCTGTGAGCGAGTGGTTCCCTGTCCAGCCAGTGATATTGCCAGCGTGAAGATGAGGCTTGGAAGAGAGGTTGTGGTCTGGCAGCGTCAAGGGAGGTGCGTGCCTGTTCGAGGGTGCTCTGGCCCACCTGGTCCGCCGACCGCGCAGATGCTGCCAGGATGACTGCCGACTGGCCCTTGGTGTCTGGCGAGAATGTGCAGTTCGCATCCTCCTGCCCAAGCACAAACTGAAATCTGTCACAGGCCTCAATGACTTCTTCTGCACCTCTTCAGAAGACACCATCACTCCATGCATGTGGAGCTTGCAACTGCCAACTGCAGCGCACTGGGTCAGATCTGGGATCTCTGACCAGATTGCAGCCTTTCAGCGCATGCAATATTGGATTCTGGAAAGTGACTCTACAGGCGTTGCATGGGACCAGGGAGAACAAGTCTGAATGCCAGGCACACAGGAGCGCACCACATTTCTTCTTTGACGACATTGCAGGCTCTCAGTGCATGCCATAAGGGAAGCTGGAAAGCGGTTTTACAAGCATAGCACCAAGCATAAAGGATGTGACAGGGCACCTCGGACTGGAGCACGCGCAGGCGGCGCAGCTTGAGGTCGTGGAAGAATCGCTGGCGCTCGAAGAAGTTGCCCGGCAGCTGCGCGCTGCCCTCCAGCAGCCGCTCGCTCGTGCGGCACAGCTCCGGCGCGAAAGTGAAACCCGCCTCCGCATCTGCACCCCCATAATATCATCTCGCCATTGTTACTTCCCTTTCAAACCCTTTCCCATCTGTAAATGCCTGTGCCCTGGGGTAATCAACAAGCAGGGGGAGGAGGCCAGCAACTTGACTTGCTTGCTGAGAGAACAGCCAGTCAAGACAGTTGCATGCACAAGGTCATGACACACTGCGGGCTGCCCACCAGGGGTTGGTGCGGGCAGCGGGCGGGCAGCGCTGAGGCGCTGGGAGGCGGGAACCTCGTCGCGCAGCTCGCGGATCTGCTTTGCCAGCGCCATGCGCAGCGATTTGTCATTCACCGCCGGCGAGAAGGTGGCGTCCGTGTCGGCCGCCTCCCGCGCCAACCGCATGCGTGCCAGCCGCTCACTGAAACGCACTGGACCTCAATCTCATCTGTTGTTCCTTGAGTGGTTGCAAAACAACCCAATGAGACTGTGTCCTCTTCTCATTGCAAGTGGTCAGGTGTCCATTCATCTTCCCACTACCCTGGCCATTCATAGTACTGTAGTACAGTTGGCATCTTTCCGTTTCTCTTCTAAATAGCCCGAAAACTATCACCAATTGCATGCATATCACTGAGAAAATAAACGGTGTCCTGGCTGTGCGGAATGTTGAGCTCAGGTGTGAGTGTGGGGTGGTGGCGACAGGTGCCGGCATGCGGCGCGCACCTGCGCTGGCGCTGCAGCTCGCTGAGGCGCCTGTGCAAGGGCGTGCGCGGCTCGGCGGACGGATTGACAGCTGGTGCGAAGGTGCAGTCCCTCAGCTCCTCCTCGTCCCTCTCCGCCCTCAGCCTTTCCCACTGCACCAGCACCCACCTCTTGTCAAGGTGACCTTTCCAAAACTAAACTGACCGGTGCAGGCCAGTTTAGACTCGCGAGACTTGCACATATGACAGTGGGTGAGAACAGCCCCAGTACAGTAAGCAAAGTCAAGAAAGGTTTTGGGATGTGAAAGGACGGGATAGGCACCTGGCGGTACTTGGAGTCGTGGTGGGCATAGAGGCGGGTGGGGGCGGGCAGGCGCGCGACGGTGGCCTTGGGCCCGCTGGCCGGCCCGCGCCCGGTCTTGGGCACAAACGTGCAGTTCGCCAGCTCGCCACCCTCCTCCTCCCGCTTCCTCGCAGCGCCTGGGTGCAAACCTTGGAAGTTTAGATGACCAGTTAATCTCCAATCTACCTCCGTCATCCATCCTACGTCAGCGGCGTCATGCCAGTGATCGGACGACCTCGGAAGGTTTTGTATTTAATTAATTGACTCAAAAATAGGTTCCTCGGCTGCACCAAAATTAAGCCGACGAGGCTGCAGTGTCCACCACAGCATTCAAATTGTCCAGGAGCACATGCGAGGAATTGCTGAGTTGAAGAAACAGGGACCAGAGAGCGCACATTTCTCCCAGAGCTGGGTGCGCGGCTGGGCCAGGCGGGCGATGCGAGCCTCGCCAGACAGCGTCGATTCGCTGCCGAGCGCGGGGCTGTGCGGCCGCGGCGGCAGCAGGGCCGGCCGGAAGGTCATGTCGCGCCTGCGCTCCTCCAGAATGCGCCGCGCAGTCGCCGCCCGCGAATGCTTGCGGCTCGTCTCGCTCAGCCTGAACACCCTGGAGGACACACCAGAATCCTTGGCTCTGTCTACCATACCATGTTAGGCGGCATTATACAGGCATGGCTGCATTGCTTCAGGTCTATGCTGAGCCCGCCAATGGCCCTTTCCACCATGTAATGGTTGCCAGCGGGGCATGATGGGGGCAGCACAGGCTGGCTAAGGCCACTAGGCTAGATTATGGCTAAATGAACACGGAGCTTGAATTGGTAGCTGCAAAGATGCATTTCTGTATGCATGGGGGTGAGTCGCACTTGGGAATGGTGGTCTGAGGCGAGCGGCGTTCCCTGGGAGCACTCATTGATCTGCGCTCTGTCGCTGCACTGCCTGGGCTGCACAGCGTACCTCCCTCCCCATACTTGGCCGGTATCGTCCACCGCTCGACATCCTGCCACATCGAACACAACATCCTCTCCATTTGACATCCCTTATTGGGGTTTGATTCTGCTCAGTCAAACATCGACAGCCCAGCTTAACCATGCGCAGCTGGCAGGAAGCCAGAGCTGTCGTTCATGCACATCTTTTTCCAGAAGTAATCATTTACTCGTCCTGAGGTGCTGTCGCAGCAGTCAGGCGCACCTGGTGTGTGCTGCCTGGTGTGGCACGCGAAGGCGCCGCTTTGCTGCCCGATGGAGGAGCTTCATTGCCGGTTCTGTGGCTGCTGATGTCTGTGGAGGCCGGGCTGTACAGCATGGCTGTGTCCAGCTCTATGGGCCCAGCCGCGTCCCCTCCCAGCAGCGCCAGCAGCCTCCTGCCCTCGTCCACCTTCCCTTCTGCTGCATGCCCCGAACTTCCCTCTTCCCACCGCCCTCCCACTTCTTCCCCATAATTGTGCCCGTCCCCATCCGCAGAGCTTGCCGGGGAGCCTGCACCCTCACGCCCTTGGAAGCGCTGCTGTGCATGCCCCTGACCGCCATGCCTGCTCAAGCAAGCATCACCTGGATCTTCTGGGGACCCTGACTGTCCACTTGCGTCCCCTACTGCTCTGGTAGTGCTTGCTGGTCGCTCATCGGCGCCCCAGCGGCCCTGCGCATGTATCAACCCGTTCGGTGTGCTGCCGTCTTCTGATGTCAGCGCCACGGGTGACATCAGCGCCTGCGCCATGCTGTCAAGCGCACCGCCACTGCCCTGCAGCCGCCTCGGCCTCCGCTCTTCGGTAGGAGAAGCTTCCAGTCCCTCTGAGTCTTTCCGCTCATGCCCGCTGCTGTGGGCAGCCGCCGTGTGGCTGAAAGGCCAGCTGTCTCCCGGTGAGTCAAACTGCAGACCTCCGAGATGTGAGTGGGGTTGACTTCGCAGGGGATGTGCTGCCTCTGAGCGGTCGAGGGAGTAATGCAGCGGCGGCTGGCGCGAGCTGTAGGGGGTGTCAAAGCATGAGGCTGGCTCATCACTGCCATCGCTGCCTGGGCTGAGGTGAAGCCCTGAGGGGCCTCCATAGCGCGCCTCTGATGGCGCACCCACTGTGCTCTCTGGTGACAGCAGGGCGGCGGAGCCTGCCCCTCCACTGCTTGACCCTGCACCAGCCATTTTTTTGCTATTCGAGCTGCAGCACGAGGATTAATGCATGTCTGTGCACAAACATCAGCCCAGACATCTTAGTGGAGCTGGGTTGAAAACTTAGGAGAGGTGTGCTTGGATGGACTTACTTCGAGCTTTGCGCTGCTCAAGGAGCTTCTGCACGCGCTGAAATCGCTCTGATGGGGTGCTCACACTCAGGGGTGATGCTTCTGAGTTGCTCCTGCTGCGTGCCTGTATGGCACTCAATGCATCGTTAGCCTAGCAGCCATCGTTTTGCACACAAGATGATGTTGTGCTCAGTTGGGGAAGATTCTGCACCTGCCGCTCAGACAGAACACGTTCAAGCAGCTGCCTGCGTTCTGGAGTCATGGAGGTAAAAAATTTCGTGTTGACGCTCCCAAATCTCAGCTTATTACTGCCATTGTTATTGGTGCTCTACAGTGTCTTAAGAAGTTCCTCTAGGTCTGCAGCTGAATTGTGCATATGACCATTCCCTGTTGACGACCTCTGTTCTTACGATACAACGCTCCGACTAGTCCAGGCCGATGACTCGAGAAAATGTTGAATAGTTGTATTGTGATATTTAAGGTCACTCACTGATCCTCATGAGGTGCAGACAGAACGGGCACGTTGGTCAATGTGCAATAGACTTTTACACCAGGATACAAGGATCATCGCCTCTATAGGGTCGGACTTAGCCAAGCCACTTAGACTTCACTTCTTTGTTCTCATTAAAGCAAAGGAGTAATCGCTTCTGCTGTTTTGCAGCAATCTTGTTATATACTTTCTCATGCTTGACGTTGCCTATCTAGGTGTTTCTTGGCCGTTGCTGCTATTGGTTTGAACGGCCCAGTACTGTTGATCGCTGTCATTATGCATATCGCAGAAGAATTTCGAAGGTGATAACGTTGCCTCCTGTCTCATTGCACCAGTCCTGGATGGAGAGGGTGTTGTCGACTTGGTCCCGGTTCGATGTCTCATCATGAGCCCTTAGAATGGATGCATCCACCTAGACGGATCAAAGACGGCTCGATCATAGCACTATCGTATGTTTCGGGCATCTGGAGCATTCGCATCCCCTTGATTTCGAGCGAGACGATAGTGAGTTGGCAGGTCGTAAGGCACAAAGTAGAGCCCCATTGCGATTTCATTATTCTGTTTTATGAGTGCAATGTTCCATTATGTACCGTAGAACATGCAGAATGTGTCTGTGGCGTTACAGGTAATTTTCTGGTGCAGGACATGAAAATGGAAGTCACCGGAAGCTGGCGTTTCAGACCGTTGTACAAACTCCAGCGAGAGTGCCGCGAAAATCCGAAGTTTTCGTGCTTACAGTTCCCAAGCCCCGCTAGCTAAATAACCACTTGTGACTGCTGCATAAGAACGCGACTTCTTGAGATACCGGAAAGGACATGGAAGAGCTTATTCTGAGAGGGCGTGCACAGGGAGCAGCCGAACCCCAGGTATCCGATGCAATCAGAACAGAAATTATTTTCAAAGTTCTCAAATCTACAATCAATAGTATCTAGCGCATCTTGCATCGATGGTGGCCTGAAAGTTATTGTGACTGACAGATCTCGGTCTCGGCCTATGAAGCAGAGAAGATCGTTGATGGGCTCAACCTTTTCAACATATCAGAGGTAAACGCCTGCTTGGACTTTTCAAAACACCCATGTCCCATCGATGAGATTTGTGCGCAAGTGTGGGCATCCATGCCAACTATCTTGCGCAGGTGGGCAGCCCGGAGTGGCTTGATCAGCAGGACAAGATGGACAAACTCAATCTGCAGGCCCACCAAAGCGCCCAGTCTCACACGGATGAATATGTGGTCGAATCCATAGTTTCCAGCGCCAAGGTCTCCCTGCTCCTGCATGAGCTGCTGGTCATTGAGGTGATCCCCTTACTGGCAAGGAAACTGGTTGCACGCTTTGACCTCGTACCGTTCAGTCCGTCAGTCTGTCAGTCACATTTCCATATCTTATGCATCGCCACCTGCTAAGTTGGACTGATTTGATGCCGTGACTGTGAGTCTAAGATTCAGCGCCCAGGATGACATCCAAGCACTTAATGTAAACTTCCACTGACATAATCCTCTCTGCACGTGTCGAGCAGGTCTGGAAAGAGAAGGTGCTGCCTCATCTGGAAGAGCACCTGGCCCACAGAGTGGACAACCTGACCTCTTATCAGCTGCTGTACTCTGAGGCGGGGATGGCGAATCTTCTGGAAGTCTGCCTGTACCATGAGCATGCCTGCCAGGCCATGAGCGAAGATGCCCTGCTCGAGCTGTGCGACTGGTGCTATCGCAAGCTCACCTTCCTCAACACTTGCCATGACAAGGTGGCAGGGCAACACCAAGGCAAGCTCGATGCTGCTTACAAGTCCCACAATGTGCTAGACAAACAGCTGGTCAGTACAAGTATGAGACTTCTTTTGGCTGTCCCGGAGGAATGATGACGTGCTTTTGTGTGCAGCAGGTAGCGTGCAAGATATGCTGTCCAGAGGCCCAGTGGAAGAGCTGCAAGAACAGAAGCTTGAAGTCGATTTTAAAGTTGCTATCTGTGCTCTGACAATCGTCAGGTGCGCATCTATGCCCTTGACCTGTTGATTCCATGCCAGCTCAGCGCTTTTGCAATTGAAGAAGTCTACAGCAGACATGGTCATGAATGAAATGGCCTCATCTGTCCAGGTACCTGACAGACCATGTGAATACTGTGGCTCTGGGCGTGGCAGTGCGTCTGATATCTACCAATGACACCATCTCTGCCCTCATCCCCTTGATTGATCGGCCCCCTTGGAAGCGGAGGTGTGTACTTACTTTACCTTGCAGGGTCGTGCACACTGCCTGGGAGCATCATGGGGGACTTTTATTAAGACTTTTAGTATGCGCGTCAGGGTGAAGAAGGAAAGCCAGACATATCAGAATGGGCAGTGGCAGGTCATTCAGCCAGAGGACAGCCTGAAACTGACCCAACACGAGGCGCAGGTATGGCCTCGGTCCAGCTTTTTGGAAACCAACTTTGCATCCTAATATCAAAGCAGTGTGCACTGCCATCAGCATGCAATGTGCGCTCATCACAGCAAGTAGGGATGCTCCGCAAGTAGGCACTTGATTGATCATATGCCAATCTCTATTCTTGACCAATCTTCAAACTTGAAAAACTGAAAGACTGCTTCCCAGCCTCTGAAATTTGATTTGGATTTGGCAGGCCATATCTTTGCGCCCTCGCATTGGCGATCACATCCTCACCATTGGGCGGAAGTAGTACTGTCAAAAATGTCAACAGCCTGTGACATGTGCAGGTGTGGCTGGCGCTGAACAACCTCTTAGTGGACCCAGGCTGCCGCGAAAAGGCGCTGCAGCAGAGCAGCCACGGAGTAGAGTCGCTGCAGCGCGTGCGGCGGCACATGAACGAGGTGTTGCTGGATCAGCTGCCAGTCCTGGCTGACCTGCAGAGAGTACTTGATGAGCTGGCAATGGGCTGTTCTGGCCTGCCGCACAACGCACACGCCAGCCTCATCATCGAACAGGTCCCTCCTTACCACTGTGATACAAAAAAAATGCTTTCTTCCTTTGGAGATCTGGGTGCTGTGGGTGTTGCTGTCTTGAGCCTTACTGTTGCTCGATGACGCAATTGTTCTCATGATAGCTGTATCTGCATGTCATTAGCTTTGAGAAGTGTGCTGAAATTGAGGTTTCTTTGTGCGCAGGTGCCAATGATCCGGACGAGTATCATGAAGGGACAGAATTGGCGCAAGATTGCAGAGGAGCAAAGGGAGAGTTTCTTTGGGGCGGAGGCTGCGGCTTTGTCAGAGCAGCGCATGCGATCCATGCTCAAGACACTGGAGGCCATGTGCGACATGCAGCCAGATCCAGCCGCTGACAAGGCATGACTCGTTGCCTGCATCTGCATGCAGCGCTACTATCTTGATTGCAAGAAGTGCTGCAGGTATCATCTTCGCATCCGTTGCGGCTCAGTGAGGCTCACTTGCATGTGTGTCATCAGGAGAATGCAGAGGGCGGAGGGAATCTGCTGAGAGTAGTCAAGGTCAAATTTTGGAGCCAAGTGAAAGAGGACGTCTATGAAATGTGGTCGGATCTAGTGCTGAGCTTCGACAGCTCGAAAGCACCAGAAATTGTGACCGTGAAAGGAAAAGACACTGATTCTGTCAGCGGCATGAGGCACCGGCTGCAGGTACCCCTCACTCCTGATATGACAGGGCGTTGACAAAATATCTGCGTGCATGTGATCCTTATGCAATATTGGGAGATTCAGTGATACATATTTAGTCATGTGGGAGAGATGAGATTGTTGACTTGACAGGCTGTGGAGGTGTCTGGCTCAAAGCCTCTGCCGTGCAGCGGCAAGGCTGTGGCCATATATGGGAATTGCCCAGCAGAGACAAAGTTCACGTTGCCGGTCGCCAGCACGCAATCTTCCTGCGCAGAGGAGCTGGCGCGCGTGGGCTGGCTCACCATTGGCCACCTCGGCACACATGGCTTTGCAGTACAGGTGAGTCATCATCTGGGTCAATTGATCAATGACTCAATGTCTGGGTCCACATGCAAGTGTAGCTACTATGTGCAAGAGTAGAGCGGGATTGTGGATGGGGTTGAGCATACGATCTCAGTGAGTAGTAGCTGCGTGCTAGGGACCATAATTCCTGGAATTTGCTTCCAGAGATGTGACAGTACACTGACAGGCTTCGCCAGAACTCGAAGTGTGTGCATGTGGTGGGTAGGTAAAATTGCTGCGCGCGGACAGGCCTCAGCTGAGGGACAGGAAGGAAGGGGGATGGCTGGCATACCATGTGGCAGGGGGTGCAGTTACAGTGCTTGACAAGAGCGACGAGCTCAAGGAGGGTGAAAGGAGAAGGGGCCCGCTTGACTTTTGATCATCGACAATGTGGACCCGGACTCGACAATTGCAAAGTCTCAATTAAAAGCTCTTGCCGATTCTGAACTTGAATAAGTTGTGTAGCTTGAAACGTGAAGCACTGTAATTCAACTAAGTCCTGTAGAAGCAGTGCACCGAGACACACACATTAGGTCGGCAGCGCCAAAACTACCGTACATGATCATTCGTTATAAATTCAAATCAGTATGTAAGGTATAACAACCTTAGCCATGCTGCCAGGCTACCAACCAACGTCAAAATATAAGAAAACTGGCCAGGAGAAAACTGCTCTGCGCCGCTGCCAGAGCAACTGAATTATAGCAGGCGCTGCACGTAGGCCACAAGGGCGCTGAGCTCATCCATGCGCTTAGTCACAGCTACCTCAAGGGCGGCCTCGCGCTCTTCGGCGCTCTCTCCCTCCACGTCATCCCGCTCCATCGCCACCGGCATCCCCGACCCCGGCCCCATCCCGCTCCCTGCCGGCACCTGCCACACAGCGCGCAGTACTTTGAATTAAGCCTCCGCTTTTTACAGGAAAGGAAGGACTGAGCAGCCGTGCAACACGGAGGAAGCAGCAGTTGGGGCCCGCGACCGGTCTCGAATTGAGAAGCCTGGCATTGCAGGGACTAGAGCAAGACATAATGCCGAGACTTGCAAGGCAGTGCGAGCACAAGGGAGTATGGCATTCCTCATGCAAGCAACACAGACATTTCTTGCTCGATACAAATGCAGCGCGCAAAGAGCCATCACAATTCCTGTGCAGCAATTTGCACAACCACAGTGCGCCTGAGAAGGGTGAACGGGAGCCCTGCGCGTGAGGCGCACCCTGGTCATGTGGAAGCCGGCCTCGGTTTCGAAGATGCGCTTGCCCTCGGCCACGCGCTTGGTGGAGGTGACGCCCCCAACCAGACGCGCGCGCACCAGGCCCTCCACCGTGGCCTGCCGCAGCGCCTCGCCCCAGCCCGGCTGCGCGCTCAGCAGCACCTCCCACAGCTTCCTCACCTGCACAGTCATCCTCCAGCTTGTGCCAATCGGCCATGGGCAACGGGAACTGATCATTGGTGACCGCCAAATCGTCAATACCTCGATTGGCGTGCCCTCCTTTGCATGCACTTGCATTACATGCTATATGACTACCAAGTAATGTGTGCAGTTGATTACTTGATATAAGAGTGGGATCATGTAATCAGATGTCCTGTCGGGGAAGGAGACCACTATGCAACATATCATGCAAGCAGGGATGCATACGGCCTGGCACGGCCACAAAGGCGCTCAATTTATGGCTAGTGCTGATGACAGCAGAGCGTGGAAAAGTAGGAGATTTGCGATCTTGGCATCACTGCGCGAGGCCAAGGTCTCCCTGTATTATGCATACCACGTTCACAGGTTGATGTATCGTAGCCAGGGATGCCAGCAGGGTTCAAGCCGCCTGGAGGGGAGTTTTACGGCTCTCGGGAGGAGCTTGCACCTGTTTCCTGGTGATGCGCAGGTCGGCCTGCGCCCTGGCCTGATCCTTCGGCTGTAGCATTGGTGAGACGGGTGCCTCTGCACCATTAGCCTGCACAAAGACATTGAGACACACTTCACCCTTGATTAATTAGAGGAGGTATGCCAAGGGCATGGCATGGAGATGCCCCCTGCATTGTGACCAGTCACCAAGTGTGCGGGTGATTCCCAAGCCATTGGAAGACTGGTCACCTCAGGAGGTGTGGCACCGTTAGAGCTGGCGGCGGCTGTTGGGGAGCCACCTAAGGCTTTGGCAGTGCTGGCGGCCAGGTCAGCAAGCCAGGGGAGTTTGACTGCCCGCTGCAGCTCAACGCGCTCCCTGATCAACTGCACTGTGTCCGTGGGATCCTCATACTGCGCCAGAGAACGCTAGTATTCAGCACCGTCCCTTGCTCACCAACACAGCAACAATCTCAAGCGGTCCTACTTGCGAACATTTCAGCTCGTGTTGGGATTTTCTCTCGGACCGGGCTGCATCCTGGACTGCTGTGGCTGTGAACTCACTGGGAATGCCCGATATGCCGCGCCTCAGGACATGGGCAAGAGTGAGTCGGCAGTCAACACTGGCTGGCAGGAGCAGCAGGGAACAGTATGTTGGTGGGAAGGGGCAATCACCGTGATATCGACAGCGCCCCTCTCATCGGATGTGATGTAGGCAGCCTCGAGCAGGGCCCTGCCCACGCCCTTGCCCTGGTTCGGGGGCGGCACGAGCACTTGTGACACCCGGATGCGCGTCTGGCTCGGGTAGCACCAGAAGGTGTAGATAGTCGCAAACCCCGCCTGCATGCATGCAGCCAGCTCTCAGTCCGTGCGGGGAGGCTCCTTGCTTTTATGGACAGATCATTGAGTTTCACGTCTTGTGTGCTATTCAAGATCGGGAAGCTGTGGGACATCTAATCAGCCTTGTGTGGCTGGAACGATGTAGTCTCTCCCTCTCTCTCTCTCAGTAAATATTATGTATCGTTCCAAATCTAAAAAAAATTCCCAGGCATTATTCAATTTTAACGAGAGAGCGTGCAGGTGGCAAGACAGGAATGGTGCAGGGTGGATGTCTCACAACAGTGACAACGCCGGCATCAGTGTAAAGTGCAAGGAGCAGGTCCCACTCTGGCTCCTCCGGGTCGATGAAAGTGGCGCCGTCCACAAAGAACATGAGCAGTGGCTGCAGGCGTGCATGCAGGTCCTGCAAAAGGCATGCATCTTTGAAAGTCCCCCAAAGGCATCGTCAGTCCTGGCACTATTTAAGCGTGAAGAACATCTGTGATTCATCAACAGGTGCATGGAATGGTAGATCTTGCAGGGGATGGGACCCACTTTGACAGACTGGTCAGCCTTGCTGAGCTGCACCCTGTACACAGCCAGGCTGCCCCTCTCTCGGCCAAATTCCAGGACCGGCTTGCCCAAGCTTTCAAGGAGGAGCGGAGCTGCGCCCTGAATCTTGGTCAGGTATTCTTGACGTGTGGTTGAGAGTCCGTTCGTGAACTTGTCTCGCATGGCCTTCTCGATGTCGTCTGCATCCTGCATCTTGCTGCTGTAGCGCACCTCGAGCAATGCCTGAAAGCTCCTCTGGCTGAGCCAGATATCAATCTCCAGGTCCTCATAGCCCTTGATCACCTGCAAAGATGAAATTAATGGGCTTAACATATCGATTAGAAGACTGCACGTGATTGGTGCGTTGACTTGTATTGGTATTGGATGCCACTATACACCTTGGGGCGTCTTGGCAATTACAAAATCGGATTGGCCGCTCACCTCCTCGTCCCCAAAGAACTGATGGCACATATCAGGACGAAACCTTGATGATTCAGTAATTGCTGTCGGTTCCTCTTTTGCATCAAGAAAATGAAACGTGATGGCATCGTTAGCATCAATCAACGCTGTCTTTCGGCGCTTCGCAGACGGGGATTCATCGTCTGCCATACCTAACAATGGATACTGCCGCAGGATAAGTTTTGGGACGTGCAAGCAGGTCCGCCCTAGAAATATTGTGCCCAAGACATCTTCTTCCAAAAGTTTGGTCAATGATGACTCACGTCCAGCTCATCCTGATGCTGCTTCGTCCCAGCTACCTCCGACAGATCAGAGAAGAGATGCTCAATTGTTCTGCGCACAACATTGTTTATACCCGTGCTGAATCGATGGGGCACTGATAAGATCTCTTTGACTCATCATGTTGACGTGTTCTCTAAGGCCGGCATTGCCTTCAACTTCTCTGTTCTCACCAGGCATGATCAATGTTCTTTCATGATCTCATTCTGTGTCGCTGGTCTGATTTTGCTGCGTCGTGTGGGCGTACCAGATATCATTGGGCTGAAAACAATTCGTGATGGGTGTAGTGGTTGTGTGATGTTATTGCAATTGCAGGTACAAAGGCACCATCACCCACAAGAATTTCACAAGCGGGTAAGGCACTTCGCTGTGCACCCATCAGGGGAGTTGGTAAGGATGTCCTGGGGGGATCTGGGTTCCTCGATCTTGCAAAGCTGGTCAGCGGAGGTGGACAGGCAAAGAGCGTGTATGGGGATCTAGCTTACAAGATAGGTGAGGCTTCCCTGGAATCTTAGCTGTACCTTTTGTGGCACCTGGGCTGTCCACGTCCTAAAGCGCTACATATAGAAGAAGCAACCCTACAGCGAGCATAATTGGCCTTTGCTGCAGGAAAGGAGGTGTATGTGGACGTCCAGGGCTGGCATCTATATCTCAAGGATGTGACTATCGAGAAAGACTTGAAAATGCATCAGGTGGGGAACACATCTATCCTTCCAGGACGTTGGCAGTCTCTCGCTCTGCGATTAACAGACACAGGTGCTCTTGCTGGGCGTGGGCGGCTTTTTAACCCCTTCAGCGAAAACTCGTGTGTCACAGGCGCTTGCAGAGCAGCTTGGATCCATGGCAGGCGATTTATCAGAGCAAGAGCTGGAGCAGCTGTTGAAGAAAGTACCCCTAAGCTTAGGGGCCGGCAAGCATAAGATCTCCCTGTTTGACGCGCTGCCATCTTTTGCCATCCGCGATCTGGCAGGCATTGTCGAGGACTTTGCTCGGAACCAGTGAGTGGTGTGCCAGCAATGCCAAGAGAAGAGAAAGAATTGAGAGCTACAATATAACCAGATTTTGAGATGTGGTCCACTGACTGAAACACATAATGGAGATAAGGGTCCATTCCATTGGTGCAGTTCTTGCGGACATGACCTGATGGCCTTGCCAGCCCAACCGCGCTGCTAGTTAATTGTCCTGAGCTCAGTAAGTATGTGTATGGGCGTAAGATATTGCTGCAATGATCTCATGAGTACTTTACAGTCAGGTAGACGCCTTGTAGCCATTTCAAATGGCCCATTGTATGTTGAGTTTGTTGCACCAGCTGTTATCACTTACGTATACACAAGAAAGCAAATGCAGCTTGCGGCGTGTAAGCAGGAGAGTGGCACATCAGATCATCTGCCGTCCTGCTTCTGAGCTTTCAGGCTCCAAGCTGTCTGAGGTTTCACAGCTGTCATCTCTAGGCTCAGAGCTCCCAGCCTCGAAGCATTCCTCAGCCTCCCATCACCAGGCGGAGATGCACCGGCCAGAGCCCCCTCTACATCTACAACTCCAAAGCAGCAGGTCAGCTGACAATCACAGGAGCTGTCAGGCACCCCTGGATCCAAGCATCAGCTGCGCATTTGGCTGGATTTGCAAGGTGCTCACCTTTTCAGTCCTTTGCGGCAGACTCTGCAGCGCTGTGCTTGGTATCGGGCGCACCACAGCTGTCTCTTTCTGCCGGCGCCGCTGCAACGGGATCTGCATGTGGCACGGATTCCTGCACAGCTGCATATTGGGCCGCCACAGGGGAGATGTGGCCACCATCGGGCCTGCTCATGGACCCCTCTCCATATACGGTGTCCCCCTTGAGGAGCCCAGACAGCAGGTAGTAAGCCTGTGCACAGCATGCTGCAAGTCAGCCTGCAGCTCCCTTAGAGATCGATCAAGGACCTTTTTTGGAGCGTCTGGTCTGGTAAAAAGCTCTTACTAACAGCCCACCCCTCCGTGACAGGTCAAAAATCTGCATTGATCCATGGTATCATTCAAATTTTTCCTACTGAAGCTTCTCCAGATTTGAGTGCCAAACAGCTGCTTTATTTGGCGGATGATCTGTCAAATACACGTTTGGACTTGACGCCTAATCAGGATGTCGGCCTTCTCCGTTTGTTGGATGATCCAGGTTCCCTCAATTGCGGTAGTCAAATTCCTTAGGAAGTCATTGCTTCGTGATCTGAAAGGATACTACAATTGGTGCTGTGTGAGAGAAACAGCGCAAGACACTTTATATATTCAGGCAATCTTGCCTTTGGTCACTCAGTTCCAGTATACAGCTCTCCACTTTCCCAGCAGTCTGCTCGATCTGAAGTATTTGCAAATGTAGCTTGTCTGAAAGGGCATGTAGAACCGGACAGGAGTAGAAGCGTGACAAAGCACCTAGTGATCTGGGACTTGGCTGTCAGGAAGTCAGGCACGATGGTGAAAAAGAAGGCTGGCGCATCAAAGCAGCGGTTGAAAGCTGAGCGCAGAGCAAAGGTTGGATCCACTCATGGCTCAAACATGATACAAGTCGTCCCTCACCCTCTGAAAATATGACAAGTCAACCTAAAGGCCACAGGCAAAGTCTGAACTTACTTCATCATCACAGGAAGGTGCCGCAGCAGATGCCGAGCAGGAAAGGGAGGCAGCGGTGACGCGGCGGCTTCAGCAGAAGATCGCAAAGCGGGTGAATTTCTTGGAGAAGGTGGCTGCCAGCCGGCCGGCACCCAAGCTAGGGGTGCAGCAGGGGGGCACTAAGAAGAAGCGCAGCAAAGATCGCGGCCCCGGACGGCTGGGAGACTTATCCAACCTCACCGCCTCCTTGGCAGAGGCTGCCCAGCAGGTTGTGCCCCGATCTGTTCTCCCTGCACTGGTGTGTGCAGGGCTGCACAGCGTCGTGCAACAGTCACCTGCATCAAATTATTGCAAACTCGTGTGCTGTTGCTTGGGCGCTGGCAACGGCAGGAAGGATGGCAGATGCCTCAGGGTGAGTTCGCTGCCTGATGCGAGGCTCATGAAATGTGCAGGAGGACGTGAAGGCGGCAGCGAAGGCTGCAATGCAGACCAAGGGCCTGGGGGCGGGAGGGACAAGGAAACGACTGCGGCTAGTAGAGAGGGAGACCAAAAGACTGCATCAGGTGCACTGCTTTATAAGCTTTCAGGCTGGGGTGACACTGACGGTTCCATACACTGACGGTTCCATCATTGCCACATGCTGATTGAAATAAAGATCTGTACATGCAGTGGAATATGAGCACAAGCCGTGAGGACGCTGAACGCCCATCAGTGCCTCATGCTATTTGTTTCGGGGGGAATTCTATACACGCAGTGCCAAAACGTGCACAAGCCGTCTCTGAGGGTGGAAGGTGTGGCATGTCACAGGTGCTGGCGCATCCACAGTATCAGTCAAATCCCATTGCAGCGATCACCAGCCACCTGAGTGCCACGCTGCCGCCACCGCCGGAGGCAGCCAAGCCAAAGCCAGATCCCGCCATGAGAAAACAGCAGAAGGCGCTGCGGAAGTGGAAGCAAAAGGTTGAGGGGCCAAACGCTATGGCTGAGGATTCGGAGTGAATACCAATGTGCTGCAGTGTTCTTTCTGTTGTCTGATGCGCCATTTGTGAGGTTGCTGAAACAGGTCTTGACTTCTATGAACGAACGATGCAGCTTTTACAATTTTGATTTCGCCAACCATGGTGGCATTGTGTTACTTGCCTTCTGATGCACTTTCAGATAAATTGTTTGCTTGCATATGCAAAATGACTTTGAACAATGCGCATGTTGCAAGTCCAACTGATGCTGTACGGCTGCAGAAATTATGATGAGGGGCACCAATCAGTGCTCGTAGGATATGACATAGGCCTGAAGTATTTATATCTGACTCTTTACAGAGACACTGAATCCCAGAGCTCTTTTTAGCTCAACGATCATAAGGTCCAGTACATACATATTGAAGCGAGTCAAGGCAATTTATGGCAATGGCATTCGAATCACTCTAAACAAGTCCTTATGACAAGCCAACATATACATTCGCCAGTCAGACAATTGCAGGCGTTGACGAAGGAACCAGGCTTATTTCATTCTTGGCATGTAAATCAACAGCAGACAAGAGCTCCCTCTCCCTTGCAAGCGCCCTCGCCAGCCGAGGCAGCTGCATCAGCGACTGCGCCTGCACACAGACCCACACACTCATCACCACATGCCACAACAGCCAGCATGCTTCCTCGCATTCCTTGGAACCAGCCGCAAATTGCTGCCACCCACAAGACAAGCCACGCACAAGCGCGAAGGCCTGAGCATCCAAGCTTGAGCATTGCCACATGTGCACAGCAAACGCCCTGCAGGCAGCTGCATGAATGCCCAATTGCCGCTGGCTTTGGGTTTGCCAATCATCTTACGTATAGTATTCTTCAGCAAGCACAAGCTAGTGAACACAAAGCTAGTGAACACAAGGGGGCAAAGGCTGCACCTGGCGCAGGGCGGTGGTGACGAATCCGGTGATCATGATGAGGCTGATGGCGTTGAGAGAGGCGCCCAGGTGGCGGGTGCATGCGGCGTCAAACAGGTTAGCGGCGACGGCCAGGCCGGCAATGGCGAGGCCGCCCCAGAAGCGCATCAGCCCCTGCTGCTGCACCAGGAAGTCCTCCGTGAAGGGGCCCGGGCTCACCCCCTTCACCCCCGCATCCACCTAGCCAATCATCACACTCATATCATCAAATCTTGTCAAAGCTTGTCTGCTGGACTTTCCTTGCCTCCTGGCAGGAAAAGCGTGTACAAACAATGATCGTAATAATAAATATTATCAAATCTCCCTGCCACACTCCATAATCCCATCATAAAACCGCCAATGCAAAATCTTCAGACCCGCAGCAGGCCTCAGATTTGGCCTAGAATACTGCAGCAAGGGATCTGAATTGTAGGCAACTTATAATATCTTTGGACAGAAAGCCGGCTTGCAAGCAATCTTAAGGCGCCAGAAAGTAAATGGACTGGTATGTGCTGTTGGAGGAATGGCCATTGGGAGGAGGGACACACCGACGCCATCCACTCAGCCATCTCACGCGCTGCAGTGCCGCTGGAGAAGTCCAAGATCATGGTCATGAACACAAACAGCCCAAAGCTCCATGGCAGCACCGCCGGATTGAACCTGTCACAAGCGCACAACTCTCTTAGCCATTCCTGTACCACACATGCTCTGCTGCAGGCACTCGTCGTGCACGGATGCATGTCTCAATATGCACATGGTAACTGGACAAGTATTGCGTAAATTGGGGCTGCGCAAGGCTCGTGTCAGACGCTCACAATGGCAGCAGGACAAGAAGTGTAAATCTCCCTTTTTCCACAGGGAGATGCAAGGAGGAGAGCGCACAGGAAGGCGGCCATGCGGGCGGCGGCTGGCGGGGAGACAAAGGCGACGACTTGGGGGGACATGTAGAATACGAAGGAGGCCATGAGTAAGGGACCCATGCCGGAGGGCGCTATGCGCAGCGGCAGATAATCCGTCGTCCGCGGGGGCTTGGCCGGCAGCTGCGACGGCGCCCGCCGAATCCCCGACTCCTGCAACACATACCCGCAAAGAGATGAGCGCAGTCTGTAGCCCCAATCATCTCTCGGGCCGTGTGCCCTGATTACCCAATGGTTTGCACTCACTGGCTAGGGACGGGGTGCTGTGACTCAGCATTCTGATGGTCTCAGCTCCAAAGAGAAGCTGTCATGTGAGCAGTGATAGGGCACCTCTGTGCGACGCTTGTAGTACACGAGGGGCAGGCGCTTCTCGATCTGGGTTACATACACGGCCGCATACGCGAGCGCAAGGCACGCTGACACAGCTGCCGCCAGCTTCCAGGCCGGCACTGCCGCAGCCGCCAGCAGTCCCGGCAACTGCCTCAGCTTTGCCGCATATCCTGCATCCCCCCAGCACCCTCAAATTCCGGTTATCTTAACCCCAACCCTTGGCTTTTCTGCTTTTTCATTACATCCACATAAATAGTACAAGCACCTATATACAGCAGTGTTGGTTCTCAGCAGCAACGCGCCACCGGCCAAGCACATGAATAGGAAGAATTAGACAGCTGGTCTTTTTTTATCACGCTGATACTCCCAAGGATATTGACTACATCCTTCCTGGCGAAAAATTGCCAGCAATGCAACGTTGAACAGCAAGACAGAAGAGGAGGTCGGGACGGCACCTGCGGCCATGCCGGCGCAGATGAGGAGGGAGATGCCGTCCCCGAGGCCGTGGTCCTCGTTCTGGTCGCACACAAAGCGCAGCAGCATCGCGCCCGCCACCAGCGTCGCCATTGTGTGCGTCAGGAAGCCGGCCGGCGCAATCGCGTGCGGCCGCAGCTCCACCGCGCGCTTGGCGCCCAGCACCACCGCAAACAGCAGCGAACCCACCTGAGTGTACATCTTTATCACCGCCGCCCCCTGCGCAAGCACCAATCTGAACATAATCAACAATCCTTGATCAAGATTGTAATTGAACTGGAAAGTCCGGCAAGCAAAGCTCTCGGTTGTGCTGGGCAGAGGTAGCTACCAACAGCTCCATGAACGATTAGCTTGATTCTTGGATGAGGCCATTGCAATGGGAGAGCCTGCGGCCTTCTTCACAAGTTCGCTCTTGTGAGGACGGCAACCAGGCCATTATCACAATGGCCTCTATATCATGGCAAGCTGGCATGCTGCCTTGAGAACAAACGCTGTCCATTTGCATGGGCACGGCAAAAGAGGTACTTATTCAAATTTGCAGGGGGTTGTGCATGGATCCCACCTCGCGCCCAGCTCGCCGCAGCTGCTGCAGGTGCACGTAGATCTCCTGAGGGATCTTGAGCAGCAGGATGAGCGACAGCGTCCAGGATGCGTCGATGTAGGGCCCAATGCCCAGTTGAAAAATGCCCACACTTGCGCTATCCGCCCCAAACGCCTCCTCAAACCCACCGCCTGTGCCGAGAGCCGAGCCTGCCCCCACATAAAATATGAACTTGCCTTCACCCTTTGCACCCTATGCTTGCAAGCCATCTCCTCAAGCCCGCGATTGAAGTTAACATCAGCCTTCCACCCCATGCCTGGAGCCTTCTCCTCAAGGTAAGGTATCTCATCGGCACCGGACAGAACTCACCTGAAGCGCTGTTCATGCAGCCAGAAGAGGCATGAGGTCTGTCATACGACATCTTGCCTGGCATGTTGGCGAGACAGACAATGCTAGATCGGGAAAGAGTGCACAGCCAGGCAAGCAACGACGTCTGTCAAATGGTTTTAGCCCCTGGCAGACTAGCGATACAGACGGTGGTAGGGTCTGCCGCCAGACAAGCAACAAGGTCTGTCGAAAGATTTCAGGGCCTGGCAGGTTGGCAAGGCAGACAGTGCTCGCCTGCGGCTGCGCTGGCCACCGCAGCCAGGTTGACGCCCGGCAGGGGGATGAACTGCCCCACGCGTGCGAGTGCCAGGAAGAGGACTGTGAGGGCGATGCGCTGCAGCAGCTGGGGGCTGCCCAGCAGGGGCAGCCTCAGCGTCAGCCATGTCCACCAGCCTGCGCAGCCAGATGTCCTCAACACTCCAAGAAGACGCATTTAGGTGGTAGACCTGATACAAAGGTGTTGGTAGACAGTTGCAAGCTTTGATGCCAAGGTGGAGATAAATGTGCACAGGTGCGCATTGATGGCTGATTCTGGAGGCCTCAAGCTGAAGATCGCTCCATCATGCAGCCGTTCGGCAAGCCTGCAAGCACATCCATGGCAAGAACACGCTGCATTTGCATCAGTCACAGCAGAGAAGTTGCATTGTTACGCAAAGAAGGGCTGGGTACCTGGCGAAGAGGACATCTGCGGCGTATACTCGCTGCTGAGCATGCCGCGCCTGGCGGCTGTGCATGCTGTGCGCCTCCTTCCTCCATTGTTGGCAGGTGCCAGGTTGTGAGAGCTGGGCCACTGATGCCCCTGCTGCTTTGGGGCACTGTAGCTACCACATAAGGGGCAGTGTTTCAGAGATGCCAGCGCCAGGCAACCTCTAAAGCTCTGCCTGCCATGGAGACACCGCAATGCATCTGAGTCTGCTACAGGCCCAGTAGATCTGGCTGACACGAGGCGGCGAGTAGCTGTTCTTGCTGCCTGTCTGGCCAGCTGGGGCACGACATGTGGGCTTCTGGGGCGAGCAATGATTTGCGGATGTTGGAAGTGCGGGTTTATGCCACTCTGCACGCTGGCATACCCTGTTCTTTCCATTCCTCAGCAGTCACACTCCCTTACTACAGCTTGTCAGGACATCCATTGTTCAACAACTGTTGTGCCGATCGATTTGGGAGGATATTGATATATCCTATAGAATACTTTCTCTTCCAAATTTGTCTTTCGGCAAGCTGTAACAGGGGCAAAAAGCTCTGTACTGATCTATGCTTTAAATATCTGAGCTCTTTGAGCCGCTCATGATTGCCACGAAAGCTCCACCCAGATAATCAGCTAATAGGAAAATCAAGCAAGTCAAGGATTAAAATGACGATAAGCTCGTGCTGGCATTCAAGCACCTCCCATGCACAATGTGATTGTCATCCTAGTCTATGCCGAGAATCAAGATATACGTAGGCAAAGGTATGCTTTATAATTACTGTCACTTGGAGAGCTCTAAAATTTGACGCAATGTGCGAAATGGCTGAACGATTGAAGACACCTCCACCAGCCCCAAAACAGGCTCCACCCCGTGATATGTAACGCCCACGCCTCTCTGTCCATCGCGGTGGAAGTGCTTGAATATCTGTAAGTCGCACAATATACTAATAAAGACCTTGTAAAATCTTTGAGGTCTCGCTGGAACGCGCTGCCAATCGTGCGGGTATCAACTTCGACGGGCAGATTATTCAACAGATTGGAAATGGGGAAGGGACTTGATACTTGTCTCGTGGTACAGCCTATGGCTGTAGGGTCCGCCAATCCAGAGGAAATAGATATCGCAGAACGGAAGAAAAAGCTGATCCTGCTGACCCCCGTAGACCCGGACCCACAGCCCAGAGGAGCCCTTTCCAGACAGGCAAGACACCTCGATCATGTTATGTTTTGGTCAATTGTGTTAAAGTAATGCTTATTCACCTTTGCTTAATTGACTGTCAAGCCTGTCCAGAGACCCTTGAGGCTCATGACTTAAATTCGAACAGAGTCCCTGCAGGAGACAGTGGAGGACATAGAAAAGCAGCTGGACAAGATACAGGAGCTGCCAGAGAGCGACAGCTATCCACTCTTCCACCTGCTGCCAGAGGTGGTGCAGCACTATGCCAAGCTCCTGACGCTGCCGAACGAGCTCAAGGGGTTTGTTGTCAGCAGACGGTCACCAGAGGAGTGTCTCAGGCTGTCCAAAGAGGTGGCCATTGCCACCTATGAAGGTGCTCGCAGGCTTCTGGGCGATGCAGAAGCTGTGGTCTGTGTGCCACCTCCTGAGCTCCTGCAGGTACAGTACTTCACTTTTCTACTGAATAACCTGCTACTCAGCCAGCTCTTCAAAGATTGCATCCCACCTTTCAATGCTCGCCTCATCTACAGCGCATCTGCTGAGGGAAGAGGGATTCTGCCTTTTGTGATGCAGGAACCTGAATTCAAGGCACGGGCGCTGTGGGAGGGCATGGCGGTGTTGCGGCCCTGGGATGAGATCCCAGTAGATGTGCTCGCCATGGAGCCGCAAATAGTGCCTGAAGAGGCCACAAAAGACGGCACCCTCAACGATGAGCAGAAGGAGATCCTGCAGGTACCTGCAGTCACCTGTGCTCACTGAGACTGTTTTATATCTGCTGAAGTCCCCTCAAATACTACTGCAGCTGGGAGGTAGATTTGACAAGGTCATGCCGGTGATGCAGGAGGTCCAAGCGTTGGTGGACATTGCTGAATTCATGCACTACTGGAGTAGGAGAGGGTGCACCCTGGAGCTAGAAACTGAGTACCAGATTTAGAACTTGTAATGTACAAGCCATCTTTGGCCAAGCAGCGTAACAGTGAGGCATTCAGGATGACCCCCGAAATGGCACCCAAATAGCCTTGGCGTTTAAACAGGCCATTCTAGCCAATCTTTGTAGTTACGCTTCAGGACAACTTGCAATGCTCCTATAGCAGACTCCCCACAAAACACAACCTGTTTTGACGCGGTGGATTTGCATTAGGAAGCAGGTCTCTGCCCATGATACATGCACGAGTTACTATGTTGCACCAGATCGAAATGTCTTGAAACAAAGAATAGGCATCACATGCGCGGTGAGACTCTCCTCCTGAGCTCGGAGCTGTGGTGGGACTGAATGAGCTGCAATGTATGAAAGCTCTGACAAATATATGGTCTCTTCGAATGAAATCGTCTGTGTTCACATGGTCCCTCGGAAACAATACGCAATATACATCAGCGACCCACCGAAGAGGTGTCCTCCACATCCTCATCAGTGATCACTCCAGCGCATAACGTGCATCTTTCCCGGTCTAAGTGCGATCCCTCCCGCGCCGGTCACGGCTCCTGCTGCGCCGCCTCTCCCTTCTCTCACTCCGCTCTCGGCTGCCTCCCCTCCTCCCCTTTCTGTCCCGCCCTTCATCCCTGCCCCTTGATCGATCCTCGCCACCCTCGCGACGGTCGCGCATGTTCCCGCCGTGCCGCTCCGGGCTGCGCGACCGCGAGTCGTGCCGGCGCCTCGCGTGCTGCCGCTCGGGGGTGGGTGAGTCATGCCTTCTCTTGCGAGCCGGCTCCCTTCCGTCCAGTCGGCTGCTCTCCCTGTCCCTGACATGCGCGAGCTCCGAGCTGGGCGCTGTGCGTCTGCCTGCGGGAGCGGTATCCTCTGCAGGGTCTGCCGGTTCGGAGGCATCAGAGTCTGCGCCGTCGGAGCTGCTGCTAGGGCTGGTGCCTCCTGCGCTGGCGTCTGCTGGCGGCCCTGCCTCGGCCTCCACCTTGGCCCTCTTCGCCGCCTTTTTTGCCTTCTTCAGCACCTTCTTTGCCTTCCTCTTCTCCTGTGCACCCCAGACACACCTCCTCAGCCAGATTGCCATTGCTGCCTGCCTCCGTACCCCCAGGCAACACCCAGGTCATGATAGACGAACCATTCACACCCACCAATGCAAAGCTACATCGTGGCAGCAGAAGGGACAAGAGCAAGCTCACGGCATGCCTCAGAAGATGTGCACACCTTCTTCTCGGCGCGGCGAGCCTCCTTTGCGGCCTTCTTCTGGGCCTTGCGCATGCGCTTAGCATCGGCCTCTGTAAGCGCGGGCGGCGGCGGCAGCTGCCCTGGGTTCATGGGCGGCGGCCCCGGCAGTTGCTTGGATGGCAGCGTGCCTGCCAACACCTCATGTTCTGCATCTCCCGCTCCTCTTACTGCATTCCTGCAGATTGCCACAAAGTCCTCATTCGTAACTGCCCCACTATCTTGCCGCGACGCTGCCTTCACCAGCTTCCATCTACAGCGTACATGTGAGGGACAGATCAAACGTGTCGAAGACCCTGATATTGGAGTCCTCCAGCAGGCAGCAAACTGGGGACTTGCAAAAGATGACGTTTCTCATTGCATCGATGGTGTGTTGGTGTATGCGAGCAGGAAGGCCACGTACACAGAGTAGCCGAGGCCCTTTATGCGCTCGGCTTCCCTGTCCCCTCCCTCCTCGTCTACTTCCTCTGCGTCCTTGCTCATGAGCTGCGCCATTTCTTTCTGGTCCAGCTGCGGCTGCTTCGGCGCCCGAATCACCTTTGGCTTGATGCCAAGCGCCTGGAGGTGCACCATCAGAAGGATACATCATACCATATTGCACAATCCTGTCAGTGACAGGCTGTCACTGTGAGACTCAGTTGAAAAGATACTGCTCCTTCCAGCACCTACAAGATTGCATGCGGAAGAAGCTGCTAATAGCGGAGCATTGGTTGGCAGACCTCAGCCATCAGCTCTTCCTCACGCTGCTTGACTGCGTGGAGCTCTGCTGCAGCAGCTGTGTCGCCTCCTTCTCCCTTCTCGCGAGTGTACCAGTAGACGTCTTTGCCTGAAATGGGCATACAAGCTGATGCAAGGCCCGCAGACTGCTTCTCAAAATTGTCAATGGAAAGACAACGTCTAAATTGAGACAGTACGAGCTCGTGGGAGCAATACAATGTGGGAAGCATACCTTTCTGCCACCTCCCAGTCAAGGCTTTGACAGAGTGTCCCAAATAGTACTCTCTGTCCTTATCTGCCTTGACAGAGTCCCATGAAAATTGATCTGCTCCTCCACGGGTGCCACCTCTGGGTGGTCCGTTGTACAAGGACATTCCAGACCTCTTTCAGCTGACGAAGAGCGCTAGCGTCTATGTCAATCAGATGGCTTCTTCCAGGGGCCCTCTATCCCGTGATCAGGCTCTACCGCGGTATGAGAATTTGACGAAGAATCTATATACACCACTATAGAAACGGCAACAATATGAAATCGACCAGAAAAAGACACAGTTAAATATGGAGATCGCCTCGCGTATTTCGGTGCTAACCAAGCAGTGGCGGTGACCAATGCAGAGCCACAGCACTGGATACAAAGGTGGTTTGCTTGCGTCAAGCAAACACAATTGTGCTTCGTCGTTGCCTCAGCTCGTGCACCAGCTCCAGCTTAGTAACCTGGGCTGTAACCTGCCAGGTCACTCTCGCGAGCTCAATGCCATCAATTGACCCAAGCATTTGAGCTGCATTTCAGAGAATCCTGCTGTCAATCTGGAATGTACAGTGCTTGTGATCTTGAACCCAGAGCAGGCTCACCTGTGCTCAACAGAACTTCTAATGGACCGGATGATGATCGATGAAGGATTGGACGGATATTATACCCTGTGATGGTGGTCCCTTATTGATCTTATCCTTATAAATCATGCGGAGGTATTACAGAGGTCCACTGTGCTGTTTCCTATTCTGCATCGCTCTGGTGCTGGCCAGCGCCAAATATTTATATATACACGATGAGACGGTCTGGACAAAGCAGAGCTGGCAGGCTCTTAAGTTGAGATTCCCGTTGGAGAAGCTGCTGCAAGATAAGGACTTGGATGGGTACGAGGCCATCAGCAGTAAGGGCGCATATAGCCAGGAAACACTGCAGCAGGGTTTGTTGGCCAACAAAGCGGAGAGGCAAGCCCCTGAAAAGGATTTCTAAAAAATACTGTTCTTATGCTTGTCAATATGCTCCCTCAGCCAGGATAATTTCAATTCATCACAGCATTGATCATTTGTCTCTCTAGTGCACAGGAAGCACCCCCTCCTAGAAGACTCTATTCAGGACGAAGCACAATTGGGGGTTGTAGCAGGGTTGGTGGGATGCAAGGTAAGTGCTTCCTGGAGATGCACATGTGACCTGCCTGTCCCTTGCGATCTGCTTGCAGGAGACTTACCTGGGGCAGATCTCTTTGGCGAGGAGTCTTCGCTGTCGTGGGTGCTGACTGCAGCTGGCATGTCTTCTCCTGGGCAGGTGTGTCACCAACTAGCTGCAGCTGTGTGGAGCAAAGGGCGGCAGGAGATCCACAGTGGTCTGGGGGTGCCGTCAACCTCCAAGATCAACCGACAGCTGTGGCACACGTGTGAAAAACAGGTGCATCGCTTTACTCTTCATACTGCGAGATCAGCATCCTCCGGCCTGTGTTGTGACCAAGGGAAGTAACATCCAGCCAGACACTGGTCACGTATGGCAGCACAGGGACTGCAGGCCTTAGCCATGCCATGCAAGAGACACTTGCAATGATGTGGTACGCGTGCGACGGATGTACATTTGCAGCTGAAGATGGCACAAGCACATGCCTACTTTTCAACATCAGCTGTGCGCTGTGTCACGAAACAGGTGTCCAAACGTTAGTACCACTGATACCTCATGTCACCGAGCAGGTATCCGGGGACCTGCTGCGGGAGTGGTCCATTCTGCTGATGGGCTCACCGCTGGCGGCGGCTGCGGGGAACGGCGAGGAGGGCTACGCGTACGTGTTCAAGGCGCGCGAAGGCGTGGAGGCGCCCTCTGACTTTGAGCAGCGCGCCCTCTCGCGCAGCTGCACCGACATCCAGGAGGTGCGCCGCCGGGAGCTGTTGCAAGAGATTCACTCACAATGACGTGATTCTCATGTCCCGAAAGATGTCACTGCTCCATCTGGAGCCTGCGAGGATGCATTTGCCTGCACGAACGCTGTTTGTGTTCTGTTACCATCATGCCAGGCTTGCTCTTCAACAACCCAGAGTGACGGCCTGCTTCCTGCATTCCAGCACATGTTGTGGAAGCGCAAGTTTGCTGCTGGCTTCTCTGGGCTGTCATCCTTGCATGTCTCGATTAGCTCTTTGGAGGATTTGCGGGCATGACACGAACGGGATATGCTTGCATCGTAAAGAAGCAGCGAGACGTATTGTGCTGCAAGACACGCACCGCGCTAACTCTACTAATAACTGATTTATGAGACCTGACGAGACCGTCCTCCTCTGTTCTCCTGCAGGGGCAGGAGACGGGCGACGTGCATTTTGCGACGGAGCTGGCGCAGAAGCTGGGGGATTATGAGAAGGTGTGGGGCAGGCTGAGGGCGGAGGCTGGACTGGGCCCTGTCAGGAAAGCAGCCGTGCTGGAGCACCAGGGCACGCCGGACGGCAGCTCCTGCAGGGACTACCACAAGCAGTGCGCCTGGTGGGCCGACAAGGTGCCTGCCACCCACCTGCTGTACATGGAGGCTTTATTGGTGCATGAACAGATGGATGTGATCTTGGCATTGATGCTGTGGAGGCTTCTGCTGCACCTCATTTGAGACTACCTCACAGGATCAAAGTGGCACAGGCGCACCCTACAGAGCACAAAATGCCAGCAGCGCTGCCAGTATGATTTGCCGCAGAGGGCGCTGCAAGCAATTCAGACTGACTTTTGTGCATGGTTGCTATTTCTGACTGGCGGGTGTGGCATGTGCAGGGGGAGTGTGCGGCCAACTGGCGCTACATGGTGGGCGGGGATGACCAGAAGGCGCTCAAGGGATTCTGCCGCTTCAGCTGCGGCGCCTGCAGCCTCTCTGCAACCTCAGGTGCTGCCCAATTACACAATCAAGCTCGACGCACAGTATCACTTACTTTGTCTCTTTTGCATGCCCACTCGCATGTCCTCGAGCATTTTGGTGCTTGGTCCTATGATCCTCCACCATGTTCCCCAAGGACACAGATATGCGCCATCTTCTCTGTGCTGGTTGGAGAGCTCCCATGCAATCTTTCTGCCACAATTTTTGAACTTGCACACTTCTTGATCTCGCTGACTCTTTGAAAAGCACTCTCTTGTGCAAACCTGAACTGAGATGTTTGATGCCGGTTGGGGCTTGATTTAGTCCGCCCAATTTAGAGGAGCAACTGAGAAGTTGGGGCCATCATCGTTACGGCCTGCCCAAGCTGCAAGAATGGGAGCTGGGGAGCTCAAAACACTACAGATAGATGGAGAACAGAGACTAGAAACTCTTCAAGCAAATGCCTACGTGCGAACCACTCTATCATTTGACACCCTGACGGTGGTTATGCTAGTGGTGGTTCAACACGGATGCACTCCATGCGCTGCAGGGTTGGAGGAGGAGGCTGATGCGCGGCTGGAGCAGGAGAGTGCAGCGCTGCTGGCGGCCGTTGACGCACAGCTGTGCGCGCAGCGGCAGCCCTGCAGCGGCCTGTCGGGGGACGCGCACCGAGCGATGGACACCGCCAAAACAGGCGGCGCTGCCACCTCCGCCGCGGAGCCCAGCCCTGATGTCATCGCCGCTGGCCGGTGCGACACATCAGCAGACCCTGTTCCTGCTCACAGATCTCTGAAGCATGTCTGCCAAAATTGCCAGGATCCAACTGCATCCACATGCTTTCCAGGATAGCTTGCCATGGGTTCCATCACTTGTAAACATGCAGTGAAGTGTAGAAGATATCATAGTTTGGGAGGCAGGAAGGCTGCTGGGCTTGCCTAGGACAGCAGGCAAACAGGGTTGCATTGGCCCCACTGCTTTTTGATGGGGAAGTCGTTGTGTGCAGAAACATGGTCAGAGCCCAGATGACACTCAGGGAGAACCCCTTGACTAATCTTGATGGACCGCTGCAGCCAAGCGACTTCAAGGGTGCGACCCTGCGTTTGGACCTGCTCCCCTGAACCAGACTATTTCAATTGCACTCTTATCATACCCTATCTATAGTTCAAGCAGTCGCTCCTGTGGACCGGTCAAGTGTCTTGCACAGCATATGCCAGTGCACCCAAGAGTACCTGTCAGGAAGACAAGTCTGAACCTCCCCTTGTCAAGTTTCACAACATACAGTACCCTCAAGAGCCCGACTCGCCACTCCCAGCCTGCTGGTGCTGCATGTGCCAGATCAATCCCGGATCTCTGTCATCCAAAGGTCCCATCATGGACTCCCTCGTCATGTTTGCCATATCGACAGAGCCCACGTAGTAAGCCTCATCTGCTGCTGCTGCAGACGTGCTGCCTGGCGGCTTGGGGGCAGCGGTGATGGAGGAGGTGGCGGCCCACTGCTACTACGTGAGCCACGGCTGGTGGAGCTACGAGCTGTGCCCTGGGCACCACGTGGGGCAGTTCCACTCCATCGAGGGCGAGCGCCGCATCGAGTCCGTCCTCAGCCTTGGCCGCTACGACGCCGTGCAGGTCCCTTACATTCACCCTGTGCGCATCCTGATTGGGCAGGGGGTCCACGTATTGATCTTGATGTTTAGTATAGAGCCCCCTGGTATGAGTGATTCAGGGGATGCTGAGGACTACAGGATGTAGTCTTGAGTAGTATTTAGTCTGAATTAGTCTCCAGTACCCCCTGAGTCATTGATGTGTAACATGTGTAGAGTCTGTTTGCTAGGATTGGCGCACAAGTAGTAGTGTCAATGCTAGATTTACCTGTAGGTAGCTCAGAAACGGACCATCAGATGAGGCCAGTTGCAATCATGTTGGTCGCCGGTGTTGTCGCTTGCTAATGAAGGGATCATGGTACTTACAAATTGAGGAGGTTGTGGGCCTTAATTTGATGGTAAATCCAATTCCCCATACTGCCCCCTGAAGGAGAATTGTACAGAGTTGAGCGGAGCGTCATATGTGGCTCTGCAGGAAGGAAGGAAAAACCTGGGACCAAACTCGTGGCCCGTCCTGAGCGAGGCCGCAGACAAGCTGCCAGGGGTGCAGGAGGGCCTGAGCGTGCCTTTCATCGAGACGACTTACAGCGGCGGCGCATCCTGCGACGGCTCCGATGCCAGCGCCAAGCGCGCCAGCAAGGTGCGCGTATAAGGGCAAGTTTCGATGTGTTTTCTTGCTTAAATGCATATGGCCGTGCCTCCATTCTAGAGAGAGCCTTGCTTGCTGGTGGGGACCTGATATTTCAGAATGTTGCGTTCAGGCTGATTGTAGTCAGATTGGAAAGCTGTTGCCGGTTAGCAAAATAAAGGATCTGCATGAGTGGTGCATGATGTGGACTGGCTTTTGAAAGCATGGAACAGGGCCTGAACAGTCCAGGTTCCAGCGCTGCCACACTCTCTGCATGTCACATGGGAGTCACCGATGGTGTTGACATCTAGAGAACATCATCATGGCATACCCAGGTGTGTGCTTTGTTCGTCTGCGGCAGGTGCAGCTGGCATGCTCGCCGGACTCTGATGCCTACATGCTTGTGCGCGAGCCGGAGACCTGCCGCTACGTGGTAACTCTGTACCACCCCAGCATCTGCACTGTGGAGGGCTACAAATACCACAAGACGATGACACTGGACGATGTCATGTCAACGCTCAAAGTGCCCAACATCCCGCCCACCCAAGCTGCGGCAGACCGGGAGGAGCTCTGATGCGCGTGGCACTGAAGCGTAGAAAGAATTATTTGTTGCACATGCATGCTGACAGGTTTTATCTGATGGTGTGCAAGTTGTAGGGAATGGACAGATGCATCATGTTTGTGATCCCGCCAAACCTCTCTTAACATCTATCAATGTCACTGGCAGACCATTCCTTGGCCATGAGGCAGCAAGCCGAAAGACTGGTGTCTTCAAACGCGTGACCTAAATTCTAATATTCCTGCACCCCTTGTCACATAAGGGGAACTTCGGAAGCTCGCCATGCTGGCCTGATCTGGCTGATCACAAGGACAGATTTATTGATGTATGGCAGCTTACAAGAGATCGATCTGGAGATATCTGGAAAGCCATCCCACACAGTCGAGTACTTGCCAGCTTCAATCATGAGCACATGCATACTATTGAAGCAAGTGCGCGCAAGAGCTCTGGGCAAATCGCATGCGCAAATCACATGATCATCATGATATCCCATCGATGTGAAACACTCAAGATTAGTTGGCGCCACTTATGCTAGCATGATGTGCGGCTGCCGCACCCGGCACTCAACAATGGCCTCAAGCTGATGCTTGAAAGTTGGATCAACCTTCTAGAGTGCATGCCTACATCATGTGCCAGATTGGTAGTCATCTCAAAAGCAGGCACCTAGAATTAACATGCACGCTCATCAAGTGAATCCCAAGCCAAGAGCATTTCACTGCAGAGCTTTTTCAGAAAGTGCCCACTAGAAAATTGCATGCTGATCTGACACTGCACAGCTGTCTCATCAACAGCCTCGGGTCTTGATGCACCCCGCGATGTGTCTTAGACACTTATCTGATTGATTGTTATTATTATTATTATTACACGCTTTTCCCTGCCAGAAGCAAGGTGCGTCTGCAGACAAGCTGCAGTAAAGGCTGCCAAACTCCTACCCCTTGATGGACTCGCCATTTCCAAGCAAGACACAATCAATCGTGGGCACGGTGCTCAGTATTTATACCGCTATCTGATTGATACAATTAGCAAACTCAGTTGTTCAGCATAAGGATCGCTCTGCCAACAGGTTTTCGCCGCTGCCATCCGGACTAGAAATCTTGATAATTGTTTTTGCACCTGGCACTAAGCTGAGGCTGTCTAAGAGTCCTCCACCTCTATAAGTATGCACAGCCATTCGCAGCACATCTCTTCTTGCTGTCTGCCCGGGGCCTACAGCTGCTTCTGGGCTTCTTGCAGCCCTACATCTATCAAAAGGCCAATGATATGCCTGACAGGCCACATCTCAGATCATACACAGAAACATATGAACCGCATGAAACCCAAAGCACACTTCCGGCAAATCCGGCGAGGTGCTTTCACCCTTACCAAGGAAGCCTGCTAAAACCTGTCTACCAAATTGCAGGCATTCATGCATCAGTGCTCGTTCGTATTCATCAAATATGCCACCAAGTGCGCATTTGCATTCACCAGATCTGCCACAAGCATCAAATCACAACGACAGCGCACTCTGCGCATCATTTGTTGCCCAGTCTGCACCACAAGCAGAAGCAGCCGAGCGGAAAATTCATTCACCCTTGCACAGTTCTGCATTGTTCGTTTTGTTGGGTGCGATGCCTTTTGGCAGTGCCCCGTGGGGATAGCCCCATATGAATTGTCATGCAGCTCCAAGCAAAGCATGCAGAAGAACGCAACACATCAGAATCAGATGCAGACTCACACCGATGCCACATGCGCAAGGGGCGTGTGACAACAAATTGCAGCGTCGAGAATGCTGCATTTGCATGCTGCTGACCAGTGGAAATTGCCAGCCCATCTCGAATCCAGGCGCTCTGGAATGTGCCGGAGCGCCTCCGCACCCATTTAATTGTTGGGTGCAGCTAAGCGCACTCAACTCCATTTTGAATCGGTGAGGGGCAGGAATTGAGACACCCTGCCAGCTCACTGGTTGAGGCCAAAGGGGTCCCTGCACTGGGACCAGTCCCCCCGGCGGCGGTCCTCCCAGTAGGTTCCTTTGCGGTAGCGCCAGCGAAGCGCGCGGCCGAACGGCGCCTCGGGGGTGGCCAGCTCAAAAAAGTGCGGCGCGATTGGCGCTTTGTCGGCCCGGCTGGCGCGCACCTCCGCCATGTACTTGGCGTTGCGGTCCTCCAAGATCTTCTTCGCCGCATTGGCCTGCGCGCAGCACACCGCGCATCAGACGCAATTCAAATGCCATTTCAAAACCGCAAGGCGCTGACTTCTGCTGCACGCTGTCGACCCAATTTGCAGGGTCTCTGCCGCTCCAAGCAGCCAGCCCTTGGCACGACAGGGAATGTCACATCTCCACACTACAGCAGGAAAATGTGCAAGGCATTTGCCAACATCTCCAATAAGCACCTTTTTTGAGATGCGGCAACTCAGAATCAGGGACTAAGAGACAGAGGCTGGATTGTATGGGCGACCTTGTCATAGTTGCCGCGCTCCAGGTGTTGCAGGTCCGGGCGCAGGCGGCTGTCGGTGGGAGGCAGCTTCTCGCGCAGGCCCTCCGTCATCTCGTTGGCTTGCATGGCAAACACCGTCAGGCCCCACCTGCGCACCCAGCCGACACCCTCTGCACCAACCCTTGAGTGATGAGCACGCAATGCAGTAAAAAGCTATTTTGAAGACAAGCAGCCATGTCACCTGTTGTCCTCCGTAGGGGCGGGGTTGAGCTTCCACAGGAGGCGCTCTGAGCCGTCTGCCAAGGTGGCATAGAGTGCCTCGTCCCACTTGCCATGGAAGATGGGCTTGTCCAGCTTCTGGCCATTCTCCTCAAGGTGCCCATGGATCTAAACAATGACCAAAAACAAAGGACCTCAATGTATGTTATTCTCATCACAAAATACGGTAGTCATCACATAACAAAACTCAAAAGCAAAGTTCGCCCACCCGAGTCCAGGGGACTTTCGGGTCTTTCAAGCCACAGAGCATACAAGCATGAAGATAGACTCTGTGTGACACGAAAGGTGATCTGTGATGTATGTGTGGGTCCTCACCAAGTGCTGGGACTCCTTGCGAGATTTGAGGGAGAAGGTGATCATTTTGGGCTTGACGAGCTCCATGACCGCTGTCAGCCCTGTGTTGAGGTTCTTCACGGTGTACGTGCCCATGTGCTGGATGTATATCTTGCCCACTATCAGATTATTGATAGTGGTCTGGACCTGCAAGTCAGCATGACCTTGAATGGAGGAACAGACTGATTTTGCAGTACTACAGGCAACTTGCTTGCATAAAAAGTAAGGTCATCCACTGCGTTGAGCTCACCTTGTGCCACGAGTACACCTCCCCATCGTCGAATGTGACTTGCAGGACGAAATTCATCTGCGCAAGGAGCAGCCACAGAATCAGTGACAAGATAGAAGGCCAAACTATAATGACAGACATGTGCAGGGACAAGAGATGTGTTCATAGTTGCAGTGGAAAGGCACACACGTTGAGGTCCACGTATGCACCATAGAAGGAGACGTGCGGCTCATTCTCTGATTCCAGGACCCAGCCGCGCCCCTCGGTGTGCTGTGCCATGACGGGTGGCAGCCGGGCAACCTTCACGCCATCAAAATTTTGATCATTTCTGCATTTAATGATTTGCAGAAAAGTTGACGACATGGCAGGATCCGTGTTGGCAAAGTGCCCGAATCTCTGGCATTCAGGATGTCATGGTAACTGCATGGACTTTACAATGCTCTTCCTTCAAGGGTGAGGGGAGGCATGTGAGTTGCATACATGCTCAGAGACCATGCGGAAGCCCTTGTCTGGGTGCACCAGCTCGTAAGTCTCTCCCAGCAGGGGGTCCAGGCTGCGCTTGGGGCGCTTGCAGCTGGCGTAGGGGCTCACAGAGAACGCCACAACCTCCATCATCCTCTCAATGCTGCCCTTGGGGCACAGAGCAGCCTGTGCAGCAACCTTCTGCATCACCGTCTGGCATGCACAGCGAGCTAGGAGCAAGAACTGTGCCTGTGAAGGTCTCTGTAACTATGATATCATAAGGTAGAAGGGGGATTGCACCTTGTCCAGGAGCTCACAGTACTCCAGCTCTTCTGCCTGCTTCTCCAGCTCTGTGAGGGGCAGGTGCATCTCTGTGGGCAGTGGCATGCTGAGGATGTTGTCTGAGCCCACCATATCCCTGCAGCAGGAGAAAGCATGCCTTCTCAAGCGTTGGGGGATCCATTTTGCAGTGGATACCTGGCATTAGTTGATAGCTGTCCCCAGAATGCTTACTTGATCATGGACCAGACGTGTGGACTCCGTTCCGCTTGCTCTGGCTTCGGCAGACATTGTCTCCTGTTGAGGACTGGAACATCCAGCTCCGGCATATGTGTGGTTGCAACCCTGTGAACAAACCCAAAGAAACAGATTGAGCAACAAGGTCCAGTGGAGGAAAATTTATTGATGTAAATTTCTAGCTATACATCATGGTTGACATCATCTGCATTTTTGCAGCAATGACGCATCCCCAAGGAGCAAAAGAGTGCGCTCACGCATTATCTGCGGCCAATTCTGGTGCCATCGTGTTTCGGGCTTGAGACCGTAAGTCCCGTCTCTACGCAATATTTCGATTTTTATTTTTGAATGTTACTGTTTGTTAATTATTGATATATACGATTTGGACTGTTGCAACAAGAATTCAATCGCAAACGCAGCTGCGCAATTCGAGCTTCAAAACAGACGCGAAGGGAAGCCCAAAGCACAATTTGTGCAGAGGATTATGGGATAATTGAGTTTGACGACCTCGTTGATTGCTTGTGTGACAGCATCGTTGTTCAAGAAGTCGCGGTTCTTGGACGACATCTGTCATTCCGGGGCCATGATTCGTAGATTCACAAGACATGAATTCCCCTGTCTTAGTGATGTAGCAAGGGAATTCGAACCCTCTCAACGAAAAGGGCCAGCATTCCATGCTCAGCATTCTCCACGATTCCCAGCTTCGAGCATTGTAGGCAAGTCATTAACGAGGAAAACGCCTGCCGAATCTTAAATCAGAGGGTCAGCGACGCTTTTCCTGCTCCCTGGAATCTACTTGAAGCGGCCGCGGCGTCCCCAGATTGAAAGGGCGGGAGCTGCCTGGCGCTGGCAGCCGATATGAATGGCGCGGCATCAACGGTGTGGATTGAGATGGGATTACCTTTTTGATGGTTCATTATGAAGCTATGATTGCGTGCCGGAAAGCCTTAGCTATACTTTTCCGCAAACATCACCGTGAGCATCATTCCCAAAGGCAGCTGTGTATTGTTGCAGCACCTGGGGGCCCTGAACAAGCCGGCGATGACACGTGCAACTAAGAAAGAAAAGTATGAGGCACCACCAGAGGCATCTGGCAGCAGCCAAGCCGAGGAGACGTCGGCTGGAAGCGTGGAGGTGGAAGCCTTGGCACCAGTAACGGTAATATATCTTGTCCACTCGCCTGCTCCTGCGGATGTTTAAGTGCGTATTCAACACTTCAACTTCGGTGCCTCGATGGTGCAATTCGTTCAGATAATTGTTTCCGATGCATCACTCTAGGTCTACAGGTGCATCCACACGCTTTTGGACAGGATGTTGCACACCAAGAGGCTTGGACATATCGTTCCTGACATCGCCGGATGTTGACATACTGCTTGGACGTGCCTCTCATCTCTGCACTGGATGCGCAGGAGGAGGAGGCCTCACGGCTGCTGGCACCAGAGGCTGCAGTGGAAGAGGAGGAAAAGCTGCGACAGCAGAGGGAGCAGGAAAATATAAAGGCTCTGCAGGTGCGTCCTGCACGATTGTGCCAAGTCTCCGCTGTCTGCGCCAGCTCTCAAATCTGCACACATTGCGGTGCGGGCATGTCCTTAGGCGGTTGTGGGGATGTTGGCAGGCGGCCTTCAATGGCCAGAACGCTATGCTGGACGACGACCGCTTCAGCGAGCTGGATGCGCTGCTCAACCAGACGGGAATGTACACAAAATTCTTGAGTGAGCAGCTGCAGCAGATGACTGAGGAGATGGAGGGCAACGATGCTGCCCCTCCTGCAGCTGGCAGCAAGCGCAAAGCCGGCAGGCAGGGGGGCAACAGCAGGAAGAAGGGCCCCGGCGTCAACTCAGCAGCCGTCTCAAAGGTCCGCAATGCTTTCCCAATTTACTGTGTGATTGTCGCAGTTTCAGCTGTGGGCGGGGGAGACGAGTGAGGTGTTGCTTTTTGTGAGGAATGCACGTGAAAAGAGATAATCATTTGGCTGGGCTGGGTGTGCAGGTGCAGCAGGAGCTGGTGCCCCTCATAAAGGGCGAGCTGCGGCCGTACCAGATAAAGGGCATCAAATGGATTGTCTCCCTGTACCAAAACGGCCTCAACGGCATTCTGGCTGACCAGATGGGCCTCGGCAAAACGGTGAGCGCAGCAATCCCCTCTCTTAACACTCAAACATCTTTCTGAAATTCATATCTTCTGCTCTCATTTCACTGTCAGAAACTTTAGAACAACGTACAAAATTTTCTGTCGCGCAATCCATTAGGATTGATTGGTGTGCACACAATGTATGCTGATGTACTGGTGTGCTGGCAGGTGCAAACGATCGGCTTCCTGTCGCACCTGCGGTCGAGGGGCGTGCCAGGGCCGCACATGATCATAGGGCCGCTGTCCACGCTGTCCAACTGGGTGGCCGAATTTGAGCGCTGGTGCCCCACCATCCCCGTCATTCTCTATCACGGCAGCCGCGCCGAGCGCCAGAAACTGCGCACCAGCCGTATGCCCACCGGTGCCCCCCTTCTTTCTGTAGGGTGTTCCTCAATGTTGTGTTGCAGCCCCTGCCCTTCTTACCATGTTCTTCTGACGTCCATAATGGACATACACAGATGCATGGCATCTGCGCTGTTTAAAATCTTGCCGGGCGCAGCATGGTAGTGTAGAATGCGTTTAGGGAGCTAATGACTGCGAGTGACAGGACTCCTGCCAGTTTTGGTGTCGATCTCATTAGAGTAGCCCGACCTGGTGTCATACGCATGCCATGCTCTTAATAACAAAGGTGGGGAGTCGAAGGCAGAAATGGTGGGGCATGTGCTGAAGCATGCCAGCATGTGCAGGCCTGGTGAAGAACACCTTCCCGGTGGTGGTGACGTCGTACGAGATAGTGATAGCGGACGTGAAGCACCTTCAGCGCTACGCCTGGAAGTACATTGTGGTGGACGAGGGCCACCGCCTCAAAAATTCCAACTGCAAGCTGCTGCGCGAGCTGCGCACCATCCACACCGGCAACAAGCTGCTCCTCTCCGGTGCGCTGCCCATGCCTTGTAGCTTGCGTTCTTCTGTCTTTGCCTTTGCATGGGTGTCCGTCTTGTGTATGCTTCCTTGTATCACGAGCAAACACACTGGGGGAAATTGCATTGAAAGGCATTCTGCCGTTTTTGGACTCTATTGATAACATTGCCACTGAGAGAATGGGGAAGGGGTTTGGTGATCGACCTGGATGGGATGACATCACAATGTGTGATGTGCATAGGCACGCCACTGCAGAACAACCTGAGCGAGCTGTGGAGCTTGCTGAACTTCCTGCTGCCGGACGTGTTCAAGAGCCTGGCCGACTTTGAGTCCTGGTTTGACTTCAGCGGCGTGGGCGAGGCCGGCTCCGACCAGCACATTGTCGCCCAGGAGCAGCGCAACCGCGTGGTACGCCCCTGGTCCACCCCAGCATTCACCGGTCTCATGCACCTCACATGCACCAGCCAACTTTTTAGCATCTTAGATGTACGTACTTGTCTTTTCCTAATGCAAGTTCTGCACATGCTCTTGCAGTCCTGCAGGTCGGACCATGCTTTCAGCCAATTGAGGGTTGTCGTAAGGGACATGCTGGTGAATTTAGCGATGAGCACGGATTTTGCAGGTGAGCAAGCTGCACAACCTGCTGCGGCCATTCTTGCTGCGGCGGCTCAAGTCGGACGTGGAGAGCAGCCTGCCGTCCAAGGAAGAGATTGTGCTCTACTCGCACATGGCGCCCGACCAGAAACGCATCAACGAGCAGCTCAAAGACCGCACTGTCAATGTGCGCCCATACCTCTTTTGCATGTCCCTCTGTCTGCTGTTTTGCATAGTGCAACCTTGAGCCGGGCACTCAGCTTGTACGGTCAGATGCCAGAGCAGAGGGGCTGCACTTTGCACCAGTCCGTTTGCATAAATTCTTTGTTGCCGGGCTTCCACCTTGCCGGCATCTACTCACAGAGGTGCATTTGACTGTCAGTTACTAAGGGTGAAGTGCCGAAAGATCTTGGAGGGTGCATGTGTGAAGCAGATGCTGAGGTGCTGCTGATTGTTTGCAATTATTGCTGAGTTTCCATTTTGCTGAGATGTACGATGTGGATGGCGCCCAGAACTGATATTGGTTGTGGAATGCTGAAAAAATGCGATTGTGAAGCAGATGTGAGGTTCTCCTGCATGCATGCGTGTGCAGGAGGCGATAGCGAAGGTGGAGAATGGGCAGCGGGGGGCGTCGATCTCCAAGCTGAACAACGTGCTGATGCAGATGCGCAAGAACTGCAACCACCCGGACCTGATCACCTCCGCGCTGGACCCGTCCCCCATGTTCCCCAGCGCGGCTGAGCTGGTGGAGCAGTGCGGCAAGATGCAGCTGCTGGACCGGCTGCTCAAGCCCCTCAAGGCGCGCGGCCACAAGGTCCTCATCTTCTCCCAGGTGCGGCTTTTCGCCTTCCCTCTCATCGTTTCCCTTGGCTGCTGCACCCTTTCCCACCCCTCTATCACTGCGCCGACTGGCAGGTGCATGGCTGCCTCGTGAGCAAGCAGTGCGAGCAGGGGAGTAAATGTCTCCGAAATTGCACTCCAAAGACTGGATGCTGCAAGTCGCTGTTCTTTGTTTATGTGCCGTGGTTGTCATATCATGCATGCAATATCCTTTTGTGGTTGGTTTGCTGCAAGTTCAATGTGCATGTGATGCAGGAATTGCATGCAATCCTGAATTGCCACCAACTTGCACCAGCACAGCACAGCGTGTCTTTCTGCTTTCCCTTCGAAGTTTTTCGCTCACGCTGGGCGCTTGGATAATACTTCACATGCTACATTGCACGCCAGGCCCTCCATGCATGCCAGATTTCCAGCAATCATTGTTACAAACATGCGCAGATGACGAAAATGCTGGACCTGCTGGACACGTATCTGGAGCAGCTTGGCCACAAGACGACGCGCATCGATGGCAGCATCGGCTGGCAGGATCGCCAGGAAGCCATGCGCGCGTACAACTCCGACCCCGACATGTTTGTCTTCCTGCTCTCCACACGCGCAGGCGGACTCGGCATCAACCTCACTTCCGCTGACACCGTCATCATTTATGACTCAGACTGGAATCCTCACCAGGACCTCCAGGTGGGCCCTGGACTTTTTACTCTTCTTTTGAACTCTTTAGTATGCCCAATATTATACGGTTGCTCGCCAATGTGCATCCACGACATTGTGGCCTGCCGAAATTTAAATTGATATGTAGAAACTGATGCTGGGCAATTTGGAGCACTAGCAAATTCACATTGTGATGAAGGTTGAAATATCAACACATTTCTAACGGGAGATAAGATCACTGTGAGGAGCACTCTGTTTCTGTTTCTGCCATTGGCCGTCACCAGCTGTAGCATAACCGACTAGAACCCCCTCCATGTGGGCTGGACCTTCTTGGCCTCTTTGAAGTGTTTCTGGGGCTTGAGCTAGCTGTTTTCAGCTGTGGCACAGGCGACCCTTTTTGAAGTGTTTTTGGCTTGAGAGCTAGCTGACAATAGCTGTAGCACAGGCGGCGCTCCTTATGCTTTTCCTGGCTTCATCTAGCTGCCACCAAATGTGGCAGAGACAAAGACAGCTATTGCCGGTGTCCAAGTAATGCACAGCCATGCATCTGGGAGCGTAAGATTGGCATTTGCTGCTTTCTCTGCCTGTCATGTCAAAGTTGCTGAGCTGTGTGACAGCCCCTTCACCCTATGTTTGTGCATGTGAATGAGTGACCTTATCAAGCTGTGCTCTGATGGGTATGCTTTCTTGTGATGCACAGGCGATGGACCGGTGCCACCGCATAGGGCAGCAGAAGCCGGTGTTGGTGCTGCGGCTGGCGACGGCGCACAGCGTGGAGGGCAAGCTGCTCAAACGCGCGCGCTCCAAACTCGCCCTCGAACGCCTCGTCATTAAAAAGGGCGCCTTCCTGCCGGGCGAAACGGTGAGCAGCCCCTTTAGAAATATATTCTCACTCCTGATTTTTGGCAGGTCAAAAGGAGTTGTACTTGGGTGACCATATTCTTCATTGAGTGGCCTGCGGGCTTGCTTTCATTTCTTGCTTTTTGCCATGCTTGCCTTGAAAAGGATCGGCGTCGGCAATATGGATGAGCCAGACTGGTGGCATGGGACTTGAGAGTGACGGTGTGGCACCTTGGCCGATGTCAGTTTTGCCAGGGTGCACATGTCTGGCACTGCATGCAGGTTTCGGGCGCTGTGTGCTGTCTGATGGGAATCAGGAGAGCTCTGAATGCTGGTGCTTGCGGAAAGAGCAAGGGGCTGAGGTTGCTGTTGTTGATGGCGCAGGAGGAGGACATGAAGGGGACGTCGATGAAGGCCGACGAGCTGCTGGAGATCCTGAAGGAGGACAAGGACACCAAGCGCGACGAGGCCCAGTCCGGCGTCATCTCTGACAAGGCACGCTGAACGCCCTTTTCCCCATTGCTGTCTCTTTTAGCAGTGACGTCTCGGAGCCCTCTCTGCGGCTTCTCTGTAAGGGAGTTGCTATTAACTCTGTGTGGATAACCCAGACATGCTGATAGACCCCGGGCGTGAATGAGGAGTCAGACAAGTGATATTTCGTATGATGCACGGCTTTGTTTGAGGAGCTGCAGCAGCTGCTGTTGCTAAGACTTCGGTCGCATTGTGTGAGCTGCCTCCACTGGATATTTCGTTGTGTGGGGACTGAGTCAGCATTGTCTGCGCAGATGCTGGAGAAGATATTGGACCGGACTCACCTGGCAGAGAAGAAGCCACCCCCCTACTCTGATGTGGGGGTGGGCTATGAGATCGTCCACCATGCTGAGGGATCCGGTGAGAGACTCTCTCTTTGCAGTGCCAATATGCAGTGCCCACATGATGGGCATCCATTCTTCTCGGGTTGAAGGACCTTTAAGTTCTGGTGCAACTAAGTGCTTGAGGGTGCCTCTTTGAAACCCAGTGCATATCATCTTCTGACAACTGTGATTTTGTGCTGCAGGGCTGCTGTCTGGCGTGGAGTAGATATAGCTTGAAGGCTGCACAGTCTCCCAAGAAGAAGTCTCAACGGATAGCTGACCAAACGCCTTACCCCAACGCTGCTATTGGAGCTTGAGGCAGCATGTTTGTGCTGCCTACATGCAATGCGCTCCTCAAGTGCTTGTCTGGTTCCTTGAAGCCTTGTCCTAGCATGATGTGAACTCTCGCGCTTGCTAGGAATTGTAGCGCGGTTGTAGTTGTCAGAGTAGGAAGAAAATCTCTTACAAGTGGAAATGTCAAGAACGAAACTCGAACAATTTGACTGAGCGCATCTGAAAGATGCTGCTGGTCTGACTGATGCTGTGCACCGCTGTATGTTGGGACTCCCCGAATTGGGAGCAATATTGATAGCTCTTGCATCTTTGTCACCCAAGCAAGAGCTCTGTGAATAGGGTGGCATTATGTCTTTGCTTTATTGTTGCGCATCCCCTTTGAACGTTTTGGGTTGCAGAGGAGAGCCACATGGCGCTGAGGATGCAAATGATCGTCTAGACAGTGAATGCAATTGTCAAGCAGTGCCCACAATGCTTGCAGCTGTGCGTAACAGCTTGCAGTCAATGTAAGCATATGCCAATTTTTACAATTTGTGTAAGCAAATTTCTCGATCATAGGCATGGTGCTTGCTAGCGCTGACAGGCATATGCAATTACACTTTTTGAAATTGTTCAAAGGCCCGCTGCAGGCTCCCAGAGATTTTCTGGAGGGTTGTCTGACATCTTAAAGTTCACACACCTCCACATGTAATTTTACAATCAGTTCCAGCCAAATGCAGACAGCAGCGAAGATGCAGCTTGCGTGAGGAAGCTGGTGCTGTGCGAGCTGTAGCTATTGCCTTCATTTGACGAGCTCTCGAAGCAGACATCCGGCCTGCAATTGCATTTGATATATAATTTATATTCCAAGCGATTCAATGGCGCTTAAGACCTCATCCCAGCCTATGGCTCGTAGTTTATACCAGGTACACAGATATACTGTGAATGTGGATAGATAACACCAGTGTCTATAGATTCTTTCGATCATAGACTGGAATGGCAGAAGGCTCACCTCGAGTTCTCATGCAGTGCCACGCAAATGTATGTCTGCAGGTTTGCATAGTCATCCAGCAGTGGGATGCCTGCATGGATCGGAGCACACAGTCAGCCAACACTGCGTATCGTTTGTTTTGTCACTTGTAGCCCTGTCTGTGTCTTTCCTTGCCAGCTTGTACAGGCACTGACAAAGGATTTACTACTGATCTCCTTTCGGCTGCACGTGTTTAGGCATGGCTTTCATTTATTTGTGCTCCAGATCCCTGAGGCTTGACTGTGAAGGTGAGCGAATGAGTGGCGCACCGTTCACAGTCACCCAAGGCACATACTGGTGCTTGGGCACCAGTGCATCAGTTGCATCGGCAGCTGCCCGCTCCAGATCGTCCCCTTTCCCACCTGTTCAGCCCATAAAAGATTCTTGTGAGCTGGCTTATCTCTTCATGATGCACACGGTCTCCAGAGTGCTCCTGTCATAGATTTCAGACGTAATCTTGAACCTGTCTTTGCCATAGAACTTATGACATGGGCTATCTTTAGATTGTCACCACTGTCCTTAACAACCTTCTGGCATTGTCTCTATATAGTGTCATAGTTCGGGAATAATTCGGGAATAAAACAGAAGTATTGCCCCACTACGGTGTATGGAGTAAAAGATGTGCGCACCAGTGGCACAGTCCTTGATGTCATTGTAGGCCAGCCCTGCCTCCTCTGCACATCCCTCCACGCTGTCCTCTATCTCAGGCCCATATTTCCCCTCCACGCATGCAATGAACGGGAACCAATCCTCCTGATGCTTTGCTTGGTCGATGGCGCAAGCAAAGACCCTGTTGAGGCGGCACTCTGCCTCGCCATGCTGGCACACAAGCCCCTGCATGGGTGCAGTGGCCATGTGCTTGAGTCATGGCAAGGTGCGATAAACTGCATGATCTGGGCCCAACTATGGCGTGCAGTCACGTTGCTTACCTCTGATGTGTTCTTGGCATTGCCATATGGGACGAGATCGAAGTCTATGTAGTCAGAGAGGCCATTTTGGAACAGCGGTGCTGCGACCTTGGTAGTGAACTGGGCGCAGTATGGGCAGAGGCTTTCCTCGTAGAAGCCCACTGTCACCTTATCCTGCATGAGAACAGAATGTTTTAGTACTCAATCTGTCGATGATCTGCCTACTGGGCCCTGCCTAAAGGTCCTCAAGGTGGGCACACACATGGGCCTGTATGACTCTTTGCTATACCTGAGACACTAGTCGCGCAGTCGCACATCCTGACTGCAAGATGAAATACAAGATTGAAATGACGAAAGGAAGCTTGATACTGGATGCTGTAGAAGTCATGACGAGGCTGATCAACTTTCACACTTTTCGATCGGCACGGATTCTCTTGTTGCAGGCACCTCTGACTTCACTACTCTATTGAAAACTCACGTTGTGGGTGGGGGCTAGTGCTTTCTCGTGCTGCTTTCTCGCGACAGAGCTGTAACGAGACAGGATGTGAGCACATGCGTCCACGTGCCATATTGAGGGTTCACTGAAACCCTTCACACTTCTTGCACAAACAACGCGCGAATTTGTAGCTTACTGTGCGTTGGCAGGGATCTGGAAACAGGTTCGATACAGAGCTGGAATGTCAAACGGATCATCGTCCATTCAGGTTCCCTTGGTGAAGGCTCTAAAGTCCAAGAGAGGTTTGGGCAAGCGCGATTTCTGTTCTTCTGACGAAGAAGAAGAAGAATTCAATCGCACTACTGAGATCTTTACCGAAGATACCCCACTGCCAAAGACCGTCTCTACGACGAAGAAAGTGCACATCACCGAGTCTAAGATTCTAGGAACTGCTCCTCCTCGCAAGCCACGAGTCGGACCAGAATACCAAGCAAAACTCCCAGCTCTTTATTCTCAGAAGGGATCGGATGCCAAGCAGCCCTGAGGCTCACCGGGCTGGGATGGGTGGCTTCCAAGGTAATTGAAGGCTAGCCATGTTCGGCACCAGGAAGGCGCCCAAGCGCTTCTCGCTGCTGTTGCTGGAGGAGGGCGAAGACTACGTTGAAGACTGGGTGGCCGAGGCCAGGTGGCCCTCCAATGTGTCAGGCAATTGGCAGGGCCTGCCCAAGCTCCAGGGCCGATTGCGCCTGTGCTCCAAGTCCATCTTCTTCGACCCGGACGACGTCCGCAACCCCATCGTCAGGTGCTGCACCTGCTTTACTCCGTTCCCCAGCCTGCATTGCCTGCTGCATCTCTGCTTCCCACCCACCCATCCCCTGCCTCCAAACCATCCATTACTGACTGGGATAAGTATGCCCTGCAGGCTGCCGCTGTCTCAGGTGCAGCGCATGGAGCCAGAGGGCAAGCAGAGCTTTGGCATGGCGACGCAGCTGGTGGTGAAGATGCGCGCCAACATGGCAGACGCCCCTTATGTGTTTGAGAAGGGCGCCATCACCAGCTGGCACTTCCACCTGGCCTATGCGCAGCTCAGCGGCTTCATGCCGGTCGCGCACCACTACCTCGCCGCCTCCCGCCTGCCCTACTCCGAGCGGGACGAAGCCCTCCAGGTGCTGATCTCTATTACCTTGTATTGTGATGCGAAGAGTCTCTCCCTGTGGAAATACCCTTGATAGCAAGCTCTTCCAATGCTATAGCCTAGATCATTGCTGCAATTTTCAAGGATGACGGGCAAGCTTAGGTACTGTAGAAATACAGAATTTCTTCTAGTTTCTCAGCATGTCTGGCTCAATGAACACAGGAAAGCTTCTGTCGATCTTCATACCGGCATGCTGTACAACCAAAGCCCCCCAGCATGCGATGCACACTGGTATGGGGAAGAATGGTCTGTGACATTACAGAGAATGACTGGCACAGGCGCTGGCACGGGAGCGGATGGCGGCGGCGGCATTCGACACGAGCCGGCTGGTGGACTTCACGGAGCGCGTGCAGATCAGCCTGGCCGCCGCGCAGCTGACGCCGCTCGTGCGCGAGTCCGGCCGGCTCGTGGTCACCGACCGCCGCGTCTACTTCCAGCCGCTGCATAACGTCACCGGTGACTCACCAGTGCGCGTGCACGCACTCGCAGACGTGGCCGCCGTCGCCCGCCGCCGAAGCTCCCTCAAACCCACCGGTGCGCCTTCTGCAGACCTCACCGATTCTTCAATTCTTGCGCTACATTTAAACAACCTTGATTAAGCATGGGCCTGTGTCTCTTCCCAGTCACCTTGGCCCGTCTTCATGTGCTGCATGTGACTGTACGCGTTTCATTTCTGTCGAGCAGCTCTAATTATAAGGTCGATCACGTTATCCAAATGGGGTCTAGGGTGCAGCTGCAACTCACTTGCAGCGTGTGTAGCAGCAGCCATAAGTGTCCCCAATGCCATCATGCAGGGCTGGAGATATTCTTCATCGATGCGGGCGGATCCGCGAGCGGCCCCAGTGTGTTCTTTGCGTTTGGCAGCGAGCTGGAGCGAGATGATGCGGCAGCCGCCATCGCCAACCAGCCGAGCGTGGGCGCCAACCTGCCGGGCGGCCGCGCCGTCGCCTCGGCCTGCGGCTCCATCCTCGAGGTAAACCCCCATTCACGTGCTCTCCTTTCATCCTGGTCTTTCCTATGCATTTACTTTTTAATATTCCTTGCAAATGCAGCTGTGTTGCCTGTCCGTGTATGTGCTTCCCACTGTCACACAAGCTACCTGCCACATACAGGCAGGATCTCGTTCTGTGAATACGCAATTCAGTGTGCTGTCGCGCTTATGGTGAAGAGTTTGGGGAGGTGTAGAGGAGGCAACCACATCTGGTGTATGAAGGTAGGTGCTCAGAACGGCATTCTTGGTCCCTTGCGCCGCTGATTAGATGCGGTTTTACCCCCACAAGAATCCTTTTAACTGCGCGTCCTGTGTGCAGGCGGAGGGCGGCTGGCTGCAGCGGGTGACGGGGGCATGGCAGGCGGGTAAGATCAGCAATCGGGATTACCTGCTCTTCTGCAATCTAGCCGCCGGCCGCTCCTTCAACGACCTCACCCAGTGGCCCGTATTCCCCTGGGTCCTCGCTGACTACACCTCCGCCAAATTAGACCTCAATGATCCCGCTGTCTTCCGCGACCTGTCCAAGCCGGTGGGCGCGCTCAACCCGGCGCGCCTGGAGCTATTTCGAGAGCGCTTCCGGGAGATGCCCCGCGGCGAGGTTGGGCCCAGCTCCTCTTTAACTGTGTCATTATGCTTCTCGCATGCAGATCTTGTCCAAGTATTCCTTGCACCAGAAGTTTGAGCCGCATATGAGCTTATGAGTTAAGTTTCGGTATCCTACTACGTAGGCTGGCCAAATTTGGATTGTTTCATCTCCTCCCACATTTTGTTGGAATCCAGAGCATGCAGGCCCTGCTTATTGCTGGTTTCTAGGCATCAAAGTATAAAGTGCAGTTGCTCTGTTGCTAGTTGTCGACAAGCTGCATGCTCAACTGTGTGGGAGTCAATTGGGGTACGTGGAAGTGCAGGGCTTGGATTCGCCGTTCATGTACGGGTCGCACTACTCGTGCCCGGGCTATGTCATGTTCTGGATGGTGCGCGCGGCGCCGGGGCACCTGCTGCGGCTGCAGGGCGGTCGCTTCGACGCTCCCGACCGCCTCTTCTGCTCCATCAAAGAAGCCTGGGACAGCGTCACCGCCTCCACTGCCGATGTCAAGGAGCTCATCCCAGAGTTCTTCCTGTCCGACACCAGGTGGGCTGTCCTTCTTGTGCCTCCCTGGTGCTGTCTGCTTGTGTCTTTTGTTCTGTCACATGTCCTGGCCTGGTCCCATGCCAAGACTGCTGTATTTAGGAGATGAGACGGACGTGAGAGACACGGAAGAAGCGAAAAACACACTTTTCATGAAGAAGCGCTGTGTTGTTGCTAGGCTGGCATGGATATTGAGCGTCTCAAGCATTTGCAGTCGACATGATGATTGAAAGCAGAACAGCATTTGAGTCCTATCCTCAGCTTTGCTGTATTGCAGCAGTGTCATGAGAGTTGAGCGCTCCAAGGGTGCGCTGGACAAGGTTTTAGAGACAAAGATCGAGGCCCAGTGTCACGTGCAGCTTCCTGGTGAATGCGGATCATCTGGCGCTGGGAACGCGGCAGAACGGGCGCGCGGTGAATGATGTGGAGCTGCCGCGGTGGGCCAACTCGCCGCAGCACTTTCTGGCGCTGCAGCGGGCCGCCCTGGAGAGCCCCTTTGTGTCCGCCAACCTGCACCATTGGATCAATCTCATCTTTGGGTGAGCCTGCCCCCACACTTACAGACTTAGTAAATCCACACCCCCTTCCTTCAGTTAGGGGGATGGGCTCACCCAGGCTCTCAGGGGTGGCAAGGTCACCTATGCCTCTGGCATGCCTGAGTGTTGTCTCCTTAATCACGCCCTAGGCTTCATCAGGGCGTCTGCAAGATATCTTATCAAGTTCGCTCTTCAGTAGGTCTTTTGCATTGATGATCTTTGCTCTTTGGCAAATGCAATATCCAAGAGCAAGTTGACGCAGCACCTCAAGCCAAGCTCCTGCGTACAAAGCATGGCAATGCGCTTTCTCCAAGGACACACTGCATCAAAAGTGGCCGTGAATACCTTACCTTGCCTGAGCCGGCTGGGTCCTTTGTGCAGGTACAAGCAGCGGGGCAAGGCGGCAGTGGAGGCGGACAACGTGTTCCACCACTTGACGTACGGCGGCTCCGGCGAAACGGCGCCGATGAGCAGGCACGAGCGCGCGGCGCTGGAGGTCCAGATCAACGAGTTTGGGCAGTGCCCGCGCCAGATCTTCCACTCTCCCCACGCTCCCCGCCTCGTCTGCCCGCCTGCGCCCAACATAGGTCAGGAAGGCGCTCCCCTTTCGGCTGCACCTCCTCCTGTAAAGTTCTGATGCGTGCGCTGAACATCACGCTGTGGACTAAGAGAGGGTATCAACAGCTGGTGGTGTGCACAAGTTTGTCCAGCCTTCCTTCTGCTCTTCTGGGGCCCCACTCGAGTGCTCTAGGATTGCAGAAACGGGCTGGGATTACTTGTGCCCGCCATTGACAGCTTGAGACACAAGGTGGATACTGGGGAAGGTCCAGGGCATAACCATGTCTCTTGCAATCTTGCAATCAAGGTGACAAAGGTGATCTCATGCGCACGACTGGTCTGAGCGTTGTTCTCGCATGTCATTGCTCATCAATACATCACCCTCCTCCGGCATGGCACTTGATATGTGTCCACTGTCCCAACAAGCAAGGGTGCATAAACAAAATTGTTCTGTTGATGAATTCTGTGGCTCAGACGGAGCGGCGGAGGCAGCTGCTGATGCGGCGGGCAGCCCGAACAAGTATGGCCGGCGCACGGGGACGGAGGCGGGCAGCGAGCTGTCTCTGGCGCTGCTTGCCACCATCCGCGAAGCCGTGGCATCCCCCAGCCCCCACCTCGATGTGCCTATGGAGGTGTGCGCAGATACTCTCCTCTTTATTCTCTGTCTCTGCAGATCTGCGTTGCCTTATAAAACATATCAGCATATATGAGGTGTAAATTTGTAAGCAATTTAGAATAACAATCCGATTGCTGGTTGTGCAGGTCCCGGACATGCTGGCAAAGCTGGACGTACTCGCCCAGCGCAAGCGGCAGGAGGAGTTACTGCGGTCCTCAGAAGCTGACGATGCCAGCACGTCTTCCCTTGACACCCAGGTATCAGCTCTTCTCTAGAATCTTCTCAGCAGCTGGCGGTGCTGCATGACACACAATGCATGGCTTGTCAAAGCTTCCATTTGCAGGGTGCACTCCAGATATCATGAAGACATTTTTCTGATGTTTTCCACAGAAAGATACTTTTAGCATATAGCATTATGGTGGCATCAATCTGAGGCTCTTCTAGCAGGTTGGAAGGGGCTTGTGTGGGAGCCTCGCCTCTAAATTGGCTCATTCCAGCGGCCAATATCGCTATGTTCGTCATGGCAATGTGGGGCCCGTAGGCGGAGAGGGAGGCAGGGAGCGGGACGGTGCCGGTGCCGTTGAGGGGGGCGCCATCGCGGCTGCGCAACTGGTCGGGGCGGCTGGGGTCGCAGATCACCTCTCTGCGCGGTACGCTCAGCCCGACAGCTGACAACGTCGGCAACGTCACCTCCACCCTCAAAGGCCTCTTCCAGCGCCAGGGCAGCGCCGGCAACGGCCACGTCCCCACCGCGCCAAACCCCCCGCTCTCACCGGGGGAGAGAACCAATCTACACCAGCCCAAGGGCCCGCAGCCCATGGCCGAGCCTGCAGCCGCCAGCGGTGGTGCAGGAGCAAATGACGGTCAGCAATCTGCTCTTGGTGGCCGACCTCAGCGGCAGTCTGACCCAGTCAGCAGCTCCCTTGCGGGTACCAATGGAGCGCCAGCCGGCAGCTCTGGAGACCCGGTGGCTTCATCCAGCAGCCAAAAAGCAGAGTCCGTTGGTTCAGCGCAGGAGAGTGTAGCCGGTGAGCCAGCTGGGAAGAACCGGGCTGAGCTGGGAGAGAGTGCAGCATCGCCCGGATCATCTGTGTGTGATGGTGTGTCGAGCAGGCTCCCATTTGACGACTCCGGGTACAGGGATACAGAGCTTAGCCGCAGCAGGCCGGCTTCTGCGCGGAGGGCTTCTCAGAATGGGGACTTCAAGGTGAGGCTTCCTTCCACAGAACAGTACTATCATCCACATGCAATTTTGGCACAAACAGCAGTGAAATTTAACAATCGCCCGCTCAAGAGCCTTGACAGCATAATAAGTTTCTGTCCAGAAGGGCTTTGGTGGTTGTGGGTGGCACTGACAGGTGGCCATGCTGTGCAGATGAGGGAGACCGTCCCTTGGCCGCCTGGGTTCAGGGACAGGCTGCCAGAGCGGCCCACGCACAGGATTGTGGCGCAGCAGGGCGCTGTGAATGCAGCAGCAGCCGCGCGCACAGAGGACGGGCCCCTGGTGTACTGCGTGGGGCAGACCGGGACGCTCAAGATCTACTCCTTGGAGAGCGGAGCGCAGGTGCGCAGAGCCTTTCGCCGGCGTGGGATATGTGTTGTCCCTTAGGCGCTCATGTTCAGGGAAGATGCATATGCTTGTGACGTATTGTATGCTCAGCTCGTTGCCAAAATAATTTCGCTTTGATGTCAAGGCGCGTATCACAGGAGTCTTGCATGTGATTGTGGCATGTCTTCCGGCGTGACAAACTTGCGGATAGACTAGAGACGAACAGAAGGAGGAGTCTGCGTCCCATCTTCAAGGGAAAATTATGGTGCGAGTGACATGGAGCTGTGCTGTGCAGGTGAGGTCAGCCAAGCTGGCGGATGTGCCCTGCACATGCCTGGCCCTGCTGGATCCTCAGGGCGACAATCTCAGCAGCCACCCTTTCGCACTCGCAGGCTGCTACAACAACAAGGTGCCCGCCTCACCTCAGCATCCCCTTCTGAATTCCTGTTTCTGGCATGCTCTCTGTACTTTTCTCCTACTAAATCCCTTTGGGACTGCCCTTTGAGATGATCACCACAGACACATTTGTATTCACTGGCATGTGCTGAAATTCAAGTGGTCTTGCTGCAGGTGTACGCAACACAGCATGGCCGGCCGCTGGGCAGTTTTGGCGCTCACGACGATGCGGTCTCCTGTGTGCTGGCCCCGCCCGCCGCAGACCACATCATCACTGCTTCCTGGGACTGCTCCGTCAAAACCTGGAGGTGCTTATTGCCTGCCCCTCCCACGTCATCTCTTTCCTTGCATGTTCTCGCAGATGACCTTGCAATAACATCCGAGTCTTCACATTGAAGATGCCACCCATGGAACATTGTGCTCAATTTCTTTGAAAATGTGGAATGTAAGTGTTGTGCAAGCACTTGCCCAGGGGGACATTTGGACGTCCTAAATACTATTCATTCCACTTAAATTCTTTCCATCTCTTTGAAACCCCGTTGGGGCATTGGCTGAATGGATGTTTCAAATATTGGGCGCAGTTTGGCGGAGGGGCGCGCGCCGTGGGGCGGCCAGCCGGTGATGCCGTCTGCGGAGCTGGGCGAGCACGACGCCGGGGTGTGGGCCGCCGACTGCGACGCTCGCGGCCGCCTGCTCGTCACCGGCACTGAGGACGGCTCTGTCGTGGCCCTGGACGCGCGCTGCCGCCAGACGCTGTGGCAGGTGAGATTTGCTTTCAGTTCACAGGCTCGGCATGTCTGGAGAAGTCAATAAGGGAGGCTTATGAGAACTGTGCACATTTTTACAGTGGCGAGAAGGTCGTGCTCATAGTGTTCTAGTCATAGCATACAATCATTGCAGCAGCATTGGTGGCCTTGTGCCATTTTAGGCGGGTTCTCTTTATGCTTGTGGCGCCTGTGTCTGCCCTGGTTCTCCTCTGCTCTTGCGTTGCAGAAGCACTTCTCGTATGTTGTGGCGCCATGCTCACAGCACAGCCTTTTCATACCGACGTCTATGATTGACCTGTTGGAGTGCTGGAGCAATTAAGATTGATGCAAGTGACGGCTGTGTGCGTGCGCGCAGGTGACAGTGTCGCAGGACTATATCGGCGGGCTGCGGCTGACCCCGGACGGCAACATGGTGGTGGCGGCTGCCGCTGATGGGCTGGCGAGCCTGCTGGAGATGCGCAAGGGCGGGGCGCGCCTGTCTTCTGTGGCGTGCGGCGGCCCCCTGCGCTGCGCTCAGACCGACGGCCACCTGGCGCTGCTCGGCACTGAGAGCGGACAGGTGACGCTCTTTGATGGCAAAGTTTTTTTGAGTGAAGATGAAATAAAGCTTCCACACTCTTGCGGAGGCATTGTATGGGTTGTACTGGTCTGGGAACTGGAGAAGCTTATGCTCATAGGCTGTATAGCCTGTCAGCATGCCGTGATCTTCTGTGCAGGTGAAAGACAAGGTGTCAATAAGCAGATGCCGTTACTGAATTGCCGCTAGCAAAGCTGCTCGTTTTGCACTGCTTCCACATAGACAACAGGCTGCTCTGTGCAGCGCCAACGATCTGAAGAGGAGCTCAATGGAACACACTACGACATAATACTGAGGGTGGAAGCATCGTGAGAGGTACTGTATCTGTCTGCCCTGCAGGTGCTGTTCTGGGATCTTGGGCAGCAGCAGGGGGAGCGCCGTGACACGGCCGGAGGCAGTTCTCCGGGGCCTGATGGCATGTACAGGCAGCTGCAAGCCAGCGGCAGTGCTGTGAATGCGCTGGCTCAGCTGGACGGCAGCTTGATCACAGGGCACGAGGACGGCGCCCTCTGCTTGTTTTCTGGGCAGCTCTAGATGCCTCCGCTCGGCTTGCTGTGTGCTTGGACAAATTTGCTCATGGTGCAGACGTGATCTCATTGGGTAGGGGGGGCGCATAATATGTCACTGTCAGTATTTGGTCGTTTATATGTTTGCCATTCTGTTTTTCTCAGCAATCACGACCTGATTGTGCGCCATTGAGTGCCACAAATCTTTGCAATATACATGGAACGGATTAACAATCGCAAAGCGGGTTTCTGTTGCATAGTGAGCTCTCTCAAGTTCCCTAAGGAGCATGCTTGAAGCTATGGCTCATGCGCGAACCTTCTACACGTCATCAATTGAATATTGTACATTGGGACCCTAGCTAGGGAGTCTTGTGCAGCAGACAGCTTTCCACCCACGTCTAACTCTCACAAGCAGCTACGGCATGCTTGTGTGTGATCAACAAACTTTGGGGCCTCAAGATTGGTATTGAAATTTTGTAGCCAGCTTCGTATATACCCTTCTCTGCGCTGCTGCAAGTTCCCACGTGGGAATATCCAAAAATAAACAGAACAGCTCTTCTGAAACTATCTCGCACAACTCGGATGATCACTTGAACATCTCAGAACACAGTATAGGTACAGTATCTGGACTGGCTGAATACCTGTACAGTGAGGATCATGATGGTACACTCCAAGAACTGGCACGATTGTCCGGCATTGTCCACAGAGGGTCGACGGCATCTTGATCATGTCTGAAGGGGGACTTGTGTCTGATGTGTCTGATGGGGGCCACCCTCGGACATGCTTCAGATATGTCTAGTACACCTTTTGAGTGTCTGATATGTCCGATGATGTCTGGGAGATTTAGTGCAACTTAGGCACATGTCTAATGTATGTTTAGATGTTGTTTATTGTGTCTGAGTGAGGGCCTTAGCATGTCCAATCCAAGTTGTAATGCTGTTTGTCCAGCATGTCCTTACAGAGTCTGACTGTGTCCAAACCACTGGTAAATAGTTGTCTACACGTGTCCGATGCTGTACTTATGTGTCAAATAGCAAGCTTGACATATTTCACTGGCACTAGCCAGAGAGCAGCCTTATAAGACTGCTGTCTTGAGAGCTGTACAGTCCCCAATTCCAGCTCATTGGCTACAAATGTAGCAAAATACTTTCTGCATGTGCTAGGTGCAGCATGCATGCTGCACCAGCACCGCACACATCTGCCATTGACCCCAGATGTTTCCAAGATACCTGTAATTGTAGCAAAGTGCTACGCTGCGAGCATGTTCACAGTGCATTTCATACATTCCTGCCAGCGCTGATAACTTCCATCTTCCCGCCTGCTGCTCCCCCTGCCAAGCAGGCAGCGCCCAACGACTCCAGTTGCGGCGATGGCAGTTGTAGCTGCGCATGCGCGGCGGCTGCCACAGGATCCCCACTGCTGCCACCACCAGCCCCTGTGAGGCCATGGCCCCCCAGCCCTTGAGGAGCATGTTTGTCTGCGCCCAGCTGGGCCACAGGCGCTCCTGCAAAGCAGGGTGTTTGTCAAAAAGGACCACTCTGGCCTCAGTGTTGCATGCACACAAAGCAGCCAAGCAAATCTTTCTTCAAATGTTGAGCCGGAAGTGAGGTGAGCTCCTTTCACTGATGAGCTGAGGAAGCTTCAAGAGGAACCCAATGGCAGCATTGAACAGGGAAGACCTCATTGCCCAGCCGTAATATGTATGCATCTCATGTGGCATTTCGACAGGACATTCAGATGGGGTGCTGCTGCAGCAGGGAGTCACCTGGCAGAAATGCTGCTCAGATGGCAAAGATGCAAAGACACGCTTTACGCCATAAACAGACACGCTTTACTTTGAGCACAGAGAAACTGTATTGACATCGTCAAGCAACATCACATGTCAACATATATCGGACTGCTGCAGCTTGTTTTCAATCCTCGGACGAATCAACCGGCAAGTTCTCCGACGACCATAGCAGTGTGTCTTTGAAAGAGGCCAGTACAAGAAATTGAGCACCTGTGACACCTCCAGTGGATGCCACAGTTGCTTTCCGGGCTGCCTTGGTGGCTAGCTGCTTCCGAGGCGCCTTGCCTCCGCAGGACTTGCGGGCGGTCTGCTTTTGTCGCACCATTGCAGGTTCTTTCCTGGACAAAAGCTCGATCTGAGGAAAGATTAGTGGATGGAAGCCCAGACGTTACGCCCGAAACGCAGCATTCAGGCTTGTGCCAAGTCTGGCTCCTCGTGCATGCCAGAGCAGGTCCAAGCTTGTGCGAGAGCAGGTTTCTCTTTGCCAGTTACAGCGCTCAATTAGTTACAATTGATCTGTTTAGGACTCTCTAATTTTTAAGGGAGCCTCTCATCACCGTCGACGTCATTTGGGAGAGGGCTGGTGTTGCCAAAGCAGCATAACAAAAGTTGCGCAAAGGAAGAGGATGCTCAATTACAGTTGGAAAGTATTACAGAAACAGTAGTGCCAATATATGTTGAAATATTACGAAATCTTATAACATATACGATGAGACAGTCTCACCGAAGGAAGTTGATCTAGCTTATCCAAGTCGAGGACTGTCAACATGTATGGTGGAGGTGCGCACCATGCTCACAACCTACTTTAAAAAAATGTTAGAGGTGCAATTGAATACGTTATTGCAACTTCAAAAAATTGACACGCTTTATCTCGCAGATGAGGTGAATGCCCTTGTGATCGACCTTGGATCCAGCACAGTCAAAGCTGGCTACGCAGGGGAAGATACCCCAAAAGCACTATTCCCTGCGGTGAGTCATGAATGTAGATCAAGGCATCAACCAGCATGCATCTAATGTAAGTTTGTGGCATTTGCAGAGCAGTGCAGATTGCCCAAGACATTGCACCTGCACCACTTAGACGATCATACCTAGGCTGTATATGTCACCCAGCATGACTGTGATCCCTGATTGCGCAGGCGGTGGGCTGTATAGGAGAGCATGATGGCAGTGAAGTGAGCAACGGCGGTGAGAAGAATGGACGGAAGCTGCATGTCGGATCGCAAGCGATGGGATTCAGGAGGGATGACATGGAGGTGAGAGCATTCTTGCCTTATTTAACCATGGCCTCAATGCCAGTAGTAATACTACAATCCTGTGTCCTCTGCAACGTGGTTGCGCCTGAAAAATGTGCTCTTGTGGGGAATTTGTTGATTGCACACAGATATGGGTGCTACCCGCAGGTTGTGCAGGCGTGTAACAACGGGCTCTATGACAATTGGGATGCCATTGAAGCCATCTGGGGCCATATCTTCAAGTGAGCGCACCCAATGGGACATCTCATCAAAACACACTTTGCTCTCCTGCTGCTGCCTGTGACCATCAAAGATTTGCCTTGATCAAGCCTCAGTTCCCAATCTTTCAATATGCACCGTGACATGAAAACAAATGTGCGCGTGCTTGCAGTGATCGGCTCTCTGCAAATCCCGCCGAGCATCCTGTGATGCTGGCAGAGCCCTCCTTTAACACAAAGGACATCAGAGAGAAGACGGTGGAGCTTCTGTTTGAGAAGTTCTCGCCGCCTGCTGTCTTCCTGGCGAAGAACGCTGTGCTCTCTTCCTTTGCCATGGGCCGACAGAGCTCACTGGTAGTGGATGCTGGCCATGAGGGCATTGTAGGTCAGTCCCTCCATATCCCTTGCTCTCACTATTTTCCTGCATGATCTCATCGCTGACCTCCGCGCGAGCCCGCTACAGTGTGTCGCAAATTGTCCTGCACACAATTGCGCTTAGCACTGTAGAACACATTTCTATACTGAGGCAGTGTTGGCTTTAAGCGCAGTGTCGGCTGTGCACGACGGGTACGTGCTGCAGAAGTCGATAGCGAGGGCGCCCATCGGCGGCAGGCTGCTGACGCAGTGCATGCTGCAGTCGGTTGAGTCCAAGGGCATTACAGTGAGGCCGTCCTACTCTTTCAAACGCAGCATCAACGCTTCCGGCCAGTATGAGGTGTGTCATCATAAGCTATCCTCATTTCACTACCCCTTCCCACTGGGGGTACTATATCTAATAAAGTTTGATAGTAGAAGTTGGGTATAGTAACCCCTGCTTCCCTGCAATGTAGGGTTGGATTTTGGAGAGCCAAAGCAATCCTAGAAACGATGCCTGTGTGCTGTGCAGCTGAAGAACCTGGACTTCCCTCAGACGAGCCCCAGCTATCGCCAGTTCAACATGGAACAGATTGCAGCGGATGTCAAAGAGAGCATCGGGCGCGTCTCAGATGGGCCCTTTGATGCAGAGCAAAACGCCAGCATCCCCACAGTCAACTATGAGGTGAGCCAGTGGATCTAAGAAGGCTAGGATTTCTCCAGCACGTTTGGCAATTGCATGACTGTACTAGTTGTCAAGTCTGGATCTTGGCTCACCTGTTTTCCTGTGCTGCAGCTGCCTGATGGGCAAGAGATACAAGTTGGCCCAGACCGCTTCAAGGTTCCTGAAGTGCTCTTCAACCCGGTGGGACATCACTCGCCAAAGGATGCTATAAGGCTATCACTTGCTCACAAGAAATTGCTTTTTTTGGCTTTGAAGGGCGTAAACAAGATGCCTGACTTGATGCTCTGTAGACCATCAAGGCAAAATTGAAGTGCCTGACTTCATGCTCTGTAGTCCATCAAGGCAAAATTGAGGGTGCTTGCGTTCTGCAGAGCCTCTTGTCGACATTTGCTGGCCTGGAGACTGTGAAGGGGTATGATGGAGGCGACCTGCTGGGCATGCAAGGTGACTGATTGCACATGGAAGCTGTCAAGAGACAGATGCGTTCGAATGCCAGACTCATTGTCTGCTGGGTCTTTGTGATTGTCATCAGTGCATGTGTGCCTTGCAGGTCTGGTGCAGGACAGCATAAACCGCTGCGATGCAGAGCTGAGAAGAGATCTCTACAGTGGCATCCTGCTGGCAGGTATGCTAGTCTGAGCTGAAGCCAGACTGATTCATAGAGATCATGCATCCAGGGGCTTGCAGTCCTGCCAGGCCTGACATATGGCGTTGCAGTACATATCACATGCATCGAAATTCACATGATTAGTCCGCCCAATCTAGAGGAGCACCTTAGAAAGGTGGGACAGTCGTGGTATGGCCTGCCCAAATGTATATCGAGGCTGCAGTAACAGGGGCTGGGGAGCTCAAGACAACAGCAAAATTCACAGATAGATGAAAATTAGAGACTAGGTATTGCTCAAGCAAGTGCCTATGTGTGGACCATTCTAATTTATCTCCTGTGCAGGTGGCACGGCGATGTTCACAGGGCTGAGGGATCGGCTGGAGAGGGAACTTGCAGAGGCAGCGCCCCACAACTGCAAAGTCAAAGTGACATCGCCCGCCAACTCGCTGGAGCGCAAATTCAGCGTGTGGATAGGTGCGGCACAAGGAGCTCTGCTGCTGCTCTTTTCTGTCATTGTCAAGCTTTAAATCTTGCATGTGAAGATGCTGCCGCTGTCTACCTGGTGATGGCAAGCAAGGAATTTCATTGAAACTGCAGGGGGGTCCATCCTGGCATCTCTGGGCTCGTTCCAGCAGATGTGGGTCTCAAAGAAGGAGTATGAGGAGCATGGAGCGGGCATCGTTCACCGGAAGGCTCCCTAGAGAAACGCCTCAATGACGCACCCAAAATTATTGTGCACACCAAGATCTTGCCTCTGCTTTCTGCCATGACTGGTATGATGCAGTCTGCAATTTGGCTTGTGGGCATTGTAAGCGTAGTACCCCGCAGCTGAACCCTTGTAAGGTCAAGTGCAGCTGCGGCACATACAGCAATCACAGGCTTTTCTGTGGCAACTCACATACAGATGACATCGCAGAGATTTTGTGCTGTGATGTATGCATGTATTCTTAGTCCAGAAGCGGACGCAGCCTTGTGGGTGTAGGTGCAGCAGTATTGTTGCCACTCCCTTTACTTTCCCTTGCAGGGTGGATATGTAACGCCATGGCCGTCAGTATCGCACACTTGAGCCCTGTAATTACACGCTTCATTAGCCTTAAGGCCAGGTGTGTTCCAGCAGCAGGTCTACAAATGTCTTCCAAAAGTCCCTGCCCCGGGATTTTCTCCACCATTGGCGGATCACCAAGCGTGGAGAAGCTCAATGCAGCATGAAGAAGCTTCAGCTCCTGGCAGAAAACTTTGTTGATAGTACTCTGCTTGTCAGAAGCCGTGAGTCATTTTACACCGGCCTTGTGACCACTGCTGCCTTCCCTTCAAGAGCATCTTTGTAGTACCCTCTGCGCATCGGATCAAGTTCCATCAACTCTGTGTACAGGTCCCTGATCTGCTGCTGGGCAGAGCCTTCTTGCTCCACCCCTGCCAAGCACACTCACTCCTCGCAAAACCTTCAAGCTTCAGGCGTAACGCTAATTGTGATGTTGCACATAGCATAGCTCCCACATGCTTGAGGTCCTGCTCATGCATGCAGTCAATGCAGTGCAGATCTGGACAACAGCAGGCTGGGCAGTGCAAGGATGCAATTGGTCAAGCGCACCTTCACCGCTGTCCAGCATGGAGCACAGCTCCAGCAGTCGTGCCATAGTCAGTATGGGCCACTTGCACTTGCTTCTGTCGGGCTCGCTCTCCAGTAGCACCTCGCACCGAGTGATCTCTCGGCTCACCACGTCGTTTATTTCCTGCGATAACACCAGGAATCTCATTTGTTTGTCAATAATTAGGGCCCACTTGCAAGTCTTGCGCATAAGTCTTTCTGACGTGTGCTTGAATGGAGTGGGTCTGTGCACTGACCTCCTCCCAACATTCAATTCTCGGATTCAACATTGGCTTGAGACTGAGGAATTGTGTGCATCCGTCCCATGAATATTTCTTAAGGAGCAACAGAATTCGTAAATTTGGGTGCAGGGCAGAATCAGCCAATGACTCACCTGCACCTCTTGCTGCGAAGCCTGCCCCTTGCCGCCAGATGCAGGGACATGCGCCATGAGCTGGCTGAGTAGCCACCGGTGGTACACCCACGCGCTCTGATCCTCCGGGTCTGTGAAGGTCGCCTGCTGCACCAGATCCATCTCCTGCCCCAGCGCCCAGCGGGGTATTGGACCTGCACCCATGAGCACTCTGCTGAGCATTATATCCACCTTGCGTTTGCTGTCAAAACGCCAGATGGTTGCTCTGACTGATTGACATCTTTGGGGTAACCATCAGCAAGGCGCTACTGCAGCGAGCGTGCGAATGGTTTGGATCTCGGTATGAACCCAGCAGTGGGTAAGATACATGCAGCAGTGTCACAGATCAGCACTGATGTTTCGGTTCAGGGCCAGAAGACCATGTGCATGCACACCGGGAACAGCGGCTGGTGCAGGCGCAGCGTCTGAGGGCCGTTGGTCTGCAGCGAGCAGATCGGCGAGGGTGGTGGTGGGCTGCGCGGCGTGAATGTGGGGCAGCAGCACGGTGCGTGCGTGCCAGGCGGAGAAATTGCTGAAGTTGGCGTTGATGCACTCCATGGAGTAGGCCTCCTCCTCCTCAGGCGGTACACACGCGCGGTCCGCCACGAAGCGGCGGTACGCCCAGCCGTGGAAGTTGCGCGCGTCCACAGCCAGCAGCCTGCATGTGCGCGCAGCACGCTCGCATTTGCCGGCTAGTAGTCGAAAAGTTTGTGGCGGCATTCTGTCAGGCACTGGCTGGATGTTCCATGCTATTCTGGGCAGAGTAGATCTGGCATGTGACATGAGATGCAGGTTTGTGCGCAATGCCTCGCACTTCGACTGAATGCGGCATGTCCCAAAATAAACATCTATGCAGTGCCTTGCGTTTGACTGAGCAGCATGATCCAATGGCAGCAGGATTGTATGCTAGTGCCATGTGCTTTTGTAATTGCGCTAAGGGCTTTTTTGGGGGAGGGTGAAAATGCAAGGCTCACTTTGTAACGATCTTGAGTTCACGCTCGAGGGAGACGACTCCAAGCTCCACCAGCCACCGGCGGTGGTGCCATGCAGCATAGGATTTGGGGTTCTTCTGCAGGGCCGTCTCTGTCAGTTGCAGTTCTGTCTTGACTGCCGCATCCGCTGCCTCAGACCCATGCTCTCCCTGCAGGCCCACACAGAAGCTCTCAGAAGACATGCTGATAGATCTATGTTTGCCCATCCCTATATGATGTACAGGTGATGCTGATGAGGGGGAGGGGCTCAACAGACCTGGAGGGTGTCCTTCAGAGCCTCTCGGCGGTAGTTCCAGACAGTGTACACCTCAGGGTTCTGCTCCAGCAGCTTCGCTGCCAGTGCCAGGGACTCTGGGTCATACCGCCGAGCTGCTCGCCGCGATAGCACTTCATTGCTCAGTCTGCTGAAGAGCGCAAGCTGCACACATTTACCAGTTCAGTCAGGCGGGAAGTGGGATGTGCCCATTTGCTCTCAAATTTGATCAATTAGATCTCAGATCAACTTGATTATGAGATCAAGCTCAGAGACATCGCTTACCCTTTGCTTGCTTACCTTGGCTTTCTCCGGGTCCTCTGGAGTTCCTAACGGAACACGAGGACGCCCGTGCATGAAAGCAGATCAACGAGGAGATATATATGAGCGAGGAAATTGTTGTATGATATCGAGCTTTAGAGCATCGCCAGTGTATTGTAGCTGATCAAATCAAGATCCAATCACCGGTTTTATGCAGCGTGTCACAGCTCCTCGGGATCGGGCAGGATTAAATCCACCTGCACAAAATAAAATCTGCTGCTTTTCGGTCTGTTAACATCTTCTGAGGATGTCCAAGAATGGGAGCCATTCAGGTCCCCGTCATCAACGCACGTGCTGCAGACGTGCGGCAAATTTGTTGAGGACTGTCAATTGCCTAGTTCTCAGTCTATCTTTGACTGTTCATAGGTTATATTTGGTCTGTAGAATATTGCAGGTTGTGCATCGTGGGTCCAGATATTTAAATAATGCTTCTCAATATCTATCGATCTATAACACAATAGTCTATGGAATGCCTGTCGGCTTCCAATATGGATCCGTAATAATCAAATATGACATTTTGCGCATAAAATATTGCTTTCAGGCAAAGGGAAGGACCGCATTCCGAAGATTTAGGGCTGTGAGGCCGGTAGGCATGGCGGAAGTGCACCGAGATCTGTCGTTCAGCATCGACAGAGGTGGCACATTTACTGACGTATTTGCAGAGGTAGAACATTCTCCTGACTTCTTTTGTGAATATCGTTGACAACAATTCACATTTGCTTGGAAGTATTGCACACATTATGACGTAAGATAGGCAGGTATACTAGTCCGAAGAAGGTCGACTGCTTTGCAGATCGGCACAGAGAGCGGTAAGAAGAGACAGAGGTAAGTCTACTTGACGCCAATTTCAATTCCATGCATGGCTATGAGGACAATGGTTGTATTGATTGATGTGGCCTTTGTCATTGATGCATACACAAACATGCATGCCTTGTGGAAGATCCTGCCCCTTCTCGCTGGACATCCTGATCATCACATGCGCACAGGGTACTGAAACTGCTGTCAGAGGACCCTGCAAACTACAAGGATGCCCCTCGAGAGGGTATCCGGCGGGTACTTGAGGAGGTTACAGGGCAGCCCCACCCGAGGGATAAACCGCTGGACACCTCACGCATCATCTCCATTCGGATGGGCACCACTGTAATATCCTCCATCCCGCTGCTCTCCAATGGAGCCATGCATGCTGAGCTTCACACCTGTATCGCTCCATTGTGTTGTGGCTCTGCATCTTTGGTCAGTTTTGATGAAGGACAAGAGAAAAGCTTTCTGGCTAATTGAAGCAGAATGCTGTGTGTATTCTTGGGGCAGGTGGCTACAAATGCTCTGCTGGAGCGGAAGGGGGAGCCATGCTGCCTGGTTACGACAAAGGGCTTTCATGACCTTTTGCACATTGGCAACCAGAGCAGGCCGGCAATCTTTGACCTGGAGATCAGTGTGCCTGATGTGCTGTACTCCCAGGTTGTCGAAGTCGAAGAGCAGGCGCGCTCCTTGATATAGCCATAGGCTTCCAGGCTGGAAGGCAAAATTTGTCTTGTCTGCACCTACAGCGGAGCATTGCCCTGTGTGAGACTCGTGTGCTGATTAGGTGGTGCTGCCATTGGGAGAGAAACCAGATAAGCGCGCAGGCCGCAATCCTAAGCGCGACTCAGAGCAGTACCCGCCTGGGGGGCCCTGCAGAAAAGGGGTCACAGGGGAGGTTGTCTGCATTCGGCAAGAACCAGACTTGGAAGCTGTGCGCAGGTGTGTATGAGCCATAAGCACCATCTTTCAGGCATGCTATTAAGAATAAATCTCATGTGAGGCAGCCAAGCTGGCATGCAAAAGGAGTTGGGTGCGAAGCTGCCCTGTTGTGCTGCAGGAATCTCAAAGCTGTCCTGAATGGCGGCATAAAGAGCTTGGCAGTGGTGTTCAAGCATGCAGCCATCTTTCCAGACCATGAGGCAGCTGTCGGTAGAGTAGCACGCGAGCTTGGTTTCGAGCAGGTACTGTCGAAGTCTTTGCTCTGTACTCATGTGGCTTATACCTGACTTGACAGAAAATTTGTGCAAAAAGATCCCTGGGAAGCTTGAGTATCTAATGCAGACTAGTGCTCTAGTGATCTAGTGCTTGTGAAATTGCAGGTCAGCTTGTCTTCTGAAGTCATGCAGATGGTGAAGATGGTCCCCAGAGGCTTCACTGCAACTGCAGATGCCTACCTCACACCTCATATCATGAGGTCAGGAGACTCAATATTCGCCCTCCTTCTCAGCTGCAAGAGGGTCTATGCAGTCTTGGTGGTCTAGTGATCTTCTGCCGAGAGACTGATTGGCTGGTGGCACGTGCTGCACAGGTACATTCAAGCATTCCAGTCCGGGTTTGATGAAGGGCTGAAGGATGTGCAGCTGTCCTTCATGCAGTCTGACGGAGGCCTCTCTCCAGTGTCTTCTTTCTGCGGCCACAAGGCTGTCCTGTCAGGACCAGCTGGCGGGTGCGACCCTATATATTGCCAGCACTTACACACGGGCACAATATCTGCTTCTCTGTTTGCTGTAGGACTAAGGGCAATGCCACAATTCTTGAGTTCATAGTGTTGGGCGCAGGTATGTTGGGTATGCCTTGACCACACAGTGGGAGGGGCAGGAAGCTGCAAAGCTGCAAATGATCGGCTTTGACATGGGAGGCACGTCCACAGATGTGTCGCGCTTTGCCGGTTCATATGAGCATGTTTTTGAGAGCACCACAGCAGGTACCATCACGAACTCCACCATGCATCTTCAAGGTCTTTAATAATGTCAGCCTTCCACAAGCACACACTTATCAAGAAGTGTTTAGTTCCAAGCTGTGCTGTGCTGCAGGTGTGACTATCCAGGCTCCACAGCTGGACATCAACACCGTGGCAGCCGGCGGCGGCTCCCGGCTGTTCTTCAGGACAGGCGTGTTTCAGGTGTGCTACTGAGCCTCACACCCCATTAGGCAGGTAAATTGTACTGGACTGTCTGTTATACCAAAGTTCCATAATAAATCCTCGTTAGCCAGCTGTCTGACTCGTTCTTTAAAGTAGCAGCAGCATATCTCCACATCCCTTCTACTGAGAATGCATGCCATGCAGGTCTTCACACATTGCTGTACCTGCGCAGGTGGGCCCAGAGTCATCAGGCGCGCACCCGGGCCCGGTGTGCTATCGCAAGGGCGGCTACGCGGCCATAACAGACGCCAACCTGGTTCTGGGCCGCATCATGCCAGACTTCTTCCCCAACATCTTTGGCCCAAACGAGGACCAGCCGCTGCATGCTGACGCTGCTAGGAACGCCCTGGAAGATTTGGCGCGGCAGGTCAATGAAGGGTCGCCTGGGCAGCCGGCCAAGTCTGTCGATGAGGTAGGCGCTCTTGCCTGCCCTCAGTCAAGGATCTTGATTGACAGCTGTGAATTTTCAAGTATTCCGCGCACCTGTATCGCTTCATCTTATGCAGTTATATCATGGATAAGAGCAAGCTTTGCAGCTGGGGAGAAAACTTGAAGAGACTTCCTCACCCATGTGCTGCAAGTGAGCTTTGATTTGTGAACTTCCGTATGCATTCAGGCAGCTGCAAGGGACTTTATGGGTGCGCAGGTGGCGATGGGATTTGTGCGTGTGGCGAATGAGACGATGTGTCGGCCGATTCGCGCGCTGACGCAGATGAAGGGCTATGACGTGGCGCAGCACTGCCTTGCCTGTTTTGGCGGCGCGGGCGGCCAGCATGCATGCGCGATCGCGCAGAACCTTGGCATGCGCACCATCTTTGTTCAACGCTATGCCGGGGTCCTCAGCGCCGTCGGCATTGGCCTTGCCGATGTGGTTGCAGAGGAGCAGGTCGGTGTTAGTTCCGTCTTGCTCTTGAACGCTAGTGTAATCAGTGGGCTGGCTGGTGTGTTGGGCTCTTCTGAGAGCTTCTTTGCTCAAGCTTGGGATCGTGTCTGGGGGCTGGCCAAGCCATTGTTGGCATGTCTCTGCCAGGGGGATTGACGGTTAGTGAAATATATGTGGCTGAGCAGTGTCTGCATGGCTGCAGGAACCCTCAGCAGACAAGCTCGATCCGAGCAGCGCAGGGGACTTAGAAGGGAAACTGGATATCCTGCAGCAAAAGGCTGTCAAGAGGCTTCTCGATCAGGTGGCCATGCTGTGGCAATACATTAAAATAGCTCTGCTTTTGGATATCCTTACTCATGAAGTGCTCTTCCACATGCTTGGTAGGAACATGCCTTGGCAAGTTCTCACTATCCACTTGGCTGTGCAGGGCTTCACTGAAGACCAGATTGCAGTGGAGCGGTTCTTGAACCTGCGGTACGACGGCACGGATGTGGGTGTGATGACCACCTGCTCAGAGGAAGGCGATTACACAGAGGCCTTTGAAAGCGCCTACAAGCGCGAATTTGGGTTCATCCTCGAAGGGCGTGGCATTGCGGTAGGCAGCCCATCATCATAAACTTCATGCTTCACAGTAGATTGGAAGCCCTGAGCGGGTAGTCTGCAAGGGAGCCTTGCCATTGTTGCAGTGACCAGTGCCTCTTTAATGCCTTTCAGGCATGCCCTTGTGAGGCCTGAGGTTCGCTGAGAGGGTCCCTCATGCTGCTGCAGAACTACTATAAGTCCATGTATTTCGAAACCGTTGTGTATCATCGCTGGCAGGTGGATGATGTGCGAGTGCGGGCCACGGGCAAGGCTGTGCCGCTGCCAAAGCCTGGGGACATCACAGGGGAACCTGGGCCGCTGCCGGCTCCTGCAAGAGTCACCTCGGCATACTTTGAGGTGCGGCAGATTCTGCTGCATTCTTCATTTCAATTTGCTTCGTGACTAAACTAGCGCTGAGTACATGCATGCTGGCATGAAATTTATGTGGGCGTGTTTGAGCAGGTGGGAGGACGTCAGGACACACCGGCATACGTGCTCCAGGACTTGCAGCCTGGCCATGTCATCACGGGTCCTGCTGTCCTCATTGATGACATCAGCACCGTCGTGGTGGAGCCCTGCTGCTCCGCGCACATCACAGCCGGGCGAGACATACGGATACAGGTTGCGCACTCACATCTCTGCAGTAAGCTTAATAATTTAAAGGAATCGAAGATTTTTGAGACTTTCTCTCTTTGCGTCAATTTTTACTTATAATCATATGGGTGTCCCAGGTGGGAGTGGAAGCGGCTGGTCCAAAGAAACCCCTCACAGAGTGTGACCCCATCCAGCTGGCAATCTTCTCCCACAGGTGAAGCATTTGCCACCCTCTGCAAGCAATTCCATATGGCCTCGTCCCTTCAGCAACCCTTCTGGAAAATGAATGTTGGTGGCCTGGTCTGCACATGAGACTGGCAACAGCGATGTTTGTGCAGGTTCATGGGCATTGCGGAGCAGATGGGCCGCGTGCTGCAGCGCACCAGCATCAGCGTGAACATAAAGGAGCGCCTGGACTTCAGCTGCGCACTGTTCGGCCCCGACGGCTCCCTGGTGGCCAACGCCCCCCACCTGCCTGTCCACCTCGGCGCCATGTCAGAGGCCATCCGCTACCAGGTCCGCAGCCTGATGCTCAACAGTGATCAGCGCAGACTCTACAGCCAACAGACATCGTGCAAAACATTGCACTCTCCACCATCGAAATAGCCTGTGTCTGTTTATCGGCGGCATGCCTTCTGCGCGAGCCCTATTTGCAGTAGCAGTGACTTTCTCTGGAAGTTGATACCATTGCAAGGCAAAGGCGAATGTACTTCAAGGCGAGTATGGAAGGTTACAGATCATGTGATATAAGGAAGATTATAATTGTGCGGCTGCCATGCGCAGATCAAGCATTGGGGTCCGGGTGGTGAGGGAGCGAAGGCGGGGCTGAAGCCGGGGGACGTGCTGGCCTCCAACCACCCGCAGCTGGCGGGGGGGTCCCACCTGCCGGACATCACAGTCATCACACCAGTCTTCAGCAATGCGGAGATCCAGTTCTTTGTGGCATCACGTGGGCACCATGCGGACGTGGGAGGGATCACCCCCGGATCCATGCCCCCCAACAGCCACAGCCTGGTCGAGGAGGGTGCCGCCATCCTCTCCTTCAAGCTCGTGCAGGGCGGGCAGTTCCAGGTGGCGCACCCCCTGCAGCCACCTTCAAAATTTCTATGGTTGTGGGCCATTTCCAGGGAAAGTGCAATCGATATGCTTGATGTGAATGCTTGATGACAAAAAAGAGGATATTTAGAATGCCGTTGCGCTGAGCCCATGGCAGCATGGCTGCAGCCTACAGAGATAGGCTCGGGTCATTATCTGCAGAGGACTGGAGAGATAGGTGGTATGCTGCAAAGAACTGGCAACCTTGCGTGTAGATGATAGAACCTATGTCCAGGGTGGAGCTGATCGAGCATAGCAGCTATGGCGGAAGACAAATCTTAGGAAGTCTGTGTGTGGTGCACCGCAGACAGAGGGGATCACGGACATACTGATGGCCCCGGGGCGGTTGGGTGACTCGATTCCGGGCATCAGCGGGACGCGCAACCTCAGCGACAACCTGTCGGACCTCAAGGCGCAGGTGGCCGCCAACTACCGGGGCATCTCCCTTGTGGAGGAGCTCATCGCAGAATATGGCCTGCCCACTGTCATCGCCTACATGCACCACATCCAGGTCAGCCTTTATCAGAAGCAAGATGAAGTTTCTCTGCATGTAGGCCTCACAAAGTGGTAAGCAATGAGATCAGCGATTTGTTCATTCTATTCGGCTTCATTAACGGTGCTGCACCAAGTCTGGGGCGCACAGAAGTATGCATGTGACAGGTTCACAACCCAAAAGGCACCCACTCAAATTATAGCAATAAGATGCGTTGCATATGCATTGAGATATTTACTGCATGCAGATTGCGTGGAACGTAAATTCTGCTGATGCAATAAAAAAGAATTGTTTTGAGAGGGCAGAAGGGTGATGTAACAGATAGTGGCAACATATGATGGTGTGCTGGGCACAGGCAAACGCGGAGGATGCGGTGAGGCAGATGCTGATCGCATTTTCGGAGGAGCAGCAGCTGCCGGAGGTCGGCAATGTCACAGCCGAGGACCAAATGGACGATGGCACTCCCATCAGAGTAACCCCCACGCTCCTCATATCAAGCTGTGCACCCTCAACCTTGTTTTCTTCGAATGTTCACACTTACCAAGACATCCATGCCAGTCCCTCGCGTAGGGGCCACGGGCTCACCCAGCCCTCAGTGTGACGAGGTCAACCTTGATGCCTTTGCCGAGACACGATCCCTGTCTCCTTGATGATGCCCCTAAATTCATCATGGCGCCTGTATCATTTCACTTCATCTGTACGTCCATCAATGAGGATGCTGTCATTGTGGGTGCAGCTGGCGGTCACGATTGACAGGCGGGAGGGCAGCGCAGTGTTTGATTTCGAGGGGACAGGGCCGCAGGTGTTTGGCAACACGAACGCTCCCCCGGCAGTCACCTACAGCGCCATCATCTACTCCCTGAGGTGCATGGTGCACCAGGACATCCCTCTCAACCAGGTAACTCCCCAGCCCACTACCCATGCACTGCATCACCTGTCAGCCATTCAGCTTGTAAGTTCTTGAGACCAGCTTGTATGGGTAAAGATGTGCTGAAGTGATCCGGAAATCTCGGCAGCCTTTATATACAGCTTGTCTGCAATCATGTTCTGCCTCTGGCAGGAAAAGGAGTGTAACAAGATGATATACTGGATGTGCAGGGCTGCCTGAAGCCGATAACAGTGCTCATTCCGCCCAACACAATTCTGAGCCCCTCCCCGACCGCAGCGGTCGTGGGCGGCAATGTGCTGACCAGCCAGAGAGTGACGGACGTTGTTCTCAAGGCCTTTAATGCAGCTGCTGCCTCCCAGGTAACCGTCTCTCATCCCACTCGTTGCAGCCTCTGGTGCTTCAACTTAGTGCAGCCAGTTGTGATCAGCACACAGGCACACGATATGGCTGCGGAAGAAAGAGTGCCAGCCGGTCTGTCCATGCAGGCTGTTGTGCTGCATTGTCTGGTTCTTTACTAGACTGCAAGAGCAGAGCTTATGCACTTTGAAGTCACAGAAACCACCCACAAAGAATCTCAGGGCAGAGCAGAAGTTATGCAGTTTGAAGTTTTAAGGACCATGTGCAAGAAAGCTAAAGGGCGTGGGAAGAAAGGGTGGCGGGTGCGCGCGCAGGGGTGCATGAACAACCTGACGTTTGGGGACTCGGGTATGGGATACTACGAGACAATTGCGGGCGGCGCTGGAGCGGGCCCCGGCTGGCACGGGCGCTCGGGGGTGCACACGCACATGACCAACACGCGCATCACCGACCCAGAGATCCTGGAGCGCCGCTACCCGGTCGTGCTCCACCAGTTCTCGCTGCGCCCCGGCTCCGGCGGCGCCGGCCACTGGCGCGGCGGCGACGGCGTCGTGCGTGAGGTGCATGGATCGCTTTGTCACCATGCTGTCAAGTTGTCTTGCTGGTGCAGACAAATGTTCTGAAGGCTCATTGCGGACATTTTGTTGTCCGACTCTCTGGGAGGTGGGGCGCACTCCTAGCCTGCTGTTCTGTAGTAGAAAGAGTGGGCTTCATTATAGCGAAGACGAGAGAAGGTTGTGGCAATGGTGAGCAGGAGCGCTGAATTGTAGTGCATGTGTTTGGCAGATCGAGTTCCTGCGGCCGATGACGGCGTGCATACTGTCGGAGCGGCGCGCGGTGCGGCCGTTTGGCATCCTGGGCGGGGGCTCAGCGCTGGCCGGCATCAACCTGCTACTCACCAGCGACGGCCGCACCGTAAACCTGGGCGGCAAAAACAACGTGGAGCTTGCCGCCGGAGAGCGGCTCCGCATCCTCACTCCAGGTGCGCGCATTTCAATCCTGACTTGCCGGGAACAAGCCTTGCCCTGGGGCCCTGCTTTACTAGATCACCCCCAGCTACTCTGGCTGCAAAATCTGCAATTGGAGGTCAGCCCTCACCACACTTTTGCGCATGGCCGTGTGATATGCGCAACGGAATCAGCGGTGGCAGGGAAGCAGAGCAGTGGAAAGATAAGAAAATGGAGCATGATTGCGCTGTGATAGATTCTGGCGAAGGCGCAGTTGTGAGTGACTCTTAAGGAGCTGGTGTTGTGTGCAGGTGGCGGGGGATGCGGGCCGGAAGATGAGGGCGGGACGGATGGTGGTGAGGGGGCCAAGGTCCCCACCATGAAGAGGCCACGCACAGAGTTCAGTGCTGTTGCTCGGGTGGGAGGCAGCGTTGCCAAGTACAAAGCAGATCAGGAGTCCGCATGAGGCAGCAAGATGTATACTGATCGTACAGTGTATGAGGTATAGTATTTTTATCATAAAAGTGACATGATGTATACTTTAGCAAATGCATGAGCATCACTTTCAGTGCAAAGCTTTGAGACGGGCCGTCGCGGCTAGTAGCTTTTGACGACGTTTTAAACGTTGGAGCAGGGATCACATTAAATGATTGACTGATGTACATGTACCGTGTCCTCAGATACAAAGAGCTCTTACAGCATTATCAGGTCTACAAGGTGTCTTGGTGTGTCATCACTGCCAAGAACGAGTGCAAGGCTTGCATGTCATCACATCACTCATCTGAGCAGATGATCATGGCTTAATACTACACTATCCCAGATCGCCACTTGGCTTCAACAGCAGATGCACGGGCCAAGAAGGGCCTACATAATGGTACACGAGAGTACATGATATAATCACTACATGCAGTGGTAATTGGGTTGGATACATTCCCAAGGCAACAGTTGAAGACACCACAAGGGTGACATCTCAGACGGAGCGCATCAGGCCATTCAGGCTGGTGGGCTGCGGGCAGTAGCCGGCGTCAATGCACAGCTGAGGCTTGAGGTACTGCACAATCATGTTGACGACCAGTGGGCCATACAGCTCCACATAGTTCAGGCACTGGTCCTTGAAGTTGGGGCCGAACGCCTGGCAGGCCTCCTTTGCATACTCCAGGATCTGCTTCTGGGTGTCCTGCAAGCACAGAAGTTCATTAGCACTACATGATCATATTATACCTGATTGAGATTCACAAATTTCACTAGCGGATAATGATAGACGCGGGATCATCCGTCATGATACTAAGCTGAGGGCTAAGAAAATTGGACACAGCCACCATGACTACAGCAATGGCAATAGGAGCTTACCAGGTTGCCCAGGATTGCAGCGGCCTCAGTGATGACCATCTTGCAGGTGTCACAGAAATCGTTGGTGGCCGACAGCTCATGGGCACGGATGCGAAGGTCTGCAGCCTTAGCAACAAGAGACAGGGGCAGCGATGGCACGGTCATGTTGGAGTACAGCTGGCTCGGCAGGCATGCACCAAAGTTGGTGCAGATTGTCGTGGCGTCGAGGGTCTCAATGTATGCAAAGAGCTGCTCGCCTGTGACACAAGGCAGGGGACGCAAGTCAGGCATGCAGCAGGATAGGAGTATTGAGAATGATTCAAAGGTACTGCAAATCACCAATTGCGAGGCTTTGATGTGGTCAATAGAGCTGCACTGCACTCACCAAACTGGTCCACGTAAGCTGTGCAGGGTGCCTGCCAGTCAATTGGCAGTGTCTTGCAAGCCTGCATACACAAATAAGTCTCCTCGTCATTAATGAAACATGAAAGCTACAAGGCCTTTCGAAGTCGGACAGGCAGCAACAGCGTGTCAACTGAAAGACAGACTCCTGATGATTGACAAATTAATAAGTGAGTCAAAGGCAGATCTGCTGTGCTAAGCATAAAAACTAAGTACCTGATGAGCACGATCAATCATTTCTTTTTCGCTCTCGGGGTTCTTCAGCTCCTGCTTGAGGGTGATCAGGAGCATCTTGCAAATCGGGCAGTTGAAGTCGTTCTGCTGACCAACTCCCAACCTGGCAGTCTTGCTCAATGGTGGTGCAGCACCACAGAGGGTGGCATCTGCGCAGAGCTCGTTCGCTGACAGTGACTGGATATACATGATCCCCAGTGGGATCAGAGAAGGTGCGAGCTGACCACATGCCTCTTGCGCATCAGCAGGAAGCTTGGGGCACACATCCTTCAGGATCATCCCAATAATCTCACTCTGTGTGTCTACATCGGAGAGCTCGCATTTCACTGACTTGACTAGCCATCTGCACGAGCCACACAGAGGGGCTTGGCTCTGCAGCCTGTCTGATCCTAGGCGAGACTGGAGTGGTGCCCCGTGCGCGAGGGCGACCAAGGTCAGGCACAGCACACCCCACAAACACTTTTGCTGAGAATCCATGATTGCGGGTTGTAAAGAAGAATGAAGAGCTTGCTGTCCAAAATGCTGAAGAGGTTGCCACGGATCGCCATCAGAGACCGGGGTCCGACGCATCTTGCTTTTCTGGTCACCCGATCAATGACAAGTACGGATTGACTGGATATAGATAAAGACTTACAGACTCATTTGATGGTGATTAGGACCCATTAGGACGAGCACAGCTCATATACACGTTTGCTTTATGTCCTCCACCAGCACGGCATTGCTCCATGAAGTTGGTTGCCTGAGGGGATTGCGTTCTGCAATCCCATTTCTTAGGATATCACCTAGACTAACTCATAAGCAATCTATCCCACGACAAAGGACAGTGGTTCAGGCGCAGAACATGTCCAAGGCGTTGTGGGCATTGGACTTTGATGGGGTGGTGTGCAACAGCGTAGGGGAGAGCTCAAAGTCCGCATGGCAGGTAGGATGTCCACGATGTGACTTGTAGATGGGCGTATCAGCATCGAGGATCGTTAGTAAGATCGGATGGTTCCTTCCAGGCATCAGCCAGAAAATGGCCTGACCTATTTGCCAAAGCAGAGGTCAAGGCCCATGAGAGCGCGGTTGAAGAGAAGATGCGCACCGTGCGGCCAGTTGTCGAAACCGGGTGAGATCACTGAATGTGTCAACCTTTGCTTTGCCCACGAGGAAATCCGGTAGCATCAGACAACCTGACCAGGAGACCTTTCTTTGGTCGCAGGTATGAGAATCTGGTGCAGATCAGGTGTTTGCTCGAAGGTGACTCTGAGGAGGATATCCTCAACAACTGGCACACCATCCTCCCAGATCGCATGGCAAGGTGGCAGCTTGACAGATCAGAGGTACGACTGGCAGTCCTTCTGATTGTTGCCAGGTTCATGTAATGGACTTCATGAAGATCTAGGCGTGTGCACAGTGCTGCAACAGCTGCTGACTTGCTGTGTGGCACAGCTGGTGGACTTGTTTGGCGGTTATCGCGATGAGTGGATAGCCAGAGATCTTGATGGCTGGCTCAATGCCAACGAGATCTATGAGGGCCTGCCTGACATCCTCACGCATCTCATGCAGCAGCACGACTTGTACATTGTGACCACCAAGCAGGTGCTTGCCTACACCAATGCTACTCTTCTATCTGCCACTTCCCAGCTCTCAAGTAAGAAGCCGATATAAATTTTCAGAGTTGAGCTCATGGAGGACTCCAATGAGAACCAACAGTAAAGCATGGTGTGTGCTTGCCAGGCCCGCTTCACAGAGGCGCTGATGCACAACATGGCAAAGGTGCCCATTTCGCCCGACCACATTTTCTCAACAACGGTCTCTGGTCAGCCCAAGAGCGACATCCTCAAGGACCTGCAGCAGCAGCACCCTGGCACTTCCTACCATTTTGTGGAAGACAAGCTGAGCACCCTCGAAAAGGTGCCTGCCCCTGTCCTTTTGGCAACATACACCATTTTCTCCCGCGCGACTTCTTTGTTGCCTGCCAGCTGCATCAGATTGGTGCGAGCTGCACAGTGACTTAGTGGGTGTATGTCATGTCAGGTCTGCAAGGTGCCAGAGCTGCAAGAGTGGCAGCTATATCTGGTGGACTGGGGGTACAACACCAGGGAGGAGCGTGAGCGCGCCGAGGCCAACCCCCGCATTTCAGTCATAAACAAGGCCCAATTTGAGGCCGCAGTGGGCTTGAAAACGTGAATTTGGCCTGCTTATGACAGCACTGTCGGGGCATTAATCTATATCAGAATTGTGCGTCAGCCCCGATCCTGCATGCCATGACCAGTGGTCTGCAGGAATACTCTATTGTACTGTCATTGGAGTTTATCTGACATGTCCCAGGCCACATGGCAATTATGGGAGGCTGGGTTCTGTAGCCCGAAGATGCCTCACAGTGCGGCGCATACAAGAGTAATGCTTGCATCTTGTTGACCTAAATCTTTGGAATCACACAGCACTGCAATTAGACTATAAATGTTGATTATTTAGTCTGGAACTATATTATCAAAAGCAATCGATGAAATCTTGTTGCCTGTCAGTGATTGCTGCAAGCAAACAAGCTGACTCAGATCGGATCTGCGTGCCGGGTCAACTTGCTGCAACCGAAGTGTCCTGAAGGAAAATGTCACTCTGCTCTCTGCTGGCTCCGAGCCAGAGTCTGGACTGAAACTCCTTTGCAAGAATCTCATTTCAAATGTTAAGGCTAAGTTTGTGCTCCTGGGCCGGGGGATCATTGTCACAATACGGTATTGTTGTGTATACACTGTATGGCATGACGTGCACTTGAGAGGCAGCCCTTTCTCCTATCTCCTGGCGCTCGCTTTGTCTTGATGTCTGCTTACCTCTTTCTCCAATCTCCCTCCAAGGTGAGAGAGAGAGAGAGAGAGATTACACTTTTTCCAGCCACACAGGGCTGATTAAGCGTCCCACATATCTCAAACCATTAGGAGCACATATACCATGAATACCCGAAAATATGCATCCCAGCACGCAGACAAGTATCAGTAGGTGATATTGGAAACCCTCGATGCGTAATCGAGTGTCCCTGTTGGCCCTCAGCAACAACAATGCGCTAAAGTACTGCGGCATCACGGTGACAAACCTTCCTTCGTCACCCATCAGATCGATCACTACTGATCGGGGCGCGAGCCCAAAACATTGATCAATGCTGCCGGGCTGAAAATTGGCCGAAGCAGATTTTTGCATCATGTCGCTCTGGCTGGCGTGTCTGCTGGCCGTGCTCTGTGCCACGGCCGCAGTGGACGCACAGCTGACATCAGGGGAGGTCGGTGCGAGCAGACAGCAAGCTGCAGGAGCAAGGCAGTCCTCCTCGGCGGGATACTCTAGTGGATCTTTCAGCGCTGGTGGTGCACAAGGCGCCACCAGAGGCACTGCTAATACCTTCTCTACGACGCTTGGCTCTCAGCCAGCCGGCACTAGTTCCGGCGGAGGCACTTCCAGGACTGGGACGTCATCGGCCACCACACTGGGCGGCACACTGGGAGGCGTTAGTTCCGGAAATGGCAACAACAATGGACAGTACAACATCGGAGGTGGCAACGGAAACACCAATGGCAACGGGAACGTGTTGGGAGGGAGCAACGGGAACAGCAATGGGAACCGGAACATTGGCAATCAGAACGGTGAGCAGCTAATGGGGCCCGCCTGAGCGATCAGCGTTTAGTGGTTTCATGTCTGCCCATCGCAGCTGTTCTGGCAATCAGTTATGCCACTCCAGTTGGTGTAGAAGCAGGCACGGACCAACGCGTTCGGCCATTGCTAGTGAATTATGGCAAGCGAGGCAATGTTGTGCATACAGCTGCTTGGCTGTATGAAGGAAGGGAATTTTCGTCTTTTGCTTGTTACTGAGGCACAAAATTGTGGTTGCTCCTAGATAGTGGAGACCGCTGGTCTTGGTAGGCCTTTGTATCAAGTGATCCGTTACCTGTGGAGAAGACCTGTGACAACCAGCATGTGAATGCCTTGCAGGCAACGCCAATGGCAACAACAACCAGGGCACCGGCAATGGCAATGTGAATGGGAACCAGAACACCGGCTCAGCCAACGGCAACGGCAATGGGAATGCCAACAGTGGCAGCAACAATGGTAACACCAACGGCAACGGCAATGCCGGCAGCAGCAATGGCAACAACAACGGGGTCGGCAACGTCGGTAGCGGCAACGGGAATGGCAATGGCAACGGCAACTGCGGCTCACAGGTGATTGTCGCGCGCATGCAGCGCTGCATGCTTGCACTAGATTTGCACCCCTGCCTGCACCACTCACCCGGTTGACATGAGACATCCAGGTGCTTTGTGGGACTTTTGCAACTGTTGTGAGACGGCTCAGCATTGGATGCTAAAGATATTTTTGGAGATAACGCAGTTTACTGTGGGACTCCTGCAATGTTTGTGATATTGAAATTTGCTCAATGTGTGTCTTGGCTGTGCAGGGCTGTGGTGGCGGCAAGTCTGACCCCATCATGACGGGTTTCTCGGGGCGTAGCTTCAACTTCTTTGGCGACGTCGGCAAGACCTACAACCTCATCTCCAGCATGCACCACCAGCTCTCCATGAAGCTCAAGCTGGCCCAGATGTGGAACCACAACGGTACCAACATGATGGTGAGCGCTGCCTGCCTCCTGTGCCATTTCTTTGTTCCCTCTCTCTGGCCCAGACAGCATTGTAGAAAACTGTGAGTAGCTCTCCTTGCTATGTTCTGGGCATTGTCTGCCTTGCAGCAGAGCAACACAATTAGCAGGATCAGCAGGCATGACCATTGATTGCTTCAGCTGAATTGTTGTTTTGACCTGCAGGGTATTGGCTTCATGTACAAGAGCTACAAGATCCTAATGGAGCTTGATGGAGACAAGCCCAAGGGTACGCCCCTGATAGCAATTTCATTGTTCCTTTCCGTAGGGTGTAACCTGCTGCACCGTTGCCATTAAGCATTTGGAGGGGGGCTTCGTTGGACATGGTCTGACCGGACAGCTGTGCTGCAGTGTACGTGAATGAGAAGCAGCTGATGGAGAAGAAGAAGGTCCAGAGGCACGCGTGGCGCTTTGAGGACGGCAGTGACGTGGAAATGTCCTGGAACCTGTACATGCCGGGCGTGGGTAACGCTGTCGTTGTGCAGACTGGTGCGACCCCAAACTCTGCAAACTTATCCAAAAATGCAAGCAATATTACAATCTTTTTGCCTATTTTCAGTGATTAAAAAGAATGATGCTTCCCAAGCACTAAGGAAGCTTCCATGAAGGTTTCCTGCATGGCTTGTGCAGCAACAGCAGTGCAGTGTATTGCTGAGCATGAGTAAGAGACACTGGGGAGAGCCTAGGAATGAGTGTTGGTGATTTGCTCATGTGGCGAGTGGTGCTGAGCTGGCTGCTGTGTCAACGTGCAGACGTGCTCAAGGTGCTGCTGTGGCACACGCCCAAGGGAATAATCGATGAGGGCGGCAAGGAGCTGGAGGGCTACCTCAACTTCAACATCAGCCTGCTCTCCCCACCCGAAAACAGCCAGATGAATGTGAGTCCATCCACCTGCTAAACAATCCCATACATAAAACAGACTTTTAGATGACTCAAGACCTTATGCATGCTTTGCTTCGTGCGGTCTGTCACTCTTTCTGTGCTGCCAGGCCTCACAGATGAATCAGACTACTATTCCAGTCGAGGGTGAGTGAAGATTGAATGCATTCTTACTGCGCTGCAGGGTATCATTGGAGACACCTACGAGCGCTTCACAGTGGGCCAGGAGGCATTCAACCCCAACAGCACATTTTGGCTCCCAGAAGATGTGAGCATACCCAAGTCTCTTAAGTATCTGCCACTGTGTTTGCTCTAATAGGCCCTGCTCCAGCGTGCTGAACCTTTTGGCACCTGCATATTAGCATGGCATGAAATTCCCTGTAAATACTTGTGCTTTATTCTCTGGCGCTCAATATGTGCTGTGTGCATGGTGCAGGAGGCGTGGCACGGCAAGGGGCCGGCGCAGGAGTATGAGATGGCAAATTACTGGGACACAAAGTTCAAGATGAATTTGTTTGGCCTTAACAGCCCAGGAGTGCGCGAGCGGCAAGCCCTGGAGCAAGATCCTGCGCAGCAGCTGTCTCTCAGGAGAAGATTGCTCGTCTCCAGGCGATGAGGCCATGCAGCCAGCGCAGGTTCTCTCTCTTTGTTCTGGAGATTTGAAATGCCCAGCAACTTCTGCATTGCAGAAACGGGTGTCTGAGTATATCATTGACTGTGTTCTGAAGAATCCTGCGACTCTATGGAGAGTAGGAGGCAGCTGACAGATTACTGCTCTCATGCTGAGGAAGCATATTGCAAGGGAAGTTACCGGAGGTGTGTCATGCATGCAGTCACTGCATCGCCCACGTTAGGGGCCTAATTGCTTGCAAAGGTGGCGAATTCAATTTCATCAGTCCTGTACATTGACATGTTGGTCTTATGGTCTCAGTGGCTCTGTTTGATTTACAGTGTTTGCGTGAGGCCTCGCTTGCCAAGTGTTGCCTTGCCACGAGTGGTGGCGCTAAACCTTATTTTGAAGTATTGTTGCTGTACTTTTTAAACTTATTTTGGAGGACGGAGGACGACCGGTGCACACAACACAGCCCAGCCACAACAGGTGGTTGTGAGTTTGGTATTCAGACTTCGTATTGTTTTAAGATCAGAGGGACATCATGATGTGGATCGCGGAAGCTTTGCGCTGCGGGGCTATTTAGTCGCAGTGGCAAGAGCTTCCAGCAAGCCTTCTGATGGCTTGCTGATGGACAGATCTGTAACTTACTTTCCAAGCACAGGCACCTCCGAAGGGACTTGTGCAGCTATACAAGCTGTCTGCTACCTTTGGCTGCTGGCTTCAGCTTGAAGCTTGACCTTTTCAAATGCATGCGTGGGTTGGCGGACAGCTTGACGTTACCGCACCACCTGGAGGAAGTTGGCTGAACAAGAAAGCATGCAAAAGCGAGAGAAGTGAGACACACTGCATCTGTGTCAGCCAACAAGGCCAATAAATCAAGACAGACAATATGACATACAAGGTGAAATTTAATGGCATGCCAAACATACTTGCTCATAAAGCGCCACGTGAGATGCCTGAACAGGCTGGACATCACAACCAGCATAGCCAAGCTTCAGACAATCAGTTGTGACCCTTCAAAATACTCCGACAAGGATGAATTTGACAGCGACGTGCACCACACGGTGCATACACAGCAGCACCCGAGCCGATCATCAGCTTTTGCAGCTTCGTGCTTCTGGGAAAAGATTCTCTAGACACACAGTTGTGAAAAGTATTGCCTCCCATGAAGCAGCCGTTTCCCGTCGTTATCTCTTGGGTGCCGCTGGAAGCGCTGCAGCCATGCTCGCTCTGCCTTCAGGTGTGGTTTTGCTTCCTGAGATGTGAACTTGATCAGGATGATCTGGGAGCTTTGGGTTCTGAGCAACGCAATCCTGAGTACTGACCATGGGCATTATGTTCCTGTAGGTGCTCTAGCCTCCCCAAGCAGCGCATACGACTTCACCGTGGTGCAGTACGGCAAGGAGAGGACGCTCAAAGAGTTTGAAGGACAAGTAACTGTCGTCCTCAATATTGCCAGCGAATGAGGTCTGCAGGTGCGAAAAGACTGTCCCTTTTTTTAGACCAGCTACTTACATTGGCTACAGGTACTGAGTTGCTTCTGCGGGAATGTACTGCGACTGTCCGTGATATACTTCCTGCCCTGTGCAGAACAGGAACTATGGTAGTCTACGAACGCTGTACCAAAAGTACAGAGACTCCGGGTTCAACCTGATCGCATTTCCATGCAACCAGTTTGGAGGGCAAGCGCCGCGTTCCTCAGATGGGGAGCGCGAGTTTGCTTACAAAAAGTTTGGCTTTGAGTTCCCCATCATGGTAGGTTTATACTGACCCAATGCTTCTGCTAATGCAAGGAATGTTGCCTCCACAGAATCTTGCACCAGGCAGTGCAAGATGTTATATGGTGTTGGCAAGGCTTCAGAAGTTGATCAGATCTTCACTAGTGCAAGCTGTGCAACAGGACAAGATCGATGTGAACGGCGCGGACGCGCACCCACTGTACACCTTCTTGAAGGAGCGGACAAAGTCGGGGGACATCAAGTGGAACTACACCAAGTTCCTGGTGGACCGCAAGGGCGTGCCCCGCAAGTGCTTTGGATCCCTGTTTGACCCCATCGACTTTGAGGATGATGTGAGCCCTGCTTGGCCCCTTCTATATGCTCGTAGCAGGATACTTACACCCTCTTTCTTGAGCTATTTGTGACAAGCATGCAACATTGAAGTGACAGAGCGTTGAAGCACTGGGGCCACCCGGAAACTGCTAAGGACTGAGACAAGTTTGTGTGCCTGAGAAGTTGCTCGTGTCACACAGGTGCGGCTGCTTCTGGGTGGTAAGGATCCCTTGCCGCCGGACTGCGCGAGGCACCCGGGGCGCAAAGCCTGCAACGTCGATGCCATCCTGGCTTCTTAGAGAGAGCGCCACCGTCCCTTCAGCGTGCCTGCGCGCGTTGACATTTCTTACTGTACAATTGGAGAAAGATAGAGCTGAAGAGTGGACTGATGGCAAGCATTTGGGGTGAGTGGCGGCACTGGGAGACTATATGACGGCTTGGACACAAATCTGGGGATCCCAGGCAGTCCGAGCCTGAAACAAGCAGTTGTGCTCTGAGCTGGGTCGTTCCCTGGCTCTGTGGCCCTCTGTGTCTTCCTGTTGTGAACTCATACCTGTTTGCGATGTTTATTAGAGGTGCTTTAGTTAGTAAGAATTGTCTTGCAACAGCTGCAGCAGATAAACTGCGCTTGAAGCACTGCGAGCATGAGATGTTTGTGTTGTTAGCCTTTGTAGTTTTCATCAGAGTGGCTTGACTAAAGCTTCATTGCGGTCGCCAAACTGATTGCAGCATCCTGGTATATTCAAGGCCTACATCACATGGAGATATTGAGGACGGCGATTCTTGAAGCTGAATGAATACTTGATGCTCTGGATAAAGAGTTACTATCCAAAATGGCCTTCTTGCATGACAGCCTTAATTATTACAATTAATTGGTGGCTTCAGCTTTTGAATAAATTTAAAATTCTTGCAGCTGCACGTGACTGGATAATGACAACATCGGAGAAGCTGGCAATTTTGAGCAAACCCACTACGCTCCGCAGATGATCACACAAGTCCTCACTCTCACAATACTGAGAATCAACACATACATATAACTTTGCTGCTATGACTTCACCCGTAAATCTTGCTTGCATGCACGTTTGCACAGTGTGCTTCATGCTACGGCAATTCGTACAACACAGAAGATGTCATAGTGAGAAAGTGGCGCGAACACCGGACCCTCATTACTGTACATAACAAACGAGATATAAACAATACTTCATGTAATCAAGTGCGCGGCAGGTGAGCTGACAGTCCAGGACAGTCCAGGGACTTCCGCCGTCACGGCGGTCAGCAAATTCTCAAGTGCAAGCACGGTACTGCTGCGGTCAGTCCGGCAGCTGGTCCATTATGAAGGCTGATTTTGGGCCTGTCCCAGAATCAAAGTAGGCCAACGAAGGCCGGAGGAGGCAAACATATAGCGGGCCATGCATGGCCTGCGCTGGCCTCTCCTCACCATTTTGACATCAGGCGTTTTCCAGCATGCAGAGCAGGTTCTTGATGACATTTTTGCCGCGGATGAGGTTGATGCGCTGCAGGCGCTCGTTGGCCAGGTGACACGCGTCGCTGGACTGCCCAAACGGCACCAGCAGCGCCGGCGCTCCCAGCATCTTCTCCAGCGCTGACGCCACCTGTTCACAGCATTCCCTGCTGCCTCAGCACTTTACTTCCCTGCCTGGCAGAAATCCTCTCCAGGCAACATGACACATAGATCGTGAAGATGCAGCCCCTCTTCAGTGCCTGTGCTTCAAATTAAATGCCAACCCAAGAATGCAGACATGTCAACTCCAGTATCGACGTTTTCCTGAAAGCACATTCACCCCGACACAAAATACCTCTTCACCCTTTCGAAAGGCCAAACCATTTTTTGTATACAGCTGCTCTTCAGAGCTCAATTTAACATGCAAGAGCGGGGCTGGTAGAGGACATTTATAGTATGTGGCAAGGAGGCATCATTGGAGGCATTCATTCTTGCCAAACTCAACCATTTTTGTCATTGGGGGAGGGCACTCACGGGCATGGTGCCGCCCTCGCGCACGAAGAGGGGCTGACGCCCCCACTCGGCGGTCAGAGCGCGCTCGGCCATCTTAAACAGCTTGCTCTCCGGGTCCGCCTCCCACCAGTCCCCCACGCTCTTCACGCGCACCGCCGCCGTGTTGCTGCTGCCCAACGCGCTGAACGCCGTGTCCACGTGCGCCCGCAGCGCCGCTATCAGCTGCTCCGCATCCTAACATGGGAAACAGCCATGCGTCAGTGCCTCCATACTTGCAGGGGGAAGCTTTCTCTGCGCAGCCCCGCCTCCTGGAGACACCACGTCTCTCGCTGAGTTCAGGCACAAAGAACAGAGCGGGGAGCTGGCATGCATGAGATAGGACATGCAGACACATGCATGACATGCAAGGACACTGCAGTTCATCATCTGCAAGGAAGCCACTGCACATCATCCCCTTCTTGCCTCGCACCGTCTTGCTGCGCAAGGTTCCCCTCCCTTTCTCTCTTTGTCTCTGGTCGAGGAGACCCATGATGAGCCACTCCGTTGCTCTCATCTACAAGCAAAGACAGAAGGAGCGGGACAGAGGTAGCAGACCTGGTCGGGGACGAAGCGAACGGAGACGTTGCCGACGGCGGAGCGGGGGATGACGGAGAACCGGGTGGGGCCGAAGCGGTAGAAGGGGTCCCCCGCGCCCTCCTCGTCGTCCCCCACCCTCACGTCCACCACGCTCAGCGCCGGCTCGCACCACCGCGCCCGCAGCAGCTCGCTCGTGCTCTGAGCCTTTACCTGTGACAATGCATGCGCTTGATCAGCTCCCTATTTGTAGCGACTGCAGCGGTAGCTGCATGGAGTAGTAGCCGCGCAGTGGCCCCGTTGTCGCAGTGCAGTGTTTGCAGCATGCAGTGGTGGCAACACAGTCATGCATGACAGTCAGCTCGCAGATGTGCCAAAGGCATCTCTATTGGAATGCGCTGCAAAAAAAGCCTGCGAGCCGCTTGATTGCATCGTGTTGGCGCGCATGCAGGCTTTCCATGAACGGTTCGGTGCGCAAGTGCGACCCTTCAGAAGGTAATCTGCTCGCGGCAGCGACGCGCAAACTGACTAAAACTGCAGCACAGTGATAACGGCACCCTCGGAAGGGAGAGGGTACAGGAGGGGATGGGCGCACGAGGCAGGGGATGCCGAGGGCGGCGCGGTAGCCGTCGAGGGAGAATTCGGAGGAGGCGGCCAGGCGCTCGAGGGCAGGCTCCAGCGTGTTGGGCCGCACGAGCGCCTGGAACCCGGGCACCAGGATGCGGTTGCTGCTGTCCACTAGGCTTGCCAGCACCTTCATCAAATCCGCCAGCGGCTCGTTGAACACGCCTGCATGCCGACAAAACACACCCACTGCCTCAGCTTTCAAAGTAAATAGAACATTCTGAGCCAGCACTGTGCGGGGGGCACCCGTCACAAGGGGACAATAATATCAGAAAGGCATGGACACGAAAGTTGGCAATGGATATACGAGCGTCTTAACAACATAAAAGTTGTTTAGCTTTGATCTGGGAAAGCATAGCATGCTCACCGCCCTCGTTGCCGGAGTGCAGGTCCCTGGCCGGCCCCTTCACCTCCACCGCTGCAGCAATCATGCCCCGCATCCCATACGTCAAGCACGGCACCTGCATAAGCCAAGTGCTCAGCAACACTACACACCCATGATCCCCAGCAGATTTTGTGCACTGTAGAGACTGTCTGCCCGTGATGACAAACAATTATTGCTGGATGATCAATGTTATCTCAGGCTGCTCCTACTGAGCATTCAGGGAAAGAACACAAACTGTCAGGCACCAGCAAGGACATGCGGATCTCCCTGCTCTGAACCCTTGGCAGAACCAGTCATGCACCAATTAGAAGTGCCTTGCTTGGTCGCTCAGCACACAAACAGACAGACAGGCACTGCAACATGCGCTTGTGGGAGCGGCCAGAGCAGCTGACCTCCTCGCCGACCCAGAGGGTGTTGGAGATGATGATGAGCTGGGTGCCCTCAAACCAGTGCAGGTTGGCCTGCACAGCCTCGCGGAAGCCTGCGCTGCCGTTCTCCTCCTCCCCCTCAAACACAAACGCCACGTTCACTGGCAGCAGCCCGTTGGCGCCGCGCCCCTCCTTCAACATCTCCTTCACCGCGTACACAAATGCCAGGATGGGCCCCTGCACATCACCAACAAGCCCACTTGTTTAGGGAGTCTTTCATAACACCATGCAAGCATACTGGCATCCTGTATGGACCAAAGATAGCCATCGGGAAGCCTCCTCTAGGTGAGATTCTTCGGACACGAGAAGCACACTGCAGACACCTCGGGCAGAGCATGAAAGGGCAATCTTTTGCCGACTTCAAGATGAGTGTCACTGTGTGCCAACGATCGATCGAACCACTGCATGCATGCCCTCCTTTCATACTATGCATGCAATGGATACACAGAAGAACTGCTACTTTGTGACTGGAGAGGGTTGCCAGACGATCAGGCGCGCCTTGTTGTCGGAGGTGCCGCGGCCGTAGAAGTAGCCGTCGATGGCGGCGACCTCGAAGGGGTCGGTGTTCCACTCGCGCTCCATGGCCGGCTGCACGTCGTAGTGGCCGTAGAAGGTGACAGTGGGCAGGTCCGGATTGCGCCCCAGCCGCCCAATCACCACAGGATTCTTGTCCTCCACCGGCCGGCTCAATTTTATCTCCGCACCTGCGCAACCATCCCCGACCTTGAAATTTCCCTTGCAACATTCCTGTAGAATTCCGACCGCCCTGCATGGTTGTCCTATGGCCCACTGGCTTTGTCGTTGCTGATCTTGAAGTAAAAGCTTGCACTGGTGCAATAGCACTCGCTCCTGGTTGCTTAATTGCATGACACAGATGCTGCCAGCGCAATGCAGCATCAGAAACACGTCATCACGCCAAATCAATCAGTGAGTTGATAAGTGAGACAGAGGCTCCAAATGACATTGAAAGCCTCACCGAGTGACTCGAGCAGGGTGGCCAGGAACTTGGCGCCCCGGAAGCAGTCCTCCTGCAGGGTAGGGTCGCTGGACACCGTCTTGAGCCGCACAAAGTCCCTGAGCGCATGCTCCAGCTCCCTCTCCAGCTGCTGCACCTCGCTGTCCGTCGTGCTGCACTCGCCCGGCGCGCTGCTCGCAATGCGCGCCCTCTTCGTTGCACCTGCTTTCCAAAAACCCCAGTTTCAGCAGTCTCAGCCCTCATCAATCCCAGCACGTCTCACCATGATGCTGGACACCTGCCGCCTTTGCTTGATAGCTCCCAACATCCTGACAATGTGTGAGCTCCCTCCAAGACGAATTTGGCTGGTGCTGCACACGAGATGCCGCATGGAAGACAGGGAGCAAGGTATCATTCGGCCCTGGAGGGGAGGCTGACGTTGCACATGTGCATGACAGGCAGAGCCTCACCGTCAGTGTTCCGGGTGGATGCTGAAATTTGGCTGGAGGTGGGCGCCAATCCGCACGCCTGGCTGTCGTACATGTCTCTACTGTTCCACAGCCGCACTATGCCATCCTCCGACCCGGTCACTGTGTATCTGCAAACATGACCGTGAAGCTCTCAGCAACACGTCTAAACCTCAACTGTTTTGTAAAGGGCTCTAGCACACTTCCAGACAAAACCCATCCCCGTAACATCCAACATGGGGATCAAAGTGCACACAGCCTTAATGTTCTGAGGCATGCAGCACGGCGTGAAGAATGTGGTGCGAGCTGAGAGTGACTCACTCTGGCGAGAGCGCGGTGGAGAGGAATGGCAGGGAAGGGGAGGGGGAATGCGCCGGGGCAAGGGTGAAGATGCGCAGGCATGACCAGCATTTTGAACGCCACAGCCTGACGGTGGCATCCGCACTGGAGCTCGCTATCAGTGCTGCCCCATCCATGGCTGACAGGGCCGGCCGCAGCTGTGCACCAAAACAATCATCATCAGTGCTGTGAGAAGAGTTTAATCATCTGCAGTACACTAATCTATATCAAATAAGTGTCAGAAAAGGGTACCTCAGAAGTCAAATCTTGGGGCAGGGACTCACCTCTCTCAATGTCTCGCCCCCCTTTGCATGCCCGTTCGGCGTGTCATGTGGTAAGTTGGTATCAGTGGGGAAAACTGGTGGCGGAGGCGGCAGCCCGGAGATGCTGAGCACATCATCCTTGTGTCCCGCCAGCGTCTGTCTGCACACCATTGTCTCCATGTCCTGGGCCACACAAGTCCCAGATTAGACAAGCAATTTCAGCATTTGCACACCGACGTGACCTGACAAGCGCACAGACAGCACTGTGCTGCAGCAAGGATCTCACCCAGACACGGATGATGTTGTCCCGGCCGCCGCTGAGAAGCAGGCTGCCGCAGCTGTAGAGCGTGAGAACGCTGCCTCTGTGCCCGCGGAGCACCCTAATTACACCAACCAGAATATCCCAACATTAAAGACCACAAGAAACACCACCATTAGCCGCAACAGAGCATTTGCAAACTGACAGCCGATCAAGGGCATGCAAGAGGGCACATGAAGTGCAACAGAGGCATCAGAAGGGCAAGGAGAATTTCTCCATGCCATTCTAAGGGCAAGGCAAAGGGCATGCAAAAGAACAAAGTGGAAAAGCAGCGCACCTGAAGAGCGCCAGGGTGGAGGCGTCCCAGACGCGGATCATGGCATCACCGCCGGCTGAGCACACATAAGAGCCGCACAGCGCGAGCGCATGCACGGCACCGCAGTGCGCGTCCTCTGCAGCGCTGCACACGTCTGGCAGCGCCTCCCGCGCCAGCGTCAGCCCCCCCGGCGCATGCCCATTCACCGCCGCTGTGCTCACCTCGTCCCCCGGCCGGAACGCTTTTATCGAGGCGTCCTGCGCGCATGCACCGCAGCCTCACTTTTTAAAGTTGTGAAATGCAAGGGTCCTCCACAGGTCCTTTTGCTCGAAAGATGGCCAGATTCTGCTTCCTCTCGGCATCGTTGTTAGCACTCGGCAAAGGATTAAGATCTCGACAGGAAGCAGAGGGTCACGGTGACAAGTGTGATGCAGCTCAGAGTCCAGGAGGAATCACCTGGCCAGCGACATAGACGGTGCCGTCGAGGGCGACAGCGAGCGCGGAGAGGGCGCCGCTCTCGCGCGGCTGCTGCAGCACGCGCACGCAGGCGTAGGTGGCCAGGTCCCAGACTCGCAGGGAACGCCCCCCGATGCTGTACAGCCGCCCGCCCGCTATGTGCAGCCGCTGCACCGGCCGGCTGTGGCCCGTCAGCGTGCGAATGCACTTCCCCTGAGTCAGATCCCACACCTGCAGGTGACACAATTCTTGCTTCAAAAAAATTGTGGAAGAATCATGCCATACCCTACCTTCTGATGGTCAAGCATTGTTTAATACACAGGATATATAGTTTTAGGAAGCTGGAGCTGTATTGCACGAAAAGGCAAACGACTACTGCTCACACACTTCAAATCGGGAGTTTGCATCAAGATTTGAATTGACACGCGATGAGCATGCACGCATGTGGAATTCACAGCTAGCAGAGGAATGCTTGAGCAGTGCCTTGATGGTGAGGTCGGTGGAGGAGGAGAAGAGCAGGCGGTCATCCAGCAGGGCCAGGCACAGCAGCGCGCCCGTGTGCCCCGTCAGCTGCTGATCCTCCGCTGTCACAACACGCGCCCCCTCATCCATCTTCAGCGGGCCCGGCATGCTGTCGCTCCCCTGAAGCTTCCCGCCCGCTGCACACGCGACATCCACAAGTCAGCCATCGGTCATTGAGCATGACTGCATGCTACATACCTGCCCTGAGTGCTATCTGGGCCACCACAATAATAGCCCTTGTCCAAGTCAGGCCTGTCTTTGCACCTCAGCCTTAACATTCTACACGCCTTTATGGATATCAGGTCAAGCAAGTAATGAGGGGTAAGAATTCCTTGCAAGAGTTAGGAGAAAGTTAGAGTAGGAGGAGGGTCGCACTGTCGCGCCGCCGTTTCCGCTGCATCTGCCAGGGCCGCCCCGAGACCTGCACGGCGCCAGAGACGGCCTCCAAGCTCATGGCAACCTCCTCCTGGCGCGGGTGCACCCCGTGTGGCCCAAGGGCACTTCGCATCACATTTATGCAGCTGCCCTGCACATCAAAATTGCCCTTGATGAGACAGGATATTCAATGCTTGTGAAGATTGACAGACATCTGATCAAGATGTTGCAGCATGATTGGGATGTGTTGACAGGAACCAAGGGCATCTCCCATGTGCAAAGTTGAGTGAGAAGGGTGCTTTCACCTTCTCACTGATAATGATGAGAGCGGAGTTGCGGGGCACAGCAACCCATTCCCCGGCCTGGCGGGTGATGGGCTCTGACGCGACCAGCGCCACTCGCGTCCCCACCGCCCCATAGCTCAAGCAGTACTCCCCCTGCCACCATCCACATCCAATCTTGAACAATGTCTGCTGCATCCCTTCTGCTAGGTGGGACCGCCACACCCAACCTTCCTCGAGTGACTTTATTGCCCGCTGATGCCCACAAGAGTGCTCTTGTTTTAGAAGCATCAGGCAGAGAAGTGTATTAGTATGCTGCAGGTCAAGCAGGATGCCCTGGGGGATGGAAGCAGAGCGCGCACCTCCCCGGCCACTGCAGTGTTCCGCGCGCTGGCGGCGTTTGCTGTGGGGCTGCAGGGCACGCAGCCGGGCTCGCCTGGGCCCTTGAGCGGCCCGGGCGCGACAGGCGTAGCGGGTGCCTCCTGGCTAGGACCTGGGCAGCGCTGGAAGGCGGACCCCTCAGCATAGTACAGAGACGCCGGCTCCTCGTCCTCGTGGGACACATAGCGCGTCGCGATCAGCGTGCTGCCGTCCGACACGGCAAAATTGAGCAGTGACACCTCTGTGATTCCCGCCGCCTCCTGCGCCGCCGTGATGCTGGCAAACGTCGCCTGCACAACACCCGTCATGTAGTCAACTTTTTTATGTGAGAGTCATCGTGCACCTTCAGGTCCACAGCTTCAGGTTCTTCCATCTTTGATGCGCCAAGCAGAGGAAACTGAAGAGACGCATGGTGGCTGCAAGGGAACCCGTCAATGAACCCCACCGCAGGACCTGTCCTTTCTTCAAGCCCCGAGGTGCGCTTCATTGCTGGCCTTCCCTTGCAACCAATTCCGGTGAGACAGGGGTCAAGGGTGAGTACCTCGATGGCGCGCAGGAGCACATGGGGAGGGTGCTGCGAGGTCAGGTCGGGGAGGTGATGGAGGAATACAGAGAAGCAGACAGCGCTGTCAGAGTGAAACGACTGCACGGTGTCATAGGCTGCGTCTGATAGAATGGACAGCAAGGCTCTCCGTATCTTCATGAAGCCGCCCACCTGTGCAGGACAGCATGTTATGTTTTGTGGCCAAGCCTCCCCATTACTGGCACTCTCTTTGGCTCTCTGGGGTGAGCTGCTGGGCGCACCATGCCATTGTGCATCCACATGTAGCGGCCCCACTGAAAGGGGTGGCAGTTCTGCTCAGACACCGGCATCCCTGGCATGGCTGCTCGGACCTGCATCCACATCCCCAAAAGATGCTGATTCTGTGGGACAGGTACAGACCGCTGCGATATTCAGTGCATTGCAAAGCCAAAGCACGCACAGGCGCCAATACTTACGTGGGCAAAGACAAGGGGCGATATTATTTTGCAGGAAAGGCGCCCCAAATTCTCGTTGTTCCTGGCCACACAACACAACGTCACAAGCCATGGAAACAGCAGTCAATTATGACGGCAACAACTCAGAGATGCACCTCATGTGGCAAGCTTCGAGATCAGCTTAACATGCTCACCAGGCTGGTGTGATGGAAGTGAAGACGCATGGTGTGGGATCCACCCTTGCAACAGGTTTCCCATCCGTGGCATCTGATGTAAACCACCTGGTCAGCCATGCGCCACGTCAGCATGTGCTGCAATCTCAGATCGATGCTCTTCATAGCTAAGGCAGAAGGAAAAGAGGAGCTGCAAGCAAATGCCCAATAGGAGGCATGACGCAATTCGCACCCTATGCCAAATCCATCTCCATTTAAGTTGCCATATGCCAGGTGCGAGGGCAAGCTCGAGTCCATTTTCCTCTCCCGCGCGTCATACGACTGCTTTATGATGGATCTATCCGGCCAGAGAACGACATCTGCCACCAGGACTGGCGGCCCCATGTATGCCATCAAGCGGCACATTCTGGCGCTGCCCTGCTGCCCTGAGGCCCCTGTATTCTTGCCGCTTCCCTATGTCTGACGCTGGCGATGTAAACCTAACCGCACACGAACGTACGAGATCGTCTCAGGAGTGCTTGAGCAATTTACAGTACTGAAGGATATCCTGACAGTGGAGAAAGAGATAGGCAGAAGATGTCAGATGTCTGCAAAAATAGACATTAAAGAATCTTAGCCACAAGGCTGGTCGAACAGTATCATTCATCCACACATCAAATGCAAATCCCATCCATGCTGTGAACGCACCGAGTTACACAGTGTGGCTGGGCGCAACTGTTGACTTCCTTAGAAATTTTGCAACCTCTGCAACGGGTCCCAAGCAGCCCTTGTCGTAGAAGTAACAATTGTGCCTTAACTGGATAGTCTATTAATTATAAAGTAATTGCTAGCCCTTCTGTCGTCCGCACCCCAGAAAAATCTTAGGTACTACTTGCTTCGGGACACAAACACACTTCCACGCTGCACAGCGCCTGGTATATGTCAACAGATGAATATACTGGTAGTTTTTCGAATGAAACTTGCTGATTGCCCAAGGAAAGAGGCGTTCGCAATGGTGGTTCGGTGTTCGGATGCAATATTGCCGACATGTGCTGGCACGTGGCTACATGATGTATTTCAGCCATGAATACACCAGCTTGGCTGCCCTTTCCCTGTTGGCTTTCCCCCAGTTATTAATTGACTCTTGGACGCATGATTGCATGTTGTCCAGAGCCGGACCAAAGTTGGGAATTCTTGCTCATGTTCTCGTTGAGAGACTTCGTTAAGACCGAGCTCTGCGAGGTGAGAGCATTAGGAGAGGAGAGACGTTAATATTGATTACTACATTCATACAATACAACTTCATCACGAATTCTCGTCAAATATTCTATGGCCACGATCGTGGTCCTGATATTGCTAAGACAGCCGTCCTGAAGAGATGACATGTGCAGGACCTGACTCTGCTGCATCGAATACTAAGGCGCCATCATCCTTCACCATTGCTCATTATTTCAACGATCTCAATGTAGAATGCCACTTTCAATTTGATGGCCGATCTGGAAACCATTGTCAGCAGCAGACAGCCAGCACCCGTTGGTCCTTGTAAGGACAGCACGGGAAGACAGGGATGCAGGCAAAATGGCCAGCGATGGTCCAATCTGGCAAAAAGCAACGTCAGAAAAACCGGCTCAAGATCGCTGTCAGGAGGAAAAGTATTGCATGTTTGGGTAGGCACCTAGCACCACCAAGTTCGGCCTGGTTGCGCGCTGCTGGTGACCATAGTCTTTCAGAATTGACGGAGTTGCCCTGTAACATTATTTTGCTGCTTTCTGCAGACATGACGCTGCAGCCGCATCATGGCGCCTTTCTGGGGGATGCTTTCAATTATGCGAAGCATCTGCTGGCCGGTGCGCTGTCAGCTGTTGTGTCCAGAACATGCTGCGCCCCCATGGAGACCGTGAAGATGCAGATGATCTTCAACCACCGCTCTGGGACCACCATGCAAGTTGCAGCAGGAGTTTTCAAGGATGAAGGCATCGGGGGTTTTTGGAAGGGCAACGGTGCTGCACAGATCACAACCTTTTGCAGAGCACATGTATCAGCAAGTTTGTCAGATTGCTCAAAGATGAAGACGTCCTGCAAAGTAGCGATTCTTACCATCTATTTGGTTCTGTTGCAGGTATCAATGTCTTGCGCACAGCGCCATATAAGGCACGGCCTCTCTACTCAGCTGCCTGCCAAGCATGTTACAGGGAAATTTGTTCACAGCCACAAATGTTGGATAGGTCATGATGGTGGCAGTGTGCTGCAGGCCGTCAATTTCTTCTGCTTTGATATGTACCGCAAAATTTTTGTGAAGGCCCTCGGACCGGAGCTCCGCAATGAAGCAAAGCTTGCAGCTGGTGCTCTGGCTGGTGCGACTCCACTTTTCACTGCTTAGCACCAACTCGGTGCAGGGTTGCAAGCTGCATGATTGCATGTCCTGTTGCACCTTTAGTGCTGACTCCTGATGGGCTGCTCATGCAATCAACAGGCATCACAGCCACGCTGTGCTGCTTTCCGCTGGATGTGCTGCGTACGAGAGTCCTCAGCGCGCCAATCAGTCAGCGCGAGGGGAATTATCTGGCCATGTTGGCTCGGATTGCGCGCAAGGAAGGACTCCCAGCACTCTATGTCGGATGCGCGCCTGCTCTGGTGGCCATGGTGCCCTCTGGGGCCGTGTACTACTGGCTGTATGACATGCTGAAGGAGAAGCACCTCAAGCATGTGTCCACCACCACAGGTGGGGTGATGTTGGCTCTTCCCTGCCCTATTCCACTTCTTGCTTGAAATTGTTTCTCGTTTGTTGAAGCATTGGAGCTGGTGCAGCATGTGTTGAAGTGGTGGCATTGACATGCCTTGCAGGCCAGCAGGCGTCCAGACTGGATGCAGCCCACTCCCTCTTGTATGGGGCGCTGGCGGGCGCAGCAGCAGAGAGCACTGTGAGTGGCTCACTTCCAATTTTTATCGTTGTCCGGTCCTGTTAATGCTCCATCAGTCATGCAGATCCCAGGTATACCTTGGATTTATTTATGCGCACCCTGTTGCATCGCGCAGGTGTATCCCTTGGAAGTGATCAGGCGGCGCATGCAGCAGATTGCAGCCGCAGCAGTGGGCAACAATGGCGGTCAGCTGACACGTGCTGCTGTAAACCAGGCCAGCTTGAAGGCATTCTCGCATGCTGCAAACGAGATCTGGATGAAGGAAGGCCTAAGTGGCCTCTATGCCGGAGTCGGTCCCAATACCATTCAGGCACGCTCTGTTGAATGACTCTAAATTCTCATCATTGCCTTGATGAAGGCTGACAGCATTATGTTGATCTGGACTTTGCTCAGGTGCCCCGATGATGGATCTCGTGCAGGTAGCAGTCAGCATGAGCTTTCTTGCAATGTGATGGTGGCCATTCTGATCCAGCTTGTTCTGTGCAGGTGCTGCCAAGCGCAGCTCTTGGGTATTTTGCGTTTGAGACATTCAAATCGCTGATGCGAGTGAGAGAGTGAGAGTCTTTGTTTTTACATGTGCACGCATTGAAGAATGGGAAAGCCATAGCTCTATGATAGACTTTGAGACTCCAGGCCTTCTTCTTGTAGCTCATGTGCGAATTTTGTACGTCAGTATCTCTCAGATGAGAGAGGAATAATGTGAAGCAATGGTCTCCCCGGACTGCCATGGCCAGTCCCACCAGTGGTGACTACCTGGTCCCTTATGCAAGTGCAATTGTGGTTGATAATGTAGCAAAGGTTTCTGAACCGTGCACCAGCTGGCGATGTGCAGCTGTCAAAAGTAGTACAGTAGAGATAGGCTGAAAAGCACATGGACGAGTGGCAAGCAATCAGCGTGACATGTGCCCTGTTTCATGCATGCAGAGGAAGCCAAATTTGGTGAGGCACCGCATGCAGTCAGACAGACGAATTTCTTCTGGCAGACGAACATGCACTTTGTTATTTTCATCACGGACCTCCACATGTATCCCTGGCGATTTGCACAGGCATACATTCAACAGCCACTGGCTTCCTTCAGTCGTTCTCAAGTGCGAGCGCCTTCCCAACTTCGTCGTCTGGCACCACAGCACAGGTAAGGAACCCACTTCCGTCACGGTCGCCAACGGCCGACGAACCCACCGACAAAAACCAGAGATGAACTCAAGCTAGGATGGGTATAGTGTTGCTTTGCACAGCTCCTACCAGTAGGAGGTACGTACCCAACGCTTGCCAGAGCCTGAGACGTGCTTCCGAATTCAAAACTTGTCGGTCACAGCTCGAACTCAGGGCTCGACTTTCTACACCTATTGTTTGATCTTGCCTGCTTTCCTTAACCGTCATAGGACAGAGAGCGCTTGTCTGTACAGAGCTGCTTAAAGTCAGTGCCACAGCTTCGACTTTGGGTTGGGTGGGCGCGTGTTTTCACTGTTGCTATCGAGGAGCTTTCGGATAAAATGGCCGAAGACTGTCTTTGGAAGATCTGCTGCATGCATAAATAGAGCCAGAGATCATTCAGGTCCCTGGTATGGCTGCAGCAGGAGATCGATCGTCAATCATGTGAGGCCTGCCTGCTACAGGAAGGAGCCTGTCTCGCTTGCCGCATCCAAGCTTTTCTTCCCATCCAAGCGTCACATCAACCTCACAGCCATGGACATGGCAATCGGCACCCTCTTGCTCACGCTGCTCTTCCCTGTTGCCTTTGCGGATGGCATTGAGTGGCAAGCCATGCTGAAACCTCAGGGCGGCGGAGTGAGATACAACGGCGATGGTGTGCCTTCCCTCATGCCATTGACCATCCCTGTTCATCTCTTGTGACTTATAAGCAGCAGCTGGCTCGTGATTAATCACGCATGTGGTTTGCTTGTATGCTTGCTTATGCAGCCACTCCAGATTTGATTGTAGAGATGTCTGCGTCAGGCACCTATTACGGCCAACAAGATGGCCAGAACGATGGGGGCGCCTGCGCCTTTGGCAAGTCTTTCTCCAATTCCCTGGTGAGCTTCGAGCTCACCTTACCAGAACAGCACTATTGCAAGAATTGTGAAGAGGAGCTCAAGTCTTCTGCACTTGCCAATTCTGCGTATGCAGGCCTGTTTGGTCAACGTGCATACTCTCCAAAGCATTCTAAAGAGATTTCCAATGATGTGACTGGACAGTATATGAGTTCCTTGGCAACAGAGGCGGCCCTGAGCCCCATTCGTGTTTAGTCCGTCCAATCTAGAGGAGCACCAGAGGAAATATGTCCCATACTTGTTATGGCCTGCCCAAATGCAAATCGAGCTGCAAAAAAAGACTTGATAGTAATTAAACAAGTGCCTACGTGGAAACCACTTTAGTTAAATGCTAATGCTATTGTCTGCTGATGGAGCATCCTGTCTACATGGCCAGGGTTTGAGCTGGAAGGAGGGCGTGCAAACCTACATCGCCCTCAACCGTGCGCAGTACAACAACTCCCAAGCTTGCGGCCAGTGCCTGATGTACCGCGGGCTGGGCGCTGGGATTGGCATGCTGCCCATACCCTCTGAGTGGCAGTTTGGCCTGGTCGACAATGTGTGAGTACCCTTTCTGCCTGTCCCTAGTGTGGGTTGCTGGCTGACTGTCTGCTGTGCACTGTGCAAGGCATTTCCAAGTCGGAATGTAGGCAAGCTGAGAGTGTTTGCAAAGACTACCTGAGAGTGTTGCAAAGACTCTTCTTGTTGTAAGCAGCCTGCAGTGAAGAGGAGGTTTCGATGCAGTTGCTCATGTTTTGGGCAACAATAGTGCAATGCATGAATGTACAGGTGTCCAGAGTGCGCTTACGGCAGCATTGACCTGGACAAGAACGGTGACGGCCGCTGGAAGATCGAGTGGTACCCCATTCCTTGCAATGTGAGCGAGGGCAAGTTTCACTACTACTTTGGTGGCAGCCCCAACCCCTACTGGTTCATGTTTGCCATCTCCAACACAAGGTGCGGCTTCCCATGTCGGGGCTACTATTTGACCTGTTGCCACCCGCTGAGTGTGTCGTATTGGGATGGCTTCTGCTCTGTTGTGTGCTGCAGCTGCAGTTTCTTGTAGTGAGAGGAATGCAGACATCCAAGCAGAGCTTTTGCACTCTCACAAGACAGCTAGCTGTTCTGCATGGGTGAAGATGTTTTAATTGTGGATTTAAGCTCCAGCATGTCTGAGATTTGAACACACTGCAGGGTGCCGATACAGAGTGTCAAGCTGAAGTATCCTGACGGAAACTTCTACGACCTTGCCCGTGGTGAGTTCTTCTGACAGCCGTACTTGACATGTGCCTGCCTTGAGAATGTATAATTCCCCTTTCTGACTGTGGCTATATTTGAGGGAATGCTGAGCACATCTGCCGATGATGTTAGGGAGAATCTGAGATGAACTGGGTGCATTGTGATGGTCTGCAGGGTGGAACAACATGTGGGCGGCCAACGGAGGGCCCTTCAACTTTCCCATAGATATCGCGGTGCGCTGAAGATGCTCCTTGCTCAACGATGCATGCGCAAAGCGTGTCAGTGCATCACTGATTGAAAATATCAGTTGTTTTCAGGCATGCCATGAAAATACAGCTATGTTGCTCATGTACTAAAGTGCTGTGTTCTGACTGCGCAGATCACATCAGTCCTGGGAGACACTGTGCGTGACACCATACAGAGCACAGCGGGCGGGGATGGAGGGTCGCAGTTTCCCTATCGCGCCATGGGCGCCAGTGCCCAGCCACCTTCAGATGGGAAAGCACAAACCACTCAAGGTGGACGGCGCATGCTGCAGAGTTAGGTGCCTCACGTGAAGCATCAGGCCAGGCATCCCTGCAAAGGCTGGGGTGGTCGATGCCTTTGAGTGGACTGAATATTGCTTATTTTGCACCCCATAACTGCATGCTGCTAGCCTAGCAGTACACTAGTGCTTGACAGTGTGACACTGTCAATGTGGCCTGGCATCTTGCACCTGCATTGCAAAACTGATTGTGCGGCATTGCGTGACCCACACGCGTTTTTCATTGAGACCAGCTCATTTATGCATCGTTGAGTACTGCAATTCGTGAACTGCGTGCACTGCATCTCCCATACATGGAACTTGCTTTGATCGTACTTTTGCAATTGATTATTATGTTGCATTCTGGGATCCTTGAAATGACTGTGTTGAATTGCTATTCACTTGCATGCCACGTGGTGCCACTGAGTGGTGCCTTTATGTGGCGCTTACAATTGTTATGTTGCAGCTCTCATGTAAATCAAGTTGCGAATATGTCACAATACGCGCCCAACGCCAATACCCAGTGATTCTTCCATATGTGTCTGCCACAATTTTTCATGCACATGCACCAATACTGGCAATATTGACTTCTTTGGGTTGCCAACAGCAGCTGCATCTCAGTCTCATGATCGGAATATTCATTAATGGCTGTAGCTACTGTAGCCTGTAGATTGGACCTTGTCTGTCTAGGGAGCCTTGCAAGCCTTTGGGAAGGCTACTAGCTGCAGTACAGCCTCAGAGAAGATGGATGAGCACATGTAAACGTGCCATTCACCCAGTCAGTGAGTTCAGAAGTCTGGCAGCCTGCTCTGAGAGCAAGTCTTGCTTTCATACCAGTACCGCTTGCAAGTCAGGCCTGCCCTATCTGCATTGAATGTCCTGTAGTGTAATGTGCCCAATCTAAAGGTCAAGCTGTTGCCTTACGTCCAGGGACTGAGCAATTTTTGCGGAGCCTGATCCAGCTGTCAATCACCTTCTCAAACCTGATCACCAATGTGACTAAGAGATGACAGACATGAAACTGCTTTCATCGTTCAACATAGAAGTCTTGGAAAAGTGACAGTAGGATTTCATCGGCCTAATATTGGTTCTTGTAGTGAGCAGATTCAACGATGCAGAATCTGCAGGATCCATTTGGTGCTTGTCTGAATTTCTGGCAGTGCATCTTTCCGTTTGCAGCTCACGACGAAGTATCTCTGGGCAACAGACGTTTTAAGGTGTTGAGGCAGGTCAGTTTACCCCCGTACAATTAGATACACGCATAATTGATCGTATATCAGTACAAGGGAAAACTTAATAAATACGAAATCAAGAAAACGCCTTGCAGTTCCTTGAATGGCATACGTTCGAGCATTCCCTCATCGCAACGATCCGTATATGCCTCTTCAATTTCATGAAAACATCCCAAGAGACTCGTGGAATGTACTGTTGTTGGGCTAAATAGTATATTGACAAGATGGGCAGTGCTCCTCGCCTCCCTTTCTCGCAGTGGGTGACGTTCAAGTTGCCTGCATCAGTTCTTGGCAATTATGTGGACTGATATTGATGATTCGCAGCTGGCGGAAGGAGGATTTTCGTTTGTATATCTAGTGGAGGAAATACTCAGCCTGGGAAGTCAGGCAGAGCCGCAGCAGTATGCTCTAAAAAAAGTGAGTTGTCATCCCTTGCTGACTGTCATTTCAATGATTGCAAACAGCCTTTACCCATATCATCCGGGCCAAGGCTCCTTCCAGGTAAGGGCAAGATCCCAGAAGGAGTGCCTTCAGAAGCAGTACAGGTCCAGTGCACAGTCTGGCTTGCAAATACAGGTGCTGACGTCCACTGGGGAGCATGTAGAGCTTGCATATACCGAGATCAGGGTTATGCAGAGCCTGAGGCACCCAAATCTGCTACCGCTGCTGGCATCAGAGCATAAGGAGGTAGAGGACGAGGAGAGTGGCGTGTCGGCGTTTTACATGCTGTTCCCCCTCTACTCGGTGCAGTCCAGCACGCTCGCTTCAAATCAGAGGATTGAAACCTAAAAATGTAATTCCATTTATGTCTCAGACCTTTGTCTAGTGAGAACATATGCATCTTGAAGAGCCCCAATGTTTGCTGATCAGCGCTGATCAACATGTCAATTCTATTTTGCAGCAAGGATCGCTTGTGGATCTTTTGACACAATGTTCAACAGATGGCACGGAGTTGCCTTTGCGGGATGTCCTGAGCATCTTCCTACAGGTATCCTTCTTGCACTTACAAAGGGATTCTCTCTCGTGCATTGGAAAAACCATATCTCAGCATCACTGGTACGTGGTGTTATGAATTGCCTCATAGTCCTGGAGTTCTAACAGGTATTCTTTCCATGCAGGTTTGCAGCGGGGTGCGTGCCATGCACCGCAGTTCTTTTGCTCACAGAGACATCAAGCCGCACAATGTCCTGGTCAGGCGTCATCAGACTGGAGAATCAGCCAGCTTGAGCAACAGCAGCAAGGCTCTTGCAGGAGATACACGGCATCCCAACCTGGCCTCAGTATCAGAGGCAGAGCCCCTGCAGCTGCCTGATGCCTGGAACAGGAGCTGCTATCATGCAGTGCTCATGGTGCGGCCACACCTGACTCCCCTTACGTGTTCCTGTGCACAATTTTCCTCAGAGGTGCAAATGTCAATCTAGAGGGAAGCAGTCATGCACCGTGGCGCTGCAGACGTTGTGAGCCAGTAGGCCCAGGCACCAGCCTGACATCTAGGTAGGGCAATCTATATCACGCGAGGCAGTGGCAACCCTCTGCGCAGATGGGAATGCATGGGGTTGCCCCAAATTGCGCCACAGCAAGCTGTCAAATTCTAACCTGTTGTGCGGCGGGCATGCACAGGATTTTGGGAGCACGCGGCAGGCGAGGGTTGAGGTGCAGAGCCGGCAGCAGGCAATGTCGGTCCAGGAGGATGCAGAAGCCCACTGCAGCGCCCCATACCGGGCGCCAGAGCTGTTTGATGTCCCTTCGCAGTGTGTTCTGGACGAGCGCGTCGATGTGTGGTCCCTGGGCTGTCTCCTCTACTTCATCATGTACGGCATCTCTCCCTTTGAGCAGGTGAGGCAGCTGCTCACTGTACCCTTCCTGCAAACGTATTGCTATGTAAAATTTTTCGAGTGCCACACAATGCAAATTCTGAAAGAACTTGCTTGAGCAGCTGGCAGGGATGAATCTAATTGAGCAGTACGGTATTGTCGTAATGAAAGTTTTGAGGTCTTGTGACAAAGCTTTTGTCTCACAATATTTTGTAAAAAGCATGTTGCAAGCTGGCTTTTCTTTGCTGCAGGCTATGAACGAAGCTGGAGGGAGCCTGATTCTGGCTGTGCTGAATGGGCAGGTTGCATTTCCCCAGTCAGACCATTTCCCTGAAGATGTGCATAAACTTGTGACATACTGTCTCACAACAAATCCTGCTGAGCGGCCGTTTGTGGATGATGTCATTGCAAGGGTGCAGGACCTGCTTGTAAGATGTCCCATCGAATGCTGATCAGTGATCAGCATTCGATGTGCTTGGAAGCAATGAAACCTTGAATAGATTGTCCATCAATCTCCATCACCGAGTTTGATTTCGAGACTCGATGTGAAAGAGGCTCGCAGGCTGAGGCTCTGCCAGAGAGTGTCCGGACTAAATTTATAGCTTTATCAATGATTGATCATTTGTTAAGTTTGGTCATTCCGAGAGGGTGCACCTGAAACATGCATAATACCATATGGTATTATGATTTAACTATGAAGAGTACTGCTCAGCAATAATTTAGGCAAGTAATTACATTGCATTTCCATATCGCAGAGTCTACATGCACGGTGCACTTTCAATGACCGTCCTGTGACCGTCACTCCTGTCACAAGTTGTCCAACATATGCACCGGTGTCACCTGGTGCCAGCACTGCTATGTGCCCACTGGTTGCCCACAGCATTTCTTTCAAGTCTGATGAGGCCGAGTCTGCACAGTTCCTAGCTGGAGAAATCATCTTGGGGTGACCCTGTTCCACACCCAGGGCCAACGGGGCAGTCTCTGGGCCAGCCTTTGGGCAGATGCATGGAGCCCAGTTTGGCGCGCTGTGTGATGTTGACGTCGCAGGGAACATCCTTGGGCAGAAACACAACTTGGCGAATATTTTGCGGATGTGATGGCTCTCAGGAAAGGATTGGCTTTCGCTGCGCTCTTAGCGCTAGCCGTGCTTGTGTCTTCTGCTGCTGAAGTCTCCTCAGCTGATCAGGTTCATCCTTGCACACCTTGATCCTCAATTTGGGACGTTCTCTTTGTTTTTGCTGTGATATATCCATATTTTCGTGCCATGCAGAGCTGTTGCGCTGCAAATGACCGGTCTCTCTACGAGGATGCCTTCCAAGGGTTTTCTTTCAATCCATCAGCTTGACTGCTCGTGTCGCGTTGCAGGTGGCCGACGACAACCCTGCAGTTGAAAGCCTCAGGTCAGAGCTCCAAAGTAAAGACAAAGACATCGCCGGGTTGAAGAGTGAGCTGAAGCAAGCGAAGGTGTGATCTTGAAGCTCACTGGCAACCTAGTCCTGGATACAGGACTCCTTGTTAGTTAGTCAGCTCCAGCTCGACGTCAGCTGATTCATCGTCTTCCTGTCCCAGGCCGCACAATCGAATGTTGACAAGATTGCAGTCAAGCTGAAGGCAGCAGAGGAGAAGGCTGAGACTTATGGCAAGCACATCAAGGCCACAGCAGACAAGGCCACGGCCCTGGAGAAGGCTGCTGCTGAATCCAAAAAGAAGGCATCTGTAAGGCTTCAGCGTCTCCTCCCCAAAGTTGTCCTTGCGCATCTGCCTCAGAGTTGACCACGAGTATGGTGACCTGCCAGAAGGAATGATCTGTGGGCGGCTTGTGAGCAGGAGGCTCTTGCCGCAAAAAAGGCTGCAGAAGAAAAATTGAAGGAGCTTGAGGCCACAATAGCGCATTCAAAGAGCGCATCTTCTGATATCTCGGGGCGTGCTGAGCTTGCAGAAAAGCACCTGGCTGAGAAGGAGAAGGCTCTCTCAGAAGCACAAGCCACCTTGAAAGCCAGCCAGGAGTCTGTCAATGCTCTGGATGCCGACAAGGTGGGGTTTGTACTGGGCGTGTGCCCATTAGGTTTATGTGGGACATGCAAAGATTTCTTGAACCACTCATCGAGTGACTCTGCGTGGGAACAGGCTGCGGCACTGAAGGAAGTAGAGAAGCTGAGCAGCGAATTGACAAACCTCCAAAAGGTGAACAAAAATTTTGAAAAGCTCCAGAAGGAGCTGCATGCAGCGACAAAGACCCTGCAAGACCGTGCTGACAAGTCAGAGTCCACCCTGAAGACCCTCAAGGCCAGCCTGAAAGCAGCTGAAAAGTCTGCCGCCACCAGCCAGAAGGCCTTGCAAGCGGTGAGCTATGGGTTCTCGAGCCTCTCTTTCACTTCAAGCAAGTTGCTTTGCCGCTAGCAGCTTTATCGCATCGTCAGTGGTGACATCTTTCGCTGCAGGCGGAGCTCCAAGCTGAGAACTCAGCTGCTCGTCTGGAAGAGCTCCTTCACAGGACACGCAAGAATTGGCTGCCCCTGTGGCTGGAAGAGCATTACCAGAAGGTATGCTGAGGAGAATCCATGAGATTTTGTCTCAAAGAGCCTGCCACATGTTTGTCAGGAACCCGCATAGTGCTTTATTCATCTCCATGCGAACGCCATTGAAGTTGATTATCTGGGTGGCAGGGAGCTGATTCTGTGCGGCCGCTGGCAAGCAATACCTGGGAGCATGCCAGCAAAGTGCATGTGACGGCGCGCAGCAAGTCTGTGGAGCTCTGGAAGGCGCTGCAGGTCAAGGTGCAGGCGCTGTTGAAGGGCGCAAAGCCCTTGACTCAGAAGTACTTGGTCAAGCTGCAGGTGCGTGCTGCTGCAGTTGCTGCGCTACAAGGAAGTTTTTTAATGATAATGCAGCCTACTGCTGCTGCTGCTACTTTGAGCACATCCAGAAGTTGATGATCAGAAGATTATCCAGAAGATGATGAAGGCTTCACTGTGGCGCTGATTGATGCCATATCTGCACAGGGCTCCTTGTCCAAGCTGCAGCTGGCAGTGAAGAAGCATGCCATTCCACAGCTCCAGAAGGCACTTGCCTCCTCCAAGGCAGCCACACACAAGTTGCTGTCTCACCCACAGGTACGGCAGACCACCCCGACTCAGCAGCAGAGGGCTAACTTCTTTTATCTACAGGACATGACTGGATCCCAGATGTTCGTTGTTGCTCTTTAGTAGAATTTTGTGAGTTCTCTTCCTTTGTGCTCAGGTGCTACAGACTCGACGTCGGGTTGACAAAGCAACACAGGATCTGAAGGGTGAGATCAAGAGGTACATGAAGAAGCATGCCCTGACCTCGAAGTACGCCAAGGAGCCCTTCCTTACCTATGCCCTCTACACAGCTTCAGCCCTTTCCTTGACCCTCTGCCTGCTCCCATTCTGGGCAGTTACAGGTGAGCCCCGGCAGACATCCCCCGCCTTCTCTCTTGTCCTGCACCTCTGTAGTCACTCTTCTGTAGTTTCTAGACTAGCGTCCACAGTGTTGCGCTGTGCTTTGGTCGCATCCAGAACGGCAGCTCTGGGTTCGAGTCTGAAGCTGAGTGTGACGTGTGCGCAGCATTGCTGCGAGGCAAGAAGAGCCGCACAACCAGAAGACCCCCAAGGAGGCCAAGCGCCAGTTCCAGCACTACCAGCAATGTTCAGGGGGTCAAAAATGCAAAGACGAAGAACGCTGGAGCTGGAAAGGTGGGCAGGTTGCAATCGTGCTTTGGGATGTGCTTGTTGCTCAAGCGCAATGCACTTCACTTCACTGAGAGTTTCTGTGCTGGCCAGGGGCGAAGGATCACCATGGGAGGAGACTCCATCCGAGTCCCAGAGTGACTGGTCGCAGCACTGTCAGACGTGTCGTGGACGTGTTATTTTGGATTTTGTCAGAACTGCAGTGGGCACTTTATATTATGGCAGGCCAAGATGGCCAACAGATGGCTTCTTTTGCTTTGAGTGACTTTCAGTCCTATCAGAGTCTGGGAATGCGTTCCATTTCAATTTGCATAGTTTGCATATGGTAGCTGCTCAGCAACGACTAATTATAGTACTTGCATTGCGGGTCTGAACCGCATGTAACATTATGCGGCACTCAGCCAATGTTTTCAAGTAGATTGGCCACTGTTTTGCGGATTGCAGGTGCACATTGTCACAACGATCGACATTCAAAGATATGATACAAAGGGACGACGCATGAAGACATATACATGTACCGGCACCGTATGTATAAGCTATGCGTTGCGAGCGGTAGTACTGAACAGAAATACATTTGCATTTGCGCCAAGCTGCATTCCTTTGGCTTACAAGTGCAAACTTGTGAAAACTGTCATCAACTCCTCTTCCTCATTACCTTTTGCCCTATTCAGGATATAGGAAGCTGGAGGAAGCTGCGAATCTGTCTATAAGTCCGCAGGATGGTGAAGAGGCGCTATCGGATGATTGTCTTCCATGATTCCCGTACGTAATACGCAGAGATGATATTCATTCCCTTGTGTTGTCAATGCGGATCTGGAGTTAACAACCCATGCCACTGCAAAGGTGTCGATTATGATCCCATGCGCAAACATTTCAAAGAGCTTTTGGTATCCAGTGATCACATCATTACAGTTATCTGGGGTTTTATCTGAACGAGGTTGCATCATCCGATGTCTGACAAGGGTCTGTGCTGGCAGTCATCGGGCCAACGCTGGGGGCCATCGCATTTGTACTGAGTGCTATTGTCTGCTGGCCAGCAGGTGAGAGGGTGGCCAGAATGGTCTTGTTGATTCTTCCTTTGCTGGTGTCAAGTTGATATTCACTTTTTATCTTGTCACTTAGTACAGGATTTGCAAAGGGGTTGAAGCGCTAGTGCCTAGTGGAAAAGATAGGCTTTAGAACAGGCTCCGGAACGATTGTCACAGAAGTGACCTTGTTGGGCGCCTTGTAGGAGCGCTGACGTACTGCTGCGCGCGGGAATCTGCAAACAGCTGCTTTGGAACACCGGCGCAGATCAATGATGCAATGACAAACGGCTGCCCGATATAGACCGAAGTTGCTCATATTTATAAAGGCTTCCATGGCTGGTCAGTGATGCAGTGCTCATCAAGAAAACATCCAGAATGTGAGTGTACAAGGCATGTGAAGTTCAGCAATGTGCTCTCAAGCTTTTATGGGGAGACTCATTCTCCGAGTCTGTCGATGGCAACACTCCATTCATCTAACTTCACGTTCTATGCGTCAGTGAGACTGTAATCTTGCTGCATTGCAAGACTTCAACTCTGCAAGAGAATCACTGCTCGTACAACGAAAAAGGTCCTCAGGTGCTGCCCAAAAGTGACAGCGTTCATATGCGCACTTCCCAGCGCTGCTCACCCAGCAGCCAGACTGTGTCACCCTCCTGAAGGTCGTCGTCCGTGTCATCACCGCTCTTCAGCTCCAGGACATCAGAGGGGCATGCATCGGGGCCCAGCAGAGCTTTCCATGTGGCCGCATCTGAGACGCCAGTCTCCGACAGACCGTTGCATGCCTGTCATACAGCCAGGACCAGTACATTAATATACTGCTAGCTCAATACACTTGAAGTCCACTCCAGAAATTTCACAGAGTATATACGACAAAAGCATTCTGTGCAGGATGACTAGCTGCTAATCATGTTGAGTGGCAATCCAATTTACCGATAAGACGCACGCTGTTGACATGAACTATGCACTGTTCACATCTCGCACCTGGAAGGTCAGCAAGGAGCTGTAAGTGTCCATGCCGAACTGCCACCAGACGCAGTCATCCTCCCCGCAGTAGTACCCCTTGTTGTTCAAGGCAATCTGCAGCCCATGCACCTGCGCAGTACAGCCAGTCACTTCATCCGCTGGTGCCTCTTGCCAACAAGGCTGCTCCATGCCGCTACCACAGACTCCCGCACAACAGTCTGGACGCCAGACATGTGTCGACTCACCTCTGCACCACCTTCTCCTTCCCGCAGGACAGGCCAACTGGTGAGCCGTGCAGCTTGCCCCTGCTGGCTGCTTGCCCCGCTGTCGCTGGGAGCATGAACCTCCTGCTTTGCATAAGCGCCACTAGAGAAGCTCTGTGAGCCTAGACTTCCATTCGAGGTGGCCCCCTGCCCAGCAGGTGCCCCTGGGGGGCTCGCACCACCATCGCCCAACAAATCCTGCACATGCTGCATGTTATTAGTGAGTGCCCAGAAGGACGTTCCCCACAGGTGATGATGTTTGCAGGGCATGTCAGAGCACGCGTCACAACCTTGACCAGGTGACGGAGGAAAGATATTGCTCACCAGGGCCGCAGCCTCAATGAGACGCATCCGGATGGTTTCAGGGCCCAGAAGCGCATTCCAAGTGGCCTCATCACACGCTCCCGTCTCTGGTAGCCCAACACTTGCCTGCTCACCCATACTGAGCCGTTCAGATAACCGTGTGCACAGATGTAGCAATCGCGCGTTGGGCATTGTGTCTCAAATTCTTCATGAAAGGCAAAACAGGGCCCCACCTGGAAGGTCAGCAACGCTGAGAGCGTCTGGTTCCCAAAGAACCACATCTCAATTTCCTCATCTCCAGGGGCAAACCCCCTCTCATCCAGCGCTCTGTGCAGCTGATTCACCCAGAAGATGTCATCCGACCCATCTGTCAGTGTGGGTGGACTGCCAGCCACCTCCCTCCCTACTCCACTGCCGCCTAAGCACACAGCCAGCGTGAAACACAGCTGATGAAGTGTCAAGGCAGCATGCAACCATCAATCGCACAACAATCCTGGGAAAGGACACGAGGTATTTCACGACGTGAGGTCTTTTGCCCACCTGTTGTAAAGGAGCTTGATTGACTGCCCGTCTCTGGAAGTGGACGGTCAGGCTCAAAGTTATTCGCCTCAGTCAACTCCAGTGGCTGCCTCTGTTGACACATGAACGCAAATCAGTCAGGGATAATTAATGGGCACCAGGCCCGTGCACTTAGATAAAGATCTGGTAAGCTTCATGGATGCACTTGCGTATCAGGTCCTTTTTTTAATTCTGGGCCATGACAGGCTGCCAAAGTCCTGATGTGATGCAATCTGTAAACGTTCTTGAATTTTGAAACTATCCTGGCCAAGGAACGCATGCGTATCATTCTGTGCAGCTGCCAGTATTCTGCCTGTGATACCCCTGGTGAACAAGAAAGTATTTTCCGCACCATCCTGGACCCTTTTTATGTCCTTGTCAAACCCTGCTCGAGTCGCATTGCACAAACCTGTACAAGGCTGGATTTGAAGGGCGCCTCCTCAGCCAGGACATCTGTGCAATCGACAGCCGCCATTGCCTTTGCAAAATCCGCTGCCCATGAGGGTTCACCCATCTCAGCTGCTTCGCGTCCATACAGCGCCTGCAGGTCTGAGACATTGAAGAGCTCGTTGGAGGTGCTGTATTGCTGCTCATGCAGACTTGTGCTTTCTGGTGCCTGAATGCTGCTGGCAAGTGCCTGCTGGGATGTGATTGGACTCTGTGGTGGTTCCGACGGTCCTTCAGCATGGGGCTTGTCAGGTGTTGACTTCTGCAGCGGTTGTGCTACAGAGCTGGTGCTGTTTAATGCTACTGCTGGCTTGCTGACTGCGCCTCTCACCTGCAGAGACGGTATATCAGCCGCTGTGATGCACTGATGCCTGTGAGTTTGAGAAGCGCCAACATTGCAAACAGCGGACCTGTACCAGCAGAGCCTGGAGGTCAGCTATCTGCTGGAGCAGATAATGCTCTCGCTGAGTCCATGCAAGCCTCTCTGCGTCCCAGCGCTGCATCTCACGATCCCATAGCTGCTGCTGGCGCTGCCAGAGCATCTCCTCCCTGTCGTCATTCCTGCAATATGCATGCCAGGGTGCATACTGCGCTTCTCTTGACAACTTCCAAATCATAGCCTTGACTGAAACATTGCTGCGAAATTGTTCGAAGATCGGAGGACTAGCAACACCTGCTCGACTGCTGTGCATAAGTTGTTCCAGCATGTCCGTTCTGAAGCGCCTGTGCACCAAACGGTCCAGTCCAGTCAGATGCACCCTACTCATAAGAAGAAGGCAAAGAGCATGCGGTGCAATTCAGCCCTTCTTGTAGATATAATAAATACTAACCTTCGAAACAACGCAGATTTGACTGCTCGAGACCCTCAAAGGCGTGATTATGAGGTGTCGTAAAAAGGTAGATCGTGCCCAGCACGCTTCCCGGCGTCGCCACGGATGCATCGCATGAGCGTGCAAACTGCACATCATGACTATAGTTGTTGCCTTCAACTTATTAGTAGGATTGATGACGTCCAGCACATGCTGTGCATTCGATTCAGAGAAGCTGGGAATTGGGTCGGGTGTGTCCAACAACAGAGGGTGCATTCACTCGACCGATCTCAAATTAGGGTCTTGTTCAGCAAGTTCATTGAAGACTTTTGCAGATGCAGATCGTGCTGAGAAAAGGGAGCAAGTCCTAGTTTGTTGTCTGCAGACTCTCCAGAACTATACCCATTGCGCTCTACCAGTACAATAGCGGATGCCCTCGAGGATGTGAGCTCAATCTAGGTCACCCGTTCTTTGACGGATGCGTGGTATAACAGGCCCACAATAGAAGTCTGAGAACACAGGAAAATGTATTGGCTTGTGAGCTTGCCCCTTTTGGAATCAGAGGACCGCTCATGGACCTTGGTCCAGAACAAAACAACCTATGAAAATGACTACAGCATAAATTTCAAATTTGCCATCCCTGACCTCCGTGTCGGAACTCTCGACTCTCTGATGGTACTCAGCGACGATCTGGTCAAGGTCAACGCCTTGGTCGAATCGGTGGTGAACAAGATCAGGAGGCAGCTCTTTGACATGGGCTCAGGACGTGCAGAGGACTTCCAGGAGGTACCTTGACTGACCGAAATTTACATATGCTATTAAATACTATAGTAGCCATGCAAGCACATGCCAGGATTGCCAGGTGCTGTGAGACTGATGATCCCAGGGTTGACCTTGCAGGTGAGCGTGGAGGGAGTCAGCCCTGACCAGTATCTGGAGAGATTCTCATGGAACGAGGCCAAGTACCCACCCAGACGGCCCCTTAGCGAGACAGTGTCAGCCATCACAGAGACTATCCAGAGGCTGGAAGATGACCTGAAGGTAGTTTCCCTCCATGCATGCAATCGTGAATATTGCAGAGGTGTCTTGAGGCTACAGAGTGCATATTTGATAGTCAAATATGCATGAAATTGGTGCGCAGGTAAGGATGAGTGAGTACAACCAGCTCAAGGGACTTGTCACAGCTGCAGCCAGGAAGCAGACCGGTTCGCTGGCCGTGCGCGACCTCACTGGTCTTGTGAAGGCGGACGATGCTGTGAACACAGAGAACCTGATCACTCTCTTCGCGGTTGTCACTAAGCAAGACAAGTCTGAGTGGCTCTCCACGTATGAGACACTCTCCGACTTTGTGGTGAGTGCCATCTGCCTCGTTCAGAATATGTCTTTGGAACATACCCAGCTGCTGATCCTAATACAGCAGTAAAGTGCACACAAGATCAAGTGCACAGATCTGTCTTAACGATGCACACCGTACCTGCCTCCTTCTACAGGTGCCTCGCTCATCAAATCTGATCTTTGAGGACCAGGATTACAGCCTCTTCTCCGTGACGCTCTTCAAGCGGGTGGCAGACAGCTTCAAGGCTGCGGCAAGGAGCAAAGGATATCAGGTGATCAATCTTCCAGATGGGGATCTACAAAGTGTGATGCACAGTTGCAGCTGGAATGACTAACACTGAGATACACAGGATCCTCCGCTCGTATCAGTGGAAAATGAATTGTAGCCCTACTAAAATTGATTGTGGTTGCTGCAGGTGCGTGACTACGAGTTCGACCAAGAACTGCAGGAGAATCAGAGCGAGGCAGCAAAGACCTTGAAGGCTAATGCAGACTCAAAGCGGTCACAGCTGGAACAGTGGAGTGCCTCAGCATATGGCGAGGTGTGACCCCAATTGTACTTCTGAAGGCATGTCAAGGCCGGCCTTTGAAACTTTGCATCATAAATGATGTCTTTGATCTTGAGCATGAGGGTTTCACTGGGCAACTGCAGGCCTTTAGTGCCTGGATCCACATCTGTGCCATCCGGCTCTTTGTGGAGAGCATTCTCAGATATGGCCTGCCGCCAAAGTTTCTGGCAGTGCTGCTGAAACCAAACCAGAAGAACACAACAAAGCTGCGGAAGCTTTTGGCCTCCCTCTTTGGCTCGTCTGGTGCGATAAGTCTTTTCATCATTGGGAAGAAATTTCTTTCTGAATGTAGCTCTTTTACCTGGAAGTCCAGCAGCCATATCAGCAATTCTGCCCTTTTTTATGAACTCATATAACGCTGCGATCCTGTGAACAGGTACAAGCCAGTACTTTGATGGCGAGGCTGGGGCAACCGGTGGGTTGGCTGGCGAATCAGAGATGTACCCCTATGTGTCATTCACAGTCAGTGTTGATGGGTGATCCTTCAGATATTGCAACTGTGAATCTCCAGTCTTGGTCTTGGGCGGTGTGGGTATCACATTTTTTGCGCAACGCGTGAATACTTGTGACTCATCATGTCATTGTGCGATTAAACACTTTGCTTCATATATCTCTTAAAGCGATCACAACATCAACAAGAATACAATTGAGAACAGAATGTCATCATTATATAATCCTGTTGTTACTCTATTCAATTTTGCTCACAAAAAAGTTTCAGGATTCTGTTTCAAGTATGACCAACCATATTATTGGAATGAAGAGGAAAACAAGCTGAAGTGCAAGACTCGCATGCACATGTGTTCAAATATCTGTTCATTGAGAAGTTCTGGATCAGTTTTAATGTACGCCCGCATCTTCAGTCCAAATCAACCATCCACTCCCCATGCACTGCACCAACAAGCCTCAAAACGTCGATATCGCCATGACCATCTCTCTCAGTGCATGGAGGACCTGCTGCCTGCTCAGATTGCACTTTGCTGCCAGAGCAACCTGCTCTGTCAGTGGGAGCCACTGGAAGCGGTTAAGCTGGTCGAGATCGAGCACTCTGTCATCCGAGACGGGTGCCTCAAAGCATTGACCGCCGGCCAATGCCTTGACTCCATGCTTGTATCGCCGCCTGAAGTACAGAGAGGCCCGCATCATACTCTTGACAGGATGCATGCAAGCAGCCATGACTCTCCAAATGAAGAATTTCAGGAAGCTCAGAAAACCGAGAAGCTTGGCAATCTGTTGCTCACCTGAAGCTCACTGGATTGAGGCCTGCAACCTGAGGCAGAGCCAAGACCATCTCCCTCTGGAGGGCAAGCAACTCCTCCGCTGGCAGTCCATCCCAGGTAGGGGCCAGGCTCGCAATAGAGCCAGCAGCACTGCCAAACACGGCCGCGCGCAGCTGCACGCCCGTCGCACTGGCTGGCGTTATGCGGTGCGAGAGGCTGCTGCAGATGTTCTGCCCCACATGGATCGCTCCCCTGTTGACACGCCAAGGCATTCAGGTTGTGAAATGCACTGGTTGGCAGGAGAACATGGCCATGTCACAGGCTATGTAATGGATGCAGGTCTGGAGGCTTACAATGGCAGCAGTTTCTTCCCCTGCCAGGTTGCCTGCTGTTCCTTCCCTCCGTCATAGGCAAACAGCCGCAGGTTTTGCGCCGCGTCGCAGGCCAAGAGAAAGAGCTTCTTCCCATTGACAAGAAACTCTGCAGCCTCGACATCTACATTGTTGTAGTCCTGCAAAACAGTCAGCGATCTGATCTGTAAGGCTGACTGCTAAAGAACATAGCCTGCAGCAGATCATCTTGTTCTTTATCATAACACCAAGTGAGCTGTTGATACGACTGGCCACCGGTACCTTTGAGAGCTGTGTCAGGGCGGTGTAGTTGGCTTTCTTGTCAGCATACACAAAGGTGAGCCCCTTGTGCACGTCGCCCAGCAGGATGAAGGTCTTGATGGTCGCCACTGAGGTGATGAAGAGCTGCGCGTGGAAGAAGCTGATCATGTGGAGGCTGGAGCCCCGCAGCTCCATTACCTGCATGTTGTTGCCGACAGCGGCCACCAGGCGGCCATCCATCACAGCCAGGCCCTGCACTGGGCGGCTGAACCCACTGCATGCCACACATGCACATGGCATCAGGCAACTGCTTGCGTGCAACCACGTGGCCAATATGCCTCAGAACACACAAACAACCTAGCACACAACAGGCAAGCGAGTACCGTGACCCTAGACAAGCCCATCTAATGCAGGGACGCTTACCTTGCATGCACAAGGGTGAGCTGCCAAGAATTCGTGAGGTCTGCTTGCTCAGCGCCGCTGGTGCTCGTTCTGGTCACTTTGAAGAGGAGGATGCGCCCCGAGCACGGGTAGTCCTCTCCATAGTTCAGGGCAGTGCCCACTGTGATGTATGGCTCAAGAGCGCCTGTCTGAGCGTTGCGCAGCCAGTCCGCTGCCACAGAGCAGGGCTCCTCTCCAGGGTCCAGTGCATGGCGCGCCACAGTCTGGTAGCGGCCGGGCTCCAGCAGCCGCACCTGAGGACACCGAGGCGCTGTGAGCTGACAGCAAATTGTACAACGCCGTAAAAGGGCAAATGCATGCAGAGCATGCCAACCTGACCCCGCTGGCATGACGAAAGCAGAAGACGGAAGTCACTGCACATCAGAATAGGTCAGCGTAAGACAAGAGGATAGGTGCACGGGGTTCTTACCTCTCCGTCAAGCTCGGTGCCGGTAGCCTTGGCAGCTGCGTCAGCACAGATGTACGAGTAGGAGGCATGCGGATCCCCATCAGACGCCTCTTCTTGATGTTCTCGATAAGGCACCTGACAGCAAGGAAATTCAACCTACCACACCAGTAGTCTCTACTGTGCAGAGAGCGGCAAGGCTGCATGCACGTCCTGAAGCAAAGCGGATACAGCTGGCCTGAGCTGGCGCACCGGGCGGGAGACAAGCAAGACGTAGAGGCGGGCTTCAGCGTAGTAAGCCAAGCGGTGGGGCGTCGCTCGCACAATAATCTTCTGCAGCGGCCAGGGTGTATCTAGGCGCGTGCGCATGGGCAATTGGCAGATCTTCAACGTCTCACCGCCATTCTCAGCCGTGCAGGCAGTGATGAAACCCTGTCAGCCACGTAGAAAGGTCATGAGCGCCCACTTTTCCGCATTGGAACACAACCCTTGCACTGAGGATGTCATCAGGACGGGTGTGCACAGGGTGAAAGAAGTTCAGCACCAGCGGGCAATTGATGTTGTGGAATGGGGTCATGCCGGACACACGCCCCTCCACATCCATTGCATGTGCAACAAGAGTCCCTCTGCTGGCAACCAGCCACAGCGGTCGCTCTCCACTCAGAAAAATTCCGCTGCACTTTGCACATGCCCGATCAATCACATTATCTCGAACTGAGAAATGAGTGGGTGTTCAGCCAGTTGCCTTAGCGCAGCATACGCGCACCTGTTGACATGCTCCCTGCTCTCCCCCAAGCCATCAAACCGCGTCATACTGCTGCTCGGAGCCGCGGTTTTACTTCTGCGGTCCTGAGGAGGGCAGTGTGCATGCGCGGGCAGGCTGAGCCTCTTGAAGCACACACGGCCTCGTGGAGTGTGGAATGCTCTGTAGGCCAGGAAAGTGCCATCCGCAAGGAGCAGCAGAAGAAACGGTAGATTTTGGTCTTTCACAGCCTGTGTGCCCCCTGACTGGTGATGAAAGCATTCCATCTTCACCTCCACCACACTTGGCAGCCCCGTCGCTCCATTTGTGTCTGCAGCAGTGCCCAAAAACATCGATGCTTTTAAAATGCCCTCTATGTGCCATGTCTGATTTTGAAAGCAATGGATTCAAAGAAATATGGAGAGCTCACCTTGAGGTGAACTGCTGGGAGCCACCATCGGCCCGTCTGATATGTCGTTGATGGAGAGCAGCAGATCCAAATCTGGCAGAGAGTAAACCTCCATGCGAGCGGAGCGGCACACCACACACAACACAGCTGCGCCCTTGTTTTCAAGGTAAGGGTGCAGTTCTCTCAGCGGCTGCAGTGCAAATGTTCGCGATGAATCATGGTGAAGGCAGCATGCTGTGATGCCTGCACCGCCTTGGGATAGCTTGGCTGATTGGGGCGCCACAGCCAGCTGACCTGCAACATGTTCATGCCATCAGACACACGCCAGCGCAATAATAGTATACAAGACTCAACGCATGGCACAGGCATTCAGGTAGCCAGAACGAGGCCCACCATGCATTGCGCCAGCATACAGCAGAAGGGCGTTGCCGCTGGATAGGTGTAGGAGGAGGTATGGATCTGCCACGGAAGCCGCCACAATGGTTGTGTTGCTGACACCGATGAGATCTTGGAGAGGCAGGTCCTGCACCCTTGAGGATCCTGACAGCAGCACCACCCCGCGCGCATGCACCTGCACAGCAATGTCTTGGGTGCTTACGAAGAGATTCAGGCTCAACGCTACTCACACATTCTCGCTCCAGGTAGTCCAGAGATATGAATGCGGAGAACAGACACACGAATTGCGCCCTGACAAGGATCAAGATCATAAATAAGAACCTCATATCATCCTGGTTGTGAAGGTACAATGTTCTCTTGCCCCTGATTGGGCTTTGCCCCATTATTCTGCAAACATGATTTATGCTGGTTGAGAAGAACATCAGATCACCTGCACAATGCGGCTGTTCCCAAGGAGATTTCCAGCGAAGACTGTGCGGCTGGACAGGATGAAGTCGACTTGCGAGGAGTCAGTCTCGTCCAACTCCTCGCCAGTGCGCAGCACCTTGGTGCCACTCTTCTCATTGAGGAAGAGGAAGGCATGGTATAGGAGGCTGTCATCTACAGGCAGGCCCTCAGGCTGGAAATGCACAGCCCACATCTGATCAACCCCTGCACACGCATATGTATTCAGCAACAGACAGGGCATGCATCCAAGCTCCACTGCTTCCTCACTTATAAGCTTACTTAATAACATGGTGCCTGAGTCTGCCCCACCTGGGAGAGGGACCTCAGTGACCAGTTCTGGAACGAGCGAGCTGCGCAGCACGGCCACAGCCCCAAACTTGTCAGAGCCGACGGCTGCGAGCAGCTTGGGGGGTCCGCGCTCAGTCTTGGCCACCCACTCCTGTGGCGCACTGGTTGACGCCTCCCCTGATGTGCAAGCCAGGTGCTTTCAATGTTGCATGCATGCACGGGAAAGACATCATTCATTACCCCGAAACCCTGTACTTTCTAGAAGTCCTACGGGTGTGTCAATAGCTATAATATTCTGCAGAAGCACGTCATAGCTCGTATAATGAGTTGGTGTGCTCTACCTGTCACAAGATCCTGCACAATGCCAATGCTGACCAGGCTGTCCACCACTTGCAGGCTGTACTTGGATGCACCAGTGGTTGCCGGCAGTGCCGGTTGCGCATCTGTGCGGTAGATGAGGGAGACCTGGGACACACAAGAGAAAACCTCTAGATGATCGACCTAGATCTTTGGGCGTTGAGGTCTATCTGATTGACCTGCTCTTGGCGTTTGAAACAGATCTCCTGTTTTTTAAGGACATAGGACTGGGAAACGCACTTCATCCTCATCCTCATTCCCCAGATCAGCAGCATCAGGGTCAAGGCGTGGGCGCTTGCTTGCATGGGTAGCATCCGCCTCACTCGCCTGCTCCTCTGGGCCTCCGAGCAGAAGAGTCTGCAAGCAGAAGCTTGTCAAGCCATTCACCCCTTTCCTTATTGCATTACACATCAACAAAGTGATGATAATTCGCAATCAGTGAGTAAACAAGAGGGGCGGTTTCTGCCATATTGCAACCCCCTACCTGCCCTTCTGGCACGGCGCGAATCAGCAGAGAATTTGCAACCCAAGATCCAAGAAAGAGCAATTCAGGGCCCAGCCTGCACATGCAGGACGGTGGAGGCGCACCCTGTGCCTTTGAGACCTGCACATGCCGCTAAGCACCGTGAATCTCCATACCGAGAACTGGGATATTTCGGTGTAGGAGACATGTGGTGCTGAGAAGGATGTGGTGCATGGTCGGAAACACTCACTTTCAGGCGTTTGCTACCCTCGAGCTGCACATTCACAAGGATGAGCTGGCCAGAAGCAAGCCCAAGAAGCAGACTGTTGTCTGCCAGCCACGCCCCAGAGCAGTCTGTCAAGTCAAGCTCGAAACCTTCCGCCCTTGGTGCGCCGCTTGCTGCCGCCGCAGCAGCTTCCTGCAAAAGCTTGAGGTCAATATCATTGCAGGACTTCTAGAGCTGTGCTTCATCAACATGCTTTAGCCAGAGTGTCAGAATGTAGGATGGGCATCCTGTCAATGGTATAGAAGGTAACGGCTTACCGGGTGGACATTGTTCACATACTCTCGCGCATGCTTAGCGACTCGATCGTGGTTTGCAGCATGAAGGGAAGCTTTGAAACGATCATCCACGCCTTGAGGGATTGGTGAGATCTCTATGCGGGACGGCACAACTCCAGCATACGCTTGTGAGCTCACAGCCAAAGAGCAGGATCCGCCCTGCTGGCAGCAAACTTGGAATTGATGGGTGCAATCTGAACACCTCAAGCTCAGCCTAGGCCAATCAGGCAAGACTTGCAACGCTGGCAAAGGATAACCGGTGTGCATGCCCACCTGTGACACATATATCAGCAGGTTCTGGCATATGACCAGCCCGCCCCCGCCTGGAACTTCTATGAGCTTGAAGGCATCGCTGGGCAGATTGCCTATGGACCAAAGCCTCGTGTGCCGCTTGTGGGCCACATTCAAGGAGAACGCAGTGACTTCCATGGTGTCCTTGCTGTTGCGCAGCTGCCCACCCCAGGACGGCTTGGTCTCATGCAGCACCAGCAGCACAGGCTCGCTGTAGCGGTGCAGGAACACAGCATCCCTCACCTGTCACGGCCAGTTCCCACATGTAGATTGTGTGCCGTCTGCTGCACTTGCTTCAGTAGTAATAAATAATGGATGTGCTGCAGATGTTACCTCTGAGATCCCCAGTTTTGCCAGCTTCAGCATGTAAGAGTTGCCCACAGTCGTGGACAGCGCTTGACGATCAGTCTGCAGCTCAATAATCACATCCAGGGCTTCAATTTCCATGGATGGTAGCACCGCGAGGCATCCAGGCAGGAGAGTGGCAGCACAGCGACCCTGCATCCATGTATTACTTTGGTAAAGATCAAAGTCAGACATGCTAATTGAGATCCAAGTGGATTCACCCGATGTCCGGAAGCATACCTGAGGGTCTGTGATCAAGTGGGGGCCGTGTGTACTACCACCCAGTAATGTCCTATCGCCGTCAAAGGAATGGAGCGATGTTGGGGCAATGCCTTGTGTCTCCACAACCCAATCTAGCACACACACCTTGGCATCTCTGCACACAAAAGAGGTTAATTACAATGACTATTGAGAATATGGACGTTGTAGAAGCATTTAGCCACATTTGGTAGTGAATGAATGTGATGCAACTTCACCTGAAGGCGAGCAACAAGGCATCCCGCTGTCTCCCACTTGCGCGGCATTTGAGCACGGCCATGCTTTGCACCGTTCCGGACAGACTGTGCTCTCCCACAAGTGTGAGCCAGTATTCACCCACCTTCTCAGCATCCCTCCTGTGGACAGGAGTTTGCTTCACGCCACTGGAAGATGAACGCCACAGGACAGCTGTCTAGATGTTGCACTCTTACCTGACATTGTAGATTTGAATGAGAGTTTCCCTCACGACCACCAAATCCGGAAGTGCATCTGGGTGTTTCTGGGTTCGAGGCTCAGCGTGGGTGAAGTATGCTGAGGCGCAGTGCGTCACGCCCGTTGGCTGGTGGATCTACAACAAAGAGTGAGCGGTAAGTAGCCATTGCTAGCTCACCAAAATAAAAGCAATACCAGAGTAAACGTGATGACAGACCTCCTTGAGGTAGGCGATAGGACCAGCCATCGCCATCGAGATCAGTGTTCTGAAATGCAACTTTATTTCCTCAGAGTGAAGCTGACAGATATTCCATATTATGCATTGCCACTGATTTTTGGGCGAGATATACTACGCAACTGAAGGCCCGATTGACTGAAGATGTTTCCATCGTTACTTAGTACATCGAGATCCTTGCGTGCCTATCTATTCGCAACACCGTGTACGCAACACCGTGTAAAAGATGTCCCAAAGGTTGAACAGCACTTAGCACACAGCTGCCTATTTCGGATTTAGATCAATTATGCATTAGAATCGCTAATTTCCTTCCGACAATGTGATTAGGGTTTTTTGTAACCCTCACTTCCCTGTTTCCAGGGGATAATTCAATTTCTTGCTAGTTTTTAACCCTTACTTCTCATGGACACAGGGAGATAAGCTCGCAACCCTACTACAAACTGAAAGTTGATCAAGTTGGCTACAGTCTCCTCTTGAATACATTCAGTAGCCTGCGAAAATCTTGTTTGATTTTTAGCTCGGGAGAGTATGCACAGCAAGTAGCTGAGGACAGGGATGCATAAGGATTTATTAGTACACGGCAGCCGTCTGAGGCAAGCACTCTTCACACTTGTATAAAAGAGGGAGGCCTGGGGTTGTAGTCGATAACAGAAGACATGGATGATCTCGGTTTGCATTGATGCCTGATTGAATGAGGTGGGAAAAGAGGAGTCACCTCGGTTCATGTCGCTCACTTGGTGCAGGGTCACGGGTACTTGCGGTGATCCAGGACCTTCCCATAGATTACCCTTCACTCCGTGTGGGTCATGGAGGCATGCACAAGGGAAATTTGAGGTAAGAAGGGTTTTGGCTTGGGAGGAGACCGTCGCAAAGTGGGTTCCACTTGCTAAGCTTAATCTGCTTTGGTGTGTTGCAGGTGTTCAGAGAGGTCTGCAGGAGCAGGGATGTTCTTTTGAGAGCAAGGAAAGGGCGATCCAGTGGCAATGGTGCACCACGCCGGCAACACACCCAGGAAGCAAGTGTGCCTCCAAGGTTGCCAGAGGAGGTTGTCGAGCCACTCAGAAATCCACATGAGGCTGCGCATGCTCCAGCCGCTCTCAATGAAGAGTTGATGGAATGCCAGAGTGTCACCGAGATCTTGGACATTGTGACAGAGGAGGCCGCCATAATGACTGGCGCAAATGCCTCTCTGGCCCTCATGCGCCTGGTCAACCTATCCAAATCGCAGCTGCAGCAGCTGCGCAGCAGACCAGAATGCACGAAGCTCCTGAGTGTACTCGAACAGCACATTCATGAGCTGGGGCCAAAGGTGACTTCATGATGATTGTTTGCTGTTCATATTCTGAGGGTGCTCCAGAAGTTTAAAGAGTTTAACTTTGGAGTTCTGCACAGGAACTGGCCCAATCTCTTTGGAGCCTGGCCAAGGCAAAGTACAACCGGCCCAAGCTTCTGCGCCGTCTAGCGGATCATGCAGGCTTACTTCTTGCAGACTTCAATGAAAGGGACATGTCCACAGTCGTGTGGGCATTTGGATCTCTGCAGTACAACCCGGGCAAAGCTCTGCTTGATGGCATTGCAGCAGCTGCTTCTGCCCGCCTTCATGAGTTCCAGCCGCAGGTGGACATCTGCCACTTCTGTATGAGAAAATGCTGCTTGCTTGCATATCTATCATCACTCCCCGCTTATGCTGAATTTGTATGCTTTTGCACCAGGGGATCTCTATGCTTACATGGGGCTATGGGAAGCTTGACCATGCGCCTGCTGGCGATCTGCTGGACCAGATTGCTCATGCCTTGGAGCTGGACGTGTCCGTGTACCGCCATCAGGCTGTGTCAAACATGTTCTATTCTTTTGCGCGCCTGCAGAAGGACAGCCCCATCCTCTGCGCTGCAGTAGAAACGCATGTCACAGACCACGCCGAGGACTTCTCACCGCAGGTGCGTAATAGAATAATTTACTCGCTCCACAAAACCCATGCACGTCTATTCTCTGGCGTAACTTCCCTGTCTGACTGCTTGTTTGTGTGTGCCGCAGGAATTGATGAACATCCTGTGGGCTTTTGTGAAGTTTCGCTTTGTACCAAAGCAATTCATCGCGGCACTGCTGGAATATGTTCTTGATGAGGACAGAACTCGTGCATTCCGCTCCTCGGACTGGGCTGCTCTCATGTGGGGCCTTGCATCTCTTGGCGTCTCTGTTCCAGCAGAGCCCATGGCAGCCATCAACAAGGCTGCTCTGCAGCATCTGCCCAGCATGACTGCGCCCGAGCTCTGCAATGTAATGTGGTGAGCAGAGCAATACCGCGCCTTGTCTCTTTTACCATTGCGTTCTGAAGCTTGAAGTCCTGGCTCATCAATCAGCGCAGAGAACCTCATTTCCCTAGCAGATGGTGTCATTGAAGAATTATGCAAACATCAAGTGTGTCTTCAGGGGCCTCAGCATCTTGGACGAGTGCAATCAGCCGTTATTTGTGGAGAGCATGAGCCAGCTGCTGGAGAACAAACAGCAAGCTGTCTTGGAGCCCCGCCTTCTCAGGCAGCTGCTGCAGGCTTCAGCTCTGGCACAGGCAGCTGGCGTGTCTGTCAGCCTGCCGGAGCCATTGCACAAGGCGGCTGCCAAGTGGTGGCGCACCACAGCAAATACAGTGCCCTCTCTCACCCATGACGGCGTGTCACGCACGCTGAAGAATTTGGGCGTGAAGCACAGGGTCCTGGTCTTCCTTCAGGAAGGCCTCCCCACCGTGGACATTGCATTGGAGGCTTGGGGAGACCAGCCGAAAGTAGCAATCCAGGTCAGAACAGTTTCCACCCTTTCTCTGCCACCCTTTCTTTGCATGAGGTAGCGGAGTTGTACCTCCATGAGGACGTGCCTGCCAAACAATGCACAGGCAAAAGGAGATTGTGCAGTATTGTCAACCTTTCTTTGTGCTCGTCCTGCTTGTGTCTGAGAAATGGTGTGCGTGACAGGTTGTTGGGCCACACGAAGTGTCGACCAACACAAATACGCTGCTGGGGCGTGCGACAGCAGAGGCCCGCTTGCTTTCTGCCAGTGGTTGGCGCCCCTTCCACGTCGTTGTGAGCACATTCTCAGACCCAGCCAGTCAGCAGACGCGCAAGATCGTGAGCCAGCTGCAGAAGCAGGGCTTGCAGGTCAGGGTGCCAGAGGGTGTGAGGCCAGGTGTGCAGGGGATGCAGAGGGTGAAATCAGGACGTAACGCTGGTACTTCTCCAGAGGTATCTGCAAAGAGTGGCTCTCTCAGCTCCTCAGAGGACACGCAGCTGCCGCTGGTGATTGGACTTCATAACAGCCGGGACAGCTTTTCAGGAACAGGAGGACCTACAGCGATGGCAGAACCGAGAGTGCCTCTGGGTACAAGTGACTCCGGGCTGCTGTCATTAGCAAGATATTAAGTAGAGATAGATCTAGAAATGCATGAAATGTCTGGCGTTCTTTGCTCTTATTAAGCCTCATTCCTGTTCTGAGTGTGCAAGCACAGCCAACAGTTAAGTTTGCTTGACGGTAACAAGCAGGTCAACCCACATACGTGTAGTCTGTTCAACAGCTAAGTCAGCGGCAATCTCATACGATCTTGTGGGAAGTTGTAAGAGTACTTTGGATGAATGGCAAGTCCGGAGTCCATAGCTTTCCAAGCCTACCACCCATGCATGCTCACAAGATATTTGCCCTTGATGTACAAGTACTGGACTCTCTTAAAACTATAAGTGGAGCTCAACCCTAAGCGCTTGCTGGTCACAGTGCAGGAAGATGTCATAATCTTCATCTTTGAATGAAGCCTGAGTCCATCGCACTGTCCGAGAGACCTCATTATTCATGGGCATCGCATGCATGTGAATCCCAGTCAACGCTGAGCAAAATCCAATCGATCAGAATTGTGCTCCGTGCCTTTTGCGTGCTGAGCTTCATTAGGTAAGGTCGTTGGGCAGACTGACTGTAGAGAGAGTAACAGGTGAAGACGAAGTAATTCTACAATCGTCTTTATCACTGGACGAAAGGCCCTTGGTCCCACGCATCTGTTCTGCTTGACGCTTTCATGCTCTGGCTTCTGTGCAGGATCGTGGCAGAAAACGCAAGGATGGCTTTTGGTCCCACTGATAAGCAGCTGGAGAAGGTTCAAAAAGATCTCGGGTAACGCTTTCCGGGTCCCCTTCACCAGAGCCTCCTCATTGTTCAGGTGCTGGGCTGAGCCTTAAACAATGTGTAATGTGTTCAATGGAATATTGTTTTGCATTGCAGGTACGAGTTCACGGACAAGTGGCTGCTGAGGCAGGTATGTGAGCAGAAAAGTACCTCCTTGTCACAGAAGAGCTCAATGGTTGCATGCCATGTACATTACATGTAGCTAAAGAGGGCTGCATGCCATCATTGGCCTCTTAATGATACCGAGTTGATGAGGCAAGGCTTTATGTCCACAATTGCCATGCTGACGTATTACCCTGTGCATGCACAGGCATTTCTGCACCCTTCAGCAGGAGAATTCAACAACTACCGCCTGAGCTGGATGGGTGTGATCTCACTATTTTAAAGGCTCGCCCGTTTTGAATGTGCCATTTGCATGCATGCTGGTAGTGGTGCAGCAGCACAGGTGTTCAGACCAGTGGGATCATTCATCAGGACGAATAGGACTGCACTTGCACATCAACTCTCTGATTGGTGTGCATGCAGGAGATGCTGCCATGCAGCTGGTTGTGAGTCAGCTGGTGTTTGCATCATCCACTGGAGAGACTACCGAGATCCTCAATGACAGGCGCAAAGTGATGGTAATGCCCAGTCTCTAGTTCTTTCTCTCTTGATGAACCTTGCATGCATGCCCATGTTTGTTGGGCCTCCCCTCTCTCAAGAGCTTAGAGCTCACAATTGCCACTGTATGAACCTGTCCTGGGCGGCTGGGGTTGATGTGTGACCTTTATTTACATGAGTATGTTAGATCTGAAACTGCAACAGTATTATAACATGATGTCCTTTCACAGGTCATGCGGGAGTTCTGCGCTGAAGGTTAGCTTGCCTTCTCAATATTTCTCCCTGGTATTTTGCATCCAAAGAGTCAGTGCTTTGCTTTGGTCGGCCACCTGCATCAGAATTGCCCAATGAAGTTGCCTGGCTCATCTGATGGTGTTGTAAGCTGAGCGGACCTGGAATGCAGGCTGCAAAAAATTGGAGTGGCACAAGATGGCCACGGTTGGCAAGTGCTTCGCCAAAAAAGAGGAGGAGGTCACATGTAACATGCAGGCAGAGCTCTTTGAGGCAATCTGGTGCGCCGCATTATCAACCCACGCTGGAGTGCTGACTAAAAGATGCAGGAACTGTATACAACCTTCAGATGTACTGTATCTCGAGCTGTTGTGTGGTGCAGGGGGGCTCTCTTCATTGATGCCCATGGCGATTACAAAGGTGTGTCAAAGCAGCTTTTATCAGCATATGTGCAAGACCCAAGAATTTTCCGGACATGATGGATGCTCACATGAGACGGCCATCAGGCCGCCTTCAGATTTCTGGCTGGCTCAAAATGCCTGCGGATGTTGCAGTGGTGCTGGACGCCTACACCAAGAACTTCCCTCTGCACGAGCTGGAGCCCATCTTCACGGCCATCGACGAGAACAAGAAGAGGGACATCGAGGCGAGGGAGCTCGCCAAGAGACTGGCCAAGAAGAGGCCCAAAACTGCGGAGCCTGCCAGTAGCATTGAGCCAGCATCCACAATGGACGAGGAGAAGTGAGGCCATGCCCAATTTCACCTGATGCAGTGCAGTTTGAATATAACTGAATGATTTCTTGTCCTCTTGATGACAACCTTGTATGGGGCTTGGCTTATACGCAATCCCTTGGTGCCCCATATCTGCCTGTCGCTGCCCAAGCGACCCGAATGAAATGCTGATCTTCAACACCCTGTCCATGATGAATGCCAGCACATGGGCTTTTTATTAGGTGAGGCGGTGTGCTGTGCGCTGATATGAGCATGACTTGCAGTCCCTTACCTGGGATCTGCACGCGGCGCATGTGGGTGTGCTGCATGGGCCTCATGTGTGTACTCCCGATTTATTTCCAACCTCAGACGGCCTGCCTGCCGTGTAGCACTGCATGGCATGCATGGCACTCATATGAGCTGGCTGTGCACATCTGTTGTACCAGAATTAATAGTACATTTTGATCAAATGAGGTGTTGTCTTGTTTATTTGATGTTGGCTGACGTCTGTGGCAGCTTGACTGTACAACTGCATGTACTCAGCTCAAGCTCTTCTTTGAGGGCCATTGCTTAAGCTTTGAGCTTCTGAAGCTCGGGCGGGTGGTCAACAATTGAGGATTTCAGCATACACTGCATACTTGACATCCTTGTTGCATGGGGTTGTGCCTTGGCGAATGCATAATGACCAGTCTTGTGGCAATTTGGTGACAATTAGTGGAGAGAGCCTGATGCCTGTACGCATGCATGTATCATGTACATGTGGGCCCACGTGGATGGCCATGTGGAGTGCCTTCTTGTTGGAAGATTATGAAGCAGTTCCAATAGGAAAATTATCCTCCCACATCTGTTGCCGGTTTTATGTACTGCAACCGTCACTCACTTGATGCTACGATGATGTTTGCAAGCGCAAATTTCGCACCGGGGATTCTCACCATCACATGAGCATGAGCTGTGCCCTCTGTGGGAAGGACGCTGCCTTCGCAGGCGGTTGTTTGGGTCCTCTTTTGGGACCTTTGGGATCAAACTCTTACTACTGCCACCGCTTGTGTGCGCTCTGGAGCCCGGAGGTTTATCAGACTGCCCAAGGCACCTTGCGATGTCTTCAGGCAGCAGTGAAGAGGGGTCGTGCAATGAGGTACGAAAGCATATGGAGGCTTTGTATTCTTACACACCTAACGTGGGCAGATCGCCTTGATTATTGCTCCTTGGTGCACTTCACTGACAGCGGCATCATATTATATTCAAAGACAACCAGATTGTGTTCATGCCTTCAAAAGAGTGTCTCTTTGCAGATGCTCACACTGTCAAACCAGAGGAGCCACTATTGGCTGCCGGGTGGAGCGCTGCTCGCACTCCTTCCATTTGCACTGTGCAAGGGCAGCAGGCTGCACCTTCTACCCTGCACAGTTCGTTGTGGCATGCACCACACATGCACCAGCCTTCAAAGAGGAGGCCGAACAGGATGGGTGGGTTTGGGCGATGCATGCACAAAACGCTCTCTCACTTTTCCAGCCTTTGTCTATTGTTTGTGCAAGATATTCTACAACACGTCTGAGCATCGATCATCTGGACCTGAACAAATATCCCTTGCGGCATGCAGGGCCTTGCCTGAGTCGCCATGCAATCCTGTCCGAAGACGCCCCAGCCAGCAGGGCGGGCGCGTGCAAACCAAGGGAAAGAGGGGGAGGAGAGCGGAAGAGATCAAAGAGTACATCCAGACTGCACGAGCAGCTCACAAGCGCATGCGCATGGAGATGAGGTGGGCATGTGACTGCGACCATTTGTGCCCAGTAAAGATAACGCCTTAAGACAGGGAAAGCATGGAAGGGGTACATTGCAGAAAATATACATCGTCGCTGTGTGCAGGCAGGAGAGCGAGTCCTCTGACGACGAGGAGCACTTCCAGCGCAAGGAGGAGAAACGCCTGGAGCGTGACAAGGCCAAGCTGAACCCTGTGATCCTCAGTGAGCGCCGACCATGCCATCTTCCCAGAGAGCACTTCTGAAATATATGCTCTCACAGCTTGCAGCGATCCAATAGACAGCTTTAAGAGCCTTGCGCTCTTGTGCTATGCTGTGTAGGAAGGCCGCAGTCTGGGGAGCAGAGCAGCATGCCCGGCTGGGAGTCACTGGGCGGCCTGCAGCATGTCGTGGAACAGCTCAAGGAGATGGTCATTCTGCCGCTGCTGTATCCAGAGCTCTTCAGCCACATGCGCATTTCTCCGCCCAGGTCCGCTATTTTTTCTCGTTCTCACTAGGAATTTGGGTTCCACGCTTGGGACGAGATGGCGCAGCAGATGGAGAGACCTAAGTGAGTTCTTGGATTGAGGCAATGGCGGCTGCCATCCTGCAGGGGCATCCTGTTCCATGGCGAGCCCGGCACGGGCAAGACCCTGGCTGCTCGTGCGCTGGCGGGGGCATGCGCGCGGGCGTCGCCAAAGCCGGTGGCTTTCTTTGCGCGCAAGGGCGCTGACTGCCTCGGCAAGTTCAGCGGGGAGGCCGAGCGCACCCTGCGCCTGCTCTTCGAGGAGGTGATACCCTCCTCTTCACCCTCCTCACAAGCCATACATCTTCCGGCAGGTCCAGGATCCGGCTAACCGCAGGGCGCCTGCATGTGGCCATTTGTTGCACACTGCGTTGAAGACTCCATGTTTCCCTATTGCCCGGGAGAGCGTATGGGCTGTTGCACTGGGCTACCTCAAGGCTGCCAGAGGGGTGTCCTGGTGCGTGTTGCAGGCGGCTGCGCAGGCGCCAGCGATCATCTTCCTGGATGAGCTGGACGGCCTGGTGCCGGCGCGCGGCCAGGCCGGCAGCGGCGGCAGCGACCAGATCTATGCCAGCGTTGTGTCCACCATGCTCGCACTCATGGACGGCGTCGCCGACCGCGGCGCTGTCGTCGTCATAGGGGCCACCAACCGGTGATGCCCACCCTGCAGCGCCCTTGCCTGGTCACACCATGCTCTTTCATCTCATGTCCTATACATCATCCACCATGCTGATTCCCAATGGATTGCTGCAATCAGGCCAGAAGCGGTTGACGCGGCCCTGCGGCGTCCGGGGAGATTTGACAGGGAGGTCTACTTTGGCCTGCCATCAATTGCTGACCGGCTGGAGATCCTGAGCGTGCACACATGCAGGTGCGGGAAGTGTCCAATTAAAATGGTCCTTTGCATGGTGTTCAAGATGTCTACTCCTGCAGGCATGCGATCGCGAGTGCCAATTATCAAATGACTGTTCAATGCGTGGGGACTTAATTGCACTCTATGACTGCCCATGGATATGTCAGAGGGTCACAAGGCATCTGCATGAGAGACTGATGTAGTATGCCAGGTGGGAGCCTCCTCCTTCCATACAGCTCCTGCAGGCAGTGGCTGCAGCAACACAGGGGTTCGCCGGGGCCGACCTGCAGGCGTTATGCGCTGGCGCAGTCATGGCTGCTGTGAATCGCACGGCCCCAGCCCTCCTGCACAAGCTGGAGCAGCAGGCCATGTCAGCCCAAGCGCGGCCGTCCGGGACCCCTGACGGCCCATCACTCATGACGGACTGCGGAATGGCTGGTGCCTCAGGTCAGCCCAGTCTCAGCCAGGAGGGAGGCCAGGCGCCCCGCACAAGGGCCAGCGCCCGCCAGCTTGCAGCTGAGGGTAGTGCAAGCGGAGCACCAGAGCCAGGGGATGGACAAGCGCAGCCACAGCAAGCAGCATTGCAGCCACATGCAGCAGGCAGCAGCGCAGCATCGTGCGATGCGAGAGCGCAAGCGGATGCGCACACAGTGCCAGGCGGCGCGAACAGGAGCATGGATACAGAGACGGTGCTCTCTGGGGTGCATGTGCGGGCGAGTGATTGGCGCGAGGCGCTCGCGGCCGCTCCGGAGCCTTGCTCTCGCCGGCAGGGGCTGGCGTCTCTGGCCGCGGACGCCGCGGCGCCAATGCAGGCCCTCCTGGCGCCCGCCCTGTTGCCTAGCCTTGCAGCTGCGCTGCGTGTGCTGCATGCGAGTGGGCTACCGCTGCCCACCGCCGCCGCAAGCGCGGCAAGCCTCGCTGAGGTCAGTATTGCGCGCTCATTGGAGGCCCGTGACCCACCAGATGCCGGCGCCAATGCAGGACAGGGGGACGTATGGGAAGAGCTGCGCACCAGGCTGGTGCAGGCCGGAGCCCTGAAGGCGGCAGAGCATGTCATCGCCTCAGGTGCTTGCTCTGCTTTAAGAATTAAAAAGTCCTGGACATCACAAAAGTCTGCTTCAGTTGTCATCAATAAATGATACCTTCTGCAGAGATTTGATCACTCGCGCTCATTCTCGCTTCACACACACAGAGCTCAGGCTGGAACTTGGTGTGAGATACGCTATTTGTTGCCTTTCCAGGAGCTGTGCAGGATGGGGTGGTAGAGGACGGACAGCTGCAGCCGGCTGCGCCGACACCCCCCGTGCTGCCGAAGAGTGCTGCTGCGGACCCGGATGTGCGCGGCCCCTTCCGAGTGCTGCTTGCAGGCGTGGGCGAGCGCGGACAGCCGCAGGTTGCGGGCGCACTGCTGCAGCTGCTGGGCAGCAGCGTCAACCTGGCGGCTGTGAGTTTGGCGCAGATCGTGATTGCTGGCTGCGGCGACTCTGCTCTCGGCTGCATCTCCACCGTGCGACAGGCTGCCCAGAGGTCTGCCTCCTCCCTGCTTTCTAATACAATGCACATCCGAAGCAGACATTTGACAGCGGAGGCGAGCAACAGACCACAGAGAACGGCTCCCTCTGTGCAGGCAAGACATGCATTGATCAGGCGGCACGCTCATATGCACATTGTGGCGATGGTGCAGGGCTTCGCCAGGGCAGCTGACAGTGCTCTTCCTGCCGCGCATTGATGGCTGGGCAGTCACTCGCACCCTGGTTGATCCCTTGGAAGCGGGAGCAGCAGAGTGTGCGTCACCTGAGGCGCCTGCGTGCAGGAACAGCTCCAGGCTCGCCAATGGCTCCGCCGCTGCAGCCGTGTCATCGCCCTTCAGGTACCCCTCTGTGTGCTCTGGGCTCCTGAACTGGAGTTAACTAGGCTGCAAGTGCCTTAAGAAGTGGGCTGGGCATGAGGAGTGCTTGTGAACGCACAGGGGCCTTGTGTCACTAGAGACCAGGGGCACTGAGTCGCCCAGCAGGGCTTGGAGGGCACAGATGTCTCCCAGGCCAGCCACGCCCAGCCGCCTGTCAGCGGGCTTCAGCCCCATTGCTTCCCCTGGCTGCAGCTCGATGCCGCTCGCCAACGATCTGGACTTCCCATTGGTGGGCAGGCGCCTCTCTGGTATGCTGGATGCCCAAGGCGGCGGCATCAATACTGCAGAAAATGCTGGTGGCAGAGAAGCATCTGAGCAGAACGGAGCAGTGCAGCCTACTGCCTGTGAGTCAATATCAGGTGGGCAGGATGCAGTTCATCATTCGTAAATTTGCCTGTTCATGCCCATGCAAGCATAATTGCCATCTTTGTTTCTGTGCCAATTGATTTCTCTCATTGAAGGCGCCACTGCATGTGCAGCTGCTGCTGATGGCGCAAGCATGGGCATTGAAGCGGTCTGTGTCTCAGAGCTGTGGATGGTCTTTGAGCAGACCGTGAGCGAGGTGAGCCTACTCACTACCTAGCAACTGTCAAGAATACGAGGGCATGACTCTGTTGATCGTTTGTGCACAGTGCTGAATTTTGACAAGCAGTGTATCTCTTTGGAACGCGCACTTGACGATGAACCTGCTGTGTCAGGTGCCGCCATCAAACCCAGTGCTCATTCTTGCTACGAGCCACTGCAGGCCTGCAGAGCTTCCACCGCTGCTCATCTCCTTCTTCAGCACCAGCTCAGCCGTGGGCAACCAGCGGCATGCTGCTGATTCTGTGATCATCCTAGAGGATGAACTTCCAGTCAGGGAGCTGCACCCAGCAGAGACGAGCATTGAGCACCTGCTCCAGAGACGCAAGGCCACGGCATGCTCATCAGGGATAACTGCCAAGGATGTTCCAGCTGTTAAAAAGGAGAACGCCGCATCTGCTGGCCCGCTGGTGTCCTTGCCAGTGTTCAACGCAGCAGAGAGGGAGCGCGGCCAACAGATCCTGCAACAGGTGTGCCATTCCTCGAGTACTATTAACACAAGTTCGTCTGCAATATGTCCAAGATATTTTAGGAGGTATTTTAGGAGGCACGAGTTCTTGACTTGTTTTCGTTCTGCAGGTGGAGGATGGGATTCGGTGGTGTGGTCAGGCCCTCGTGAAGAAGTGCAGCGCAATTTCAGCAAAGATCCTTCTGTCGGCTGAGGCACCGCCAGGCACTAGCTTAGCGGCTGTTGCAAAGGCCGCATCCCATGGCGGATATAAGACCTTGCAGGAGTTTCAGGCAGCCTTTCACAATGCTGCTAGATGGCATTGTGATGCCAGGAATAGGCTTGAAGCAGACAGGTGAGACTGTCTGGCATTGCTGAGGTGGTATAGAGAGAGGATCAATATGTTGTGTGATAGATTAACTCTCTGTGCCAGCGAATATTTCTATCGTGCCGCTTGTTGCTTTCTGACCACTGTGCATTTTTGACATTCGTTGTGTGCATGCAGTCCCACTCAGATGACGGCGGTGGCAGCCCTTCGGGATCAAGTGGACTGTTGGTGCTATGGTATCAAATCGGCAGTGAAGCTCAATGACCCAGATATTTTGAGATTGATCCAAGCAACGACATCTTCGTAGATTGTACCACTGGCAGCATGTCGATTTGCACAAGGCTTCTCTTTCCATTGCTGCTGAGGATTGTACGCATGTCATGTATTTCAGACGGTAGCAACTGTAGTAGGCTGTTGTAGGAATTGAAGCAATTGAAAACCGGAGTACCATGCATTTGGCAGCCATGTATGGCTTACATGCTGGTCCAGTTACAGCAATCGCATCCAAACTCTCTGGCACGTGGATATCAACTGGACTCCAGTTTGGAGTGACAAGAACATGCAGACCTACAGCTATTTCAGTTGAGCGCCATGAATGCCATAAGATTGTCCATGAAAGACTTTGAGTTGAGCACGCCTGTGCCACCCAGCAGTATTCTCACGCCAGCAGACCATCCCTCATTCCTCTCTCCTTGCGCATTCAGCTCTGCCAGTGCCCTTGCTTCCTCGTAGGTTGTGCCACCAACGATGAACACCACAATCAACTGCACCAGAAAAAAGACTTCATCAGAATCTCCCTGGTGTACGTGACTCGAGTTAGAAATGATGCAAAATTGTAGACGCCTCACTGATGCCAGGCAGATGCACACCTTGGGAACCTTTGCAGGCGAGGCTCCGTTGTGCGTCTTGTCTATGTAGGGGAAATCTGTATCCTTCAAACGGCCGCGGATGAGGGCTTCCAAAGTGTTGATGAGCAGAGGCGTGTGTTGTGTGTAGACATTTTCCACGCCCTGCAGATGGAGAGGGTTCAAGCGTTCACATGGGAAGACACCTGGATTGCTAGCAGTAGAGATCAAGATGTTCCTGCTTGAAAAGCAGTGACGGCATGAGGTAACGTCGCTCACCCGCAGGCTGTGCTTGGCCATGGTGGCGAATCTGGAGGAGAAGGATCTGTTGGAGAACAAGTCCCCGATGCGCTTGTCAGCGCCGGCATGGGCCAACAGCGTGCGCACCAGGCCCAGCTGCTGCCGCATCAGCCCAAAGTCTTGCAATCGCTGCAGCAGATCTGTCAGCTGCGTCTGGCCATCCCGCTCATACCTCAATGCAAACAGCATCACCAGCCGCATCCTGCACCAGCATCAATATGCTCAAGCATCTGATGACCTCACCTCCTAGACAGCATGCCTAAACCACAAGTAAAGTGGTTGATTAAGGACAGTTGCCCTCCAGTCTTTTCACCTGTCATCGTCAGTGATGTGCGGGCTGTTGATGAGGTCCCGCACAGCCTCATAGTGCCCCATCAGATTCCCTGTGCTGCAGCACACCTCCTGCTCCACACTGGACACCTGCACACACCCATTTTTACCCCTCAATACACATGTCCTTGCACATTCATGCTAATTAAAGCAGCGGGTGTAAGACATGGGTACACTGTGACCTCTGAGTACAAGTATCATCACACAAAGCGATGGGTGCACCTGCATGAGCGTGCGCGCGTCCACAAGGCGGGACAGCTCTGACATGAGCGTGACATGCTTCCCCGTATTGCGCTGCGCTGCGCTGAACTCGCTGAAGTTCTCCACAAAGTTCTGCATGTCCTCAATGGTGTTGATGTTGCGGCTGCTGGTAGACTGCTTCTGGAACTCGTCCACCAAGTCCTTCACTGCCGCCCCAATGTCACCAAAGTTTGCATACATGTGCTTCCTGTAGAACTCGTCCTGCCGCGCTGACAGCACAATCTCCTGGAAGTCCTTCTTCACCTGCTCAGCGCGCATTGCCAGGGTCACGGGTTGCTCAGACGACGCCGAGGCATCAGAAAGCTACTGAAGGTGCTGCTGCAAGCCAGAGCGTCCGCACCCCTGGGACATGCGTGAGATCCACTCTGTTGGTGTTGATGCCGATGAGCTCATGCACCATGGCCTGGTAAGTCCACTGCAACAGCAGCGGAGTGACAGGGTCCTCCTTTCTGTCCAGCAGCAGCACGATAGGTGCCACCTCCCCTCCACGCTTGCCAAAGTCAAATAGCTCGCGCTCCTCTGATGTGGTCAGGTGATGCAGGGACTGGGCCAGCTTCTCGCACATTTCTGACCCTTTCTGGTACCTGTGTGAGCACAATTGTCAGCCACATTCCGGAGTTTTAGACTGCTCAGCATTGTCGACATGTGACAGTGACCCGCCAAACGCACCTTACAGCAAATCGTCTCCGCAGGGAGAGCATGAGAGATGCCAAGCCCTCTGTCATCCGTGCGACTGCATCCGTGCTGCACAAGGCATGCGCACCAATGTATCAGGTCCATGAGCTTGTACTTGAAGCAAGCGCTCCACAAATGCTTGACATGCAGGTAAGGGTAGATTGACGTTATGCCCATTGGTGTCCATACCTCCTCCCATAGTCCCATGTGAAGGGCTGCAGTGTGACATGGTTTTGCAAAACGGGGACCGCAAAATGGTGGGGGTCCAGGACTGCAAAGTCCCCGAAGAACTCTTGGACTTGGAATACAGTTTCCCTGAGATCCACTTCCGCCAAGTCTTGGAGCCGTAAGTCCTCAATTCTGTTGGTGAAGACTGCATACCACAAAGGGAAGTGTGAAGGCGCCTGGACCAATAACGTCAAATGCTACCTCGCGCCCTGGAAGAGATACAAGATCACACTCTAGGCACCACAAGCAAATGACTTACAGAGATGGTAATCTCCATAACGTGGAGAGCGAAGTTCCTTCCTGAGGCGAGCGACATTCTCTCGTGTAGGCCTCAAGAAGCAAACCGCCTGCAAACAGCGCATAATGGTCTCTCATGAAAATCGCAAAATTCAATCACAACGTCAGCTTCTCAAAGAAGCACGGAATCTGCGTCGCAAGGGTCAGACACACTAGACATCCACCAAGATCACCCTGCAATCGTATTGCAAAGAGGAACAAAGGTCATGCAGGAGGCGCACTTTCAGATGCAGAAGCTGCTCTCCAGGGTCTGCATCTAGCTTTTCAACGAGGTAGACCTCCTGTTCCAATATTTCAGACTGGCTATATACAGTGCTGACTATCCGTGTAGTTTCTGTATCCAAGAGCAGAGCTTTCATGCCCTTGACGTCCTTCAGCATTTTTTCGATGTAAAATCGTATGACAGTTGATAGATCCATGTCTGCAAATGTGGGATTTAATCAGTCAACAATCCAGTCAAACGAAGGTGCGGGTTTGTTTTCTTGGACTGGCGCGATTGATGCTGCAGCAGGTCTGCTCCGGTACTTTCTTTTCAAGAAATTCTGTCAAGTAAAGTACAAAGATCTGCACAAATATGTGTGTGTGTGTCCGCTTATTCTCGGTGCCAAGAGCAGGGTTAGTCACCTCAGACTCATCATGCATGGGAAGGAGAAACCCCAGAAGGAATCCATGCACAAGACTGCTGATAATTCAGGCTCCCCAATGCTCTCACCGTCATTGTCCTGGTGTTCTGCTACTGCCTAGACGCTTTACAATGAGATTTTCATCACACGCACTAGCTTTCTACAGCTGCAGCCGATATATCGATAGCTATAATTTCAAACCAGTTTCTGAAACGAGAGCTCGGAGCTCTCGTCTTGCCAGGCTTTATCCCAGTGAGTCATGATGAAGCTGCCAGCATTGCTGTCTAGTTGAGAAATTCAGTCTCTTTATAGATTTGGACATCTCAAGTCTGCCTGTGTTGCTGGTATCTTGCAGGCAGTCCCATGTGCATAATATCATGACGATGCTTCTTGCATGATTCCTCCAGAGACTTGTGATCACTGCATAGTGGAGCACCTTTGTAGAACAAGAGCGCCTTGCATGACACTCCCATTCAGAAACCTTCAAGGCAACAAGTTGTTGCACTCCTAGATAAACGACCATTGAATGCAGGTATCGCAACTTGCACACAAGCATATTGATGCAGGTTCCCAAAAATGAATCGTACGCAGTCATCTTTCATACTCGCACAACCGATGAACTGGGGCAGAATTGGGATACCCCTCCCAAGCAGGTCATTGGTCGTCACCTCTTTGTCATAGTGTGCTCAAGGAAGCGCCACATCTATAGTACATGCATGCCTGCCAAGCCATACACCACAGAACTTAATTCTGGAAGGACAGACCCCCAAGCGATCTGGCGGCCTGGTGCTGCCCGCGCAAATCGTATTTGCCTGACCCTGGACCCAGCGGAAAGAACTTCTTGGCCTGCACAGATTGCCCATCATGGGCTGCAAAGCCGGTGCCGCCCCTCTTGAGCTCGATCACATCGCTCTCCTTTATGGCCGTCCCATTGTACATGCCTTCCGGCTGCACGCAGCTCTTGTACGTCTCCTTCAACATCACATCACCTGCCCTCCAAAAGGAACATCTCAGACAGTGTTTTACAATCAATAGATTAACTCTCTGCATGAAAACATCAAATTAGGCACGAAGAAAAGCATAAGACAAACTTCAAGGATGCCGCAGTGATGACGCACCTGTTGGTTTCAGTACCACCACTCGATTAGCGTTTGAGAACGTGTCCTTTGTAACAGGGTCCATGGCGTATCCATCCTCTGACTCGGGGACGCACGTAAATCTGACAGGTATCAAGTCCTTCAGACGCAGCTTCTTTCCACTGGCTGGGCAGCATGTGTTCATATCTGGCTTGGCCACAATATTATTGGCCTCTGGTGCTTTTGAGGGCAGCCAGAATGCCTTCATTTCCTGTGTGCATGACGCAGGACGTTGTCAGCACAAGCGCACATGTGTGAGACGATCCATCTCCTGAAATGTGTATGCTGCAGATACAGCAGAGATTTCCACGTACCTTGATCTTCTCTGTATTGCCAGCGATGTTGACAGCACTGTTGACAACCTTCTTGTCGCTGAGCATGGCCTCTGCTTCCTCCTGGATGGCCTTTTTAAGGGTCCTTGCCACCGTATCAGAAGCTCCCATGTGATTTTGACGATCGAACGCCAATAGATGCGTCTGTGCCTCCACTGCTTCCCTTTCACTCTCCTGTCAAAGCACCTTCTGCTAAGCTCCTACCCTAACAACTCCTGCAATGGCGTGCATGGGAATACGCAAAGTGTCGACACGGAACAGGGGAAAAGTACCTTTCGCAATACTTCCTGCTGCTGGGCCTCCCACACTGCATATTTCCTCTTGTTGGACTTCTTCTGCTGTAGCAGGCTCTCCAAGATGGCCTCTCTGCTGTAGAGGTATCCGTCTGGCGTGCAGACCGGGTCCTTGTCCAGGTCAGGAGCAATCAGGTATCAGCAAAGTTTCCTGCTGGGTTGGATAGAGGACTAAAGCTCATGTGACCACAAGAAGACAAGTCCACTCACCACCGCAGGTTGAAGGGTGAGGCGACAATCGTAGTAATTGCCAACTGCATCCTGCAATCCAGAATGAGAGATATTTGAGCAGCTTTTGTTGAATGACAAATACATCGGACAAATGATAACCGAAGAAGAGCACTAAGCACCTTTCCCAGTCGTTCTGAGACTGTTCCATATCCCAAACCCTTCATCTCCCCATATGTCATTGCCTCCGACCCCATAGTGCCGGCATTCTTGGAATGCCTTGATCCGCGACCCATCTCGGAGTCCCTTCCTGGTTATTCAAGAGGAGCAGGATTGTGATGTTATTGAGAAATTCCTTTTTGCTAATGATCTGTGTAAGTGCAAGAGTGCTGCCACAGGACCTCCTTGTTCCAATATGTCTAAGGAGTACGTTCGTGGTTTGGCAAAGCCCAGGGCAACGAAAAGGAAGGTTGCTCCAGCAATCTCAGCACGTGGTATCATGTGATGCCACGTGGCTGAAAGTGATTGCGATTCCTGGGACCAGGCTTGTGTTGAGGATCGAGCAAACGCATTGAAAAGAGATCAGTTGTGCTGTTGTACTATCTGTGACATTGATCCAGTTTGTGCGAGAAAGCAGGACAGTGAGGTTTTGAGGTCACCATCTACTCTTATGGGATAACAGCGGGTCTTTCTGTACAATGTGACGTCTCTTTGAATGCGTTGAGCATACACCTATCTCACAAGGGAAAGATCCTTCCTCTTTCAGATGACGCAGCAGAGAAAGAAGCTTCTGATCGACACAGATCCTGGCGTTGGTGAGACACAGCACACAGCAACAGTGACGGTGTCCGACCATGAATCTTGATTTTCTGCCATGTGCATGTGAAATGTGCTGGGACCCCCTGATCAGAAATGTTTGAGGCATCTGTGAGGCTTGGCTGATCCAGTACCTTGATGATCCCACCTCAAGAAGAAACCTTCTAAATGCTGCAGACGATGCAATGGCAATCTTGGCAGCCTTCAACTCGCCAGAGGTTGAAGTGATCGGGCTCACAACGGTGTTTGGTAATGTGTATACCCAGACAGCTACCCGTAATGCTTTCAAGCTGCTGGAGTTGGCTGAAATGACACAGGTGATGGCCTTAGATTTGAAGGGGAACAGCATGTACTTCACCGCAATGATGATCAGTATTGCACACACCAAGAATGGTGGAGAATCCTTGCTGAATAGCATGCTGCTGTGCTGCTCCCACAGGTGCCTGTGGCCGAGGGCGCTCATGTAACACTGAATGGTACACCAAAGACATGGGTGGCAGACTTTGTACATGGCACTGATGGTTTTGGAAACATCAACATTGACATCGCAGAGGTCACTTCCTTCCATAAGGAGCTCGCTTCATGTGTCATTGCAAGAGGTGAACCATGCCAGAACATGTCATGCGTTTGAAAGTGTGAACAAGAGTCTGCTTCTCTCAGGGAACAAAATGGAGCGGCTGTGCTGCTGAATTCATTGTTCAGACAGTCAGAGAGAACCCTGGGGAAGTCAGTATCCTAGCTTTGGGGCCACTAACCAACATTGCTATTGCAATGCAGCTTGACAGCAGCGTAGCAAGAAATGCGGTGCGCTGTCCAGCAGAGTTCACGTTGTGTGGCTTCCGTCGCCACGATAGGGCTGAAATTGAAGAAGCGGATGTTGTTCCATGCAGGCAGAAATAGTGGTCTTAGGGGGAGCATTTTTCGTGAATGGCAATGTCAACCCTGCAGGTAATCGTCCAGATTCTGTTGTACTCTATGAGTGAAATCTGATCTGGCAAGATCCTTTCGGGCAGTCTCAACATTGTCCCCTGGTGCTTGCAGCTGAAGCCAACATGTATGGAGGTGGGCGGACCATCAGAAAACTAAAGTCGCCATACCTGCACCCATGTCACTTTGTGGTTTCTCAGGCTGACAGAATCAGATGAAACAGATCTCTGTGCTTTTGACAGATCCTGAAGCAGCCGACTTTGTGCTTGGGCAAGGTGGCAACATCAAGATAGTCGGGCTTGATGTGACCCACAGTTGTCAATTCACTGGCACTGAGTTGAGAGGGTTGCAAGACAGGGGGCGCTTTGGAACATTTTTGTCAGAGATCACGGCGTTTTACCTCAAGTATCATAAGTAAGCCCCAAACTCCTGATACGAAGCTACAGTTGTCATACCTGGATAAATATTTCAAGTGATGCATCGCTCGCAGAAGTGCTTGCAACATTGACTTGCTTGTATATTTGCTGTCGCAGGGATTCTTATGACATGGATTCTGTGTATGTACATGACCCATCAGCTCTGGCTGCTGTCCTGCAACCCACGCTTTTCACATGGAGATTTGGTCAAGTCAGGGTGCTGACAGAGAGCGTGGCAATTGGGATGACTGTGATGGATGTTGGGTTGAAGCGCTGGAACAATCCCCATGGCTGGACGGACAGAGCCAATGTACAGGTGGCAGTTGCAGTAAATGCTGCAAAAACGACCACAATGCTTCTGGAGCGCATGGCAGCCTGACAACCCAGATTCTTGCCATGGAATTGCACATAATGAAATCATCTTGTCTGAATCGATATCGTTTACCTTGAATTACGTTATTGCATCTCAACTAGCAACATTTGGCAGGTGTACTGAGTAATTTCAGTTATAACAGAGCCAGCAAACTGTGCGAGTGCCAAACATGAGCAAGCGTCCCTGAACCATAGGGTGCAAGTATGTTCAAACTGATTCAAAGCAAATTTTCTGACCTAAAAAAGCCCATCAGGGCTCAGTACTTGCCATATCGGTTGATTATGCGAACATCTATGAATAAGAACATCGTCTAAATGCAATGCAGCAGTGACACGATGATGGTGATATTGATCATCACATCAAGCTTGCTCTCAAAGAAGTATCTGGCGGCCTCCCCTGATGGTATGTAGAATTAAGAGAGTTACACGCAAGTGCATGACCCTAATATTGACTGTCTGGCTGTCGTTCTACGGAACCCCCTGCCCTGCTGTATGGCAATCGGCCCTCCTTGTAACTTGGGAACTTGATGGGCCCTCGTGGCGGGGGAGTTGATGCAAGACTGCCGCTTGAGTCGCCATGGCCACGCCTCCGGGCGGGGCTACTCCAGGGTGAAAGTGCACCATGCAGCGCTGCAATAGCTGCGCTGGGCGCTGCGCTTCCGGACTCGCCAGGACAGCCCTCCCTGGGTGCAGCCTGGGATCCGCGGTGCGCTTTGATCGCTGTGGGGGTGCTGCAAGCATCTGCGCTCTCCGCATCCATGCCGCTTGCCCTGCTTTTCCTGAGCTTCTCTGCTTCCAGCAGGGCCGTTGATTTGACAAGCGACTCGGCAAAGCCACTTGCATTCCTCTTCTGGTGGTGGTCTGGCAGGGGTGGATAGAACAGGGTCGCCAGGGAACCTCCTTCCGACGAAGCACTCCTCTGCCTGGCAGTCGACGGTTTATCTGCGCTGCTCTCTGGCGGCGTGCGCTCTTCAGTGGCACCTCCCTGCACAAGGCAATGTAAATTAGACCCGGGCAAGAATTTGGTTGCTAATTTTCCAAGATGGTGCAGGACCTACCTGCAAGGACTCAGCGCTCCACAGAACATGATCCTGCACTTCAGCTGTGCTGGCAAGAAGCCTCGAGGTAAGACGCTGTATTGAAGAGTTGGCCCACAGGAAAATGCTCTGCAAGCCCATTTCTGGATCGCTGCCGGCGGCCTGCAAACAGAAAAGATCACAAGGTGCCATGGTAGCGCTGGTACAGTCAGCAGCCAAGAAATATGGCAGTGTGTTTGAGAATGCTTGCAGGATTACCGTGACAGGTGCTGAGTGCTGGGATTCAGGTGGAGCAACATCGCTTGATGCAACATTGCAGTCCACCATGATGTTAAAGAAGGACGCTGGAGATGCCTGCACATCAAAAGCCAGCAGCTGCTTCAGTTAGCTAAAATTGTGTGCAAGTAAAGCCACAAGCAATGCATAAGATAAATTAAGAAAGATGCCATATGGTCGGGCAAAAAATTTATTAGTCCTGCTAGCAGCTGCTTTAGATTCTTGTCAATATTGTAGGTGTCTGACCATCCCAGAGCTGCAACTTACCTTCTTCACATCATCTGATTCTTTGCTGTCAGACACAGCAGACTTCTCGCTGGCAACCTCGTTCAGGCCTTCAGCAGCTGCTGGTACAGGTGTGCGCGGACAGTGCTTGAGAATCCAGGGATGATCTAGAAGATCTGCCGCCGTGGGTCTTTTGCGAGCAGACTGCAGCCGCAAACAAGAAAATCGAGCATGCACCCTCAGTGTGGCTTCCACACACCTACCCGCCTACTTGCTGCATATGGTCTTACCTATTTCTCACACAAAAGTTTGCATTTCTCTTTTACTGCAACATCCAGGGCCATGTCCCTCCTTCCATGCATCCGTCATCACCTTAGTCAGTGCGGCACTGATGAAAGTGCGTGATTCCTCTGATATCCAGGCAGGGTAATTGGGCCGGCGGTACATTATTTGCTCGTAGGTGTCTGTGCGGGTCTCTCTTTCAAACGGTGGATGCCCAACAACCAGCTCAAATCCCAGAATACCGATCGCCCAGGCATCCACACTGCGGTGCACCGCTGGACCTGAGGTTGGGCAAGTGGGAACAATGGAGGAACAGAGGCAAATATCTTTTCAGTTGGTCTCACAGGTGTGGTTGCCATTTGTTCACCTGGATGTGTAGCCCAGCAAGGCTTTCTCCTTGTTCTCTTGTGGGTAGCTCTTTTCAGGGCACATGACAACCTGTCCAGCATGCCACTGTGAGTTGATCTGGCCTAGCTGATAGCACCGAAAGACGCAGATGTTGAGAATTTGCTGAAAAGAATCAAGAGATGCAGAGCAGAAAGCCATGGACAGGGCCAACATAGGTACACCTCAGGGGCCATGTAATCCAGTGTCCCTGCTCGTGTCACTGGGCGCTCTTCTGTTGAATCAATGGACAGACCAAAATCTGCCAATTTCACACTACCAAAGCCCGGCCCAGCCAGCAGTATGTTCTCTGGCTTGCAGTCCCTCCACAAGAACCCCTATGTTACACAAGATTAAGCCCTGTTCACTGGCAAAGCAATCCAAGTCCCACCACTGTCAGCTCTTCAGCTATGAACATAAAATTTGGATGTGGTAGACAAACACACCTTGAGGTGGAGGTATGCAAGAGCAGACAGGCATGGTCGGATGACATCTCTGGCCACTGTCTCTTCGCTCAAGTGACCACCGTGGCGTTTCAGCTCCTCATACAAATCACCCCCTGCACATGCACAGCCTGATCTGCGCCAACAACGCCATTGGCATGCTCAAGGCAGCAGCTACAATGCTACATCACACATGCTATTTCGTATCACAGGTTCGAGGTGTTGACTTGCCATCTGCATACTGCAGCGCAAGGTACACATGGTCACTGTCTTCGAAGGCTGCATAGAGCTGTACAATGTTCTCATGCTGCAGCTGGCTGTGTATCCTGATCTCCCGCTGTACCTGTGAGAACAAAAAGGATCAACAGACTTTAATGGATGTGTACTGAGGGACAATGTAGAACTCATCGAGCGGTCCAGATAGCCACATACCTGATACCAGTTCAGAGCTGAAAGCCTGAGCTTTCTGTAGAGCTTCAAGGCAACCGGCAGACCCGACAATCTGCATGTTGCTCTGTAGAGAAGGGATGCCTTCCCTTTGTACAGCTGTTTGTGCAGCTCAAAGTCTTCCAAACGCCATGTCCCCGCGCGCGACATGGCCGGGGGACAGCTTTCAGTGACGTGCACGGTCCTGGGCTCAATATTTCCCTCGTATAGCACTATGGGAGTCCCGCCCATTTGCATTGAGCTGTCTGACAAGCTTCAGCGTTGGAGAAATTCCCTGCGCAAGACAATCTTGTTCTATATATTGGCCCAACCCCCTCTGGGGCTGCAAGAAAAAAGCGCTACAAATGGGAGCATCATTCGAAGTATTTCCTTCGATGTCCATGCTGATGTGGCCACCAACGAGACTGCAAAAAACTGCCTCTAGAGATACTGGCTAGTTACTGGCGAGTCTCTTACTCACCTGGATTCTTAATATATGAATTTGGTGTTGTCCCTATAGTGAACCTGTGACGCTCTCGCAGTGATATTTTGCTTGCTTCGGGAGGGTTTCCAATAGGAATGTTGAACCCGGGACACGCTCAGCTATACAGACCATTCCGATATAGCAGGGCACTCGCCAGCCCCCTAGCTGGCCAAAGACTGTCTGACGTATCTTATTCAGGAATTGGAGATGATTGTCTGCGAGAAAGAGCTCCACGGAAGTAAGCTTGCAAAGTACAGTCTCTGATAATTGCTGGACTCAGCCTGCTCTATTGAGTGTTCTAGGTGACCCCAGAAACTGTAATTGCATCAGACTCTCAATGTAAAAAATCGACAAGTAACCAGAAAAAATATAAAGCTCAAGTTGGGTTAATGTGTGTAGAGGGATACCAGTGAGAGTGAGAAGGCACTGGCATGTCAAAAACGGAAACTCGTAGCAACAGAGCACACCGACTCCAGTACATCCAGACAGCTGCAGTATACCCGCTGGTTTTATTCTAGATGACCGAACTTCACTGAGGATGCCTTCCTTCTCCAGGGATCGAGGACCGAGGAAATCTCCGGAATGCCTAGTACAAGTCTCGGCACACGTGTGCACCGGCGTTCCTGGAAACCTTTCCCTGAAATTTAACCATGGTGGATACTGCTTTCTTTTTCTAAATTGCAGGGGATGCATACCAGGATAGGGCACCCATGGCCACGATGAACAAGCAAAGCAGGGGAGCTCAAACCGAGCGCTCTGGCTCATCCTTGCAGCTCCATGATTTCCACATTTTATCGCATCATGCCCGGCGCGCGCGCGCTGGCTACAACATGCACGTCCTGGACCGGGCCATATAGGCATCAATGATGATCACGTTGATCGGCAGATGCAGTTGCTTGATTGCAATTGCAAGCATGCATCGATGTTTTAGATATATTGTTACTGTATGAATATATCAAGATCATGACGACCTTCAGTGTACTCCAACCAGTGTACCTGCAGCTGCAAGCCAGCAAGCAAGAGCTACAGTAAAACCAGACCTACATTTACATCAACAACGAACACGGTGGAGTGGCCAGCTGGCCAACTGCGGTGACTGTTTTGGCAGGGCTTTCCACTTACTCTGGCGTTCGCTCTGCTTCAGTGTCTGCATCCCTACTTCTCTAAGATAGCAAAGTACAAAGTAAATTGCTGGCATTTGCAGTCGCAGTATTTGACAGAGTACTAAAGCTAAGGTTGCTTCCTAGATTGAGGCCAGGGCCGGCAAGGGCACTCCCTGTCTCTCCTCCCTCAATGCATTCAAGACCATAATTGTATCCCTGGTCTGAAGGAAACTTTAACAAGCAGATGCAGCCAAGTTGAATTCTTGCCATTGGATTGTCAGAAATTGTGCCTCGCGCTGTGAAGATTGACTCTGATGGATGGCCCAATTTTCACACTTGCAAAGTCAGAAGAGTGTCTTGCTTCGTTGATCCTCGACGCATCCTCGGGCCGTAATGCGTCCTGCGGCAAAGACAGGTCAGCCTTGGCCAGTGTCACACAGCAATATAAATGAGAGGCTCAAAACAGTCTCCATGCTCAGCAGGTATTAAAAGTGCTGGATCAGCATGCCTACCTTTGCCAGCCAACTTTCTGCACGTCTGTCTAGTCTGCATCGCTTCTTGCTGGGCGACCTGGGGTAAATCCGGCTCCGTCAGTGGTGAATACTAAGGATCAGGCCCATGGTCCGATAGAGCAGCATCTACAAATTATGAGATATGCTTGCATCAGAGAACATCTGGCACGATTAGGGTCAAACGCTTGACTGGAGGCACATTGCCTGGGTGGGTGGAATCACCTTGATCTCTTATGAGGTCTTCCCTGGGTCCCCTGCGCCTCCTGAGCACCGTGGCATCCTGCAGGACGATGTTGCGCTTGGCCTCATTCATGTTGGTCACGAGGAAGGGCTGCAGCATCCCGACCTTGCTCGCTGTCAGGAAGGACATCTGGCTGAATGGGCAGAATGTCACAATGCCTGCCACGCCCACGCTGTAACCCCCATTGACAGCGTTGAGCACGCGGCCCATGACCGGCTGGTTTGTGTGCATCGCTTCCTTCACCATCTCCCAGACTCCAGCCACCTTGTCCTTCTCAATGGGCCGCTCCACTGCAAGCTGCATGTCCCCATAGGGCGTCTCCAGCTCCTCAATGATGAACTGCAGCACGTCTCCCAGTCTGAAGTCGTCTGGAGAGGTGCGCAGCCCTCCGTCGCTGCTGGACACCAGCTGGGACAGGTGCAGCTCCTTCTTAGCGTACTTCACGTGCTTGTTGAATCCTGTGTCCAGGTAGACAAATCGCCTGTCTGTCTTGAACACCCGCGCCCCAATGACCTGCCCCTTGAGGTGCTTCAGGCTGCTGTTGTGTCTGCGGTACAGCTGTAGGAAGGTCTCCTCCGCCTCACTACCCGGGCCAGGCCCTGCTGCTTCACTGGCGTCGCTGCCTGACTGTTGATGGGCATTTCTCCTCAACAAGCATCGTTCCAGATCTGAGAAGGCTGAGCCCACAATGGCTGGAGTGAGATCGGCATGCGCGGCGCATACGCTGAGGCATCTTGCAGCGGATCTGAGCATTTTGTCTGATCGAGCGTTCGGGTGAACAGTGTGCCTGTTGAACACTAGGGCACTTGCATTATATGGCCTGCCGTCTGCTCATCAACAAGAGACTACTGCTGACCTGCAATTGTATAGACGCCGAGATCTCAAGGTTTACCCCTGACAAGAGACTTTGCAGCAACAGAGAACAAGTCGCCTCAACAAATTACTCGAAGATGAGTAACTGCACCCAGCTGAATGCACGTGCTGTGTTTCTCATGAGGCTTCCATTCAACACCCAGGCCTCTTTATCTCTGAAACCGTTATGAAGTGGTGCGTGAGCTGATCCTTGACGCTGCATTGTCTATGCTCTTGCCAGAAGTATGCCACCTTCGAGATCAACAGCTTGATTGAAATATTGCATCGGTTTATTTGGGTCACCTGACGTCTGGCGACTATAAATCAATAGTTTCCAAGCACCGACAAATAAAATCAGTGGCTTGACATCAATGGCCAGCTCGCTGGGGTATCGGGGAGCTGAACAATGCCAGCCAGTTGCAACCTGCTCTCATACACTTACAGACCGCAATGTCTTCCGACCAAAACACATCGGAAACATGTGTCATATCCCAGATAGACGCGTATCGTGCTACTGGCGGGAGCAACAGACCATGTCCGCTGCTCCAGATCGAAGGCGAGTCACAACTGATGGTGACGTTGACAAGAGGAAGCAATCCTGATGACAATGTTGAGACATTATGACTCCTTTCATGCGCAGGTCACGTACTAGATGCCCAGCTGTTGGCTTGGCAGAACCTGCATCAAGAGGTGATGCATAAGGTCACTGAAAATAAAGACTTGGCAATGGATACCATCCACTCTATGATGGGTGGTGCCAGAAGATCGAATCACATTTTTGATGGTCCAATGCTAGACTGTACTGTGAGAACGGTTGAACTTTGCTTGCAGGCTCTCTAGATCTCCTGCAAGTTCAGTTCAGGGAGGTGGACACTTTCAGCCTATGGGTATGCTCGTGGCCCCACAGTGTGCGTCTGCTTTCAGTAACAACTTGCCAGCGATACACGCAAGGAATGCTTTACTCGCAAAGTCTTGACCAGACAAGATTTTGAGACAGGGACCAGTTTTGCTCCGCTCCTTGCTTGACCAGTCACCTGAGCCATTTTGGGTCTGAGCCAGGTATGGTTTGAGCTTCACCAGAGCCCCTCAGAGGAAGACCTGGAGCTTCTGGATGCCGTCCTGTCGTCATGGTTCATGATTGGCCGACTGGGAGGTTACAACACCATGAACCTGCAGGTCTGCAAGCCTTGCAGAATGTAGGACACTCTGATTTTTGCTTGTTTGCCTCAAGACGTTATAGGCAGCCTCACCGCACATTTTCATCCTGTATGATCATGTGGGCGCAGGCCATGTATGCAGGAAATGAAACAGTCAGCTTCATGAATTATGATCACGAGCACAGCGAGTCAGCTTTCCAGGCCACATTCCATGATATGGGCTCACTTGAGCACAAAGGCAAGTGGTGCCGCTGCTGGTAAGGACGCCTCTTACCTCTTGGACAGAAGTGTGCAGGAAACTTATTCCTCCACCTTTTTTCACTTCATGCAAATATCGATGTGACTGGACTGTGGGGTGAAGGTTCAACCTCGGCACAGCAGATGAATTAGCGCTAGATGTGCTGATAAATGCGCTCATAAACTTCAGTCGTGAGTACGTTCAATCCTTGATTGGTTATCAGATTCATGCTGACACTGTTTTCAATTTCATTCCATGACAAAGACAATGAGCTGCCTGTCATGATGGCAGCGTTGGCAGGGTGACAGCCTGTGTGTCAAGAAGCAGTTTCAGACCTCCTGTGCTTGAGCAGGAATGTTGGCATAACGCATTGCTTCATTGGCGGAGTTAACAAAGAATGGCCTGTTCCCACCATGCAGGTAAGCGTTGTTTGAAAAATTGCCTGTGCCAAACAGCTGACTTGTGCAGATGTGTCATCCTGCTTTCAATGCGCGTCTGCAGCCATGGACACTTGTGGTTGATACTATCTTGACAAATTTGCCACGTTTGCAGGTGGATTCATAAGCCTAGAGTATACCTGCATTACAACAATGAACATATCGTGTAATCAAGTCCCCATGTGGCGCACCAAGAACAACAGGCCTCATGGTAGACTTTCCCTCTTACAAGGACCCATTTGGTGACCCCTTTATTGCTTGCAAGCAATTCATTACTTTCAAGTGGCCTATGGGCAGTCCCATAGGGCACCTAAGTTGAGATGCTAAACACATATTTTTGCATTTGAGGCAAGTTGCATTTGAGGCAACGTTGGACAAGGTGCCAATGGAATCAGGCACTGACTGTGTCCAGCTAGATTGCTGTACTCATTCATGCTCATTGCGGCCGTGAGCGCTACATGCACCTCGCAAGTTCTTCAGATCATAATGCAGGACGAATGAAAATGCGTCCAATAGTCACAAGTGTCGACATATTCAACCGTGTTGCTAGAATCGTCGTGACACATACGCACAGAATTGGGTATCCTTCTGCTGGATGGTTCATTTTTGTACAACAGTACCACTGGAGTCACCCCACCCACCCAGGCTCAGCCAATTGTGAGGGGAAACGAGGCTCAAGAATCTTGAGTCAAGATAGAATGTTGCCAGGATCGTCTCTCACAGCCCCTGATCACTCTATCTCGCATGCCTTTCAAGGGACTCTCAGAATCCTTTGAAAGCTCACTGATGTATATATGCTATTTCAAGCAATCAAGCAATGTCCAAGCACGGGGTGTTAGGTTTGTGCCACTGTGCACTCCCTTCCCTCACCCCACAATGTACACAGCCGCAGAAAGTGGGCCTCTCGCCTCGTTCGGCCCAACCTTAGCTGCAAAGACAGCAGATTTGCTGCAGATGCCAGCATCTATTGAGAGCTTTCCCAAGGGATTTAAAGGGCTCTTGCTAGTAATAGGGGGTTGTCAGAGCCACGAGAGTCAGAGCACATGACAGGGCTCCAGAACTTCCTCGGCAGACAAGGGGCCCCAGCCCGCAAGGGAGCTTCCCAGATATTCCAGAAGAGCAGGCAGCAGAGGGGCAGGAGCTCTCAGCAGAGAGGCTGGCACGACAGGCAAAGGAGCAGCTGTTGCCCAGGGACCTGCTTTGCTGCCACCTTCTGCCGCCTACCGGCCAGCGTGACCAGCTCGATGCAAGGCTGTTGGACCGTCTAGTCCTTTGCGGGCCCTCAATGCCCATGCGCTCCGCACTCCGGGGGATCCCCCGGCTGAAGCCTCTCCGGTCACAGCCGAACCAGTTGGGAGACGAAGGGGTTTCTGATAGTTGCCCTTGGGCCAGCTTCAAGAAATGGATGTTGCACTACGGGATCCAGCAATGCTGGCCGAGCAGGTTGATGTCGTAGATGCAGGTCACCAGAGGCTTGATGGGTCGCTTCGGGCAGGGCAGGAACATCCGCAGATGCCTGGTGCTAAGGCCACTGGGTCACCCGGCGCGGCAGACAGCCGGCTGCAGCTCTGGTTCGACACTGCAGTTTGAGGCTTAGCTTTGGTACTGTGGGCCGCCCTTACCGCCCCTCTTCAGTGGTGGCGGGTCCGAACGTGATCCTTGTTTTCTCGACTGGCAGCCAAGCCTCCATGTCCA